>Ga0189282_100009_pt1 | contig 533181 bp, 510 predicted proteins | sample N26C3minimetaG_FD_130328 | JGI IMG/M metagenome (GOLD analysis project Ga0189282, IMG submission 130328) | Marine microbial communities from the Costa Rica Dome - N26 C3 mini metaG | ecosystem: Environmental > Aquatic > Marine > Oceanic > Photic zone | place: Costa Rica: the Eastern Pacific... | reverse complement strand
GCACCCGCACTGTGTCCTGCTGCTCGACGAGATCGAGAAGGCGCATCCGGACCTGTTCAACATCCTGCTGCAGGTGATGGACAATGGAACGCTGACCGACTCGAACGGCAAGAAGGTCGATTTCCGCAATGTCATTCTGGTGATGACGACCAATGCGGGGGCGGCCGATGCCCAGAAGGAAGCGATTGGTTTCGGTCGTGGCAAGAAGACCGACGAAGCCGACAAGGCTGTCGAGAAGCTGTTCACGCCGGAATTCCGCAATCGACTCGATGCGGTCATCCCGTTCGCGCCGCTCAGCGCCGAGTCGATCTCTCGCGTCGTCGAGAAGTTCGTGCTGCAGCTGGAAGCCCAGCTCATCGATCGCGGCGTAACCTTCGAGCTGACCCCGGATGCCACGGCGTGGCTTGCGGACCGTGGCTATGACAGCCGTTTCGGTGCCCGCCCGCTCGGACGGGTCATTCAGGAGCACATCAAGAAGCCGTTGGCGGACCAGATCCTGTTCGGCGAGCTCAAGAAGGGCGGCCTGGTCAAGGTGGATATCGACGAAGCCGATACGGAACGTCTCGACTTCCATATCACGCCCGGCGACCGGCTCCTGCCGCGTAACAAGAAGGGCGCCAAGGACAAGGCCGAAAAGGCTTAAGTCCAAGGTTCAGAGCTGATGAAAACGGCGCTCCGGACGGGGCGCCGTTTTTCGTTGGGGAAAATGCGGGTGGCGTGTGCACCATCACACTGTGAACGCGCGCCGGTCGGGCTAGTCTTGGCTCTATGTCCCGCGCGCGCGAATTGCTGGCCGAAACCTTCGGCTTTCCTGCCTTCCGGCCCGGCCAAGAAGATGTCGTCGAGCGTCTTCTGGCGGGCACCAATACGCTGTGCGTGATGCCGACCGGAGCCGGCAAATCGCTGTGCTATCAAGTGCCAGCTCTGCTGCAGGATGGGCCCAGCATTATCGTCTCCCCGTTGACGGCTTTGATGGATGACCAGGTCGCCGGCCTCGCCGCGAATGGTGTAAATGCTGCCGCCATACATTCCGGTCGCAGCCGGGAAGAGAATGTGGCCGCGTGGGTGGCGTTCAGGTCGGGCGAGGCCAAGCTGCTCTATCTCTCGCCGGAACGCCTGATGACCGAGCGGATGCTGGCAGCCCTGGAGCCCCTGGAGCCGGCGATGTTCATCGTCGACGAGGCGCACTGCATCTCCAAATGGGGTGCCAGCTTCAGGCCCGAATACGAGATGCTGACAGCGCTCAAACAGCGCTTTCCCGATGCCACTCTGGGCGCGTTTACGGCAACGGCAGACGAGGCCACGCAGGCCGATATCGCGGCCAAGCTGTTCGACGGCAACGGCGATGTCCTCGTGCATGGCTTCGACCGGCCCAATCTTTCCCTGGCGGTGAAACCCAAACAGGGCTGGAAAACCCAGCTGATGGAGTTTCTTGAACCGCGCCGGCAGTCCTCCGGCATCGTTTATTGCCTGTCGCGCCGCCAGACCGAGGAGGTCGCGGGCCTTTTATGCGATGAGGGCTATCGTGCCTTGCCCTATCACGCGGGCCTGTCGCCGGAGACGCGGCGGGAGAACCAGGAAAGCTTCATGGCCGAGAGCGGCGTGGTCATGGTTGCCACGATTGCCTTCGGCATGGGTATCGACAAGCCGGATATTCGCTATGTCCTGCACCTGTCTCTGCCGGGTTCGATGGAGGCCTATTATCAGGAAATCGGCCGGGCCGGCCGGGATGGTGCGCCAGCCGATGCGATGATGCTCTACTCTATGGCGGATGCGCGCATGCGCCGGCAATTCATCGAGGAAGAGGGGACCAGCGAGGATCATCGCCGCCGCGAGCACAAACGTCTCGATGCGCTCCTGGCCTATTGTGAAGCCACTCAATGCCGCCGCATCGCCTTGCTGGCTTATTTCGGCGAGGGCGGGGCGGAAGCCTGTGGCAATTGCGATGTCTGCCTTGACCCGCCGGAGCTGATCGATGGCACGCGAGAGGCGCAAATGCTGTTTTCCGCCATCGCGCGGACCGGTGAGCGCTTCGGCGGCGGCCATGTCACGGATGTTTTGCGCGGCAGTGCGACGGAGAAGGTCACCGCTCGCGGGCATGACAGCCTGCCGACCTTTGGCATCGGTGCCGACAAGGCAAAGACCTATTGGCAAGGCCTTATCCGGCAAATGCTGGCCGGTGGCTGGCTGGTGCTTGATATCAGCGGCTACGGTGCCCTGCGACTGACCCCGGCCGGTCGGGCGGTGTTGAAAGGCGAGGGCAAGGTCGAGATTCGCCAGATCGTCACCAAGCGGGAGAACCGCCGCACCAAGACCGCCATCGCGGCGGCTGCCGAGGGTGTTGATGATGAACTCCTGGCGCGGCTCAAAGCGGTTCGCCGCGATCTGGCGTCTGAAAAGGGCGTGCCGGCATACGTGATTTTCTCTGATGCCAGCCTGATCGACATGTGCCTGATCCAACCGCGGACGCTGGATGAAATGGCGAGCGTCAACGGTGTCGGGCCGAAAAAGCTCAAGGACTTTGGCGAGACCTTCCTGACCGCGTTGGCGAAAAGAAGCTGAGTTTTTGTCTTACTCGGCGCTAGCCAGAAACTCTCCGTCTCTTGCGCTCTGGCAGCTGTGTCGATAGGCGCGAGGTGTCTGTCCGGTCCGGTCCTTGAACGCCCGATTGAAGGGGCCCAGCGAGGCAAAGCCACTGGCGAGGGCAATCTCCAGGATCGGTTGATCACATTCGCTGGGATCGGCGAGCAGGTTTTGAGCGTGCTGAACCCGGTAGCGGTTGATGAAGCGATTAAAATTGGGCTGGCCCAGGCCGGCCGATATCGCCCGGCTGACCTTGTAGTCCGGCTCCATCAATCGCTTGGCCAGGCCAGAGACTTTCAGATCAGCTTCCAGATAGATGGCTTCATTGGCCAGCAGGGCCTCGATGCGTTGGCCCAGGGCGATTTCGTCCGGCGTGGCCGGTGCCGGGGCAGGCTTGTTTGTCGGGGCATTTATGGCCAGCGGGTGGGCCAAGCGATAGCGGACCGCGATACTCATCGTTGCCATGATCGAGGTGGCGCAGATGGCCTGAGTGATCGCGGCGAACTCCGGCGAGAAGGTCGTATTCATCGGCAGCACCGTGCAGGCCATTACGCATACGCCGAACGTACCGATGAACATCCAGCGCATATGACGTTCCGGCTGGCTCAAACCGGCATACCCTCGCGTGGCTTCGGCAAAGCACAACATCAGCGCGGTTGAGGACAAGAGCAGCTGGAAATTGCCCAGGCCAGCGAGGATGGCTTCCTGGTATGTGGGACCAATCCATTGGCCGCTCTCGAAAAACCGCATCGAGCGGGAAATCAGGGAGGGCAGGAAAATGCCGGCGACGAGGGCCAGCTGTAGCGGTCCGAAAGCATGGCCGGGGCGGAACAGGCTGCGTGTGACCAGCCAGAATACTGAACAGGTCGCACCGCCTGCGATGCCCACCAGCAGGGCATAGCGTCCCATGGCGCCGCCGAAGACTTCCTCGATCATCACTGTGCCCATGGCGGCGCAGAACACCGCCCAGCTCAGTTCAAGCGGGGACTTGGCGCCGCGACGCAGCATGACAAGGATCCAGACGATCGCGGCACTGGCGACCATCAGTTTCAATGTATTTGCGATCATCATTGTCATGCCGGCGGCTCCGTGATGTCCGGTTCGGGAAATTGCGGACTTGTCCTGACCTTTTTTGCAGGTTTACAGCCAAAAAAACCAGCCGATTTGCAAATCGGCAAGACGGGATTCGACAGGCCTGCCATGCCTCCTCGTATCGGCGTGCGATCCGCGCAGCCGTAGCGAAAGGAAAGTAAGAATGAGTTTGGCCGCCACCGAAACGCTTCCGGGACAAGGCGTGTCCCTGGCGCATAAAGCCCTCAAGTCCACAGGCGTGATCTGGTTCCTGGTCGCAACAGCCGGCCAGTGGATCTTCATCGCATACATTCTTGCCGCTTATGGCCCATCGACCCTGTCCGGAAATTTCGCGGCCTGGGACGATACCGGCCTGATCAGCGGCTATGTCGAGAACGACCTGATCGGCAATCTCTTCTTCGCCTCGCATGTTTTCCTGGCGGTGTTCATGACCGTCGGAGCGACCCTGCAATTAACGCCGTCGGTGCGCAAAAGATTTCCCACCCTGCATCGCTGGACCGGGCGCGGCTTTATCCTGATTGCGCTGATCCTCGCGATTGGCGGCTTCTACATGACCTGGGGACGGGGTGTGCGCCTGAGTGATATCGGTGCGCTGGGCGTCAGCCTCAACGCGCTGTTGATCGTGGTCTTCTCGCTGGTGACGCTCTACTTCGCCATGAAGCGGCAGATCGATACGCATCGCCGCTGGGCCATGCGCACTTTCATCGTCGTGCACGGCGTCTGGTTCTTCCGCCTGAGCCTGATGGGCTGGTTCCTGCTGAACCAGGGACCGAACGGCAATACACGCATGCTCGATGGGCCGGCGGACATTACCCTGTCTTTTGCCTGCTATCTGCTGCCGCTGTTGATTCTCGAGCTCTATCAACGTGCTGCGGACCGTGCTGAGGCCCGGTTCAAATGGGTGATGTCCGGCGTGATGCTGCTTGCAGTTGCAGCGACTGGCGTGGGCATCTTTGCGGCCTATATGACGCTGTGGAGTCCGCACTTCTGATGCCGGCTGCATTCGATTGGTCGCTTTCGCGTACAAAGCGAATTTTGCAGATTGTCAGATGGTGAGGAGCTGTTAACTATTCCGCTCCAGCTCGGCTGGTCGATAGATATCAAAAGGGGAGAATTCCATGAAGAAGCTCGTTCTCGGCGCACTCGTCGCCGCTTTCGCCGCGGCGCCGGCTCTGGCTCAGGCCACCACGATCGAATTTGTGCGCGATGACGGCACCACCTTTGTCGGCGTCTTCGACGCAGACGGTACCGCCTCCATCAATGGTGCCGCTGCGGAAGGCTACACCTGGGACGAAACCACGCGTCAGCTCTGCGCCAGCTCTGGCCTTTGCGTGACCTTCGACGAAGCTGGTGAAGGTGTGGGTTTCTCCACCCGCTACACCACCAATGAAGGCAATTCCGGTACCGCGACGATCACGGCGCGCACCGAGTAAGCCTCTTGAAGCATTGCTTCTATGGCAACGGTGCTCCGGTTTCGGGGCGCCGTTTCTTTTTGCGGTCGGGGGCTTGATTAGCGCCGGCGCGGCGATGAAGCTGGCCGGCTAGAAAACGGAAAATCCGGGGAGGTCGATATGAGCTGGGCATTGTCCATTGAGCGTGAAACGATTGCTGATGTGGCGCTGGTGGAGGAGACCGAGCAGGCGCTTGATGCCGGCCAGGCCCGGCTGGCGGTGCGCCGCTTTGCGCTGACCGCCAATAATATCACCTACGCCGCCTTCGGCACGGTGATGCGCTATTGGGACTTCTTCCCGGGGGCGGACGGCCGTGGCCGGCTTCCGGTCTGGGGCTTTGCCGAAGTGGTCGAAAGCCGGGCGGACGGGCTCGGCACCGGCGAGCGGATCTACGGTTATTTTCCCGCAGGAAGCGAATTGATCGTCCAGCCCGAACGGATTGATGCGGCGGGTTTCATTGATGCCGCCCCACACCGCGCCGATCTGCCGCCGGCCTATAACCGTTATCAGCGCTGTAGTGCGGACCCGGCCTGGTCGGAAGCTATCGAGCCGGCGCAAATGGTGCTACAGCCGCTCTTCATCACCTCATTCCTGATCGCGCCCTACCTGCGCGAACAAAAGGCTTTCGGCGCCAGGACCATTGCCCTGACCTCGGCTTCGTCCAAGACGGCAATCGCGCTGGCCTGGTTGCTCAAGGCGGCACCGATTGAGGGGGTGAAGGTGGAAGGGCTCACCTCATCGCGCAATACGGCGTTCGTAAATGGGCTTGGCCTGTATGACAGCGTGCGGACTTATGATGCGATCGAGGAGATGCCGCGTGATGAGGCCTATGCAGTTGTTGATTTCGCCGGCGATGGCGGGCTCAACACCCGTTTGCATTCTCATCTGGGAGCCGCGCTGAAGGCCAATGTCCGCGTCGGCGGTGCCCATTGGGAAAACAGCGCTCCGGTCAGTGAGCTTCCCGGTGTGAAGCCGGAATTCTTCTTCGCGCCCGATCATGTGCGCAACAAGATCAAGGAATGGGGCCAGGACGAATTCAACCGCCGTTACAAGGCCGACTGGGACGGCTTTGCTGCCGCCGCGGCAGAGTATTTTGACTACACGGAAGCGACGGGCGGTGAGGGCGCTTTGGAAGTCTACAAGGCCCTGATCAAAGGTGCTGTCCCGGCATCCAGCGCGGAGACTGTGCGGGTCTGAGCATGCGGCAATTGCGGTGGCTGACAGTCAAGACCCTCGATGGCGGGTCGGTGCCGTATACCTCGGCCGAAATCGGCGAGCTGAGCCCTGACGGCTTTTGTGCGCTGGTGGAGTTGCGGGCCGAAGCGAAGTCGACAGGCTCGTGTGAAATGATTTTCGACGGCGAGGCGTTTGCGCGCCTCGCCCGTATCCGGCCACCTCGCAACAAGTCCGCCGGTGGCCAGCAGCGTTTCATGCAGCGGGGTGCACGCAAGGTCGTCGCCGAGCTGGTCGAGAAATCCTATGTCCGGCGGCTCAATGAGGGGGCCGGCTTGGACAAACCGATCGAGCTCGAGCTGCTGGTCGAGACACCGTATTGGCCATCAGACGACGAGGCCGGCTGATACCCAGACGACCGGGCTGGGCTCAGGGCAGCTCGATCTTGGCGGCGATCTGCGCGGCGAGGGCCTGTAGCTCCTCCATATCCGCCATGCCGTTGCCATGACCCGCCATCACATCGCCTTCCATGCGCGGGATGATGTGAAAATGGACATGAAAGACGGACTGTCCGGCCGGAGCGCCGGAAAACTGCGTCATGACAATGCCATCGGGATCGAGGGCCTTGCGCACCGCCTCGGCAATCCATTTCACCCGCAGCATGGCCCCTTGCAGGGCGCCGTCGGTGAGTTCAAGCAAATTGCGCGCGGGCTCGCGCGGTACGACAAGGACATGGCCGCGGGTCTGCGGGAAAGCGTCCATGAAGGCCAAGACCTGCTCATCCTCATAGACCTTCGCGCAGGGCAATTCTCCGCGCAGGATCTTGGCAAAGATATTGTCCGGGTCGTAGCTACCGTTGAGGCTCATGTGAGATCTCCCTGTCCAATGCCCGACTTAAACGGGCTCTCCTCATCCATCAAGGCAATGTCTTGAAGGATGGCTGGGCGTTCACGCGCCAGGTAATCGGCGACGGCACCCCGCAGGCCTTCATGAGCGATGTAATGAGCCGAGTAGACCGGGGAGGGACGATAGCCGCGAGCGAGCTTGTGATCGCCTTGGGCACCGGCTTCGACGCGGTCGAGGCCGCGCGCGATGGCGGCATCGACTGCCTGATGATAGCAGAGCTCGAAATGCAGGAAGGGGTGATCGGCCAGCTTGCCCCAGTAGCGGCCATAGAGTGCGTGCGAGCCGATGAAGTTGAGGGCGGAGGCGATATAGCGCCCCTCGGCCTTGGCCATGACCAGTAGGACCTTGTCCGCCATGCGCTGATGGATGAGGTCGAAAAACTCCCGGTTGAGATAGGGATAGCCCCATTTGCGTGCGCCGGTGTCCTGGTAGCAGGCAAAGAACACATCCCAGTGCTCCGGGCGAAGAGCGTCTCCGGTCAGCTGCTCAATCTCCAGCCCCGCCTGGGCCTCGCGCCGTTCGCGCTTCAGATTTTTGCGCTTGCGGGCGGACAGGTCAGCGAGGAAGGCGTCGTAATCGGCATAGTCGCGATTGCTCCAGATAAACTGACGATCAATGCGTTTGAGCAGGCCAAGCTCGCCGAGCTCATCCCAGGCCTCCTCGGTCGGGAAGTTGAGATGCCAGGACGATACGCCCCATTGCTGAGTGGTCTGGACCGCCCCGGCGACAAGGGCACGGCGGATCCCGGCATCCTCTGCCAGGACACGTCTCCCGGTCACCGGAGTAAAGGGAACCGCCGTCAGAAATTTGGGATAATACTGGCCACCGGCGCGCTCCAGGGCATCAGCCCAACCATGGTCGAAGACATATTCGCCCTGGCTGTGAGTTTTCACATAAAGCGGCAGGGCACCGCGCAGGTTTGCGGTGTCGTCCTCGACGATGAGGTGGCGAGGTGACCAGCCCGTCTCATCGTCGACGCAGCCGCTTTCCTCCAGGGCCTGCAGGAAGTCCCAGCTCAGGAAGGGGTCGTATTCTGCGCCGGGTGGGTTGGCGATCGCATCCCACGCAGACCGCTCGACCTCGTTCAGGCTCGAGATCGAGCGCAGGGTCAGAGACGGCCCTTCGGTCTCATGCGCCTCTTCATCATCCATGGCGGCTTAGTTGCGACGACGGCGCTCGCGGCGTTCGCGGCGCAGCTCGGCTTCGGTCGGCATGCTGACAGCGAGGATTTCCGAGGCCCGGAACCAGGCAGGCGTGCCCTGGTCGAGATGCTCGCGCGCCCGGCTTGCGAACTGATGAGCCCGGGAGCGGTTACCCATGGCGAAGGACTGTTCCGCCACGGCCAGCCGTGCCAGGCCCGTATCGCCATTGCGCTCGTGCACGATGGACAGCTGGTACCAGCCGAAGGAATTGTCCGGTTCGATATCGAGTGCGACCCGGAGGTGGCGTTCGGCCTCCTCGGTATAGCTCGGTTCATCCATGGCGATCATCGCAACGGCGAGATTGATGCGAAGAAGGGGCGCGGTAGGTTCGAGCTCTACGGAGCGCGCGTGATAGGCGATCGACTCTTCCGTACGCCCACTTTCAAACAGCATCTGGCCGTAGAGTTCCTGGAAATACGGATTGTCCGGTTCCTCGGCGATCAGGCTTTCGATTTCCTCACGCGCCTCGTCGAGGCGGGCGTCATGATAATAGGCAACGGCGCGGGCATAGCGTGCCGGAATGGACTGGTCGGTTTCCGGGTAACGGAAAAACACGAAGCGCGGCTCAACCAGGAAGCCATAGATCTTGGCCTGGATGCGGCGCAGATTGGCGATCTCTTCCGGCGTGTCCGTGACTTCATAATGCTCGGCGCTTTCCACGCGCTCGCGCAGGGCGGCGATACGATCCGAGGAGAGCGGGTGCGAGCGGAAATAGGGGAAGCGCCGCGCATTGCTCATCACTTCCTGGTATCGGAATTTCTCGAAGAACTCGACGAGACCGATACCGGACTGGCCGCTATCTTCCAGAAAGGCGAGGGCCGCCTGGTCGGCCGAGGCTTCCTGGGCGCGGCTATAGGTGAGCCATGACAGTGCGCCGAATTGCTGGCTTGAGCCAATCAGCGCGCTCGCGGCACCGCCTTCACCGGCCATGGCCGCAAGCAGGCCCAGCCCCATCGAGACATACATCGGGACCGCTGCGGCGGCCATGCCATCACTTGATCGCGCGAGGTGTGCGCCGGAAATGTGGGCGGCCTCGTGCGCAATCACGCCCTTGAGCTGGTTCGGCGTGTTGGCTTCAACGATGATACCGGTATGCAGGAAAATATTCTGGCCGCCGGTGACAAAGGCGTTCAGGCTCTGATCCGCGACCAGGTAGAGGCTGACATCGGCCCGCTCCAATCCGGCTGCATCGAGCAGGGGATCGGAATACTCGCGCATCATGTGCTCGATTTCCGTGTCCCGGATCAGGGATTGGCCCAAGGCCGGTACGCTTGTGACCGCCAGCAGACTTGCCGCCGCGGCGATGGCTTTCAGGATCTTCATCCTGCCTCCACTACTCAGCCCCCGCCCTGGCATGATAGCAGCGGATCCCCATCGCGCTACTGGTGATGCGAACGGCCGGCTATCACAAGACGGAGAGCCGGCCGGCAGGCGTATCAGTTGCCGAACAGACCCGTCCGGTTCCACCATCCGCGCCGCTTCGGCTTGGACGCTTCATCCGGATCGGCAGTCTCGGCCTCAGCGACCGCTTCCGGTTCAGGCTTCGGTTCAGCCTCAGCAACCGGTTCCGGCGCGGTTTCAGCAACCGGTTCTGCAGGCGCTTCAGCCTCAGCGTCCTTCTTCTTACGCGAACGCTTCGGCTTCGGCTTTTCCGTCGCAGCCTCGGTGCTTTCTTCTGCAGCGGCCTCAGCAGCAGGCTCTTCAGCCTTCTTGCGCCGCGTGCGTTTCTTCGGCTTCGCTTCAGCCTCGGCCGGTTCTGCCGGTGCTTCAGCCGTTTCCGCTTCGGCGGCCTCGGCTTCGTTCTCCGCCTTGGTCTTGCGGGGACGGCGCGTGCGGCGCTTCGGTTTGTCTTCGGCTTCCGCGGTTTCTGTGGCTTCTGCTTCTGCCTCTGCAGCGGCCTCAGCCGGGGCTTCGCTGGCCGTGTCTGCCTCTGCTGTGGTTTCGGCAGCAGCCTCGGCCGTATCAGCGTCTTCAGCCGGCTTGCGGCGGCTGCGACGCTTGCGCTTGGGCTTGTCCTCAGCCGGGGCTTCTTCCGTTGCTTCGGCCGGAGCGCCTTCGCCTTCGGCAGCAGCCGTCTCATCCGCCTCAGCCGGCGTCGTGCCTGCATCGGCTTCAGCGTCTTCGCTCACAGCCTCTTCGGCATTGGCGTTCTCGCTCCGGCGACGGCCTCGGCCACCCCGGCGACCGCGACGCCGGCGGCGACGCGGTGCGCCGTCTTCTTCGTCTTCACCAGCCGCCTCGGAGCGCTCGCCCGTATCTTCATCATCGCCACTGTCTTCAGCGCTGGTTTCGACACTGGTCTCGGCGTTGTCCTCGCCCTTGCCGCCACGGCGACGACGACGGCGTCGGCGACGACGGCCGGAGCCCTCGCGCTCTTCCTCGCTGTCAGCGGTGGGTTCCGGCGTCTCGATCTCGTCGACGCTTTCCACCGAGAGCGGTGCGATCTGCAGTTCCTGACCCGGTTCACGGCTTTCCAGCGGTTCAATGCGCAGGGCCGGGGCGATCAGGTCATCATCTGCCGCTACGATGACGCGCATCTGGAAGCGCTGCTCGATATCGAGCACGTGATCACGCTTTTCGTTAAGCAGGTAGAGGGCGACCGCTGTTGGAACGGAGATGCGGACGCGCTTGGAGCGACCGCGTGTGCCTTCCTGTTCCAGTCCGCGCAGGGCGACGAGGGCGCTTGATTCATTCGAGCGTAGATGACCTGTGCCACCGCAGTGCGGACACTCGGTGGTCGAGCCCTCGATCAGGCTGGTGCGACGGCGCTGGCGCGAGATTTCCATCAAGCCGAACTGGGAGATGCGGCCCATTTGCAGCCGTGCCCGGTCGCGCTTGAGGACTTCCTTCATCCGCTTTTCAACGGCGCGGTTATTCTTCGCTTCATCCATGTCGATGAAGTCGATGACGACCAGTCCGGCAAGGTCCCGAAGGCGCATCTGACGGGCCGCCTCGGCGGCGGCTTCCAGATTGGTCTTGAGGGCGGTCGCCTCGATATTGCGCTCGCGGGTGGCGCGGCCCGAGTTGACGTCGATCGAGACCAGGGCCTCGGTCGGGTTGATCACCAGATAGCCACCGGACTTCAGCGGCGCGATCGGTGAGTAGATCGCCTCAAGCTGGTTTTCGCAGCCATGGCGCAGGAAGAGCGGCACCGGTTCCTTGTAATGCTGAACCTTTTTGGCGTGGCTCGGCATCAGCATGCGCATGAAAGCCTTGGCTTCCTTGTAGGCTGCTTCGCCTTCGACCAAGACTTCGTCGATCTCCTTGTCATAGAGATCGCGGATGGCCCGTTTGACGAGATTGCCTTCCTCATAGATCAGGGTCGGCGCCACCGATTGCAGCGTCGCTTCGCGGATATTGCTCCACAGGCGCAGCAGATAATCCGCATCGCGGCGGATTTCCGTTTTGGTGCGCTTGGCGCCCGCGGTGCGGATGATCAGGCCGACGCCCTTGGGCAGGTCGAGCTCGGAGACAACCGACTTCAGGCGTTTGCGGTCTGCCGCATTGGAGATCTTGCGGGAAATGCCGCCGCCGCGCGGCGTATTCGGCATCAGGACGCAATAGCGGCCAGCGAGGGAGAGGTAGGTGGTCAGCGCTGCGCCTTTATTGCCGCGCTCTTCCTTGGCGACCTGGACCAGCAGGACCTGGCGCCGCTTGATCACTTCCTGGATCTTGTATTTGCGATACAGCTGACGGCGCATGCGCGCCGCTTTCTGGTCGTCGATATCGTCCTCGACATCATCGGCCGCATTATCGATAGCTTCTGCTTCGCCTTCGGCATCGCCATCCTCGCCATCGGCCTCTGTGGCCGCGTCGGATGAATCGGCGTCTTCCCCGGTTTCCGCTGCCGTATCGGACGCGCCGGCTTCATCGGCCTCATCGTCTTCCTCGGCGACGGCGCTGGCTTCTTCTTCAGCCAGAGCGACGCGGTCTTCATAGGGGATCTGGTAGTAATCCGGATGGATTTCGTTGAAGGCGAGGAAGCCGTGGCGATTGCCACCGTATTCAACAAAGGCCGCCTGCAGGGACGGTTCGACCCGGGTGACCTTGGCTAGATAGATGTTTCCACGGATGGGCCGCTTTGCGGCAGCCTCAAAATCAAATTCCTCGACTTTCGAGCCGTCGGCGACGACGACGCGGGTCTCTTCGTGATGACCGGCGTCGATCAACATTTTCTTCGACATTAAATGAGTCTCCAGCGCGCACTCGCACGGCATCATCCAGCGCATAAGGGCTGGTGGACGGGCGGGGTGGCGATAGGGTTGTGAGCGGGGCCGGGCCTGTCATCTTGGACATGTCGATCATGTCTGTTCTGTTCATCAGGCGCGCCTCACGCATCGGCGGGTCCAGTTTCGAGGTCCTGAGCGGCGGTCACCGGGTGGATCGGCCGGGGTCCTCGAGGTGGGTCGGGGCCGCGGGGCTCTCAAGCAGCACGCGTTGAGACCGCGGCGGTGTTCGTCAATCCGATATTCGCGAATCGAATATCGCGTCTCGTTCAGGCTGCAATCACTGGCTTGGCGCGAGCGAGAAGCCGCTTGAACGCCAACAGGATGCAACATTCGGCACAGGAAGGAAAGTGTCTGTAGCGGTGGTAATTTGCGTGGTATCGATTGATTTCATCAACCAAACGTCAAGTTCCGGGCGTTATAGTGCTGCAAAAGCCGTGGAAAGAATCACGGCGCATGCGATGGTAAGTGGATGCGTATTCTGGCTGCAGCAGTTCTGGCGATCACCTCGGTTCTGGCCGTTTCCCCGGCTGTGGCCGATCAGGAAGTCCGTTCCGTCCGCTTCGGCGGTGATGAGAGCCGGACCCGTGTCGTGGTGGAAACGACTGAGCCTGCGGACTTCCGCGCGTTTACCCTGGATGGGGTGTCGACCCGTCTGGTGATCGATCTTCCCGCTTCATCCTGGCAGGTCGACGGGCTGGAAATGGGCGAGGGCGTTGGCCGCGGACTGGTCGACGACTTCCGTTTTTTCAACAATTCCTCGGCCTCTTCGCGCATCGTCTTCGAGCTTGAACATCCGGCTGTTATTTCCGAGCAATTTTCGCTCGATCCGGCCAGCGGTAGCAGCAATTATCGCCTGGTCGTCGACCTCGAGCGGACCAGCGCGGAAGCCTTCCGGGACAATTCCGGCTATCACCGCATCGGAGACATGAACAGCCTCATCGCCGAGCGCGTCGAAGCGGTCTACACGCCGCCGGCGCGCGAGCGTCGCGTCATCGTGATCGATGCCGGTCATGGTGGCCATGATCCGGGCGCCATCGGTGTTGGTGGTACGCATGAAAGCACTGTCACCCTGGCTGCGGCACGTGAACTGCGCCGCCAACTCGAGGCGACGGGGCGCTATCAGGTTCTGATGACCCGCGATCGCGATATCTACCCGTCCTGGGAACAACGCGTGGGTGTCATGGCTGAGGCGCGTGCGGATCTTTTCCTGTCGCTGCACGCTGACGCCTCGCGCAATCCCAATGTTCGCGGCGCGTCGGTTTACACCCTTAATGACCGTGCTGAGAACCGGGCCCGGACGCGTGCCCGTCAGGATGCCGCGCACACCGACCAAGCGGACGTCAACAATATCCTTGTGGAACTTGAGCTGCGCGAAAAGCGCAACCAGTCATCGGTTTTCGCCCAGGTCTTGCTGGACCATCTCGATGACAGCAGCCCGCTGCTGACCAATCCGCATCGCCAGGCCAATCTGTTTGTGCTGCTCGATCCGCGCGTGCCGGCGGTACTGGTCGAGATGGGCTTCATGTCCAACCGCACAGATGAGCGCAATCTTCTGTCGGAACGTTTCCGCCGGAACCAGATGGCGTCGGTTGTCCAAGGCATTGATGCCTACTTTGCCGGACGCGGCGATGATGACGAGCCTGCTGCATCTGCCAGCCTGCGCGCCCGCTGAAACGCTTTCCACAGTCACATCCAGACGTCATAATGTTGCCGGGATGCCGCGTACAACACTGCGGTATGGGGAAGTAGGCCAGAGAGTGCGATGAAGATTTTCACGCTTCGCAATGTAATGCGTGCAGCGCTTTGGGGCGGTGCCGCCGCCGCGGTGCTTGCCGTTGTCGGGTTCATCACGGCGGCTGTCTATGTGGTGCGGGTCACCTCGGATCTGCCCGATTATCAACAGCTGGCAGAATACGAGCCCCCGATCATGAGCCGGGTGCATGCCGGTGATGGACGACTGATCGCGGAATATGCCCGCGAGCATCGCGTTTTCGTGCCGATCGAGAATATCCCGCAAAGCCTCGTCCATGCCTTCGTGTCCGCCGAGGACAAGAATTTCTACGAGCATGGCGGTCTGGATTTCCGCGGCATTGTCCGCGCGGCCTTCGCCAATATCGGCCATGTCCTGCGCGATGAGCGCCTTGAAGGGGCTTCGACGATTACCCAGCAGGTGGCCAAGAACTTCCTGCTGTCCTCGGCCCAGCGCCTGGAGCGCAAGGTACAGGAAATGGTGCTCGCCCGACGGATCGAGCGCGCCTTTACCAAGGACCAGATCCTCGAGCTCTATCTCAACGAGATTTATTTCGGTCAGCGCGCCTATGGAGCGGCAGCAGCGGCCCTGAACTATTTCGACAAGTCACTCGACGAGCTGACCCTAGCAGAAAGCGCTTTGCTCGCCGCCGTGGTCAACGGGCCGGCCCGCTTCCACCCGATCCGCCATCCCGAGCGCACGATTGATCGCCGCAACTGGGTCCTCTCCCGTATGGCGGCCAATGGCTATATCACCGAGGAACAGGCCCGCGAGGCCGCCCAGGATCCGCTGCAGATCGCTGAACGTCTGTCTGGCGATGATTATCTGGCGGCCGAGTATTTCGTGGAAAATGTCCGCCGCCAGGTCTTCTCCATGTATGGCGAGGACGAGCTCTACGATGGTGGCCTGTCGATCCGGACGACGCTGGATACGCGCATGCAGATGGCCGCCCGCCGGGCGTTGCGCGACGGCCTGGAAGCCTATGACCGCCGCCATGGCTATCGGGGTGCGCTGGGCAATATCGAGCTTGGCGAAGGCTGGGAAGAGCGCTTCGATGAAGTGACGATTCCGCGTGACCTCGATGACGGCTGGGCGCCGGCACTGGTTGTGGAAGTCAGTGACACGGCTGCACAGATCCGCTTTGAGGATGGCAGCGAGGGCACGATCCCGATGGCCGAGCTGAGCTGGGCACGGGAAAACCTGCCGGATGGCGAGCTAGGACCGGTGGTTCGCACGGCGGGTGAAGTCCTGTCTGCGGGTGATGTGGTTCTGGCCGGTTATCCCACCGCTGACGTGCAGGAGCCCGACACCTATTCCCTACGTCAGGTTCCCGCGATCAATGGCGGTATCATGGCGATGGATCCGCACACCGGTCGCGTTCTGGCAATGATGGGCGGGTATTCCTTCCAGCACAGTCAGTTCAACCGCGCGACCCAGGCGCGACGTCAGCCGGGCTCTTCCTTCAAGCCCTTTGCTTATGCGGCGGCGCTGGACAATGGTTACACACCGGCCAGCCTGATCCTGGATGCCCCCTTTGTGGCCTCTGGCGGGGCTGATGAGCGGTTCTACATGCCGTCGAATTACTCCGAGCGCTATTACGGCATGTCGACCATGCGGCTGGGCCTCGAGCTTTCGCGTAATGTCATGACCGTCCGCCTGGCCCAGGAAATGGGTATGCGCCCGATTTCCGAATATGGCGTGCGCTTCGGCATTTACGACGAGCTTGATCCGGTTCTGGCGATGTCTCTGGGGGCTGGCGAAACCACGCTCTATCGCTTGATTTCGGCCTATGCCTCGCTGGTCAATGGCGGCCGACGGGTCGAGCCGACGATCCTGGACCGGGTCCAGGACCGCTCCGGCGCGACGATTTTCGCTCATGAACAGCGGGACTGTGAGACCTGCGATGTCGAGGAATGGCAGGCCGATCTGCTCGAGCCTTTCTTCCCGGATACGCGTGAGGAAGTGGTTGATCCGGTGACGGCCTACCAGGTCGTTCACATGCTCGAAGGCGCGGTTCAGCGCGGAACCGGTACGGCACTGCGGTCACTCGGCCGCCCGCTGGGTGGCAAGACGGGAACGACCAATGATTTCCGTGATGCCTGGTTCGTCGGCTTCGCGCCGGACCTGATTGTCGGTGTCTATGTCGGCTTTGATACGCCTTATCAGCTGGGCAGTGGTGAAGCCGGCGGCCGTGTTGCGGCCCCGATCGTGCGCGACTTCTTCGAAGATGTGATTGGCGATTATCCTGTGGCACCGTTCCGGGTGCCGGAGGGGGTACGTCTCGTCCCGATCAACCGTTTGACCGGTGAGCCCGGCGTGCTGGGCCAGTCCGGGGTTATCCTGGAAGCCTTCCGCCCGGGCACCGAGCCGTCGCGGCAAACCCCGGAAGAGGAGAGCGGTTTGAGCTTTGCCCGCTCTTCGGTCAGTGATGATCCGCTTGCCATCCTTCTCGAGGAAGAGGCCGGCGATGATGAGGGCGAGGATGAGGATGAAGGAATCGGCGGGCTGTATTGACCGGCTTGTCTGCCCGCCCGGCTCTGATTACCTCTGAACCTCCTGATTTGCTGAACCGGATTCGCCCATGCGCGCTGATATCCAGACCCTGTCCGACGAAATCCAGCAGGCCGTAGGCTTGCTGAGGAGGCGTCTTTGACTGGGATACTGCCCAGAAACGCCTAGACGAGCTCAATGCCCGGTCGGAAGACCCGAACTTCTGGAATGATCCGCAAAAGGCTCAGAGCCTGATGCGCGAGCGCAACCGGCTCGATGATGCGATCAAGCTGATCAATGAGGCCGAGACCGAGCTTGCTGATACGGTCGAGCTTCTTGAACTCGCCGAGATGGAAGGCGATGACAGCCTCGTCGACGACGCGGCCGCCGGTCTCAACGCCCTGTCCGACCGTATGAAACGGGCGGAGCTGGAAGCGCTTCTGTCTGGCGAAGCCGACGGCAATGACAGCTATATCGAGATCCATCCGGGAGCAGGCGGTACAGAGGCGCAGGACTGGGCCTCCATGCTGTCGCGCATGTATTCCCGCTGGGCCAGTGCCCACGGTTACAAGGTTGAGGTCATTGAAGAGCAGGCGGGCGATGAGGCGGGGCTCAAATCAGCCACGCTTCTGGTGAAGGGCGAGAATGCCTATGGCTGGCTCAAGACCGAAGCCGGCGTGCATCGCCTGGTGCGGATCTCGCCCTATGATTCCAGCGCCCGGCGCCACACCAGTTTTGCCAGTGTCTGGGTCTACCCTCTGATCGACGACAATATCGAGGTCGAGATCGACGAGGGTAAGGTGCGGACCGATACCTATCGCGCTTCCGGCGCCGGTGGTCAGCACGTCAACACGACCGATAGTGCGGTACGACTGACCTATGACATGCCCGGCCAGGAGCGGCCCATCGTCGTGCAGTGCCAGAACGAGCGCTCACAGCACAAGAACCGGGCTTCGGCTTGGGACATGTTGCGGGCCCGTGTCTATGAAATCCAGCTCCAGGAACGCGAGGCCGCGGCTCAGGCAGAAGCCGACAGCAAGACCGATATCGGCTGGGGTCACCAGATCCGCTCCTACGTGCTGCAGCCGTATCAGATGGTCAAAGACCTGCGGACCGAGGTGGAGACCTCGAACACCGGGGCTGTGCTCGACGGAGACCTCGATGCCTTCATGGCGGCTGCGCTGGCCGCTCGTGTCGGCGGTAATGACGAGGCAGACGCCTAGTCCGTATCCCCGAGCAGGTCGGCAATAGCCTTCACATAGGCTTTGAACGCGGCTCGGCCGGTCTTAGTGATCCGGGCCTGGGTCAGCGGTTTGCGGTCGAGGAAGCTCTTTTCGATGCTGATATAGCCCGCATCCTCAAGCTTGCGCAGATGCACAGAGAGATTGCCACGTGTGGCCTCCAGCACATTCGCGAGCTCTGTAAAATCGGCGATCTCGGCATTGGCAAGATAGGTCATGATCCCCAGGCGCAGGCGCCCGTGGATGACGTCATCAATCTGACCGATACCGGAAGAGTTTGGCGGCATGACCGTTTTACGCGCTCTCTTGCTTGGCCAGCCGCATCATGACCCAGCCCGGCAGGGCGAGAAGCAGAAGCAATGATGCGCCGATAATGAGCACATAGGTCGGGGTATGGGTGGTGAAGGCCAGAGCAATTGCCGAGGTAATCCAGCCGGCAGAAATCAGCCCAAGCCACATGCGCTTGCGCAAGCGGAAGCCCACAAACCAGGCCCCGCCCTGAAGCGCGAAGATTGTCGGCGTGTAGTAATACCAGATCCCTGCATCACCCTGGCGCAGGGTAACAAGCACGAAGAAGGCGACAATTGTCAGATTGGCCACGCCGGCGCCTTCGAAGGCGGACTCATAAGCCCGGGCACTGACAGACCGGGTCGGGCTTTTGCGATTGCGCCAAATAATGATGCCGAGCACTACGAAAAAGGCGAGGCTGCAGCCGATAATGAAAGCGAGGTAGAGCGGGCCGGGAAGACTGACATAGCCTTCCCATGCGGCCCACTGAACCAGGGTCTGGAAGCCGTAGATGAGGCCGGCCGAGAACAGCGCCAATCCCATGGTGGCATTGGGCTGGGCCGGGGTTTCTGCCAGCGCTCGCATGAAAGCGAGGTCTTCGCGGGCGCTGTCCTGATCCGACTTCATCTTGGCGTCTCCAGTTTCGCTAATGCAGCGGTCTCAGCATTAATGCTCTGATTCAGGCATTTGCCGAGACAGGTGCCGTTTTTGCCGCGGACTTGACCGGGCGCTTGTAGCGGCGGCCATTGAGCCAGCCGCCGAGCCAGCAGCCCCGGACAATGAAGTGATAGGTGATCAGGGTCAAAGCCAGGGTGACTGCATTGATCAGCACCAGTTTGACCGTGCCATGCAAAGCCAGGTCGGAAAAGGCGACCTGGAGCGCCATCACCACCGGCAGGTGAATGATATAGATCCAGTAGGATGCGTCAGCGACATAGCGCACCGGCGCGCTTTCACGGGCGAACAGGGTCAGGCCCAATCCGATCAGGCCAAGTGACCAGGCCCAGCCGGCCGCGGCGTAGCTGAAGGCATAGATCCAGGAGGATCGATCCTCAGCTGCGGTATCGAAGCTGGGGGCCATGCCGATCATATTCATACACGCGGCCGTCAGACCGGCGGCAATCACCAGGTAGACCGGCCACCATGCGCGAAAGCGCTGCATCAGATCAGCTTGGCGATGCAGGATCCAACCAAAGGCGAAGGCGGCTCCATATCCCGTCAGAGCGACCGTGTTCGGGATCAGACCGGTATCCGGTGTCGGAATGCCAAACCACATCATCCAGCCCTCTTGAAACATGAATGCGGACGTGAGCGGCAGGGCCAGCACGACGATCCCAAGAGGAGTGGCTGTGAGCAGATTGACGATTGCATCAACGGCCTTGCCGACCGGAATAGCGCGTTCCACCAGCTGCCAGACCAGGCGTGCCACGATGGCGACCGGGTAGAACAGGCACAACAGGTAGAGAAACCACAGATGGGTCAGCGGGAAGGTCTCGGCAGTGAGTGGCGGCTGTTCTTGAGGCTCGGGTGCTTCACCGCCATTGGCCTTGATGGCGCCCCAGATGGCCACAACGACGATCGCCGCGAATACCGGCATCCAGAAAGACACGAGGGGCAGGGCGATGCGCTTCACGCGATCAATCGCGAAGCCGAATGCCCCCCGGCGCTCGTAGGCCAGCCGCGCGAAGAATCCTGCGATCAGGAAAAACAGCACCATCCGGAAGATGTGCGGAACATAGAATAAGGGGGCATAGGCGTCGGCGGCCTGAATGTCCTGCGCGATCCAGAGCGGTATTCCGTACGGACCTTGAAGAAAGGACATGGCGGAATGCAGGACGAGGCCGAGCAGTAGGGCGAAGGCGCGTATCGCGTCCAGACCGTGCAGTCGGGGAGAAGTTACGGGGTGTGACATGGCTTGCTCCATTGAAGTTGAGTCAGGCTTAACACAGACAGGTTTAAAAAACAAACATGTCCTAGGTGGGCAATCAATCGATCGAATCCCGTCGCTGGAGCGAGTGAGGCAGAGTGTAGGGCTGGCAAAGAAAAACGGCGGGGCCCAGGGGCTCCGCCGTTTTCTTTGAGAACGATGTCGAGTGGCGCTTAGGCCGAGCTCTTATTGGCTGCGACCGGCGGCTCCATCGAGGTCACCGAGGACTTGCTCGGGGCCGGCGGAGCGGACGGCTCGGACTTGCCGACAGATTTCGGGGCACCGGACTTTTCGCTCAGCGGATCGGAGGAGTGGCGGCAGTGACCGTCGAAGAAGGCGCCGCTTTCCACCGAAAGGGCAGCGTGGACGATGTCGCCTTCAATGCGTGCGGTCGAGGCCAGCTGGACCTGACGGGCATTGACGGAACCGTTGACGCGGCCGCGGATGACAACCGTTTCGGCAATCACTTCGCCATTGACCACGGCTTCTTCGCCGATGATCAGCGATCCGGCGCGGATATCGCCTTCGACCGTACCGTCGAGTTGAACTTCACCTTCAGAGGCGATGGAACCGGTCAGCACGAGGTCGCCGGAAAGAATGGAAGGGGCTTTGGATTTCATGGCTGTCCTTTTCGGCGGCGCACTGTTCTGCTGCAGCGCATCGGGGGTGGAGGTGTCTTTGTTAGACTTATTGAACATAACGTCCCGCTCTCAATAATCTGTCCGGATCAATAGCCGAACCATTGTACCAGATTTCGTAGTGCAAATGCGTTGCGGTGCTTCGACCCGTCGACCCCATGCCCCCGATCTGCTGACCGCGTTCAACGATGTCGCCGCGACGCACTGCGATTTCGTGGAGGTGAGCATAGCGGGTCACAAAACCATAGCCGTGGTCAATCTCCACGGTACGACCATAACCGCCACGCCAGCCTGCGTAAATGACCTCTCCCGGACCGGTCGCCACAATCGGCGCACGGCGATAAGCGCCATAGTCGAGGCCGCGGTGCTGGGTCGGGCGGCCGTTGAACGGGTCGCGGCGCAGGCCGAAGCCGCTGGTCCGGCGATGCGGAACGGAAATCGGTGGGCCGAACGGACCCTGAGCGGCGAATTCTTCCAGTTCGTTGACTTCCAGCAGACGCGCCGCGATGCGGTTGATCCGGCCTTCGAACTGACTGTCGAGTTCGATACCCGGCGCGAAACTGCTTTCGCTGATCGGCAGGAAAGGCCCGCCCTGTTCTTCGCTGTCGCGCTCGCTGGCGACCACTTCTTCAATGTCCAGGTCAGTCAGGCGCAAGATGGCGCGCAGGTTTTCGAGCTGGGCTTCCGTCGCGTTCTCGGCGCGGGCCAGGGCGACATCCTGCTCTGACATCAGATAGGTGATCTGGTCTTCTGGCGAATCTGAAAGGGCAGCGACGCTGACCGGAATGTCCCGGGCTTCGCGCGGTGCCGGATCCGCCGGAGTGGCTGCCATCAGGACCGAGCCATCCGTACCGGTGGGCGAGGGCATGATTTCGTCACCACTGATGCGTTCGACGAAATCGAGGAGCCGGCGCAGGCGCTCATGGCGTACTTCGAACTCAACGGCCGTCTCGTCGAAAGTCTGCATCTGCGACTCAACAAAGGCGCGGGCGGACACTTCATTGGCGCGGGCTTCAGCAACGATGCGTTCGGCTTCGCGCTGCATTTCGTCGACTTCCTGGTCCTTCTCGGCCAGGGCGGCGCCGTGGAAAGCAACGGAGACAGTGGTGAAGCATAGCCAGCAGGCCAGCACAGCTGCGCTAAGCAGGGCCGAGATCTGCAGTCCGGTCGAGATAGCGAAATACCGCACCTGACCATCGCTGCGATGGTATATTTGCCGATCCGGGAACCAGCGTTGCGCCGTTCCCCAAATCGCGTCTTTCACGCTTGCGAACATTCGTACGCCGCTTGTCTACGCTTGCCCCAAGGCCCCGAAGGGATGTGACACAAAACTCGTCCAAATATCAACCGACACTTATGCAAAACCCGGGCCCGTTTGTGCCAACGGTAAGTAAAAGGCTTCCGGCAGGCCGGCATCTTGTCTTGCTTTGAAATTAAAGGGCATTTTCAGACCGCCCTTGAAATGCTTGCGCACCAGCTCCTGGTAGGTGGTCTGCGGATCGACCGACATGGCGCTGCAGATTGTGCCGAACCAGCGCGCTCCGGCTCCGACATGACCGATTTCTTCGTTGTAAATCTGGGTCAAAACCGCTGCGCTGGCTTGGTCTCCAATGGATCGGAGGCGTTCGATCATTCCCGGGGTGACGTCGAGCCCGCGGGCTTCCAGTACCAGCGGGGCGACGGCCAGCCGGGCTGCCAGGTCATGTGATGTGGACTGTGCCGCATCCCAAAGCCCGCTATGGGCCGGCAGATCTCCATAGGTCGCGTTGAGCTGATTGAGCCGGTCCTCCACCATGACGAAATGCCGCGCCTCGTCGTCGCCGACACCGATCCAATCGCTGATGAAGGCATGCCGTTCCGATTCGCCAATGCGTGCATCGCCGCCGAACCGCGCAATCAGGTCGAAGGCCAGATCGATGGCATTGAACTCGATATGGGCGATGGCATGCAGCAAGGCGACACGGCCATGCTGACTATTGAGCCTGCGGCGCGGGACCTCGCCTGGTGGCACAAGAGCGGGCGCGGCCGGCCGAGCCGGCGGCGGCATGTCAGCTCCGTCCCGCCAGAGGTCGGGAATTGTCAGTTCATCCTTGCGCCAGGCTAGGGCGACGGCGTGCGCGGCGGCAGCCTTGTCGCGTGGTCCGGCTGTGGCCAGCACTCCGAGCGCGGCGGTCTGGATGTCGGTCCCAGCTAGCGTCATGCGGCGACGGTTTTCACCGCTTCGAGCACCGCCTCGACATGGCCGTTCACTTTTACCTTGCGCCAGATTTCGCGCAGGGTTCCGTCCGGACCGATCAGGAACGTCGCGCGCTCGATACCCATATACTCCCGGCCGTACATTTTCTTGAGCACCCACACGCCATAGGCTTCGCACACGCCGCTGTCCTCATCGGACCCCAAAACGACAGTCAGGTCGTGTTTGGCCTTGAATTTGTCGTGTTTTGCAACCGTATCCTTGGACACGCCGATAACAACGGCACCGGCCGAGTCGAAATCTGCTTTTGCCGTGCTGAAGTCGATGGCCTCGGTCGTGCAACCCGGCGTATCGTCCTTGGGATAGAAATACAGCACGACGGTCTTGCCCTTCAGGGCTGATAGTTCGACCGTGCCGCCACCATCCGTCGGCATTTTGAAATCCGGAGCCAGGTCGCCAGTCTTGAGTTCGCTCATCGCAATGTCCTTTCGATCGAATACCATTCGGTGTCGCCGAGGCGGTAAATTGCGCGCGTTTGCGTCCGCGTCCAGTGCGCAATGCTCAAAGGTGACCGAGTAATGGTGCGCAAATCGCTCAAATGGACGCTGATTTACGTGCTGGAGGCAGTGGTCGTTCTCATCACACTGGCGATTTTCGGCCTGGGTGCGATTTTCTGGCGATTATCTTCTGGCCCCTTCGATCTGGATTTCTTCCGGGCCGATGCTCAGGCGATGATCGCCGATGTCTTTGAAGGCGATGTCGTCGCGCTGGGTGAGCTGAGTGCACGCTATGATGCTGAGCTCAGCGCCCTTATTGTCACCGCCGCGGATGTCAGCGTGGCACAGGAAAATGGTGAGCTGGTTGCGCGGGCGCCGCGGATCGAGGCTGGCGTTGCGGTCGGGCCTTTGCTGTTTGGCCGTATTGAGCCAGTCAGCCTGACCATCAATGGCGGTTCGCTGTCCGTTGTACGCCGGGCCGATGGTGCCGTCGGAGCCGGGCTGGGCGGTGTTGAGCGCGTTCGCGCCAATGCCCGTCAGCCTGAAGGCGGCAGCGATGACAGTGCGACGCTGTTCGCCCTGTTGCAGGACCCTGAAACCACGAATGGCGGTCTGGGACAGCTCAGCTTTGTCCGGGTTGAAAATGCCAGTGTGCGGATCGTGGACGAGATCAGCGGCATTGCCTGGCTGGTCAATCGCGCCGGGGTCATGCTTGACCGTAATGAGAGCCGGATCGTCACCGAGCTGCACGGCGAGTTGGCGACACCATCCGGCTTTGCCCAGCTCGACATCCGGCTGCAGGCTGGCGCCGATCTGGACGCCCTCTTGCTGGAAACACAGATCGACAATCTGTCGCTGGCCACAGCCGCACCGGATCAGGGGGCATTGGCATTTCTTGGCGGGCTCGACGCGCCCTTGAGGCTCGACCTGGTGATGGATGCACGGCGTGATTCCGGCATTCGTAACGCATCGTTGGAGCTTGAGGTCGGAGCGGGCCGTATCCTCGCTCAGGGCGTCGATCGTGACTTCCGGGGCGCCCGGTTGGCACTCGATTTTGACCCGATAGCCGGCGCACTCACGGTGACCCAGGGTGCGGTCGACTCCGATGTCGTGGCCGGCAGTCTGAGCGGTCAGATTTCGGAGCTAGGCGGATATATTGGCGCGCTGCCGACCGAGTGGACCTATCAGTTCGAGGCCGGCCCGGGCTTTATCGACATGGGTGAGATTTTCTCGCGGCCGCCGCGCTGGGAGGGTTTGACCATCGCCGGCAAGGCCGATTTGAGCCAGCGGCGGCTGGTCTTCGACCGGTTCGATTTCGAGCTCGACGGGGTTGCGGCCCGTCTGACCGGCGAGACCTCGCTCAGCGAGATTGAGGAGGGGCGCTGGCTACCCAATTTGAGGCTGGAAGGGCCGGTTGAGGGCGATATCACGGTCGATACGGTCCTGGCCTACTGGCCGGTGGAGCTGGCAGACAGCGCCCGCAGTTGGGTCGTTGACGGTATATTGGGCGGGCGTTTCTACAATGCCCGCGTATTCATGGATATCGATGCCGAGTCGATCGCGGCGGGTGAGCTCGCGAATGAGCGTCTCAACTTGTCTTTCGATGTCGAGAATGCCCGTGTCCGTTACATCTCCACAATGACACCGATCACGCAGGGCGTCGGGCGGGCCGTGTTGTATGGCAATGCGTTCGAAGTCTTTCTGACGGATGGCCGGATCGGTGAAATCGAACTGCTTGACGGGTATGTCGATATTCCGCGCCTCAATCCGAAAGGCGCCATGGCGCGTTATGGCGGCCGGGCGCGCGGCCAGGCGTCGGACCTGCTCGCCCTTATCGATGAGGAGCCGCTAGGCTTCCCGTCAGATTACGGTGTCGACCCCGAAGCCGTAGGTGGCAGTGGCGAGATCGAGTTCGAGATCCGCCGGGCGATGCTTACTGAGGTTGCTCCGGAAGATATTCCCTTTGTTATTCGCGGTAGCTTTACGGATGCGTCGATTGGCATACCCGACACACCATTCGCCTTGAGCGAAGGTGTCGTTGATATCGAGGTCGACCAAGGCGGCCTTTTGGCCAATGGTGACGCCCTGCTCGTGGACACGCCGGTTTCCATTGTTTGGCGAGAGAATTTCCAGGCCGCCGAGGATACGCCATCGACAACGTTCGAGCTGTCGGCCGATGTCGGTGCCCGGGCGTTGGACCTGTTCGGGATTCCGGCCCGCCGTTATCTCAGCGGCGAGGTCGGCCTGGAAGCCCGGGCCCGCTCGAACGGTCTGGATATCGTCAGTATCGATGTCGATGCAGACCTGACCAATGCGGTGCTGGAAGCTCCGGAATCGGTTTGGCTGAAGGAAGCCGGGGTCGCCGGCATGGCGGGCTTCACCCTGACCCGGAATGATCAATCCGACTATGTCTTCGAGGAAGTCCTGGCTCAGACCGAGGGCGTCGATATCGCCGCCTCGGCGGTCGTGTCACCCGAGGGGCGATTGGTGGAAGCGGTCATCGACCGGCTCCACATCGAGGGGTTTATGGATATCGGTGGACGGCTTGCTGCGCCGGCCGAGGATGGCGCGGCTTTCACGGCGCGGCTCTCGGGAGAATATGTTGATGCACGGGAAATCCTGCCGCATGTGAACCGGTTCCAAGGGGGCGAGGAGGGGCTGCCCTTATCCCTGACCTTCGACGTCGCCAGCCTGGTCGTTTCAGACGCGTCCGTTTTGAATGATTTCAGCGTGGTCTGGCGCTCCGAAGCGGCCGGTGTGAGGGCGGCTTCAATCTCCGGCCGGTCAGACGCCGGACCCTTCTTTGTCAATTTTGGTGCCGCGGAAGAGGGGGGAAGCCGCGAGTTGCGCATCGAGACCCGTTCGCTCGAACGCCTGTCCGGTCTGCTCGGCTATGACGGCTATATCCGGGGCGGACAAATGTCTGTGCTGGGTGAAGCCCCGCCGCTCGGCATCCCGGGGCCGCTGGAAGCACGCGTCGAGATCAATGATCTCACCCTGGTTGAAGTCCCGGTGCTCGCCCGCATCCTGGCGGCAGGCTCGTTTGAAGGACTGGGGGCCTTGCTCAACGGAGACGGGATCCGCTTTGACACCGTCAGCGCCGACATCATGATGCAGGACCAGTTGCTCACCGTCGGCGAAGCCCAGGCAACCGGGAGCTCGCTCGGAGTCACCGCATCCGGCACGGTGGACTTTGATGGTGAGCAGGCAGCGATCGACGGTAATCTGGCTCCGTCCTACGCGGTCAATTCGCTTTTGGGCGATCTGCCGGTCATTGGCGAGATCCTGGTTTCGCGGCCGGGCGAGGGAATATTCGGGATCACTTATTCCGTTGAAGGTCCATTCGACAGCCTGACCGTGTTTGCCAATCCTCTCTCGGTCATTGCGCCGGGCGTGTTCCGGCGCATGTTTGAAGGGACCGCCGCCGAGCGAGCGGCACGCGAGCGCGAAGCTGAGGCAGAAGATGCCCCGCTCCCCGATCTATTGCCGGCAGAACTGGTGGAACAGCTCCAGCGAGAGCTCGAGGCTGCAACGCCTCAGGCGGGACCGGAGCTTGAGGGCGAGGACGACCCCGGCAGTGATGAAACTACCGGGCCGGAACCGGAAGCTGGAAACCGCTAGACGGGTTTGGCGAGGGCGTGGCGCTTCTTGCCAACCGAGAGCTTGATCGCACCATCGACGAGAAGATCCGCACTGGCCTTGGCATAGGGGTCCGTCAGGGGTTGGTCATTAACCTTGGCCGCGCCGGATTTCATATGCCGGCGAACTTCGCCATTGGAGCCGGCCAAACCCGCTTCAACGAACAGGCCGATAAGGCCGACTTCGCCGCTGTCCAATCCTTCAAATTCTACCGTCGGCAGGGCCGCACCAGTCTTGCCTTGGGCGAAGGTCTGCTTGGCGGTTTCTTCCGCCTCGCGGGCGGCGTCGGCACCGTGCATCATCGCCGTGGTTTCATTGGCCAGGCGCACTTTGGCTTCATTGATCGCAGCGCCTTCAAGCGCTTCCAGTTCGGCGATTTCGTCGAGCTGCAGATCGGTGAAGAGCTTGAGGAAGCGCCCCACATCGGCGTCTTCGGTATTACGCCAGAACTGCCAGTATTCGTACGGGCTCAGCATGTCGGCATTGAGCCAGATGGCGCCGTCTGCGGTCTTGCCCATCTTGGCGCCCGACGCGGTTGTGATCAGCGGCGTGGTGAAGGCATGCACCTCCTGCTGATCGACCCGGCGGCAGAGTTCGACACCATTGATGATATTGCCCCACTGATCACCGCCGCCGAGTTGCAGGGTGCAGTCATAGCGTCGGTTCAGCTCGAGGAAGTCGACCGCCTGCAGGAGCATGTAGTTGAATTCCAGGAAGGTCAGCGGCTGTTCGCGGTCAAGGCGCAGCTTCACCGACTCAAACGTCATCATCCGGTTGATGGTGAAGTGGGGGCCAAATTTGCGCAGGAAGTCGATATAGCCGAACTCGGACAGCCACTCGTCATTATCGCAGAGAATGGCGTCAGTCGGACCATCGCCAAAATCGATGAGCGGACGGAAAGCCTTGAGGATGCTCTGCTTGTTCGCTTCGATCTGATCCTCGGTCAGCATGGAACGGGATTTGTCCTTGCCTGACGGGTCGCCGATCTTGGTCGTGCCGCCGCCCATCAGGGCAATCGGCCGGTGTCCGGTTTTCTGCATGACCCGCAGCATCATGATCTGCACGAGTGAACCCACATGCAGGCTCGATGCGGTCGCATCAAAACCGATATAGCCGGTGATCGGGCCCTTCTGCGCGCGCTCGTCCAGCGCATGCAGATCGGTAGACTGGAAATGATAGCCGCGTTCAACCAGTGTGCGGACCAGGTCGGACTTGTATTCACTCATTGGACTTCTCCTGATAGAGCGCTTCTAGGACGCGTTTGGGGACGTGAAAAGAGGAGAGGGCATGAAGCGTGTGATCGGCCTGATGAGCGGGACGTCACTGGATGGCGTGGACGGCGCTCTGATGACGACTGATGGCGAGGCTGTCATCTCCCAGTTGGCGTCGGCCTATCGCACTTACAGTGCTGAAGAGCGCGCGGTTCTGCAGGCCGCCGTGGAGGCTGCGCTGGCCTGGGGTTTCGATGGCCCCCAACCCGATTTCTCTGAAGCAGAAACGGTGCTGACCCGCGCCCATTCCGATGTAGTGGGCGACCTCTTGGGTGATGTCATGTTGCTCAAGGACGAGGTCGATCTGATTGGATTTCATGGTCAGACGGTGATTCATCGCGCGCCTGACGGAAGCCGCAAGGGCGAGACCTTGCAGATTGGTTCGGGGGCGGCGTTGGCCAATGTCACGGGCATCCCGGTGATCTATGATTTCCGGTCTGCCGATATGGAAGCCGGAGGTCATGGCGCGCCTTTGGTCCCGCTCTTTCACCAAGCTCTTGTGCAGAGTTCCGAGCTCAGGGGGGCGGTCGCGATCGTCAATATCGGCGGGGTGGCGAATGTGACCTGGGTGCCCGAAGCGGGCGATCCGATTGCCTTTGATACCGGTCCGGGCAATGGGCTGATCGATGCCTGGTGTCTGGAACAGACCGGTAAGCCCTATGACGAAGACGGGGCACTGGCCGCCGACGGGCAAGTCGACAACGCCGCCCTGGAAGTGCTTCTTGCCCATCCGTATTTCGCTAGACAGCCGCCCAAATCGCTCGATCGCTGGGACTTTTCCCTCGATCCGGTGCGCCGACTATCGGCGGAAAACGGGGCCGCCACCCTGGTCGAGTTCACGGTACAGAGCATTGCCGAGGCGCTTTTCGCGATTGGCCAGACGCGCCAGGTCTTCATCACCGGCGGCGGTCGGCACAATCCGTATTTGATGCAACGTCTCACTGCGCGACTCGGGTTTGAGGTGCAGCCGGTCGAGGCAATGGACTGGGATGGTGATCTGATGGAAGCCGAGGCTTTTGCCTGGTTGGCAGCGCGAGTCGAGAAAGGCCTCCCGACGAGCCTTCCTTCCACGACGGGGTGCCAGGCGCCGGTTTGTGGCGGGCGCAGAGCCGACCCGGAATAAGGCAACAAAAAAGCCCCGGCATCGACCGGGGCTTTCGATTTCTAGAGCTGACTTCGCCTAGCGTTTGCCGGTCATCTGTCGCTCGGAACGTTCCTTCTCGACGATCGGCAGGCGGTCATCAAGATAGGTATCAATGCGGGATTCCAGCACTTCCTGGTGCTCGGTGAAGAGGTGGTTGGCGTCCGGGATGATCTCGCGCGTGATCTCGATGCCCTTCTGGACGCGGATCTTGGACATCACCCGTTCCACATCATCCGGCGGCACGATCTTGTCGGCACCGCCATTGATGATGATGCCAGACGCCGGGCAGGGGGCCAGGAAGGTGAAGTCATACATATTGGTCGGCGGCGCGATGGAGATGAAGCCGGCAATCTCCGGGCGGCGCATCAGGAGCTGCATGCCGATCCAGGCGCCGAAGGAATGGCCTGCGACGAAGCAGAAGCGGGCGCCGGAATTATACCCCTGAACCCAGTCAAGCACGGTCGCTGCGTCGGACAATTCGCCGAGGCCCTGATCATAACTGCCCTGGGAGCGACCGACACCGCGGAAATTGAACCGCAAGGTCGCATAATCGCGCTTGCGGAAATTGTCGTAAAGCATCTCGACAATGGGATTGTCCATGCTGCCACCGCCGAGCGGATGGGCGTGCAAAATCAGGGCAATCGGTGCGGTTTCGTCTTCGCTCGGGCTGTAGCGCCCTTCCAGCCGGCCGGCCGGGCCGGGAATGATCACGTCAGGCATTCAACGGGCCTTTTCCTTGTCTGTGTGCGTCACGGTGAAAAAATCAGGTTTGCGCTATTGAAACCCTGATTGACCGAGCACATTTACTTGACCGTTTAGGTCGGGTATTGGCTGCGCACTGATTTCAGCAAGCACCAAACCCCGCCCCGAAGCGACGCGTCTTAGCATAATCACGGCAAAAGATGCGAGCATTTAAGGAGGTAGACACATGAAGCTTAGCACCAAGGGACGTTATGCCGTCATGGCGATGGCTGATCTCGCCTCGGCGAGCCAGGATGGCCCGGTCACTCTCAGCGATATCGCATCGCGCCAATCGATTTCGCTGTCCTATCTGGAACAGCTGTTTGCCAAACTGCGCCGCGCGGACATTGTGTCCTCGATCCGCGGTCCCGGTGGCGGTTATCGCCTGAGCCGCGAACCGAGCGAAATCCGCGTTTCTGACGTCATTGTCGCGGTCGATGAGCCGCTGCGCGCAACACGTTGCTCGGAAGCCAAGGGCTGCCTCGCTGATGGCCGTCGCTGCATCACCCACGATCTGTGGGACGAGCTGGGGCGTCATATCTACCTTTTCCTGAGCTCAATCACACTCGAAGACGTGCTGGAGCGGCGCCTTCTCGGTGCGGCATCGGGTGCCATCGGGGCCAATGACCGTCTGCGGGCCGAGGCCGCCGAGTAATTCATGCCTGTCTACCTGGATCACAATGCCACGACGCGTGTGCGGCCTGATGTGACCGCACTGATCGCGGAGATCATGACCGAGGAGGGAAACCCGTCCTCGGTGCATTCGCATGGTCAGGCGGTGCGCAAGCGGGTGGAGAATGCCCGCCGGCAAATCGGCAAGGCGCTGTCCGCGCGGGCCGAGGATGTGATCTTTACCGGTGGCGGCACTGAAGCGCTCAATCTTGCGCTCAATAGCGTGATTGCGGCTGGTGGAGCCAAACGGCTCCTGGTGTCGGCCGTGGAGCATGAGGCAATCGCCGTCACGGCCGAGGCGAGCGGGCTGCCGGTAGAAACCTTGCCGGTGACCGATGCTGGCGTGGCAGACCTCGCCTGGCTGGATGAACGCCTGCAGCGCTGGAATGAAGCCGATGAGGGTGTTCCGGTTCTCGCCTTGATGCTGGCCAATAACGAGATCGGCACGATCCAGCCGGTTGCGGAGGCGGCGGCCCTGGTCAAGGCCAGGAGCGGTCTGCTGATTGTCGACGCCGTTCAGTCCGCGGGAAAGATCCCGGTCGATTTCGCCGCTCTCGGCGCCGACTACATGGCGATCTCCGCGCACAAGTTCGGCGGCCCCCAGGGTGTGGGTGCTCTGATCGCGGCTTGTGATGCGCCTGTTTCGCGGCATAGCCATGGCGGTGGTCAGGAGAAGGGCCGACGCTCGGGCACGCTCAATGTGGCGGGTATTGCGGGCATGGGCCTGGCGCTTGAACAAGCGGTTGCCAGCCTTGCAGATTTCGCTGCGCTTGCCGCCTTGCGCGACAAGGCAATCGACGCGATACGCAGCGCGCATCCTGGCGTCGTGGTGCTCGGTGAAGCCGCACCGCGCTTGCCCAATACCATCGGTCTAGCGGTTCCGGGCTGGCGCGGGGAGACCCAGGTGCTGGCCATGGACCTGGCCGGGGTTTCGATCTCTGCCGGAGCGGCCTGCTCTTCCGGCAAGGCCAAGGCCTCGAAGATCGGTACCGCCCTGCGGCTCGACGAGACGCTGTCTGAGGGTGTCATTCGGATCAGCCTCGGCTGGCCGACGACTGAAGATGATATCGATGCGGCAATCAGCGCCTGGACTGGCGCATGGGCCCGCATCCAACCGAAAATAAAAGAGACCGCCTGATCATGGCTGCAGTCAAAGAAACCATTGAAGACGTCAAGAAGCTCGAAGCCGACAAGTACAAGTACGGCTTCACCACGGACGTCGAAACCGAGCTCGCGCCGAAAGGGCTGAACGAGGATATCGTTCGCTATATCTCGGCCCAGAAAAACGAGCCGGAATGGATGCTGGAATGGCGTCTGGATGCGCTTGAGCGCTGGCAGCAGATGAAGGATCCGACCTGGGCCAAGGTCGAATATCCGCCGATCGACTACCAGGACATCCACTATTTCGCCGCCCCGAAAGCGGGTGCGAAATATGAGTCCATCGATGATGTTCCCGAAGAAATCCTCAAGGACTTCGAAAAGCTCGGTATTCCGCTCAAGGAGCAGGAAGTCCTGCTCGGCGTCAAAGGTGCCGCGGATAGCGCGGCTGAAGCGCGCCAGGCTCCGAAAGTGGCCGTCGATGCGGTGTTCGATTCGGTTTCGGTCGTGACCACTTTCAAGGAAGAGTTGGCCAAGGCCGGCGTGATCTTCTGTTCCATTTCCGAAGCGATGCGCGATCACCCGGAATTGGTGAAGAAGTATCTCGGCTCGGTCGTGCCGACCTCGGATAATTTCTTTGCCACGCTGAATTCGGCGGTCTTCTCCGACGGGTCCTTTGTCTATGTCCCGCCGGGCGTGCGCTGCCCGATGGAGCTGTCGACCTATTTCCGCATGAACGCGGAAGGCACCGGCCAGTTCGAACGCACCCTGATTATCGCCGACAAGGGCGCCTACGTCTCCTATCTGGAAGGCTGTACCGCGCCGATGCGCGATGAGAATCAGCTCCACGCCGCCGTGGTGGAACTGGTCGCGCGAGAAGATGCCGAGATCAAATACTCGACGGTGCAGAACTGGTGGCCGGGCGATGAGAACGGCAAGGGCGGGGTTTATAACTTCGTCACCAAGCGCGGCGATTGCCGCGGCAAGAATTCCAAGATCTCTTGGACCCAGGTCGAGACCGGCTCCGCGATCACTTGGAAATACCCGTCCTGTATCCTGCGCGGCGAAAACTCGCGCGGTGAGTTCTATTCCATCGCCGTGACCAATGGTCGTCAGCAGGCCGATACCGGCACAAAGATGATCCATCTCGGCAAGGGCTCGACCAGCCGTATCATCTCGAAAGGGATCTCGGCCGGCCGTTCGGATCAGACTTATCGCGGTCTCGTCTCGGTCCACAACAAGGCCGAGGGCGCGCGCAATTTCACCCAGTGTGACAGCCTGCTGATCGGTGATCAGTGCGGCGCTCACACCGTGCCCTATGTCGAGTGCAAAACGCCCAAGGCGGTGCTCGAGCACGAGGCGACGACGACGAAACTGTCCGAAGACCAGCTCTTCTACGCCCGCCAGCGCGGCCTCGACGAGGAGGCGGCGACCGCACTCCTGGTCAATGGCTTCGTGCGCGAGGTGTTGCAGGAACTGCCGATGGAATTCGCGGTCGAGGCCCAGCAGCTGCTCAAGGTCAGCCTTGAGGGGAGTGTGGGGTGATGAAGCTCCAGCAGAGCTTGATCGTTGGTCTGGCGTCTGTCTCGCTGGTGGCTTGCGGCGTGAGCGATACGGTCGAAGAGGCCGCTGTCGTTCCGGTTGAGAGCGTCGCGACCCCGTCTGAGGTCGAGCAAGAGCCAATCTCGGCTCGCCTTGCGGCTGCACCGTCCTGCGACAGCCTGGCTTATGATCAAGGTCGCACAGACTGCGTCCTGGCTTTGGGCGAGGAGATGCTGGTCTTTTTCGATTATGGACCGGTTGAAGATGACAGCTTCCGGGGGGCTTCCACCCTGACCATCGCGGTGAACCCCGTTGACGGCGGTGACTATCAGATCTTTGAAGAGTCGGTGTCGACGCCTGGTAATCCCGAGCTCGCCGACATCAATAATGACGGCCTGCTCGAGCTGATGGTGCCGACCTATCTGGGCAATGTGAACACGAGCTGGTCGGTCTACCAGCAATTGGACGGCGGCCTGGCCAAGGCGGGCGAGGTGAGCGGTCTGGGGCTCTCTTACGATGACCAGTCGGGTCTGGCGGCGATCTCGGCGCGCTCCAGTGCTGTCAGCTGGGTCATTCAGCGCTACCGCCTCGACGAGGCAGGCCTGTCGCTTGTTTACGCGCTCAATACCGATATGGCGGAGCAGACCTGCTCCTTGGACCAGGGCCCGGCCTTTGCCGCCAGTGGCCTTAATGCAAATGACATTCTCACACGCTGCGAAGCGGGCATGGGAGAGGAATAAAATGCTGAAAATCAATAATCTCCACAACAAGGTCGAGACCCAGGACGGCGAAGAGAAAGCCATCCTCAAAGGGCTCTCGCTGGATGTCCCTGCTGGCGAAGTGCATGCCATCATGGGCCCGAACGGGTCGGGCAAGTCGACGCTGTCCTATGTGCTGACCGGCCGCGACGGTTATGACGTCACCGACGGTGAGATGGAGTTTCTCGGCGAGGAACTGGGCGAGCTGGAGCCGGAGGAGCGCGCGGCCAAGGGGCTATACCTCTCCTTCCAGTACCCGGTTGAGATCCCGGGCGTGCCGACCATCACCTTCCTCAAGGAAGCCCTCAACGCCCAGCGCACGGCGCGCGGCGAAGAGGAGATGCCGGCGCCGGAATTCATGAAATTCATCCGCGAGCAGTCCAAGGCGCTCGGCGTGTCGATGGACATGCTCAAACGCCCGGTCAATGTCGGTTTTTCCGGCGGTGAGAAGAAGCGCATGGAAATCCTGCAGGCGCTCATCCTGCAGCCGAAATTCCTCATTCTCGACGAGACCGATAGCGGTCTGGATATCGATGCGCTGAAGACGGTGGCCGAGGGCGTCAACACGCTGCGCTCCGAAGATCGGGGCATGCTGGTCATCACCCACTATCAGCGCCTGCTCGACTACATCAAACCCGACGTCGTTCACGTCATGGCCAATGGCCGGATTGTCAAATCCGGCGGCCCGGAACTGGCGCATGAGCTGGAAGCAGAAGGCTATGACAAATTCATCGGTGAGGCGGCCTAGATGGGTGCAATCACGCATACACCGGCAGAACGCACGCTGATCGACCTGCTCGACGGTGCCGAGGACTGGCGCGCAGCGGCCCGCGACGCCGTAGTTCGCTTCGGCCTGCCGACCAAGCGGGCTGAGGCCTGGAAATGGTCGGACCTGCGCCGGGCGAGCCAGGGCATCGAAACGGCCGGTACGGCCGGTTTCCGGATCAATGGCGCGGCGGCGGCTGATCGAGTGACGCTGGACCGCGATGGCGAGCTGGAGCTTGTCGCCGAGGCGGGTATCTCTGTCGCCAGTATCGAAATCGATGTGCCCGCCGGCGCGCGTGTTGTTCTCAAGGAGCGCTACAGCCTCGCTGAAGGCGCGTTCCCCACGGCGCGGCTGGAAATCACGCTGGGCGAGGGTGCGCAGCTGGAACGCGTCGTTCTGTGCGATACGCCGGAGAGCTCTATCCCGGTCGTGCGCAGCCGCGTGGTTGTTGCCAAGCAGGGGCATTATCGCCAGGCGACCTTGACCTTCGGTTCGAAGCTGACCCGCAACGAGACCCATATCACCCATGCCGGCGAAGGCGCCGAGGTTGAACTGGGCGGCGTTTATCTGCTCGAGGAAGGCCGCCATGCGGACTTTACCTCGACTGTGACCCATACGGGGCCGGGCGGTGAGACCCACCAGCTCGTGAAGGGCGCCGTCGCGGCGCATGCTCAGGGTGTCTTCCAAGGCAAGTTCAAGGTCGAACAAGCCGCGCAGCAGACCGATGCTAAAATGACCCATCGGGCGCTGATGCTGGATGATCGTGCGGAGATCGATGCCAAGCCCGAGCTCGAGATCTATGCCGATGACGTCCAGTGTGCCCATGGCAACGCCCTCGGCGCGATCGACGAGACGGCGCTTTTCTATATGCGCCAGCGCGGGCTGCCGGAAATCAAGGCGCGTGCGCTTCTCATCGAGAGCTTCCTGGCCGAGCCGCTGGACCTCATCAGTGACGAGGCTCTGCGCGAAGAGCTCGCTTCGATCTTGCGCCAGCGACTGGGAGCGATTGGATGACAGCCCAGACCCCGATCAAACTCCCGCTCAATGTCGCCGGCATTCGCGGTGAGTTCCCGATCCTTCAGCGTGAAGTCAACGACAAGCCGCTGGTCTATCTCGACAGCGCGGCGTCGGCGCAGAAGCCGGAATTCGTCATCGAGAGCGTGGCCGGCGTCTATCGCGCACAATATGCCAATGTGCATCGTGGCCTGCATACGCTGGCCAATGAAACAACCGAGGCATTCGAGGCCGCGCGCGAGGATGTACGCCGTTTCCTCAATGCCCGCTCGACCAAGGAAATCGTCTTCACGCGCGGAACGACTGAAGCCATCAACCTGCTTGCAGCCAGTTTCGGCCAGCTGTGGAAAAGCGGGGATGAGATCATCATCTCGCAGATGGAGCACCACTCCAATATCGTTCCGTGGCGCCTAATCGCCGACCGTATCGGGGTTGAGCTGAAATGGGCCCGGGTCACGGATGAGGGCGAGCTCGACTATCAGCACCTGTCCGAATTGATGGGTCCGAAGACCAAGCTCATAGCAGTCACTCACATGTCCAATGTGCTCGGCACAGTCGTCGATGCGGCCCGGGTGATTGAAATGGCGAAGGCGGCAGGCGTCCCGGTCATGCTCGACGGGTCCCAGTCTGCGGTTCATCTGGACATTGATGTGCAGGCGCTCGATTGCGACTTTTTCGTCTTTACCGGCCACAAGCTGTACGGACCCTCCGGTATCGGTGCGCTCTATGCCAAGGGCGACTGGCTTGACCGTCTGCCGCCTTATCATGGCGGTGGTGAGATGATCGCGGATGTCTACGAAGACCACGTCACCTTTGCCGATGTACCGCACAAGTTTGAAGCGGGTACGCCGCCAATCGCGGATGCGATCGGGCTGGGAGCCGCGATCCGCTGGGTCGAGCGCTATGACCGCAAGGCCATCCTTGAGCACGAACGCGCGTTGCTGGACCGGGCCATGCGGGGCCTGGCAGATATTGATGGCTTGCGCGTGATCGGTACGGCGCAAGAGAAGGGCGCCATCATCAGTTTCGACATGGAGGGCGTGCATGCGCATGACATCGCCCAGATCGTCGACAAATATGGTGTGGCGATCCGGGCCGGACACCACTGTGCCCAGCCCTTGATGCGTCGCATGGGCGTGTCCTCGACCGGACGGGCCAGCTTTGCCGTCTATAACACCGTCGAAGAAGCCGATGCCTTCGTCGAGGCCTTGAAGAAGGCCCGAGACTTCCTCATCTAGGATCAAAGATGACCGATAATACCGAACGCGATGTGATTGACCTGTCTGGCTCGAAAATGCCGGCACCGGCCGAGCCGGTGACCGAAGCGCCGGCGCCTGGCGAAAGCGAGCCGGTCAGCGCAATCCCGGAAGCCGAACTGGCGCGCATCACCGATGACATCGTGACCCAGCTCAAAACCGTATTTGATCCGGAAATTCCGGTCGACATCTACGAGTTGGGTCTGATCTACAAGGTGGATCTCGAAGATGACCGCTCGCTCAAGGTCGAGATGACCCTGACGGCGCCGGGTTGCCCGGTAGCCGGGGAAATGCCGGTCTGGGTCAAGGATGCGGTGGAGCAGGTCGATGGCGTTGAGAAAGCGATCGTAGAGCTGACCTTCGAACCGCCCTGGACGCCGGAACGGATGTCTGATGAAGCGCGTCTTGCGCTCAACATGTTCTAGGGAGAGCGATCATGCGTGAACGTCCCAAAGCCGTAAGCCTGACCGATGCGGCCGCAGAGCGTGTCAAATCCATCATGGCCAGCCGCGAGAAGGGCTTCCTTCGCGTGGGCGTCAAGAATGGTGGCTGTGCCGGCATGGAATATGTGATGGAATATGTCGAGGCGCCGGAAGCCCTGGACGAACGTGTCGAAGACAAGGGCGTTGAAATCGTTCTTGAATCCAAGGCGCTTCTGTTCCTTCTGGGTACCCAGATCGATTACGAAGTCACTCCTTTGCATGCGAAGTTTACCTTCAACAATCCGAACCAGACGGATGCGTGCGGCTGCGGCGAAAGCGTGACAATCATTCCGGTAACGGAAGTCTAGTCCCTTGAAGCTCCTCGTCTCCGACACTTCGCCCTATGCCCGCAAATGCCGTATCCTGGTGCGCGAACTGGGCTTGGGTGACCGGGTTGAGGAAGTTGATGCTCATCCGTTTCAGGATAGCGTAGACCTGCTTGAGGCCAATCCGCTCGGACGTGTTCCGGCCCTGGTCATGGAGGATGGCCGGGCGCTGACCGAGAGCCTTTTGATCGGGACCTATCTGGCAGCCCAAGCGGGCCAGCCCTGGGTGGAAGACTGGGATGAATGGCGTCTGCAGACGCTCGGATCCGGTCTGATTGACCTCGCTGTTGCGCGCCGGGTGGAAATGGTCCGGGACGAAGCGCTGTACAGCGATTACTGGATCGGTCGACGCGAGCGCGGAATTGCCCGTGCACTGGATCAACTCGAGCTCGAAGCAGCAGGACTTGCCGAGCCTTTGGGTTTTGCCGGGCTGACCATAGCGGTCGCGCTGGATTATCTGGATTTTCGCTACCCCGAGGGCAATTGGCGCGATGGGCGACCGCACCTGGTCGCACTGCACGGTTTCTGGTCGCAAAGAGATAGCTTTGTGGCGACAAGTCCGCCGGCAGACGCCTGATCAGGCGGCGTCGCGGGACGAGGCCGGTGTATCGGACGTTGCCCGGTTTCGACCTTCGGTCTTGGACCGGTAGAGATTGCTGTCCGCGCGCTCGATCAGCTCTTCAATCGATTCCTCGCCGGTATAATTGGCGATGCCGAGCGAAACGGTGATATTGCCCAGATCCTCATTGGTGGATTTGCGCAGCAATTTCTTCGATTCGACCGTTTTGCGGATTTTCTCGGCGATAAAGGACGCGTCGGCCACCGACGTTGATGGCATGACGATCCCGAACTCTTCACCGCCATAGCGCGCGACGAGATGGTTATCCATCGAATGCCGGGTCAGGCAGCCCGCGACAAAACGAATGATCTGATCGCCGGTCTGATGGCCCCAGGTGTCGTTGAAACGCTTGAAGAAATCGATGTCGCAAAGAACCAGGCTCAGCGGTTCCTTGGTGCTGTCGGCGCGGCGCTTGGCCTTGCGCAGGCTTTCATCGAAACGCTTGCGATTGGCGATGCCGGTGAGGGCATCGGTCATGGCTTCCTCACGAACCTTTTCCAGGTTCGAGCGCAGCTGCGTCACCTCGTTGGAGGTTTCCTGCAGGCGTTTTTCGAGATGCTGCGAGCGGCGCTGCATCTTGGCCGTGGCCGAGACCAGGGACTCGACGAGGGTCTTGATACCATTCTCGTCTTTTACGCCTTCAAGCTTGCTGGAGGCCCCTTCAAGGGCCTCGCCGTAAGCGGCGGTATCGCGTTCAGCAGCGGCCAGGCTTTCCTTGACGGCACCCAGCTCACGCGACATGGCGCCGCCGCTTTCCAGGATTGCATCCTGGATGGCGCGCCACTGGAAAAATTGCTCGAACAGCTCGGCGTTGAAAGTTTCTGAAAACTCGTCCTGGGCCTCGATGCGCGCTGTTATGCTGGCGCAAAGTTCGGGATTGCTCTCTGTGGCAAAGGAAATCCAGACGGCATAGTTTTCCGGCGTCGGCGGGACGTTATGCTCTGCCATGAGCTCAAGCGCTTTTGACGCGAGCTCCTGCCCCTCATTTCCAAGCAATCGACCGTTCACTGCCAACCCTTCCATGCGCGGAATCGATCTTGCTCGACCCCTTAAAGCGAACGGTAGCGTCTAAAGGAAAAGAAGAGGTAAAAATCGGGCATAAGCTCTGAGCTAAGCCGCAATTTTTGCCGGTCCGACCAGTTGTATTACGGTCAGTTACAGCGCTCAGGAGCCGGCGCGCATGAAGTCGGGAACGTGGTCACCGAAACCGACGACGCGCTTGTTCTCCCGCTCATTCTGCCTGTCTTTGCGCGAGGAGCGACCGCGATCAGATTTAGCCTCGGGCTTCTTCTCTTCAGTCTTTTGCGGTTTTTCCGAGCGTTCCTTGGGCTTGGAGCGGTCTTCGGTCTTGCGCTTGGAGGAGCGGTTGCGCGGTTTTTCGCCGGCGTCGGTCAGAGCCTCGGCGAGGCCGTCCAGAGCGAGTTCGGGCACCTCAGTCTTGATCAGTTTGAGAACGGCGTCGAGGGACTTGGAATCCGCCGGTGTGCTGATCGTGACCGATTCACCGGTCTTGCCGGCGCGACCGGTGCGGCCGATGCGGTGAACATAATCGTCGGCATGGTGCGGAACGTCGTAATTGAAGACGTGACTGACATTGGGAATGTCCAGGCCGCGGGCGGCCACGTCACTGGCGACGAGGAATTTGAGCTCGCCGGACTTGAAATTGTCCAGCGTTGCCATGCGGGCGCTTTGGTCGAGATCGCCGTGGATCGGATCCGCCGAGAAGCCATGCTTCTTCAAAGAACGGGCGATGATGTCCACATCGCGTTTGCGGTTGGCGAAGATGATGCCATTGCGCACATCGTCACGAGACATGGCGAGGCGCAGCGCGGTGCGCTTGTCCTTCGGTACATTGGTGTCGAGACGGACGAGGAACTGGGTGATGTTGGCGCTCGTCGTCGCCGGGCGGGCGACCTCGATGCGTTCCGGATTATTCAGGAACCGATCAACAAGCGATTGAATTTCCTTCGGCATCGTCGCCGAGAAGAAGAGTGTTTGTTTGCGCGGCGGCGTCAGGGAGAAGATTTTCTCGAGATCGGGAATGAAGCCCATATCGAGCATGCGGTCGGCTTCATCGACGACCAGCATCTGCACACCGGTCAAAAGCAGTTTGCCGCGTTCGAAATGGTCAAGCAGCCGGCCGGGCGTCGCGATCAGAACGTCGGCGCCGCGGTTGAGAATCTCTTCCTGCGGACCGAACGCCACGCCGCCGATCAGCAGTGCCATGGAGAGCTTCTGACCCGTAGCATAGGTCTCGAAATTCTCCGCGCATTGCGCAGCAAGCTCGCGGGTAGGGGCGACGATCAGCGAGCGCGGCATGCGGGCCTTGGCCCGGCCGCGCGCCAGTTTCTCGATCAGGGGCAGGGTGAAAGACGCAGTCTTGCCAGTGCCGGTCTGAGCGATGCCAAGGACGTCACGCCCCTGCAGGGCGAGCGGGATGGCACCGGCCTGGATCGGTGTCGGTTCGGTATAGCCGGCGGCTTCGATGGCCGCGAGGAGTTTCGGGCTGAGCCCGAGCGTGTCGAACGTCATGGCGTCCTTTAAAGACTGGTCCAAAAGCAACGGCCGCGCCGGGTGGCGCGGCCGCTTTGGTGGCGCAACATACGGGCCCGGTGCGCGCTGTCAACGCGCACGGGCTGAAACGCTAGCGCCGATAAGCGTAAGGCGTGTCGTCCGTGATATCCATGTAACGGTCACGCAAGCGCGTCTGGCGGGTTTCCATGTCGGTTTCCTCACCATCGATCAGCACATGGGTCGGGGCCGACATGACCTCGAGCGGGTCACCATTCCAGACCACGACATCGCCGGCATAGCCTGCGGCGAGGGCGCCATAACGGGCACCGACACCGTAGATCTCGGCTGGCGTCAGTGTGATCGAGCGGAAGGCGACATCCCAGGGTACGCCATTGGCCACAGCATTGCCGGCATGTTGCGGCAAGAGCCGGGCATTCCAGTAACCGTCCGCGGTTTGCGTGGTGTAGGCCACCGTCACGCCGGCTTCATGCAGGCGCGCGGCGTTTTCCAGCGTAGAGCCGATACGGTCGAAGGAACCGGGCAGATTGGCGATCGGATCGATCAGAACCGGCACGTTCGCAGCGGCCAGTTCGTCGGCCACCATCCAGGCTTCTGCTCCGCCATGGATGATCAGCTGAACGGGCTGGTTTTCGGCCTGGAAACGCAGGGCCCGGCGGATGTCCGCAGCGCGATCAACCTCGACCATCAAGGGCATCCGGCCACGCACAACGTCAACCAGCGCCGCCGCATCATAGCGATGCAGGGCATCTCCCTCCGGGTGAGCGGCATAACGGCCCGGATAGAATCGGGTGTCGCCAAACGCGGCTTCCAGGAAGGTCCAGGCTGCTGCCCGTGAGCCCCCTGCGGTGCTGGCGCCGGATTGGCTCAGATCGGCAAAGACAAAGCTGCCCGTGTCGAAGACCGAGTCGGCGTTGCCACTCGTATCGATCAGGGCACCGCGACCCCCGAAGATATTGTGCCCGGTAGAGGGCACCAGGGCCGCCCGGGTGATCCCTTCAACCCGCGTGGTCGGGATATGCATCCCGGCCGGGTTGAAGCTGTCGGCGACGTCGAGCGCCACCGAATAGGGCGAATCATCCGCACCGGAGTCATTAGTGGAGCTTTCCAGAGCCACTTCGACGAGGCCGAGCTGGGTTACCGGAGCAAAAATACCCGGCGTAATCCAGCCACCATCCGCATCAATGATGTTCGCGCCTTCAGGGATCTGAACATTGGCACCAACGGCGACGATATCGCCGTCCCGAACCACCACGGTGCCATCATCGATGATCCCGGCGCTGGTATTGGTGACGACGCGGCCATTGGTGACGGCGTAGGTTTGGGCCATGGCGGGCAGGGCGCAGGCCAGGCTGAGAGCAATCGCGCTAAGTGTGCGTTTCATTACTGATCTCCTTCGCCCGGCTGGCCGACCATGAAGTCGCGGACCGGCTGCAAGCTTTCATTGGAACGGTCATAACGCAGGGATCCATCGATCCAGACCTGGTCCGCCCGCGTGTAGGTGCTGAACGGATTGCCGGACCACAGCACAACATCACCGCGCAGGCCCTCGACGAGGGCCCCCGTCTGGTCGTCAATGCCCAGCCCGCGAGCCGGGTTGGAGGACAGCCAGCTCCAGGCTTCCGCCTCGCTGATGTCGAGGCCGGCCGCCTGTCCGTCGGCCAGGGCCTTGGCCACTTCCTGGTTGAGGCGCTGGATATTGAACGCATCATCGGAATGGATCATGGCGCAGGCGCCGTTGGCATGCAGGAGAGGCAGATTTTCACGAATGGAATCATAGGCTTCCATCTTGAAGCCACCCCAGTCGGCCCACACCGCGGAACAGGCATTGGCTTCCGCGAGAATGTCCGGGATCTTGTAGGACTCCACCGCGTGGTGGAAAACCGAGACCTGGTAGTCGAACTCGTTCGACATATCGATGATCTGCGCCATCTGGTCGGACCGGTAGCAGTGCATATGCACCAGGATATCGCCGTCGAGCACGCCCATCAGCGTATCCAGCTCGATATCGCGGGTCGGTGCGGACACATCTTCACCCGCTTCGGCATCTTCCCAGTATTCATGCCAGCGATCGCGATAGTCCGAGGCGCGCTGCCAGGCGGCACGATATCCGGCCATATTGCCCATATCGGTCGCCGGAGAACGGCCGCGATTGCCATAGACGCGGGCCGGGTTCTCACCGCAGGCCATTTTCAGCGTATAGGGCGCATCGGGGAATTTCATTTCCTGCACCGTACGGCCGCTGACATTGCGCAGCGTAATGCCGCGTCCGCCGAACAGGTTGGCCGAGCCCGGCAGGATGTGGAGGGTGGTGATCCCGCCCGCCAGCGCGGCTTCAAAACCGGGGTCCTGCGGCCAAACACTGTGCTCGACCCAGACTTCTGATGTGACCGGCTGGGTGGCTTCATTGCCGTCGCTATGGGCGCTGACGCCTGGCGAGGGATAGACGCCGAGATGAGAGTGAATGTCGATCACGCCCGGGGTCACGAAACGGCCCGCACCATCAATTACGGTGGCGCCTTCCGGTGCTTCCAGTCCTGTACCGACGGCGGCGATGCGGCCATCGACCATGAGCACGTCGCCATTCTCGATACGGCCGCCGATACCGTCGAAGACGGTGGCGCCCCGGATCAGGGTTGGCGTGCTGGGACGCGGCACATAAGTGGATGGATAGGGATCGGTTTCGTGACGGACAATGGTGGTTTCACCGTCATCACCGCCGGCGCTGTCAGTGCCCGTGGTGTCGCCGCCGCCATTGGAACAGGCGGACAGGACAAGCACAGAGGCGAGCGCCGCTGTGGTCTTCCAAGTGTCGAATATCATTGGGGAGTGCCTCCCTTTACCCCTGAGTCGCGAATGCGACCTCTATTGAACGCAATCGGCGAGCAGGCGTCAAACCGGCAGACGATCAGATATCGAGCCCGCTGATCTCCGGCGCATGCTCCTGGATGTAGGCGAAACGCAATTCCGGCTTCTTGCCCATCAGGGTCTCGACCAGCTTCTCCAGTGTCGGTAGCTCGTCTTCCTCGATGGTCACCCGCGCCATTGTGCGCAGATTGGGGTCCATCGTGGTCTGTTTCAGCTGTGACGGGGTCATCTCGCCGAGACCCTTGAAGCGCCCGACATCAACCTTGCTCGAGCCATTGAACTCGTCGCGAAGCAATTGCTCGCGATGCTTGTCGTCGCGCGCATAGAGCGTCGTTCCGCCAAGGGTCAGGCGATAAAGCGGCGGCTGGGCCAGGAACAAACGCCCGGCATGGATCAGCTCCGGCATGGAGCGATAGAAGAAGGTGATCAGAAGGGCCGCAATATGCGCCCCGTCGACGTCGGCGTCGGTCATGATCACAACGCGCTCATAGCGCAGATCATCGAGCGAGAAGCGCGAGCCGGTCTGGCAGCCCAGCGCCTGCAGCAGGTCATTGATCTCCTGGTTGGCGGCGATCTTGTCCGCCGCGGCCGAGGCCACGTTCAAAACCTTGCCGCGCAAGGGCAGAATGGCCTGGGTCTCGCGATTGCGGGCCTGTTTGGCAGACCCGCCGGCCGAGTCGCCCTCGACCAGGAAGAGTTCGGTCCCGTCAGCGTCATTGCGCGAACAATCGGCCAGCTTGCCCGGCAGGCGCAGGCGCCGGCTGGCGGTCTGGCGTTTGACCGCCTTTTCCTTGCGTCGGCGGACCCGGTCCTCGGCGCGTTCGATGGCCCATTCCACCAGCTTGGTGGCTTCCTTGGGCGAGCCGGCGAGCCAGTGGTCGAACTGATCGCGTACCGCGGTCTCAACCAGTTTGGCCGCATCGGGTGTGGCCAGACGTTCCTTGGTCTGGCCCTGGAATTCGGGATCACTAATGAATACCGAGCACAGTGCCCCGGCACCGCCCAGAACATCGTCCGGCGTGATCAGCGCGGCCTTTTTGGCATTGCTGTGTTCGGCATAGGCGCGCAGGCCCTTCGTGAGTGCCGCTCTGAGGCCTTGCTCATGGGTGCCGCCTTGCGGCGTGGGTACGGTATTACAGAAGGACTGGGTGAAGCCGTCAGCCTCACTGCCGAAACCATTGGTAGACCAGGCAACCGCCCATTCCACACCGCCGGCACCATCCTGTCGTTCAACCTTGCCGGTAAAGCTCTCCGCGGTGACCAGGGCACGACCGGCCGTGATTTCGGCCAGACGATCGGCCAGACCGCCCGGGAAGCAGAGCAGCGCCTCTGGCGGTGTATCCGTGCCTTCGACCAGTTCCGGCGCACAGCGCCACTGGATCTTCACCCCGCGGCGCAGGAAGGCCTTGGCGCGGGCCATGGCGTAGACCCGGGCCGGCTTGACCCGCATTTTTTCGCCGAAAATTTCCGGATCCGGCAGGAAGCGGACTCGGGTGCCGCGCCGGTTCGGAGCCGCCCCGACTTTTTCCAACCCTGTTTGCGGAATGCCGCGCGAGTAGGTCTGACGCCAGAGCGTCTTCTCGCGCGCAACCTCGACTTCCATCGTTGAGGTGAGAGCGTTGACGACGGAGATGCCCACGCCGTGCAAGCCGCCGGAAGTCTGATAGGCTTTATCGGAAAATTTGCCACCGGCGTGCAGTACGGTCAGAACGACTTCGAGCGCTGACTTGCCGGGATATTTCGGGTGCGGGTCAACGGGAATGCCGCGGCCGTTATCGGTGACGGTGATATAGCCCTCTGCGTCAACGGCGACTTCGATCCGGTCGGCCCAGCCGGCGACCGCTTCATCCATCGAGTTGTCGAGGATTTCCGCGAACAAATGGTGATAGGCGCGCTCATCTGTGCCGCCGATATACATGCCCGGACGCCGGCGCACAGCTTCAAGGCCTTCAAGGACCTCGATCTGCGCGGCGGAATAACCGCCCGACGGCGTTTCTGCGGGTTGCGGGGCGGGCTCGCCGCCGAACAGGTCGGAAGAGGAAGACGTGGACATGGCACCAGTTTGCACGAGTCGCACGCCAATTGGGAACGCCTGTGCAGGCGATTAGCTGCGATCCGTGCCGCGAGTGTTGATAAGAGGCCGGAGTGAAGGCGCCTAGAAGACCAGGCGCATCACCAGACGGGCGGTATGACGGATGAAGTCGTCACGGACATCCGCGTCATAATCGAGCGAGAAGGTCGAGTAACCCGAACCGCCACCCACGCCGAGGCCGAAGATGAAGCCAGATCCCGGCATGGTGTCCGAACGCAGCAGGAATTCATCATCAAGGCCGGCAAAGCGGGCATAGGTCTCAAGCTCGGAGTTCGAGAACTCGCTGCGATAACCGATGCGCATTTGCGGCGCCCACCAGCTGTCATCCCGCTCAAAGCGCGTGCCGAAGGCGAGCATGGCCGTACCGGTGAAGCTGCTGCTGTCGCGTTCGTCGACGAACAGGTCAACGCCAGTGCCACCGCCGGTCTCGGTGTATTCGCTCTCATGCAGGGAGAGGTAATCCACGGAGAAGGACGGACGGAAGAACAGGCGCTCCATCTGGATGTCGCGGCCGATCCGCATGGAGGCGGTGTAGTGGAAGCCGTCCCACTCGGCGACCGGAGCCGTATCGAAGCTGCCAATCAGAACGCGGCGGTTATGCTCGAAGCTGTCGATACCGACACCGCCATAGAGGTCGAGATTGAAGCCGCCAAACTCGGCACCGGCATAAACGCCGATCTGACCGAACATCGCCGACATCGGATCGTCCACGCCTTCGGCTTCAGAGATTTCGCTGGCCGCGCCGATGATGTTCACGCCGACGGCGTAGAACGGGCCGAACGGGCGGTCGAAACCGACGGCTGCACCGATACCGTGGCCCCGATAACCGGGGCCGAAGGACGTGCCCGCGCGGTCGGCGAAGTAGCCGAATTCCTGCAGCCACAAGCCGCCGGTCTCGTCGGGGCTTTGGCGAACCGCTTCCAGGCGCGAGGCGAGGGCGCCGGTCGCACTGTCATTGGCCGCCTGGGCGAACTGGATAGCGCTGGCGGCGTATTCCGGCAGCAGCTGGTCATAGGCGTCGAAGAATTCCGATTCCGTCAGCAGGCCGGCAATCGCCGCGCCGAGCTCGTCATTGGCGTTCCACGCTGCCAGGGTGGCGCCATAGGCCGCGGCCTGGTTGCGGTTCATGCCGAGCTCTTCCGCGTTACGGCGGCGCAAGGTGAGGAGCATGACATTGCTGTCGACCGGGTCGAGCGAAAGGTCAGCCTCGTAGAGATAAGGCGCCGTCGTATCCTGAAGCGTCTCGATGCTTTCAGCGATGGTCAGCTGATCCGCGCGCAACACCGCAAACTCGGCGCCTTCACCAATCAGATTGCTCAAGGCAGCCGAAACCCGCGATCCGGCTTCAAAGCGGACCTCGCCGGTCGCGACCAGCTGGGCGACATCGCCGGAATCATCGTCGATTTCGAAAATCAGGGTTGAACCGTCGCCAAAGGTCGCTTCGCGAAGGGTCGTGTCCGTACCGGAGCCGAGGCTCAACGTGGAGTCGGTGACATTGATGACCAGGTCGCCATCGCTGTCAGCCAACACACCGCGGACGGTCGCGCCGCCGGAGATGTTCAGCTGGTCCGCGCCATCGCCAAAGGACATGTCGCCGGTAACCGTGCCGGATTCGATGCGCAACTCGTCATCCCCGCTGCCAAAACGGATTTCGCCCGTGATGGAGGGGAAGAAGTCATCCGGAGAATTTTCACGGCGATACTGGCGCACGAGAACGTCAGCAGAGGACCCCGATACATCAATCGCAATGGTCGAGATATCGGTATCGTCGCTGCCCTCGCTCGGCGCCGTACGCAGGGCCGAGATGAGGCCGGAATTTTCCAGGAAGGTCAGGGTGCCGGAAGCATCCTCGATAGCGATTGAGCGCCCGCCATCGACAGATGTGACCGAGATGGTGCCTTCATTGACCAGCGTCGGCAGGAAAGCGCCGCTGGCGATGTTGACGCCGTGACTCACGCCGCTTCGACCATTGCTCAGTGCTGTGACAATGCCCTGGTTGGTAAAGACCGGGAGAATCGCGCCTTCACCGAGATAGAGTGCCTGCGACACGGCCGGGTCTGCCAGACTGGAATAGCCTGTAGCCGTGATCCGGCCTGCATTGAGGAAGCCATTGGTCAGGGTCGCGGTGAAGCCATCGCTACCGCCAATGCTGACCCCAATCGGGCTAACGCCGTCGAGTTCACCGCGGCCACCAATTGCCCCGCGGTTCACGAGGGAATAGCCGAGCGGGATCGCCGCGCGGGTTTCGTCTTCTTCCGTGTCGGGGTCGTCCGCCACGGCTTCGATCACGACTTCGCCCAGGACAATGTCGCCATAGGTCGCGTTCGCCAGGATATCCAGCGCGGCGCCAGGGCCTGCGGAGTTGATTGAGGATGCGGCTTCGTTCGGGCTGTCTTCGGCCGGGCCTGTGATCAGCAGGCCGCCGGCGGAGCTGCCATGTACAAGGACCGCGGCACCGCTGTAACCGACATCATCAGGATCGCCGAGAACCTGCTCGACAAAATCCTCCGGCGGACGCGACGGGAATCGATAGCCCGAATTGCGGACGTCGCCGTCGATGGTGATGCGACCACCAATATCGCCGGCCACAACAACGGCATTATTGGCGTCACCCAGTGAGGTGATGACACCGCCAATCCCGAGATCGCCGGAGACATCGCCCAGCACTTCGATGCCCGTGGAGCCGTCGCCCTGGATGTCGAGGCGGCCATTGTAAATCAGGTCGCCATCAATGCCGGTTAGAACGCGAATACCGGCAGAATCATCGCCGCGGACGGTGATCGAGCTGCCGCTGTTGAACAGGATGTCGCCGGTAAAGACCTCAGTGCCGTCAACAAGGACGGCGATCCGGCCACTGCCAACAGCCAGCGGACCGTCAACGATATTGTCCTCGTCCGTGTCTTCCGGAGAGGTGACGTCGCCGACCACAATCGAGTTGTTGGATGTAAAGGCGCCGGTATTGCCGCCCTGGATGTGGACGCCCACGCCGCCATCATCATCCGTTTGCACGAGGATACGGCCATCCTGGGTGATGGTGTTGTCACTATCGAGGGTCACCGCCGTACCCGGCGTGCTCAGCACCACGCGGCCGGTGTTGGAAATGATGATGTTGTCCGGACCACCGCCATCGCCGGCAGTAGAGGTCGCGATCGGCGTGGTGATCTCTTCAGTGATCTCGCGATCGGCAAAAGCCGCCGGCGCGCTAACGGTCAGCGTTGCAAGTGCACTGGCGAACAAAAAACGGCGACGCATACCGACTCCTGACGAACAACCCATGAGGGATTTGGTAAACTTGCGCGAAGTTGTAGCGAATGCAAAGCGGCTCGTCGACCGCTCAATTACCCCCAAAACAGCGAGGCCGCCGGAACTTGCCGGCGGCCTCGCGCTTGATGTCCTACTGACCTTGCCGATCAGCAGCTGTAATACATGTCGAATTCGACCGGGTGCGGATGGCTCTCAAATCGTTCGACTTCTTCCATCTTGAGGTCGATATAGGCGTCGATCTGGTCGTCATCCATGACGCCGCCCTTCTTGAGGAAGTCGCGGTCGGCATCAAGCTCTTCCAGCGCCTGGCGCAGGGAGAAGCAGACGGTCGGGACGTCACGCAGCTCTTCCGGCGGCAGGTCATAGAGATCCTTGTCCATCGGATCGCCCGGATCGATGCGGTTCTCAATTCCGTCGAGGCCGGCCATCAGCAGGGCAGAGAAGGTGAGGTACGGGTTGCCGGCCGGATCCGGGAAACGGGTCTCGAGGCGCTTGGCATTGGCCGAGTTGACCCACGGAATGCGGATCGAGGCCGAGCGGTTGCGCGCGGAATAGGCCAGCAGGACCGGCGCCTCGAAGCCTGGGACCAGTCGCTTGTAGGAATTGGTCGAGGCATTGGCGAAAGCGTTGATGGCGCGGGCGTGCTTGATGATGCCGCCGATATAATAGAGGCAGGTGTCGGAGAGGTCAGCATAGCGATCGCCGGCGAACATCGGCTTGCCATCTTTCCAGATCGACTGGTGCACGTGCATGCCGGTGCCGTTGTCGTTCCAGACCGGCTTGGGCATGAAGGTGGCGGACTTGCCATAGGCGTGGGCAACCATGTGCACGGTGTACTTATACATCTGCATACGGTCGGCCATCGTCGTCAGGCCGGCGAATTTCATGCCGAGCTCGTGCTGCGACGGCGCCACTTCGTGGTGGTGTTTTTCCGGCTCCAGGCCAAGCTCTTCCATCACACCGAGCATGTCGGTGCGCATGTCCTGACCGCTATCAATCGGGTTGACCGGGAAATAGCCCCCCTTCGGACCCGGGCGGTGGCCCATATTGCCGCCTTCGAACGCGCGGCTGGAATTGTACGGACCTTCCTCGCTGTCGAACTTGTAGAAGGTGTCGTTCTGCTCGGTCGACCAGCGCACATCGTCGAACACGAAGAACTCCGCTTCCGGACCGAAAAAGGCCTGATCACCAATGCCGGAGGCTTTCAGGAAAGCCTCGGCTTTCTTGGCCGTGGTGCGCGGGTCGCGGTTGTAGCTCTCGCCGGTGCCGGGCTCGAGGATGTCGCAGAGCATGGTCAGCGTGGGCTGCTGGTAGAACGGATCCTCGACGACGTAGCTGGTGTCCGGCTTCAGCACCATGTCACTCTCATTGATCGCCTTCCAGCCGGCGATCGAAGAGCCGTCGAACATCACGCCGTCTTCAAAGAAATCCTCATCGACCTGCGAGCGGTCGAAGGTGACATGCTGCAGCTTGCCGCGAGGATCGGTGAAGCGGAGATCGACATACTTGATCTCCTCATCATGCATTTTCTTGAGAATGTCTTCCGACATGGTTCGAGCTCCGCTCTGACTTTGACTGGGATTTAAAGGGCATCCCGGCCGGTTTCGCCGGTCCGGATGCGAATGACGCTTTCGACAGGGCTGACGAAGATTTTTCCGTCGCCGATACGGCCGGTATGAGCCGCGTTCTGGATCGCCTCGATCGCCGCTTCGACGCGGTCAGACGGGACGACGAGTTCGATTTTGATCTTGGGCAGGAAATCGACGACGTACTCAGCGCCGCGATAGAGTTCGGTATGCCCTTTCTGGCGACCGAATCCCTTGGCCTCGAGCACGGTCAGGCCTTGCACCCCCACTTCCTGGAGGGCCTCCTTCACATCGTCGAGTTTGAACGGTTTAATGACGGCTTCGATTTTCTTCATGACCGACTCCCTGTGGCCGGGATGCACGCTAGGTGTTCGCCGCGCCCGGGCAAGGCAGATGAGGCGCGGAGGCTGCGATGAAGGCTGGACTGCTCGACCGTGAGGCAAAACTGCTGCGCAAGCGAGCACTGCGTGAGCATGCCGTCCTTTCCGCCGCCGACACCGCGGTCTGCGATGCCTATGCCGTCGAGAGCGGTGTCGCTTCGTTCAGTCTGATGCAGACGGCTGGAACCCGGCTTGCAGAGGCGATCCTGCAGCGATGGGGAAGGCGTCCGGCGCTGATCGCGTGCGGCCCCGGAAATAACGGGGGTGATGGCTATATCTGCGCCGCTCGCCTGCTTGCGGCGGGCTGGCCCGTTACGGTCGCCGCGATGGGAGATCCGGAACAGCTCAGGGGCGATGCCCGCAAGGCCTATTTGGCCTGGGACGGGCCGGTGCAGTCTGTCGAGCACGCCGATCCCTCAGCGTTCGGCCTGATCGTTGATGCCTTGTTCGGTGCCGGGCTGGACCGGCCGCTGACCGGTGCGGTGGCGGAGTTCTGCCAGCGCGTGAATGCCAGCCCCGGTATTGTTGTCGCTGTTGATCTGCCCAGCGGGCAAAAAGGCGATGCGGCCGAGGCAGACGGCCCCGTAATCGCTGCTGATCTCACGATTACCTTCCATACCGCCAAGCCGGCGCATTTGCTCGAGCCAGCCGCTTCGGTCTGCGGTGAGCGGGTTGTTGTTGATATCGGTATCCCCGATGGCTGGGAGAGCCGGGCCACGCTCATGGCTCTGCGCAATTCCCCAGCCCTCTGGGCGGACCAGCTTCCGGTTACCGGCACGCAGTCACACAAGCATCAACGCGGCCGGCTTCTTGTTTTCACCGGCGACGCCAGTTCCACCGGCGCCGGCCGGCTCGCAGGCGAGGCGGGGTTGCGCGCCGGGGCCGGTCTGGTGACCCTGGCCAGTCCTGTTGATGCGGTGCCGGTCAACTCCGCTCACTCGACCGCCGTTATGGTTAGGCCCTGGGCGGGAGGCCATGAGAGCGAGGCTATTGCGCAGGCTTGCAGGGCGGACGTCGCTGTCATCGGACCGGGCGCCGGGATCGGTGCCGGAACCAAACAGGCCGTCGAATCCCTGCTGACGGCGCGAGCGAGGGCGGTGCTCGATGCCGATGCCCTGACCAGTTATGAAAACGATCTGCCCGAACTGCTCGATTCCCTGCGACCGGATGATGTGTTGACGCCGCATGTCGGGGAGTTTCGCCGGATATTCCCCGGTGTTCTCGAGGCCAGCGCCCACAAACTCGAAGCCGCCTGCGAGGCGGCGCATCTGGCGGGATGCACGGTTTTGCTGAAAGGGCCTGACACCATTATCGCCGCGCCGGGACGGACGGCCGTGATCAACCGGCATGCCAGCCCGGTGCTAGCGACGGCTGGTTCAGGTGATGTGCTTGCCGGCGTCATCGGCGGTTTGACGGCACAGGGTATGGGCGGTTTTGATGCCGCCTGCGCGGCGGCTTGGCTGCATGGGGATGCCGGACAGCGCATCGGGACCGGGCTGACGGCCGAGCGCCTGCTCGAGGCAATTGGCCCGGCCCGCAATGCTCTGAATGCCCGTTTGCGGCGTCAGAGCGTCCAGCAGCGCCTGCTGGCCGGCTAGGGCTCTGACAGGCTGAGGGGTTGGCCTGCGCGGGCAAGCGGTTCATGTTCGCGGTTCTACCCGACATAAGGTGACTCGATGCCGCCCGATTCGACCGACCCAAATCCCAGTCAGCTTGATGTGGAAGCGCTGCGCTTTCACATGCGCCCTCAGCCGGGCAAGATCGGCCTGGCGGCGACCAAGCCCATGGCGACTCAGCGAGACCTCGCACTGGCCTATTCTCCGGGCGTTGCCGCGCCGGTCCGTGCCATCGCGGCGGATCCGGACAGCGTTTATGACTACACCTCCAAGGGCAATATGGTGGCCGTTGTGTCGAACGGCACCGCCATCCTCGGTCTGGGCAATCTCGGGGCTGCGGCGTCCAAGCCGGTGATGGAAGGCAAGGCCGTCCTGTTCAAACGCTTCGCCGATCTTGATGCCTTTGATGTTGAGGTCGAGTACACAGACCCGGACCGGTTCATCGAATGCGTGCAGGGCTTCGGCAATAGTTTCGGCGGCATCAATCTGGAAGACATCAAGGCGCCAGAATGCTTCGAGATCGAAAAGCGCTTGCGCGAATTACTCGATATTCCTGTCTTCCATGACGACCAGCATGGCACGGCGATTATCGCGGCAGCGGGGCTCATCAATGCCTGTCATCTAACGGGGCGCAAATTCGAGGACCTGAAAGTCGTCCTGTGTGGTGCCGGTGCAGCCGGGCTGTCGGTTGTCGAGCTGATTAAGTCGATGGGCGTAAAAGACGAGAACACCACGGTCGTCGACATTGATGGTGTCGTTTACAAAGGCCGTGAGGGCGATCATGGCCGCCTGGCCAGCCACGCCATCGAGACCGACAAGCGGACCTTGCTTGAAGCGGCTGAGGGGGCGGATTGTCTGCTGGGGCTGTCGGCTGCGGGGGCCTTCACGCCTGAAATCGTATCCCGGCTGGCGCCCAATCCGATCATTTTCGCCATGGCCAATCCGACCCCGGAGATTACGCCGGAAGAAGTGGCCAAGGTGCGAGACGATGCCATCATGGCCACCGGGCGGTCCGATTATCCCAACCAGGTCAATAACGTCCTCGGTTTCCCCTACATCTTCCGCGGTGCCCTCGATGTTCGCGCCCGCACGATCAATGAGGAAATGAAAATCGCGGCGGCCCAGGCCCTGGCGGCTCTGGCGCGCGAGGATGTGCCGGACGAGGTGGCCGAGGCCTATGGCGGGGATCGTCTACAATATGGCCGTGATTACATCATCCCGACCCCGTTTGATCCGCGCCTGATACACTATATTCCCCCCTATGTTGCCGAGGCTGCAGTCAAGACCGGCGTCGCCCGGAAACCTATTGAGGATTTCGAGGGTTATCGCGGAGAGCTTGAGCGTCGCTCGAACCCGTCGGCCTCGATCCAGCAGCGTATTACCGCCTCTATTCGCAAAACGCAGAAGCGGATTGTCTTTGCCGAAGGCGAAGAGCCCAGCGTCATCCGGGCGGCCTATGCCTTCCAGAATCAGGGGCTCGGTCAGGCGGTCCTGATTGCGCGGGAAGATATCGCTCGTGCCAATATGCGGGCCGTTGGCCTGCCGGATGATGCGCTGGAAATCTGCAATGCGCGGCTCTCCGAGCACAATGCCGAGTATGCCGACTTCCTCTATGAGAAACTGCAACGCCGCGGTTTCCTGCGCCGTGATGTCCAGCGCCGCGTCAATAACGACCGGAACATCTTCTCGGCCTGCATGCTGAAAATGGGTCATGCCGATGGCATGGTCACCGGCGTCACCCGCCACTCCAATGTGGTGATGAAGGATGTGACTCTCGTTCTTGAGCCGGCAGAGGGCAGCCGAGCGGTCGGTATTGCGGCGGCCATCAGCCAGGACCGCACCTTGCTGTTCGGTGATGTCTCGATCAGCGAGTTCCCCGATGCCGAAGGCTTGGCCGAGATCGCCATTGCGACAGCGCAGGCGGCCAAGCGCCTGCGGATCACGCCGCATCTGGCCTTCCTGTCCTATTCCAGCTTCGGCAACCCGCCGGGCGAGCGGACCGAGAAAATCCAGGAAGCGGTGCGTATTCTCGACCGGCTGGGTGTGGATTTCGAATATGAAGGCGAGATGGCGGCCGATATCGCGCTGAGCCCGGATCATCACGCGCTTTACCCGTTCTCGCGTCTGACGCGGCCGGCCAATGTCCTAGTCATGCCCGCCATTCACTCGGCCTCGATTGCCCTTCGCCTGCTCAAGTCGGCGGGTGGTGCTACGGTGATCGGGCCGATGCTGGTCGGACTGGAAAAGCCGGTGCAGATTGCCCGGCTGGGCGCATCCGTGACGGATATCGTCAACCTCGCCGGTATTGCCGCCTATGACCTCAATACGGTCGAAGTCTGAGGCGCGCATAAGTCATATTCGCGTGATCGCTGTGCGCGAAGGGGTGCGCGGCGGCGGGCGACGCCCTATCTAGGGGGCTCGTCTTGGGAAGGATGAGCATATGGCCGGACGCGCGGCTCGTGATCTGACGCAGGGACCGGTCTTCGGTCATATACTGCGCATGTTGATACCGATGAGTTTCGGGATCCTGGCGATGATGCTGGTCGGCATTGTTGATACCTATTGGGTCGGAACGCTCGGAACGGCGCAGCAGGCGGCGGTCCAAATGAGCTTCCCCGTCACCATGCTGGTGATGAGCGTCTCGATCGGTCTCGGTGCCGGAGCAGTATCAGCGGTCTCCCGCGCCGCCGGGCGCAAGGATGGAACCTCGATCCCGCGCATGGCGACAGATGCGCTGAGCCTGTCCTTCATCGCGGTCGGTTCGGTGTCGCTGCTCGGCATCGTATTCGTTGAAGACATTTTCCGTGCGCTCGGTGCCAGTGACACCATGATGCCGCATGTCGTCTCCTACATGACAGTGTGGTTTGCCGGCATTGTCCTGATCGTCGGGCCGATGGTGGCGAGCAATATCCTGCGGGCGCTGGGCAATGCGATTATTCCAAGCCTGATGATGATCGCCGCAGCCGTGGTCAATCTCATTCTCGATCCGATTTTTATTCTCGATGATGTCTTCGGGCTGTTTCCCGGCCTGGGGTGGGGTGTCTCCGGCGCTGCCCTGGCGACGGTGGCGGCCAATGGCGTGACCTTTGTCATGGTCGGCGCCTACATGGTCTTCAAGGAAAAGCTGATCGACTTTTCCTGGCCCGGTTTCGGCGAGGTCTGGCATCACTGGGCCGATATCGCCCGGGTCGGAATTCCCGCCTGTATATCCAATATCTTCAATCCATTCGCCATGACCGTGGCCATGAGCGGCGTGGCGATGGCCAAATTCGGCGATGCGGCCGTCGGCGGGCTCGGTGTGGCGGGCCGTATCGAGGCTTTTGCCATCGTCCCGCTGTTTGCGCTGTCCGCATCGATTGGCGCGGTGACCGGTCAGAATGGCGGTGCCGCGGATCTGGCGCGCGTACGCGAGGCCTTCCGCTCCAGCTTCCTGTTTGCCGCCGGCTGGAGCCTCGCCATGGCGGTGCTGCTCTGGCTCTGTGCGCCCCTGTTGGCCGCCGCCTTCCTGCCGTCTGAAGAAGGCCGGTCTGTCGCCATTGATTACTGGCATATCGTGCCGCTTACCGTTGCCGGGTATGGCATCACGATTGCCGCCAGTGCCGGCTTCAACGGTCTGGGCCGGCCAGGCCATGGCATGGTCATCACGGCCGGCCGCGCGCTGGGTTTGATGGTGCCGGCTGTTATTGTCGGGGCGATGGTCGTCGGGGCGCCGATGGGCGTTATCCTGGGGATTGCGGCGGCCAACCTGGTCTCAGGCCTGGTCACAGTGCTCTTCGTTTTGACCAATGCTCCGATGACGGCCAAGCATGGCAAGACGCGGCGCGCCAGCGCAGCGCAAGCCGATGAGGAGCCCGCCTAGCGACGGGTGAGGCAGCCCGCCAGCTCCGTCTTGTCGTTCAGATGCGGGTGCGGGTAGGGCGCAAAATCGGTGTCAGCGGGCCAGATCCAGCGCTCCTCAGGGAACAGCTCGTGCATGGCCTCGAGCGAGCAGCCATAGGGCGGTCCGCCGCGTTCTTCCTTCTGCATGAACAGGGCGAGCAGTTTGCCGCCGGGTTTGAGCCAGTCATGCATCGCCTGCTCGTATTCAACGCGCAGCCTGGGCGGAACGGCACATAGGAAGGTCTGTTCGTAGACCGCATCTATCGGCGTATCCGGGCGCCATTCCAGGATGTCGCCAACAATAAGCTCCGCTTCGAGACGCTGTGATTGCAGCTGCTCTCCCTGCCAGGCGATCGCCGTCTCTGACAGGTCGGCTGCAATGGTATGGCTGGCATGGCGGGCAATGATCGCAACTTCCGGGCAGCGGCCGCAGCCGGGAATGATGACGCTCTTGCCGGGGCCGATTTCGCCGATATCGATACAGCGCTGGAGAAACGGGTGAGGCTGGCCGCGCTCCCAAGGCGTGTCATCGTCGCGGAAGCGTTGCTCCCAATCCATGGCGCTGCGTTCAGGTGTCTCGCTCATACTCATCCCCTTTGCATCAGGGATAGGCGGACAGGTCTGTTGCGGCAATACACGTGATCAGGCGGCGCGCGCCATGCGGCACAGGTCGACAATGCCCAGCGTCCGGCAGGGCATGGGGGCGCCGGCTTCCGGCAGAAGGCCGGGTCCCGACATGTAGCGGATTCCACAAGCCATGGCCTGTTTCAGGGTCTTTAGATCGCGAATCTCATCCATGAAAGTGGTCGCGAACCGATCACGTGCGGCGCCGACAACGGCGTTGAGCGCGGTGGTGTCCTGATCCAGCATGCCCTCGGTCTCGGCGTTGGCCGGCTTGAGGGCCCGGCAGGCGAACTGCGCCACATCGAGTTCCTGGAAAGCGGAGAAGTCGTAATCACCAAAACGGCGTTCCAGCAGGATCTGATAGCCCAGCGATTGCAGGGGCTCGACAGCGCGCGCTGTGTCAGCGGCGCTGAGGTCTGCGCTCTCCAAACGCAGCCAGAACGCCTTGCGGACCGGCTCGGGCAGGGCGCTGAAACAGTCCAGGAATGTGTCGCGTGCGGCCGGGTCGAGCAGGGTGGTTTCGTGTAGCGAGATCGCCATGGCGACCTTGCGCTTCTTGCGCATGGCGAGGGTGAAATTCTGCACGGCCTGACGCGCAGCCGTGATGTCCAGCGTCAGATGATCGGTATCGGCCATCTGCGTTTGCAGTGCCCGGCGACCATCAATCCAGCGGCCTTCAACCTGTACCTTGGCGATGCAGAGATTGGCGGCGACCGATTGCGATTGTCCGTCCCAGATGGGCAGGAAGGTCGTTTTGTGACCCGGAGCCACCGGTTCCGGCTTGCGGTCTGGCGGCGGGATTTTGCGCGCCGGCTGGTCGGGCTCGGTTTTGATTTTGGCAGCCGGGCGCGGCTGAGGCGGTTTGGCCTTGGCCGGCGCAGCCAGTGTTACCAGCTCTTCAGGACAGACTGCGAGCGCATTGGCGACAAGCTGCAGATTGGGCAGGTCTGGCGAGCCCAGGAAAAACTCGATCAGGGCTTCGCGAATTTCGGCGATGTCTTCCTTGGGGTTTTCAATCTCGTCGGCAAAGACGATCAGGAATCCGTCGGCACAGGCGAGGGTGACATGCTTGGCCGACAGGCGTTTCTGGATGAAATGCGTGGCCGTATCGACGACGCGCTGGCGCAGTTTCGGCCAGTCCTCGCCGGCGGCTTCCTTGATCTCGTCGACATTGAGCATCTGGAATTGCCCGATATCGACTTTTGTCTTGCCTGCCAGCGCTGCTTTGAGCACCGTTTTGATATCCACGCCCATCGGTTTCCCGTCTGCAATTTCCCCTACTCGAAAAGTACCTAATCACGTCAGGGTTAAGATCGGATAACGATGGGCGCGAGGTGCTTGCGTCGGCCGATCAGCCATGGCATCACCCGCGCCCCGGCCCGCAGTGCGGGCGGTCACATGCGGATGTGGCGGAACTGGTAGACGCGCCAGATTTAGGTTCTGGTGCCGAGAGGCGTGGGGGTTCGAGTCCCTCCATCCGCACCACCTGTCGCGCAAATACTTGCAGAGCAAGTGCGCGAGGCGGCGTCCTCCGCAGCCTTGGCGAAGGAGGGCAGGCCTGCTGGAAAACAGCCCTGAAACCACCCCATCTGTCTCCCAACCGCTCCACAGCGTTGCACACCGTGAATCGGCGTGACATAACGCGCGCTCGAATTTCAATGCGGCACGTCCGCACCAGTCAGAACACCAAGGTCCAACCCATGAACGTCATCGAGAAAGCATCTGAAGGCTTGAGCCGCACTTTCGAAGTCGTGTTTGCCGCCGACGATCTGCAAGCTCGCCTGGATGCGAAAATCGAAGAAATCCGTCCCGAAGTGCGCCTCAAGGGCTTCCGCCCGGGCAAGGTGCCGGCCAACCACATCCGCAAGATGTTCGGTGAGTCGATCATGGGCGATCTGCTCAACGAGCTGGTCCCGGAGACGACCCAGAAGGCCCTCGACGAGCGCAATATCCGTCCGGCTTCCCAGCCGGAGATCGAGGTCAAGACCGAAGCCAAGGACGTGGCCAAGGGCGGTAGCGATTTCACTTTCGAGATCAGCCTGGAAATCATGCCGGACTTCGAGCCGGCCGATCCGGCCCAGCTCAAGGTCGAGCGCCCGGTCGCCGATGTTGAAGATGCGCAGCTTGATGCCGCTCTGATGGATCTGGCGGAAAAGAACCGCACCTATTCGGCCAAGAAAGGCGGCAAGAACGCCAAGGCGGCTGAAGGTGATGTCGTGGTCATCGACTTTGTCGGCAAGATTGACGGCGAGGTCTTTGAAGGCGGTTCCGCTGAAGACAGCCGTGTCGCTATTGGCGATGGTGCCTTCATCCCGGGCTTCGAAGAGCAGCTGGTCGGTGCCAAGGTCGGCGAAGAGCGCGAGCTCAACGTGACCTTCCCGGACAATTACCAGGCGGCACAGCTGGCTGGTAAGGACGCCGTGTTCGAAGTGACCGTGAAGGGCGTTGAAAGCCCGGACGAGCCGTCCGTCGACGACGAGCTGGCCAAGCGTTTCGGCCTCGACGGTCTGGACACGCTGAAGGACACGATCTCTAAAAACCTCGCAAGCGAGCACACGCAGCAGTCCCGCATGAAGGTGAAGCGCGCCGTGCTCGACGAGCTCGACAAGCTGCACAGCTTCGATCTGCCGCCGAAAATGGTGGAAGCGGAGTTCGAGAACATCTGGCGTGAAGTCTCTAACGCGATCGAGCAGGGTCACCTGGAAGACGAAGACAAGGACAAGCCGGAAGACCAGCTCAAGGCTGAGTATCGCGAGATCGCCGAGCGCCGTGTGCGTCTGGGCCTCGTCCTCGCCGAGGTTGGCCGCCGTAATAACGTCGATGTGACGCAGGAAGAGCTGTCCCGTGCGATCAACCAGGAAGCGATGCGCTATCCGGGTCAGGAACGCATGGTCGTCGAGTTCTACCAGAAGAACCCCGGCGCCGTCGCTCAGCTGCGCGCGCCGATCTATGAGGAAAAGGTCGTCGACTACATCCTCGAGCTGGCCGATGTGACCGATGTCACGGTTTCGCGCGAAGCGCTCTTCGCTGACGACGACGAAGAGGTTGCTGAGAAGCCGAAGAAGAAGGCTCCGGCGAAGAAAAAGGCTCCGGCCAAGAAAGCCGCTGAGAAGAAGGCTCCGGCCAAGAAAGCTCCGGCGAAAAAGGCTGCGGCCAAGAAGGACGATGCGGCTGCTGAGAAGAAGGCACCGGCGAAAAAGAAGGCTCCGGCCAAGAAAAAGGCTCCGGCCAAAAAAGCCGACTAGCGTTCAGTCCTGAATTGAAACATCAAGCGCCGGCGCCTATCTAGGGGCCGGCGTTTTGATTCCGGGCGCATGAACGGTTTACGACAGCTGTAAGCCGTGCCTTGCCACTGATCGCGACCACCGCGATAGTTCTTGCAACGCCTAGCACACGACTCGCGCCGTCCGGCGGCGAGCACCCAAGGAGCATAAGATGAGAGATCCCCAGGAAACGATGATGGAATTGCCGATCTATGTCGTCGAGCAGACCGGACGCGGCGAACGGGCAGTCGACATCTACTCCCGTATGCTGGGCGAGCGCATCATCTTTCTGACCGGCCCGGTCGAAGACTATATGGCACGTTCCATTGTGGCGCAGCTGCTGTTCCTGGAAGCGGAAAACCCGAAAAAAGAGATCTCCATGTACATCAACTCGCCGGGCGGTGTCGTCACGGCGGGCATGGCGATCTACGACACCATGCAGTACATTTCCTGCCCGGTGTCGACGATCTGCATCGGCATGGCCGCGTCCATGGGTTCGCTGCTACTGACGGCCGGTGAGCCGGGCCAGCGTTTCGCAACGCCGAATGCGCGCATCATGGTGCACCAGCCGTCCGGCGGTTTCCGTGGCCAGGCGTCCGATATCGAACGTCACGCCAAGGATATCATCGAGACCAAGCGGCGCCTCAACGAGGTCTATGTGACCCATACCGGCCGCAAATACGAAGAGATTGAAACCGCCCTGGACCGCGATAATTTCATGTCGGCAGAGGCGGCAAAAGACTTCGGCCTGATCGATCAGGTCATCGACAAGCACCGGACGGCGGACGAGAAATCCGCTGACTAGACCCTGTTCTGGCGCGGATCATGCTTGATCCCAGCTGTAACACTATGGTCGAATGTTCGCGGATGGAAACCTTTCGCTAAAGTTCGACCGCGATCTTACAGGGGTCGAACATATAAGCGGGTGACTGCCGGACCAGGGGAGGTCCTAGTGGGGCTCGCGGTTGAATTGGAGCGGATATGAGTAAGACGACCAGCGGCGGCGAAGGCGAAAGCAAGAACACGCTTTACTGTTCTTTCTGCGGCAAGAGCCAGCACGAGGTCCGCAAGCTGATTGCGGGACCGACCGTCTTTATCTGCGACGAATGCGTCGAGCTGTGCATGGATATCATTCGCGAGGAGAGCAAATCCTCGCTGGTGAAATCCAAGGGTTCGGTTCCGGCGCCGCAGGAAATCTTCGATATCCTGAATGATTATGTCATCGGCCAGGGCCACGCCAAGCGCGTGCTCGCCGTTGCCGTGCACAACCACTACAAGCGCCTCAACCACTCGTCCCAGAACGCGGATGTCGAGCTGGCCAAGTCCAACATCCTTCTCATCGGTCCGACCGGTTGCGGTAAGACGCTGCTGGCCCAGACGCTGGCGCGCATCCTGGATGTGCCCTTTACCATGGCTGATGCGACGACCCTGACCGAAGCCGGTTATGTCGGCGAGGATGTCGAGAATATCGTCCTGAAACTGCTTCAATCGGCTGATTACAATGTCGAGCGGGCCCAGCGCGGCATCGTCTATATCGACGAGATCGACAAGATCTCCCGCAAGTCCGACAACCCGTCCATCACCCGTGACGTGTCGGGTGAGGGCGTGCAGCAGGCGCTGCTGAAAATCATGGAAGGCACGGTTGCCGCGGTTCCGCCGCAGGGTGGCCGCAAGCATCCGCAGCAGGAATTCCTGCAGGTTGATACGACCAATATCCTGTTTGTCGTCGGTGGGGCCTTCGCGGGTCTCGACAAGGTCATCGCCAAGCGCGGCAAGGGTGCGGCGATCGGCTTCGGTGCTGATGTGCGCGAGGTTGATGAGCGCCGGACCGGTGAAATCCTGCGCGAAGTCGAGCCGGATGATCTCAACCGTTTCGGCCTGATCCCGGAATTCATCGGCCGTCTGCCGGTGATTGCGACCCTGGAGGATCTCGACGAGGACGCCCTGATCAAGATCCTGACCGAGCCGAAAAATGCTCTGGTCAAGCAGTATCAGCGCCTGTTCGAGATGGAAGGCGTTGGCCTCACCTTCACCGAGGACGCGCTCAAGGCAGTCGCCAAGCGGGCTATTGAACGCAAGACCGGTGCACGTGGCCTGCGATCGATCATGGAGGGCATTCTGCTCGAAACCATGTTCGATCTGCCCAGCCTGGAAGGCGTCGAGGAAATCGTCGTCAATGCTGAAGTCGTTGAGGGCAATGCCAAACCGCTGCACATCTATGCAGAACGCAAGGACGATAAGGCCGAGGGGGCTTGAACTCGGCCGGTCCTGCTTCCACCTGTTAGGGTGAACGGCAGTCCCAAACTGTCATAGTTTACGAACGCGGCCAGCGTTCGAATCGCGCCACTCTGTCTGACAGGGCTGGCGTGTTCGAACCGCTCGGCGCGATAGGAGAGATTATGTCCACGACCAAGACGCTTCCGCTCTTACCTCTGCGCGATATCGTCGTTTTCCCGCACATGATCGTGCCGCTTTTTGTCGGCCGCGAAAAATCGGTAAAGGCGCTCGAAGAGGTGATGAAGGCGGACAAGCAGATCCTGCTCGCCACCCAGAAAAATGCCTCCGATGACGAGCCGCAGCCGGACGATATTCACACCACCGGCGTGATCGCATCCGTCCTGCAATTGCTCAAACTGCCCGACGGCACGGTCAAAGTGCTGGTCGAAGGCGGCACGCGCGTCTCCATCACCGGCTATGTCGACAACGACGTCTTCTATCAGGCCGCTTGCGAGCCGGTCGGTGACGACAGCGCCGACGATAGCGAACATGAAGCCCTGATGCGCTCGGTCGCGGCCAAGTTCGACGATTACGTCAAGCTCAACAAGAAAGTTCCGCCGGAAGCCCTGGCCTCGCTCGAGCAGATCACCGAGCCCGGCAAGCTGGCTGATACGATCGCGGCCCATCTGGCCGTCAAGATCGACGAAAAACAGTCGCTGCTGGAAGAGGGCGATGTCGCTCGCCGGCTGGAGCGTGTGCTCGGCCTGATGGAAGGCGAGATCGGTGTGCTGCAGGTCGAGAAGAAGATCCGCTCGCGCGTCAAGCGCCAGATGGAGAAGACGCAGCGCGAGTATTATCTGAACGAGCAGATGAAGGCGATCCAGCGCGAGCTGGGTGAGGGCGATGACGGGCGTGAAGAGCTCGCCGAGCTGGAAGAGCGCCTGGCGGAAGCCAAGCTGTCCAAGGAAGCCCGCACCAAGGCCGAGGCGGAGTTCAAGAAGCTGCGCCAGATGAGCCCGATGTCGGCCGAAGCCACGGTCGTGCGCAATTATCTCGACTGGATCCTGGCTCTGCCATGGGGCAAGCGCAAACGCCTCAAGAACGATCTCAAGCGCGCTGAAGACACGCTGGAAGCGGATCACTACGGCCTCGACAAGGTCAAGGAACGCATCCTCGAGCATCTCGCCGTGCAGGCCCGTACGCGCAAGCTGAAAGGGCCGATCCTGTGCCTTGTCGGACCGCCGGGGGTCGGCAAGACCTCGCTTGGCCGCTCCATCGCCAAGGCGACGGGCCGTGACTTCGTGCGCATGTCGCTGGGCGGCGTTCGTGATGAAGCCGAGATCCGCGGTCACCGCCGCACCTATATCGGCTCCATGCCGGGCCGTATCATCCAGTCGATGAAGAAGACGAATTCGGCCAACCCGCTCTTCCTGCTCGACGAGATCGACAAGCTCGGCGCCGACTATCGCGGCGATCCGGCATCAGCACTCTTGGAGGTGTTGGATCCGGAGCAGAACGGCACGTTCAACGACCACTATCTCGAGGTCGATTACGATCTGTCCGACATCATGTTCGTGACGACCGCGAACACGCTCAACTTGCCGCAGCCGCTTCTCGACCGGATGGAGATCATCCGCATCGCCGGCTACACGGAAGATGAGAAGGTCGAGATCGCCAAGCGCCACCTGATCCCCAAGCAGATGAAGAATCATTCGCTCAAGGAGACCGAGTGGCAGCTGACCGAGGACGGTCTGCGTGATCTGATCCGCTATTACACCCGCGAAGCCGGGGTGCGGAGCCTGGAGCGTGAAGTCGCCAATCTCGCCCGGAAATCCGTGCGCAAGATTGAAAGCGGCGAGCAGACCTCGATCGAGATCACGCCGGATAATCTCAAGGACTTCGCCGGCATCCGTAAATTCCGCTTCGGCGAAACGGAAAGCTCCGACCAGGTGGGTGTGGTCACCGGTCTGGCCTGGACGGAAGTGGGCGGCGATCTGCTCACGATTGAAGCCGTGCGCATGCCGGGCAAGGGCCAGATGAAGGTCACCGGCAATCTGCGCGATGTGATGAAGGAATCCATCTCTGCGGCCAATTCCTTCGTCCAGTCGCGCGCGCCCTCGCTGGGCGTCAAGCCGACGGTCTTCCGCGCCACCGACATCCACGTCCACGTGCCCGAAGGCGCGACGCCGAAGGATGGCCCGTCTGCCGGTATCGGCATGATGACGGCGATTGTCTCGGTTCTGACCGGCGTGCCGGTACGCAAGGATATCGCGATGACCGGCGAGATCACCTTGCGTGGCCGGGTCCTGCCGATCGGTGGTCTCAAGGAGAAGCTACTCGCAGCCCTGCGTGGCGGCGTGAAAACCGTGCTGATCCCGAAGGAAAACGAGAAGGATCTCGAGGAAATTCCGGACAATGTGAAGGAAGGCCTGGAGATCGTAGCGGTCGAGACAGCCGACGAGGTTCTGACGCGGGCGCTTGTGGAGCCTGTTGAACCGGTCGAGTGGACCGAGGCCGACGAGGCGGCGCTGGCCGCCCTGGGAACTCCGGGCAATGACGCCGCCGGTACACCGGTGGCGCACTAGCCCGGCGCTTGCGCCACACATTCTGACAATGGCTTGGCCCCGGCAATTAAATTGCCGGGGTTAACCATGAGGGGATTGACGCGGCGCAACAGCACCGCCAAGCTCCCGGTATGACTTACAGCACGTATTACTTTTTCGGTTATTTTAGCGACGCATCCCTTGGGGAGCGGTGACCGGTTACGTGCGACAAGCAGCAAGTTTCCAGGACCTCCCCAAACGGGGAGGTCCTTTTCTTTTGGGGAAAGAGAATGACCGAGACACAGAACCGCGACGAGATTCGCGCAGCGATTTCCGAGCTTGATCGCACCTTGATCGATACGATCGCCAAGCGGGCCGATCTGGTTGAGCAAATCCTGGAGGCCAAGGCGCGCCAGGGTCTGCCAGTGCGCGATCGTGAGCGCGAGAAGGCGGTACTCGGTGAGGCCATCGAGCGCGGCCGCGCACAGGGTGTCGAGCCGGACCTGATCGAGATGCTGTTCAAGGCGCTGTTCGAGGCTTCAATCCAGCGCCAGCGCACGCGCTTCGACAGTTTGCGCGACGAGGAATTGCACGAGGCCAATGTCGCGTATCTCGGCGGTCCGGGCAGTTACAGCCATATCGCCGCCCAGCGCATTTTCGAGCGCCGCAATGCCAGTGTTGTTCCTGCTCCCAAGCGCGACTTCATTTCCGTCTTCCGTGCCGTGGAGAGCGGTGAGGTGGATTATGGCGTCGTCCCGATTGAGAACACCACGACCGGTTCGATCAGCGAAGTCTATGATCTCTTGCTCGGCGGGCGGTGCAATATCGTCGGAGAGTTCCTGCTGCGCGTTGATCACTGCCTCATTGGCCGTTCCACTGGCCTTGGCCGCATTACCCGCGTCTATGGTCACCCGCAGGCCTTGGCCCAGTCGCGCAGCTGGCTGGCGTCACATCCGGAAATCGAGACGCATATGGCTGCCAGCTCGACGCGGGCGCTGGAACGCTTGCTGGAGGATGATGACACGGCGGGCGTGATTGCCGGCGCTGATGCCGCGCGTCTGTTCGGTTTTGATGTCCTCGAACAGGGCGTGGGCGATCACGAGCAGAATATCACCCGTTTCATCGTTATTGCCCGCGAGAGCCGCAACCCGACGCGTGAAGTGGAGTGCAAGACCTCGCTGATGTTCACCACCCGCGACACGCCGGGCGCGCTCGTCGACGCGCTCACCGGTTTCCGCGATGGCGGCGTCAACCTGGTCAAGCTGGAGAGCCGGCCGATCCCGGGCAATCTCTGGGAAGAACGCTTCATCATGGATGTGGAGGGCCATATCGAGGACCAGGCGGTACGGGATGCGCTCAAAGTGCTCGAGTCGCACACCCGCGAGATCCGGCAGTTGGGGTGCTATGTCGCCGATGCGATCGATGCCGTGAGTGCGGCGGAGTAGGGGGCGGGTGCCTTTGAGCCCATCGGTCATTCCCCAAGTTTGTCATCCCGGACGCAGGCCCGGACTTGATCCGGGCGAAGATCCGGGACCTTGAAAAGTGTATCGAGGTCCCTGATCTGCGCCCCGCTTGCGCGGGGCCTTCGTCAGGGATGACAACGCGATGAGGCTAAACGCGCTATTCCTGCCCGGCATATTCCGACAGCAGCTTCTCCTGTTTGGCGCGTTCCACCTTGGAGGAGAATTGCTCGTTGATGCGGACCTCCTGCAGCGTCTTCACCAGGGTGATGAGCGAGCCGGACAGGAAGAGGATGCCCATGCCGACATAGCCCTTGGTGGAGAGGTCGACCGGCATCAGCAGGAGCGATAGCGACAACATGCCGAGGGCGATCGCGACACAGGCATAGTTGAAGCCGATCCAGAGTTTTGATTGTCCGAGCATGATTAATCCTCCTTAAGGCTGGAACGGATGCGGGCGAGGACATCCTCCGCCTGGCTTTTCTCGCTCTCGCCGCAGCCGGCGACGGCAAGACGTTCAATCAGATCATCCCCGCTGAGCTCAGCATTGAGCTCATCCATGATGTCCATTTTCTCGAGCGGGTCAGGCTGGTCGAGGAAACGAGTCAAGACGTTCTCGGCCTCGACCATAGCGGCCATGCCGCCGAAATTGCCATTCAGTTCCTGGTGGCTGAGGCGTTCCGCCGAAATCGATTTCACGGTGATCAGCCCCTGTTTGAGATCCACCAGGCGGGCCTGCCCGGTATCTATCATATGTCGCAGGCGCTGGATCGACATTTCCGTTCGGTCGCGGGCCTGACTGCGGGCTGTATCCTCATTTTCCAGCCGGGCCAGTAATTGCGCGGCCTCACCCGCCAGGTCTTCAAGCCCGGCCTTGAGTGCTTTTTCGATCCGGCTCTCCAGATCCTCGCGGCGCGCCGAAAGCGCCTGTAGCTGGCGTTCTTCATTGCGGGATTTGAGGATCAGGCTTGTAAGGGCCCGCTTGGCGCGGCCATGAGAGGTATCGGCCTCGCGAATCTTCTGTTCCAGGATTACGACGGCATGGCGGTTTTCCAGTCGGTCGCGACTGCGCGCGGCTTCACCGCGGACAATGGTCATCAAGGTTGAGAACATCGCTTTCTCCTTTTATGAACAATGTTCGAAAACGACCTTGGGCGAGAATGCGATTCACGCAACAGGAAAAATGAACGCCGTTCATTAAATTGGGGGGCTCGATGCCGAACCCGCTGCAGGGAAAGAAAAACCGCCGAGGCCGTCCGGGACTGACGCCTCAGGATCATGACCGGATCCTGGCCAGTGCACGGATGCTGCTGGCGGAAAAGGGCGCTGGCGGTCTGCGGGTACGCGAACTGGCGGAGCGCTCCGGCGTGGCGACTGGTTCACTCTATAAATTCTATCCCGAAATCGATGCCCTGATCGGTGCCGTCAATCTGGAGACCTATCGTGAGCTGACAGCGCATCTCCATGCGGCGGGGGCCTTGCAGACCCGCGGCGATCCTTTGCAGGCATTGATGCAGCTGGCCCGATCCTATCTTGTTTTCGTCCGGGACAATGCCGCCCTGTGGGCCGTCTTGCTGGACTATAATCGCGGCCGTACGGGCCGTGCCGAGGCCTTCCTCGCGGCCGAGGATGCGTTGTTTGCTCTGGTCGAGGAGGCGCTGAGCGGCCTTCCCAGGCTAGAAGGCCGTGACCGGCCTGTCCTGGCACGGGCCTTATGGGCGAGCGTCCATGGCATCGTTGTACAAACCCTGCCCAACAGCCTGCAGCCGGATCCCGCGGCCGATACGCTGAGACAAATCGAGATGATCGTTGGCGCCGTGGTGCGGAACTATGGGTGAGGCGGGGCGCCTTTGGAGGCTTCCTACTGTGAGGCAGGCGTTTGGCCCCCGGATTTTGTCTTTCTAGCGGACAAGGGTTTCGCTAAAACCAGTGCTATGGCGCTGAAATCAATCGCGTTCACTGCCTAGTGACCAGCCGGACCTCTTTGTATGCAACCTCTCAGGACCTATTGTGCGCCGTTGGATGGCTTGCGCGCCGTCGCCATATTGGGCGTGATCCTTTTCCACTTTTCCGGTGGGTGGTTCAGCGGCGGGTTTGTTGGGGTCGACATATTCTTCGTCATCTCCGGCTACATTATCACGCGCAACATCCTCAATGACCGTCTCGACGGCGTGTTCAGCCTGTCGCAGTTCTTCAAGAAGCGCTTTCTGCGCCTTTTTCCGGCGCTTCTCGTGGTCATTCTGGCCTCGGTCCTGGTGTCAGTCCTTTATGTAAGCGAGCTCCGCGCGGCCCTGTTCGCACAAGTCGGCCTGTATGCTGCGACCTCGGTTTCCAACATCTATTTCTTTCTTAATTCCGGGTATTTCGAGGATACATCGAAGACCAATGTGTTGCTTCACACCTGGTCCTTATCAGTCGAAGAGCAATTCTATCTGATATGGCCATTTGCCTGCGCGGCGCTTTTCATGGTGCGGCAGCGGTGCCTGGCTGTCGTGGCGGTTATCTTTGGTGTGGCAACTGTCGGCTCGTTCTTGCTCTATCTGCACTCGCCGTCGGCGATGTTCTATTTGATGCCCGCACGTATCTTCCAGTTCGTGGCAGGCGCGTTGATCGCCACCGCTCATCTCAAATTTGGTGATGACCTCCAGCAAAGTCGCTGGTCTTCGCCTGGGTTGGCCACGGCCGGGTTTGGTCAGGGCATGGTGATGATCGCCGTCAGCTTCTTACTGGCGGACGGCGAGAATTACCGGTTCGCTCTTGCTGCGCTTTTACCGACGATCGGTGCCGCACTGATTATTCTCTTCATCCAAAGCGGCCCGTCCCGTCTATCTTTGGGGCTGCCGGTTATCACCGCTATCGGCCAGAGAGCCTATGCGCTCTACCTGGTTCATTGGCCGGTGTCCGTTCTTCTGGTTTATCAACTCGGGACCACGCGAGACCTACAATTCTACGCCATTGGCGCAATGGCTGTGCTGGTCTTGGCTGAAGCGCTGCACCGCTTCGTGGAGCGACCTTTCCGGTCTAGGTCGAAGGGCCAAGCGGGAAGCGACACACCACGGGTCATCGGCGCGGTAGGCGTCATGGTGCTGACGCTCATGCTTCTTGCCCATGTCTGGCTGTGGGGAAGCCGCTCCCAGCCAGAGCCCGATCGGTCGCTCGAAGCGGCTCAGGTTGAACTGGAAACAGATAACGCGGCTGCAGCGGCCTTGGCTTTGACCTCAGAGCGTTATCGCAATGCCGCTCACCGGGCCGGCCTTTACTGGGTTGAATGGAACAGCCAGGAAGAAAACGGCTTTGAATGCTATCTTCCGAACAACTCCGAGGTTGAGGACTTCGCCTGGGATGCCTGTTTCCAAGGGGCCTCCCAATCCAGCACCATCGTATTCGGGGATAGTACCGGTCGCGAAGCCTTGCTGGCCCTGCATACAGCGCTTGGATCCACCGATATCGGCATGATCTCTGGCGCGGGGTGTCTTCCAGTCGCGCCGACCGGTGTCCGTAGCTTCACAAGTCGTTGTGAAGCCTTCAACGAGGGGCGGCGGGCCCGGCTGGAAGGCGGCGGCTATTCGACCATCGTCCTGGCGGGCAATTGGCGGCGGATTTCGGCGCGGGAGATGGAAACGACCATCGACTATTACCTGTCCCTTGGTCTGGAGGTTGTGGTCTTCGGCTTGCGCCCGGTCTTCTTTGAAAGCGTGCCGACACTTCTCGATTCACCTGACGGGCCGAGATATGCGGGCGATTTGTCTCGCTTTATCGACTGGGACAGCCGTGACTTCGTTACGAGCTTGCAGGAGCGCTACGCCGGCAATGACCGGGTCACTCTTCTGGATTCGCGGCCTATCTTGTGTCGTGATGAGGCGTGTAGCGCTTTTTCTGAGGCGGGCGACCTTCTTTATCTGGACCGTGTTCACCTTTCGCTCGATGCGGCGCGTTGGCTCGGTGAGCGGCATGCAGACGAAATCCAGGCGGTGGTCGAGAGGTAGACCGGATCCATCAGCTCAAAGGCGTTTTGTGCGCAACAAGGGTTGCGTCGTACCTGTGGTCTGCTTAGAACGCCCCTCCGGACTGAATGGGCGGTTAGCTCAGTTGGGAGAGCATCTCGTTTACACCGAGAGGGTCGGCGGTTCGAGCCCGTCACCGCCCACCATTCACCGGAATTTCCGTCAGATCAGACAACGCCCGGCCCAGCGCCCGAGAAATTGCTCAGGCCCGGAAGTGCGAGGTTGAGTTCGCTTTCGCTCAAGCCAAACCAGCGGCCGAGCGGGGCGGCGAACTGTTCCACCGACGTGGTCGGAATGAGGCGGCCATTGCCGATTTCCTGCTCGTGACCGAGTTCATATTCCGGCATCTGACCATAGATGCGGCGGCCGTTGACCGCGCCGCCGATGACGAATTGGTGCGCGCCCCAGCCATGATCGGTGCCATCGCCATTGATTGATAGCGTGCGGCCGAAATCGGATGCGGTGAATAGGGTGACGTCATTACTGGCGCCAATCTCTGCCATCGCGGCGGTGAAAGCGGTTATGGCGGCATCAAGCCGGCCCTGCAGGCCCGGCATGTCGGTGGCCTGAGCCGAATGGGTATCGAATCCGCCGGTGGCGGCAAAGAAGACCTGGCGAGATGCGCCCAGAACGCCGCGCAGCGAGATCGATTCTGCAATGGTCCGGAGCTGATCCCCCAAGCGGCCGCGCGGGAATTGGGTGGTGATCGGCGTGACCTGTTCGCGGGCCTCGGCGTATTGCGCATTGCTGTCGAGCGCCCGGCGCATGGCATTGGTCACATCGCGTTCGAACAGATTGCTCGCAGTGGCGCCCTGATTGCGAAAATGCGCTTCCAGGGCCGCACTGGCTTCCGCTTGGGTGACGCCGAAGAAGGGCGGATATTGCAGCGCCAGGAGTTCCGGCGGTCCATCCGGAGAGAGCTGGTATTGCTGGGCCTGCTCGCCTGACAGCCAGACGGTATTGCCCTGGGCGCTCATCGCCGTGAACAGCGGATTGCTATTGGCATTGGAGGCCAAGGCGAGGTCGGCAAAGCGTCCGCCCCAGCCAAACTGTGCGCCTTCCGGCGCTGAGGCCATCCAGGTCGACTGCTGGTCGTTATGGGAAAATAACTGGCGCGGCAGGCGGGCCGTGTCGGCCTCAATGGCCGAGCGTGTGGTCGGTTCCAGCAAGGGACCGACATTGGCCATGATCGCAGCATTGCCGCTTTCGAAGGCCGCGTGCAGGCCCGGCATTTCCGGCGGCAGGGCGAATTGGCGGCCGCCGAGATCGCCCGCATTGTCCGGATTGAGGCGTAGCAGGGTGGATGGGTCACGCGCCGCGCCATTGCTGGCATACTGGTTGAGCAGGGACGGGCGGATCGCGGCGAACGCGTCATAGGAGGGCTGGTCGTAAGGAAGGACCGCGTCATAGCTGTCCATACCGCCGAACAGGAACAGGCACACAATGGCTTTATAGCCTGTGGTGTCGGCAGCCAGTGCCGGCATGGAAATCAGGCTGGAGCTGAGGCCGGAGGCCCCCAGCATACCCATGGCGCCGGCGCGAGCGAGGAAATGTCTGCGAGATAATGACATGGTGGGTCTCCCTAGCGCAGGACGGTGTATTCGGGGGCGGTGAGGATCATCAGCACGCCGATCTGAACGCGGCCGAGGCGGCCTTCAGCGGGCGACTGGGCGTCAATCGGCACGCCGGCAATGATCTCCCGCATGCGTTCGCGCGTCGCGGTGGTCAGCGTGCCGTAGGTAAAGATCGTGTCGAGGCGATCGAGCAGGGCGTCAGGATCGTCGGCGATATCGAGCTCGGCGGTGTAATCGGCGTGGAAGCCGAGCGTATCCGTGCGGTTGTCGCCCCAGGTTTCTCCGGTGATGAAGACACTGATGAAGTTGGCGAAACCAATGACACTGGCCTCATTGACGATTTGCAGCTCCGGTGCGGTCAGGCCCGCAGCGCCGGTCTCGGTGCCGGGCGCGACATAGCCGGGGCGATAAAAGTTGAAGACTGAAGGCGCGCGGAAGGGATGCTGGCCCAGCGATCCGGAGCTGGACGTGTCCCAGAGATAGTCTTCGCGCCAAGCCTGGGTGCCATCAATACCAAAGGCCCGGGCCCAATGGGTGAAGCGCAATACCGGTTCGCGCACCTTGCCCCAGTCATTAGGCGATGTCGCTGGATCCTGGCGCGCTTCGCTATCCATGAGGATCGCCGCCAGGGTGGCTGCCAGGTCGCCGCGCTGACCTTCACCGACCACCGTACCGTCCGGCAGGCGATAGCTGCCGGATTCAAAGACATTGGCGACGCGGTTGATATAGGCCGGCGAGGGGGCGCTGGTGGTGAAACGCTGGATCAGCTGTCGGCTGATGAAGGGCGCGAGATTGGGGTGGTTGAAGAGGGTATCGAGCGCCGTATCAATGCTGGTGCTGGCGCGGGTCCCGGCGGGGATGGTGGTGCCGAGAAAGCTCTTTTCCAGATCGGAATGGAAGAATTCGAAAATCTCCAGCGGCGTGTAGGTCGCATCCGGAGCGGTGTCGCCGGGCCAGAAATTCGGGCCGTTGAGGCCAAGGCCGGTGAAGACCCGCGCCAGACCGGTGACGTCGGTATTGTCATAGGTCTCGATCGGCTGGCCCTGACCGTCGGTGATCACACTGCCATCCATCCGCAGCTCGACCAGGCCGATGGTAAAGAGCTGCATGATTTCGCGGGCATAATTCTCGTCCGGGACGCGCCCCGTCTCCATGTCGCCCTTGGCGTTGTAGAGATAGGTCAGATAGGCGGCCATAGCCGGCGAATAGGTCACCTCTTCCAGCAGGTCGCGATAATTGCCGAAGGCGTTGCGCGAAAGGATGTCCATGTAGTGTGCAGTGGTGAGCGGCAGGCCGGCGAGCACAGAGGTCTGACCTTCGGAAATCACCAGGATTTGCGACAGGGCATAGACCATGCGCTGGCGCAGCTGATCGTCGCCACTGATCATGGCCGCCCAGTAGCTGTCAGAGGCGGCCCGGAAACTTTCGAAATCATTGGCCACGCCGGCGGCGATCAGGGCATCGACATGCAGCGTCGGGGCCATGTCGAACTGATTGCGCAGCCAGAGCGATTCCGATCCGTAAACCAGATCCTCGATCTCGGTATAGGTCGGTCCGAACGTAGCCTGGTTGAGAAATTTTGAGGCCGCGTTGTACTCCTGCCCCGATGGGGGAGGAGGTGGCGGCGGCGGTGGCGGAGTGCCGCCACCGCTTGAGCCAGAGCCGCCGCTGCCGCCACCGCCGCCGCACGCGGCGAGGGTCAGGGTCAGCGCCAGGAGCGCAGTTTTCAGGACGGGGCGCAGACTGGAGTGGATCATCATACGGCTCTCTCACACGCGCGAGAGGGCGTTTTGGCCCACCCGCGAAACTTCTCACACCATCAGGTACGACGGATTAAGGCAGATTCCGTCGCGATTGTGGCGACACGGTGAAGAGGCGTTGATTCTGTTACCGGGGATTTGATCGGAATTTAATCCGAATTATTGCCATCGATGACGCTGAGCAGCTCGTCCGGTTGTTCGGCGTTGAAAATGATGACCCGGGCCCGCGGTGCAAAGCGCTGGATGGCCTCACGCGTTTCTTCAATCGGGACCGGCGTTTCGCCCCAGGGGTTGAGAATGATACTGGCCCGGCCATCGAGCACGCGAAGGGCCGTCAGCGTATGCGAGATCGTGCCGAGATATCCGCCCGCTACCAACACCGGATGGGCGTCCACTTCTCGGATCAGATCAAGATTGAGACCGTCCTCGGCAATCGGCGACATGACCCCGCCAGCCCCTTCGATCAGGGTCGGCCGGTCGCGCGCTATGGCATCGATGCACCAGTCCGCGATGGCGTTCAGGCGTAAAGACTGCCCGCTACGCCGGGCCGCCATGTCTGGTGACAGGGCCGGCTTGAAACGCCAGGGCGTGATGGCGTCGATGGTCTCGATCGACAGATCCTGGTCATTGGCCTGAAGCAGGCGAACCGTGTCTGTGGTCTCGAGCGCCGCCGCGTCAAAACCCGACAGGACCGGTTTGAGAACCTTGGCGCTCTGACCGCGGGCACGATGTGCCTTCAGCAACGCGCAGAGGATGTGGGTCTTGCCGATATCGGTGCCGGTCGCCGTAAAGAAAATCGGACGTCGGATCATGATACGGCCTCCAGAGTTTGCAGCATGGGCGCGACCGCGCGGGCGAGGGCGTCGACATCGCTGTCCTGATGCGTGGCAGAGAAGGTGATACGCAAGCGCGCCGTCCCCCGCGGTACGGTTGGCGGGCGGATAGCGGTCACCAGGAAACCGGAAGACTGAAGCGATTGCGACGCCGCCAGCGCCTCGGCTTCATCCCCGATAATCACTGGAACGATGGGTGAAGCCGGTTCGGGAAGGCCGCACTGGCGGGCAAAGCGGCGGGCCAGCTCGACCGGGCGTTCGCAGCGCTCCGGGCTGGTCTCGACAAGCTCTAGTGCCGTCAGTGCCGCAGCGATCGTCGCCGGTGGCAGGGCGGTAGTGAAGACCAGAGGCCGTGCTCGCGTACGCAAAAGCTCGCACACATTGCGGCTGGCACACAGATAACCGCCATAGCTGCCGAGCGATTTCGACAGCGTGCCCATTTGTAGAGACGCTCGGGCGGGCGGCGAAAACGCGTGCGCCGTGCCGCGACCCTGCGCGATCACGCCAAGGCCATGGGCGTCATCGACAAGCAGCCAGGCATCGAACCGGTCGGCCAGGTCGATCAGGCCCGGGACCGGTGCCAGGTCGCCATCCATCGAAAACACGCCGTCGGTCAGGATCATGGCGTGCCTTGCGCCCGCGCGCGCTGTCGCAAGACGGTCTTCAAGGTCGGCGAGGTCATTATGCCGAAAGACGATGACCTGTGCGCCTGACAGCTTGGCACCGGAATGCAGGCAGGCATGAGCCAGCTCGTCGACCAGGATCAGGTCTCCCGGGCCGGCCAGGGCTGGCGTAATGGCCAGATTAGCCAGATAACCCGAGCCGAAAATGATGCAGTCTTCCGTGCCCTTGAATGCGGCCAGGCGTCGTTCAAGCTCGAACAGGAGCGGGTGTCCGCCGGTCACAAGGCGAGAGGCCCCGGAACCCGCGCCATAGCGCTCGGCGGCGGCCTGTGATGCGGCGATGACCGCCGGGTCATGGGCCATGCCGAGATAGTCGTTGGAACAGAAGTTCACCAGCTCGCGGCCATCACGGTGGATGACCATGCCGGGGCGATTGTCGGACTGGACCAGGCGTCGCCGCAAATGGCGCCGCTCGAGGCCGGACAGCTTGCGCGCTGCAAATTCTTCCAGAGAGGCGGTGTTCGAACTCATACAAGCCCTGTCGCATACTCCGGGCGGCTGCTAAAGCCCGCGAATGCCCCAAAACACACAAGACTACCCGTTCGACCCTGCGCAGCATCATGTCTGGCGTCCCTATACGCAGATGAAGACCACGCCTGCCGGGCTTCCGGTGGCCAGCGCAGAGGGCGTCCGGATCAAGCTGGAGGACGGGCGCGAGCTGATCGACGGCGTCTCATCCTGGTGGACGGTGTGTCATGGCTATCGTCATCCGCACATCATCAACGCGGTCAAAGCCCAGCTCGATGAGGTGCCGCACGTTATGCTGGGCGGTTTGACCCATGCTCCGGCCGAGCGCTTGGCAGCGCGTCTGGCGGGCTTGGCGCCCGGTGATCTCAACCACGTCTTCTTCTGTGAATCCGGATCGGTTTCGGTCGAGATCGCGATGAAGATCGCCATGCAGTCCTGGATCAATCGAGGCGTGCGCGGGCGAACCCAGTTCCTCGCCTTCAAGGGCGGCTATCATGGCGACACGCTGGCGACGATGTCGGTTTGCGATCCGGAAGAGGGGATGCACTCCCTTTTTGCCGGTGGCTTGCAGCGCCAGATTATTGCCGACCTGCCGGTTGATGACGCGGCGACTCAGGCGCTGGATAAGCTCATGGCCGAGCATGGCGCATCTCTGGCCGGTGTGGTGACCGAGCCGCTGGTGCAGGGGGCGGGTGGGATGCGCTTTCACAGTCCGGAAACGCTGCAGCGCCTGCGGGCCTTGTGCGACAAGCATGGACTGCCCCTGATCCTAGATGAAATCATGACCGGATTCGGCCGCCTGGGGACGATGTTTGCTTGCGAGAAGGCGGGTGTTGTTCCTGATATTATGACCGTTTCCAAAGCCTTGACCGGTGGCACGCTGCCCCTGGCCGCAGCGATCGCCTCGTCTCGGCTGTTCAATGATTTCTGGTCTGATGATGCCGGCGCGGCGCTGATGCATGGGCCGACCTATATGGGCAATCCGGCCGCCTGCGCCGCGGCCAATGCCTCGCTCGACCTGTTTGAGACCGAGCCGCGCCTCGAGCAGGTCGCACAGATCGAGGCCGCTTTTGCACGCCTTTTGCCGCAGGCCCGGGCTATTCCCGGTGTTGTTGATGTGCGCTGGCAGGGCGCGATCGGTGTGATCGAGGTGCGCGGTTTGCCCGATCTGGACGCTCTCAAAGCCTGTTTTGTGGACTCCGGTGTATGGGTCCGCCCGTTCGGCAATATCATCTATCTGATGCCCCCGTACATCATCACGGCGGACGACCTGGAACGTCTGATCTGTTCGACGATCGACGTCACGCGTGACTGGGCTCGACGGCACTTCTGAGGCTGATGATTTCAAAATATTGAAAATGACCTTGCGTCGACTTATTATTTCAATATATTGGAAATATGAAAAAGAACTCGGCCATCCTGGCGCTCGGCGCCCTGGCGCATGACCGCCGCCTCGATGTTTTCCGTCTGCTGGTCACCGCGGAGGCGCCTGATCCTGATCGGGCAGGCCTCACACCTGGGGAGATCGCGGCGCATCTCGATGTGCCGGCGCCGACCCTGTCATTCTATCTCAAGGAATTGTCCCAGGCCGGCCTGGTGACAGCCAAGCGGGAAGGGCGCTCGATACGCTATCGCGCCAGCCTGATCACCTTGCGCGAGCTCGCCGGTTTCCTGCTCGAGGATTGCTGCCGGGGCCTGCCCGTACAAACCCAACCTGCCCAGGAGAGTGCATCATGAAACGCCTGCATGTCAGCTTCAATGTGACCGATCTGGAGCGCTCCATCGCCTTCTACACCAATCTGTTCGGAGCCGAGCCCGGCGTCGTTCGTGAGGGCTATGCCAAATGGCTGCTCGAGGATCCGCGCATGAATTTCGTCATCGAAGCCAATGGCGAAAAGCCGGGTTTCACCCATGCGGGCATCCAGACCGAGAGTTCGGATGAGCTCGGCGAGGTCTTTGATCGCATGAAACAGGCCGAAGCGCCTTATCTGCCGGAGGGGGTAACGACCTGCTGCTACGCCAAATCCGAGAAGAGCTGGACCATGGATCCCGACGGCGTGGCCTGGGAAGCCTTTCATACCCGGCACCAGACCGAAGAGTATGGCCGCTCGCCTGATCTGCTCCATGATCAGGCCGAATAGGGCGTCATCTGCAATCCATCTGCAGAAGACCTGCATTGCGTGCGATTAGCCGCTTGACCCACCGCGGCGGCGCGCATAAACAACGCACCTCGCTTCGGCGAGCACCATTGCGGGTGTAGCTCAGTTGGTTAGAGCGCCGGCCTGTCACGCCGGAGGTCGCGGGTTCGAGTCCCGTCACTCGCGCCACTTTTTTCCAGACAATCTGTTGAACTTGAAAGTGGTGCGTCAGGCTTGCCGACGCAGGCTTTGTGCGATCTGAAAAGCACGCTCGCCCTCGAGGAGTCCTTTCGACACCTCCAGCAATTCGTCCTGCTTGACCGGCTTCGCCAGCACGGCATTGAAACCCGTGGCTTCATACTCGACGATCTGGTGTTCCATGACATTGGCGGTGTTGGCGATGATCGGCGCGGGAGCGCGACCCGTGTCCTGCTCCATGGCGCGGATGCGGCGGGTGGCTTCAACGCCATCCATCAGCGGCATGCGAATATCCATGAAGACGATATCAAAGGCCCGCGCCGTACAGGCATCCAGGGCTTCAGCGCCGTTCTCCGCGAAGGCGATCTGACCCTCCAGCGGACGCAGTAGGGCACCGAGCACCATGCGATTGGTCATATTGTCGTCGACGATCAGGATGTTCGGACCACCCGTATCATCGCTGGATTCGGCCGTTTCGGCGGGCGCCGCCGGCTTAGCCGGGGCCACAGCCACCAGGGGGGCTGGCAATTCGATTCGGAAGCGGGTTCCGCGTCCGGCTTCGCTGGTCACGTCCACTGAGCCATCCATCAACTCGACGAGGCGGGAGACGATCGCCAGGCCCAGACCTGTTCCGCCATATTCGCGGGACGTGCTGCGTTCGGCTTGTACAAATGGGTCAAAAACGCTGGCGAGTTGTTCATCGCTCATGCCGCGGCCGGTATCGGTGACCGTCAGGACCAGGCAGTCGGGGTCATCGGCCTTGGTGCCGATATCGAGTTGTACCGAGCCGGTTTCGGTGAATTTGACGGCATTGGACAACAGATTGTGCAGGATCTGGCTGATGCGGTGGGGATCGCCGGTCCGGCGAGCCGTGGGGGACATCGGAGTCAGGAAATTGACCGAGAATTCCAGACCGCGCTCGCTCGCCTTGAGCGAATGAGTCCGCCGAAGACTGGTGATCATTTCCGAGGGATCGAACTCAATTGGATCGATCGCCATTTCGCGAGCCTCGATCTTGGACAGGTCGAGAATGTCGTTGAGCGTAGCCAGCAACAAGGTGCCACTGTCCTTGATGGTCTGGACATATTTGCGCTGATCGGCGTCGAGGCCGCTTTCGGAGAGCACTTCTGCCATTCCGAGCACCCCATTCATCGGGGTTCGGATCTCATGGCTCATATTGGCCAGGAATTCGGTCTTGGCCGCATTGGCGTCATCGGCCATGGCCTTTTGCCGGCGGATACCCTCCACCGAGGCAATCATCTCGTTGCGGTAAACCCCGGCGCTGACGAAGACGAAGATCGCCGAAGAGCAAAGCGCCGCCATCACGGTGGTGAAATCGACTGACGCCAGTTGCGCCGTCAATTCTGCCGGGATGAGCGCGTAGCAATAGGCGTAGGTCCCAAGCGTAGCCGTCAGGGCCGCAGCCCCACCGCGCCAACCCAGCACCAGTGTGATGGTCATGACCGCAGGGATCAGCAAAAGGTTCGACGGGCTCAGCAATTGCGAGTTCATCACCGAGAGGCCGATGATGAGACCGATCACGGTGTATCCCACGACGATGACGCGGGTCTGGAAATGCTCATAGCCATTGATCATCAGCGGCGCGAAGAGACACACCAGCGAGATCGCGAAGCTGTTTCCAATGAGGAGCGGAAAGTCTTCAAAATACTCGATATTCATCATCGAGATGGCACTGCCGGCAAAGCCCGCCAGCAGGCAGAACGCAGTCAAAGCGCGCTCGGAGGCCACGCGCAAACGCGAGTTGTCGTCGCGGTCGGGCCAATATCGACGGCGGAGTTCCGCCAGACCATTCTTCATCACAATACTCCCCACGGGCGGGAATATAGGGCGAAAAAGGTTACGAAATAGGTTTATGCGTAAGTATGACTGGCGAACCGGGCGGACGAGCGGAAAATCCGCTCGTCCGCAACCAGTAAGCCGTCGGGCTATTGCGCCGGGGTCAGCCCGGTCGCGTCATAGCTGACCGGGGCAATGCCCGGGCCCAGCGGCAGGTCCGCCAGGACGAAGACGCCGAGCACACCCAGCGACACAACCAGGATAGCCACCGAGTAGGGCAGCATGGTTGCGATCAGGCTGCCGAGACCGAATTCCGGCACATAACGGCGTGCGAAAACCAGGATCAGCGGCATGTAGGGCAGCAGCGGGGTGATGATGTTGGTGGCGCCATCGCCGACACGATAGGCCGCGGTGGTGGCGTCCGGACCGATGCCGAGCAGCATCAGCATGGGGACAGCGACCGGGGCCAGCATGGCCCATTTGGCCGATGCACTGCCGACAAACAGGTTCAGGACCGCCGTAAGCAGGACCATCGCAACAAGCAGCAGCGGCGCGGGAAGCCCCGAGGCCTGCAGGGCGGCCGCGCCATTGATGGCCAGGATCGTGCCGAGATTGGACCAGGCAAACAGGGCCAGGAACATCGCCATGACAAAGGCGAGCACGATATAGACACCCATATCGCTCATTGCGCCGGAGGCCATGGCCACCGCGTCCTTGTCCGACTTGATCGTGCCGGCGGCGATGCCGAAGGCGAGGCCCATGAGCAGGAAGGCGATCATCGAGATGGCGACAATGGAATTGTAGAACGGAGCCAGATCGCCGTTTTCATCGCGCAGGATGGCGTCGGCGGGCATGGTCATGGAGACGACCCAGGCGATCAGGGCGATCATGACGACACCGGCAGCCATCAGGCCGCGCCTTTCCGCAGCCGTCAGATCCGTCGTCGGGGCGTCCTGGTCCTCACCGTTTTCGCCCTTGAGACCTTTCCATTCGCCCAGGCGCGGCTCGATGATGGCCTGGGTAACCCAGGTGCCGGCGATAACGACCGCCGGGGTCAGCGCGAAGATGAAGTAATAGTTCGACAGAATATTCAGCTGCCAGTCCGGATCGATGAACTGCGCGGCCTGGACGGTAATGCCCAGCAGCAGCGGCTCAAGCGGTCCGGGGAAGAGGTTGGCCGAGAAACCGGCGGAGACACCGGCGAAGGTCGCGGCAATACCAGCGATGGGGTGACGGCCAACCGAGGCGAAGACAATGCCGCCCAGCGGGATCAGGACCACATAGCCTGCATCAACGGCGAGATTGCCCATGACACCGGCGAACACGAGGGTCGCCGTGAGCAACGTATTGGGAACCCAGCCGACCAGGGCGCGCAGGCCGGCACCGAACAGGCCGGTGCGTTCGGCCACGCCGGCACCGATCATCACCACCAGAACCAGGCCGAGCGGCGGGAAGTTGACAAAGATGGACGTGAACTCGGTCAGCAACCGGCGGATATTATCGCCGGAGAGCAGGGATTGGGCGGCGATTGTATCGCCGGTGACCGGGTGGGTTGATTCCAGTCCTGCGCCGGCGGCGAGCACGGAAATCGTGACGACCGCGGTGATCAGGATGACGAAGATCGTCACCGGATCGGGCAGGCGGTTGCCGGCGCGCTCGACGAAATTGAGGATACCATTACCAATATTCACGTCTCTCTCCCCTGTGACGTTTCGCCGATAAATGAGCAGGGATGGGCGAAATAGGCAATGGTCGAGCCCTGCAGGCGGGACCGCCGGGCGCATATTCCCACTGCTCCTTCATGCGGCGGCAGCGCAGTTTGCGCGCCATGCAAATTCTTCTTCGCCTTGTGCGCTATCAAATCTGGTCACTGCGCGCGACCTGGCCGCCCCTGCTGCTCTGCCTGACGGCGCTCTCTCTGGCCTGGCTCAGTGCGCCGGTCCTGCCGGTCGGATCCGTCCTGCTAGCGACCGGAGCGGCCATTCTGGTGTTTGACGCGGCGGCACGTCTGCGTCAGGCCGAGCTGATCCGGGCTGAAATCGAGCATATCGGTTGCCTGGATGGTTCAGCGTTGAGCGTTTTCCGCCAGGCGCGTGCGTCATGGTGTTCACGCCGGGCGGCTCTGGCCGCGGCGTCGGCGGCCGGGCAGGGGAACGCTGCGCGACAGCTCGTGGCCAAGTGGGGTTACAGGCCATGGCATGTTTTCCCGGATCACGCGTTTAGTGCGCGATCGCCATTTTTGCGTGCCGGGTTTTGGAAATCGGTTCTTGGAATGCGTCAGTAAGCGGTCAAAACGGGGCTCTAATTGCGACCCGCTCGCAACTGGAATTCCTTATACAGGCTTTACGATTAAGAACTGAGCTCGGGCGGTCTTTAGCCCTTGCTCGAACGCGCGCTGCGCACTAGCTTCCGCGCCAAATCGGGCAGGGGGCCCGGCCGGCGATTCCGATTCGTATTCCCAGCGAAACTCGCCAGATGCTGCTCCTGCTCGACAAGACGGACCGAACACGGGCGAGGCCTTGCCATGGAAACGCTGCTTCTCGACTACCTGCCGATTCTCATTTTCTTCGGCATTGCCGCCGCTCTCGGCGTCATCTTCATGCTGGCCGCCTTCGTGGTCGCTCCGTCCAAACCGGATCCGGAAAAAGTCTCGACCTATGAGTGCGGCTTCAACGCGTTTGACGACGCCCGCATGAAATTCGACGTCCGTTTCTACCTTGTCGCAATCCTGTTCATCATCTTCGACCTGGAAGTGGCCTTCCTGTTTCCGTGGGCGGTCAGCCTGCGTGACAGCCTCGGCCCGTTCGAGTTCTGGTCCATGATGATGTTCCTCGGCGTCCTGACCATCGGCTTTATTTACGAGCTGAAAAAAGGCGCGCTGGACTGGGAGTAAGAAGTCATGGCCTCTGATCACACCACCCCCGCTGGAATGGCTGGCCGCGCTGCGGTTCCGCATTACGACCCGAAGAAGCACGATCCGTTTTTCGACGGCGTCAGCGATGCGCTGGCGGACAAGGGCTTCGTCGTCGCTGCTGCTGACGACCTGGTGACCTGGGCCCGGACGGGTTCGCTGATGTGGATGACCTTCGGTCTCGCATGCTGCGCTGTCGAGATGATGCAGGCGTCGATGCCGCGTTACGACGTCGAGCGTTTCGGTTTCGCCCCGCGCGCCTCCCCGCGTCAGTCCGACGTGATGATCGTGGCGGGCACCCTGACCAATAAAATGGCTCCCGCCCTGCGCAAGGTCTACGACCAGATGCCCGAGCCGCGCTACGTCATTTCCATGGGTTCTTGTGCCAATGGTGGCGGGTACTATCACTATTCCTACTCGGTGGTGCGCGGGTGTGACCGCATTGTTCCGGTCGACGTTTACGTGCCGGGTTGCCCGCCGACGGCTGAAGCCCTCGTGTACGGTATTCTGCAGCTGCAGAAGAAGATCCGTCGCGAAGGCTCGATCGAGCGCTAGGAGAGGATGAGATGAGCGAAGCCCTTCAATCCCTCGGCGAACACATCGCAGGCCAGCAGGAAAGCGCTGTCAAATCCTGGTCGGTCGAGCATGGCGAGCTGACCGTGGAGATCCATGACGACCGTATCGTCGACATGCTCCGCTTCCTGCGCGATGACGCGGCCTGCCGTTTCACCTCGCTGATCGATATTTGCGGTGTCGACTACCCGCAGCGCGCCGAGCGTTTCGAGGTCGTCTACCACCTCTTGTCGATGCAGCAGAACCATCGCATCCGCATCAAGCTCGCGGTCGATGAGGATACCGCTGTCCCGTCCGTGATCGAACTGTTCCCGGTCGCCAACTGGTTCGAGCGTGAAGCCTTCGACATGTATGGCATCGCGTTTTCCGGTCACCCGGATCTGCGCCGCCTGCTGACCGATTACGGTTTCGAGGGACATCCGCTGCGCAAGGATTTCCCGCTCACCGGCTTCATGGAAGTGCGCTGGGACGACGAGGAAAAGCGCGTGGTCTACGAGCCGGTCGAACTGGTTCAGGAATACCGCGATTTCGACTTCATGAGCCCGTGGGAAGGCGCCAAATACGTCATCCCGGGTGATGAGAAGGCGGAGGGCTAAGGCATGGCTGACATCGAAACCACCGAAGAATCCCCGCGGAACTTCACGATCAATTTCGGACCGCAGCACCCGGCGGCGCACGGCGTTCTGCGTCTCGTGCTGGAGCTGGATGGCGAGGTCGTCGAGCGCGTTGACCCGCATATCGGCCTTCTGCACCGCGGCACCGAGAAACTGCTCGAGCACAAGACCTATCTCCAGGGTATCGGCTATTTCGACCGCCTCGACTATGTGGCGCCGATGAACCAGGAGCACGCCTTCTGCATGGCGGCGGAACGCCTGGCCGGTATCACCGTGCCGCGGCGTGGCCAGTATGTGCGTGTGCTGTACTCGGAAATCGGACGCATCCTGTCGCACCTTCTCAATGTGACGACCCAGGCCATGGATGTCGGCGCGCTGACGCCGCCGCTCTGGGGCTTTGAGGAGCGCGAGAAGCTGATGGTGTTCTATGAGCGCGCCTCCGGTTCGCGCATGCACGCTCATTATTTCCGCCCGGGCGGTGTGCACCAGGACCTGCCGCCGGAACTGATCCAGGACATCCGCGCCTGGTGTGACAGCTTCCCGTCTGCGCTCGATGATATCGATGACCTCCTGACCGAGAACCGCATCTTCAAACAGCGCAATGCCGATATCGGTATCGTGTCAAAGGAAGAAGCGCTCGAATGGGGCTTCTCCGGCGTCATGGTGCGCGGATCCGGCATGGCCTGGGATCTGCGCCGCGCTCAGCCCTACGAAGTTTATGACGAGCTGGAGTTCAACATCCCGCTTGGCAAGAACGGTGATTGCTACGACCGCTATCTCTGCCGCATGGAAGAGATGCGCGAGTCCGTGAAGATCATGATCCAGTGCTGTGACTGGCTGATGAAGCCGGAAAACCAGGGCGAGGTTCTGGCTACCGACAGTAAATTCTCGCCGCCGCGCCGCGCCGAGATGAAACAGTCGATGGAAGCGCTGATCCAGCACTTCAAGCTCTACACCGAAGGTGTGCACGTCGACGCCGGCGAGGTCTATGCCGCCGTTGAAGCGCCCAAGGGCGAGTTCGGCGTCTATCTCGTGGCCGACGGGTCCAACAAGCCCTACCGCGTGAAGATCCGCGCGCCGGGCTTTGCCCACCTGGCGGCGATGGATCACCTCAATCGCGGTCACATGCTGGCCGATGTCTCCGCCATTCTGGGTTCACTTGATATCGTCTTCGGGGAGATCGACCGATGAGCGTTCGCCGTCTCGCGAAAGAACAGCCGGAAAGCTTTGCCTTCAACAAGAAGAGCGAAGACGAGATCAAGTTCTGGCTGGCGAAATATCCCGAAGGCAAGCAGGCCTCCGCGGTCATCCCGATGCTCTGGATCGCCCAGAAGCAGGAAGGCTGGGTCTCCGAGCCGGCCATTCGTGACATCGCGGATCGCCTGTCCATGCCGTATATCCGCGTCTTCGAAGTGGCGACCTTCTACACCATGTTCAACCTGGCTCCGGTCGGTGAGCACCTGGTCCAGGTCTGCGGCACGACGCCGTGCATGCTGCGTGGGTCCGAAGATCTGATGTCGGTGTGCAAGAAGCGCATCGGCAAGCAGCACGAGGTGTCCGAAGACGGCAAGTTCACCTGGGTTGAAGTCGAGTGCATGGGCGCCTGCGCCAATGCGCCGATGATCCAGCTCGCCAATAAAGATGGCGACCACTACATCGAAGATCTCGATGCCGAGAAATTCGAGAAACTCCTCGACGATCTCGCCGCCGGCAAGAAGGTCGAATTCGGCCCGCAATCCGAGCGCAATGCATCTGAACCCCACGGCACCAAGGTTCTCTCCGACCCGTCCCTCTATGACGGTTCGCGTGCGAAGAAAATCAAACTGCCGAATACCGAAAAGGCGGAGGGCTAAATGGTCGAGCTTCTCCAGGATAAAGACCGGATTTTCACCAATCTGTTCGGGCATCACAGCCCGGGTCTGGAAGCAGCCCAGCAGCGCGGTGCCTGGAATGGCACCAAGGACATGCTGGACATGGGCCGCGACTGGATCATTGACCAGATGAAGGCCTCGGGCCTGCGCGGCCGCGGCGGCGCCGGTTTCCCGACCGGGCTGAAATGGTCCTTCATGCCCAAGGAAGTGGGCGCGCGTCCGCACTATCTCGTCGTCAATGCCGACGAATCCGAGCCGGGCACGTGTAAGGACCGCGAGATCATGCGTCATGATCCGCATCTGCTCATCGAAGGCTGCCTCATCGCCTCCTTCGCGATGCAGGCGCATGCTTGCTACATCTATCTGCGCGGCGAGTACGTCACCGAACGCCTGGCGATGGAGAAAGCCGTCAAGGAGGCCTATGAGGCCAAGCTGATCGGCGAGAAGAACGTCCATGGCTGGCCGTTCCACGTCTACATCCATCACGGCGCCGGCGCGTATATCTGCGGCGAGGAAACGGCACTGTTGGAAAGCCTGGAAGGCAAGAAGGGCCAGCCGCGCCTGAAGCCGCCATTCCCGGCCAATGCCGGCCTGTATGGTTGCCCGACGACCGTCAATAATGTCGAATCCATTGCTGTGGCCGGCACGATCCTGCGCCGCGGCGCCGACTGGTTCTCCAGCTTCGGTCGCGAGCGCAATGTCGGCACCAAGATCTTCTCGATCTCCGGCCATGTGAACAATCCCTGTAACGTCGAAGAAGTCATGTCGATCCCGATGCGCACGCTCATCGAGACGCATGCCGGCGGCGTTCGCGGTGGTTGGGACAATGTCAAAGCCGTGATCCCGGGCGGATCCTCGGTTTCGCTGCTGCCGAAAGACATCTGTGACGATGTGCTGATGGATTTTGATGCGCTGTCCGCGCACAAGTCCGGACTCGGTACCGCGGCCGTCATCGTGATGGACAAGTCCACTGACGTGGTGAAGGCGATCGCGCGGATTTCCTACTTCTACCGTCACGAAAGCTGCGGCCAGTGTACGCCGTGCCGTGAGGGTACGGGCTGGATGTGGCGCGTCCTGACCCGCATGGCGGCAGGCGAGTCGACGATCGAAGAAATCGACATGCTGCTGGACGTTGCCGGTCAGGTCGAAGGCCACACGATCTGCGCCCTGGGTGACGCGGCCGCCTGGCCGGTCCAGGGCCTGATCCGTCATTTCCGCTCTGAAATCGAAGAGCGCATCAATAACTATCGCGAAGGCAAGCCGGTCTTCGTGAGCCAGGCCGTAGCGGCGGAGTAGGGGGAGGATATGGGCGCTGACGCATCATCTCTGACGATCCTGGCCCTGCTGTTCTGGATTGCCGTGTTCGGCTTTCCGGTCTGGCGGATTCTGTCTCGTCTCGGGTTTTCGGGGTTTTGGGCCATTTTGGCGTTTATCCCGCTTGTAAATTTGATCGCCCTCTGGGTGCTCGCGCTCAACAAATGGCCTGTTGAGACCGCGATGGATGCCGGGAAGCTGGATTAGTCATGAGCGAAGATCTCCGCAAAATTGTTGTCGACGGCGAGGAAGTCGAAGTACCGAATTCCTACACGCTGCTGCAGGCCGCCGAGGCCGCTGGCCGGGAAATCCCGCGCTTTTGCTATCACGAGCGCCTCTCGGTCGCCGGTAACTGCCGGATGTGCCTGGTCGAGCTTGTCGGTGCGCCGAAGCCGGCGGCATCCTGTGCCATGCAGGTGCGCGATATGCGCGGCGGGCCGAACGGTGAACCGCCGGCGATGAATACGCTGTCGCCCATGGTCAAGAAGGCCCGCGAAGGGGTGATGGAGTTCCTGCTCATCAACCACCCGCTCGATTGCCCGATCTGTGACCAGGGTGGCGAATGCGATCTGCAGGATCAGGCCCTGGCCTATGGCCGCACCGGTTCACGTTTCCCGGAGAACAAGCGCGCGGTTGAAGACAAGGAAATGGGTCCGATCATCAAGACGGAGATGACGCGCTGCATCCAGTGCACGCGTTGCGTCCGTTTCGTCACCGAAGTCGCAGGCGTGCCGGAAATCGGCATGATCGGCCGCGGCGAAGATGCCGAGATCACGACCTATCTGGAAAATGCGGTCACCTCGGAACTGTCCGGCAATGTCATCGACCTGTGCCCGGTCGGTGCGCTGACCTCCAAGCCCTACGCTTTCAACGCGCGTCCCTGGGAGCTCTCCAAGACCGAGACCATCGATGTGATGGATGCGGTCGGCTCCAATATCCGCGTCGACAATCGCGGCACGGCCGTGCTGCGCATCCTGCCGCGCACGCATGAAGGCGTGAACGAGGAATGGATTTCCGACAAGACGCGCTATGCCTGGGAAGGCCTCGGCAAACAGCGTCTCGATCGTCCGTATGTGCGCGAAAACGGCAAGCTGCGCCCGGCCGACTGGTCTGAAGCGCTTTCCGTGGCCGCCGAGAAGCTGGGTGGCGACGCCTCCAAGATCGGCGTCATTGCCGGCGACCTGAACTCGGTGGAAGAGCTCAAGGCGGTCAAGGACCTAGCCGATGCGCTCGGTATTGCCTCGATCGATTGCCGCCAGGACGGCGCCAAGATCGGTGGCGGCGCGCGCGAGAGCTATCTCTTCAACACCACGATTGCCGGTATCGAGGAGGCAGATGCCATCCTCATCGTCGGTGCCGATCCGCGCACCGAAGCGGCGATCATCAACGCCCGTATCCGCAAGACCTGGCTCAATAATGACACCCAGGTCGCGGTCATCGGTGAAGCGGTCGATCTGTCCTACGAGTACGAGCATCTCGGCACGTCGGCAGCGGATCTGGCCGGTCTCAAGCGCAAGCGCTCCGGCTTCATCAAGACGCTGAAAGACGCCGAGCGCCCGATGATCATCCTCGGCTCTGGCGCGCTGACCCGCGAGGATGGCGCCGCCATTCTCAACGCGGCCGGTGATCTCGCCGACAGCATTGGCGCGGTCAAGGAGGGCTGGAACGGCTTCAACGTGCTGCACACGGCAGCCTCCCGCGTCGGCGGTCTCGATCTCGGCTTCATTCCGGGCGAGGGCGGTCACGATGTGGCGGCCATGCAGTCCAACGCCATGGACACGGTCGTCCTGCTCGGCGCTGACGAGCTCGACATGTCCAGCTTCGGCGATGCCTTCGTCATCTATGTCGGCAGCCATGGCGATAATGGTGCACACCGCGCCGATCTCATCCTGCCGGGCGCGGCCTGGACCGAACAGGACGGCATTTTCGTCAATACCGAGGGCCGGGTTCAGCTGGCTTATCGCTCCGTCTTCCCGAAAGGTGAGGCGAAAGAGAACTGGGCGATCTTCCGGGCCCTGTCCGAGCGCCTCGGCAAGACCCTGCCGTACGACAATCTCGAGCAATTGCGCATGAAGCTGTTTGAGGACCACCCGGTTCTCTCCGGCATCGATCATGCGCCGGGGGCCGAGACGGTGGCTGATTTCGACGTCAAGTCGATCGGCGCGGCCGGCGATGTGGCGGACGAGGCCTTCAAGCCGGCTGTCACCAACTTCTATTTCACCAACCCGATCGCGCGGGCTTCGGAAACGCTGGCGGCTTGCTCCGCCCTCAAATCCGAGCCGGCCAAGGTCGCAGCGGAGTAGGGCGCAATGACGGATTTCGTTGCACAATTTGGCGTCTGGGGCGGTTTCGGCATGGCCGTGCTGCAAATCCTGGGCTTCATGATCGTCCTGCTCCTGTCGCTGGCATTCCTGCTCCTGATGGACCGGAAAGTCTGGGCGGCGGTGCAGATGCGCAAAGGCCCCAACGTGGTCGGCGCCTTCGGCCTGTTGCAGTCCTTCGCGGATTTCCTGAAATTCGTATTCAAGGAAATCGTCGTGCCGGCTGGCGCAGACCGCACGCTCTACCTGCTGGCGCCGTTGATCACGCTGATCCTCGCCTTCGTGACCTGGGCTGTTGTGCCGGTCGCGCCGGGCTGGGTGATTGCGGACATCAATGTCGGTATTCTCTACCTGTTCGCCATGTCCTCGCTGGGTGTCTACGGCATCATCATCGGCGGCTGGGCCTCGAACTCGAAATATCCCTTCCTGGGCGCGCTGCGCTCGGCTGCGCAGATGGTCTCCTATGAGGTCTCCATCGGTTTCATCATCGTCACCGTGCTGCTGTTTGCCGGTTCGATGAGCCTGACGACGATTATCGAGCAGCAGGCCGGCGGCTTCTGGAACTGGAATGTCCTCGCCGGACATACCTTCCCGGTCCCGATGTTCCTGGTGATGATCCCGATGGCGGTGATCTTCTTCATCTCCGCCCTGGCCGAGACCAATCGTCCGCCGTTCGACCTGCCGGAAGCTGAATCCGAGCTCGTGGCCGGTTACCAGGTCGAGTATTCCTCGACCCCGTACCTGCTGTTCATGATCGGCGAGTATCTCAACATCGTCCTGATGTGTGCGATGACGACCATCCTGTTCTTCGGTGGCTGGAACCCGCCGTTCGAGCTGGATACGTCAGAATGGCCGTATCTGCTGTCGAGCCTTTGGTATTTCTTCTGGTTCGCCATCAAGGTCGTCTTCTTCTTCTTCATGTTCGCGATGGTGAAGGCCCTGGTCCCGCGTTACCGCTATGACCAGCTGATGCGCCTGGGCTGGAAAATCTTCCTGCCGGCCTCTCTCGTCGCAGTCGCCCTGGTTGGCGCCTACATCGTCTACGGAACGTAAGGGTAAAGCTCATGAGCCGTATCCAACAAGCCATTCGCGGCGCGCTCCTCCTGGACTTCTGGTCCGCTTTCGGACTGGGCATGCGCTACTTCTTCAAGAAGAAGGCCACGGTGAACTATCCCTTCGAGAAGGGCCCGCTATCGCCGCGTTTCCGCGGTCAGCACGCCCTGCGTCGCTACGCCAATGGCGAAGAACGCTGCATTGCCTGCAAGCTGTGCGAAGCGATCTGCCCGGCCCAGGCGATCACCATCGAGGCGGAACCGCGTGAAGACGGCTCGCGCCGGACCACGCGCTACGACATCGACATGACCAAGTGCATTTATTGCGGTTATTGCCAGGAGGCATGCCCGGTCGATGCAATCGTGGAAGGCCCGAACTTCGAGTTCGCGGCCGAGACCCGCGAAGAACTCTTTTACGATAAGGCGAAACTGCTCGAAAACGGTGACCGTTGGGAGCGCGAAATCGCCAAGAACCTGGAACTGGACGCGCCGTACCGCTAATCCGCGGCGTCGTTCAAAACTTTAAGAATGGAAGAGGGCGCCATGCTCGCAACCTTGGCCTTCTGGGCCTTTTCCGGAGTCGCGATCCTTTCGGCCTTGATGGTCGTGGTCGCGCGGAACCCGGTCCGGTCCGTGCTGTTCCTGATCCTGGCCTTTTTCTCGGCTGCAGGACTGTTCGTTCTTCTGGGCGCGGAGTTCCTCGCCATGCTGCTGATCGTCGTCTATGTCGGCGCGGTCGCGGTGCTCTTCCTCTTCGTCGTCATGATGCTGGACGTCGACTTCACCGAGCTCAAACAGGGCTTTTTGGAGTACGCGCCGCTGGGCGGGCTGGTGGGCCTGATCCTGGCCGCCGAGCTGGCCATGATCGGCCTGACCTGGCAGGCCTCGGACCAGGCCATGGCCCTGCGCGCCGCTGCGATCCCGGAAGGGATGGGCAATGTCGAGGCGCTCGGCCAGGTGCTCTATGACGATTACGTCTTCTTCTTCCAGATGGCGGGCCTGGTTCTGCTGGTCGCCATGATCGGCGCCATCGTCCTCACGCTGCGCCACAAGCCGCACGTCAAGCGCCAGAGCGTCACCGCACAGGTCGGCCGCAAGCGCGACGAAGCGGTTGAACTCGTCGACATCAAACCGGGACAGGGGATTGGGGAATGATGGAGATCGGTCTGGGCCATTACCTGGCCGTTGCCGCGATACTGTTCACCATCGGTGTCTTCGGCATTTTCGTGAACCGCAAGAACGTCATCATCCTTCTGATGTCGGTCGAGCTCATCCTGTTGTCGGTCAATGTCAACCTGGTGGCTTTCTCGAGCTTCCTCGGTGATCTCGCCGGCCAGGTCCTCGCGATGTTCGTCCTCACCGTTGCCGCGGCAGAGGCTGCTGTCGGCCTCGCCATCCTCGTCGTCTACTTCCGCAACCGGGGTGATATCTCGGTTGAGGGCGTCAACATGATGAAGGGCTAAGGATCATGACACCGATCATTATCGTCTTCGGCCCGCTTATCGCGGCCTTCATCGCCGGCGTTTTCGGCAATTATCTCGGCCATCGCGCGGCCCAGATCATCACCACGTTTGCGGTGGGTCTGTCGGCCATCCTGTCCTGGCTGGTTTTCTTTGATGTCACCATTGGCGGCAATACCCAGACGATCGAGCTGGCGACCTGGATGTCGGTCGGCAATTTCGACGTCTCCTGGGCGATCAAGCTGGATACGCTCTCAGCCGTCATGCTGATCGTGATCAACACGGTCTCCGCGCTCGTGCACCTGTATTCCTGGGGCTATATGTCCCACGACCCGCACCGTGCGCGCTTCTTCGCCTATCTCTCGCTCTTCACCTTCGCCATGCTGTCGCTGGTGACCGCAGACAACTTCCTGCAGGTCTTCTTCGGCTGGGAAGGCGTGGGCCTGGCTTCCTATCTGCTGATCGGCTTCTGGTACAAGAAGAAGTCTGCCAATGACGCCGCCATCAAGGCCTTCGTCACCAACCGTGTCGGCGATTTCGGCTTTGCCCTGGGCATTATGGCCATCTTCCTGGTCTTCGGCTCGGTCAAGTTCGACGATGTCTTCTCGCAGGTCGGGACTACCGATGCGGTGCTGGCCTTTGCCGGTATGGAGCTTCCCGCGCTCGAGCTGATCGCCTTCCTCCTCTTCATCGGTGCGATGGGCAAATCGGCACAGTTCTTCCTGCATGTCTGGCTGCCGGACGCGATGGAAGGCCCGACGCCGGTCTCCGCCCTGATCCACGCAGCGACCATGGTGACCGCCGGTGTCTTCCTGGTCTGCCGCGCCTTCCCGATCTACGAGCTGGCTCCGGCCACCTCCACCATCATCACGGCGATCGGTATCATCACCTGTTTCTTCGCCGCCACGGTCGGTCTGGTGCAGAACGACATCAAGCGCGTGATTGCCTATTCGACCTGTTCGCAGCTCGGCTACATGTTCTTCGCGGCGGGCCTGGGCCTGTACTCCGCGGCCATGTTCCACCTGTTCACGCACGCCTTCTTCAAGGCGCTCCTCTTCCTTGGCGCCGGTTCCGTGATCCACGGCCTGCATGACGAGCAGGACATGCGCAATATGGGCGGCATCTACAAGGCGCTGCCCTTCACCTGGATCCTGATGATCATCGGCACGATCGCCCTGACCGGTATCGGTATCCCGATGCTGGGCTGGGGCTTCGCCGGCTTCTTCTCGAAAGACATGATCATCGAGGAAGCCTTCATGGCCGGTCAGGCCGGCGTACCGCTCGGCATGGTCGCCTTCTGGTTCGGTGTCCTCGTGGCTCTGCTCACCAGCTACTACTCCTGGCGCGTCATCTTCATGACCTTCCACGGCAAGTATCGCGGTGATGTGAAAGTGCTCAACAGCGCCCACGAGAGCCCGTGGGTCATGCTGGTGCCGCTGATCATTCTCGCCATCGGCTCCATCGGTGCCGGTGCGGCCTACAAGGACAGCTTCCTGGCCAAGGACAGCTTCGCCTTCTGGCAAGAAAGCCTGCCGCCGGGCCCGTATGCCGAGGGTAATTACGGTCACACCTATGGCGCGGAATACCGCGCATCCCTGGGTGAAACCCATGAGGCTGCCGACGGTCATGCCGCAGACGGCTATGCCACCGACGATCATGCGGCCGACACCCATGCCGCAGACGCTGGCTATGGCGATGAGGCTCATGGCGGTGAGGGCTATGGTGACGGTCATGAGGGCCATCATCCGCCGGTCTGGGTGCTGTGGATGCCGTTTGGCGCCACCATGATCGGCCTGGTCGTTGCCTGGTGGTTCTACATCGTCAAGCAAGGCCTGCCCGCACGCATCGCCGCGCGCGAAGGGCCGCTCTACAAGTTCCTGTACAACAAGTGGTATTTCGACGAGGTCTATCACTTCGTCTTCGTCCGGGGTGCCAAGGGACTGGGTGACCTGTTGTGGAAAATCGGTGATGTGCGCATCATTGATGGCTTCGGCCCGAACGGCTTTGCCGCGACGGCGATGGCCACGGCGCGCCGCGTTGCCAAGGCGCAGTCCGGTTTCCTCTATCACTACGCATTCGTCATGCTGATCGGCGTCCTGGGTCTGACCCTGTGGATCATGGCCGGCAGCACCGGGGGACAATAGAATGATCGCTGAAATCCCGTCCTTCCTGTCGATCCTGACCTTCCTGCCGACCGTCGGCGCGCTGGTCATCGCGATCATGCGCTTCACCGCGCGGCCTGAAGACCAGGCGAAGATCGGCGAGAATTCGCGGGGTGTGGCCCTGCTGACCACGCTCGTCGCGCTCGGCCTGGCGATCCTGATGATGATCGAGTTCGATCCGTCGGTTGCCGGCTTCCAGATGGTTCACGAAGTGACCTGGCTGGAACAGATCGGCCTGGGCTACCGCATGGGCGTTGACGGCATCTCCGTCCTGCTCGTGCTCCTGACCGCCTTCCTGATGCCGATCTGTATTCTCGCTTCGGGGTCGATCAAGACCCGCGTCGCTGACTACATGATCGCCTTCCTGCTGCTGGAAACGCTGATGATCGGCGTGTTCACGGCGCTGGACCTGGTGCTGTTCTACATCTTCTTCGAAGGTGGCCTGATCCCGATGTTCATCATCATCGGTGTCTGGGGTGGTCAGAACCGCGTCTATGCCGCGTTCAAATTCTTCCTCTACACCCTGCTGGGCTCGGTGCTCATGCTGGTCGCCATGATCTTCATGTTCCTGGAAGCGGGCACGACGGACATCACCGTGCTGCTGCAGACCGAGTTTGCCCAAGAGGCCCAGACCTGGCTGTGGCTCGCTTTCTTCGCCTCCTTCGCGGTGAAGATGCCGATGTGGCCGGTGCATACCTGGCTGCCCGACGCACACGTACAGGCTCCGACGGCGGGTTCCGTCATCCTGGCCGGCGTGCTGCTGAAGATGGGCGGCTATGGCTTCATGCGCTTCTCGCTGCCGATGTTCCCGAATGCGAGCGATTATTTCGCGCCCTTCGTCTTCGTGCTGTCGATCATCGCCATCATCTACACCTCGCTGGTGGCCTTCCGTCAGACCGATATCAAGAAGCTGATCGCCTATTCCTCCGTCGCCCACATGGGCTTCGTGACCATGGGCCTGTTCACGATGAATGATGTCGGCGTGCAGGGCGCGCTCTATCAGATGATCTCGCACGGCGTGATCTCCGGGGCGCTCTTCCTTCTGGTCGGCGTCATCTATGACCGTATGCACACCCGCGAGATCTCCTTCTATGGCGGTCTGGTGCATCGCATGCCGGTCTACGCCGCGATCTTCGCCCTGTTTGCCATGGCCAATGTCGGCCTGCCGGGCACGTCCGGCTTCGTCGGCGAGATCATGACCATGGTCGGGGCCTTCCAGGCGGGCTGGTGGGTTGCCACCGGTGCGGCTGTCGGCGTCATCCTGTCGGCCATGTACATGCTCACCGTCTACCGCAACGTGGTGTTCGGCGAGATCACCAATCCCAAGCTGGAGACCATCACCGATGTGGACGCCAAGGAGTTCGGCACGCTCGCCGTTCTCGCCGTCTCGACCATCGTGCTGGGCGTCTTCTCCACCCTGATCACGGATGTCACCGCCGCTTCGGTCGACAATCTGATCGCGAACTATAACGCGGCGCTCGCCGCGGCAGCGCAGTAGGAGCCCACTGATGAACGCGGATACGCTCTATCAGGAAATCGGTCTTCTCACGCCGGAGATGATTCTGGCGGGTGGGGCCATGGCTCTGTTGATGGTCGGGGTGTTCTTCACCTCGGACCGGGCCAACAAGCTGGTCTATCTGGCTTCGATCGCGCTGCTGGTTGTCGCCGGTTTCGCCTCGCTATTCTGGACGGGTGAGGGCGGGACCGCTTTCTCCGGTGCCTTCATCTTCGATGACCTGGCCAAGTTCTCCAAAGTCGCGGTCGCCCTGACGGCGGCCATGGCGCTGATCCTGGCCATGCCGTACCTGGAAGCGGAAAAGCTGATGAAGATCGAATACCCGATCCTCGCCCTGCTTGCCGTGACGGGTATGACGGTCATGGTTTCGGCCAATGACCTCATCTCCATGTATATGGGCATCGAGCTCTCGGCCCTGGCGCTTTACGTGCTGGCCGCATTCAACCGCGACAGCCTGCGCGCCTCGGAAGCGGGTCTGAAGTATTTCGTGCTCGGTGCGCTGTCCTCGGGCCTGCTGCTTTACGGCTCCTCGCTGGTCTACGGCTTCTCCGGTTCCACCGGTTTCGAGCAGATCGCAATGGCGGTCGATGGCGGCACCAATGTCGGCCTGACTTTCGGCCTCGTCTTCGTCATCTGTGGCCTGGCCTTCAAGGTCTCCGCCGCGCCCTTCCACATGTGGACGCCGGACGTCTATGAAGGCGCTCCGACCCCCGTCACCGCATTCTTCGCGACGGCACCGAAATTCGCCGCTATCGTGCTGATGGCGCGGGTTCTGATGGAGCCGTTCGGCGCAGTTGTTGACGACTGGCGCGACGTGATCTGGATCATCGCGGTCCTGTCCATGGGCGTAGGCGCTTTCGGTGCCCTGACCCAGGAAAACATCAAACGCCTGCTGGCTTACTCCTCGATCGGCAATATGGGTTATGCCCTCGTCGCCATCGCGGCGGCGAGCCAGACCGGTTTGTGGGCGCTCCTGGTCTTCATGGCGCTGTACATGATTGGCGTGGTCGGTGCCTTCGGCGCCGTCCTGTCGATGCGTACGCGTGAAGGCATGGTCGAGAATATCTCCGACCTCGCCGGTCTCGCCCAGCGCAATCCGGGCCTGGGCTGGTCGATTACGGCACTGATGTTCTCCATCGGTGGTCTGCCCTTCATGGTTGGTTTCTTCGGCAAGTTCTTCGTCATCTACGCGGCCGTGCAGGCAGACCTGATCATCCTGTCGGTCCTTGCCGTGCTCTTCTCGGTCGTCTCCGCGGCGTATTATCTGCGCGTGGTCAAGGTGATCTGGTTTGACAGCTCGGACATCGAGTTCGTTCCGACCTCGATGAGCGTGTACTGGGTAACCCGCGTGGCCGGCCTGGCCACGGTGCTGTTGCTGCCGATTCTCGGCTGGCTCGTGGTTCGCGCCTACAGCGTCGGTCTGGCGACCCTCTAGGTCTTGCTCGGCGGCCCGGACTTCCGCACCGAATGGCGCGAGGAAACCGCGTCCACCAATAGCGATGCGCGCTCGCTGGCTGAAGCCGGCGAGCGCGGTCCGCTTTGGATCGCGGCCAAGCGCCAGACCGCAGGGCGAGGCCGCCGCGGCCGGTCCTGGAGCGGGATTGACGGCAACCTCTTCACCACCGGCCTGTTCACCTTCTCTGCCGATCCCGGAGAGGTGGCCAAACTCTCCTTTGCCGCTGCCCTCGCGGTTGCCGAGGTCTGTGACCAGGCCGGCATTGATCCGGCCCGCACCAAGCTGAAATGGCCCAATGATGTCCTCGTCGATGGCCGCAAGCTGGCGGGCATCCTGCTTGAATCCGGCGCCGCACCCGGCGGCGGGCTGTGGCTGGCGGTGGGCATCGGTATCAATATTACTCAGGCTCCGCAGATTGATGACCGGCCGGTTGCGGCCATCAATACGGCCGGAGGCGAGACGACACGCGAGGCGGCTCTGGATGTCCTCGCCGGCAGTTTCGCGGGCTGGCTCAAGCGCTGGAGCGTGGACGGGTTCGGCCCGATCCGCGATCACTGGCTGATGCGGGCGCATGGTCTTGGTGCCGATTGCCGGGCCCGGCTCGGAGAGGAGACAATCCGGGGCGTGTTCGCCGATCTTGCCCCTGACGGATCCCTGAGACTGGACTTGGCCAGCGGCGAACGGCGGTATATCTCCGCCGGCGAAGTGTTTTTTTTGACAGGTCCGGGGCGTGTGCCCCGGTGAGAAAGGTGTCCCATGCTGCTCGCGATCGATTGCGGCAATACCAATACGCTCTTTGCCATCCATGATGGCGAGGACTGGCAGGCGCAATGGCGCTCCGGCACCGACTCGACCCGGACGGCGGACGAGCATGCCGTCTGGCTCTCCCAGCTGATGGATCTGCACGGGTTTTCCTTCAAGGATATCGAGGCCTGCGTGATCTCCACCGTGGTGCCGCAGGCCCTGTTCAACCTGCGCAATCTCTCGCGTCGCTATTTTGATGCCGAGCCGATCATTGTCGGCGAGACCGGGGTCAATCTGGACATGGAAGTCCGGCTCGCCCGGGCGTCCGAAGCCGGCGCCGACCGCCTGGTCAACGCGCTCGGCGCGCGCGGCGTCTATGAGGGCGCGCTGATCATCATCGACAGCGGTACGGCCACGACATTCGACGTCATCAGTGAGGATGGCGCCTTCGAAGGGGGGATCATCGCCCCGGGGATCAACCTGTCCATGCAGGCGCTGCACGCCGCGGCGGCGAAACTGCCGCGTGTCGCGATTGCGCGACCGCAAAAGGTGATCGGCAATGACACCGTCTCAGCGATGCAGTCGGGCGTGTTCTGGGGCTATATCGACCTGATCGACGGGCTGGTCGAGCGCATCAAGGCGGAGCATGGCAAACCCATGACGGTGATTGCGACCGGCGGCGTCGTGTCGCTGTTTGACGGCGCGTCCAGCGCCATTGATCACTATGATCCCGATCTGACCATTCGCGGTCTGCTGCAGGTCTGGAAACTCAATGGAGGCCAGGCATGAGCGACAGCATGATCTTCCTGCCGCTCGGCGGGTCTGATGAAATCGGCATGAATCTGAACCTCTACGGCTATGGGCCGGAAGAGGATCGCAAATGGATCATCGTCGATTGCGGCGTGACCTTCGGCGACCTGTCGACGCCGGGCATCGACCTGATCATGCCCGATCCGACCTTTATCGAGGACAATGCCGACAATCTGCTCGGCATGGTGCTGACGCACGCGCATGAGGATCATATGGGCGCCGTGGCCAAGCTGTGGCCGCGTCTGAAATGTCCGATCTATGCCACGCCTTTTACCGCCTGGCTGGTGCGCGACCGTCTGGCCGAGTTTGGCCTCCTCGATGAGGTCGATCTGCGCGAGATCAGTCTCGACAGCCGGTTCGATCTCGGCCCGTTCGATATCCAGCTGGTGACGCTGACCCACTCCATTCCCGAGCCGAATGGCCTCGCGATCCGTACGCCGGCCGGCCTGGTCCTGCACACCGGCGACTGGAAGATCGATCCGGATCCGCTGATCGGCGAAACCACGGATGTGTCCGCGCTCGAGGCGATGGGCGAGGAGGGCGTCCTCGCCATGGTCTGTGACAGCACCAATGTGTTCTCGCCCGGCGATAGCGGTTCGGAAGCGGGCTGCCGTGATGCCCTGATCGAGCTGGTCGGAGAGCTGACCGGCAAGGTCGCCATCGCGGCCTTCGCCTCCAATGTCGCGCGTCTGCAATCGGCTATTGAGGCCGCCGAGGCCAATGGCCGCCGGGTCTGCCTGGTCGGGCGTTCCATGCACCGCATGACGGCGGCGGCAAAATCGGTTGGCTTGCTCAAGGGTATCCAGGACTTTGTCGATGAAGAGGAGGCGGGGTATTTCCCGCCGGAGAAGATCCTCTATCTGTGCACCGGCAGCCAGGGCGAGCCGCGCGCGGCTCTCTCGCGCATCGCTGAAGGCAATCATCGCCATGTCTCGCTGGGCAATGGCGATACCGTGATCTTCTCCAGCCGCGTCATACCGGGCAATGAGATCGGGATTTTCGAGCTGCAGAACCGGCTCGCCGAAAAAGGCGTCAACATCATCACCGAGAAGGATCGCCCGATCCATGTTTCCGGCCATCCGTGCCGGGACGAGCTGGCGCAGATGTATGGCTGGGCCAAGCCGAAAGTGGCGATCCCGGTGCATGGCGAGCGCCGTCACCTGCTCGAACACGCCAATTTCGCCCGCTCGCTGCAAGTCCCGCACGCCGTCTCCGTGCGCAATGGCGACATGGTGGAAATCCATTCCGACGGCACTGCCGGGATTATCGACGAGGTTCCGTCGGGCCGCATGTATGTCGACGGCAAGTTCATGATCCCGTCCGACGGGGAGGCGGTGAAGGAACGGCGGCGTCTGTCCTGGGCCGGCTATATCACCGTTGCTCTGGCCGTTGATGATCGCGGCAATCTGATCTCCGGCCCTAATGTCACCGCGGCAGGCCTGCCGGAAGACGATGATTTTCCGATCGAGGCCTTCCACGACGCGCTGGAAACCGCGGCGGAGGAGAAGTTCGATCGCCTCGGCCGCCGCGCCAAGAAGGATCCGGATGTGGTCGAGGAGGAAGTCCGCCTCGCCGTGCGCCGGGAAGCCAATGCGATTTGGGGTAAAAAGCCGCATGTCGATGTAATCGTCCTGCCGGTATAGGGAGCTCATGATGAAAATCGGACGTTTGAACCATGTCGGCGTGGCCGTGCCGGATATCGAAGCGGCCAAGCAGACCTATGCCGAGCTCTATGGCGCCACGGACGCCACCGAGACCAAGGATTTCCCGCATCTCGGCGTCAAGGTCGCCTTCGTGCACCTCGACAATTCCGAGATCGAGCTGCTCTCCCCGCTGGGCGATGACAGCCCGGTGCACAAATTCCTCGAGCGCAATCCCAAGGGTGGCCAGCATCATCTCTGCTTCGAAGTCGCCGACATTGTCGCTGCACGCGATGCGATGATTGAGCGCGGCGCCACTGTTCTGGGCACGGGCGAACCCTATATCGGCGCGCATGGGGTTCCGGTGATCTTCATTCACCCCAAGAACTCCAATGGCCAACTGATTGAACTGATGCAGGAACCGCCGCGATGATGCGCTATCTGCCCTACCTTCCCGTGGCTCTGACAGGCCTCTTGTGGCTGTCGCGCTTCTTTATCCGCGATGCCGGGGTCGGGGTCGTCAACGGGCTGGTGGTGTTCCTGATCTCTTGGTCGCTGATCGTCTTCATGATCCTGCCGATCGGCGTGCGCAGCCAGGAAGAAAGCGGTGACATTATCGAGGGCACGGAACCGGGCGCGCCGATGGTGCCGGATCTGGCCCGCAAGGCCTGGTGGACAACCGTGGCCACCTCGGTGGTCTGGCTGATCTTCTTCTCCCTGGTCGAGACCGGTGCCTTTGCCGCCATGATGCCGGAAACCGGTTTCTGGGATTAGGCCTGAGATCGGGGCGGCCTGCGCCTTGTAATCCCATGCAAACGCGGTCTATTGGAGATTGATCACTCCAACGCGGACCTTACTCGCATGCGCCTTTCCCGCTTCTTCCTGCCGGTCCTGAAGGAAACCCCTTCGGACGCCCAGATCATTTCTCACCAGCTCATGCTGCGCGCCGGCATGGTGCGCCAGCAATCGGCCGGGATCTATTCCTGGCTGCCACTGGGCTGGAAAGTGTTGCAGAAGATCTCGGACATTGTCCGCGAGGAACAGAACCGCGCCGGTGCGGTAGAAATGCTGATGCCGACCATCCAGTCGGCTGACCTGTGGCGCGAAAGCGGGCGCTATGATGATTATGGCCAGGAGATGCTGCGCATCACCGACCGCCATGAGCGTGACATGCTGTTCGGGCCGACCAATGAAGAGATGATCACCGATCTCTTCCGCACCTATTGCCGGTCCTACAAGGACCTGCCCAAGCTGCTCTACCATATCCAGTGGAAGTTCCGCGACGAGATCCGCCCGCGCTTCGGCGTCATGCGCGGCCGCGAATTCCTGATGAAGGATACTTATTCCTTCGACCTGGATGAGGCGGCCGCACGCCATGCCTATAACCGCATGTTCGTGGCCTATCTCAACACCTTCTCCCGCATGGGTCTGAAGGCCGTGCCGATGCGCGCCGATACCGGTCCGATCGGCGGGGATCTCTCTCACGAATTCATCGTCCTGGCCGAGACCGGCGAGAGCGAGGTCTTCTGCCATGCCGATCTCGTCGAGATGGGCGCTCCGGGTCCGGATGTCGATTGGGACGGCGATCTGCAGCCGCTGGTCGACCAGCGCACGGCGCTCTACGCCGCGACCGAGGAAATGCACGACGCCGACGCCTTTGCCCAGGTGCCGGAAGACCGCCGCCTGTCGGCGCGCGGCATCGAGGTGGGCCATATCTTCTATTTCGGAACCAAGTATTCCGAGCCGATGAAGGCCTATGTCACCCATCCCGACCAGAAGGACCGGCCGGTGCATATGGGCTCTTACGGCGTGGGCGTGTCGCGTCTTCTGGCCGCGATTATCGAGGCGCATCACGATGACAAGGGCTGTATCTGGCCGGAGAGCGTGGCGCCGTTCGGGGCCGGTATTCTCAATCTGCGCGCCGGCGACGAGGCGGCCGATGCAGCTTGCGAGACCGCTTATGCGGCACTGAGCGAAGCCGGGCTCGATCCGCTCTATGACGACAGCAAGGAGCGTCCGGGCGGCAAGTTCGCTACGGCCGATCTGATCGGTCTGCCCTATCAGCTAGTCATCGGTCCGCGCGGGCTGAAGGAGAACAAGGTCGAGGTGAAGGTGCGCCGCTCTGGCGAGACGCACGAATTGTCGCCGGAAGATGCGGTGGCACGCCTGGCCGAGCGGGCCTTCTCGAATGGCTGACACGCAAGGCGGAGCCGGCGCGTTCAGCGCGCATGAATTCACCATTGCGGGCCGCTATCTGCGCACCAAGCGCAAGCATGGTGGCGTGGCCATGATCGCGATCATTTCCGTAGTCGGTATCACCCTGGCGGTGATGGCGCTGATCTCGGTGATGTCGATCATGAACGGTTTTCGCAACGAGCTCATGCGTCAGCTGCTCGGCTTTCAGCCGCATGTCTATGTCGATACCCGCTTTATCCCGGGCGAGGGGGCTGAGGCCCTGGTCGCCGAGCTGGAAGCGATCGAGGGCGTTGAAAGCGCCAATCCTGTGGTCACCGGCCAGGTCATGGCGACCGCCGGCGGACGCGATACCTTCATCCAGGTGTTGGCCACCCGGCCGGACGATCTGGCCAATCTGCAGGCGATCCAGGAGGGCCGGGACCCGACCAGCCGGACCGGGCTCACCCATGGTAATCTCAGCGAATTCGGTGTCGGCCGCAATGGCGGCGATGTCATCGTGCTGGGCCAGGGCGTGGCGCGGCGGCTTGGCGTCAATGTCGGGGATGATGTCACCTTCCTGACCGCTCGCGGTGCGGCTGGGCCCTTTGGCGTGACGCCGCGGCGTAAGGCTTACCGGGTCGGGGCAATCCTCGCTGCCGGGGTGTCGACGATCGATAATGCCGTCGCCTTCATGCCACTGGAGCAAGGCCAGATCTTCTTCAATCGCGAGGGCGAGATCGAAATGGTCCAGGTCCGGCTGGAAGACCCCAGCCGGGCGGCCGATTACGTCATTCCGGTGCAGAATATCTCCGGCCCCAATACCGTGGTCAGCGATTACACCAGTTCCGATCCGGCCCTGTTCAATGCGCTCCAGTTCGAGCGCACAGCGATGCGGCTGGTGATGGCCATTGTCATCGCCATCGCGGCCATGAACATCATTTCCGGCCTCGTCATGCTGGTGAAGAATAAGGGACGCGATATCGCCATCCTGCGCACCATGGGTATGACGCGGGCGAGCATTCTGCGCGTGTTTCTCATTGTCGGGGCGTCGATCGGCATGATCGGCACCTTGCTGGGCGTCATCCTGGGCACGCTGTTTGTGCTCAATATCGGCTGGATCCAGGACCTGGTGCGCGTGCCCTGGGATCCGGACGTCTACTATCTCTACCGCATCCCGGCCGATCTCGATCTGGGCGAGGTCGCCTTCGTTTCCATCTTCGGCCTGGCGGTCTCCCTGCTGGTGACCTTGCCTCCGGCCTGGCGTGCCGCCCAGCTCGATCCGGTGGAGGCGCTGCGCTATGAGTAAGCCGGTTCTGCAGCTCCAGTCCGTCGAGCGCACCTATGTCACCGAGGCGGGCCCGCTTGAGGTGCTGCGCGGGATCGATCTCAGCCTGGCGCCGGGAGAGATTGTCGGCCTCGTCGGACCATCGGGGTCGGGCAAGTCCTCGCTCCTGCATGCGGCCGGGCTGCTCGAACGCCCGGATGGCGGTGATGTGCTCATCGATGGTGTCGCGACCAATGCACTGACCGACACCGAGCGTACGGCTCTGCGCCGCAACGCCATCGGCTTCGTCTACCAGTTCCATCACCTGCTGCCGGAATTCGATGCCCTGGAAAATGTCGTCCTGCCGCAACAGATCGCGGGCCGGTCCCAAGCGGAGGCGCGCGAGCGGGCGAGGGCGCTTCTGACCCGGCTCGGCCTGGCCGAGCGGCTGCAGCACAATCCGGCGCAATTGTCCGGCGGCGAACAGCAGCGCGTTGCCATTGCCCGGGCCTTGGCCAATACGCCGCGCGTCCTGCTGGCGGACGAACCCACCGGCAATCTGGACCCGGACACATCGGCGACCGTGTTCGAAGCCTTCCGCAGCAGTGTCCGTGATGCGGGGGCGGCGGCTTTGGTCGCCACCCATAACCACCAGCTGGCAGAAGGCATGGACCGCATCGTCACCTTCGATCAGGGCCGGTTGACCACGCTCGACTAGAACAAAGTTGGAACAAATTCGCGAATCGCGCTTGACGACGCCCTTCATCCATGAAAAGAACAAAACACGAACATTGATGCGGGAGGTGAGTATGCGTCAGATGATCAAGGATGTTTCGGCAGCGACTGCGGTTTTGGGCTTTGCCTGGATGGTCTCGGTGTGGGGCTCGGTTCTCGCCGCGGTCTGAGCGCGCTAATCTGATCCGACTCGCGTCCGGCCGGACGCGTAAGGATCGCTCGGGGCGCGGAGACTGAAACCATGACGGCGAAGACACCCTTTGTGCATTTGCGCGTCCGTTCGCCCTATTCGCTTCTGGAAGGGGCGATCCGCATCCCGAAAATGGCCGAAGCCTGCCAAGCCTATGGCATGCCGGCCATCGCGCTGACGGATACCAATAATCTGTTCGGCGCCCTGGAGTTCTCCGAAGTCATGGCTGGAAGCGGTGTGCAGCCCATTGTCGGCTGTACGCTTTCTGTGCGGCTGGGTCAGCCGCATCCCGGTGAGCGCGCCGAGGCGGATGGCACCCTGGCGCTCTATGCCCAGAACCGCGAGGGCTATGACAATCTCATGGCGCTCTCCAGCGCCGCCTATCTCGATGTCGACGGAACCGAAGATCCGCATGTGCCGCTCGATCTCGTGCTGTCGCATCATGCCGGCCTGATCGCTCTGAGTGGCGGTCCGGACGGGCTGCTCAACCAGCTTCTCATTGCCGGTCGCGAACCGGAGGCCGACAGCCTGCTGGCCCAGTTGCAGCAGGCGTTCGGTGACCGGCTTTATGTCGAACTGCAACGCCATGGGCGCGCTGAAGAGCTGCAGGCGGAGACCTGGCTCGTCGAGCAGGCCTATGCCCGCGATCTTCCGCTGGTGGCGACCAATGAGGCCTATTTCCCCGACCCGGGCATGCACAAGGCGCATGATGCGCTGCTGTGTATCTCCGGCAGCACCTATGTCTCCGTTGCCGATCGCCGCAAGGTCACCGACCAGCATCACCTCGCGACCCCGGATGAAATGCGCGAGCGTTTTGCCGACCTGCCCGAGGCGCTCGACAACACTTTGGAGATCGCCCGCCGCTGCGCCTACCGGGTGCGGACCCATCCGCCCATTCTGCCCAGCTTCCCCACCAAGGGCGGCCGCGATGAGGCCGAGGAATTGGTGGCCCGGGCCCATGAAGGGCTGACCGAACGCATTGCCGCTGGAGCCACCTCGGTCAGCGAGCAGGAATACCGCGACCGGCTCGATTTCGAGCTCGACATCATCAAGCAGATGGGCTTTCCGGGGTATTTCCTCATCGTCTCGGACTTCATTCAGTGGGCCAAGGCACATGATATCCCGGTCGGGCCGGGCCGTGGCTCCGGTGCCGGTTCGCTGGTGGCCTATTCCCTGACGATTACCGATCTCGATCCGCTGCGTTTTGGTCTCCTGTTCGAGCGTTTCCTCAATCCCGAACGCGTCTCCATGCCCGACTTTGACGTCGACTTCTGCCAGGAGCGGCGCGGCGAGGTGATCCGCTATGTGCAGGACCAATATGGTCATGACCGGGTCGCCCAGATCATCACCTTCGGTACGCTGCAGGCGCGCGCCGTGGTACGCGATGTCGGCCGGGTGCTGCAATTGCCCTTCGGCCTGGTCGACAAGCTGGCCAAGCTGATCCCGGCCAATCCGGCCAACCCGGTGACCCTGGCCCAGGCGCTGGAGATCGAACCGCGGCTCGGTGAAATGCGCACCGAGGACCAGGCGGTCGACAGCTTGCTGACCACGGCACTGAAGCTGGAAGGCTTCTACCGCAACGCCTCGACCCACGCGGCCGGCGTCGTGATCGGGGACCGCAAGCTCTCCGAGCTGGTTCCGCTCTATCGCGATCCGCGTTCGGATATTCCCGCCACCCAGTTCAACATGAAATGGGTCGAGCCGGCCGGGCTGGTGAAGTTCGACTTCCTGGGCCTGAAAACCCTGACCGTGATCGCCCGGGCGCTGTCCTATATCGAAAGCACAGGGCGCGAGGCGCCGGATATCGAAGCCATCGATCTGGAAGACCGACCGACCTATGAGCTCCTGGCCTCGGGCCATGCCATCGGCGTATTCCAGCTCGAGAGCTCGGGCATGCGCGATACGCTGAAGAAGATGAAGCCGGACGCGATCGAGGATCTGATCGCTCTGATTTCGCTCTATCGACCGGGCCCGATGAAGAATATCGACGTCTATGTCGACCGCAAATTCGGCCGCGCGGACGTCGATTGCCTGCATCCCGATCTCGAGGGCGTGCTGTCGGAGACCTATGGCGTCATCATCTACCAGGAACAGGTGATGCAGATCGCCCAGATCCTGTCCGGCTACTCCCTCGGTGAAGCCGACCTTCTGCGCCGGGCCATGGGCAAGAAGAAAAAAGAGGAAATGGACAAGCAGAAAGTCCGCTTCCTCGATGGCGCCGAGGAAAATGGCGTTGATCGCGCCAAGGCCTCCTACATCTTCGAACTGGTGGCCGAGTTTGCCGGCTATGGCTTCAACAAGTCGCACGCGGCGGCCTATGCCGTCATCGCCTATCGTACTGCCTATCTGAAGGCCAACTACCCGGTGGAGCTGATGGCGGCGCTGATGTCGCTCGATCGGGCCAATACCGACAAGCTGGCCGCCTTCCACCAGGAAATCCGGCGCATGGGCATTGATGTCCTGCCGCCCTGCGTCAATGCCGCCGAGGCCGATTTCTCGGTCGAAAATGGCGCAGTGCGTTTCGCCCTCGGGGCGATCCGCAATGTCGGCTTCTCGGCGATGGAGCATATCGTCGCCGAGCGCCGTGCGAACGGGCCGTTCAAGGATTTGTATGATTTCGCCGAGCGCGTCGATCCGCGCCAGGTCAATCGCCGCACCTTTGAAAACCTGGCGCGGGCCGGGGCGTTTGACGGTATGGAGCCCGACCGTGCCAAAGTACTGGCCTCGGCCGATATCCTCCTGTCCATGGCCCAGCATGCAGCCGAGCAGCGCGAGAGCGCCCAGGCCAGCCTGTTTGGCGGCGGTGATGCCACGGTTGAGCTGCAACGGCCCAACCTGCCGGAACCGGAACCCTTCAGCGCCACCCAGCGGCTGGATGAAGAACTGGCCGCGATCGGCTTTTATCTCTCCGGGCACCCCCTCGATGATCTCACCGAGCAACTGGCCGGCCGCGGAGTTGTTCTGTTTGCCGAAGCCCCGGGCCGGGTGATGGAAGGGGCGACCGCGCTGCGCCTGGCCGGCGTTGTGCGCCGGCGCCAGGAGCGGGTCTCCAACAAGTCCGGCGAGCGCTTTGCCTGGGTGACCCTGTCCGATCCGTCCGGTGAGTTCGAGGTGTTTGTGGCGCCGGAGCTCCTGCGCACCTCGCGTGATGAGCTCGAAGCCGGCTCGGCCATTATCGTGGATTGCCGGGTCGATGAGCGCGAGGAACAGCTGTCCTTCTTTGCCGACCGTCTGAAACCGCTCGATACGCGCATGTCGGCCCATCGCCTGCGCATCCGCCTCGACGATGCCTCGGCCCTGGCCGGCATCAAGGCCCGGCTCGACCGTGCCAATGCCCGTTCCGACGCCACGCCCGATGCCGATGTCGCGCTGTTTGTGCCGCTCAGCACGGGCGGGGAGGCGGAGGTCCACCTGCCGGGGCGGCATTGTGCCGATGCGGCAGTGCAGGCGGCCTTGCGCGCCGTCAAGGGCGTGGCCGTGGTTGAGGCGGAGACGGCGGCCTGACAGGGGCCGGGGCGAGCCCGAGAGGGGCTGCGCCCAAGACCGGTCGCGGGCACGCGGATGCGCGTGCGCACAACGGGAGAGGGCGCGCAGTGAAACGGCCGGTCCCGACACTGTATTTCCCCCGGTCATTACAACCCGCGAGCGCTTGCATTACTGGGACTTCGGGCCTATAAGCCGCGCCATCACGCACACGGGGCTCCGGCAGCTCGTTCTCGTTTTGCCGCTCCGGTGCCGTTCGATGGTCGAACGGCTCCGCTCCGTGGAGGCCAACCGGAAAAGGATACATCGATGGCTCTCCCTGAATTCAGTATGCGCCAGCTGCTCGAAGCTGGCTGTCATTTCGGACACCAGACGCACCGCTGGAACCCGAAGATGAAAGACTACATCTTCGGCGATCGCTCCAATATTCACATCATCGACCTGTCGCAGACGGTCCCGCTGCTGCACCAGGCCCTGGTGAAAGTGCGCGAAACCGCTGCCAAGGGCGGCCGCGTTCTCTTCGTCGGCACCAAGCGTCAGGCCCAGGAGCCGATCGCTCAGGCAGCTGGCCGTTGCGCCCAGTACTACATGAACCAGCGCTGGCTCGGCGGCACGCTGACCAACTGGTCGACGATCTCGAACTCCATCCAGCGTCTGCGCGAACTGGAAGGCATGTTCGACAGCGAGGGCGGCCTTGAAGGTCTGACCAAGAAAGAACAGCTGATGCTGACGCGCGAGCGCGACAAGCTGGAACGCTCCCTCGGCGGTATCAAGGACATGGGCGGCACGCCGGACCTGATGTTCGTGATCGACACCAACAAGGAAGCGATTGCCATCCAGGAAGCCAAGAAGCTTGGCATCCCGGTCGTCGCCATCGTTGACACCAATTGCGATCCGGACCCGATCGACTTCCCGATCCCGGGCAATGACGACGCCAGCCGTGCAATCGCCCTGTATTGCGACCTGGTCGCTGACGCGATCCTCGACGGCATGGCCGACAGCCAGCTCGCCATGGGCGTGGATCTGGGCGAAGCCGAAGCTCCGGTCGAAGCCATGATCGAAGCGGAAGCCCCGGCTGCTGAAGAAGCCGCTGCTGAAGCTCCGGCCGAAGCGGCTGAAGCCCCGGCGGAAGCGTCCACCGACACCGACAAAACCGAAGCCTAAACGCTTCAACCGACCGAATACTCCAGGAGAATACCGATGGCTGCAATTACGGCTGCACTGGTAAAAGAACTGCGCGAGAAAACCGGCGTAGGCATGATGGACTGCAAGAAAGCGCTGAACGAAACGAACGGCGATTTCGAAGCGGCTGTCGACTGGCTGCGCAAGAAGGGCCTGTCCAAGGCTGCCAAGAAGGCTGACCGCGTCGCCGCTGAAGGCCTCGTCGCTGTGGCGACCGACGGCTCCAACGGTGCCGTTGTCGAGGTCAATTCCGAGACCGACTTCGTGGCGCGTAACGAGACCTTCCAGGCTGCAGTGAAGGACATTGCGACCCTGGCCCTGACCACGGGCGGCGATGTCGATGCGCTCAAGGCGGCGTCCCTGCCGTCCGGCGAGACCGTCGAAGACAAGCTGACCAACCTGGTCGCCACGATCGGCGAGAACATGTCCCTGCGCCGCACCCAGGTCATCACGGCCGAGCCGGGTTTGGTCGCGTCCTACGTCCACAACGCCGAAGCTGATGGCATGGGCGCCCTGGGCGTGCTCGTTGGTCTCAAGTCCGAAGGCGACAAGGACAAGCTGGCCGAGCTCGGCCGCAAGATCGCCATGCACGTTGCTGCCGGCTCCCCGGCTGTTGCCGTCTCCGTCGACATTGACGGCGTCGACAGCGCCATCGCCGACAAGGAACGCGAAGTCTTCGCCGACCAGGCGCGCGCTTCGGGCAAGCCGGACAACATCATCGAGAAGATGGTGGAAGGCCGCATGCGCAAATTCTTCGAGGAAGTCGTGCTGCTGAAGCAGGCTTTCGTCATGGACCCGGACCGCACGATCGAGAAAGTGCTCGAGGATGCCGGCAAGGAGCTTGGCTCCCCGGTCGAGATCACCGGCTTTGTCCGTATGGCCAAAGGCGAGGGTGTCGAGAAGAAAGAAGAAGACTTCGCTGCAGAAGTCGCGGCCGCAACCGGCCAAGCCTAAAAATGCTACATGGCGGCGCTGTTTCAGCGCCGCCATTTTCTATAGGCTGAACCTCGTGACTGATTCTGCTTCCTCCGCGCCTTCGGGCGATCAAAACCCGCCGCAATTCCGGCGGGTTCTGCTCAAGGTGTCCGGCGAGGCCCTGATGGGCTCTCAGCAATTCGGCATTGATCTGGAAACCGCCAACCGGATCGCCGGTGAGGTGAAGCAGGCCGTCGAGGCGGGCACTGAAATGTGCCTGGTCATTGGCGGTGGCAATATTTTCCGCGGTCTGTCCGGCGCTGCCAAGGGCATGGACCGCACCGCAGCCGACTATATGGGCATGTTGGCCACGGTGATGAACGCCCTGGCGATGCAGACGGCGCTGGAAAGCATCGGCGTCCAGACCCGCGTCCAGTCGGCCATTCCCATGACCACGGTCTGTGAGCCCTATATCCGCCGCCGCGCCACGCGGCATATGGAAAAGGGCCGCGTGGTCATCTTCGCGGCCGGCACCGGCAATCCCTTCTTCACCACCGACACCGCTGCGGCCCTGCGCGCCGCGGAGATGGGCTGTGATGCGCTGGTCAAGGGAACCCAGGTGGACGGCGTCTACACCGATGATCCGCGCAAGAACCCGGATGCGGAGCGCTATGACCGCCTCGATTATCTCGATGTGCTGACCCGCGATCTGAAAGTCATGGACGCTTCGGCGGTGACATTAATGCGCGAAAATGCGATTCCGATCGTGGTATTCGATATTCACACCAAGGGCGGTCTGGCCCAGGTGCTCGCCGGGGAAGGCGTGTGCACCATTATCGGCGATGTTCGCGAACCCGCGGCCGCCGGGGCCTGATCCGTCCCAGACAATAATAAGGGGAAACGTCCATGAGCGATGTGGATTACGATGAGGCGGACCTGAAGCGCCGCATGGATGGCGCGCTGGAGTCGCTGCGCAAGGAGTTCGGTGGTCTGCGGACCGGCCGTGCCAGCGCGGCCCTGCTCGATCCGATCAAGGTCGAAGCCTATGGCTCCCCGACCCCGATCAGCCAGGTCGGAACGGTTTCCGTTCCCGAGCCGCGCATGATCTCGGTCCAGGTCTGGGACAAGGATCTCGTCGGTGCCGTCGACAAGGCGATCCGCAATTCCGCCCTCGGCCTCAACCCGGTTGTTGAAGGCCAGCTACTGCGTATTCCGATCCCGCCGCTCAATGAGGAGCGCCGCGCTGAAATTGCCAAGCTGGCCGGCACCTATGCCGAAAATGCCCGCGTTGCCGTGCGCAATGTGCGTCGCGACGGCATGGACGCGTTGAAGAAAATGGAAAAGGATGGCGATCTTTCCGAGGACGAGCACAAGATGTTTGCCGATGATGTGCAGAAACTGACCGATGCTGCCATCAAGGGGATCGATGAAAGCCTGAAGACCAAGCAAGAAGAGATCATGCAGGTCTGATCGCCGGTCCTCGCGGAGACCAGAATGACCGAGACGGCGCCCGCAATTTCGACCGTGCCGAGCCATGTGGCGATCATCATGGACGGCAATGGACGCTGGGCGAAACAGCGCGGCCGGCCCCGTTCGTTCGGGCATTCCAAGGGCGTCGATACGGTCCGCAAGACGGTTGAGGCGGCGGGCAATCTCGGCATTCGCCATCTCACCCTGTTCAGCTTTTCCACCGAGAACTGGAACCGCCCGGCCGATGAGGTCGGCGCTCTGTTCGAGCTGATGAAGCGCTATGTCGAAGCCGATCTGAATACGCTCGACAAGCGCGGTGTGCGCGTCCAGATCGCCGGCCGACGCGATGACCTGTCGGCGGATATCCTCGACATTATCGAGAAAGCCGAGCGCCAGACCGCCGGCAATTGCGATTTCTACCTGACCATCGCCTTCAATTATGGCGGCCGCGACGAGATCGTCCGGGCCTGCCAGTCAATTGCCCGCGATGTGGCGTCCGGCGAGGTGAAGCCGGACGAGATTGATGAAAGCCTGTTCAGCACTCGGGTCGATACCGCCGGCATGCCCGATGTCGACCTCTTGATCCGCACCAGCGGCGAGCAGCGCATCTCCAACTTCCTGCTCTGGCAGGCCGCCTATGCCGAGCTGCTCTTCCTTGACGTGTTGTGGCCCGATTTCTCGACGGCCCATCTGGAGGGGGCCGTGCGGGAGTTCGCAGCCCGCGAGCGGCGCTATGGAGGCGTGAATGCCGGCGCGGCATGATCCGGTCTTTCGCAAGCGCCTGCTGTCCGCCCTGATCCTCGGTCCCCTTGCTGTTCTCCTGCTCTGGTATGGCGAGCTGGCCTTTACCGCCTGGGTCGCGGCCTTTGCGGCCGCCATGGCCTGGGAATGGATCCAGATGTCTGACCGCGAGGCTCCGCCGGTAGCCTATGCCATCGCCTGTGCCACGGCATCCGGGACGGTCCTTCTGGCTGGCCAGACGTCCATTGCCGATGCGGTGATCTGGGGCGCGCTGGGCACGCTGGGCAGCGGTATTGAGCGCTGGCGCCGTGGCTGGTCGATCGAAATCCTCGGCGTGCTCTATGTCTCGCTGTCGGCAGCCTTGCTGGCCGCCATGCGGGCGCAGGAGCCCAACGGCCTGGCTGCTGTGATCGTGCTGTTTTCCATCGTATGGGCGGCGGACAGTTTCGCCTACCTTGTCGGGACCTGGATTGGAGGGCCGAAACTCGTGCCACAGGCTAGCCCCAACAAGACCTGGTCCGGCTTTCTTGCCGGGCTGGCAGCCGGCATGGCGGCCGGGTGGGCGGCCGGCATGATCTTCGGCCTCGACCCCGTCATGGTGATTGTGTTCGGCCTCGTTGTGGGCGCAGCAGCGATAGCCGGTGATCTGGCCATGTCGCTGTTCAAGCGCGGCTTCGGGGTCAAGGATAGCGGTACGCTGATCCCGGGCCATGGCGGTGTTCTCGATCGTGTCGATGCCCTCATGCTGGCTGTCATCATCGCCGTTATTGCCCAGCGCTTTATCGATTTGGGATGGCGCGCATGAATGCGCCGCGCCGGATTTCTGTTCTCGGGGCCACGGGGTCTGTCGGAGCCGCTACGCTCGATCTGATCGAGCGCGCACCGGAGGGCGTCTATGATGTCGTCGCCCTGACCGCGCGGACCAATGTGCAGGAACTCGCCCGTCTTGCGATCAAGCACCGGGCGCGTTTTGTCGCCATTGCCGACGAAGCCTGCGAGCCGGCCCTGCGCGAGGCGCTGGCCGGGCATGTGGTCGAGATCGCCAGCGGCGAGGGCGGGGTGATCGAAGCCGCGCAGCGTCCGGCAGACTGGATCATGGCTGCCATTGTCGGTGCGGCCGGGTTGCGGCCGACGCTTGCTGCCCTGCGACAGGGGCGGGCGCTGGCCTTTGCCAACAAGGAATGCCTGGTCTGTGCCGGAGCCCTGTTCATGCAGGAAGCCGCTGCCCACGGGACCCGGCTCTTGCCGGTCGACAGTGAGCACAACGCGATTTTCCAGGTCTTCAACAGCGAAGACCGCGGCGCGATCGACGCTATTACCCTGACGGCCTCCGGCGGCCCCTTCCGGACCTGGGATAAGCTTCGCATGCAAAATGCGAGGCGCGCCGACGCACTGGCGCACCCGACCTGGGATATGGGCGCGAAGATTTCCATCGATAGCGCGACGATGATGAATAAGGGGCTCGAGGTCATCGAGGCCTGCTGGCTGTTTGATCTTCCTGAAAGCCAGGTCCGCGTCGTCGTCCACCCGCAATCCATCGTGCACGGCATGGTGCATTATGCCGATGGCAGTGTGCTGGCGCAGATGGGCTCACCGGACATGCGCACGCCGATCGCCAATACGCTGGCCTGGCCGGAGCGCATGGCAGCACCGGTTGAACGCCTCGATCTGACACAGGCCGGCCGTCTCGATTTTGAACCTCCGGACCTCGAGCGTTTCCCGGCCTTGCGCTTGGCGCGTGAGGCGGTGCAGGCCGGCGGCATCGCCCCGACCGTGCTCAATGCGGCCAATGAAGTGGCCGTGGCGGCGTTTCTCGACGAACAGATCGGTTTTCTTGACATCACCGCCTGTGTTTCCGAGGCTCTTGATCGTGCGGCGGGGGATGAGGACATGCCGTCGCAATTGGGAGCGTTCGACGACGTGTTCGCGATCGACAGGCGGGCAAGAGTGCTGGCACGCGGCTTGATTGGCGCACCGGCTGGACAGAACGGATAAGGGTTTCCTCATGAGCGTGATTTTCGGCTCCTTGCTGGCCATCGTCTCCTTTGTCTTCCTGATTTCCATCGTCGTTGTGATTCACGAGCTGGGACATTATTGGGCCGGGCGCTGGTGTGGTGTGCATGCCGAAGCCTTTTCCATGGGTTTTGGCCCGACCATGTTCTCCTGGCGCGACAAGAACGGCACGGTCTGGCGCATCGCGGCGCTGCCCATTGGCGGCTATGTGAAATTCCTCGGCGATGCCGGCGCCGCCAGCGAACCCGATTCCGAAAAGCTCAAGGAACTTCGAGAACGCATGGGGGATGCGTCCGACAAGTGCTATCATTTCAAGCCGATCTGGCAGCGCGCCTTCATTACGGCGGCCGGCCCGATCGCCAATTTCATTCTCGCGATTTTCATCTTCGCCGTGATGGCGCTGTCCTTCGGCGACCGCTTCAACGAGCCGGTCGTGGGCAGTATCAGCAGCGGCACGCCGGCGGAAACGGCCGGGTTCGAGATCTATGACCGCATTGTCTCGATCAATGGCATGCGCATTCGCGATTTCTCCGACATCGCCCGTGAAGCCGTGTGGCGGCCGGGTGAGGAGCTGAACTTCCAGGTCCAGCGCGGCGATGAGATGATCACCATCCGCGCGGCCGCCGAGCTGGTCACGGTGCAGGACCGTTTCGGCGGTGAGCGCCAGTTTGCCCAGGTGGGACTGGGTTCGTCCTCCATTCCGATGATTGGCCGGATCGAGCCGGGCGGCGCCGCCGAGATGGCCGGCTTCATGTCCCGGGATGTGGTGCTGTCGGTCGATGGTCAGCCGGTCCGGGTCTTCCAGGATATCGAGCGTGCGGTAGAGGCCAATCCCGGCGAGGTGCTGACCTATGTGGTCCGCCGCGGCGAGGAGGAGCTGACCCTGCGTGCGGCGCTGCCATTCCGCGATCGCGAAACGCTGATGCAGGGACAAGGGCAGGGGATGATCGGGTCCATCACCATGGCCAGCGCCGGCGCGATGGAAACCTATCAGAGCTATAATCCGGTGACCGCGCTGATCCGCGGTGCCGACCGGACCTGGGGCGTGGTCTACATGACCGCCCGCTATGTCAGCTATGTCGTCACCCTGCGTTCACCGCCGACCATGCTCAATGGTCCGCTCGGCATTGCAGAGACCGCCGGGCAGATGGCCCAGACCAGTATCGAACAGGGCCGGAGCGCCGCTGAAAGCGCGTTTTTGTGGCTGGTGAACATGATTTTGCTGGCCGCATTCCTGTCGGTCGGACTGGGATTGGTGAACCTGTTACCGATCCCGATCCTCGACGGCGGTCATTTAGTGTATTACGCCTATGAGGCGGTCGCGAGACGCCCGTTAAGCATGAAGGCGCAACAACTTGGTTTTCAGTTGGGGCTTGCACTTGTGCTTGGGATGATGCTTTTAGCGACCTGGAACGATATTAACTACAAGCTCAGTCAATGGTTCTGACCGAGCGCAGAAAGCGGCGATCTTTCATGGCGAGTGTTTTGCGTGTGCTCTTCGCGGCCCTGATGACCTGCAGCCTGGGGGCGGCTGCACTGGCTCAGGATCCGGCATCTGATACAGGACAGCCCGCCGTCCAGGCCCAGCCGGTGATCCAGCAGATCCTGGTCGATGGCAATCAGCGAGTCGAAGCCGATACGGTTATCTCCTACCTGCTGATTCAGCCGGGCCGGCCGCTCGATCCGCAAACCGTCAACCTGTCGATCCAGACCCTGTTCGCCACGGGTCTGTTCTCCGATGTCCAGATCGAGGATCGCGGCAATATCGCCATTGTCCGCGTGCAGGAAAATCCGATCATCAACCGCGTGGTCCTGGAAGGGAACCGCGCCATGGATGACGACAAGATCACTGACGAGATCCAAGCTCAGCCGCGCGCCATCTTCACCCGCGCCCGCGTTCAGTCCGATGTGCAGCGCATTATCGAGGTCTACCGTCGCTCGGGCCGTTTTGCCGCGACCGTGACGCCGAAAATCATCGAGCTGCCGCAGAACCGTGTCGATCTGATCTTCGAGATTTCCGAAGGCCCGGTCACCGGTGTCAGCCGCATCAACTTCATTGGTAATGACAGCTTCTCTGATCGCCGTCTGCGCCGTGAACTCGTCACCCGGGAATCGCGCTGGTGGCGTTTCTACTCGTCGAATGACAATTACGATCCGGACCGTCTGGAATATGACCGCGAGCTGCTGCGCCAGTATTACCAGAACCGCGGCTATGCGAATTTCCGCGTGCTGTCTTCCGTGGCCGAGCTGACGCCGGACCAGGAGAGCTTCTACATCACCATCACGATCGATGAGGGTGAGGTCTATAATTTCGGCGAGATCACCGTCGACAGCCAGATCGAAGAGCTCAGCAACGAATTCCTGCAGGCCATCCTGCCGATCAATACCGGTGACACCTATCGCGCCGACGCGATCGAGAACTCGATCGACACGCTGACCTTCGCGGCCGGCGCGTCGGGCTATGCCTTCATCAATATCCGTCCGATCGTCGAGCGTAACCGCGAGACGCAGACCGTGGATGTCGAGTTTGTGCTCGACGAGGGTCCGCGCGTTTACATCGAGCGTATCGACATCGTGAACAACACCCGGACACTCGACCGCGTGATCCGCCGCGAACTGGATGTCGTCGAGGGCGATGCCTTCAACCGCGTCCTGATCGACCGTTCGCGTAACAATGTCCGTCGCCTGGGCTTCTTCGAGGAAGTCGAAGTGACCGAGACGCCGGGCTCCAGTGCTGACCGTGCGCGCCTGCTCGTGGACGTCACCGAGCAGCCGACCGGTGAGCTGGCCTTCGGTGCCGGTTTCTCCTCGACCGACGCCTTCCTCGTCGACTTGTCGATTTCCGAGCGCAATCTGCGAGGCCGGGGCCAGTTCCTGCGCTTCCGGATTTCGGCCAGCTCGCGCCGCGAGACCATCGATATCCGCTTTACCGAACCGCGTTTCCTGGATCGCAATCTGGCGGCTGGTTTTGACCTCTTCCGGGTCAATTCGGACTTCCTCAGCGAGGCTTCATTCCAGACCGAGTCGACAGGCGCGTCCGTGCGCATGGGCTTCCCGGTGACGGCGAATACCAACATGCAGCTGCGCTACACGCTGCGGAACGATAACGTCCTTGTCTTCTCCAGCGCATCGGCCGCCTTGCAGAGCCAGTCCGGCAACCGGACGACCTCGGTGCTTGGCTATTCCTTCAGCTGGTCCCAGCTCAATGATCCGATCGAGCCGAGCGACGGTTTCCGTTTCACCGTGAGCCAGGACCTTGCCGGTCTCGGCGGTGACGTGAACTATGTCCGTACCGAGATCCAGTCGGCCTTCTATTATGGCCTGTGGCGCGACATCGTCGCGAGCTTCACGGCCAATACCGGTTTCATTCTGGGATGGGGTGGAGACTCGATCCGAATTAACGACCGCTTCTTCAAGGGCGGCAACAGCTTCCGTGGCTTTGATGTAGGCGGCCTGGGACCGCGTACGGTCTCGCGGGACGAGGATACGGGTGAGTTGAATCTTGGCGATAGCCTGGGTGGCAGGCTTTATGCAATTGGCGCACTTGAAGTCACTTTCCCGCTGGGTCTGCCGGAGCAATACGGCATCAGCGGAAGCGTCTTCACTGAGTTTGGTACGCTGGGTCTTCTGGACTCTGCGGACCAGATTGACGAGGGAACAAGTCCGGTCTTTACGGTCGATGATTTGGCGCTGCGGGCGTCGGCTGGCGTGAGTATCTTCTGGGATTCTCCGTTCGGTCCGGTCCGTTTCGACTTCGCAGAGGCGTTTATGGCGGAAGAGTACGACAGAACGGAATTCTTCCGCTTCAGCACACGAACAGGGTTCTAAGACTATGAAATTTCTCAAAGCATTTCTGCTCCTTCCGCTGGCGGTCGTTGCGCTCGCCGGTCCGGCGATGGCGCAGACCAAGGTCATTGTGATCGATCGCGATCGCATCCTGGCGCAAAGCCAGGTCGGCCAGCACGTCGCTGAGCGTCTGACCACGATCGAGGCCGAGATGGCTGCCGAGCTTCAAGCTATCGGTGCGCCGCTGGCCCAGGAACGCGATGCGCTCAATGCTGAGACCGCAAGCATGACCCCGGCCGCTGTCCAGGCGCGTCCCGATTTGATGCAGCGTATCGAAGCGCTCAACGCCAATGCGGCCGCTTTTGAACAGGCTCGCCGCATCCGTGCGGAAGAGCTCGAGCGGACGCGTGTCCAGGCCCTGCGCCCGGTCGGCGAAGCGCTTGACGGTATTGTCCAGCAGCTGGTGGCTGACGAAGCTCCGGATTTGCTGCTGGATCGCTCGGTGCTCTACTATGCCAGCGACAATGTCGACATGAGCGCAACGCTCATCGCCCAGCTGAATGCCCAGCTGCCGACGGTTCCGGTCAACCGCGTCCGTGTTTCCGTTGACCCGGCTGCGTCGCAGGGCGGCGAGTAAGACCAGGATCGGAAGACACGTGGCTGAACCCAGGTTCTACGACCGGCTTGGCCCCCGAACGATTACGGAAATCGCTGCGTTATCTGACGCGGCGATTTCTGATTCTGGGGCGGGCGACATCAAGGTGGATGCGGTTGCGCCGCTGGCCGAGGCCAAGGCGGGTTCGGTATCCTATGTCGAGTCAGCAAAATTCCTGGCAGCGGCTGAGGATGTCGATCTGCAGGGCGCGGTCGTCATTGCGACCGAGGCGCTGGCTGAAGCGCTTAGCGAGCGCGGGGCCATCGTCATGGTTCATGCTGCGCCGCGCGCGGCCTTTGCCAGCATTGCGGCGTCGCTGTTCCGTCCGCGCCGTGTCGCCTCGGCTGAATCCATTGATCCCAGTGCCAGCATTGCGGCGGACGCCGTGATCGCGGCCCATGCCGTGATCGGGCCGGATGTCGAGATCGGCGCGGGGGTCTTTATCGGTCCGGGCGCACACATCGGGCCGGGCTGCCGGATCGGGGCCGGCAGTGTAATCGGCGCCAATGCGTCGATCTCCTGTACCGAGATGGGCGAGGGATGTCAGATCCTTGCCGGTGCTGTCCTCGGCGAGGCGGGTTTCGGCGTCGCCGTGGCGGGCACTTCGGTGATTGATATCCCGCACCTGGGCATTGTGCGCCTGGGTAACCGGGTCACGGTCGGGGCCAATTCCTGTATCGACCGGGCTGTATTTGGCGAAACCCGTCTGGGCGATGGCGTCAAACTCGATAATCTCTGCCATATCGCGCACAATGTCTCCGTTGGGGCTTCGGTGCTGATGCCAGCCTTTGCCGGTGTGTCCGGATCGACCACGATCGGTGAGGGTGTGATGTTCGGTGGCCGCGTCGGTGTATCCGACCATGTCGATATCGGCGCCGGGGCACGTGTCGGCGGTAATTCCGCGGTGATGAATGATGTGCCGCCCGGTGAGACCTATGCCGGTGCGCCGGCCCAGCCGATCCGCAAGCATATGCGTGAGGTCGCCGAACTTCGGCGTCTGGTAAAGTCCAAGGACAAAAGCAAAAAAGGGGGCTGATGCCATGTCCGAGCGGATTGAGAGTACCGAAATCCAGCAATTGATCCCGCACCGCTATCCCTTCCTGCTTGTGGATGCGGCGGAAGATTATGTCGAGGGCACGTCGATCACCGGCCTCAAGGGCGTGACGGCAAACGAGCCCTTCTTCCCGGGCCATTTTCCCGGCAATCCGGTAATGCCGGGCGTCTTGATGATCGAGGCGATGGGCCAGACCGGCGCCGTCCTGATGTCGAAGACCCTGAAAGCCGATCCGGCCAAGGTGACGATCTTCTTTATGGGTGCCGACAAGGTGAAATTCCGTACGCCGGTGCGTCCGGGCATGATGTTGCGCATGCCGGTCGTGGTCACGGCCGCGCGCCATGGCGTGTTCAAGTTCAAGGGCGAGGTCTATGCCGACGGGGCCAAGGCGGCCCAGGCCGAGTTCGCCGCTAAAGCGGTAGAGCACGCATGAGCGCCCCGGTGATTCATCCGACCGCGATCGTTGATGACGCCGCCCAGCTTGGCGAAGGCGTGGAGATCGGCCCGTTCTGCATGGTTGGGCCGCGGGCTGTTCTCGGCGACCGTGTGCGCCTGCTGTCGCACGCGACCGTGGCCGGAAATACCAATATCGGCGAGGATTGCGTGCTTTATCCGGGCGTGCATCTCGGCCATCCGCCGCAGGATTTCAAATACCAGGGCGAAGACACCAAGCTGGTGATCGGTCAGCGCAATATCATCCGCGAGAACGTCACCATGCATCCCGGAACCAGCGTTGGCCGGGGCGAGACGCGTGTGGGCGATGACGGGTATTTCATGGTCAACAGCCATGTCTCGCATGACAGCGTCGTGGGCGATCGCGTCGTCTTTGCCAATGGCGCAGCGATTGGTGGCGGCACCACGGTGGCTGATCACGCCATTCTTGGCGGTTATGCCGGCGTACACCAGAACAGCCGGATTGGCCGTCATGCCTTTATCGGTGCCATGGCCATGGTCACCGCCGATGTCATTCCCTACGGCTCGGTGATCGGCAATCATGCGCGCCTGGCCGGGCTCAATGTCGTTGGCCTCAAGCGCCGCGGCATGCCGCGCGAGACGCTGCGTGATTTGCGTACCGCCTATCGTTTGCTGTTTGCCGCAGAGGGCACGTTCCAGGAACGCATCGAAGATGTGTCCAGCGCTTATTCGGACAACGCACCGGTGAAGGAAATCATCGATTTCATCCGTGCGGATGCCAAACGCTCCTTGTGCATGCCCAATGACTGACACCGCTCGCCAGGCCGGTTCGTGGTCGCGGCTGGGCATTCTGGCCGGTGGTGGCGACTTGCCGCTGACCCTGGCGCGTGCGGTGTCGGCGGATAACCCTTTCATTGTCGAGCTCTCCGGTTTTGCTGATCGGGATTATTCCGGCTTCGAAACAAAATCCATTTCAGTCGGGCAGATCGGCAAGATTATTAAAGCGTTACATGAAGCAAAGTGCGACGCGATCTGCTTTGCCGGCTATGTCACCCGTCCCGATATCAAGGCGTTAAAAATGGATGCGCGCGGCCTGGCTTTGGTACCCAAGGCCCTGGCTGCTGGTCGCAAGGGCGATGACGCGCTGATCCGTGTCGTAGTGGGCGAGTTTGAGCAGGCCGGTTTCCGCGTTGCTGGAGCCGACGAGGTTCTGGCCGGCTTGGCGCCTGGCGATGATGGCAGCTTCGCGCCGGAGCTCGCGCACGCACACCAGATCGATATCGACAAGGCCACCGCCATTGCCCGCTCCATCGGTGAGCTGGATATCGGCCAGGCCTGTGTTGTTGCAGACGGCCTTGTTCTCGCGGTCGAAGCGCAGGAAGGCACGAATGAGATGCTCGACCGCGTCGCCGGTCTCGATGCAGCCTTGCGCGGCAGTGCCAAGGCGCGCCGCGGTGTGCTCGCGAAAATGCCCAAGCCGGTGCAGGAGCGCCGGGTCGACCTGCCGACCATCGGGGCCGGGACGGTGCAGCGATGCGCCGAGGCTGGCCTGGCCGGTATTGTACTCGAGGCGGGTGCGGCACTGGTGCTGGAACGCGAGGCCGTGGAGGCCGCTCTGGCTGAAAACGGCATGTTCCTCGCGATCGTGCCAGCTGTTGGCAAGGCCGAAGACGCATGAGAGGAACGCCTTCCATCTATGTGGTGGCCGCCGAACGCTCCGGTGACCTCCTCGGTGCCGGGTTGATCAAGGCACTCAAGACCCAGACCGGAGGCGACGTCGCCTTTCATGGTGTGGGCGGTGAGGCGATGGCCGAAGAAGGCGTGGTCAGCGCGGTCGATATTTCCGGCCTGTCCATTCTCGGCTTCTTCGACGGTCTCAAGGCCTTCAATCGGGTCAAGGCGCGCGTTGCCGAGACCGTGGCCGATATCCTCAAGCACAAGCCTGATGCGGTCGTGCTGATCGATAGCTGGGGCTTCATGCTGCGCGTCGCCCAGGGCGTGCGCGCTGCAGACCCGTCGATCAAGCTGATCAAATATGTCGGTCCTCAAGTCTTCGCCACGCGCCGGGGCCGGGCCAAGACCCTGGCCGCTGCGGTCGATCATCTGATGACCATTCTCAGCTTCGACGCGCCGTATTACGCACCCCACGGACTGCCCGTGACGTTTGTCGGCAACCCGACGCTGGATCGTATGCAGCCCGGCGATGGTGCCGGGTTCCGCGCCCGTCATGGTATCGGCGAGGATGAGGAAACCGTCCTCGTCCTGTTTGGCAGTCGAAAATCGGAAATCGATCGCATGTCGGCCGATTTCACCCGGACCATCCAGCGATTGAGAGATCAGCGCAGCGTCCGGCCCGTGATCGTCACGGCGGGCTCGGTTGCCGCACACCTGGCCTCGGTTTCGGCCCGGTTCGCCGACGAGTTCGGGGCGGTGATCGTGAGCGAAGAGGAAAAGGCCGACGCGTTTTCGGCTGCCGATGTGGCGCTGGCCTGTTCCGGGACGGTGGTCACCGAGCTGGCGACGGCTGGCGTGCCCACGGTGACCGGCTACAAGCTGGGCTGGCTGACCTGGGCGATTATCCGCGGCTTAAACATCATGAAGGCGCCTTTCATCAGCCTGGTGAATATCGCAGCAGATGAGATGCTGGTGCCGGAATTTGTCCAGACCCGGGTGCGGGCCGGTTTGATGGCGCAAGCTGTGTCTGAGCTGCTTGATGACCCGGCGGCACGCGAGGCCCTCAGCGCCCGCCTGATCGAGACCACGGCGCAGATGCGCGGCCGCGGTGAGGCCAGCGACCGGGCGGCCGCCACCGTGCTCGACGTTATCGCGCAATAAAAAAAAGGCCGCCCCGGACGGGACGGCCTTTCTTGTCATATCGTCCGCCGGTTAGCGCTTGGACACGTCGACATAGTCGCGCGCCTGGGCACCGGTGAAGATCTGGCGCGGACGGCCGATCTTCTGGCTCGGGTCTTCCAGCATTTCCGACCACTGCGCGATCCAGCCGACCGTACGGGCCAGGGCGAAGAGCACGGTGAACATCTCGGTCGGGAAGCCCATCGCCTTGAGCGTGATGCCCGAATAGAAGTCGATATTCGGATACAGCTTCTTCTCGACGAAATACTCGTCTTCCAGCGCGATACGCTCGAGCTCCATGGCGACCTGCAGGGTCGGGTCGTTGCGGACACCGAGAATGTCGAGAACCTCGTGACAGGTCTCGCGCATCACCTTGGCGCGCGGATCGTAATTCTTGTAGACGCGGTGACCGAAGCCCATCAGGCGGAACGGGTCGTTCTTGTCTTTCGCCTTGCGGACATATTCCGGGATCTTGTCGACGGAACCGATCTCGTTGAGCATGTTCAGCGCCGCCTCGTTGGCACCGCCATGCGCCGGGCCCCAGAGCGAGGCGATACCGGCCGCAATACAAGCAAACGGGTTGGCACCGGACGAACCGGCCAGGCGCACGGTCGAGGTCGAGGCGTTTTGCTCGTGGTCAGCGTGCAGGATGAAGATACGGTCCATGGCACGGGCCAGAACGGCATTGTTTTCATAGTCTTCCGCCGGAACCGCGAAGCACATGCGCAGGAAGTTGGCGGCATAGTCCAGCTCGTTGCGCGGGCTGATGAAGGGCTGTCCGATGGCGTATTTGAACGCACGGGCCGCAATCGTCGGCATTTTCGCGATCATGCGGTGCGAGGCGATGGTGCGTGCCTCGGGATCATTGATGTCCGTGGAGTCGTGGTAGAAGGCGGACAGGGCACCGACCGTGCCGACCATGATGGCCATCGGGTGCGCATCGCGGCGGAAGCCGCGGAAGAACATCTCGAACTGGTCGTGCAGCATGGAGTGGCGGCGGATCGTCCAGTCGAAGGTCTCGAACTCGCTGGCCGTCGGCAGCTCGCCTTTCATCAGCAGGTAGCAGACTTCCATGAAGTTGGATTTCTCTGCCAGCTGATCGATCGGGTAACCGCGATAGAGCAGGGTGCCTTCATCGCCATCGATATACGTGATCTGGCTTTCACAGCTCGCCGTCGAGGTGAAGCCCGGATCATAGGTGAAGGCGCCGGTCTGCTTGTAGAGCGTGCGGATGTCGATCACATCCGGGCCGATCTCGCCGGAGAAGACCGGAAGCTCGTAATTCTCGCCCTTATAGTTAAGCGTGGCAGTTCCGTTCGGCTTGGCTTTGCTTTCCATGACATCATCCCTATACGCGGTGACCGGCTCAGTTCGCCGGCGACATTTGTTCCTGTATGCGATCGAGCGCTTCGTCGCGGCCCAGGAAGACCATGACTTGCGCCAAATCTGGGGCGGCAGCCCCGCCGGTCAATGCCGCGCGCAGCGGTTGGCCGACTTTGCCGAACCCGACCTCTTCGGATTCTGCGAAACTCTTAAGTGCATTCGCCAATTCATCTTCATTCCAGGCCGTGAGATCGGACAGATGAGTGAAAAGGCGGTTAAGACGGTCGCGCGCCTCGTCCTTTAAGGCCTTTGCGGCCTTGCCGGAAAACTCGAATGGACGCTGCTTGATGAGAAAATAGCCTTGTTGGGCCAGCTCTTCCAGCGTCGAAGCGCGGGTTTTCAGAACCGGCATGGCGGCACTGTAACGCGCAGTGATCACATCCGCGTCATCAAGCCGGTCTTCCAGCGCATCGATGAAAGGCTGGGCGAGCTCAACGAGGCGGGCGTCATCGGCCTGGGCCAGGTGATAGCCATTGATATGGTCGAGCTTGGCCTTGTCCATGCGGGCCGGCGCCTTGTTGAGGCCCTTCATGGTGAAGGCGGCGATGGCTTCAGCATCGGTAAAGGTTTCCTGGTCGCCATGGGCCCAGCCCAGGCGCAGGAGATAATTGCGCAGCCCTTCAGGCAGATAGCCCATTTCGCGGTATTCCTTGGCACCGAGGGCCCCATGGCGCTTGGAGAGCTTCTTGCCGTCATCGCCATGGATCAGCGGAATATGCGCGAAAACCGGGCGGTCCCAGCCCATCGCATCATAGATCTGGCTCTGGCGGCCGGCATTCACCAGGTGATCATCGCCGCGAATGATATGGGTGATCGCCATATCATGGTCATCGACCACGACAGCGAGATTATAGGTCGGCGTGCCGTCCGAACGCAGGATGACGAGATCATCGAATTCCTTCGCCGCCCAGCGCACATCTCCCTGCACCGCATCGGCGATGACGACGTCTTCGTCGCCGGCGCGGAAGCGGACCACGAAAGGCGTATCGGCCGGTGCTTGCGACGCATCGCGGTCACGCCAGGGCGAGCGCAGGGCGCGGCCCTCGGCGAAAGCCTGCTCGCGCAGGGCGTCGACTTCCTCGGCGCTGCAATAACAGCGGAAAGCCCGGCCATTCTCGATCAGGGTCTCGGCGATCTCGACATGACGGTCGGCGCGGGCAAATTGCGAGATCGCATCGCCATCCCAGTCCAGGCCGAGCCAGCTCAGGCCTTCGGAGATGGCGTCGATCGCCTCCTGGGTCGAGCGGGCGCGGTCGGTATCCTCGATTCGCAGCAGGAATTCACCGCCGTGATGGCGGGCAAAAAGCCAGTTGAACAAGGCCGTTCGGGCACCGCCAATATGGAGGAAACCGGTCGGCGAGGGCGCGAAACGGGTACGGATCATCGAATTTTTTTCTTGCACTTGCGAGATCATGCTGCGCTGCGGGAGGGAAATAGGTGTTAGCATGGATTGGATCGCTGGCGATAGAGTGAAGCTACATTCATGTTTGCGGCTGCAGACCGGCGTGTTTCTCCCTGGCTTGACCGGCTGCTGCGGCAGCTGGACGGACCTCGCTCGCGATCCGGACGCGGCGGTAATATCGCCCTGGGCTTTGCCGGCGGTCTGATCCTCGGCGCGGCGATCTTCTTTGCCTGGCCCGGTGATCCCACCACGTTGTCGGTCACTGCCACCGGGCTCCTATTTCCTCTCGGCCTGGTCGCGCTGCTCCTGCTGCAATACCGGCTGTCGACCGGGCTGCTCATTGTCCTGGCGCTGGTTTGCGGTCTGGGGTTGGGCTTTGCCCGGTCCGAGATGCGTACCGGGGCCTTTGAGCATGACCTCGAAATCAGTGCCCGGGCGGTTCCGGTCAATGGCTGGATTGAGGCCGTGGATAGGGCCAGTAATGGCCGGCCGCGCCTGCTGATCCGGCTGGCCGATCGCGAGGCTCCGGTGCGGGTGCGGGTGCTGGCGCAAGCCGGCGAATTTGGCCCTGGCGACAGCATCACCCTCAATGCCGTCCTCGAAGCCCCCCGCCGGGCGGCCGTGCCGGGCGGATTTGATTCGCGCTTTTTCTTCTATTTCCGCAGCATCGCGGCGACCGGCTACGCCGTCACGCCGGTACGGGCGGGTGAGGTCCTGGAGCAAGACCTCTGGGCCCGTTCGGTCGCCCGGCTTAGGGCGGATATCTCGCAACGGGTCACGGCCCAGCTTGAAGGGCGCGAGGGCGCGCTGGCGGCGGCCTTGCTGACCGGGCAGCGCGGTTATCTCACAGCCGATGACCAGGAGGTGCTGCGCGCCTCGGGGCTCGGGCATATCCTGGCCATTTCCGGCCTGCACATGGCCCTGCTGGCCGGGGGCGTATTAGTCTTCGTGCGCTGGCTCACAGCCCTGATCTCGCCCTGGGCGGGGCGCGGTGACACCTCCCGGCCGGCCGCGATCGCCGCCTTGCTGGCCGCGACCGTCTATCTCGTCCTCTCGGGGGGAGCCATCCCGACCCAGCGGGCCTATATCATGGCGGTGATCGCGCTCCTGGCGGTGATCGCCAATCGCCGGCCGGTTTCCCGTCACACCCTGGCGCTCGCCGCCATCGCTGTCGTCCTGATCCAGCCCGAGGCAGTGATGGGCGCCGGGTTCCAGATGTCCTTTGCGGCCGTGGCAGCGCTGATTGTTGTGGCCGAGCGCTGGCCGGGCGGCGGTGGCGGGCGCTTGCGCCAGGCCCTGTCCGGCCTGTCGATGACCAGCCTGGTGGCCGGTACGGCGACGGCGGGCGTGGCCGCTTTTCATTTCCATCGCCTGGCGCAATTCGGTCTGCTGGCCAATCTGCTCGCCATGCCGGTCTTTTCCTTCCTGGTCATGCCGCTTGGGATCGCCGCCCTGGTGCTGATGCCCTTCGGGCTGGAGGCGATACCCCTCTGGCTGATGGGGCAGGGGATTGGTCTGGTCTTTGCCATCGCCGATGCGGTGGCGGGACTTCCCGGCGCAATCACCCCCGTGCCGGCAGCACCCGCCGGTGTCTTTGCGCTCTATGCCGGTGGTTTTGCGCTTGCGGTGCTGGGCCAGTCCGGGGTGCGGCTCGCGGGCCTGGCCGGGTTGGGGCTGGCGATGGCGCTGTGGGCCGCTGCGCCGCAACCGGACCTTCTGGTGACGGAGACCGGGCAACTGGTTCTGCGCCAGGATGACGGCTGGGTTGCCAGTGATCGTCGTCGCGACCGCTTTGCCCGCCGGGTCTTCCTGGAACGTCAGGCCGCGTCCGGGAGTGCAGAGCGCGCGTCAGCGGCCTGTGATACGGTGGGATGCGGCTATCAACTCGAGGACATGCGCCTGGTACGGGTCGATGCGCTGGAGGGTTTGGCGGAAGATTGCCGGCGAGCCGGTCTGATCATTGCCAGTGTCGACGTGCCGGCCTGGCTGCAGCGTGGCTGCGCGGCGCAGATTGTTGACGCCGCGACGCTGGCCCGGCATGGCGCCTTGATTGCCTGGATTGAGGCGGGACGTGTTGTCCGTATCCGTCATGCTGATCCGGATGGCCCGGTCCGGCGCTGGATGTGAGGGAGGCGAGCTAGGGGAAAGCTCAAGCCGTGCGGTGACGGCGGGACCCTATGCTCGAACGCTTCCACACATGCAAAGCGCCGCCTCGGCGATCAGCCGGGCGGCGCTTGATTTGTCCTGGCGCTAAAAGCCTAGTGGTATTGCCGCAGCAGGCCCACCAGCTTGCCTTGGACCTTGACCCGGTCCGGCCCGAAAATCCGGGTTTCATATTCCGGATTGGCGGCTTCCAGGGCGACGGATCCACCCTTTTTGCGCAGGCGTTTCAGGGTCGCTTCCTCATCATCGACGAGGGCGACGACAATCTCACCGCTTTCCGCGGACTGGCAGCGGCGGATCAACACCGTATCGCCATCAAGAATACCGGCCTCGATCATCGAATCGCCTTTGACCTCGAGCGCGAAATGCTCGCCCTGGCCCAGCATGCCGGAGGCCACGGGCAAACGGTCGGTTTCGTGCTGAATGGCGGAAATGGGAACACCGGCGGCAATGCGGCCGAGCAAGGGAACCTCTACGGTTTCCGGTCCGGATTGATCGGAGGCCGCATCGAACACGCCGCGAACCACATTAGATCCGGCATCGCTGTCGCTGGCAGCCGGCGCCTGAGGCTGGGCCGGTTCATCCGGAACCGCGCTTTCGGGCAGTTTGAGGACTTCCAGCGCCCGGGCGCGATGGGCGAGACGGCGAATGAAGCCGCGCTCTTCCAGGGCCGTAATCAATCGGTGCACGCCGGATTTCGAAGCGAGCTGGAGCGCCCCCTTCATTTCATCGAAGGACGGCGAAACGCCGGTTTCCTTGATGCGCTTGTGGATGAACAGGAGAAGTTCATTCTGTTTACGCGTAAGCACGAGCACCCCCGAATTGGCGGCCGGTTCGGAACAAACCGGGAAAACTAGCTCGTGTTCTACATGTGTTCCGCTAGAGCGTCAAGCGGGGGCTAGCCCATCAGGCGCTTGGTTGCCGCGGTCACATCGTCCTGGCGCATCAGGCTTTCACCGACGAGCAGGGCGCGGGCCTTGGCTGCCTGCACGCGCTGGGCATCGGCCGGGGTGAAGATTCCGCTCTCGGCCACGAGGAGCTTGTCGGCAGGGACCAGCGGCGCCAGGCGCTCGAAGGTTTCCAGCGATGTCTCGAACGTGCGCAGATTGCGGTTATTGATGCCCAGCAGCGGCGAGGGCAGGTCGAGCGCGCGCTCGAGCTCTTCCTCGTCATGCACTTCGATCAGCGAATCCATGCCCCATTCGCTCGCCGCTTCCACGAGGGCGAGAGCGGTCTCATCACTGACCGCGGCCATGATCACCAGGATCGCATCCGCACCCAGCAAACGGGCTTCGGTGACCTGGTAGACGTCATACATGAAGTCCTTGCGCAGGGCCGGCAGCGAGACCGCGTCGCGCGCCGCGCCGAGGAAGGCGTCGGCACCCTGGAAGCTCGGCGTATCGGTCAGCACGGACAGACAGGTGGCGCCCCCGGCCTCATAGGCCCGGGCCAGGGCGGGCGGGTCGAAGTCCTCGCGAATCAATCCCTTGGACGGACTGGCTTTCTTGATCTCGGCGATCAGACCGAGACCGCCCTGAGCCGATGCCGTTTCCAGCGCGCGATAAAACCCGCGCACCGGAGCCACATCACGAGCGGCGGCCGCGATGTCCTGATAGCTGCGCTTCGTCTTGCACGCCGCGATATGCTCAAGCTTGTAGGCGGTGATGCGCGCGAGCGCGTCGGGCATGGCCGTCATCACGCCTCTCCCTTGGAAATCGCAATCATCTTGTCCAGCGTCGCCTTGGCGCGGCCGTCATCGATCGCGGCGGCGGCTTGCTGCGCGCCGTCGGCAATGTCTGTGGCCAGACCGGAGATCACCAGGGCTGCACCGGCATTGAGCAGGACGATATCGCGAAACGGTCCCGCTTCGCCGTCGAGCAGGCGCAGGATCGCGGCCGCATTATACTCCGGATCACCGCCTTGCAGATCTTCCTCGCTGGCGCGGGGCAGGCCGGCATCTTCCGGTGTGAGGGTGAATTCACGGATCTCGCCGTCGCGCAGCTCGGCAATGCGGGTCGGGGCGGTGGTGGTGATCTCATCCATCCCGTCTTCGCCCCACATGACCCAGGCATGCTCGCAGCCGAGACCACGCAGCGCCTCGGCCATCGGCACCAGCCAGCGCGGATCGAAAACGCCGAGCAATTGGCGCTTTACCCCGGCCGGATTGGACAGCGGACCGAGTAGGTTGAACAGGGTGCGTACGCCAAGACCCTTGCGCGCACTGGCGACATGGCGGACGGCGGAGTGGTGGGCCGGGGCGAACAGGAAGCCGGCGCCGGCCTCGCTGATCGAGCGTTCAACGCGGTCCTTCGGGGTGTCCAGCGCAATCCCCAGCGCCGCCAGCACGTCGGAGGAACCCGATTTGGACGAGGCGGCCCGGTTGCCGTGCTTGGCGACGATGGCGCCTGCGCCGGCGGCGACAATGGCGGAAGCGGTGGAGATATTATAGGCACCCTTGCCGTCACCGCCGGTACCGCAGGTATCGATGGCGCCCGCCGGCGCGTTGATATGCAGCATGCGGCTGCGCATGGCGGTCGCACCGGCAACGATATCGGACGGGCGTTCGCCGATGGCCGCCAGGCCCATCAGGAAACCGCCAATGGCCGCGTCCGGGGCGTCGCCTTCCATCAATTGGTCGAAAGCGCCGGCAATATGGGCGTCGTCAGGCCGTTGACCCTGGCTGAGGGCCTTCAGGCAAAGGGCAAGATCAGTCATGCCGCTCTCTTGTTAAGTCGAAGTTTGAAAGATCAGGATGGAGCGTATGAGCTGCGCCATCGCCGATCCAGCACACGGTATCGAACGCACGACATCGCCATGGCGCGGGTGCGTCGGGGCGCACGGGCGGGGGCGGATTGGATCGGCATACCGGCTGTCTCGTCTGGTAAATCCTGCGAACGGGATGAAATCTATCGGCCGCGCATGGAAATTCAACGCTTGAGTGCGCCTGTGCGCAGCAGGCTAGGCGGCCTTGGCGCCGGGTGAGCGGGTCAGGGCCAGGAAATTGGCCAGGATGTCGTGGCCATGCTCGGAGGCAATCGATTCGGGGTGGAACTGCACGCCTTCGATCGGGCGCGTCTTGTGCTTCAGGCCCATGATCTCGCCATCGGCGGTTTGCGCGGTGACCTCCAGGCAGTCCGGCAGGCTCGAGGGCTCGACGGCGAGGGAGTGGTAGCGCGTCGCTTCGAACGGCGAGGGCAGGCCGGCGAACACGCCCTGACCGGTATGCTCGATCGGGCTGGTCTTGCCGTGCATGATGGATTTCGCCGCAATCACCTCGCCGCCAAAGGCTTGGCCGATCGATTGATGACCGAGGCAGACACCGAAGAGCGGCAGGTTTTCGGGAAGTTTCTTAAGCAGTTCCAGGCAAATCCCTGCCTGATCCGGGTCGCAGGGCCCCGGCGAGATGACAATGCCGGAAGGCTGGCGGGCCAGCACCTCTGCCACGCTCAGCGCATCATTGCGCACGACCTCGATATCAGCCTTCAGCTCCTGGAAGTAATGCACCAGGTTGTAGGTGAAGCTGTCATAGTTATCGATCATCAAAAGCATGGCGGATCTCCTGCCCGGCAAAGTAGGGCGTCTGCGGGGAAAACGCCAATGCTGGGTGCTGTTTAACACCGGATTAACCGACTCCCTGCTGCATCGCACCATGCGACGCCGAAACGCTCATCCGCTGCGCAGGGTTCTGCAATCCGCCACACCGGCCATGGCCAGTGTTGTCGTGGCGACGGCCTACGGGCTGGGCGCCATTGTCTTTTCCATTGCCAGCGCCGATGCGACCTCCGATCTGCCGGACCGGACGTTTGTGGACTTTGCTGCGCTCGAGCGTGAGGACACGCGTTCGGCCCCCGCAAGCGACCGGGCCGCTGCGCGCACTGTCACCTATGAGCGGGCCGCACCGGAGCCGCGGCAGTCCCGTCCCGCCGTGCCGGCCATCCCGCAGGACCAGCCGCGTATCGCGCTGGTGATCGACGATGTCGGGCTCGATCTGGAAGCTGCGGGCCGTGTCGCCGATCTGCCGGTGCCGCTGACCTCGGCCATTTTGCCCTATGCCGAGCAATCGGCCGATGTCTCCCGCCAGATGCGTGCGGCGGGGCATGATGTTCTGGTGCACATGCCGATGGAGCCGGTCGGGTTGGCTGATCCGGGCCCCAATGCGCTGCGCGTCGGTCTCAGCGATGCCGATATCGAGGCGCGCGTCCTGTGGGGCCTGGCCCGCGTGCCCGGCGCCATCGGGCTCAACAACCATATGGGCAGCCGCTTTACCCGCGATGCCGACGCCATGCGTCTGGCGCTCTCCGCGGTTCCAGCAGAAGCGGGGCTGTTCCTTGATTCCATGACCACCTCGCAGAGCCGCGGCGCCCTGGCGGCGCGTGGTCTCGGGCTCAATGTGCTCGAGCGGGATATTTTCCTCGATCATGTGCTCGAACCGGCCGCCATCGAAGCGCGCCTGGCCGATGCCGAGGCGCTTGCGGAATTGCGCGGCTGGGCCCTGGTCATCGGGCATCCCCATGATGTCACGCTGGATGCGCTGGAAGGCTGGATTGATGGGGCGCAGGCGCGCGGGATCGAATTCATCACCCTGAGCGAGCTGGTCGAGCATACCGCACCGGACCAGCCGCAGCCGCAAATCCAGGCGTCTATTCGCCCCTGATCACTCCCAGTGCGTAATTAGTCCGAAAGCGCCTGCTCAGCCGCGCGGAACAGGGCCGCCGCCTTGTTGACGCATTCCTCGTGCTCGGCGACCGGATCACTGTCGAGCACTACGCCGGCGCCGGCCTGGACATACATCTTGCCGTCCTTCACCACTGTCGTGCGCAGGGCGATACAGGTGTCCATGCCGCCATCGGCGGAGAAATAGCCGACCGCGCCGGCATAAATGCCGCGGCGATGTGGTTCCAGCTCGTCGATGATCTCCATCGCCCGCACCTTGGGGGCACCGGAGACGGTCCCGGCCGGGAAACCGGCGAAGAGGGCCGACACCGCGTCCTCGCCATCGGCCAGATCGCCTTCGACATTGGAAACAATGTGCATGACATGGGAATAGCGCTCGACGATCTCGCGCTCGGTAATGCGCACCGAGCCCGGCTTGGCGACGCGGCCGACATCATTGCGCCCGAGATCAAGCAGCATGAGGTGTTCGGACCGCTCCTTGGCGTCGGCCAGAAGATCGGCTTCCAGGGCATCATCCTCGGCCGGGGTCGCGCCACGCTTGCGCGTGCCTGCGATCGGGCGGACGGTGACGACACCATCGCGGAGCCGGACGAGGATTTCCGGGCTCGAGCCGGCAATGGCAAAGCCGGGCATGCGGAAGAAGAACAGGAAGGGCGAGGGGTTGAGCCGGCGCAGGGACCGATAGAGCGTGAAGGCATCGGCCTTGAACTCGGCCGAGAAACGCTGGCTCGGGACCACCTGGAAGGCGTCACCGGCGCGGATATAGTCGCGCGCGGCGTTGACGGCCTCGCCATAATTTTCCGGCGTACGGTTGGAGTGGCGCTCGCCCAGCTCGCTGTCGACATGCAGGGTGGCCGGCACGGCACCATCGAGCGTGCGGAAAACCTGTTCGATCCGCTCGGACGCGGCATCATAGGCCTCGCGGGCGCTGAACTGGCCGGGCCGGATCGGGCAGAAGACCTGGACTTCCTGCTTCAGCGCATCAAACACGACGACGGTTTGCGGCCGCATCAGGATGGCTTCGGGCACATCGAGCGGGTCTGCGGCGGCGCCCTCGGGCAGGCGCTCGATATGACGGATCATGTCATAGCCGAGATAGCCGAACACACCCGATGCGATCGAGGGTGCGCCCTCGGGCAGCTCGCAACGGGTTTCCGCGATGACAGCCCGCATGGAGGTCATCGGATCATCGCTGAGCGGTGTGAAGCTCTGGCTCGAGGCATCGGGCCCGCGCGCCTCCTCCGCCTGTCCGTCGCGGCAGCGCCAGATCAGATCCGGGTCGAGGCCGATGGCGGAATAGCGTCCGCGCCAGGCGCCGCCCTCCACGGATTCGAGCAGAAAGGCGTTCTCGCGCTGACCACCGAGCTTGAGGTAGGCCGCCACCGGCGTCAGCAGGTCGTCGGCGCGCGAGGCCGTCAGGACAACGGTCTCGCCGCGGTCATAGCGCTCGGCCGCTGCGGTGTAATCCGGAGCGATACGGGCGCGGGCTGCCGGCCTCATTGCTGATCGTCGGCCAGGCCGAGGGCCTGGTCACGCAGGCGGGTGTCCACTGTCGGAGCGTAGTCGTCGATGATCGCGGCCTGGGCGGTATTCAGGATCGACGTGCTGGCGACCTGGGAGAGGGTGTATTGCTCGCCCTGGCCCGCCACGGTGAAGGGTTCGGTGCGCGCGGCCGGATCCGCATGGATCACCTCGTCGACAACCAGAATGGCGCGCATCGTGTCGCTGAGCGCAATCACTTCGCTATAGGCACCCGGTTCCAGATCGAAGGCCTGGAAGACGGCGAGCGGTGTGAACATGCCGGCGGTTTCCGTGCGGGTCAGCGTGGTGGTTTCAACCTGTCCGCCGGTGGTCAGGGCGACAAGATCGAGATCCTCGCCGGCCTCGATCTGGGCATAGGCCTCCGCAGCGCGGGTTTCCAGCGCCGCACTGATCTGGGCCACGCGCCAGCGGGCATCCGCGATGTCGCGGACTTCGTCGAGCTCGGCATTGCGCTGCGGTTCGATATCGTCGACGCGGACGATGAAGAAGTCAGAGCCGTTGAATTCAAGCAGATCGGTTTCGATGCCTTCGAACTGCTGGAAGACCGAGGGCAGGATTTCCGGCACCAGCGTCTGATAGCGCTGGAAGTCGAATTCCAGATCATCGCCGCGACCCAGATTATCCATGGCCCCGAAAAACTCGATCGGCACACCGGCATCAGCGGCCGCGTCTTCGATGGAGCCCGTCGTGTCACGGGCATCCTGGAATTCGGCGATCTTGGTATACATCAGGTCGGTCGCGGCCTGGGTGGCGACCTCATCTCGCAGTTCCGGCAGCATTTCTTCAAACGTCGGCATGACTTCGTCGGTCGCAGACGTGACCTCGACGGCATACCAGCTGAAAGCGCCTTCAACCGCAGCGGTCGCGCCCTGGCCCAGAGCGAATACGGCCTCGCCGAGATCGGTATCCGGAATGTCGAAAATCTGCACATCGCTCTGCTCGACCAGGGCCGCAAGGCCAAGGTCGGCGGCGATATCGCTCAGCGTCTCGCCAGCCTCGATCCGGGCCACAACGGCATTGGCGGTGGCTTCATCAGGCACGGTCAGCTGGGCAAAGCTGCGCAGCGCCGGAGATCCGATCTCGCCGGTTTCGACGCGGAAGTCATAGGTTTCACGCAGGAAGGTCTCGTCGATCTCGACATCACGGAGATAGTCAGCGACCTGGAAGCGGATCAGGGTGAAGCTGCGGCGCTCCGGAACGACATAGAGCAGAACTTCGCGATCGATGAAGGGCAGGCTGTCAAGACGGTTCTCATCGATATAGGCCTGGAGCTGCTCATCGGTCGGATCCTCGACGCCCTCAACGCCGCCGCCATCGATGAACAGGCCGCGAATGGTGCGGCGCTCATTGGCGTACTGGTAGGCGATATCATCCCAGGTGGACGGCAATTGCGTGGCCAGGGTCAGGGTGTCGGCCAGTTGCGCCCGGGTGAGATCGGCGATCAGCTCATTATCCCATTCGGTCAAGGTGTAGCTGTTCTGCAGCAGGACCTCTTCCATGGTCGCGCGATCGAACTCGCCGGTGGCCGGATTACGGAAGGCCGGGACCTCGGCGGAGGTCTGGACCCGCTCGCGGGCGGAGACCGTCAGGCCCATCTCGCGGGCGCGGGCGACGAAGGCGGCGCGGTTGACCATGCCCTGGAGCACGAAATCGCCAAGCCCGTCGGCGCGAGCGTCATCAACCGTATAGCTGCGGTCCTGGGCCTGGATCGACCGCAATTGCCGGTCATGCTGGCGCGCCAGTTCGCGCATGGAAATCTGTTCACTGCCGACAACAACGACGGCCGTACCGCTACCGGTAAAGATCCCGCCCACACCGTAGGCCGCAAAGGCCAGAACGAGCAGGCCGATGATCACGAAGGCGGCCGGTGATTTGGCGAAAGAACGAAGGATGGACAGCATGATTTCAGAACCGTTGATAAGCGTGTGGCGGAAGGTAGCGGCGCGGAATCGCGGATACAAGCGTGCGTAACTGTGAAATCCGCATCAGTTGAGGGCGTTGCACCGTTCGCCGATGCCAATTAATCCTGCTGTCGAGCTTTCGGGGAGGGGATCGATGGCGCGACAACAGCTGATTGCAGGCAATTGGAAGATGAACGGCACGCGCGATGCGCTGGCGTTTTTTCAGGACATCGCACCGGTTGCGGCGGCCAGCACGTCGGAAATCCTGATCTGCCCGCCTGCGACACTGGTCGCCGCAAGCGTCACCGCTTGTGCCAATAGTCCCGTCAAGATCGGCGGTCAGGACTGCCATAGTGAAATGAGTGGCGCCCATACCGGGGATGTTTCTGCAGAAATGCTGCGCGATGCCGGGGCGGAATTCGTGATCCTCGGGCATTCCGAACGCCGGGCCGATCATGGCGAGAGCTCCGAGCTTGTCGCACGCAAGGCGAAGGCGGCGCTGGCGGCGGGCCTGGTGCCGGTCATCTGCGTCGGAGAAAGCGAAGCCGAACGCCGCGAGGGGCGGGCGGAAGCGGTCGTTGCCGAGCAATTGGCCGGCTCGCTGCCCGAGGCGTCAGGCGATGACTATGTCATTGCTTATGAACCGGTTTGGGCGATCGGAACCGGGTTGACGGCGAGCGCGGAGGACATCCAGGCCATGCATGCCTTCATCCGCGGCCGGCTGGAGCAGGGCGAGGCCACGCGCCTGCTTTATGGCGGGTCGGTGAAGCCGGGCAATGCGGCGGAGATTTTCGCCCTTCCGGATGTCGATGGCGGGCTGATCGGCGGGGCCAGTCTGAAGGCCGAAGACTTCGCCGCAATCATAAATAATACTACCGTATAAGAGCGCGGTAAGGGCATTGAAACTTCTTGGCATAATCATGATCGGCCAATTGTCGTGATTTCATGTTCCAGGAGTTCCGCCGCGTATGGCCGATACAGATTATGCCCGCGCCCCGGTTTTGCTGTTCGATCCGGTTCATGCGAACCAGCGGACCACGCGCTACGCCCTGCATGAAATCGGCTTTCGCCAGATTGAATGCGTCTCGACACTGCCCGACCTGAAAACCGGCCTGACCGAAAGCAATCCGGTTCTTGCCGTGATGGAGAGCAGCGCGACGGACGCGGACGTGTTCAAGATCGTGCGCTCCATGCGCCGCAGCGAACTGGGCAACAACCCCTTCATGGTCATCCTTCTGACCACGTGGAGCCGAGACACGGTGCATATCCGCCGGGCCATCGAGTGTGGTGCGGACGATGTCATCGTGCGCCCGTTCTCGACCATGTTTGCGGAAGAACGTGTGCGCACGCTGATCAAGGCGCGCAAGGAATTCATCGTCACCTCCGATTATATCGGCCCGGATCGCCGCAAGGGGAATTCCGCCCGGCAATCCGACGCCCAGGCCCTGGAAGTGCCCAACCTGCTGCAGGCCACGGTCGAGGGCGATACCGCCGCCCTGGCGCGCGGCAGCCACTGGATCAAGGAAGCCAAAAGCACGGTGATCGCCGAGCGCCTGCGCCGCCTGGCCATGCGCATTGTCGTGACCGCCGAGCTGCAGCTGGGTGAAAGCGCAGGCGATACGCGGATTGATTATGATGACATGTTGCGCACGGCGCGCGAGCTCAAGGCGCAATTGCTCAAGCTGTCGCGGGCCGAAGCGGCCGAGGTGGCCGAGGCCTTGATCGAGCAGATCACCACCATGCAGTCGAGCGGTGATACCAGTGCCGCCAGCTTCAAGCTTTCCAAAGAGCTGGCCATGGGGGCCTATGCCGCCTTTGCCAATGGCGAGTCGCTGGAGCGTTCGCGCGATGAGATCGAGCGCACGGTGGCCAATCTGCGCAAGCGGATCCAGGCCCGGGCCCAGGCCGCTGCAGGCAATGCCGCATAGGTGCTGGCCAAGGCCACACGCCTAGTATAAAACCCCACGCCTTGTGATCGGAGCATGCGTTCCCATGTAAGAGGAGCGCGCGCACAGCGTCTTTAGGCAGCAGGTTTCATGACGACGGTTCTTCTCATCATCCAGGTTCTTATCGCCGTATCGCTTACGGTCGTGGTGCTGCTGCAGCGGTCCGAGGGCGGTGCCCTGGGTATTGGCGGTGGTCAGGGCTCGATGATGACGGGCCGGTCCGCAGCGACCGTGCTGACCCGCACCACCATGGTGCTGGCGGCGCTGTTCATCGGCAACTCCATCTTCATGGCGGTTCTGGTCGGTGTGAATTCGGACGGGTCGAGCATTTATGACAACCCGGTCGACCTCTCCACGCCGGCTCTGCTGGAAGAAGAGACCAACCAGGTTCCGACCGACGGCTAAGTCTGCGTCTCCGGACAGCCTCTTTTCAGCGGCTTAGGCCGATTTCCGCATTAACCGCATTTCGTCCCTTTCGGGGCGCACGAATCTCGGATAATCAGACGGCCCATGCCGCGTTATATCTTTATCACGGGCGGCGTGGTCTCCTCTCTTGGAAAAGGCCTCGCCTCCGCCGCTTTGGGTGCCTTGCTGCAGGCCCGGGGTTACCGGGTCCGTTTGCGCAAGCTCGACCCTTATCTCAACGTCGATCCAGGCACGATGTCGCCGTATCAGCATGGCGAATGCTATGTGACGGATGATGGTGCCGAGACCGATCTCGATTTGGGTCACTATGAGCGCTTTACCGGCGTTCCGGCGAGCCAGTCCGACAATATCACCACCGGTCGCATCTATTCGCGCATTATCGAGCGTGAACGCCGGGGTGATTATCTCGGGGCCACCGTGCAGGTCATTCCGCACGTCACCGACCAGATCAAGCAATTCGTCCTGTCCGATGCCGGCGATGTCGATTTCGTCCTGTGCGAGATCGGCGGCACGGTCGGTGATATCGAAGGCCTGCCGTTTTTCGAGGCCATTCGCCAGCTGGGCCAGGAGCTCGGCTCGGACAATGCCGTCTTCGTGCACGTCACCCTGCTGCCTTTCATCAAGGCTGCCGGTGAGATGAAGACCAAGCCGACCCAGCACTCGGTGAAGGAATTGCGCTCGATCGGTATCCAGCCGGATATCCTTCTGTGCCGCTGTGAAATCCCGATCGAGCCGGGCGACAAGCGCAAGATCGGCCAGTTCTGTAATGTCCGCGAAAGCGCTGTCATCGAGGGCCGGGATGCAGCTTCGCTCTATGATGTGCCGCTGGAATACCACCGCCAGGGACTCGACCGCGAAGTGCTGCGCTGTTTCGGCATGGAAGACGCGCCGGAGCCGGACCTGACGCGCTGGGAGACGATTTCCCGCGTGGTCGCCGAACCGGATGGCGAAGTGACGATCGGCGTGGTCGGCAAGTATGTCGGCCTGCTGGACGCCTACAAATCCCTCATCGAGGCCCTGCACCATGGCGGCATAGCCAATGGCGTGAAGGTCAATCTGAAATGGCTCGACAGCGAGCAATTCGAACAAGACGATCCTTATGAGCCGCTGGAAGACGTGCACGCCGTACTCGTGCCCGGCGGTTTCGGCGAACGCGGGGCTGAAGGCAAGATCGCCGCGGCCCGCTTTGCGCGCGAGCGCAAGGTGCCGTATTTCGGCATTTGCTACGGCATGCAGATGGCGGTGCTGGAAGCGGCCCGCAACATGGCCGGCATTGAAAACGCGATGTCGACGGAGATCGGGCAGGGCGGTGAGCCGGTGATCGGTCTTCTCACCGAGTGGACCCGCGGCAATGAAGTCGAGACCCGCTCAGCCGAGGGCGATATGGGCGGTACCATGCGTCTCGGGGCGTATCCGGCCGTGCTGACCGAAGGCAGCCGTGTGCGCGAGATCTATGGCGCGGCTCATATCGAGGAGCGCCACCGCCATCGCTATGAGGTCAATGTCGCCTATCGCGAACAGCTCGAAACGGCCGGCCTGAAATTCTCCGGCCTGTCACCCGATGGCGTGCTGCCGGAAATCGTCGAGATCGAGGACCATCCCTGGTTCATCGGCGTGCAATTCCACCCGGAGCTCAAATCCCGGCCTTTCGAACCGCATCCGCTGTTCGCCAGCTTTATTGCAGCCGCTCTGCATCAAAGCCGCATGGTCTAGGTCCGGGGAGCGCTGAGCTCCCCGATCGCCTTCACCGCCAGCATCACATCCGCGCGCGTGCACTCGAAGGGTCCGATCTGGAAGCGGATGACGAAGCGGCCCTTGTGGCGCGTCTGGGTGAGATAGGTACGGCCATCATCATTGATCCGCTGCAATAGCGCTTCTGTTGCCGCATCGTCCTTTGCGGCGAAGGAGAAGAGCGAGAGGCGCGGTTCGGTGACGATTTCCAGCCCGTCCATGGCCGCGATCTCGTGCGCCGCGTCCTCGGCCCAGGCGACATGATTGCGGATCCGTTCGCGCAGCCCCTCAAGACCATAGCCGCGCATCAGGAACCAGAGTTTGAGCGCCCTAAAGCGCCGCCCCAGCGGAATGGTCCACTCGGAGTAATTGACGATATCACTCTGCCCCAGCGTTTCGAGATAGTCCGGGCGCAGGCCGAGCGTCTTCACCTGGGCTTGCGGGTCGGCGAGGAATTGCACCGAGCACTCGAACTGGGCGCCGAGCCATTTGTGCGGGTTGAAGACGATGCTGTCAGCGCCCTCCGCCCCGGCCCAGAAGTGACGGAATTCCTCGCAGATCATGGCGGAGCCGGCCCAGGCCGCGTCGACATGGGTGTAGAGGCCTTCCTCGCGGGCAATGGCGATCAGCTCGGCCACCGGGTCCATGGCGCCCACAGAGGTGCCGCCGGTGACGATGACGAGGCCGGCAGGCCTGTGCCCCGCAGCCCGGTCCTCGGCGATAGCAGTGCGCAGGGCGGCCGGGTCCATACCGTCCAGCGGGCCGGTTGAAGCGACCTTGACCAGATTGTGCTGGCCGATACCGGCGATCCAGGCGGCCTTGTCGATGGAGGAATGGCCCTCGGCGGAGGAATAGATGCGCAGGCGCGGCTGGCCCGACAGGCCCTCGCGATTGCCGGCCCAGTCCAGGGCGCGCTCACGCATGGTCAGGAGCGCCGCCAGGGTCGCCGTGGAGGCGGTATCATGGATGGTGCCGCGCATGCCCTCGGGCAGGCCCATGGCTTGGCGCAGCCAGTCGACCATGCGGGTTTCCATCTCGGTGGCCGCCGGTGAGGTCTGCCACAGCATGCACTGCGCCGCGATGGTGTTGGCGAGTTGCTCGGCGAGCATGGAAACCGGCGCCGCATTGGCCGGGAAATAGGCGAAGAAGCGCGGGTGCTGCCAATGGGTCATGGCGTCCGGCACGAGGCGTTCAAAGTCGGCGAAGATGGCCTCGAAGTCTTCGGCCTGTTCCGGCGCGGCGGCCGGCAGGGCGGTAAGCACATCCCCGGGCTCGCCCCGGGCGCGTACCGGGCGGTCGCGCAGGCTGGACAGATAGGCTTTCGACCAGCTGGCGATCCGCTTCGACCAGGCCTCGAATTGATCCAGTTTCATCGGCATCTCCCCCTTGCGCGCACTTTTTTATCGTCCCGGTGCATCCAAACCCATCCCCGGATGCATCTCACTTTCAAAGCCCGAGCTGTATCTGACGGGCCGATAGGAGATCAAAATGCGCAAACTTGCTTCCCTGGCTGCGGTGGCAGCCCTGTCCGCAGGCCTGACCCTGCCGGTTCTGGCCCAGGACAGCCAGGACATGAATGTCGAGACCTTTGACCGGATCGATGCGGCCGGCGGCTTCCGGGTGATTCTGGTCCAGGGCGAGACCCACAGCGTCCGCCTTGAGGGGGATGGCCGGGATTTTGACGAGGTCGAGGTCTCGGTGCGCCGCGGTGAGCTCGAGCTCGACCAGGACATGCGTCTGTTCCGCAATAACCGCTCGGTCGATGTCACCGTCTATGTCACGGCACCGCGCTTTACCCATATGGAATTCGGCCGCGGTGTCGGTGCCGAGGTCCGCGATTTCGAGGCCGGTGCGCTGGACCTTGAGGTGTCCACCGGCGCGGTCGTCCGCATGACCGGGTCGTGCAGCGAGCTGGAACTGTCGATGTCGACGGGCGGTGTGCTCTATGCCGAGGAGTTCGTCTGTACCGATGTACGGGCCCGGGCCTCGACCGGGTCGAGCGGTGATATTCACGCCACCGGATATGCCGATGTCCGCGCCTCGATGGGGGCCGATTATGACGTCCATGGCAATCCGCAAAGCCGAGAGCTGCGTTCCTCCATGGGTGCCAGTGTTCGCCTGGTGCGTCCGCGCAGCTGATATTGCCGCGTTCGAGCTGTGCCCTATGGCATTGAAGTGGTTGCGCACTCGCAGCGAAGCAGGTATACGGCGCGGCTCGAACAGATGGCGTGTGCCATCCCAGCAGTTTTCTACCCGGTGGAGAGGCTCATGGCCGTCCCTAAGAGTAAAGTCACGAAATCCAAGCGCGGCTTCCGTCGTAGCCATGACGCAATCAGCAGCACGGCCTATGTCGAAGACAAGGACAGCGGTGAGCTGCGTCGCCCGCACCACATCGATCTGAAGTCCGGCATGTACCGCGGCAAGCAGATCCTTGAGCCGAAAGACGACTGAGTCGGCTTGAACGGACCCCAAACGGTCCGGGCTAAGAGAATACCAAACGCGCCTCGGCAGGACCGGGGCGCGTTTCTCATTATGGGGCTTTCGTCTCTCCTTAGTGACATTCCGGTCTTTTTACAGCTGGGTTAGCGGTAACAAGGCTCGCTTAGGCTTGCGCATGGCCTCGCCTTGTTTATGAAGCGCGCCAAGACTTCTGCGCTTTTCAAAACGAGAGCTTCCATGACCGCCATTACCGACATCACCGCCCGCGAAATCCTCGACAGCCGTGGCAACCCGACCGTTGAGGTCGATGTCGCGCTGGAGGATGGTAGCTTCGGCCGCGCCGCTGTGCCGTCCGGCGCCTCGACCGGGGCTCACGAAGCGGTGGAAATGCGCGATGGCGATACCCGCTATGGCGGCAAGGGTGTGACCAAGGCGATCGATGCGGTTGAAACCGAGATCTTCGAGGCAATCGCCGGTTACGACGCCGAAGACCAGCGCCGCATTGACGAGCTGATGATCGAACTCGACGGCACGGCCAACAAGGCCCGCCTCGGCGCCAATGCCATGCTCGGTGTCTCCATGGCCATCGCCAAGGCCGCCGCTGACGCCCAGTGCATGCCGCTTTACCGCTATATCGGCGGTCTCAATGCCCGCGTCCTGCCGACGCCGATGATGAATATCCTCAATGGCGGCGCGCACGCGGACAATCCGATCGACTTCCAGGAATTCATGATCATGCCGGTCGGTTCGCCGACCTTCTCCGAGGCCGTGCGCTGCGGTGCGGAAGTCTTCCAGGCGCTCAAGGCGGATCTCAAGGCCAAGGGCCTCAACACCAATGTCGGCGATGAGGGCGGTTTCGCCCCGAACATCGCCACCGCAGAACAGGCACTCGACGCGGTCATGGCCGCCATCGAGAAGGCCGGCTACAAGCCGGGCGAGGAAGTCGCCCTGGCTCTCGATGTGGCTTCGACCGAGTTCTTCAAGGACGGCCGCTATGTTCTGGAAGGCGCCAAGACCGATTATGACGCGGAAGGCTTCTCCCAGTATCTCGCCGAGCTGGTCGGCAAATACCCGATCATCTCCATCGAGGACGGCATGGCCGAAGATGACTGGGCTGGCTGGAAAGCCCTGACCGATCGTCTTGATGGCAAGTGCCAGCTGGTCGGCGATGATCTCTTCGTGACCAATCCGGAACGCCTCGCGCACGGTATTGAAGTCGGTGCCGCCAACGCCATTCTCGTCAAGGTCAACCAGATCGGTACGCTGTCGGAAACCCTCGACGCCGTCGATATGGCGCTGCGCTCCGGTTATGGCGCGGTGATGAGCCACCGTTCCGGCGAAACCGAGGACTCCACCATTGCCGATCTCGCTGTGGCGACCAATTGCGGCCAGATCAAAACCGGCTCGCTGGCTCGCTCCGACCGGACCGCGAAATACAACCAGCTGCTGCGCATTGAAAGCGAGCTGGCGGAGACGGGCGTTTATGCCGGTGACACGGCGGTGAGCTGCTAGTCCCGGACCTGGTCCCGGGCCTGGGAGCAGTAACGCTTCCTTCACGCTGATCGCGTTATCTAGATCCATCGACACGGCCAAAAGGCCGGCAATCAGGATGGACCGGTGGACGCGATCAAGCGCCTCATTCCCAGTTTCTTTCTCGCCCTCGCGATTGCCTATTTCGGCTATCACGCGCTGACGGGTGAGCAGGGCGTTCTGAACTGGCTCGTCGTCGAGGCCGAGATTCGCGAGACCGAAGCCGAGCTCGCCGTGGCCACCGCCCAGCGCGAAGGCCTGGAAGAAACCGCAGCCCGTCTGCGCTCCGACAGCCTGGATCTGGACTATCTCGATGAGCGCGCCCGCGACGTTCTCAACGTCGCCCATCCGCGTGAATTCATTGTCGAGATCGAGCCGGACGAGCAGCGCTAGGCGCGCATCAGGAATTTCGCACGCGGAATTCAGACCAAGATCGTTTCAAGTGTAACGATAAAAACTTTCGCCGGGTGCTTGCAGCGCCGGGCGCAATTCTGTTATGGCCGAAGCGAAACATCCGGGAGCGCGGAAAGTATTTCGCGAGCAAAATAATGGCCACGAAGCGTACCAGCTCGAAATCGACCTCTAAAGACCAGATGCTTGCCTATTATCGCGAGATGCTGCTGATGCGGCGTTTCGAGGAAAAAGCCGGTCAGCTCTATGGCATGGGTCTGATCGCTGGCTTCTGTCACCTCTATATCGGCCAGGAAGCCGTCGTGACCGGCATCCAGGCCGCGCTGGAAGAGGGCGATCAGGTCATCACCGGTTATCGCGACCACGCCCACATGCTCGCCTGCGGCATGGATCCCAATGGCGTCATGGCCGAGCTGACGGGTCGTGAAGGCGGCTATTCGCGCGGCAAGGGCGGCTCGATGCACATGTTTAGCCGCGAGAAAAACTTCTATGGCGGTCACGGCATTGTCGGCGCCCAGGTCTCGATCGGCACCGGTCTGGGCTTTGCCAACTGGTACAAGGATAATGGCAAGATCTCCGTCGCCTATTTTGGTGATGGCGCGGCCAATCAGGGCCAGGTCTATGAGAGCTTCAATATGGCCAAGCTCTGGGACCTGCCGGTGATCTTCGTGATCGAGAACAACCAGTACGCCATGGGCACCGCGGTCAAGCGCGCCTCCTCGGAAACCCACCTCTACAAGCGCGGCATCTCCTTCGGCATTCCGGGCGAGGAAGTTGACGGCATGGATGTGGAAGCGGTGCGCAAGGCGGCGGAAAAAGCCGCCAAGCACGCCCGTTCCGGCAAGGGGCCGTATATCCTCGAGATGAAGACCTACCGCTATCGCGGTCACTCCATGTCCGACCCCGCCAAATACCGCACCCGTGACGAGGTCGATGAAATGCGCACGCATCACGACCCGATCGACATGGTCAAAGCCAAGATCATCGACAAGGGCTGGTCGACCGAAGAGGACCTCAAGGCGATCGACAAAGAGGTCAAGGCCATCGTCAACGCCTCTGCCGAGTTCGCCAAGGAAAGCCCGGAACCCGATCCGAGCGAGCTCTACACCGACGTGCTGGTGGAGGCTTAAGACATGACCCCGCAGGCTAAAGAATTCCTCGCCGACTGGCACAAGGCGGTCAAACACCGCGATCGGGAACTGCTGTCCTCCATCATCGCCGAGGGCTGCGAACTGCGCTCGCCGGTGGTCTGGAAGCCGACCGCGGACAAGGACTATCTCCTTCACATCCTGATGGGTGTGATCACCGTCGTGGAAGGGTTTGAATACCGCGATGAGTGGATCAAGGAGAATGAGATCATTCTCGAATTTACCGGCACGGTCGATGGCAAGGGCCTCAGCGCGATCGACCGCATCACGCTCGATGAAAACGGCAAGATGGTCTGCATCGAGGTGATGATGCGCCCGCTCAACACGCTGATCGAGTTCGCAACCCGCATGCGCGAACACGCGCTGGCCTACAAGCCGGACAACGCCGCTCATGGCTAAACACCTGGCGCAATACAATGTCGCCAAGATGCGCGGGGCGGGAGATGATCCGGTGATGGATGATTTCAGCGCGGCCGTGCCTGGGATTCACAAGCTGGCGCAGCGCTCGCCGGGCTTTGTGCGCCTCATCGATGATGGCGGCTACAAGCCTTGGGGCGATGAGCAGGTTCTGCCCAATCTGACCGTCTGGGAAAGCCTCGAGGCGCTCAAGAGTTTTACCTACCGTACCGCGCATGGGGAGATTTTCTCCAAGCGCGACAAATGGTTCGTGCCGCTCGGCCGCCCGCACAATGTGCTCTGGTGGTTCGAGGATGACGGGACCGGACCGGATTTCGAGGACGCGACACGGCGCCTCGACCATCTCAACGAACACGGACCAACGGCGCAGGCTTTCTCCTTCGGCGTTCCCTTTGATGCAGACGGCCAGCCGCTGGCCCAGCTTACTTCCAACAGGACCCACGCTCATGTCGATTGAAATCCTGATGCCCGCGCTCTCTCCGACCATGGAAGAGGGCACGCTTGCCAAGTGGAATATCAAGGAAGGTGACAGCGTCGAGAGCGGCGATGTCATCGCCGAGATCGAGACCGACAAGGCGACGATGGAAGTCGAAGCCGTGGAAGAGGGCGTCGTCGCCAAGCTTCTCGTCGCCGAGGGCACGGAAGGCGTGAAGGTCAATGCCGTCATCGCCATCCTGGCCGAAGACGGTGAGGACGTGTCCGCTGCGGCGGCCGCACCGGCCCAGACCGCTGAAGCCCCGGCCGCTGAAGCCCCGGCTGCAGAGGCTCCGGCTGAGCCGGCCCCGGCGGCGGCCACCCCGGCCATCGATGAGCGCCCGGCCATGATGGCCGCCAATGTCGCCTCGCTGTCCGATCCGGATGTTCCGGCCGGCACCAATATGGTCGAGACCACGGTGCGCGATGCGCTGCGCGATGCCATGGCCGAAGAAATGCGCCGGGACGACACCGTCTTCGTCATGGGCGAGGAAGTCGCCGAATACCAGGGCGCCTACAAGGTCACCCGCGAGCTGCTGCAGGAGTTCGGTCCCAAGCGCGTCGTCGACACGCCGATCACCGAGCACGGCTTTGCCGGCCTGGGTGTCGGTGCGGCCTTCAATGGTCTCAAGCCGATCGTCGAATTCATGACCTTCAACTTCGCCATGCAGGCGATCGACCACATCATCAACTCCGCCGCCAAGACGCTCTACATGTCCGGTGGTCAGATGGGCTGCCCGATCGTCTTCCGCGGTCCCAACTCGGCCGCCAGCCGTGTCGGCGCCCAGCACTCCCAGGACTTCTCGGCCTGGTATGCCAATGTCCCGGGTCTGAAGGTCATCGCCCCGTGGGATGCCGCCGATGCCAAGGGCCTGTTGAAGGCCGCGATCCGCGATCCCAACCCGGTCGTCTTCCTCGAGCACGAGCTGGTCTATGGCGAGAGCTTCGACGTGCCGGAGATGGATGATTATGTCCTGCCGATCGGCAAGGCCAAGATCCGCCGCGAGGGCAGTGACGTCACCATCACCGCGCATTCGCGCATGGTCGGTTTCGCCCTGCAAGCGGCGGAAATTCTCGCCGCTGAAGGCATTTCCGCTGAAGTCATCGACCTTCGCACCCTGCGCCCGCTCGATACCGATACCGTCGTGCAGTCGGTGATGAAGACCAATCGTCTCGTCACTGCCGAAGAGGGCTGGGGCCGCATGGGCGTCGGCGCGGAAATCGCTGCCGTCGTTACCGCCGAGGCCTTCGACTATCTCGACGCCCCGCCGGCGCGCGTGCACCAGGAAGACGTGCCGCTGCCCTATGCCGGCAATCTGGAAAAACTCTCGCTCCCGGGCACGGACGACATCGTGGCCGCGGCGAAGGCCGTTTGTTACGCGGAGTAGGGAGAGATGGGCGTGTTCAACTTCTCGAACGCGACAATCCAGAGCGTCAGCAAGGTGGCTGATCGCATTCATGAGCTTGTCCAGGTGGACCAGAGCTTGCTCATGCACAACTTCGTCCAGGCCCAGGTGTCAAACGGCGAAGCGGGGTTCAAAGTGAATGCCACTATCGGTGGGTTTGGCGCCGAAGGTGCGCAGCTTACCTTGGGCTGGCAAACGCCGCTCCTGTATCAGGTCGTCGACAGTAGTTTGAGCCGCTCCCTGTTCGATCGGGTGGCAACGCTGGGTCTGGCCGAAACCAACGTTCTGTTCGAAGTCCAGCAGTCGTCGTTGGCCGGTCAATTCGAAAACGCACAGGCTGACGGAGTTCTTGAGGCCCCGGTTCGTCACTTCGTGGTGCTCTCTGAACTCGACACCATTCATGTTCTCGCGTCAGAACCGCCGGAGCTCGCTGTTCATCGCTTGGAGCCCGCCGCATGACCAACACCCCGAAAAAATCCTGGCGCCATGGCGAGTGTCATTGTGGTGAGGTCGCGTTCAAGGTGAACCTGCCCGACGCCGTGGTGGCCCTGTCGTGCAATTGCTCGATCTGCGCCAAGACCGGCTTTATCCATCTCATCGTCGAGAAGCCCGACTTCGCCATTGAGCGCGGGGCGGAAAGCCTGACGACCTACACATTCGGCAGCCATACGGCCAAGCACACCTTCTGCTCCAAATGCGGGGTGAAGGCCTTCTACGTGCCGCGGTCGCATCCCGACAGCTGGTCGGTCAATCTGCGCTGCCTCGATGCCGACGCCAATCTCCAGCTGCGCTTTGAAGAATTTGACGGCGCCAACTGGGAAAAGAATATCGCCCAGATTGAAGGCGAGGCGGGGCGGGCGTAATGCACGGCCCGGCCAACATACGCGCCTCCTCGCCCTTGATGGGCGAGGTCCCGCAAAGCGGGGGAGTGGGTGCGCGCCGAAGGCGCACCAGGAGTCTTGCCGGACCCTTCGCTTTTCCCGCTGGCGCGTTCCGCGCCGCACCCTATCCGAGCCAGCGCTTCGCGCTGTCCCACCTTTCCCATCAAGGGAAAGGAGAGAGTTTGAGTATTTTGCCAGGGCGTAACTGCGCTCTCAAAGAGGATTGCTGACATGCCAATCGAAATCCTGATGCCCGCCCTGTCTCCGACCATGGAAGAGGGCACGCTGGCCAAGTGGAATATCAAGGAAGGCGACACCGTTGAGAGCGGTGACGTGATTGCCGAGATCGAGACCGACAAGGCGACGATGGAAGTCGAAGCCGTGGATGAGGGCACGGTCGGCAAGATCCTGGTGGCCGAGGGCACGGAAGGCGTCAAAGTGAACGAGCTGATCGCGCTTCTGCTCGAGGACGGAGAAGATGCCTCGGCGCTGAACGGTGCCTCGCAAGGAACAGGCGCCAAGCCGGCGGAAACCGCACCGGCGGCGAGCGAAAAGCCCGCGGCGAGCGCGCCGAAAGCCGACGCCAAGCCCGCCGCGCCGGCCCCGAAAGCCAGCGCAGATCGCGTGCTGTCCTCGCCGCTGGCACGCCGTATTGCCGCCGATAACAAGCTCGATCTGTCAGCCCTGGAAGGCTCCGGGCCGCGTGGCCGGGTGATCAAGCGTGACGTCGAAGCCGCGCTGTCCGCCCCCAAACCCGCCGCAACGCCCGCACCTGCAGCCCCTCAACCCGCCGCCGCGCCGGCCGCGAGTGCACCGGCGCCGGCACCGGCCGCTGCACCGGCGGACACTGCGAACTCGGAAGAGCCGCTGGCGAAATTCGGCATCAAAACCGGGACTTATGGCCTGCGTGACGCGGATAATGTGACCAAGGTCTCGGCCCGCCGCCTGACCGAAAGCTTCCGCGATATCCCGCATTTCCCGCTCAACATGGACCTGGAAATCGACGCCCTGATGGCCTTCCGCAAGGAGGTCAACGCCAAGGCCGCAGCCGATGGCGACAAGATTTCCGTCAATGATATCCTCATCAAAGCGTCCGGAATGGCCCTGCGCAAAGTGCCCGAAGCCAATGCCTCCTGGGTCGGCGATGGCCGGATTGCGCGTCATTACAACACCGATGTTTCGGTCGCCGTTGCCATCCCGGGCGGTCTGATTACGCCCATTGTCAAAGGGGCTTATCACAAGGGCCTTGTGCAGATTTCGCGCGAGATGAAAGACCTTGCCGCCCGCGCCAAGGAGCGCAAGCTGAAGCCGGAAGAATTCCAGGGCGGATCCTTCTCGATCTCCAATCTGGGCATGTTCGGCGTGAAGAGTTTCTCCTCCATCATCAACCCGCCGCAGGGCATGATCCTGTCTGTCGGGGCAGGGGAAAAGCGCCCGGTCGTCAAGGATGACGCGCTGGCCATTGCCACCGTCATGAGCGTCACGCTGACCTGCGATCACCGTGTCGTCGATGGCGCCACCGGTGCGCGCTGGCTGCAGGCCTTCAAGGGCTTTGTCGAAGATCCGGTGACAATGCTGATGTGATCGGGCGGCACCTGCTTGTCCACGTTTGATTGAGCTGCGCTATGCTGTGCGCATGGAGGATGACATGACCGTCAAGACCATCTCCCTGGTGGAGAAGCATGCGCAGTTTGACGAGCCATGGTCGCCCAAGCGCATCGCGACCGTGGACAATTACGAGATCAAGCTGGCCAAGGCGTCGGGGTATTTCGACTGGCACAAGCATGACGAGGAAGATGAGCTCTTCCTTGTGACCAAGGGCATCCTGCATATTGAGATCGTGGGACAGGACACGGTCGTGCTCGGCCCGGGCGAGATGTGTGTCATCCCCAAAGGGGTTCGCCATCGTCCCGTGGCCCAGACCGAGGTGGTCGACCTCCTGCTGATGGAAAAGAGCGGTGTCACCAATACCGGTGACAATCCCGACAGCGACCTGACCCAGGTGATCGAGGACCTCTAGGCCGCAGGGGCGTTATCCGGCCCTAGAGTCCGAAGGATTTCAGCGCCGCCCTGGCGATGTCCTCACCCCATTCCTGGACGAAATGCCCGCCCTCGGCGACTTCCATAGGCTCGGGGCAATTGCGGATCAGCTTGCGCAGGCCGTGCATGGCTGGCGGTCCGAGAACAGGGTCCTGCATGCCGATGGCCATGAAGCTGTCGCCCTGCCAATCCTCTTTCCAGAACTTGACGGCGGCGAGACCGGTATCCACGCCTTCCATGCCCGGATCGGTTTGAACAAGGGCCGGGAAGCGGCGTACGCCGGCCTTGAATACAGGACCGGGGAAGGGCGCATCATAGGCGGCGACCTCGGCCTCGGTGAGGATCGGGGTGGAGCGTTTCATCAGTCCGCCGACATTGAAATCGGGCGTATTGGCGACGTAATCGCGCCAGGCATTGAAGCCGTCCCCGGCCGGGCGGCCGACTCCGATGGAGGTGTTCATCACTAAAAGCCGGGTGAAGCGGTCGTGGTAGTCCATTGGCAGGGTCAGCCCCAGCAGCCCGCCCCAGTCCTGGCAGACAAGGCAGACATCGCTGAGATCCATGCGCTCGAGGAAGGCCTTGAGCATGTTGCGATGGAAGTGGAAGGTGTAATCGGCATCGGCCACCGGCTTGTCGGAGCGGCCAAAGCCAAAGAAGTCCGGCGCGATCACCCGGGCCCCGGCCTCCAGAAAGACCGGGATCATCTTGCGATAGAGGAAGGCCCAGCTCGGTTCGCCATGCAGGCACAGAAACACCGGTGCCCCGGCTTTCGGACCCTCATCGACATAATGCATGCGCAGGCCCTCATAGCCGGGCAGGTCGTCGATATAATAGGGCTGATAGGGCCAGTCGGGCAGCTCGGCGAAACGGTCATCCGGCGTGCGAACATGGTCGAGCATAAGTGTCATCTGGGCCTCCCGCGGTTTTCTTTGTGGGCACCCTAGGCGGGTTGCCGGACGCGGCCAAATACAATCGGGACCAGCCCCGTGCATCGCCGCTATGCGGTGGGATGAGCGGAGCCCGTGGCTGCTTGGGTTGCTGAATGCCCAGACCTTCATACCGAAATCGAAATCTTCGCTTGCAACGCCATTGATCAGACGCCGTGTCGCTGCTATCGAGCGAACTAAGTTAGCGTTATACTTCGCATGTAAAGAAAGGCTCCGGCATGGCGGATACCAGCTTTGACGTGATCATCATTGGCGGTGGCCCGGGCGGCTATGTTGCGGCGATCCGTGCGGCCCAGCTCGGCCTCAAAACCGCGGTGGTGGAGCGTGAGCATCTCGGTGGCATCTGCCTGAACTGGGGCTGTATCCCGACCAAGGCCCTTTTGCGCACCTCCGAGGTCTATCACCTCATGCACAATGCGAAGGATTTCGGCCTGTCCGCGGAGAAGGTCAGCTTCGACATCGAGGCGGTGGTCAAGCGCTCGCGCGGTGTCGCCGGCCGGCTGTCCGGTGGCGTAGCCATGCTGCTGAAGAAGAACAAGGTCACCGTCATCGACGGTGAAGCCAAGCTGGCCAAGACAGCGGGTACGCCGGACGTGCTGGTGGGCAAGGACCGCTACAAGGCCAAGCATGTCATCATCGCCACCGGTGCCCGGGCCCGCACCGTGCCGGCAGCAGGTCTCGAGCCGGATGGCGACAAGATCTGGACCTATAAGGAAGCGATGACACCGAAGACGATGCCGAAATCGCTCCTGGTCATCGGCTCCGGCGCCATCGGCATCGAGTTTGCCAGTTTCTACAAGACCATGGGCGCTGAGGTCACGGTCGTTGAAATGATGGACCGGGTGCTTCCGGTCGAGGATGCCGAGATTTCCAAATTCGCAGCCAAGTCCTTCACCAAGCAGGGCATGAAGCTGATGACGTCGGCCCAGGTCGACAAACTGGTCAAGGATGCCAAGGGGGTGAAGGTCCACGTCAAGGACGCCAAGGGCAAGGTCGAGATTGTCGAGGTGGAGAAGGTCATCCTGGCGATCGGCATCCAGGGCAATACCGAAGGCCTCGGCCTTGAGGCACTGGGTGTGAAAACTGATCGCGGCCATATCATCAATGACGGCTTCGGCCGCACCAATGTGCCCGGCGTCTACGCTATCGGAGATGTGGCCGGTCCGCCCTGGCTGGCGCACAAGGCCAGCCATGAGGGCGTGGTCTGCGTTGAGAAGATCGCCGGTGAGAATGTCCACCCCTTCGAAACGGGGAATATCCCCGGCTGCACCTATTGCCACCCGCAGGTTGCTTCAGTCGGGCTGACCGAGGCCAAGGCCAAGGAGGCGGGCTTTGAGGTCAAGGTCGGACGCTTCTCCTTTGTCGGCAATGGCAAGGCGATCGCTCTGGGTGAAGACCAGGGCCTGGTGAAAACTGTGTTCGACGCCAAGACCGGTGAATTGCTGGGCGCGCACATGGTCGGTGCCGAAGTGACCGAAATGATCCAGGGCTATGTGGTCGCCCGCCAGCTGGAAACCACCGAGGAAGACCTGATGCACACCGTCTTCCCGCACCCTACGCTGTCGGAGATGATGCATGAGAGCGTGCTCGACGCCTATGGCAAGGTCATCCACATGTAGACCCGCCCTCGCGGGCTGAGCGCGCTGGCCGACACAGCCAGCTATCACACTGGAAAAGAACGGACTTTGCGAGAAGCGGTCGAGGGCGCGGCGGCTTTGATCCAGGCGCCGGAATAACCCTTCCCGCCAAGGGGGGAATTCTGGCGGGACGTTCCCTGCATCCGATTCCCCGTTCATGTGCATCATAGGCTCGAGATACGCGCATCAGGCGCATCGGGAGCGAAGAATGCACAAGCTGATTTTGGTCACCATGACCGCCCTGGCCGTGACCGGCTGTACCTATTCCCACCATGGTTCGGGCGATGACCGCTCCGTCGAAGGGGCGGGGCTTGTCGCGTCGCGCAATGTCGATATCGCCGGCGATGCCGAATTCGCCGGCATGCTGGTCCGGGTCAATGGCGAGGTCGGCCGCGACCTGTCCATGGCCGGCGCCAGCGTTCGCTCTGATGCCAAGGTCGGCGGCGATCTTGAAGCCGCTGCAGCGCGGTTGCGCTTTACCGGTGAGGTCGATGGCGATGCCGAGCTCGCCGGTGCCTCAATCGATATCGACGCCACCTTCCACAACAATGTCTCGATGGCCGGTGCCAAGATCGAACTGGACGGCCTGATCGAAGGCGAACTTGAGATCTATGGTCACAATGTGGAGCTCAAGGGTGAGGTCCTCGGTCCGGTCAAAATGATCGGCGAGGGCGACACCGAGAATGGCAGCCTCGTGCTCTCAGGCCGTTTCATGGGCGGCGGTGCCTTCTGCGCCACGGAGATCGAGGTCGAGCGCAGCGCTGAGTTCGCCGGCGAGTTTGTCTTCGTCGCCGATGCCGAACCGGCCAATCTTCCGGCCGGTGCGGTCTTCGAAGCCCTGGACGGGCGCGAATGTGACCGCATTGATCTCTAGAGCGTCCGTTTAAGACAAGAATAGAGCCAGACAAGAAAAAGGGCCCGGTGGACAATCCGCCGGGCCCTTTTGCATTGAGGCTGTCGCGTCCTACTGAGCGGGTTCCGGCTCGGCCGGCGCAGCCGCCGGAGTGGCCATGGCTTCCTCAGCGGTGCGCTGGACACGCCCGTAATCGGTCTTGCCGGTACCCAGAACAGGCACTTCGTCGACGACAATGATTTTCTTGGGAATGGCCAGCTCGGTGACGCCGTGATTCTTGGCGAAGGAGACGAGGCTTGCCCGGTCGGCATCCTTTTGCGTGGTCAGCAGGATTATCTGCTCGCCCTTGCGCTTGTCCGGCAGGGCTGCTGCCGCGTGCATGCTGTCCGGCCAGAGCGAGGTGGCGCAATTCTCCACTACGGCCAGGGACACCATCTCTCCGCCCAGCTTGGCAAAGCGCTTGACGCGTCCGCGGATGCGCAGGAAGCCATCCTTGTCGATGGTGACGATATCGCCGGTATCATGCCAACCGGCATTGGGCTCTTCGAGCACCAGCGGCGCGGACGGGCGGATATAGCCCTTCATGATATTGGGCCCGCGGATATGCAGCTGGCCGCCTTCCTCGATACCGGTGACGCTGATCAGCTTGGCCTGGCAGCCCGGCAGAAGCTGGCCGACCGTGCCCGGCTTGTTATTGTCCGGCTGGTTCACCGCCAGGACGGGTGCGGCCTCGGTCAGGCCATAGCCCTCGACAATTTCCAGGCTGAATTTGCGCTTGAGCGCTGTCCGGGTCTCGTCCTTGACGCGCTCGGCCCCGCAGACCGCCATGCGCAGGGATTTGAGATCTTCCTGGTCAGCCGCCCGGGCATATTGATTGATGAAGGTGTCCGTGGCGAAGAGAATGGTCGAACCGGTCTCCGCAACGCGCTTGACGATGGTCTTGGCCTGTAGCGGGGTCGGGTGACACACAGCCGGTATGCCCAGATTAAGCGGTAACAGGACGCCGCCGGTCAGACCAAAGCAGTGGAAGGTCGGCATCGGGTTGAAGACGACATCATCCGGGTAGAGCTGGATGTGATCGCGGACCTGTTCGACATTGGCCAGGAGATTGGCGTGGCTGAGGACGACGCCCTTGGGCTCTCCCTCGGTGCCGGAGGTGAACAGGTAGACGGCGGCGTCGTCGGGTGAGGGCCAGGCCCGGACCGCCCAGGGCGCAACCATGCCGACGGCGGCGGCGACCTTGTCCATGGTGGACAGGTTCTCACGCACGTCCTCGAGATAAATCATCTCGTGGTCGCGAGCCAATTCGGCTTCCAGGTCGTGCAGCTCACCCAGCTCGATGAAACGGCGGGCAGTAACGATGCGCTTGCATTTGCTGGCCTTGCAGGCCGATTTCAGAGCCCGGTCGCCGGCCGTGAAGTTGAGCATCGCCGGAACGCGGCCATAGGCCGAGATGGCGAAGAAGGAAATGATCGCCCCAACGCCTGTCGGCAACAGGATGGCGACGGCTTCGCCGGGCTCGGTGCCGGCCTTGAGCGCATGACCCAGGGCGAAGGAGGCCTTGACCAGATCATCATAGCTCAGCTCGCGCCCATCGGCGTCGATGGCTGCGATCTTCTTGCCGCCATAGCGGCCCTTGGATTGCAGCAAAGCCTGAAAGACGGATTTGCGGATCCGGCCCTCATTGAAAGTGGCACCGGAATAAATGGTTTCCGCGAGGCCGGCCGGTTCCGGATTGCTTTCCGGAGCCGGATCGGCGGCTGTTTGCTCAGCCATAGATGTCCTCCCACTCACGCCGATTCGATTGGGCGCGTTGTTTTTGTGACAACGATATTACCGCGCCCACGCGGGGAGGGAAGTGTTGATACTGTTTACAAGGCGCTGTATCCGCCCGAGATTTCTCGTAAAACAAGAATAATTTATCGATAAACAAAAAATCGCTTGATATCGTTTTTCGATAATGTATGGTCCGCATGAACGCTGGGGAGCGTCAAAGTCCCCGTCGCAACTGGTTTTGACGGGACCGATACGGGAGTTTCAGACATGCGCAAGGCATGGCTTCTGGCAGGCGCTGTAACAGCGTCTCTGGCTACATCAGGCTGCGTTGTCGTGGTCGGCGATGATGGTGATGGCAAGAGCTGGACGGCTCACACTTATGCCGAAGGATATCAGGTCGTTGACCGCAATGGCGATTACAGCCGTATCGGTGGCGACATAAATTTGCGCGGCCGGATCGGCGGCGATCTCAGCCTGATCAGCGGCGATGTTGACGCCGATGAGCTTGAGGTCGGTGGCGATGTCTCGATCGCGGCGGGCGATGTCGATTTCAACGGTGCCGTGGACGGCGAAGTGTCGATCGCGGGCGGTGATGTGAACTGGCTTGGCTCCGCGGGCAGCGATTTTTCCATCGCAGCGGGTGAACTGACCGTTCGGGGTGATATTGCCGGTGAAGCCGCAATGGCAGCCGCGAGCATGCATCTCGACGCGGATTTCGCCGACGAGGTTGTCGCCCAGGCAGACGAAATGCGGGTCGAAGGCCGTATTTCAGGCCCGGCCAAACTGGTCGCGGCCGAAGAAATCAAGCGTCGCCGTATGGATGATCCGGAGCATGGCCTGATCGAGATTTCCGCAAATCTTGAATCCGGCGGCGATATCTGCGCGCGTACCGTGATCTTCGAACCGGGCGCCCGTCTGGGCGGAGAGCTTCGCGTCTGGGCTGAAAGCGAGCCGGAAATCCCGGCCGGTATGAATGCCAGCCGCGTGACTTTCGAATATCGCGATGATCGCGATTGCGACGACATTCTGGACTAGCACAAATCCACAATAAGGAACCTGACCGCCGGGGGGCGCAGGGAGTAAAATCATGGATCTCAAAAAGCTAATCATGGCCGGGGGGCTGGCCTTAGCTGTACTTGCCGGTGGCGCCCAGGCGCAGATCATTGGCGGCGATGTGGTTGTCGATGGCAGCCGGGACGATGTCATTTTCCTCGGCGGGGAGATGCATGTCTCCGGCACCGTCGAGGGCGACGTGTTCGGCATGGCCGGCGAGGCTCAAATCGACGCCGATGTGTCCGGTGACGTACAGTTCTTCGGCGGCGATCTTTCGCTGGCCGGTACGGTCGCCGGTGAAGTCGATGCCGCGGCCGGCGATATCAATCTGTCCGCTGATGTGGGCAATGACGTCAATGTTGCTGCCGGCGATGTAACTGTCAGAGGTGCGATTGCCGGCGACCTCAACGCAGCCGGCGGTTCTGTGGATATTCACGGCTCTGTTGGCGGCGAAAGCCATCTGGCCGGCGGACATGTCCTGCTTGCCCCGGAAAGCGAATACACCGGTACGGTCGAGATTATCGGCGGCCATATCGAGTTCCAGGGTGTCGCCCGCGACCGGGTCGAGATCGAGGCCGAGCAAGTCGTTCTTTCCGGCCGCTTTGACGGTGATGTCGAAATCCTGGCGGAAGAGGTGCGAGTGGCCTCTGGCGCCGTTGTCAGCGGCACGCTCGAAATCGAAGGCCCGACCGAACCGATCATTGAAGACGGTGCCAGCGTTGCTGTGATGGACTACAGCCAGCGCGACTTTGATTTCGAACGCGAGAATATCGATGAGTTCGACGTCGACTTCGACTTCGATGGTCCGCTGAATTTCGCCATCGGCGTCGGTGAGAACATTCCGGCAGCCTTCCTGGCGACCGCATTCGTGATCGGTTTCCTGATCGCTCTGATGTCGCCCAATGGTCTGCGTGGCATGACGTCGGCTTTCCGTCGCCGTCCGGTCTCCGCACTCTTCCTCGGTGCGATCGGTATCCCGATGGTGTTCATCATCGCCATGGTGGTGATCGTGCTGCTGATGGCGACGGTGATCGGCATTCCGCTGGCGATCCTGCTGCTGGTCATGCTGCCCTTCATCTATATCGGCTTCATGGCGATTGGCGGTTTCGCGGTTGGCGATCTCATCTTCAATCGCAGCTATCCCAATGCCGGACTGGGTCTGGCCCTGCGGGCTGCCTCGCTCCTGGTCGTGCTGGTTGCGGTCTATGTGCTCGGCTTCGCCCCGGGTCTGGGGCTGCTGATCGGCCTCGTGGTGCTGGCGATCGGCATCGGTTCCTGGCTCCTGTCCTTCGGCAAGCATCCTGATGGACGTGATGACCGGGAAGCTGAGCCCAAGGAAGCGCCGCGCCGTGATCCTGAACCGTCAGATGACGGATCTGTAACCGACGGCGAGGGGTGACCCTAGGAAAAGTAGGCGTTACACAGTCCCCGGAACAGAAGTCCGCTTCGGCGGCACCAAAGGGGACCCATGCGCAAGCTTTCCGTTATTGCACTGGCTGCGGCCGTCGCGACGCTCAACGTTGCGGCGGCCCAGCCGATTCGTCAGACCACCAATGACTGGCGAGACGCATTCCGTCAGCTCGAGGACGAGGACTGGCCGACACCGAACCGGGAACGCCGGGCCACCGGCGCGCCGGGACCGGATTACTGGCAGCAGGATGTCGATTACGACATCGATATCCACCTCAATGAGCGCACCAAGGTGCTGACCGGTTCGGCGACGGTCACCTATACCAATAACGCTCCCGATGAACTGAACTTCCTCTGGTTCCTGCTCGATCAAAACCGCTTCCGCGACGATTCCATTGCGGTAATGACGGAAACTGTTGGCGGCGGCGGGCGTGCCGCCTCACGCGTTGGCGGATCCATGCCGGAAGGCCTGTCGGCCTATTCGGTGCGGCGCCGCGATCGTCTGGAAAATGACGGATATGGTTTCAACATCACCAGCGTGACCGACGCCAATGGTGACGACATGGATCACACCATTGTCGACACGCTGATGCGCATTGATCTCGATGACACGCTTGAGACGGGCGACAGTGTCACCTTCACCATCGAGTGGAATTACCGCCTGATCGAAACCCAGGTCGTGGGCGGCCGAGCGGGCTGGGAGTGTTTCGAGGAAACCAGCGATACCGGTGGCGACTGCATCTACCAGATCGCGCAATGGTTCCCGCGCGCGGCGGTCTTCTCCGACTATGAGGGCTGGCACAACAAGGCCTTCCTCGGTCGCGGCGAGTTCGGGCTGGAGTTTGGCGACTACAACGTCTCCATCACCGTGCCGCAGGACTTCATCGTCTCCGCCACGGGGGTGTTGCAGAACCCCGAAGAGGTGTTGACCCAATCCCAGCGCCAGCGTCTAGAAGAGGCGCGCACGGCCGACGAGCCGGTCTTCATCGTCACCCCGTCGGAAGCCCGCGCCAATGAGCGCCGCGGCACGCGTTCGGAAGCGACCTGGGAATTCTACGCCGAAAATGTCCGCGACTATGCCTGGGCCGGCTCGCGCAAATTCATCTGGGATGCGGTGGGCGTGGAGCAGGACGGGGAGGGCGAGGCGCCTGATCTCGTCATGGCTATGTCCTTCTATCCCAATGAAAGCGAACCGCTCTGGTCATCCTTCTCGACCCGGGCCGTTGAGCATACGCTGGACGTCTACAACTCCTTTGCCTTTCCCTATCCCTATCCGGTCGCGCAATCGATTGCCGGCCCGCAGGGCGGGATGGAATACCCGATGATCACCTTCAATGGCGGCACTTATGGCCGGCCGGTCGAAGATGATGACGGCAATCTGTCCTATTCGCTGCGCGCCAAGCGCGGTCTGATCGGGGTGATCATTCACGAGATCGGGCACATCTATTTCCCGATGGTCGTGAATACGGACGAGCGTCAGTGGACGTGGATGGATGAAGGGGTGAATTCCTTCCTCCAGTTTGAGGCCGAGCGACTGTGGGAGGAAGATTTCCCGGTGCGTCGCGGCGACCCTCACACGATCACGTCCTACATGGTGTCGCGCAATCAGATGCCGATCATGACGCAGTCGGATTCGATCCTGCAATTCGGTCCCAACGCTTATTCCAAGCCGACCATCGCTCTGGTCATCCTGCGCGAAACGGTCCTCGGCCGCGAATTGTTCGACGAAGCTTTCCAGACCTATGCCCGGCGCTGGCGCTTCCGGCGACCGACGCCCTATGACTTCTTCCGTACCATGGAAGAAGTGTCCGGTGTCGATCTCGACTGGTTCTGGCGCGGCTGGTTCTACTCGACCGATCATGTCGACATTTCCATCGACCGGGTCATCGAGGGCACGCTGAATACGGAAAACCCGGAGATCGAGAATGCGCTCGAGGCCCAGATCGAAGCCGAGCGCGCAGAAAGCCTGACACAGGTGCGCAATCGGGAAAATGGCCTGTCCACCTATGCGGACAGCAATCCCGAAGTAATCGAATTCTACTCCCGGACCGATCGACATGCGGTAACCAATCGTCAGCGTGAGGCCTATGAGCGTTTCCGCGACGGGCTGGAGGAATACGAGGAAGAGATCATCGATCGCGGTGATCGCTTCTACTATGTCGACCTGTCCAACCAGGGCGGCGTGGTGATGCCGGTCATTCTCGAATTCACCTTTGCCAATGGCGAAACCGATCTGGTCCGCATTCCGGCCGAGATCTGGCGCTATAACCCGGTGAACACGACCTGGGTCTATCGCACCCAGCGCGAGGTGGTTTCGGTGGAACTCGATCCGCTTTGGGAAACCGCTGATGCCGACCGGACGGATAATTATTATCCGCCGCGCATCGAGCCGACGCGTCTGGAGATGTACCGCTCCTCGTCCAGCACTTCCAACATGATGGATGACATGGATCGTCGCGTGACCCGCGACGACATCCAGGACAGGCCCGAATAGGACAGCCATGAGTCTCAAAGCCAACATTCTGGGCGCAGTTATCGCCGGGGTTGTCGTCATGACGGCCCCGGCGTTCGCGCACAAAGTCCACGCCGGCGCCACCGAGGTCAGTCTCAATCCGCGCACCGGCGAGATGGAAGTCGTCCACCGCATCTTTGCCGATGACCTCATGGTCGCGATCGGCCGGGATGATGGCGATGCTGAAGATGTACTGGCCGAGGCGGCCGGGCTTGAAGCGGTGCGCGATTACACGCTCGCCAATTTCCGTCTGGGAGATCCCACCGGCCTGCTTTACGAGCTCGATTATGTCGGCGCCGAGATCGATGGCGAGTTTGCCTGGATCTATTTCGTCACAGAGGCCCCGCAGGACGAAAGCGGTTTTACCGTGGACAATGACCTGCTCGCCGATGTGCTCGACGACCAGGTCATGATGACCAATTTTCGTTTCAACTCCCTGGTCCGCACCGCCATGCAGGGCGAGGGGCGGCGCGAACCGGTGCGGGTCAGTTTTGTCGATTAGTTCGCAAAACGCTCATTAATCCAGTCAGATATGAGTTCGAGAGCGGCAGGATCGAAGGTCGTTTCGATCAAAGCGTACTCGGCCAAGGCTCCTGTCTGCGCCGGTTGGAACATGTGATTGAGCCCCTCGAGCTCCAGGATCGTGGCGTCATCATTGCCCGCCAGACCTGACCGCAGACCTGCGAGGCTGGACGCGGCAGGGACCTGGAGGTCGAGACTGCCCACAAGGGCCAGGACCGGCTGATCGACCTGTTCGAGAAAGCGCGACGGGTCATGGCGAAGAAACTCCACATACCAATTCCGGCCCATTTGCGAGAGCAGCACATGCCGCTGGGTTTCGGGGACGCCGAGCGCAGCGAGGTGGCTCGGTGTGACGATCTCATCGAGCCGGGCCCGCGCGGCTTCACCGTCCGGCACATCGATCAACTCTGCGGTGAGTTCGCTCAGGGCTGTCAGGGCAAGCTCGATATCGGCCTCGCTCTGACCGCCAGCCCGGGCCATCAGGCCGGTTTGCTCAAGGATGATCTCCCGGCCGGTGGTGCCGGGTCCGGCCAGCAGCACCATAAAATCAGGGGCATGCCTGTGGCCGGCCAGCATTGGAGCGATTAAACCGCCTTCGCTGTGCCCGATGACACCCGTGCTGTCTGCGTCGATGCGCGGTTGCGTCGAGAGCCAGGCTAGCGCCGCGGCGGCATCGCTGGCGAAATCCGCTGAGGTTGCTGTGGCGAATTCGCCGGTGGACTCGGCAAAGCCCCGGTCGTCATAGCGCAGCACCGCAATACCGTTTCGCGAAAGATGGTCGGCCAGAACGGCAAAGGGTTTGTGCTCCCAGACCGATTCATCGCGATCCTGAGGGCCTGAACCGGAGATCAGAACCACAGCAGGATGTGGACCGTCACCATCGGGAATCGTCAGGGTGCCGGCCAGAACGACACCGGCCGCCTCGGGATTGGCAACGCGTACCTCTTCAATGGTGTAAGGAAAGGGCGCTTGCGGCGTTTGCGGCCGGTTGGCCTCGACCACTTCGTTGGACACGCGAGAGAACACGAGGTCTACATCGGGGAAGCCGGGACGCGTCCAGTCGCCCGCCAAGGACATGGCATCCGATGCGAGCTGAGCGTTGAAACGAACCTGCGCTGCTGGAACCTGGAAGCTGACATCGGCACCATTGCGCGTGAGCGAGGTGACCGGGATGCCGTAGGCGGCCTGATCGATACTATCCAGTGTCGCCCGGGTGCCCTCATTGTTGGTTTCCACGTTCAGCGCCAGGCGCAAGACCGTACCCTCGCGGTCAAGTTCCGCCTCCCAGCGGCCATCGAGGCCCTCGATTATTGTGGCGGTCTGCTGCCCCGGCCGGGAAAAACTGAGCGGCAGAGCCATGCCCTGGGTGAACTCACCGTCAAATCGCTGGGCTTCCGCATTCCATTCTCCAGCGTAGCTGGCCCCGATGGGTGCGATGTCAAATACGAGGCTGGTCTCCGAAACGGATACGCGGCTCACGGGTATTTTCTGCCCCGGCGCCTGGTCAAGGCTTTCCAGGACAGCCGTGTGGCCCCCGTTCTCCGCGTTGGAGATCGTAATCAGAAGGCGGAGTGTTCCTCCCGGCGTCTCCAGAGCGCCAATCCAGTCGCCGCTCCAGTCTACCTCCTGGGCCTGTGCGGCCAGGGGCAGTCCGACGACGGCCAAGCAAATGATCAGGGTGCGCAATACAGGCAAGGGCATTCTCATTCTCCTTGAATTGGGCAAGGGGTCGTTGTTCGCCCGTTCGGGGGCGTTGTTTCATGCGTTCGGGTTGAGGAAGCGGCGTCGGGTTAGTTTTTGCCGTGCCGGAGGATCCGGCGAAGCATGACCAGTCCGATGCCGGACACGAGCACGGCCATCCCCGTGAAGAGTGCCCAGTCGAGCGGTGCGAAGGCCCACACGGCCGCGTAAACGATCGCGGTGAGCATGAACATACGGCCGGCAAAGCGGTTGAAGGCCTGTTCGGATGCGCGGTCGCATTTGGTCGAGTTCAGCGACACGCCGCGTTTGGGAACGAGATTGCCATAGGCGGCAAACACCAGGCCGAACACCACGCCCATGGTCCGCTGTTCGAAATCATCATTCATCTGCACGAATTGCGATGTGTAAGCGGCGGTCATGGCTAGCGGGATGGCCAGCATCAATCCGGCCGAAGTGATGGCGTTGCGGATCTGGGTCAGCTCCTCTATCGCCTCATCGCTGGATGCTCCGCGGAATTTCAGGCGCTCTATGAGCAACCAGACAATCGGGAAGCCAGCGGCAACAGCCAGGAACAGCCAGGCGGCATCTGGATTGAGCCAAGCGCTGGTGGCCCCGAAAGCAACAACAAGGCCGGTCATGATCAGGGGCGTAATGATTTGCGGACGGTCAAGGCTCATGGCGTGTCCTCCTTATTGTCTGGATTGGGGGCCCCGATACCGAAGGCTTGGGCGAAGCCGAACAGCGCGTCTTCAAGGACGCTGAGGCGAATGCGGTAGATGATTTGCTTGCCCTGCTTGGTCGCGTCGACCAGGCCGGCTTCCTTCAACACGGCGAAATGCGCCGACATGGTCGGCTTCGAGACATCGAACTGGGCCGCGATGTCCCCGGCGCTCATGGGTTCTTCGCGCAAGAGCTCGAGGACGCGGCGCCGGGTCGGGTCGGCAAGGGCTTTGAATACACTGCTCATGGAAAGACAATTAGCTAAACGTCGAAACGAAGTCAATAACAATTCGATATCTGGCTAATCATTCATTCGGGGGCGCTTCGCCGACGCCCCTTGGCGGAGCCGGTGATCAATGCCATCTAGGCAGGCAGAAGAGGGCGCCGAACGCCCTTAATCAGGGGGCTCAATGGCCAGGCTCTTGCTCTATTACGCCCATCCCGGGCAGAAATTCTCTCATGCGAACAAGGCAATGTGGACCGCCGCCCAGGAGTTGGACGGCATTACCCGCGTTGATCTCTATGCTGAGAATCCGCGCATGGATATCGATGTCGACCGCGAGCAGGCGCGTCTGCTGGAACACGATGTCATCCTCTTCCAGTTTCCGCTGTTCTGGTACTCGACGCCGGCCATCATCAAGGAGTGGCAGGACCTCGTACTTGAACACGGGTTCGCCTACGGCGCCGGCGGAGACAAGCTGACCGGCAAGACCCTGATGCTGGCCATTACCGCAGCTGGCCCGACCGAGGCTTATAGCCATGAGGGCTATCAACGCTTCCCGCTGAGGACTTTTCTCACGCCGCTGCAGCAGACCGCGCATCTGTGTGGGATGCGCTTCGCGACCCCTTATGTGCTGCACGCCTCGCTGCGGGCGCCGAGCGATGGCGCTGTGGAGCCGCATGCGCTGGGATATCTCAAACTGCTGGGCGCCATCCGCGACAACCGGTTCGATTTCGACAAGGCGGCGGCGCAAGACATCATCACCCATGACACTTTGCCGATCCGGGAGCTGATCTGAGCCATGGGCGATTTTCTCCTTCTCGCTTTCATCTTCCTCAGTGCCGGCGTTATCGCCGTCCCGATCGCTTCGCGGCTCGGACTGGGGTCCGTGCTCGGCTATTTGCTGGCCGGCATAGCCATCAGCCCGCTGCTTGCCGCCATCGACGTCAATGTGACCGCGATTCAGCAATTCGCCGAATTCGGCGTGGTCATGATGCTGTTCCTGGTCGGGATCGAGCTTGATCCGCGACGTTTGTGGGATCTGCGCGCCAAGCTCCTGGGGCTGGGCGGGCTGCAGGTCGCCCTGACCGTTTTCGCCTTGATGGGTGTGGCCATGCTGTTTGGCTATAACTGGTCCGTTGCCCTGGCGATCGGTTTGATCCTGATGCTGTCATCGACAGCCATTGTTCTGCAAACCCTGCAGGAAAAGGGATTGTTGAAGTCGGACGGCGGACAGGGGAGTTTTTCGGTGCTCCTGTTCCAGGACATCGCCGTCATTCCCATGCTGGCGCTGATCCCGCTACTGGCGCTGCCGGAGCTTATTCCGGCGGTTTCGGATGCCGCCCAAGCCGGTGCGGGCGAAGAGGGCAACTCGCTCAGCCTGGTCGAGGGATTAGCGGGGTGGCAGCAGGCCGGCGTCACTATTGGCGCCATCGCTTTTGTTATTCTTGGCGGCAGCTATCTGACGCGTCCGATTTTCCGGTTCATCGCCATGGCTCAGCTGCGTGAGCTTTTCACCGCGACGGCCCTGATGATCGTGATCGGTATCGCCCTGCTGATGACGCTGGTCGGCCTGTCACCGGCACTGGGGACTTTCCTCGCCGGCGTTGTCCTGGCCAACAGCGAATACCGCCACGAGCTTGAGAGTGATATCGACCCGTTCAAGGGGCTTTTGCTCGGGCTGTTCTTCATCACTGTGGGGGCCAGTATCAATTTCCAGCTCCTCTTCGCCGACTTCGCCCCCTATCTCGGCGCGGCGATCGGTTTCATGGCGGTCAAGGCCGTGGTCATGCTGGGGCTGGCGATCGCCTTCAAGATCCGCGGTGCGGACAAGTGGTTGTTCGCCCTTGGCCTTGCCCATGCCGGTGAGTTTGCCTTTGTCCTGCTTTCCCTGTCGGTTGCGAATTACGTCATCCCGCAGGCCCTGGCGGATCAGCTCCTGCTTGTCGTCGCCTTGTCGATGCTCATCACGCCCTTGCTCTTTATCTTGTTCGACAAGGTGATTGCCCCCGCCTATGCCACACCGGGCGAGGCGGGCGCGGACGAGATCGACGAGAATAATCGCATCATCATCGCCGGGCACGGCCGGTTTGGCGGGATCGTCAATCGTATGCTGCGCCGTTAAGGCTATGAGACGACCGTTCTCGATTACAGTTCAGACCAGCTGGAAATGCTGCGGACCTTCGGGTTCCAGGTCTATTTCGGGGACGCCACCCGGCCGGACCTTTTGCATGCGGCCGGTATTGTCCACGCGAAAATGCTGATCATCGCCATTGATGACAAAGAGCAGATCACCGAGCTGACGCGATATGTCTGCAAGCATTATCCCGGCGTTCACATCATCGCTCGCGCCAAGGACCGCCAGCACGTCTATGATCTCTACGCTGCGGGATGCCGGGACATCATCCGCGAGACCTTTGACAGCGGGGTGCGGACGGGGCGCTCAGCCTTTGAGGCCCTGGGCGTGCACCCGTTCGAGGCCGAGCGCATGGCGCGCGGTTTCGTCAAGTCCGATCGGGAGGCGATTGTGGAAATGGCCGCGCTCTACGATCCCGAGATTCCGATCCATCAGAACCGGCCCTATGTGGAAAAGTCGCGAGAGCTGAGCGAGCGGCAGAATGCAGAGCTACGCAACGGCCAACGTGCATTCTCCGGCCGCAATGAACGCGGTTGGGTGCCGCCAACGGTCGCGGACGTGGATGCCGAGGAAAATAGCAACAAGGCCAATGACTAGGGTGCAGGCAACTTGGCTCGCAGTCAGATTTTAATGCTTGTTGGAGAAGGTAGCACCGTAGCGGCTGTTATTCGCCGGTTTTCGGCGACTTGGCACCAAAACCGAGCAGGCCAACAATTGTATTGCCCATCTTGATCATGCGGAGCAGCGTGGCCGGCGGAACCTTGAGCATTTGCTCGTACCAGCGGTCCATGCTCCCGGTGAATTCCTGCATCGCTTCCAGACGGGCTCGCTGGGTCGCACTGACCCGGCTGTCATTTTCCGCCTCGGCCAGACAGGTTTCCAGTGTTTCAAGAGCCGGGTTGAGCTCGCGTTCCTTGCGAACATTGGCGATGCGCATCGCCATCTCCCACACATCGTCCTCGGCTGCAAAGTGATCACGCCGGTCACCGGGGACCGGGACACGCTTGACGATCTTCCAGGCCTGCAGTTCCTTGAGCGAGTTCGAGACATTAGAGCGGGCGACCCCGAGCGTCTCCGCGATATCCTCGGCATTGAGCGGGCGATCGCTGACATAGAGCAGGGCATGGATCTGGGCGATGGTTCGATTGACGCCCCATTGGCCGCCCATATCACCCCATTGCAGAATGAAGCGCTGAATGGCCGGCGGCAGCTGATCGAACTTGTGAGTAATTTCTGTCATCACAGAAAAATAGATTTGCCATGCATTCCTGGCAAGCCTCAATGCGTAAGCAGCGCTTGAAGCCAGGGGCGGGCCGGATTATGTGCTGCTCATGGCCAATCTGATCGATAATACCGCCCGCCAGGATGCCCGCGCCGCGCGCCACCCGGAAAAGCAGAAACGCCCGGATACGCCGATCCTGCGCAAGCCGGACTGGATCCGCGTGAAAGCCCCGCTGGGCAAGACGTTTTCCGAGACGCAGAAGATCGTCAAGGATGGCGGTCTGGTGACGGTCTGCGAGGAAGCCGGCTGCCCGAATATTGGCGAGTGCTGGGATCAGAAACACGCCACCTTCATGATCCTCGGTGACACCTGCACGCGGGCCTGTTCCTTCTGCAATGTCAAAACCGGTCTGCCCGGGGCCGTCGATACCGACGAGCCGCGCCGCATCGCCGAAGCGGTGGCCCAGATGGGCCTCAACCATGTCGTCATTACCTCAGTCGATCGCGATGATCTGGACGATGGTGGCGCGCAGCATTTTGTTGATGTCATCGAGGCGATCCGGGAAAAGTCACCGGGCACGACGATTGAAATCCTGACGCCGGATTTCCTGCGCAAGGAGAATGCCGAAGACATTGTCATCGATGCCAGGCCGGACGTGTTCAACCACAATCTGGAAACCGTTCCGCGTCTCTATCTCTCGATCCGGCCCGGTGCGCGCTATTATCACTCGCTGCGCCTGCTGGAGCGTGTGAAGCAGCGCGATCCCTCGCAGTTCACCAAGTCCGGCATCATGGTTGGCCTTGGCGAGAGCAAGGAAGAAGTGATGCAGGTCATGGACGATATGCGGTCCGCCGGCATCGATTTCCTGACCATCGGTCAATACCTGCAGCCGACGCGCAAACATGCCGCGGTGGATCGTTTCGTCACGCCGGACGAGTTCAAGGCCTATGAAACCATTGCCCGCGCGAAGGGCTTTCTCAAGGTTTCCGCGACGCCGCTGACCCGGTCCAGCCACCATGCCGGTGATGACTTCAAGAAGCTGCGGGCAGCCCGGGACAAGCAACTGGCCCGGTCGTGACCACGGTACTGACCGAACGCCTGCGTCTGTTTCATCAGCCGGACGACTTGTTCGCGCTGGTTTCGGACGTGCGCCGATATCCCGACTTCATCCCGCAGATTACGGCCATGCGCGTGTCGAACGAGCGTGTCGATGGCGCGGTGACCGATCTGACGGCTGAGGCGCGTGTCCGCTACAAGTTCGTCACCGAGCGCTTCACCAGCCAGGTGCGCGCGGATCGTACAGCGCGGACGATTGATGTCGGCTTTGTCGCCGGGCCGTTTCGGGTTCTGGAAAACCGCTGGCGCTTCCGGCCGTTGTCGGATGGTTCGAGCCTGGTCGATTTCTACATCAATGCAGCCTTCCGCAACCCGATCCTGCAAATGCTGCTCGACAGCAATCGGGACCGCGCGGCCCAGGTCCTGGTCAACCGTTTCTCTGACGAGGCGGAACGGCGGTTCGAGGCGGCAGGGGATCCCAGCGTCGATCTAGAAAAAGAGATCGACGCCCTCGGATAAGAGATCGAGGGCATTGTGGACACTGGCCTCGCGTACGGCGCTACGGCCCCGGTCACCAAAACGCCGGACATCGCTTTTTACCGGGCCATTGCGGCGGGCGAGGGCGAAATGCACCAGCCCGGCAGGTTTGCGGGCCGTGCCGCCGGGGCCGGCAACACCCGTGATCGACACCGCGATATCCGCATTCGACCGCAGCAGCGCCTCTTGCGCCATGCGCCGCGCCACCTCGGCGGATACGGCCCCGTTGGCGTTGATGATGCGGGTGGGAATACCCAGAAGCTCGCTCTTGGCCTCGTTTGAATAGGTCACAAAACCGCGGTCGAGCACATCTGAAGAGCCTGGAATGTCGGTCAGCAGGGCGCACACCAGGCCGCCCGTACAGCTTTCCGCCGTTGCGATCATCACGCCGGCAGTGCGGGCACGATCAAGCAGAGCGCTGGCGCGCTCGATGAGATCCGGCGTAAACATCAGCTCAACCTCGCCGTTGCAACGGCCTGCGCCGCCAATCCTTCGCCACGGCCGGTAAAGCCGAGCTTTTCCGTTGTCGTCGCCTTGATATTGACCCGGGCCTCCGGCAGCCCAAGCAGCTCAGCCACCCGCTGCCGCATGGCGGCCCGGTGAGGACCAACCTTCGGGCGTTCGCAGATTAGGGTGATGTCGGCATGCACGAGCTCGCCGCCGGCTTCGTTCAGCAGCGACAAGGCATGCAGCAGAAACTGATCGGAAGAGGCGCCGGACCAGCGCGGATCACTTGGGGGGAAGTGCTGGCCGATATCACCGGCTCCGGCTGCACCGAGGACGGCGTCGGTCAGGGCGTGAAGCCCGGCATCGGCATCGGAATGTCCCACAAGGCCCAGCCCGGCCACTATCTCCACACCGCACAGCCACATGCTGTCAGCCGGCTCAAGCCGGTGCACATCATAGCCCTGGCCGGTGACGAATATCGGATCGGTCTGGCGCAACATTGTCTCGGCTTTCTCGAAATCTTCAGGCCGGGTGATCTTGAAATTGTACGGCTCGCCCTCAACCACGCGCACGGTCAATCCGGCCATATGAGCGACACCGGCATCGTCATGCATGGTCTGCGGGCCAAGACGGTCATAGGCCTCCAGCAATTGCTGGAAATGAAAGCCCTGTGGCGTTTGGGCGGCAAAGACCTCATCCCGGTTAAGCGGGCCTGTCATCTTGTGATCCCGGCCAGTGAAGAGCGCATCTGTCATCCCCAGAGCGGGCAGGGCCGCAGGAGCGTGCTCCAGCGCCTTGAGGACGCGGCCTATGAGCGCGTCGGACACGAAAGGCCGGGCGGCGTCATGGATCAAGACGGTATCGGGATTGGTGCCGGCAAGCTGGTCGAGGCCGGCTTTGACTGAGGCCGAGCGCGTGGCTCCGCCAAAGACCGACTGCGCACTCAGGCCCAGAGCGTCAAAACGGTCCTGATCATCCGGGTTGATCACGACGCAGATCGTCGCTCCGGGCAGAGCCGATCGAAAAGCCTGGACCGTCCGGGCGAGCACAGCCTCGCCACCGATCTCGCGGTATTGTTTGGGCAGATCGCCGCCGGCCCGTTCCCCGCGGCCAGCTGCGACGATAATCACACCGGTTTTCAACGCGCAGTCCTATCCGTTGCCGCGGCGCAGCATACTCGTTAGCTTGCCCGCTTACGACGCACTGCCCGGATTTGTCCAGTCACATGGCCTTTTCGATCGCCCAATACACCATTCCTTCGCGGGCTGTACTCGCGCCCATGTCGGGCGTGACCGATCTGCCATTCCGGCGTCAGGCCCAGCGCTTCGGGGCCGGTATGGTGGTGTCCGAAATGGTTGCCAGCGATGCCCTCGCTGCCGGGCGGGTGGATATGGTGCGCAAGGCCCAGGCGGATGCCAGCCTGTCACCCTGCATTATCCAGCTCGCCGGCCGCGAAGCGCGCTGGATGGCTGAAGGCGCCAAGATTGCCGTTGATGCCGGTGCGGATATCGTCGACATCAATATGGGATGCCCGGCGCGCCAGGTGACAAAAGGCTTGTCCGGCTCGGCCTTGATGCGCGATCTCGATCACGCGCTCGGCCTGATCGAAGCAACCGTCGCGGCGGTTGATGTTCCCGTAACGCTGAAAATGCGTCTGGGCTGGGATCATGACAGTATCAATGCGCCCGAGCTCGCCCGCCGCGCTGAGGCTGCCGGTGTGCATCTGGTGACGGTGCACGGCCGCACGCGACAGCAATTCTATAAGGGCGAGGCGGACTGGGCGGCGGTACGGCCTGTGCGTGAGGCCATCAGCATTCCCCTGATCGTCAATGGCGATATCACCAATTCGCAAGAAGCCCGGTCGGCACTGGAGCAATCCGGCGCGGATGCCGTGATGATCGGGCGTGCAGCGCAAGGTTTGCCCTGGCTCGTCGGGATGATTGGCGCTGAACTGGAAGGGGCTGAGCGCCTGGTGTCCTGGGAATCCAAGCTGGAGGCCTTGCGGCAGGAATTTGATGACAGTCTCGAGTTCTATGGCGAGGAACTGGGCATCCGGATGATGCGTAAACACTTCGCGTCCTTTGCTGATGCGGAGCTGGAGGGGGAGGCGGTTTCCCTCGCCAAACAGACACTGTGTCGAAGCATGGAACCGGAGCAGATCCGGGATTGTCTGCTGGCTTTGACACCACGTGTCCGGCGCGATGCGGCATGACCGAAGGGTTGCGCGACCGCATTTTCCTGGCCGCTGCGGATCACGCAGTTAGCCCCATCTGGGTCTTCTCCCCGGATCTCGACCTGGTCTGGTCCAACATGGCGGCGCAGGAGTGGCAGGGCGAGGCGAGGTTGCGCTTTGATCCCGTCGCAGCGGATGTCCCGCCCGACACCATGGCTGGCGTATTCCAGGCGGTTTTACGGCGGGCGCGCCAGGAGGGCCGTGATGTGACGCACCGGGAACCGACCGAGCATGGCGACCCGTTTGAGCTTCACGTTCGCTGGTCGGGTGATAATGAGTGGCTGGTCGCCAACCTTATCTCACTCCACACGACAGCCCATGAAACGCCGTCCGGACTGCAGGCTCTGGGCTTTGGACGCATGCTGGCTCATGAGCTGAAAAATCCGTTGGCCAGCATCCGCGGGGCGGCCCAGCTCATCGAAGCGGATGCGGAGGATCCGGATCTCGCCGCCCTGGCCGTCAGCATCCGTGATGACAGTGACCGGATCACCCGGCTGACTGATCATTGGAGCCAAGTCGGTGACATCAACCTCGCCCGGTCGGAACCGGACAATGTCAATCGTATTGCCTTTGCTGCCTTGAATAACTGGAAACGGGGCTATGGCTCGGAACTGCCCATCCTGACCCAGCAATTCGACCCGTCGCTGCCGGATGTGCGCGGGGATGCTGATCTCCTGGGCCAGTGCCTGATCAACCTGCTCGATAACGCCGCGAGTGCGCTTGAGGCGAGAGAAGGCGCGGAAATCCAGCTCCTGACCCGTTACGATCCTGCGGCCCGGGCACCGGAAACCGGTGCGCCGACGCCCATCACCTTGATCGTTCGCGATAATGGTCCCGGCATTGATGCCTCGATCAGGCCGGGCTTGTTCACGCCCTTCGTAACATCGAAACCGGCTGGCGAAGGATTGGGGCTGGCCTTTTGCGCCCGCGTGATGACCTTACATGAGGGCTGGATCGATTATCATAGCGAAGCCGGCAAGACGGAGTTCCGGCTTCGCCTGCCCAGGCTAGTGGAGACAGGGTAATGGCCGGTCGTGTCGTTCTGCTCGAAGACGATGAGGGCTTGAGAAACGTGCTGGTGCGGGCGCTGCGCAAGGCCGGCTTTGATGTTCGCGCCACCGCGTCGCCGCAGACCGTGGAGACCTGGCTCCGGCGCGGTGAGGCGGACCTTCTACTGGCCGATGTTCTTCTGGACGGCGAGAACTTCATTGCCCGACTGCCCCAGGTCATGCGGCTGCAGAAAGACCTCCCGGTTATCCTGATGAGTGCCCAGTCGACCGCCCGCACCGCCATCGGAGCCGAGCGCGAGCGGGTGTTCGATTACTTGCCCAAACCGTTTGATCTGAACCATATGATCGAACGGGTCGAAGCGGCCCTTGCGCCGCTCAAGCTGAAGCAGGCCGAAAGCAGCGACAGCTTCGGGCTGATCGGCCGATCTGCGGCCATGCAGGAAAGTTTCAGGGGGCTTGGACGCGCCGTACGCAGCCGGTCCCATGTCCTTCTGCTTGGCGAAAGCGGGGTCGGCAAACAGCTGGCCGCAGAGATCATCCTCAGCGAACGGGGATATGCCCCAGACAAGGTACAGCGCCTGACCCGTACTCACGGCGCTGAGCGCGTGTTTGATCAGGTCCAGGCCGGGGGCTGTTTTATCGCCCTGAGACTGGACACTTGGACAGACGACAGTCTCGCCGCTTTGCTGGACGGGCTGGACTGCTCGGCCCGTAGTGAAATCATCGCAACAGCGAGGCGCGGAGACTTCGCTCCCGCGCTGGCCATGCGCCTGGGCGAATGCCGAATTGACCTGCCGCCCCTGCGCGAGCGGGCCGAGGATATTCCCGAAATCGTCGACAGCTTTGCCCGGCAGTATTCAAGCGATCAGGGTATGAGAGGGGCGGGCTTCAGCGATGCGGCTCTCAAGCGGCTGGAACAGCACGCCTGGCCCGGAAACATCTCCGAGCTGAAGAATGTCGTCGCGCGGGCTGTGCTTGAAAGTGGCCGGGACCAGATCGGTCGCGAACAGGTCGAGATCCTGCTGGACAGTTCGCCCATCGAAGTTGTCACCCCGGGCGGCGATGTCTTCGACCAAGCCGCGGCCGCCGCGCTGGCTGCCGGAGATACACGACAATCCTCACTGGATGCTCTCGACAGGGCCTTGATCCGCGCGGCTCTCGACAGCTGTGCAGGGAATAAGTCGCGGGCTGCAGACAAGCTGGGCATGAACCGCAACACGCTGGCCCGGCGCCTGAGTGATCTTGGACTGGAAGCGGACTGATTTGTTGCCCGTGGGGCACGGCTGTTGATTTTTCGCAACAGACGGGTAGGCTGACGCAAACGGTCAACGGAAATCGGTTTGTCGTCAACGGGTACGCATACTCTGATCCGGAATATTTCCCCTCGATCTGCCGCACTTTTTGTGGCCGGGCTGGTGCTTGCAACCTCGATCCTTGTCGGTACGGCGGTGGCTGTGCTGGGCGGTTTCGGCACGCTCGAGCCCGGAAATCCGCTGGCGCTCTACATCCTCGGCGGTAATGCGGCCCTGCTGGTCGTCCTCGGCCTGGTGGTCGCGGTGCGCCTGCGCCGCCGTATCGGCGGTCGCGGTTTTGGCGAGCCGGCGCCGCGCCTGCACCTTCGCTTCGTGGGGCTTTTCGCTCTTGCGGCTGCTACGCCGGCGATCTTTGCCGCCGTCTTCCTGGGCGCGGTGCTCTCGCGCGGTGTGGAGTACTGGTTCGGAGAACAGGTCAGTAGCTTCGTTGAAACCACCCGCCAGACCTCGCAGGCGGTATTCTTCGAAGAAGCCGAGACAACACGCGGGCGCATGAGCCGGATCACAGCGGAAATCGAAACCGACGAAGCCGTTGAAATGTTCCGCAATAGCCGGATCCAGTTCAACCGGGTCTTTGCCGCCGTAACGGCGCGCGCCCAGCTCGATGCGGCCTATATCATCGACCGTAGCGGGACCCGCCTCGCTGAGGCCGAGTTCCGGGCGGATGAGGTCTACATCCCGCCGACCTCCGTCATGTATGACGATGCGGATGAGGGCCTGGCCGGCACGACGGGCCCGTTCTTCTCCATTCGAGCCGGCTTGCCTGAGGGCGCTGAAGCCATGCGCATGCTGTTCCGGCTGGAGAATTACGACAGCGCCTATCTCTATGTCTCGCGCGAAATGGATATGAGCCTGTGGCGCGACATCCTCAATGCCAGTGAGTCGCTGCGCGTGGTGCGGGAGAGTGAAGCCAATGCCCGCGCCGTCTTCTTCCTGATCTATGCCGAGGTCGTAGCGCTGATCATCATCGGTGCGATCTGGCTGGCGCTTTCAGCCGCAACCCGCGTGGTGACGCCGATTTCGCGGCTTGTCGCAGCGGCGGAGCGTGTCCGGATCGGTGACCTGGACGTCCGTGTTCAGATGGGCCGTGAGGATGACGAAATCGCCGCTCTCGGCCGGGCCTTCAACCGGATGACCCGGCAATTGCGCAGCCAGCGCCGCGAGTTGATCGAATCCCATGCCGAGTCAGAGCAGCGCCGGGCCTTTACCGAGGCGGTGCTGGCGGGTGTGAGTGCCGGTGTCATGGGTGTGGACCCATCCAACCGGATCGCGCTGATCAACCGTTCGGCGGTCAGTCTTTTGAGCCCGGGCACGGATGATTTGATCGGCAGCCCGGTTGAGGACATTTCCGAGGAACTGGCTGCGGTGGTGGAACAGGCGCGGCGCCGGCCGGGTATCATCGCTGAGGCCCAGGTTGATATCGAAACGGCGGACGAGCAGACCCGGCACCTGTCCGTGCGTGCGACCATGGACGAAGAGGCGGGTCTTATCGTCACCTTTGATGACGTCACCCGTCTGGTGAACGCACAACGTAACGCGGCCTGGCGCGACGTGGCGCGGCGCATCGCCCACGAGATCAAGAATCCGCTGACCCCGATCCAGCTCTCCGCAGAGCGTATCAAGCGCAAATACCGCGCGGAAATCACGACCGATCTGGAGACGTTTGACCGCTGTACAGATACGATTGTGCGCCAGGTGATGGATATCGGGCGCATGGTCGACGAGTTCTCGTCCTTTGCCCGCATGCCGCAGCCGAAGGTCGAGGTGGTGGAGATGGGCGAGCTGACCCAGGCCGCAGCCTTCGCCCAGCGCGTCGCCTCGCCGAAAATCGAGGTCAGCTATACCGCGGCGCCGGACAAGGTATTTGCGCTCTGTGATGCGCGGCTATCGAGCCAGGCTTTGGCCAATATTCTCAAGAATGCGGCCGAGAGCGTCTCCAGCCGGATGAAGAATGAAGTCGGCGGCGATCTGCCCGGTCGCATTGATGTCTCGCTCCGAGCGGATGAAGAGTTTGCGATTATCGAGGTTTGCGACAACGGCCTGGGCTGGCCGACTGCCAACCGGGAACGCCTGACCGAGCCTTATATGACCACGCGGGAGAAGGGCACAGGCCTGGGCCTCGCGATCGTGAAACGGGTAATGGAAGACCATAACGGACGATTGGAACTGGACGTGCCCAAGGATGGGCATGGCGCCGTCGTCCGGCTCGTCTTCCCGCTGGCCCAAGATACTGAAACCATGATGCCTAGCGTACAGGAGGCCTGATCCATGGCACGTGACATCCTGATCGTAGACGATGAAGCCGATATCCGGGAACTCATCGGCGGTCTGTTGGAGGATGACGGGTATGAAACCCGCGAGGCGGGCGATGCCGATGGCGCGCTCCGCGAAATCCGCGCCCGCAAGCCGTCTCTGGTGATCCTCGACGTCTGGCTGCAAGGCAGCCGGCTCGATGGTATTGAATTGCTCGACGAGTTCAGCGCCATCGATCCCAATCTGCCAGTGATCGTGATTTCCGGTCACGGCAATATCGAAACGGCGGTGGCGGCGATCCGGAAGGGCGCTTACGACTTCATCGAGAAGCCGTTCAAGAGTGACAAACTCCTGCTGACCGTGGCCCGCGCGCTTGAGACCAGCCGTTTGCGCCAGGAGAATGCTGAGCTGCGCGCCCGGTCGGAAGTTCAGAGCACGCTGATCGGGTCGTCCTCGAGCATCGTCCAGGTCAAACAATTGATCGACCGCGTGGCGCCGACCAATAGCCGGATCATGATCAAGGGCCCGTCCGGGGCCGGTAAGGAGCTCGTCGCACGGCAGATCCATGAAAAATCTCCGCGCTCCAACGCCGATTTTGTTGCGGTCAGCGCCCCGGGCATTTCACCGGAACGCTTTGAAGAAGAGCTGTTCGGGCGAGAACATGAGGATGGCACGCTGAAACATCCCGGCCTCCTCGAGCGCGCCCATGGGGGTACGCTCTATCTCGACGAGATCGCCGACATGCCGCAGGAGACCCAGAGCAAGCTGCTGCGCTTGCTGGTCGAACAGCGTTTTCGCCGGGTCGGCGGGACCGAGGATGTGAAGGTCGATGTGCGGGTAATTTCAAGCTCCGCTCGCGATCTGCATGGCTCGATCGAGGCTGGCGGTTTCCGCGAGGACCTCTATCACCGTCTTGCTGTGGTTCCGGTCAATGTCCCGGCTCTGGCTGAACGTCGCGAGGATATCCCGGCACTTGTCGAGCATTTCCTCGGCAATCTGACCGCATCCGCCGGCTTGCCGCGCCGCGGCTTTGGCGACGATGTCATGGCCGCCCTGCAGGCCCATAGCTGGCCCGGCAATGTCCGCCAGTTGCGCAATAATGTGGAACGTCTGCTGATTCTGGCCACCGGTGCGCCGGATGAGCCCATTACCCTGGCATCCCTCCCGTCAGAAGTTGTGGCCCGGGACAATCAGGAATCCGGCTTCGACAGCGAGAAAATGATCGCCCTGTCCTTGCGTGAGGCGCGGGAGAGTTTCGAGCGGGAGTACCTCAAGGCGCAGATCGACCGATTCGGCGGGAATATCTCGCGTACGGCAGCCTTTATCGGCATGGAACGCTCTGCCCTGCATCGCAAATTGAAGTCCCTCGGCGTGGGTGGTCCGCAAAAGGATGCGGCCCCGACAACCTCCTGATAGGGTGCCGGCATGAAAGCCATCGTTTGCGGCGCGGGTCAGGTCGGTTTCGGCATCGCCCGGGCACTTGCCCAGGAGGGCAATGCAGTTACGGTCGTCGACTGGTCCACAGACCTGATCGACAACATCGTCACGGACCTCGATGTGCGGGGCGTGGTGGGGCATGGCTCCCATCCGGACGTGCTTGAGCGCGCCGGGGCGGCGGATGCGGACCTGATCGTCGCAGTCACGCATTCCGACGAAACCAATATGGTTGCCTGTCAGGTCGCCCATTCGTTGTTTGAAACGCCGATGCGGATCGCGCGGGTCCGGGCGCAGAACTATCTCGACCCGGCCTGGGGTGATTTGTTTACGACCGGCAATCTGCCCATCGACGTGATCATTTCGCCTGAACTCGAGGTTGGCCGGGCGATTCTGCAACGGGTCGAAACCCCCGGCGCCTTCAACACGGCGGTCTTCTCTGGCGGTCGCGTGCAATTGCTCGGCCTCAGATTGGAAGAAAGCTCTCCGGCAGCGGGTTCCTCCAGTGAACAATTGCTGGAGCTCTTCCCCGATCTCCGGGTGGCTGTGGTCGGCGTGCAGCGTGAGCAAACGCTGTTTATCCCGCAGCCGGGTGATCCGCTTTTGGCCGGCGACGATGTGTATGTCGTCACCCCGGGGGCGCAGGCCCGGCGCGTCCTCGATATCTTTGGCCGAGATGTAGAAACCGTACGCCGCGTCGTTATCGTTGGCGCGGGGAATATCGGGGTCTATGTCGCCCGGGCTCTGGAACGTGCCGGCGGCGTCAAAGTGCGTCTCGTCGAGGCCAACAAGGCCAAGGCTGAAGCGGCCGCGGAGCGCTTGAAGAAAACTGTGGTGCTGCATGGCGATGGCCTCGATGCCCGCATCATGCGGGAGGCCGGCGTGGCAGACGCCGAGCTGGTCGTCTGCGTGACCAATGATGACAAGGTCAACATGTTGTCCGGGGTCATGGCGAAGCGGGAAGGGGGGCAGCGCGCCCTCAGCCTGATCAATGAACGCTCCTTCGAGGATCTGCGTGAGCCTCTCGGGATTGATGTCCTGATCGATCCGCGGGCGACGACGGTGTCGACCATTCTGCAACATATCCGCCGGGGCCGGATTACCGGTCTTCAAACCCTTGGCGGTGGCCAGGCCGAGGCGCTTGAGGGCATTGCGCTCGCAACATCGCCGCTGGTCGGCCGGCCTATTCTGGATCTGGAACTGCCCGATGGCGTCGCCCTCGGGGCTGTGGTGCGCGGGGATCAGGTTATCCTGCCCGGAGATGATGAACGCGTGCGTGAAAACGACCGGGTCCTGCTGTTCTGCAGCTCGGCCATGATCGCCAAGGTCGAGCACCTCTTCCGGGTCAGTCTGGAATACTTCTAGACCATGGGAACCAGCGCGCTACTACGCCCCCTGGCGGGACTGTGGAGCCTGTTCGGTGCGCTGGCTCTGCTCGCCGCGCTGTTTTCGTTCTCGCTCGGGGAGGGGCATCTCGCCGGACTTTTCCTTGCTTCAGCGATGCTGGCCGGGGTTCCCGGACTGATGATCCTGACCGCGACCCGGGGCATGTCGGTTACAGCGAGTGCCGTCGATGCGGTTTTGCTGGCCCTTGTGGCCTGGTCCACGACGCCGGCTTTTGCTGCGCTTCCCTTCTACCTGTCAGGCTATTTCACGCAGGGCGACGCGTTTTTTGAGGCCTATTCAGCGGTGACCACCACCGGGGCCATCTTGCTTCCGGCGGAGGAATTGCCGCGCAGCCTCGTCCTCTGGCGTGCTCTTTTGAGCTGGATGGGGGGCTATGCGACCCTGATGCTTGCGGCCGCGATCTTCGCTGCCCTGGACAAGGATCTGCCGGCGATCCGCCGATCATCCTTGCTCACCATTCGTCCCGACAATGTCTTCTCGCACCTGCGCCTTGCCGCTCAGCGTATCGGCCTGCTTTATCTGGTTATCACATCGACGGCCGCCGTCGCCTTGATGTTCTCCGGGCAGGACTTGTTCAGTGCCAGCGTGCTGGCCATGGGCGCGATTTCCACCGGTGGCTATGCACCGTTTTCCGGTTCCTTGCTGGAGCCGCTTGGCGTGGCCGGGACGACATTGGTGGCACTGACTTGTCTCGCGGGGGCGCTCAATATCTCCCTGTTCTGGGACGCGCTGAGAGACAAGACGGCGCTGGTGGATCCGGACCTTGCGGGGCTGGCCGCCATGGTCGGAGGCGTGGCCGTACTGTTTTACATTTCCGAGCCGGAGAACCCGCTGCGCCATGCCACAGACGCTTTGTTCGTGATCAGTACCGCCGGATATTCCACAGTGTCTCAGCTCTCGGCAGCTCCGCTGGCCGCCGTTTTCGCGGCCCTGATCGGCGGTGCTGCGGCTTCTACGACCGGTGGCGTCAAGATCTCCAGAATCCTCATGCTCTGGAAGCGTATGGGCACCGAGCTGGCGGTGCTGGCCGATCCGTCGAGCGTCGCTCCCGTCAAATTCCGCGACCGGGCGGCGCCAGACCGCAGCTTGTTGTCCGTCTGGTCCTACGTGCTTGCCTTCGCCGCCGTGCTGGGCTTTGGCGCGATCGTGTTGGCGATTGCCGGCGCGGCATTTGAGCAGGCGTTCGGCGCTGTTGCGGCCGCTCTGGCCAATGCAGGCCCGCTATTCCAGTCCCTCGCGCCTGAGCAAAGCTGGACCGATCTGAGCGCGGCCGCACGCGCCTGGGTCATTCCGGTGATGATCCTCGGGCGGCTGGAAGTGCTCGCGGCACTCACGGCGATCGGTGCCCTCTTGATGCGGCGATAGAGGGCAGAGCGCTTTGATGCAGCTGTTTACCGCTAGCGATAGCGCCTCGTTTCGGCTTTGTTTGAAAAATGAGATGGTTGCAGGGAACGGTGAGGGCTGTATAGGTTAAGTAACGAATCGCCTTCAAAGAGCGAAAGACGTGGAGTCCTTATGTCTCACGATAAAAAACAAAACTTGCAGGACGTTTTCCTCAACTCGGTGCGCAAATCGAAGACACCCTTGACGATCTTTCTGGTCAACGGGGTCAAGTTGCAGGGCGTCGTAACCTGGTTCGACAATTTCTGTGTCTTGCTGCGCCGGGACGGTCTGTCCCAGCTCGTCTACAAGCACGCGATTTCCACGATCATGCCGGCTCAGGCTGTCCAACTTTTCGATCAGGAAAAGGAAGACGAGGCGGCCATGCCTGAAAGTGTGGCGGATTGATCGAGCGCGAAGCGCCCGTCACACGAGCGACCGTCATCCATCCAGGTTTGCGCGATCACATGGATCGCGCCGATGCGCGGCTTGAAGAAGCGTCTGGCCTGGCCGAAGCGCTCGACATGGAACTGGCCGAGGCCTTCATCGTACCTCTGAGAAAAATTGAACCCGGCCGGTTTTTCGGCCGGGGCAAGGTCGATGAGCTCAAGCTGCAACTGAAGCAGACCGAGAGCGATGTCGTCGTGATCGACGCCTCGCTGACACCGATCCAGCAGCGAAATCTGGAGAAAGCCTGGCAGGTCAAGGTCGTCGACCGGACAGGGCTTATCCTTGAAATCTTTGGTCAAAGGGCGCGAACCAAGGAAGGCGTCCTGCAGGTCGAGCTGGCCCGGCTGGCCTATGAACGCTCCCGGCTGGTGCGGACCTGGACCCACCTTGAACGACAGCGTGGCGGACGCGGCTTCCTGGCTGGCCCGGGTGAGACCCAGATCGAGACCGACCGGCGTTTGCTCGCCGACAAGATGGCCAAGCTGCGCCGTCAGCTCGACGATGTACGCCGGACGCGGGCTCTGCATCGCAAGACCCGCCAGGACACGCCGTTCCCGACCGTCGCGCTGGTGGGCTACACCAATGCGGGAAAGTCGACGCTGTTCAATACATTGACCGGCGCCAAGGTATTGGCGCGTGACATGCCATTCGCAACGCTGGATCCAACGGTGAGGGCGGTCAAACTGCCCCGCGGCATGCAGATCCTGCTGTCCGACACGGTGGGCTTCATCACCGACCTTCCGACCGAGTTGATCGCTGCATTCCGCGCCACCCTAGAGGAGGTCCGCGACGCCGATATTCTCATCCACGTCATTGATGCGTCTGATCCCGATCTGGAAGGGCGGGTCGCTGATGTGGAGGGTGTGCTCAAGGCGATCGAGGCAGGCCGGGAATTCGAGCAGACGGTGATCGAAGCCTGGAACAAGTCCGATTTGTTGAGTGCCGACGATTTCGAAGAGGTCGAGCTCGAATGCATGCTGGCCAATCGCAAGGCCGGGCAGGTGGTCAAACTGCCGATATCCGCGGTCCAGGACATTAATCTCGATGCGCTGCTGGCGACGATCGAGACCGCACTCGCCGAGCGTGGCGAAGTGCTTCATCTTACCCTGCCGCCGCAGGAGGGCCGCGCTATCGCCTGGCTATTGGCCAATGGCGACGTGCTCAATGAAGTCCGAGATGATGAAACCGGTGTTGTTGAGGGCGATTACCGGATGTCGACGGTCGATGCCGGCCGGTTTAGAGCGCAATTCCCGCATCTCGCGGCACCCTTACCGGTCGATGACCCTTACGAGGCTTAATCCTCAACGCCGGCCTTCTGGCGCTGTTTGGCTTCAACCCAGAGCGCTTCCATTTCGTCCAGACTGGCTTCTTCGGGCTTGCGCCCAGACGCGGCGAGGGTGGTTTCGATATAGCGGAAGCGGCGCTCAAATTTCGCGTTGGCGCCCCGGGCAGCCGCCTCAACGTCCACTTTGAGTTTGCGGCCCAAGTTTGTGCAAACAAACAACAAATCACCCACCTCTTCAGCCACGTGCTCCTGCGTGCTATGCGCTGCTGCATCGCGAACTTCCGCGATTTCTTCGTGCACCTTATCCAGAACACGCTCCGCATCCGGCCAGTCAAAACCGACGCGGGCGGCACGCTTCTGAAGCTTTTGAGCCCGTTTCAGCGCCGGCAGGGCTACCGGGACGTCGTCCAGGACGCTGTCAGCGCGGTTCTTGGCGGCTCGCTCCCGGGCTTTCTGTTCCTCCCAGGCTTCGGTTTGCTCCTCGCTGTCACGGTGGGTTTCATCACCGAAGACGTGCGGGTGGCGGCGGATCATCTTGTCATTGATCGCCTCGCAAACGTCATTGAAGTCGAACAGTCCGGCCTCCTTGGCCATCTGGGCATGAAACACGACCTGGAGCAGAAGATCGCCCAGCTCATCCTTCAGATCGGCAAAGTCCTCACGTTCGATTGCGTCTGCGACCTCGTAAGCTTCCTCGATCGTGTACGGTGCGATAGTCGAGAAATCCTGCTCGATATCCCAGGGGCAGCCGGATTGCGGGTCGCGCAATTGGCGCATGATGGTGAGCAGATCGTCGATAGGACGGTTGGACGACATGAGGGGCTCCGTGATCTTGCGCGGCCAGTCTTGCGCAGATTCGCTGCGCCGCGTCACACACAGATGGCGCATAATAAATATTATGAGAAACACGAATGGTGCGTTTAGCGCTATGGGGCTAATGCGATCGACCCGTTGTCGTCGGTGATAGTCAGCCCGTCATACCCGCAGCTGACATGAGCCGGCAATTCTGCCGCCAACGCATCGTGATCCAGCGTGATGTGGAGATTGGTCAACACACCCTGCTTCGCCGACACGGTCGCAAGCGCGTCCAGAGCGTCTGAGACAGAGAAATGTGTGGGATGCGGTTCATGGCGCAAAGCGTCGACCACCCAGCAGCCGATATCCTGAATGATCCCGGCGCTGTCTTCGGGCAAAGCGCTGATGTCGGCCGAGTATGCCAGATTGCCGATTTTGAATCCCAAAGACCGGATACCACCATGTTCCTGATCAAACGGCGTGATCGCGACAGTGCCGCCGGCACCGTCAACGCTCAGGACTTGCCCCGGTTGCGGCATTTCACGCGCGTCGAGGATTGCCGGATACGGTGAACCTGGAGGCGCCTGGAAGGCATAACCGAACCGGACCAGGAGTGAACTCCGCGTCGCAGCGTCCATCCAGACCGGAATGCGTTGACGCTGGAGCAAGGCAAAAGCGCGCAGATCATCGAGGCCGTGCGTCTGATCGGCATGATCATGCGTGACAACAACGCCATCGAGCCTCGGAACAGCGGCGGAGATCATTTGCTCGCGAAAATCAGGCGCCATGTCGATGGCGATGCGGGTCACCCGGGAACCCTCGGCCAAATCCTCCCGCGTTCGGGCGGCTTCAATGAGCGCCGCACACCGGCGCCGGCGATTCTTGGGATTATCCGGGTCACACGCGCCCCAGTCCCCATTGGCGCGAGGCACACCGCCGGAGGAGCCTGAACCCAGTATGGTCAGCCGGATCACATCACTCATCCGCGGGGAACCTTGTCAAACAAGCGGTAGAACGCTTCTGTTGTGCGCGTCCCGCATTCTTCCAGCGACCAGTCCTTGACCGCGGCTAGCCCCGCAGCAACGGCGGGCAAGAAAGACGGCTCACAGCGCTTTCCGCGATGCGGCACCGGGGCCAGATAAGGACAATCTGTCTCGATGACGACCCGGTCGTCGGGCACTTCGCGGGCAAAAACCTCGCGCACATCATCGGCCTTCTTGAAGGTGATGATGCCGGACGCGGCAAAATAGGCGCCGAGCTTGGCGGCGCGGTGAGCGAGGCCCGCGCTGCTGGTATAGCAATGCATGAGCGGGCGGAACGCCCCCTTCCCCATTTCCTCTTCCAGTAGATCCGCCATGGCCTCGTCGGCGTCCCGGGTGTGGATTATGAGTGGCAGATCGGCCCGGCGTGCGGCTTCGATATGCGTTTTAAAGCTCTGAAACTGTTCTTCTTTCGGACTGTATCCGTAATAGAAGTCGAGGCCCGTCTCGCCAATCGCGACGACGCGCGGATGCTGGGCAATCTCAATCAGCTCATCCGCAGAAATGTCGGGCCTGTCCTTGGCATGATGCGGATGTGCGCCGATCGTGCACCAGATATCATCATAGCGCTCCGCAATCGTCGAAACGGCCGCAAAGTCGCTGAGCTGGCAGCAGATCGTGATCATCTTGTCGACACCGGCGGCCCGGGCGCGCTCGATAACGGCATCGAGGTCGTCGGCGAACTGCTCGCCGTGGAGATTGACGTGGCTGTCTATGAACATGGTCGGCTTCTGTACTGTCAGGCCATTTCAGCCCGTGCGGCCTGTGTCACCAGTGACAAGGCCGCCAAGGCGGTTTGCTTGGGGTCGAGATAGAGGCCATCGCTGTCGCGGACAAGACGATTGAGGGACCGCCAGGCCTCGATCCAAGGCTCGCTATTGCCGCCTTCCAGTGCAATCGCGCGGCTGCGACGCTGTATGGCGCTGCGCAGGGCACCATAGAAGACCGGCGCTTTTTCCGCACCCGCCTTGCCGGTCACAATGTCGGCGAGCTGGCGAATATCCTTTTCGCTCGCGCTTTTGCCCTTGCTCACAAGACTGTCGATCCGGTGTGCCAGTTCGACCCCGCCGCTGACGCTCAAGGCCAGGGCCCGCCCCGGGGCACCGCCGGAAAGCTCGGCCGCCTGACGCGCATCGCTCGCATCGGGAATACCGGCGGTGGCTTGGAGCCAATTCGCCGTTGCCTCGACAGACGGCAGTCTGAGGTCGAGGCGGCGGCATCGGGAGCGGATCGTGGCCGGCAATCGGCCCGGGGCATGGCTGATCAGGATCAGCAGGCCGCGTTGCGGAGGCTCCTCAAGGGTTTTGAGCAAGGCATTGGCTGCATTGGTATTCATGTCATCGGCGCTATCCACCAGACAGACGCGCCATCCCCCGGCTCCCGCGCTTCTTTCGAAAAAGGCCGGCGCACGGCGGGCTTCATCGACAGTGATTTCAGCGCGCCAGCGTTTACGCTTTTCATCCCAAGGACGCCGCAAAAGCAGCAGATCCGGACAGGCCTGGGCTTCAAGTTGCCGGCAAACAGGATCACTCGGATTGGCACCCAGCGGGCCATAGTCCGGGAAAGGTGCCGCTCCGAGCACGCGGCGGGCAATGCGCCAGGCCAGGCTCGCCTTGCCAACCCCGCGAGGGCCGCAAATCAGCCAGGCATGATGCAGACGCCCACTCTCCCAAGCGGTCACGAATTGCTGTTCGATCTCCTCATGAGCAAACAGGTCGTAGCGCTCACGGGGAGGCAGGCAGCCCGGTTCACTATCGGAAGCAATGTCCGGATCGGTGTTCATACGGCCTTGTCCAGGCGCGTATGAATTTGCTCCAGGGCACCCGCGAAGACTTCATCGGGGGATTGGGCGGCGCTGAGGACGGCGCATCGCTCCGGATGCGCCGAGGCGATATCGAGGAAGGCTTGCCGCAGGCGAGCATGGAAATCCGTGTCATGCAGCTCAAACCGCGTCGGGTCCTCGCCCCGCTCGACCGTCCGGCGCAAACCCACCAGCGGATCGAGGTCGAGGATCAGGGTCAAATCCGGCTGAAACTCCCCCAGAGCCGCACGATGCAAGGCCTCAATCCGCTCACGCGGAACACCGCCAGCACACCCCTGATACGCTGTTGTTGAGTCGGCGAAACGGTCAGACAGGACCCAGGCTCCACGCGCCAGGGCCGGTTCGATCACGCGTTCGACATGGTCGACGCGAGCGGCATACATCAACAGGGCTTCAGCCATTGCAGACCAGCGATCGGTAGCGCCGGTCAGCAGGATTTCCCGTAGCATTTCCGCTCCCGGTGTGCCGCCGGGCTCGCGCGTGACAATGACTTCCAGGCCCTTGCCCTGAAGGTGGGATTGCAGGCGCTGGATCAGGGTGGTCTTGCCGGCCCCCTCTCCGCCCTCGAGCGATATGAAGCGTCCGCGCACGTCAGTTTCCGCGGATCATGTGAGCCAGCGCGGCACCGATACGCCCCATCAGGCCCTTGCGCTCAACGGCTTCCGCGGCAACCAGGGCGAACTCCTGCGGCTCCTGCTCCGGAATATTGACCACGAGGCGACCCACTTCCTGACCGGCGGCGACCGGGGCGACGATCGGGCCGTCATAGACGACTTCAACCGTCATATTGCGGCGGGCGCGGCGATGCATGCCCAGGGTCACATCACCGGCAACGGCCAGCGAAACCCACTCTGCCTCACCCATGAAAACCTCGGCCTGATGATCCACGCGATCACCGGCTGACATCAGGTCATAGACAGCATAATCCGACAGGGCCGAACGCATCATGCGCTCAGCTTCATTGGCCCGGGCATTGTTCGATTCCATGCCGTTGAAGACGATAATCCGGCGCACCCCGTCGCGCACGGCCGACCCGACCAGGCCATAACCGGCTTCTTCCGTATGCCCGGTTTTCAGCCCGTCGGCGCCGGAAAATACGCCGAGCAGCGGGTTACGGTTGTACTGGCGGATGCCGTTATAGGTGAACTCGCGCTCATTCCACATGTCGTAGGCGTCGGGAAAATCGCGGATCAGGATGCGGGCAATCTCGGCCAGGTCGCGGGCGCTGATGCGATGGTCGGGGTGCGGCCATCCGGTGGCGTTGGCGAAGCTGGCACTCTCAAGCCCCAGCTCGCGTGCCCGGTCCGTCATCATCTCGGCAAAAGCCGCTTCGCTGCCGCCGAGAGCCTCGGCAATCACGATGCAGGCATCATTGCCGGACTGAACCACAATCCCGCGCAGAAGGTCCTCAACCCGCGCACGGCTGTTGACCTCAAGGAACATGGTCGAAGAACCCGACGCGGCACCACCACGGCGCCAGGCGTTTTCCGATACCGGCAGCTCGTCGTCCATCGACAGCTGACCATCGCGAATCGCTTCCAGCGTCATCAGCACGGTCATCAGCTTGCTCATCGACGCCGGCGGCATGGCTTCCTGGCCATTGCGATCGAACAGCACAATGCCGGTTTCATAGTCCATGATCAGGGCATGGCTGGCATCGGTTTGATAACTGGTCTGGGCCGAAGCGCCAGCCGTGGTCAGAAACAAAAGCGAAACGAGAAAAGCGCGCACGTCGGAGAACTCCCGGGCCGTAAAAGGTCATTGGGCGATGATGTGCGCATACAAGCGCGGCAAAGTCATGACGTCCAGCGCCCGGCGTGCGGAAAGCTGCGGATGGATCAGTTCAGGGCGATGATCCGGCTGTCATAGACGCCATAGCCCGCGAGATTGTCCCGCGCCGCATCGGCGGCCGAGCGGCTGGCCCAGCGTCCGAAGTAGACGCGGTAGACGGGTACGCCGTTGGCCTGGCCCGCTTGCACCCAGGTATCTCCGGCGGCGGAAATCCGGGACGCAAGTGCCTGCGCATTGTCGCGATCGGCAAAGGCACCGACTTGCAGGGTAAGCGCGGAGGCTGATGGCACCGGAGCGGGCTCCGGCCTGGGAGCAGGTGCAGCAGGTGTCGGTGCGGATGCGGGCACCGGTTCAACCGAGCTTTGAGCCATGTGGTAATGGCGCTGCGGGGGCTCTGCGTTCGGCTGGGCCGGACCGAGATAGCGTACCCGAACACGGGCCAGGCCGCGTGAACGATAGTCCAGGGCCTCGGCTGCGGCGCGGCTGAGATCGATGATGCGGTCATCGACGAAGGGGCCGCGATCATTCAGGCGGACGATTACGCTGCGACCATTTTCCAGATTGGTGACCTCAACAATGGAGGGAATGGGCAGCGTCGTGTGGGCCGCCGTCATTTCGTTTTGGTCGAAGATCTCGCCATTGGCGGTCGGACGGCCATGGAAATTCGGCCCATACCAGGATCCGATACCAATCTCGTCATAATTGTCGTCGCGACGCGGCACGAAACGCTGGCCGGAAATCGTATAAGGGCGGCCGACCTTCTGGTGATCGCTTGAGCGCGCAATGAGGCTGCGCGCATCAACAGAAGACGCGGTGATCGCTCCGGTTTCAAATGAACGCAGACGTTCCGGTGATGAGGCACAACCGGTGGCGAAAACCAGCACGGACATAACAGCGACACGGATCACGGGGGTCGGGCTCCTGATACTTGAAACCATCATAATGCCCGGATTTGGTAAATCGAGGGTAAGTCTTGGAAGAAATCAACCGGGTAGAAAGCGCCCCTTGGCCGTGGTTTCGCCACCTGGGACCAGCGATGAATTGAGCACGTCTGTGTGCTGCATTCTCCCACAAGGCTGCACGCAATGGCTTGCGTTTCAGGCGGCAACAGCGGTATTCGGAATTTGTAGGAGGGGTGGCAGAGTGGTCGATTGCGGCGGTCTTGAAAACCGTTGAACCGCGAGGTTCCGGGGGTTCGAATCCCTCCCCCTCCGCCACCATCCCGAGCTTTTCGAACTTTCTGGTATCGCCATTGCGCTGTCCCGCATGGTTTTCCAGCGGCACTAGTCGACAAGTTTTCTTGTCTCGCGCTGGGCTTATGTCTTGCCAGCGACACCGCCGGCCTCATTATCTCTGCCCATAAGACGCCAAAAGGCGATCAAGGGGAGACCTTCATGACTGATACCGCCGGTAAAACGGGGGCGAGTGGGATTGAGCCACTCGCCGCAGGCCCGCGCCGTTACGCGCTTGGCCTTTTGCTCGTCATCTATGTTCTGAACTTTCTCGACCGGCAGGTCGTCAACATTCTCGCCGAGCCAATCAAGAATGACCTCGGACTGGCGGATTGGCAGCTCGGGGCCCTGACCGGCCTGGCCTTTGCCCTGTTCTACACCGTGCTAGGCCTACCGATTGCCCGCCTCGCCGAACGCGCAGACCGGGTCAAGATCATCTCTGTTGCGGTTGCGGTATGGAGTGCCTTCACGGTCGCCTGCGGCATGGCCGGCAATTTCATCCAGCTCCTGATTGCCCGGATTGGCGTCGGCGTCGGTGAAGCCGGCTGCACGCCTCCTGCCCACTCGCTGATTTCCGACTACACGCCGGCGGAAAAGCGGGCCTCCGCGATTGCCTTTTATTCCATGGGTATTCCGCTGGGCTCGCTGGCCGGCATGGCGCTGGGCGGTCTCATTGCGGATACCTATGGCTGGCGCGTTGCCTTCTTTGTCGCGGGGGCGCCCGGGGTAATTCTGGCCATTGCGGCCTGGTTCACCCTGCCCGAGCCGCGGCGCAAGGCAGCGACAATGGCTCCGGCCGATCGACCCAGCATGAACGAGGCGATCGCCGAACTTTCCCGCAAGCCCGCCTTCTGGTGGATGGCAATCGCCGCCGCAGTCAACGCAATGGTGTCCTACGGCCACATTGCCTTCTACGGCTCCTTTTATCTCCGCAATCATTCCGAAGGGCTCCAGGGCATGGCCGATGTGGTCAATAATGCCTTGGGTGTGAACTTCGGCGCTCTGGGCTTCGTGGGTATCGCGCTGGGACTGCTGATTGGCGTCTTTGGCGCAATCGGTACGTTTGCCGGCGGCCAGGTCACCGATCGCTATGTTTCGAAGGATGCCCGGTATTTCGCCTATATCCCGGCGGTCGCGGCCATTGCCGGCTTCCTGCCCTTCCTGCTGGCGATGCTGGCGGGCAATGTAATGGTATCCTTCCTTGCGCTGGCCGTGGTGACGCTGCTCGGCTCCATTTGGTACGGGCCGGTCTTCGCCTGTGCCCAGAGCCTGGTGCAGCCGCGCACACGCGCAACCGCCTCGGCTGTTCTGCTCTTCGTGATCAATCTGGTTGGTCTCGGCCTGGGCCCGCTCGTTGCTGGCATTATCAGCGACATGTTCGCGACCAGCTACGGTGCTGCCGAAGGCCTGCGATACTCGCTGATCACTGTCGGGGCTGTCGGCCTGCTGGCGATTCCGGCCTTCTACTTGGCGAGCCGGACGCTCCACAAGGATGTTGAGGGCTAGCCCTTAGTGCTGACCTCGGCCTCGGCGTCGTATCTGCAAAGAACACGTCGAGGCCGAGCCTGCATTTCTATCGGTCTTTGCTGAACATTCCGCTCAGCCTGCCGATCAGTTAGGCGAAAAGGCAGCACCGGTCTCGATCAGGACGCCGTCGGTCTGCCGTTTTGACCTAGTTCAACACCCATTTGAGCTGCAGCTGGGCGACATTTTCGGTAACGCCTTCAACACCGAACTTGTTGTTCCAATACTGCCATTCCACGCCAAGAAAGACCCGCCCAGGCCGATCATAGACGGCCCCGGCGTCCCAAAGCAGGCGCGGAACATAGAGCTGGTTGGCCACCCCATTTCCCTCGGCCCCGGCGATGTCGGCGAAGCCTTCGGTCAAGAAGGACTGGCCCGCCAATTCGATGGGCCGGTTCCAGACGATGGTGGCCTGCCAGGTTGAGCCCGGTCTCGCCGGATCGTCGCGGTAGTAGGCATGGGTGCGCAGGAAGCGGAAACCCTCGACATTGAGATCAACAGCAACTCCCGCGAGATAGCGCTGCAGCCCCTGCTCGCCGCGCTCGTAATTGCCGGCCAGCAAGACATCCCGAATGAAGCCCTGGCCGGGTTCGCCGCCGGTCAATCGGGCCAGGCTCAGTCGCGGGGTGATTTCGCCATAAACGGCCGTTTGCCCGTCATCGCCAAATGTGAAATCGGTGAAGAGGAAGACATCGCCATAAGCCCAGCGATTGGCGTGCTCGAAAGTGATGATCGTGCGCTCGCGATCGCCCAGCTCGTAGTCGGTGCCGCGCAGAAGCTGGAGGTTCTCGCTGTGCCATTGCACCAGCCCGTCCTGAGCAAGGACTGGCGTCTGCGACAACATTCCGATGGATAAAAGCCCTGCCGCAATCGTTCTGAGCATCACGAATCCCTTTCCGGTGTTGACGCCGGATAACATGTTCGCGTCCAGCGATCACGAAACTGTCGATGGGGCAGACACGGATAAAGAATGACCTAGGTTGATGTCAGAACCGATGAAACGAGGACGCAATGATCCGACGCCCGAATGAAATCTGGCAGGCCTCCGCTGATGATGTGACGCCCAAGCCGCTGTTTATGAACCGCCGCAAAATCATTGCCTCGGCGGGCGCCCTCGGTCTGGCCGGCCTGGCCGGTTGTGGCGACGGGCAGAGCGCGGCGTCGGCGCAAACGCCGGTCGGCAATCATTCGCCGGATCCGCAACGCAGCCTCAACTACACGGCCAGCGCATATCGCGTGAGTGATCCCCTCACCTCCTATGACGCTGTGACCGGCTATAATAATTTCTACGAGTTCGGTCTCGGCAAGGGCGATCCGGCGCGCCATGCCCACCGGATGACCACCGAACCCTGGTCTATCGAGGTTGAAGGCCTGACCGAAAGGCCGGGCCGCTACGCGCTCGAAGACCTGGTGGATTTCGACGCGCTCGAAGAGCGCATCTATCGCCTGCGCTGTGTTGAGGCCTGGTCCATGGTGGTGCCCTGGATTGGCATCCCGCTGTCGTCGATCATCGAGCAGCTGCAACCCTCTTCCGGGGCCCGTTATGTGACCTTCGAGACCTATCTCAATCGTTCGGAGATGCGCGGGGTTCGCTACCCGGTCATTGACTGGCCCTACCGCGAAGGCTTGCGGATGGACGAGGCCATGAACCCCCTCGCCTTCATGGCCGTGGGCCTGTACGGCGAGATTCTGCCCAATCAAAACGGTGCCCCGATCCGTCTCGTCGTGCCCTGGAAGTATGGCTACAAGTCGATCAAATCCGTCGTGAAAATCGGATTTGTCGCAGAGCAGCCGGAAACTTCATGGAACCTCACCGCGCCGAATGAATATGGCTTCTACTCCAATGTGAATCCGGAGCGGGATCATCCGCGCTGGAGCCAACGCACGGAACGCGTGATTGATGGCGGCGTTTTCGCCCGCCGGGACACCGAGATGTTCAATGGCTATGCCGATCAGGTCGCTGATCTCTATGCCGGCATGGACCTGATCGAAAATCACTGATGAGTCGACCCCGGTCTCCCCTTGCGCAGTTTGAACGCCACGGACTGAAGCCGCTGGCCTTCTGGCTCCTGGCCCTGCCTGGGATCTGGATGGCGACCCAGTGGTATTGGCTGTTGAATGGTGGACCGCATGATCTGGGTTTCAACCCGATCGAGACCACGCACCGCTTCCTCGGCGACACGGCGCTTTACGTGCTGATGATCTCGCTCGCCGTGACACCGCTGCGGGACCTGACGCGCTGGCGCGCCGTGATGAAAATCCGCCGGCGAATCGGCCTGGCGGCCTTCTGGTACGCGCTCCTGCACGTGATCGCCTATCTGGGACTCGACCTCTATATAGCGGCCGGGATGTCGATTAGCGGCATGTTTGCCGGGCTTTGGGAGGATGTGGTCGAGCGCACCTATATCACTTTGGGGATGCTGGCTTTCCTGGCGCTGATCCCGCTGGCACTGACCTCTTTCAACTTCATGATTGCCCGCCTCGGAGCCAAGCTCTGGAGGCGGCTTCATCTCAGCGTCTACCCGTTATCTGTGCTGGCCATCCTGCACTATGGCTTTCTCGCCAAGGGCAATCAGGCCGGTCCCTGGATACATGGTGGCGTACTCGCGCTCCTGCTCGGCTATCGCGTGTTCGTCCAGCTGCGCGGATCAAAAGGCCGGCAGCAACGCACCGCTTAGCCAGCGGGCGCTCTCGCCCGGATGGCTCATAGGAGCGAGGTGACCGGCCTCCTCGAAAACCTCGATCACCATGCCGCGCCGGCGCAGGCGCCAGTCCGCATAAACCGTGGAACCCGGCTTGCCGGCCTTTAGAATGGCCGGATGACGCGGCAATTGTTTGAGCGCTTGCCACGGATCATGGCCTTGGGCCGCAAAGATCGCTGCTTCCCAGTGCGGATCGCAGGAAAGCTGAACCCCGTCTTTGGTCTCGCTCAATCCACTGTCGAGATAATCCTCGAGCACACCCGGGGCCCAGTCAGAAAACAGCGCCTTGCTGCGATAGCGCTCTGTGACCTGCTCACGGCTGTCCCAGTCCCGGCGACGACGGCGGGCCCCGCTCGACATGGGATTGAACTGGTAGAGATAGGCACCGCCGGGAATGTGCGGAATGGCGTAAAAGCCCGTCGGCATGAACACCGGTTCGATAAAGGCCATCGCCTTGACCGACAGGCCGAATTTGGCGGCAGCAAGGAGCCCGCACACCGATCCCATGGAGTGTCCGCCGAACACGGTTTCGCGCGGCTCCAGAGCCTGATTGAGCGCTGCGAGATCACGGGCAAACATATGCCAGTCAAACAAGTTCGCCGGGTCTGCCGGAGCGGTCGACCGGCCATGTCCGCGTGCATCCGGCGCCACGATTTCAAAGTCGTTGGCCAGAGATTCGAGCATTTGCCGATAGGTGCCGGCATTGAATCCATTGGCATGAGCGAACAGGAGCCGCGGGGCACCGGGTCGGGACCAGACCAAGGCACTGAGCGCACCGTCGCCGATTTCGATTTCAATTCGTTCCATCGTCTTCGGGAAACTAGGCTGACCCCGCCCCTGGGTCCACTCCTGCCCAGGAGCGCAGCGCGCGCGGTGTGTGGTGGCGGGCGAGAACATATCATGATACCGCACCGGCCATATCTGTGACAGCCGAGGGTTTAGCGATGACACTTTCAATCACCGACCGTTTCGACAGCGGCAATATCATCGTCAAATCGTCCAGCGACCCGCGCTCGGTAGAGCTGGAGATCCGCCGGGATCATCAGTCCGACTTCTTTCAGTGGTTCCATTTTCGCGTCACCGGCGCGAAGGGCGCGTACCTGTCCATGCGCATCGGCAATGCGTCCGAGGCAGCCTATCTGGACGGCTGGACCGACTACGAGGCCTGCGCCAGCTATGATCGCGAAACCTGGTTCCGGGTCGAGACCCGCTATGAGGATGGCGCGTTGATCATCGATCACGAGCCCGAGCTGGACACGATCTGGTTTGCCTATTTCGCCCCCTACTCCATGGAGCGCCACCAGGACCTGATCGCCTGGGCCCAGGCCCACCCCGACGTCGAACTCGAAGTTCTGGGCGAAACGCTTGATGGACAGACCATTGACTGTCTGACAATCGGCAATGGTGACAAGACGATCTGGATCACGGCCCGCCAGCACCCCGGAGAAAGCATGGCGGAATGGTGGGTGGAGGGCTTCCTCAATCGCCTGCTCGATGATGCCGACCCGGTTGCGCGTCGTTTGCGCGAGGCGGCGACCTTCCATGTCATCGCCAATATGAACCCGGACGGATCACGCCGCGGCCATCTGCGGACCAATGCCAAGGGCATCAATCTGAACCGGGAATGGGACAAGGCGAGCCAGGAGAATTCGCCCGAGGTTTTCCATGTCCTTCAAGCCATTCGTAAGACCGGAGTCGATCTCCATCTCGACGTTCATGGTGATGAAGGCCTGCCCTACAATTTCATCGCGGGTGGCGAAGGTGCCCCCAATTTCACCGAGGCGGACGGCGCCATGCTGCAAGCCTACAAGGCGTCCCTTGAGGCTATCAGCCCCGATTTCCAGACCACTCATGGCTATGACGTCGATGCGCCGGGCAGCGCCGACCTTTCCATTTGCACGAACTATATGGTCAACGAATTCCGCTGTCTGGCCATGACGCTGGAAATGCCGTTCAAGGATAATGCAGATCTGCCCGACCCGCTGCATGGATGGTCGCCGGATCGCTGCCGCAAGCTGGGCGCCGCCAATCTCGATGCCATGCTGGCCGTTCTCGACATCATCTGACCGGGTAATCGGCGGGCGGTTTGAGCTTGCGCACCTTTGCGAAGCGCGGCAGCGTTATGCAACAGGAGGACGTGGCGCCATGTATCTCACCCGCCTGCTCTATTGCAGTGAACGCAATACCGATGTCGATCTGGACATTGAGCAATTGCTCTACAGCGCCCGGGACTATAACGGGCGCTCCAACATTACGGGCGCGCTCTGGTTTGACGGCACCTATTTCGTCCAGGTGCTCGAAGGTGGGCGCCAGGCGGTCAGCGAAACCTATCACCGCATCGCCAAGGATGTGAGGCACCACAAGATCGAACTGGTCTCCTGCGAAATGGTCGACGCCCGTCTGTTTCACCAGTGGCGCATGGCCTATTTCGCCGACACGGTGGATAACCGTTCCCTCATTCTCAAATATTCCGGTCAGGACAAGCTGAACCCGTCCGCAATGAGCGGCGCGTCATTGCTCCACGTGCTGGCCGAAGGCAACCTGCTAGGTGATTAGAGGTCAAAGGCTGCAATAATCAGCCATACCGAACATCCCCGGGGGCCTGACAGCGGCGACCATTGACCTGCGTCCCCCAAAGAGCGATGGCTGTGTCACCGTCCGGCTGACACAGCCCCGTCGATTCTGCCCGATGGGGAGCGAGGGGATGAGCGCCATGACCGACCATCAAAAGACGCAGGTCGATGTTTCCGACGAGGACATCCACTGGGATTTCGACAAGGCCATGTCCTATGGCCGGTATCTCGGGCTAGATCAGCTGCTCGACAGCCAGTCACCTCTGACCGAGGAGCATGACGAGATGCTCTTCATCATCATCCACCAGGTGTCCGAGCTGTGGATGAAGTTGATGCTGCATGAGGTCGAGGGGGCGTCCGCCCACATTGCCCGCGATGAAGTCGGCCCCGCGCTGAAAATGTTCGCCCGGGTTTCGCGGGTGCAGGAACAGTTGATCAAGGCCTGGGACGTCCTCGCAACGATGACGCCGAGCGATTATCTCGCCTTCCGCGATGATCTGGGCCAGAGCTCGGGTTTCCAGTCTTACCAGTATCGCAGTCTGGAATACCGTCTGGGCAATAAAAACGCGGCTATGGCCAAGGTTCACCGGCACAATCCCCAGGCTTTTGAAATGGTGTCCAAGGCGTTGGAAAGCCCCAGTATCTGGGATGAAACCCTCGCCTTCCTGGCGCGCAAGGGCTACGCCATTCCGGCGGATCGGCTGGAGCGGGACTGGCGCCAATCCTACAAGCCGAGTGAGGAGGTCGAGGCGACCTGGCGGCTGATCTACGAAGACAGCGATACGCACTGGGAAGCCTATGAACTCGGCGAGAAACTCGTTGATCTCGAACACAAATTCCAGCAATGGCGCTTCAATCACATGAAAACGGTAGAGCGCATCATCGGTTATCGTCGCGGTACAGGCGGCACCTCCGGTGTGGCCTATCTGGTCAAGGCGCTCGATCTGCACTTCTTCCCGGAGCTGTGGATGGTGCGTACGGCGCTTTAGAGCGATGACGAAGATCTATGATATCACGCAGGTTTTGCGGCCTGGACTGCCGGTCTGGCCCGGCGATACTGACTTTGTCCGGGAGGACAAATGGGTGATCGGGCCGGACTGTCCGGTGAAGGTCTCGAAGCTCACCCTGTCGACACATTCGGGCACCCATGCCGATGCGCCTGAGCATTATCATCAGGCCGGCAGCGATATCGCCGGCGTTGATCTGACCGCCTATCTCGGGCCTTGCGTGCTGGTCACGGCGCGCGGAGACGGCCCGGCCGTTGCCCCTGATGACATCGATCTTGCGTCGGTTTCCGGTGCCGAACGCGTGTTGATCCGGACCTATTCCCGTTTTCCCCATGCGTCCTGGGACAGTGATTTCCGTGCGATTTCTGCTGTCCTTGTCGAACATCTGGGGAAAGCCGGCTGCCGCCTGATCGGCAGCGATGCCGCATCGCTTGATCCGGAGACCTCGAAGACGCTGGATGCCCATCATGCAGTTCGCCGGCATGACATGCGTATCCTGGAGGGCCTCGTCTTCGACGGCGTCCCGGATGGGCGCTATGAGCTGATCGCCCTGCCCCTACCCATTGCCGACGCGGATGCCTCTCCTGTCCGCGCGATCCTGAGAGAGATAGTCGATGACGCCTGATCAGATTGCCGAGCTGGACCGCGCTGACCCGCTGGCCGGTTTTCGCGACCGTTTCGACTTGCCTGCCGGGGTCATCTATCTCGATGGCAACTCGCTGGGCGCCTTGCCCAAAGCCACGGCGGCGCGTGTCGAAGACGTGGTGCGGGAACAATGGGGCGCGGATCTGATCCGCTCCTGGAACAGTCATGACTGGATCGGGGCACCGCGGCGTCTCGGAGACAAGATTGGACGGCTGATTGGCGCAGATGAAGGCGAAGTGATTTGCGCCGATTCCACTTCCATCAACGTATTCAAGGCGCTGAGCGCCTGTCTTCAGCTGACACCTGAGCGATCGATCATCCTGTCGGAGACCGGCAATTTCCCGACCGACGCCTATATGATGGAAGGCCTGTCCAAGCTCACGGACGGACGCGTGCAGCAAAAACTGGTCGCCAGTGAGGCGATCGCCGATCATCTCGATCATGAGGTCGCGGCCCTGCTGCTCACCCATACCCATTACAAGACGGGCCGCTTGCATGACATGGCGGCCCTGACCGCTGCGGCGCACGATGCGGGTATTCCGGTGATTTGGGACCTGTCGCATTCGGCCGGTGCCATGCCGGTGGATCTCAATGGCTGCGGGGCCGATTTCGCTGTTGGATGTGGCTATAAATATCTCAATGGCGGTCCTGGTGCTCCGGCCTTCCTGTTTGCGGCCAAACGCCATCACGACAAGGTCTTCCCGGCCCTGTCCGGCTGGCTCGGCCACAAGGCGCCCTTCGCCTTCTCGGACCATTACGAAGCCGGCCATGGCATTGACCGCTTCCAGTGCGGTACGCCGGGCATTCTGGGCATGGCGGCTCTGGAAGTCGGGCTCGATCTGATGCTTGAAGCCGATATGCCAGCGCTTCGGACCAAGTCGCAGGCGCTGGGCGACCTTTTCATCGCACGGGTTGAAGCGCGTTGTCCGCAATTCGAGCTGGTCAGCCCGCGGGATTGCCGTGCGCGGGGAAGCCAGGTCTCGATCGCCCATAAAGAGGGCTATGCCATCATGCAGGCGCTGATCGACCGTGGCGTGATCGGGGATTTCCGCGCTCCGGATATCCTGCGCTTCGGTTTCACCCCGCTCTACACCCGTTTCCGTGATGTCGCCGATGCCGTCGACATCCTGGCGGACATTATGGACCAGGACAGCTGGACGGCGCCGGAATATGCCGTTCGTGCTGCCGTAACCTGATCTATCGTGACCTGATCTGCCGTGACCTGAAAAGGAGTTTCCCGTGCTACCTGTGACCACAGACCTTCGCGACGATTGCCTTGTCATCACGGTCAACCATCCGCCCGTCAATGCGCTGTCTCACGCCGTCCGGGCTGGCCTGGTCGAGGCCCTCGCTACCGCTCGCGACGGCATGCGCGCAGCGATCATCATCTGTGCCGGCCGTACTTTCTTTTCCGGCGCAGATATCTCCGAATTCGGCAAGCCGCCCCAGGCGCCGTCCTTGCCCGACGTTCTGAGCGCCATTGAAGACTGCCCGATCCCCGTGATCGCTGCCATTCACGGCCAGGCGCTGGGCGGTGGCTTTGAGGTTGCGCTGAGTTGTGATTTCCGGGTCATGGAGGCCAGGGCCAAAATCGGCCTGCCCGAGGTCAATCTCGGCCTCATCCCGGGTGCGGGCGGTACGCAGCGGACGCCGCGTCTGGGCGGTCTGGATATCGCCCTGCAGCTGGCCCTGAGTGGCAAGCCAATCCCGGCCCGTCTGGCGGTTGAGAAGGGACTGGCCGACATGGTTTGCCAGGACGAGCTGCTCGCCGATGCCCTCGCCTTCTCCCATCGCGGTGACCTCGCCAAGCGGCGCGTGCGCGATATGCCGGCACCGGATATGGACGAGACGGTGTTCGAGCGCTGGAAAAGCCATGCCGCAAAGCGCCAGCGCGGCCAGAACGCGCCGCAGGCTATTCTCGAGGCGGTAGAGGCCGCCACAGCGCTTCCCTTCGACGAAGGCCTCGCCAAGGAGCGTGAACTCTTCAGCGGGCTCGTTGGCGGTGCCCAGTCCCGGGCGATGCGCCATCTTTTCTTTGCCGAGCGCCTGTCCGGCAAGCTGGCCAGCCCGGTTCAGGCCGAACCCAAGACGATCCATACGATCGGCGTGGTGGGCGCTGGCACGATGGGCGTGGGCATCGCGGCTTCGGCGCTGGCGGGCGGCTATACTGTCGCTTTGTTCGACGCCAATCCCGACGCGCTGGCCAATGGCAAGGGACGCATCGAGGGCATCATCAAGGGCGATGCCAAGAAGGGCCGGATCTCACCGGCCGAAGCGGACGATCGACACAAGCGCCTGAGCGTGCTCGAGGACTGGTCGGGTTATGCCGGCTGCGACCTGATCATCGAAGCCGTATTCGAGGACATGGACGTCAAGAAAGAGGTGCTGGCCAAGATCGACGCCGTTGCGCGTCCTGATGCCCTGATCGCTTCCAATACCTCCTATCTCGATATCGATGCGCTGGCCGCCAGCATCTCCAACCCGGAACGCGTGCTCGGCCTGCATTTCTTCAGCCCGGCGCACATCATGCGCCTGCTGGAAATCGTGCGTGGCGCGCAAACGAGCGACGAAGCCCTGACCACGGCGCTCGCCCTGGCCAAGCGCATGCGCAAGGTGGGTGTGGTCTCCGGTGTCTGTCACGGCTTTATCGGCAATCGCATGCTCAGCGGTTATGGCCGCGAAGCCGGGCTCTTGATGCTTGAAGGCGCCTCGCCGCAGGAGATCGACAAGGCCCTGCTCGATTTCGGCATGCCGATGGGCCCATTCGCCATGGGCGACATGGCCGGACTGGATATCGGCTATATGAACCGCAAGAAGCTTGACCCGGCCCTGTTCGAGGAACGCGCATCACGGGTGCATGATCGCCTCGTGGAAGCCGGTTGCAAGGGACAGAAAACCGGCTCGGGCTTTTACACCTACGACCCGGAGACGCGGGCCGCATCGCCCAATCCCCTCGCGGACGAGATCATCGATCAGGTCCGCGCCGAAGCGCAGGTCACCCCGCGTTCGATCAGCGCCGAGGAAATCGTCGAACGGTGTATTTTCGCCCTGATCAATGAAGGCGCCCAGCTGCTTGGCGAGGGCATCGCCCAGCGCGGCAGTGATGTAGATGTCGTCTATGCCAATGGTTATGGCTTCCCGCGCTATCGCGGTGGCCCGTTTTGCTATGCCGACGAGATCGGGCTGGATCATGTCTTGGCGCGGATCGAAGCCTTCGGCCAGTCCAATCCACGTTGGTGGACACCCGCGCCCCTGCTGAAGACACTGGCTGAAAATGGCGGCCGTTTGAGCACTTACACGCCGGAGTAAAACGCCCTCGAGAACAGGCCTTGCCTCACCGCGCCCAATTAGTTTAAGTCTAAAATAATAGCGGGAGGATGGCCATGAAGATTGCGTGCCTCGGCGGCGGACCAGCCGGCCTCTACTTCGCGATTTCGATGAAGCTTCGCGATCCCGATTGCGAGATCGACGTCTATGAGCGCAATCGTCCCGGAGACACTTTCGGCTGGGGCGTGGTCTTTTCCGATCAGACCATGGAAAACCTGTCCGGCAACGACCCGGTCAGTGCCAAGGCGATCGGCGACAGCCTCGCCCACTGGGATGATATCGAAGTTCATTTCAAGGGCGAGGTCGAACGTTCCGGCGGGCACGGGTTTTGTGGCATCGGCCGCAAGCACCTTCTCAATCTGCTGCAGGACCGCGCGCTCGAGCTCGGTGTTGGCCTGCATTTCGAGACCGAGATCGATGCCGATCTGAGCCGGTTCGCTGATGCCGACATGATCGTGGCGTCAGACGGACTCAACTCCAAGATCCGCCAGGCCTTTGCGCCGACTTTCAAGCCCGACATCGAGACCCGAACCAATAAATTCGTCTGGCTGGGAACCGAGAAAGTCTTCGAGGCCTTCACTTTCATATTTACCGAAACCGAACATGGCTGGGTCTGGGCCCATGCCTATCGGTTCGACGACAACACCTCGACCTTCATTGTCGAATGCGCGCCGGACACCTGGGCCGCGCTCGGCTTCGACGAGATGGACCAGGACGAGACCTGTCGGACGTGTGAAGCCTTGTTCGCGGACTGGCTCGACGGCCACGCGCTGATGTCGAATGCCCGCCACCTTCGCGGATCGGCCTGGCTCAACTTTCCCCGTGTGCTGTGTGAGACCTGGGTGCACGAAAATGTCGTCCTGCTCGGGGATGCCGCGCATACCGCGCATTTCTCGATCGGATCGGGCACCAAGCTGGCCTTTGAGGATGCGATCATGCTGGCCGAGGTGCTGACCTCGGCCGACAAGCCCATCGCGGACGGGCTGATGGACTACCAGGAAGCCCGCAAGGTCGAAGTGCTCAAGCTTCAAAGTGCGGCTAGAAACTCCACCGAATGGTTTGAAAATCTCGACCGTTATCTCGGCTTCGAACCCAAGCAATTCGCCTATTCCCTGCTCACCCGTTCGCAGCGGATCAGTCATGAAAACCTGCGTCTGCGGGATGAAGCCTGGCTTGCGGGCGTAGAACGCTGGTTCTGCGGTCAGGACCAGGCTCGTCCGCCCATGTTTGCGCCGTTCGAGATGCGCGGCATGCGGCTTGAAAACCGGGTGGTGGTCTCGCCGATGTGCATGTATTCCGCGCAGGACGGCACCCCTGACGCGTTTCATAAGGTCCACTACGGGGCACGCGCCATGGGCGGTGCCGGGCTCGTCTATACCGAGATGACCGATGTCAGCCGTGACGGCCGGATCACGCCGGGGTGTGCGGGTCTCTACAAGGATGAACACGTCGCCGCCTGGCGCGAGATCACGGATTTTGCCCACGCTCGCTCTGACGCCAAAATGGTCGTCCAGCTCTCTCATGCCGGCCGCAAAGGATCGACCAAGCTCGGCTGGGAGGGCTATGACATGCCGCTTGATGAGGGCAATTGGCCCCTCGTCGCCCCCTCTCCGCTCCCTTGGGACACAGGCAACCAGGTACCGGTTGAAATGAGCCGGGCAGACATGGATGCGGTCAAAGCGGACTTCGTGGCGGCGACCCAGCGCGCGATCGAGGCCGGGTTCGACATGGTCGAACTGCATTGCGCTCACGGCTATCTGTTATCGAGCTTCCTGACCCCGATCTCCAACCAGCGCAGTGATGAATATGGTGGCAGCCTGCAGGCCCGCCTCACCTACCCGCTGGAAGTCTTCGAGGCGATGCGCGCGGTCTGGCCATCGGATCGCCCGATGGCCGTGCGGATCTCGGCCACTGACTGGCTCGGCGATGAGGGCGTCAGTGGCGAGGACAGTATCGCGATCGCTGCTGCCTTCTCAGACGCCGGTGCCGACCTGATTGATGTCTCCGCCGGCCAGACCAGTCCGCGCGCCCGACCGGTCTATGGCCGCATGTTCCAGACGCCCTTCTCCGACCAGATCCGCAACCAGACCGGCTGCGCGACCATGGCGGTGGGCAATATTTTCGAGCCGGACCACGTCAATTCCATTCTCGCCGCCGGGCGCGCCGATCTGGTCGCCCTGGCCCGGCCGCATCTGGCCGACCCGAACTGGACCCTGCGCGCTGCCGCCGAGCTCGGCTATCGCGGTGTCCGCATCCCGCCACAGTATGAGGCCGGGTTCGAGCAACTCGCCCGTAATCTTCAACGCGCCCAGCAAATGGAGCTGAAAGCATGACCACCCTGCAAGGCCGCCGCGCCGTGATCACCGGTGGAGGCACCGGTATTGGCCTCGCCTGCGCCCGCGATCTTGCGGCCCAGGGCGCCGAGGTGATCCTCATGGCCCGCAATCTGGAGCGGCTGGAACAGGCCGCCAGCGAAATCAGTGGTGCCCGCGCGGTGCAGCTGGATGTCACCGAGGATGCCAGCATCGACAAGGCCTTCACCGAGGCGCGCGACGGCGGCACGATCGACATTCTGATCAATAATGCCGGCATCGCGGCGGCATCCGCCTTTCACAAGACCACGATCGAGGAATGGCGGCGCATCCAGGCGGTCAATGTCGAGGGGCTTGTGCGCTGCTCGCTCGCGGTCGTCGACGATATGCGCAAGGCGGACTATGCCCGGATCGTCAATATCGCCTCCATCGCGGGGCTTCGCGGCGGCGCCTATATCAGCCCCTATGTGGCCTCCAAGCATGCCGTCGTGGGTCTGACCAAATCCCTGTCGCTGGAATATGCCCACACGCAGCTTACCGTGAATGCGATCTGCCCCGGCTATGTCGACACCGCCATCGTCGACAATTCCATCGCCAATATCATGGCCAAGACCGGGCGGTCGCGCGAGGAGGCCCTCGCCGAGCTGACCAAGAATAATCCGCAGGGCCGGTTGATCACACCGGAAGAGGTCGCCGAGTCTGTGACCTGGCTGTGTTCGCCCCTCTCCGCCTCGGTCTCCGGTCAGGCGATCATGGTCTCTGGCGGAGCCATCTGATGCCGGACCGGCCGGACACTTATCAGGATCGAGATGCGGTCCGGCTCTGGCTGCAGATTTATCAGACCACGAGCCTGATCGAGCAACGCATCCGGTCGCGGCTGAGCCAGGAATTCGGCGTCAGCCTCGCCCGCTTCGATTTGCTGTCGGCCCTGGTTCGTGAGGACAAGCCAATGACGATGGGCGCGCTGTCGCGCCGGCTTCTGGTCAGCAATGGCAATGTTACCGGGCTGATTTCACGCCTGGTCGAGGACGGCCTTGTGACCCGTAATCCGGATCCGCAGGACCGCCGGGTCATGGTGATCGAGCTGACCGCCCAGGGACGCCGAGATTTCACCCGCATGGCCGAGGCGCATGCCGGCTGGCTCAATGAGTTCATCGGTCAGGCCGATCCGGCCCTGACCCACCGCCTGCGCGACGATCTCGGCGCGCTGCGCCGCAGCCTTCACCCCAATGAGGACAAGCACGCTGATGCAAGCTGAGACTTATTCACCCGAGCACTTCCTGTGGGATTTCGACAACGGCGTCGCGACCATCACGCTGAACCGGCCGGACCGCAAAAACCCGCTGACTTTCGAAAGCTATGCCGAGCTGCGCGATCTCTATCGCGATCTGGTCTACTGCCGCGATGTCAAAGCCATCATCCTGACCGGCGCCGGCGGTAATTTCTCCTCCGGCGGGGATGTGCACGACATTATCGGCCCCCTGGTCGAAATGGATATGCCGCAATTGCTCGATTTCACGCGCATGACCGGGGATCTTGTGAAGGCCATGCGTGCGTGTCCGCAGCCGATCATTGCCGCAATCGATGGCGTCTGTGTCGGCGCCGGCGCGATCATGGCGATGTCCTCGGACCTGCGGATCGCCACGCCGGAGGCCAAGACCGCCTTCCTGTTCAACCGCGTTGGTCTTGCGGGCTGTGATATGGGCGCCTGCGCCATCCTGCCTCGGATTATTGGTCAGGGCCGCGCCTCCGAGCTGCTCTTCTTCGGACGCTCCATGAGTGCTGAGGAAGGTCACAGCTGGGGCTTTTTCAACGCCGTCGTCGAGGCCGATGCGTTGATGGAGGAAGCGCGCAAGTGGGCCGGGCGGATCAATGCAGGGCCGAATTTCGCCAATGCGATGACCAAGAACCAGCTCAACATGGAATGGGATATGAGCCTTGATGCGGCCATCGAGGCCGAAGCCCAGGCCCAGGCCATCTGTATGCAGACCCGGGATTTCGAACGCGCCTACCGCGCCTTCGTCGCCAAGGAAAAACCCGTTTTCGAGGGTGATTGAGCCATGGACAGCAGTTTTCTCAACTGGCCTTTCTTCTCAGATGATCACCGCACCCTGGCCGAGACGGTGCGCGGTTTCGCAAAGGAGACGTTTGGTGAGACCGGTTTCGATCATCATGGTGATATCGACGAGGAATGTGTCGAGATCCGCCGCCAGCTCGGCGCTGCAGGGCTGACCCGGTATTGCGTGCCGCGTGAATATGGTGGTGCGAAGGAGCAGCTCGATGTCCGCTCCCTCTGTCTCATCCGCGAAAGCCTCGCCTACCGGTCCGGCCTGGCCGATTTCGTCTTTGCCATGCAGGGGCTCGGGTCCGGCGCGATCAGCCTGTTCGGGAGTGCGCCGCAGAAATCACGCTATCTGCCCGGCGTCGGTTCAGGAGATCTCTGCGCCGCCTTTGCCCTGACCGAACCGGAGGCCGGTTCCGACGTGGCCGCGATTGCGACCGAAGCGCGCCTCGACAAGGGCGAATGGGTGATCAGCGGGGAGAAGACCTATATCTCCAACGGCGGTATCGCCGACGTCTACGTCCTCTTTGCCCGCACTGAGGATGTCCCGGGTGCACGCGGCCTGTCCGCCTTTATCGTCCAGGCCGATGACCCCGGGCTCGAGGTCGTTGAACGCATCGACACGATCGCCCCGCACCCCCTCGCCCGCCTGCGTTTCAACGCAATGCGCATTCCCGCCGACCGGCTGATCGCCGAGCGGGGCCAGGGTTTCAAGATCGCCATGGCGACGCTGGATGTGTTTCGCTCCACCGTCGGGGCCGCCTCCCTGGGCTTTGCCCGGCGCGCCCTCGATGAAGCCACCCGCCGGGCCCAGACCCGGGAATTGTTCGGCTCCAGCCTCGCTGATCTGCCGGGCGTGCAGACGCAGCTGGCGGAGATGGCGCTGGATATCGATGCCAGTGCCTTGCTGATCTACCGGGCCGGCTGGGCCAAGGACAGCGGCGCCCCGCGCATTACACGCGAGGCGGCGATGGCCAAGCTGCACGCGACCGAGACCGCCCAGCAGGGCATCGACAAGGCGGTACAGATCTTCGGCGGGCTCGGCGTGACCAAGGGCTCGGTACCGGAAGCGCTGTACCGGGAAGTCCGCGCATTGCGCATCTATGAAGGGGCGTCGGAGGTCCAGAAACTGGTGATCGCGCGCCAGCATCTCGCCGGCGGAGAACGCTGATGTTCCGCTCTCGCCGCCAGATCCGCTTCGCCGATGTCGACCCGGCCGGGATCGTCTTTTATCCGCGCTATTTCGAGATGATCAACGCCACCGTCGAGGACTGGTTCGAGCATATCGGCTACGGCTTTGCAGACATGATCCGGCGCGATGGCTATGGCATTCCCCTGGCGACGATCGAAGTGGATTTCAAACGCCCGAGCGAGCTTGATGACTGGCTGGATTTCACCCTCGATGTCAAAGCCCTGGGCGGCAGTTCGATCCAGGCCGAGATCACGGCGCGTTGCGGCGAGGAAGTCCGGCTGATCGCCCGCCCGGTCCTGGTCTTCGTCAAGACCGAAGCCACCCGCCCGGTCCGCATACCCGACGCCCTGCGAGAGAAAATCGAGCACTATCAGCGAGGTCAGGCATGAGACATTTGCAGCCCCCGGGCTGGCCCCGTCCGAAAGGCTATTCCAACGGCATTGTCGCCGACGGCCAGCTGGTCTTCGTCGCCGGCCAGATCGGCTGGGACGAGAGCGAAGCCCTGGTCTCCGATGATTTCGCGGAACAGTTCGAACAAGTCCTGGTCAACACGCTGGCCGTCCTCAAGGAGGCCGGCGCCGGGCCGGAACACATTGTCCGGATGACCGGCTATGTCACGGACAAGCAGGAATATCTCGGCGCCCTCAGGGCGGTCGGAGAGATCTGGAAACGCCATATCGGTCGCAATTACCCGGTCATGGCCTTCCTGGAGGTCCAGGCCCTGATCGAGGACCGGGCCAAGATCGAGATCGAAACCACCGCGGTCATACCGCGCTGACCCATCGCTTCGTCGCAGCCATCGGGGAGGATGTCATGACGATGATCGAAAGCGGCCATATCGACAGCTTCACGCGGGATCATCTCCCGCCGGAGGAGCAATGGCCGGAATTCTGTTTTGACCGGGAGGCCCTGGCCTATCCCGAGCGCATGAATGCGGCCGCAATCCTGCTCGATGGCGCGGTCGCCAACGGCTATGGCGACAAGGCCGCGATCGTCACACCGAGCCGGCAGATCAGCTATCGGGACCTGCTCGACCAGGCCAACCGCATCGGCAACTATCTGACCGGCGAGCTCGGTGTCGTCCCGGGCAACCGGGTCCTGCTGCACGGCTTTAATTCCATCGAACTCTCCGCCGCCTGGTTTGCCGTGATCAAGACCGGTGCGGTTGCGGTCACGACCATGCCGATGCTGCGAGCTGCCGAATTGTGCAAGATCACCCGCAAGGCCGAGGTCGATATCGCGCTTTGCGATGCCCGCCTTCTCGAGGTGGTCGAGGAAACCGCGGCCTTGACCGGCAAGTTGACCACGATTGCGGCCTGGGGCGACGGCGGTGCACTGGACCGCGCCCTGCCCGACATGCCGACCGATTTCGACAATGCCGACACCGCCCGCGATGACGTGGCGCTCCTGGCGTGCACCTCCGGCACCACGGGCGAACCGAAAGCCTGCGCCCATTTTCATTCCGCCATACTGGCCATGGCCGACACTTTCGGCCGCCACACGCTGGCTCCCGATGCGGACGAGATCTACACGGGCACTCCGCCGCTGGCCTTCACCTTTGGCCTCGGCGCCTTCCTTGTCTTCCCGGCCCGCTTCGGCCTGACGGTGGCTCTGCCGGAGCGACCCGGCTTTGACGCACTGTGCGAGACCATCGAGGCGTGCCAGGCCACGACGGTCTTCACGGCGCCCACGGGATATCGCGCCATGCTGGGGCTGTGGGAGGATTATGATCTCTCATCCCTGCGCAAGGCGGTTTCGGCCGGCGAGCACCTGCCCCAGGCAACATCGGATGAGTTTCATGCCCGCACAGGTCTGCGGTTGATCGACGGGATCGGCGCCACCGAGATGATCCACATCTTCATCTCCGCGTCGGGATCGCGGATCCGGCCCGGTGCGACGGGGCAAGCGGTGCCGGGATATCAGGCGGAATTGCTCAATGATGCCGGCCAGCCTGTGCCGGACGGCGAGATCGGACGCCTGGCCCTGAAAGGTCCGACAGGCTGTCTCTATCTCGATGACGAACGGCAGCAAACCTATGTCCGGAACGGCTGGAATCTGACCGGCGATCTCTACCGCCGCGATGCCGAGGGCTATTTCTGGTACGTCTCCCGCGCCGACGATCTGATCGTATCCTCGGGCTATAACATTGCCGGCCCAGAGGTGGAGCAGGCCCTGTTGAGCCATGAGGCCGTCGCGGAAGCCGCCGTGATCGGCGAGCCGGACCCGGAACGTGGCGCCATCGTCAAAGCCTTTGTGGTGCTGACTGAGGGACGGTCCGGGAGCGCAGACCTTGTCGCTGAACTGCAAACCCATGTGAAGTCCGAGATTGCGCCTTACAAATATCCGCGCGACATCGAATTCATCGAACACTTGCCCAAGACACAGACCGGCAAGATTCAGCGTTTCAAACTGCGCCGCGAGGCGATAAGTCTCGATCACTGATCCGGGAAAAGGAGTGCGACATGCGTCAATTCTACGTTTTCATCAAATGTGAGCTCGGTCGCACCTACGACGTCGCCGCATCGCTGGTCGACAATCTCGATGAAGCGCCGATGGTGCACTCCATCTCCGGTGCATTCGACCTCCTCGCGCACTTTTCTCTCAATGATGACGAGGACATCGGCCGGTTTGTGAATCAAAAGGTTCAGACGATTTCCGGCATCAAGGACACGCAGACCATCATCTGCTTCAACGCTTTCACCCGCGATCGCGGCCTCGGTGACGGCTAGGCCGGGCGACCCATCTGATGCATTTCGGCGTATTTGACCTGTTCAAGATCGGAATCGGGCCTTCCAGCTCGCATACTGTCGGACCGATGAAGGCCGGCAAGCGCTTCGTCGAGCGGGCGCTTGAGAAGGCTCAAGACGGCGGTCTTATCCGTCTGGAATGCGAACTTTATGGCTCACTGGCGCTGACCGGACTGGGCCATGGCACCAATACCGCCGTGCTGCTCGGCCTTGAGGGCAACGACCCGGCTCAGATCAATCCGGACACGATCGACACCCGCCTCGCCCGCATTCGCCGGGAAAAGACGTTGCACCTGGCCAATGGTGCTGTGATCGAATTCGACGAGAAGAAACATCTCGACTTCCGCGGTGAAGTCCGTCTGCCTTTCCATTCAAACGCCATGAAGTTCCGCGCCATCGGTCCGGGCGAACAGCTCGTCCTGGAGGAAATCTGGTATTCGATCGGTGGCGGCTTCGTCATTGATGAGCACGAGGCCGGCCGCAATTCCGCAGCCGATGTGAAGGAAGGCGAGCCCTACCCGTTCAACTCGGCCGCCGAACTGCTTGAGATCGGCGAGAAAACCGGTCTGTCCATCCACCGCATCATGCTGGCCAATGAGCGCGCTTTCCTGCCTGAGGACACGATCCGGGCGGGCATTGAGGGCCTCTGGCGCACGATGGAAGACTGTATCGACCGCGGCCTCGCCCAGGACGGCGTCCTTCCTGGCGGTCTCGAGGTCAAACGCCGGGCTCCGCAAATGTACAAGGACATCAAGGCGAACCCGGTCTCGCCTGACGAAGACCCGCTGGCGGCGATGGACTGGATCAATCTCTGGGCCATGGCAGTCAATGAAGAAAACGCCGCCGGTGGGCGCGTCGTCACGGCGCCGACCAATGGCGCGGCAGGCATTATTCCCGCCGTTGCGCGCTATTTTGACCGCTATCACCGCGACCCGGATGATGAGGAGGCATTGCAGCGCTTCTTCCTGACGGCGGCCGCGATTGGCTCGCTGTACAAGAAAAACGCCTCCATTTCCGGTGCGGAAGCCGGCTGTCAGGGCGAAGTCGGTGTTGCCTGTTCCATGGCGGCGGGGGCCCTGGCTGCGGCCATGGGGGCCAATAATCACCAGATCGAGGACGCCGCCGAGATCGGCATGGAGCACAATCTCGGCCTGACCTGCGACCCGGTCGGCGGGCTGGTGCAAATTCCTTGTATCGAGCGCAATGCCATTGGCGCGATCAAGGCGATCGACGCGGCCCGGCTGGCCTTGCGGGCCACCTCCGCAGATATGAAGGTGTCACTGGACCAGGTGATCGAGACCATGCGCCAGACCGGTCTCGACATGATGGAAAAATACAAAGAGACCAGCCAGGGCGGGCTCGCAGTGAATGTGGTGGAGTGCTAGGCGTCTTCGCCCTGGATCTGCACCGCTCGTCCATCGCTGAGGGTTTCCGCACCGGAGACCACAACCGTCTGACCGGCCTCCACATCACCCTCGATGGCGATATAGCCGCCTGAGCGCACACCCGGCTGCACCGTGATCTGACGGGCGATATCGTCATCCCCGACCACAAAGATATGGCTGCCATTGGCGCGCAGGATCACGGCGTCATAGGGCACGGTGAGCTGGGTTCGCGGTGTTTCCGCCGGGAACGACGCTCGCGCGGCCGAACCGACGATCCAGTCCGTGTCGGCCAGATCTATCCGGACCTCGAAGGTGCGGGAGACGCGATCACCGACCGGAACAATCGCCCGGATCGGTGCGCGGACTTGCTGGTCGTCGCTCCCGGTCATGGTGATTTCCTGCCCGACACTGAGATAAGGGGCAATGGACACCGGCGCCTGGGCGACAGCCTCCTTACGGGAAACATCGACGAAACGAACCACTTCCCGGCCCGGCGACGACAGCTCGCCAACCTCGATCAGGCGTTCAACCACGCGGCCGGTGAACGGCGCGCGGATGCGTGTCCGGTCGAGATCAAGCTCGGCGCGGGAGACTGCGGAACGGGCTTCACGCAGATCCAGAGCCGCGAGATCACGGGCCAGCTCGGCCTCGCGCAAGCGTGTGGGTGGCACGGTGCCGTTTGCTGCCAGCTGTGTAAAACGTTCGGCCTCGGCATTCTGATAAGTGGAATTCGCACTGGCGCGAGACAAGCGCGCCCGGGCTTCCTCCAGCTGGATGCGCGCCTGCCGGTCATCAATCTGAGCGATCACATCGCCGCTTTCCACGACATCGCCAGGCTCCGCGATTTCAGTCACCCGGCCGGTTGTTTCAGCCGAAATACGGGCATCATTACGGGAGATCACGCTGGCCGGCGAGGTGATGGTGCGCGACATCAGACGCGAGTCGATCTCGGCCACGCGGACCGTGGCTGGCGGAGGGCCGCCCTGGGCCTGCGCGGCACTAAAACCGGAGACCGAGACGACAGCGGCAATGAGGGTGATGACAGCGGTGTGGCGGAACATGGAACATCCCCTCCGGATTATTCAGCAGGCTGGGCTGTGGCTTGGCGAGCCATTTGGCGGCTTTCGCCCAGGCGCAGCAGAGCCGGGATCAAGAGTAGCGTAAAGACCAGCGAGACACTCATCCCGCCAACAATGGCCGCGGCGAGTCCGCGATAAATGGCACTGCCGACGCCCGGGAAAAGCAAGAGCGGCAACATGCCCAGAAGACTGGTGAGCGTGCTCATGAAGATCGGACGCAAACGCATGCGCAGGGCCTGATCCACCGCATCACGCCGCGCCAAGCCCCGGCGTTCTCCCTGTCGGGTCTGATCAACGAGCAGGATAGCGTTGTTGATCACCAGACCCAGCAGGATGAAGAAGCCCATCATGGTCAGCAGGTCGAGCGGCACGGTGAGGAAGAGATTGAGGATCTGCAGCATGATCACACCGCCGACCCCGGCCAACGGGATCGAGACCAGGACCAGACCGGCATCGCGCAGGGAGCGGAACAGGCCGGCCAGGATCAGGAAGAGCACCACCAGCGCCATGCCGATATTGCTGAGCATGGTCTGCTTGGCTCGCGCCAGGCTGTCGGCACTCCCGCCATAGGTGATAGACCCATCCGGCGGCAATTGCGCCTGGATCGCTGGAGCGACATCGTCCTGGACGATGTCGAGGATTTCCTCGAGCGTCAGCCCTTCCGGCTGGCTGATATTGATCGTGATGGTCCGGCGGCGATCGAGGCGCTGGATACCGCCGATGCCAACCCCTTCGCGGATCGTGACCAGATCACCGAGCGGAACAACAGCACCCGTCGGTGTAACGATCGGCAGACCTTCCAGTTCGTCCGGCGTCGACCAGCCCTCAGTTCGCACGATCGTATTCATGCGCGTATCGCCGTCGAAATACTCACCGATGAACTGGCCATCGCCCAGCATGGCGATCATTCCGGCGACATTCCGCCGGGCCCATCCCGCCTCCTGGATGCGCCGGTCATTGGGCACCATGGTCAGGCGCGGCTGGCTCGCCTGCGGAGGCGGATTGGCGTTGATATTGACGCCCGGGAAACGTTCGCGCAGCAGCTGCAACCCGGTCAGGACGGCGCGCGTGCGTGCCTCGGCGTCTGCGGACTGGACATTGATCTGGATATTGCCGCCCTGGTTGAAACCGCCGAAAAGATCCCCCTGCTGGGCATTGGAAAACACCACATCGGGGATATCGCCGATGATCTCATTGCGGACGATTTCCTGCAGCTCGGCGACGCGGGACTGATCGGCCACCCGGATGCCCGCGGTCGCGCCGCCACCGCCCGGGAAGGTGCCGAAATAATAGTTCCGCAAGGCCGGTTCCTGCTCTCCGGACATGTAGGGATCAAGTCGCTCGATAACCCGCTGCGCAACCTCGGTCTCGATCCAGTCCAGCGAGGTCCCCGGCGGGAAGATCCAGAAGGCATCCACGGCATCGCGCTTAACCGGCGGCAGATAATCCGTGTTGGGCAGCATGACATAGGTCAAACCCATCGGGACCGCGATCAGGCCGGCGATCAGCCTCAGGCGCATGCCGCGCTTGTCGGTCAGCTTGAGAATATTGTCGGCGATCGCGCCCATCAGCGGCTGGGCGGTCTGCTGCTCCCGGTCGCGGATCAGGTATTTCGCCGCCACGGGCAGGATGGTGACGGCGACAATCATTGACACGCCGACACCGACCGCGATCGTGATTGCCAGGTCGGCGAAAAGCTGACCCTCCACATCGCGGACAAAGATCAGCGGCAGGAAGATCGCCACGGTCGTGATCGTCGAGGCCAGGAGTGCGCCCCAGACCTGCCCCGCCCCCTGCTCGGAGGCGGTATCGGGATCTTCCCCGGCTTCGCGCCTTCGGATGATGTTTTCCACCACCACAATGGCCGCATCCATCACCATCCCGGTCGCAAAGGCCAGGCCGGCGATCGAGATGACGTTCAGCGTGCGACCGAACAGGAAGAGGACGATCAGGGTCGATAGCAGGCAGACCGGAATGGTCAGGGAGACGATCAGCGTCGCCCGGGGCCGGCGCAGGAAGAACCACAGACCGATCACCGCAAGGGCGATCCCGATCAGCAGGTTGGTGCGCAGAAGATTGATCGCCCGCATGATGAAGACCGAGGCGTCAAAGGACGGGGCCATGACCAGCTGGCGCTCGGCCAAAAGGGTCTCATTGATCTCGGCGACTTCGGCTTTCACCGCATCGAGCGCCGCCAGCACATTGGCGCCCTGGGCCCGGCGCACCTCGATACCCATGGCCGGGTTGCCGTTCTGATAGGTGAAGTCATTGCGCTCGCCATAAGCCACCTCGACAGTGGCGAGGTCGCGCAAACGCACCGGGCTGCCATCGCGCCAGACGATGACGAGATCGCCCATCTCCTCCGGCTCGAACTCACCCTCGAAGCGGAGCTGATAGCTGCGCCGGCCGATATCGGTATTACCGCCGGAGACGTCGGAATTATTGGCGATGGCCGCGGAGATCTGCGGCAAGGTCACGCCCAGCGCGGCGGCGCGATAGGGATCGATCGTGATCTGGAGCTCTTCCGGCCGCCGCCCCCAACCGACAGCGACGGAGGCGACACCCTGAATGCCTTCCAGGCGCGGAACGATGACGTCTTCCACAAAGCTGGAATAGTCGTGGATCTCATTGGGATTGCCCGGCAGGGCCTGAAGGAAGAACCAGATCAGGCTCTGCTGCGCATCGCCGCCAAACCCGCCCAGCGTGGGGCCCACCGCATCACGCGGCAAGGGCGGAACCTGGCTCAGACGGTTACCGATCTCGATCGCCGTCTGGGTCATGTCGGTTTCGATGGAGAAGGTCAGATTGATGAAGGCATTGCCCTCACCCACGAAGACCCGCATTTCCTCCAGCCCGGGCAGGCCCGCCAGAGCCTGTTCCTGCGGCTCGACGATTTCCGATTCCATCTCCTGCGGCGAGGCGGAACGCCAGAATGTGGAGATATTGACCTGCGGCCGCTCGGTATCGGGCAGGAGCTGAATGGGGAGCCGGGTGAAGGCCACCAATCCCATCAGGACGATGAGCGCAATGCCGACAAAGACGGCAGACGGATTGTTCAGCGATAATCGTGTGAGCGGCATGTGAGTCTCCCTCGCATGCTTCTCATATCACCCCACACAGCAAATGGGATTAAACCTTGCTAAGGCGGCTCACGGCAATGTGAGCCGCCTTAACTGCAAGTCATACAACGCAAACGCGAGTTTACGCTCAGGCCGCCTGGTGTTCGACCAATGCGTCCGAAACGGTGTATTTCGCCTCGGTTTTCTCGGCGAGCTCGTCCAGCGTGGCCCCCGGCGCCAGTTCGATCAGCTCGAGATGATCATCTTTGACGTCAAACACGCCCAGCGTGGTGATGATGCGGTGAACGCAGCGCTGGCCGGTCAGCGGCAGGGTGCATTCCTTCAACAGCTTCGGCTCGCCGCGCTTGTTGGCGTGGTCCATGATCACCACCACCCGTTTGACACCGGCAACCAGATCCATGGCGCCGCCCATGCCCTTGACCAGCTTGCCCGGGATCATCCAGTTGGCGATATCGCCGGTTTCGGAGATTTCCATGGCGCCGAGGATGGACAGATCAATGTGTCCGCCGCGGATCATGGCGAAACTGTCGGCGGAGGAGAAATAGCTCGTCCGGCGCAGCTCGGTAATGGTCTGCTTGCCGGCATTGATCAGATCGGCATCCACCTCATCATCATAGGGGAACGGGCCCATGCCCAGCATGCCGTTCTCCGACTGCAGGGTGACGTCGACCCCCTCGGGGATGTAGTTGGCGACCAGGGTCGGGATACCAATGCCGAGATTGACGTAGAAACCGTCTTCCAGTTCCTGGGCGGCACGTGCCGCCATTTCATCGCGAGTCCAAGCCATTTACGCGTCCTCCCGCTGACGGATCGTGCGCTGCTCGATGCGCTTTTCGAAATTACCTTGCACCAGCCGCTGCACGAAAATGCCCGGGGTGTGAATCTCGTCCGGGTCCAGGCTGCCCAGCTCGACGATTTCCTCTACCTCGGCAATGGTCACCTTGCCGGCCGTCGCCATCATCGGATTGAAGTTGCGCGCCGTCTTGCGGAAGATCAGATTGCCTTGCGGGTCGGCTTTCCAGGCTTTGACGATGGACACATCAGCCTTCAGGCCGGTTTCCATGATGTAGGTCTCGCCGTCGAACTCGCGGTGCTCCTTGCCCTCTGCGATCAGGGTGCCGACACCGGTCTTGGTGAAGAAGCCGGGAATGCCCGCACCACCAGCACGGATGCGCTCGGCCAGCGTGCCTTGCGGATTGAATTCCAGCTCCAGCTCACCCTCGAGATACTGGCGCTCGAACTCCTTGTTCTCACCGACATAAGAGGAGACCATTTTCTTGATCTGCTTGGCGTCGAGCAGAATGCCGAGGCCGAAACCGTCGACGCCGCAATTATTCGAGATCACGGTGAGATCCTTGACGCCCAGCTCATGCAGGGCGGCGATCGAATTCTCGGGGATACCACAGAGGCCAAAGCCCCCGGCCATCAGCGTCATTCCGTCAAACACCAGCCCGTCCAAAGCAGACTTGGCGTCCGGATAAACCTTATTCATGCGGACCTCGGTCAAAAGTTGATGATCGGTTCATGTTTAGACCGCGCATGCGGTCCAGACCAGTCATTACAGCATGCCGAAGTTCTTCAGGAGGCAGTCCGGCCGTCGATTTCAATGGCCAGCGCCCCGCCGAAGAAGACGGCATAGGCGGACCAATAAATCCACAGGAGGAAGACCACAAGTGCGCCAAGTGACCCGTAGACGCTAAAATCGATCACTTCATCGATATAGGCCGAAAAACCTTTCGACAGACCGAGCCATAAAAGCGTCGCCACCAGCGCAGCCGTCGTCGAGGCTCTCCAGCTGACCGCCTGTTCGCGGCGGCGCATGGTCAGCCGGTAAAGCAGTTCCAGCGCCAGAAACATGCTCAGCCCGGCTGCCGTCCACTCATTGATCACGAGGCCGAAATCAAGCCCCTCAATCCCCAGCCAGTCGGTGACCTGCCGCGCGATCACCGGAATGAAAAGCACGGCGAGATTGGCAATCGTCAGCAATATGCCGCCAATCAACACCCCGAACATGGCGATGATATTGAAGTGGATGACATTGCGGATATCGCGGTCTTCCGCGAGATGGTTGAGGCCGGCAATCAGCGCCTTCACGCCTCGCGCCGCAGCAAACAGGGCAATAGCCAGCGCGATTGCCCCTTGAACCGAAAGCACGGTGATCGGGGCATCAGCAAGCCGGGACAGCTGCCCGAGCATGAAGTCCTGCGCTGCAGACGGCATGATCTCCGCCAGGCGCGCCAGCTGCTGTTCCGCATCTTCAATGGAGAAGACAACGCCATAAACCGACATCGCCAGAGCGATGGCTGGAAACAGGGCCAGCATACCAAAGAAGGAAGCCCCGCCGGCGAACAGCATCACGTCGCGGGCCATGGATCGGCTGATGGCGGCGATGATAACGCTGATAACTGCGCGTCGGCGCTGTTTCCGGTCGGGCGGGTTTGTCATGATGGCCAAGCACACGCCGCTTCGGTTAAAGAATCGACAAACGGCGACAAGGCTCAGAACGCGCGGGGACTTTCCGGCTCATGTCTTTTTCCAAGGCGACTCAATTACTGCAACTGGCCCGCATGGCGAGCGGCCGGATCGGCGTGACCTTGAATGATATCGAGCGCGAGTTCGAATGTGTCCGGCGCACCGCCCAAAGGATGAGCCAGGCCCTCGAGGACGTGTTTCCCGACACCGAGGTCTATACCGATCATGAAGGCCGCAAGCGCTGGCGCGTTCCCCAGGTAAAGGCGGCCGAGTTCTTCGCGCCGACGGCTGACCAGCTCGCAGCGCTGGAACTGGCCACGCGCAGCGCCGAGCGGTCCGGTCTGATGCAGGAAGCCCGTCAGCTGGAAGGATTGCAGGACACGATCAAATTGCTGATCTCCTCCCGGCGCCGGGTTGGATTGGAGACCGACCAGGACGCGCTGCTGGAAGCGATGGGTCATGCCGCCCGCCCCGGCCCTCGCCCGGTCAGTGACAATGAGATCGACATCGAGATCGCAGAGGCGCTCAAAGGGCCCTGCGAACTGGTGATCCGCTATAAGGGCCGGCGCGACGAAGTCGCCAGCGAGCGGCGGTTGCAGCCCTATGGTATCTTGTTGGGCGGGCGCCGCTATCTCGTCGCCAAGGACCCGGCCAAGGCCGACGGCCGGCTCCGCCATTTCCGTATAGAGGATATCATCAGTGCCCGGGTGACGGACCGCATCTTTGACCGTGATGAGACGTTTGACCTGGCGAGCTACGCGGCCCGTTCCTTCGGCGCCTTTCAGAACGAGACGGAGTTCGTTGAGACCGTCTGGCGTTTCACACCTGCGGCCGCGCAACAGGCGTCGCGCTTCGAGTTTCATCCCGACCAGGTCCAGGAGATGCAGGACGACGGCTCGCTGATCGTGCGCTTTACCGCCAGCGGGCATCTTGAGATGTGCTGGCATCTTTATGCCTGGGGAGACCAGGTAGAAGTGCTCGAACCGCCCGCCCTCGCCGCGCTGGTCAATCCCTACCGGCGCAGCGATTTTCCGAGCCTTCCCTAGCCCGGTATCAGCGGACAGCGATACGCAGCGCGTCCGGGGCCATCCAGGCCGGCATGGCGTGCCCGTCCTTCGGGCTCATGGCCAGGTGGTACCCTTTGTGCAGATAACGGCAAACCGAACGCATGTCCTCGACATGGATGCAGCTCAGCTCATCGGTCGGGTGCTGCATGCGGAAATAACCGTCGCGGAATTTGTGCGGGACCAGATTGCGCTGCGCGCCGCCGGCGCCGTTGATGATGGCTTGGATTGCGATGGCCATGATGTGATCTCCTCAACTCGTGTGTTGAGATCATCATGCCGAGCCGGGGTGACAAAACTGGTCACACCCCTGCAGCCAAGAGAAACGCCGGTCGTTGGGGGCGACCGGCGTTCCAGCTATCTGTGCGATAGGGAGGTCAGCAAACCTGCGAGGGACTGTTTGGGCCGCTGATCTCGAATGTAAGAGTGCCGATTCTGCCCTGAACCGCGTATGAACAAGATGAATGAATGAAATAGGGCAGGGTTTTCAGCGCAATACCGCTGAGGATTTGCCTTATGGTCAAGCCGCGTTCACCTTGTATCCATCTGTTTCTGGCACATGGTCAGGCAACAGGATTGAGTGATGACCGCTACCGCCGCGCTCCCCGGAGCTTCAAAACGACAGACCGAGATTGACGCGCGCTGCCGCGATCACGCCCTCGCGCTTGCCGGCAAGGGTGGTTTTCTCGCGCGTTTTGATGGCGAGGACCTGAGCGAGCTGAGCTTTGCCGGTGCCGATCTGCGCGATGCCAGCTTCCGTAATGCCAATCTGGCCGGGTGTGACTTTACCGGAGCCGATCTGACCGATGCGGACATGTCTGGCGCCAATCTCAGCAAGACCCGGCTGATCGGCGCCCGGCTGGAACGCTGTGATATGCGCGGGTGCGATATGAGCGAGGCGGATCTTTCCGCCAGCCAGTGTCAAAACGCTGATTTTCGCGAACTCACCCGGATCGGCCAGGATGGCCAGTCCAGTGAGACGCTCGCCACGCGCCTGACCCAGGCGAGCCTGGGCGGGGTCAATCTCAGCTTTGCTCGCCTCGCTGGCGCAGATGCCGAAGGGGCCGACCTCTCCGACGCCAATCTGAACAATACGCGGCTTATGCGCGCCAATCTTGCCGGCGCCGTCCTGCACAATGCGGTGCTCAACAAGACCGACTTTGCCGGTGCTGATCTGAGCAATGCAGATCTGCGTGGCGCAATCGAGAGCCAGGTGCGCACCGAACTGGCCAAGACCGATGGCATGCAGACGGGCGCTCTACCGGATGCTCTCGCGGCAGCGGCGGTTGAGCCCGATGACGACCCGCGCCCCTTGAGCTCGAAACTGCGTGATCACGAAAAACTCTGCCGGACCAATGGCCGTGATGGTGCGCCGGCCAATTTCGCCGGCATGGATATGCGTGAAGCCGGATCACTCGCTGAGCGCAATTTGACCGCCATGCCAGCCCCGGGCGCCAACTTCTCCGGCCTCGACATGCGCGGCGCTGAACTCCAGGGCGCCCGCCTGCAACAGGCCGATTTGCGGGCCTGCGATCTGCGCGGTGCCGATTTGCGCGGCGCCGACCTGACCGGCGCCCTTCTCACCCATGCGGATCTGCGCGGCGCGCAATTATCGGGGCTGAAGCTTCAGGGCGACCGCGTCCTGCCGACGCGCCTGGCACGTGCCAATTGCCGCTATGCCCGGTTTGAGGACGCCCAGTTGACCGCCATCGATGTCACCGAGACGGACCTGGCCTATGCGCGCTGCACCCAGGCCCAGGTCGGCGCCCTGCAAGCGGCCGACCTGTCCAAGACGCTGGTTGATTAATCCGCCGTCGCGGGGCGCTGGACGCCCCAATCCGCGAGCACTTCATCGGTATTGCTTCCCGGCACGGCCGCCACGCCCTGAATCGCGCCTGGCGTGCGGGAGAAGCGCGGCGCCGGTGATGGGTGGCGAACGCCGTCAATTTCCGTGAAGCTTGCCCGTTCAACCATGTGGGGGTGCTCGGCCGCTTCGTCGATGCTCAAAACCGGCGCGAAACAGGCGTCCGTTCCCTCCAGAAGCTCGCACCACTCCGCCCGGCTTTTCTGTTTGAACAACTCGGCGAATTTGGCTTTGGCCTCATCCCACCCGCGACCGGACCAGTCGGCCGGGATTTCCTGGGGATCGATGCCAGCCTTGTCACAGAAAAGTTGGTAGAATTCCGGCTCAAGCGGGCCGAGCGAGATGTGCTTGCCATCGCCGCATTCATAGACCGCGTAGAAATGGGCACCCCCATCGAGCAGATTGGTGCCGCGATCATTCGACCACAGCCCCAAAGCCTTGAGCTGATACTGGGACGCCATCAAGGACGCAGCCCCATCCACGATTGCCGCGTCGACGACCTGGCCTTCACCGCTGGTGCGCGCATGGGTCAGAGCGGCCAGGACACCAAAGCCCAGATACATGGCGCCGCCGCCGAAATCGCCGACCAGGTTGAGCGGGATAACTGGCGTTTCCGGAGTACCGATGGCGCCGAGAGCCCCCGATAGCGAAACATAATTGATGTCATGACCGGCGGAATGCGCCAGAGGGCCATACTGCCCCCACCCCGTCATGCGGCCATAGACCAGTTTGGGATTGGCACCGAGCGCCACATCGGGTCCGAAGCCAAGGCGTTCCATCACGCCCGGACGGTAGCCTTCGAGCAGAATATCAGCCTGTTTGATCAGGTCGAGACACACCGCCTTGTCGGCCTCGTCCTTCAGATTGAGCGCGATCGATCGACGTCCCCGCCCCAATACATCGGCAGCGCCGCCGCCCATCGCCCCGGGACGATCGATCCGGATCACGTCCGCGCCCATGTCCGCGAGCATCATGGCGCAGAACGGCGCCGGGCCAAGCCCAACGAATTCGACGACTTTAACGCCTTTTAGAGGTCCTTGAGGTTTCATACGCGCATCCTTCTCGATTCGGCGGTTTCAGAAACGTGGCATTTGTGACAAACTCAAGAAACAAGCATTCGTCCTCAGGGGCGACAGGGGGGCATATGGGACGCGAGTTGGACGTCCTTGTGTATGGCGCGCCGGAGCGCGCCCGGGGGATTGTTGAACAGCTGGAACGCCTTGCCTTGCGGGCACGCGTGATCCGTGAGGACACGCCGCCGGCCCGCAAGTCCCGCCTATATGCCGCTGAAATTATTTTCGCAGACAACGCCGCCGAAATAGCCCAGGCCCGTGCAGCCTTCGCCCGCTTCGCTCCCGGACAGCGCCCGGCCATCGCCGTCGGCCCGACGGATCTTGCGGGGCAGGACGCCATTGATGCCTGGATTCCGGCCCCGGCCCTGCCCGCTCAGATCGCGGCCCGGGCCCGGGCCTTGTTCCGCCTGGCGACGATGGAGCTCGTCGCGGAACGGCGCGCCCATGTCACAGCGCTTTACGGTGAGCGCAATACGCCCGCTGACCGCGCTGAACCGAAATCCAGCGTGCTCTATGTCGGCGATGCCTCGCCGCGTTTCATGTCGCTGCAGCACACGATGGAAGAAACCGGTGCCGAAGTGATCGCCGCCTTTTCCTCCTATTCTGCCTTTGACTATCTGCACGAGCGCAGCTTTGACGCGGTCGTGCTCAATGCCAGCGGCAAGCGCGATACGGCTTTCACGATCAGCTCGGCCATGCGCCGCAATGCCCGCCTCTATCACACGCCGGTCCTGTTATTGTCCGATGATGATGATCTGGAAGCCGCTGAAGAAGCCTTTGCCCGCGGCGTTTCCGACATCCTGCCGCCGGCGACCACTGATCTGGAAATGCGCGACCGTGTGCTGGCGCTGGCCGGCGAACGCCGCCGCCGCCGCCAGGCCAAGGCCGCACTGGAGGCCTGCCGCGACCCGCGCACACTCGATATTGAGACCGGGCTATTCCACTCCGGATTCCTGACCTCGCACCTGCAGGACCTCCTGGTAGGTTTCGAGCGCGATGAAGTCGGCTTCTCCCTTCTCGTCTTGCGTACGGAAGTCCCCGAAGAAGCGCACCAGCCTGATGTCGCCTCCACAGAAAAGGCCCGCCGGCAATTCGCCGCCATGCTGCGCCACTTGCTGCGCAGCGAGGATGCGGCGGCGCGTATCGATGATGATCACTTCGTCGCGGTGCTGCCCTTGACCGAGGCGGAGGGCGTGGACTGCGTCGCGGCCCGGGTCTCGGCCATTGCGGAGTGCACCGCCTTCGAGAGCGAAGATCCGCTACAGCCCTTCCGCCTTGCGGTGCGGGCCACGGGGATCACACCGCGCCCCGGCGAGACGGCAGAAGCGATGCTGGAGCGCGGCCTGCGGTCGCTGCAAGTGCGCCCGGCCATGCGCGCCCAGGCCTGAACCCAACCTACGCGGTTTCGTTTTCCGACTGTTTGGCACGCATGGCGATATCGGCCAGCGGCGCCATCGCTTTTTCGATCGCCCGCAGGCGGTCTTCCGGTGCATCCCAGGCGGTGCGCAGGACCAGTTTGTGATCCGGCCGCGCTTTGAACAAGCCGGCATTCTCGCGGATATGCGCGATCAGGCCCGGCGGGTCGATGAACCGGTCCTTGCGGAAATGGATGACGGCCCCTTTCGGACCCGCATCCACTTTCTCCACACCAGCCCGCTTGCACAGCGTCTTGACCGCCACGACCCGCATCAGGGTCTCGACCTCGTCCGGCAAGGGCCCGAAACGGTCGATCAGCTCGGCGGCAAACGCCTCGCGTTCCGTCTTGTTCTCCAGCGATGACAAACGCCGGTAAAGCTGCAGGCGGATGTCGAGATCGGGCACGTAGTGATCGGGGATCAGGACGGCCCCGCCGGCATTGATCTGGGGAGACCAGTCGCCATCCTCATCGGCATCGCCGCCATCACGCAGCGAGGCGACCGCCTCTTCCAGCATGCTTTGATAAAGCTCGACGCCGACATCCTTGATATGGCCGGACTGTTCCTCGCCCAGCAGATTGCCGCCACCGCGCAGGTCAAGATCATGACTGGCCAGGGTGAAGCCGGCGCCGAGCGTGTCGAGCGAATGCAGCACTTTGAGGCGCTTTTCTGCGCTATCGGTGATCTTCTGGCGGGCCGGCGTTGCCAGATAGGCATAGGCCCGGGTTTTCGAACGCCCGACGCGGCCGCGGAGCTGGTAGAGCTGCGACAGGCCGAACCGGTCTGCGCGATGAACGACGAGCGTGTTGGCAGTCGGGATATCAATGCCGCTCTCCACGATCGTGGTCGACAAGAGGACATCGTAGCGGCCTTCATAAAAGGCCGTCATGATGTCTTCCAGGGTCGAGGGCGGCATCTGCCCATGGGCGATGACGAAATTCACCTCGGGGACGCTCTCGCGCAGGAAGGCGGCGATATCTTCGAGGTCAGAGATGCGCGGCACGACAAAAAAGGCCTGACCGCCGCGATATTTCTCGCGCAACAGGGCCTCACGGATCGTCACCGCATCAAACGGCGTCACATAGGTCCGCACAGCCAACCGGTCGACCGGCGGCGTGGCGATGATCGAGAGGTCGCGAATACCGGTCAGGGCCAGTTGCAGCGTGCGCGGGATCGGCGTGGCGGTCAGGGTCAGGACATGGACATTGGCGCGCAGGGCCTTGAGCACTTCCTTGTGCTTGACCCCGAAATTCTGCTCCTCATCGACCACGAGCAGGCCGAGATCCTTGAACTTGACGCTCTTGGCGAGAAGCGCGTGCGTGCCGATGATGATATCGGCCTGGCCTTCCGCCATCTCCATCTTGGTGGCCTTGGCCTCTTTGCTGCCAACCAGGCGGGAGAGCTGGCGCACCTTGACCGGCCAGCCACGGAAACGCTCTGAGAAGGTCTTGAAGTGCTGCCGCGCCAGCAATGTGGTCGGCGCGATCACGGCGACCTGCTGGCCGGACATGGCCGTGACAAAGGCCGCGCGCAGAGCGACTTCGGTCTTGCCGAAGCCAACATCGCCACAGATCAGGCGATCCATCGGCCGGCCCTTGGCGAGATCCCCCATGACGTCTTCCAGCGCATTGAGCTGGTCATCGGTCTCGGCATAGGGGAAAGCCGAACAAAACTCGTCATAAAGGCCGCTGGCCGACTCGATCGTCGGGGCGCTGCGCGACAAACGCTGGGCCGCGATCTTGATCAATTCGTCGGCCATATCGCGCAGACGCTTCTTGGCCTTGGCCTTGCGGGCCTGCCAGGCGCCACTACCCAGCTTGTCCAGCTGGGCGGTCTCACCGTCGGAGCCATAGCGCGACAAGAGCTCGATATTCTCAACCGGCAGGAAGAGTTTCGACCCGCCGGAATATTCCAGCTCGATACAGTCGTGCGGCGCATCCTGGACCGGCAGGGTTTTCAGCCCGAGGAAGCGCGCCAGGCCGTGATCGGCGTGAACGACAAGGTCACCGGGCGTCAGGGCGCCGGCCTCAACGATGACATCCGCGCTCTTGCGCCGCTTGCGCGGGCGGGCCAGGCGATCGCCGAGAATATCCTGCTCGGACAGGACCGCGAGATCGTCAGTCTCGAACCCGCGTTCCAGCGGCAGCACGGCCCGGCTGACCGCCGTTTCGCCGTGGGTCGAGATGTCATACCACCGCTCGGCCAGGGCAATATTCTTGACCCCGTGATCGCCGAGCACGCTCGCCATGCGCTCGGAGGCTCCGAGACTCCAGGCCGCCAGGACGACCCGTTTTCCATCCGCCCGCAGCAGGTTGATATGGCTGGCGACAGCGTCGAAGACATTGGTGTTTTCCGCCGTCCGCTCGGCCGCGAACACCCGCCCCTGCTTGCCGCCGACATCCACCGTGTTGTCGCCCGGCTCGCTGAACGGTGTGAAATGGCGCACGACCCGTCCATCCAGAGCGGCATCCCAGTCCCCGGCAGCGAAATAAAGGGCTGACGGATCCAACGCGCGATAGGCCGGGGCCGACAGCGAACTGTCATGGGCCTGTTCGGCGGCGATCTGGCGGGCTTCGAAATAATCCTTCACCTGATCGAGGCGCTCGTCGAAGGCTTCGCGGGCCAGCGGGTCAATGGCGATCAGGGCATCATCGGGCAGATAGTCGAACACCGACGCCGTCTCGGCGTAGAAGAGCGGCAGCCAATGCTCCACACCCGCCGGACGGGCCCCGGCACTCACGGCCTCATAGACCGGGTCACCGTGCTGAACCGCCCCGAAGGTGCGCACAAAGCCACTGCGGAAGCGGGAAATACTGGTCTCGTCGAGCAGGACCTCGCTGACCGGTGTGAGCACCAATTCGGTGAGCTGGCGTGTCGAGCGCTGGGTTTCCGGGTCGAAGGAGCGGATCGATTCCAGCGTGTCGCCGAAAAAGTCGAGACGGACCGGTTCCTCATTGCCCGGCGGGAAGACATCGATGACCCCGCCGCGCACGGCGTAATCGCCGGGCTCCATGACCGTTGTGGCGCGGGCATAGCCATTGGCACTGAAATGCGATTTGAGCGCTTCGGTATCGACCTGGTTGCCTGGCTTGATGGTTTGCCCGGCCCCTTTCATCACCGAGACCGGCGCACAGCGCTGCGACATCGCATTGACGGTGGTGACGATGAAACGCGTGCTGTCATTGGCGCTATTGGCAATGTCGGCGAGCGTCGCGGCGCGGCGGGCGGCAACACGGGGCGACGGCGAAATCCGGTCATAGGGCTGACAGTCCCAGGCCGGCAGGCGCAGGATCTCGATCTCCGGCGCAAAGAACTCGAGCGCCGAGGCAAAGGCAGCGGCACGGGAATCATCCCGCGCGATAAAGACATTGAGGCCACCACGAAGCTTGGCGCTGTCTGTGAAGACCAGCGCGTCGAGCCCTTCCGGAACGCCGCAGACCCGCGCCTGTCCCTTGGCGCGGGCGATCATTTCCAAATCCGTCATGTCTTTTTTCTAGCTGAACAGCTTACTGTCTCGGACCATCGCCGTACTCGGCGTCCTCGTCGACCCGGAAACGTTTCAACGCCTGCATGACGTCGCCGTCAAACTGCGCGGGCGTCGGCTCCCGGCCGATGATCCATGCATACAGATCCGCATCGGTCTGGTCGAGCAGGTGCTCGAATTCGACGACCGCCTCATCGGACAGGCTGTCGAGATTCTGGTCGGCGAACCGGCCCAGGATGAGATCGGCTTCCTTGAAGCCGCGACGCCAGGCCCGGATCCGCAGCTTCTTGCGCTTGTGTTCAATCGTTTCGGTCATGTCCCGCGATATAGTCCGGCTCACCCGCCGCGTCGAGCACTGGCGCAGCGCGTCGAGCACTATAAAGTGCACGCCGATGCGACCGGAAATTCTCTTCCCGCTTTTTCAGGATATCACCGCCCTGCCCGGGATCGGCCCGAGGCTGGCCGCCTTGCTGGCCAAGCTCACCGGCCCGCGGGTGAAGGATGTCCTCTGGCTGAAGCCCAGCAGTCTGGTGGACCGACGTCACAAGGTCGGCATTGCCGAGGCTCCGGAAGGACAGATCGTCACCATCCAGGCCCAGGTGGAAGAACATTTTCCCGGACGCCGCAAGGGGCAGCCCTACAAGGTCCGCCTGTACGACCCCACCGGCTTTCTCCACCTGATCTATTTCCATCCGCGCGGCGATTATCTCAGCAAACTCCTGCCGGTCGGAGAGACCCGTATCATCTCCGGCAAGGTCGAACGCTTCGGCTCGGAGATCCAGATGGTGCACCCCGATCTGGTGATGAGCGAAAAGGAAGCGGAGACCACAGCCCTGCTCGAACCGGTTTATCCGCTAACGGCTGGACTGACCGGGAAAACCGTACGCAAGGCCTTGGGTGGGGCATTGAAGCTGGTGCCGGACTTGCCGGAATGGATCGACGCGGACTTGCTGGCCGAGCGCGGCTGGCCGACATTTTCGGACGCCCTGAAAGCGCTTCATGCTCCTGAGAATGCACAGGCGCTGGAAGCCGATAATCCGGTTCGTGAGCGCCTCGCCTTTGACGAGCTGCTGGCCCGGCAATTGGCGCTGCAACTGGCAAGGTCCCGGCGCAAGCGGCAGGCTGGCCGCGCCCTCAAGGGTGATGGCAGCCGGGTGCGCGCCCTCCTTGAGCATGCGCCCTTCGCACCGACCGGGGCGCAACAGCGCAGTTTCGCGGAAATCGGACAGGACATGGCAGAGCCTGAACGCATGACGCGCCTGCTGCACGGCGATGTCGGTGCCGGCAAGACCTTCGTCGCCGCGCTGGCCGCAGCGCGCGCCGCTGAAGCCGGCACCCAGACCGCTTTGATGGCCCCGACAGAGATCCTGGCCCGGCAGCACGCCAAGACACTCAAGACCCTGCTTGAACCGACGGGCCTCAAGGTCATGGCCCTGACCGGTCGTGACAAGGGCAAGGCCCGGGCGCAACTCCTCGCGCAGATGGCCCAGGGTGAAGTCGATGTGATCTGCGGGACCCACGCCCTCTTCCAGGAAGGTGTGGAGTTTGGCGATCTTGGCCTCGTGGTCATTGATGAGCAGCATCGCTTCGGGGTTTCCGACCGGCTGCGCCTGACCGCGAAAGGCTACCGCCCGGATACGCTGGTCATGACCGCGACGCCGATCCCGCGCACCCTTTCCCTGGCCGTCTATGGCGATCTCGACGTGTCACGCCTGGATGAGAAACCGGCCGGACGCATCCCGCCCACGACCCGGCTGATTTCCATGGACCGGGTCGATGACGTCATCGACGGGCTGCGTCGGGCCCTGGCCAAGGGCGAGCGGGTCTACTGGGTCTGCCCGCTGGTCGAGGAAAGCGAAAACTCCGAGCTCACTGCGGCCGAAGATCGTTGGCGCTATTTGCGCGCGGCACTGGGAGATGACGGGATTGGCTTGCTACATGGCCGAATGAAACCGGCGGAAAAGGAAGCCATCGCGAACGCCTTCCGGGCGGGCGAGATCAAGGTGCTGGTTGCCACCACAGTGATCGAGGTCGGTGTGGACGCCCCCGATGCGACGATCATGATTATCGAGCACGCTGAACGCTTCGGCCTGGCCCAGCTGCACCAGTTACGCGGCCGAGTGGGACGAGGTGACAAACCGTCCTCCTGCCTGCTGCTCTACAAGCCTCCTCTCGGTGAGACCGCTCAGGCCCGGCTGGAAATGCTGCGGGAAAGCGATGACGGTTTCCGGATCGCGGAAGAAGACTGGCGCCTGCGCGGCGCGGGGGACCCGCTCGGTCTGCGCCAGAGCGGATTACCGGATTTCAAGCTGGCCGACATTGAAGCGCACGCCGATCTGATCGAGCTGGCCAATGACTGGGCCAAGCTGATCGTGGCACGCGACCCCGAGCTGACAGAGGACACTGGCCAGGCGCTGCGCCACCTCCTCTACCTGTTCGATCAGGACACCGGCATCCGCTTGCTCAAATCCGGCTAGGCCTGTTTGACCTCGTCCGGCAGAGCGTCGCGGACTTCCGCAGGCAGCTTGTCCGGTGTCACCATGCCGAAAGAAATGATCAGCTTGGCCGCTTCTTCGACCGACATATTGATCGGAATGGTGTTGGAGCGCGGCGTGTACAGCAAAAAGCCCGAGGTCGGGTTCGGGGTGGTTGGCACGAAGAGGCCGATCACATCATCGGAAATATTCTCCTGCAGCGTGTCATTGCCCTCCGCCGAAACGAAAGCGACCACGTAGAGGCCTTTCATCGGGTACTCGATCAGCACCACTTCCTTGAAGGAATTCTGCTTGCCGTTGAACACGGTTTCGACGATCTGCTTCACCGCGCCATAGACATTGCGCACCAGGGGCACCCCGGTCAGCAAACGCTCGCCCATGCCGATCAGGGACCGGCCAAAGAAATTCGCCGCCAGCGCGCCGAGCACGGTCAGAAGAAACACCGCGATCACCACACCGAGCCCCGGGATGGTGAAATCGCCGGGCAGGTAGGTTTCCGGATTATACCGGGCCGGGATGATCGGTTTCACCACCCGGTCGACAAAGCCGACAAAGCTGATGATCAAGAACACCGTAACGCCAAGGGGCGTCGCGATGATGATCCCGGTCAAAAAACTATTTCGAAGCCAACGCAGCATCTATTCCGTTCCATCCTGTGCGGCGCACCGCACACTACCCCCCGGCAGCGAGGCAACCATAAGCGAAGCCTTGCACGCCGCCAATCGGTTGCGCTTGGATAATTCGCCAGCAATCATGCGCCGACTCGCCCGAGGAATTCGTTTTGAACACAATCCGTATCGCCTGGTGGATAATCGCTGCAAGCGTCGGAGGCTTTCTCGCCCTCGCCGCCCTGTCGGGCTGGTTCTTGCGCGATCAGATTTTCCAGACATTCCAGGACCCTGGCGAGCCGTTCCAGACCTATGAGCCGCCCGACGCCGCCGATTACACCCATGCCGATTCCTGGTTCCTGCGCGGCGCGTTTTCCGAGCCGCTTGAAGCAGCGGTTTTCTTTGTTCACCCGACCACCTATTCCGGCGGCGCGAACTGGAATGCCGAGCTCGACAAGGACAGCTCCAACGAGATCGTCGAACGCGTCATCCTGCCCAATTACGCCGCGCCCTTCTCAAGTGCCGGCCCGCTCTTCGTCCCGCGCTATCGCCAGGCCGCCCTCTACGCCTTCATGAATAATCGCGAGGACAGTGTCCTGGCGCGCGAGTTTGCCTATCAGGACGTGCTGCGGGCCTTTGACCAGTTCTCCCGGGATATCGGGTCGGCCCGACCGATCATGCTCGCCGGTTATGGCCAGGGCGGGCTGCATGTCCTGCGTATCCTGATCGACCGCTTTGCTGGCGATCCCGAGCTTCAGGCTCGCCTTGTTACGGCCTACATCATCGAGCATCCGGTGCCGCTGGATCTGCTCAACACCTCGCTGTCAACGATCCCGGCCTGTGAAACGCCGGAGGATGTCCGCTGTATATATGCCTTTATGCAAGTCCTGCCGAGCGAAGAGCGCCGCATCCGGATTCTGACGGAGCGGACGATGAGCTGGACCCCGGAGGGTCCGCTCGATTTTGTTGATCAACGGCGCCTGCTCTGCACCAACCCGCTGCTGGCGGCCCCCTCGAACCAGTTTGCCTCGGCCCAGCTGCATCAGGGCGGTGTTGCCGCGGTCAATCTGTCCATGGACACCAATCCGGCACCTATCCCGCGGCAGACCGGGGCGCAATGCGCGGACGGGGTGTTGTTTACCGAGCTGCCTCGGTCGCGCCTGCTCAGACGCCCGAGCCGCATCGCGGAAGAGTTCCGCGAGCCGCCCTATAATCTGTTCTACGAGGATATCCGCCTCGACGCCGCCCGTCGCAGCCTGATCCTGTCGACGATCCTGCAGGAAGAGCGCCGCTGGAGCGCCCTTGATCCGGACTAGGCCGGATCAGGTCCAGCCTTTGGCCAGCTGGTCAAACCGCAGAAGATCCGCCACCAGCGCTTCGAACTGGTCCAGCGGCACCATGTTGGGGCCGTCAGACGGGGCGTTGTCGGGATCGGGATGGGTTTCCATGAACACTGCACCGACACCGATCGAGACCGCGGCGCGCGCCAGCGGCGGCACAAATTCGCGCTGACCGCCTGACGTGGTGCCCTGACCCCCGGGCTGCTGCACCGAATGGGTCGCATCGAACACAACCGGCGCGCCGAAGCCCGCCATGATCGGCAGGGAGCGCATGTCCGTGACCAGCGTGTTGTAACCGAAGCTGGCTCCGCGCTCGCAGGCCATCACATTGGGATTGCCTGCGGCAGCGACCTTGCCGAGGACGTTTTTCATGTCCCACGGTGCCAGGAACTGGCCTTTCTTGACGTTGATCACCTTGCCGGTTTTCGCGGCGGCGATCAGCAGGTCGGTCTGACGGCACAGGAAGGCCGGTATTTGCAAGACATCGACAGCCTGGGCTGCGATCGCACACTGCTCGGCGGTGTGCACATCGGTCAGCACCGGAAGCCCGGTCGTTTCGCGGATTTCAGCAAAGATCGGCAGCGCCGCTTCCAGGCCAACGCCACGCTGGCTGGACAGGCTGGTTCTATTTGCCTTGTCGAAGGAAGTTTTATAAATCAACCCGATGTCGAGGCGATCTGCGATCTCCTTGAGTTGGGCGGAAACCTCCAGGCCATGCTCGCGGCTTTCCAGCTGGCACGGTCCGGCAATCATCACCAGCTTCCGGTCATTGCCGATTTCGATCGCATCTTGACCCGGGCGGGGAACGGAAATCACGGCATTTAGCTCGGTCACGGCCAACTCCTTGAGCAATTTTTGGCGTCGCTGCCATCCAATCTGATCTTGGTGCACAGCTCTATCGTAGACGAATTGAGTTCTTATTGACGGACAATCAAGTGATGGCAACCGCCGCAGCCACAGAACCGGCCCTCGTCTGGGTCGGACGAGACCTCAGACTCCGGGACAATCCGGCGCTTTCAGCGGCCGTGCAATCCGGCCAGCCGCTGCTGCTCGTCTATATCCATGAAGAGAATACGCCCTACCGCCTGACCGCCGGGTCGGCCAGTGGCTGGTGGCTGCACCGTTCGATCGAGCGGATGAGCGAGGCGCTTGGGAAACTGGGCGCGCGGCTGCACCTGATCCAGGGTGACGCCGAATACATCCTGCCACATCTGGCGCAGAAGCACGGCATCACCGACGTGTTCTGGAACCAGATCACCGACCCCAAGATCGATGACCGCGACCGTCGCCTGGCCCAGCGCCTGATGGAAATTGGCACCCAACCGCGAGTTTTCCGCTCCATCACCCTGCTGGATGCCGGACAGGTCCTGAACAAGTCGGGTCAGCCCTTCCGGGTCTTCACGCCGTTCTGGCGCACGGCCTCGGCCACGATCCGCCCCAATCGGCTTGCTCCCACACCCGAGCGGATCAAAGATGCCGGTCTCGAAATCGATGGCAGCGTGATCGAGGATTGGGGGCTGATCCCCTCAAGCCCGAACTGGTCGGAAGGCTTTGACGAGCACTGGACGCCGGGCGAACAGGGCGCGCAAGCCGCGCTCGACCGGTTTCTTGATGAAGCCCTGAACGATTATCCGGACCACCGCGACCGCCCCGACATCACCGGAACCTCACGGCTTTCCCCTCACCTCGCCTTCGGTGAAATCTCGCCGCGCCAGATCTGGATCGCAGCCCGCGATGCGGAGGCGCGCGGCGCCTCGTCGGCCGCCGTGGAGAAATTCCTCGCCGAAATCGGCTGGCGGGAATTTTCCTACTATCTGTTCCACCATTTCGGCGACCTGCGAGAGAAGAATTTCAATCCGAAATTCGACCGCTTCCAGTGGCGCCAGGACGACGCAGCCTTCCGCGCCTGGACCAAGGGCCAGACCGGTATACCCATGGTCGATGCGGGCATGCGTCAACTCTGGCAGACCGGCTGGATGCACAACCGCGTGCGCATGATCGCAGCGTCTTTCCTGGTCAAGCATCTCGGCATTCACTGGCAGGACGGCATGCGCTGGTTCGAGGACACGCTGGTCGACGCCGATCCGCTGGTCAACGCAACCAGCTGGCAATGGGTGGCCGGCACCGGGGCGGATGCCGCGCCCTATTTCCGGATTTTCAATCCCGTGACGCAGGGCCAGAAATTCGATCCGAACGGCGATTATGTCCGGCGCTGGGTGCCGGAATTAAGCGGGCTGCGCGGCAAGGACATTCACACGCCGGGCGAGGCGCCGCCCGCCATGCGGCTGTCCGCCGGCGTCGAGATTGGCCGGAATTACCCGGCACCGATCATCGATCTGAAACAGCGTCGCCAGGCCGCCCTGGACGCTTTTGCAGCGCTCAAGGAAACCGACGCGGCAAACTAGGCGTTTTGCAGCACGTAGCGGATGCGCTGGCCGCGGGCTTCGAACTCGCAGCCGACCCAACGGCCGTCTGCGTCGTACCAGAGATCAACAGTAACCGATCCGGCCATGCGATAGCCGCGCGCTTCGACAGCCCCATTGGCCGTCTCGATCATCGCGGTCCCCAGGTCGGTCACCTCAACCGGCATGGGCTCACCGGTTTCGGTGTTGAGGATCGCCTCCGTTCCCGGCTCATAGCCACGCCAATGGCTCGACGGGATCAGCTCACCGAGCATTTCGCCAACCGAAATCAGTTCGCCTTCCGGGCCACGCTCGACATCCACCTCGAGCCAGCCGCCGTCCTTGAAGGTGCGCGAACGCATCAGGACAAGCTCATCATCATCCCAGCGCTCTACCGCCTGGTGCTCGTAGCGGAAGACGGTGATCGGGCCGAGACGCACAGACAGCTCGATCTCGATATCGACATCGACATCACCATTGCCCAACGGGGTAAAGCGGACGATGTGTTCACCGAAGGGCGATCCATTGCGATAAACATCAAAGCGGATGTCTTGTGCAGGAACATCCGTTGCAAAGGCGGGCGCGGAGCCCAAAATAAGCGTGGCGGGGAGAAGCAGCGTTTTGATCATACCCGCAATACGTGCCTATTATTGAACCGGATCACCTCAGACCCGAATTTCCCTTGGATATCCCATCCCGTTTGCCCTACCCGCGAGGACCCCATGCCGCACGCCCGCTCGGTCATTGATCTGATTGGAAACACCCCGCTTCTGCGCCTCAACAAGGCCTCGGAGGAAACCGGTTGCGAAATCCTCGGCAAGGCGGAATTCCTCAACCCCGGCGGCTCGGTGAAAGACCGTGCCGCTCTGGGGATTATCCGGGCTGCAGAGGCCTCCGGTACCCTGAAACCCGGTGGCACGATCGTCGAAGGCACGGCCGGTAATACCGGCATCGGACTGGCCATGGTCGGGGCCGCACTGGGCTATAAGGTCGTGATCGTCTTCCCGCGCACGCAGTCGAAAGAAAAGAAGGACGCTATCCGCCTGCTCGGCGCCGAACTGATCGAAGTCGATGCCGTCCCCTACAAGAACCCCAACCACTACGCCCGTTATTCCGGAACGCTCGCCGCCGAGCTCAATGAGAGCGAGCCCAATGGCGCCATCTGGGCCAATCAATTCGACAATGTCGCCAATCGCGATTTCCATGCCCAGACCACAGCGATGGAGATCTGGGAACAGACCGGTGGCAAGATTGACGGCTTTGCCTGTGCGGTCGGCTCGGGCGGTACAATCGGCGGTGTCTCCAATGGCCTGAAGTCGAAGAATGCGGACATCCAGATCGGACTGGCCGACCCGGGCGGCGCGGCGCTTTACGGGTATTACGCGAACGGTGAACTCAAGGCCGAGGGCAATTCCATCACCGAGGGTATCGGGCAAAGCCGCATCACCGCCAATCTCGAGGGCGTCGTCATCGACCGCGCCTACCGGATCAGCGACGAGGAAGCCCTGCCGATCATTTTCGACCTGGTGCAGGATGAAGGCCTTTGCCTTGGCGGCTCCGCGGGCGTCAATATCGCCGGCGCGATGCGGCTCGCTCGCGATATGGGTCCGGGGCATACCATCGTGACCATTCTGTGCGATCACGGCTCGCGCTATCAATCCAAGCTCTTCAACCCGGACTTCCTGCGGGAAAAGAACCTCCCGGTCCCGGCCTGGCTCGACGAGAAAACGGCATGAAAGACGCAACCCGCCTGACCCGTCTTGGACGGGCGCATGGAGAACGCGGCCTGGTCAATGCGCCGGTTGAACGCGCTTCAACGATCCTCGCCCCGTCCGCGGGTGAGCTATACAACGCGCCTCCGGGCCGGCCGCATTATGGCCGCGTCGGCCTCGCCACCCAGTCCGGCCTGCGCGAGGCGCTGTGCGATCTGCAGGGCGGCCAGCATTGCGCCCTGACCAGTTCGGGGCTGCAAGCCAATGTGCTCGCCGTGCTGTCAGCGGTCGAGGCGGGCGGGACGGTCCTCGCGGCCGATTGTATCTATGGCCCCGTGCGCGGCTTCCTGCTGCAAACGCTCAAGCGTTTCGGCGTTGAGGTGAAGTTTGTCTCTGCCCGCGCCGGCGCGGATGTCGAAGCCCATATCGATGACACCGTGCAGGCCATCCTGCTGGAAAGCCCCGGCTCATTGACGATGGAGATCCAGGATCTCGAGACGGTCGCCAACATCGCGCGCCAGCATGGCGTGACGACGATCATTGATGACACCTGGAGCGCCGGCCTGACCATGAAGCCGCTCGAGATCGGCATCGATCTGGCGGCCCAGGCCCTGACCAAATATATCGGCGGTCATTCCGATGTCATGCTGGGCGCGGTGGTCGCGGGATCGGAACGCGCCGCAAAGCGTCTGGCTGATACCGAGCGGACACTTGGCATTTTCGCCAGCCCGGATGATGCCTTCCTGGCCCTGCGCGGCCTGCGGACGCTCGAAATGCGGATGCAAAAGAGCGGCGCATCGGGCCTGCAGATCGCCCAGTGGCTCGACAATCGCGATGAGGTCGGCCGGATCTATCACCCCGCCCTGCCCTCGCACCGCGATCATGACCGCTATCAGCGTTGGTTCTCCGGACCGGCAGGTCTGTTTTCCTTCGAGCTGCTCGTCAATGACCTGACGACCGCAGAACGCTTCATGGATGCGCTGGAATTGTTCGGGATCGGCTATTCCTGGGGCGGCTATGAAAGCCTGATCATCCACTGCGACCCGCAATTGCGGCGCAGCGCCGGCGATGAGGCCCATACCGGCATTCTGATGCGCCTCGCCATCGGGCTTGAAGCGCCGGAGGACCTGATCGCTGATCTGGAACGGGCTTTTCAGGTGATCGGTTCGGAGTAAGCCGGACGCCTCCGCGATCACTGCGCCTGCGCAGTCACATCGAATCCCAAAGCAGAAATGGCGCCCCCGGCAGGACTCGAACCTGCAACCATCCGCTTAGAAGGCGGGTGCTCTATCCGGTTGAGCTACGGGGGCGAACCCGCGCTAGTGCGACCAGGGTTGTTTGCGGTCCGCGGAGAAATTCGCAGCGTAGGACTTCTCATACCGCTTGGCGGTCTGCGGTTCGGAGACCTGGAACGGAATGCCCTGACGCTTGGCGTAGGCAATCGCCTCTTCCTTGCTGTCGAAATTGAGCTGGACCTGGCTGCGCATGTCCGAGCTCGACGTCCACCCCATCAGCGGATCGGGTCGGCGCGCCATTTCCGGGCGGAACCCAAGGGTCCACTGCTTCGATTTCGCACGACCGGACTGCATGGCACTGCGCGCCGGCTGGAAGATTTTTGCAAACATCGATCTCTCCAATCCCAAAGGATTTGCGATGGTCGGGGCGGCAAGATTCGAACTTGCGACCCTCTGGTCCCAAACCAGATGCGCTACCAGGCTGCGCTACGCCCCGTTATTGCCCTTATGGAAGCGGTCTTGCCCAATGGCAAGGCTAGGGCTCTTCAGAGACTGCGTCGGACGCAGTTTCTTCCACAGCATCCTCCGCCGGAGCGGTTTCCACATTATTGAAAAAACGGTGCCGAACCACAGCGCCGGGACGGATGCTGCGCTCGATCGCCTGACCACCTGCAAGCTCAAGAACGCCCGTCACGACATGGTCAGAGGTCAGCGAGCGCCGCGCATTGGGCTGGGCGTAGGCAATCACTTTGACCACGACGCCTTCGCTATCAATGTAAAGCAGATCGAGCGGGATGAGCGTGTTTTCCATCCACATCGAAGCGTGCTGCGCCGGCTGATAGTGGAACAGCATGCCGGCATCCGCATCCAGGCTTTCGCGATACATCAAACCGCGTGCCATCTGCTCTTCGGTCTCCGCAATCTCGGCCGAAACGGTATGGCTGACACCACCGGCCTCGATCACCACGGTTTCAGCGGCACCGAAGACGACCTCCGGGATCGAGGCAGCGGAGATGTCCGCGACCGGCTCGGCAGTCTGGTCGGCAGTCGGATCGGGCTGGGCAGCGACAGCGCCGCTGATCAGCAAGGCGGAGAGAAGAAGAGTTTTCATGGACCGCAAGCTAGCCAAGCTCACAGGCCGAGGCAATCACTCGACCCAAGAGCCCGGCAGGCTTGTGCAGTCGCCGCGACTAGACCGGCGCGCCGACCCGGATCTCCGCCGCCAGAGCCCCTTTGGGACCCTCGACACAGCGGACCTGGACGACTTCGCCTGGCTGGATTTCATCAACTCCGGCCCGGCGCAGTGTCGCCGCATGCAGGAAGACGTCACCTTCGACCTCTTCACAGGTCACGAAACCATAGCCACGCAGGGCGTCGAACCATTTCACAACGGCGCTGCTGAAGGGGGCATTGATACCCGTATTGGGGTGGAAGCGCCGGGGTCGTGCCGGGGCTTGTTCGTCACCCCCGCTCATTTCGACGATTTCGATCGCCTGACGCCCCTTATCGCCCTTGACCGCTTTGCAGATCACGCTGGCATTGGGCAAGGCCGGTCCCTGACCAAATCGTCGGAGACAACTTGCATGGAGGAGAATATCCCCCAGTCCGTCAGTTGCGTCGATGAAACCATAACCGCGTGCTGGATCGTACCACTTCACGCGCCCTTCCAGACGAACCACTTCGGTGTCGTCGAAAACTTCATGAGCCAGAACCATAACATTTCGCTCGCATAGACAACCCTCGAGCGAATAGTTTTACACGTTTTCAAAAGTTAAGAGAAGGTAAATTGCGCGTTTGGTTGCTTCTCGCACCCGCAACATGATGATACTGACAACCATTCTCAGCCGGATTAACACAACATGTAGTGTTTTTATATATGACCGGCCTCTAGGAGCTGCGTATCCTGTAAAGATTCTGTAATGTGCGTTTTTCCCGTTTTAGGCGAATTATTTTGGGGAAAATATGGCATTTTCCACGTGTGAAACACCGGCGCATACACTCAAACGCGTACAAAACACCCCTATCCGTGCACGTCAAAACGCTCTCGGACGCCGATTCGGCTTCCTGGAACGCGGCCGGCGCGACCGGCCCTAGAGACGGGACGCGAGGGCCTCGGCGTCAGACAGACGTTGCACAGCCTGGGCGCTACGGTAGATCCCGCTATTCGAGCCATGCTCGGAACACTCGACCGATTCCACCCAGCAGCGGCCGCCGGTCAGGCGTTGAACGATCTCGTCAGCCTTATGGAAGGCCATTTCCGCCATGCGCTCGCAGCTTGTTCCCGGCACAACCCGGACCCGCGCGATGCCGCGCTCACCCAAGGCCTCCAGTGCTGCCCGCTCCGGATCATCCTCGGCCACAAGCAAAGTATGATCGAACATTTCGTGCAGCCAGTCGCGGATATGCCCGAACCCGCCCTTGCCGAAATCGAGAACCCAGCCGCGCTTGTCGAGCTGTTCGGCCGCAAAGACGAAATGGAAACCGAAGGAGTAGCCGTGCAGGAGATGGCAATCACTGTCCGCCGCCCATTGCCGCGAGGTGCAGGACAAGCCGCGCTCATTGCCGTAGGTCTTGGTAGAAAGGTGCGCCATATCAAACCCGCATCTTGCCGAAGCCAAAGCCGCTACGCTCGCGAAGCGCGGCCAGAGCGGACATAACATGGTTGGCTGAAAATCGCACCGATGGCAGTCCCTAGGGGAATCGAACCCCTCTTTCCAGGTTGAAAACCTGGCGTCCTAACCGATAGACGAAGGGACCGCATCGATGTGAGGCCGGTGATATAAAAAAGTTGTTCGACCCTTGCAAGCGCTTGCACTGAAAAAAGCGCATCAATTGGCAGGTGCGACGTCCTCGATTTGCAGCTGAACGCTCTCCCGCCCTTGCCAGGCATTGATTTTCAGCCGTCCGGCAATGTGCAGTCGCTGATCACTGGCGCGCAGTAGCGCCTCTCCCGCGGGCAGGTCAGCAAGACGGAAACCGATCGCGGCCACGCGCGCACCATCAGGACCTTCCAGCGTGGCGCGAACATGATCGCTGCCCACCCGTTTGGCATAGGTGACGCGGACATCAGGCATGACAAAGCGCGGCTCAGGATGGCCCTGGCCGAAGGGACCGAGCGTTTCCAGGCTTCGGCACAGATCGAGCGTCGCAGCCGCCGGGCTCAAAACACCGTCAATCCAGCGCGTGCGGGCGTCTTCAGCCGCCGCCAGCTCCGGCGCCAGGCGGGCATCGAGAAATTCAACCAGGGCATTGATGCCATCCGGGTCGACCGTCAGGCCACCGGCCATGGCATGGCCGCCGCCCGAACGCAGAAGCCCGGCTTCGCGCGCTTGGGCGATCGCGCCGCCCAGATTGACACCGGGCACCGAGCGCCCCGAGCCCTTGCCCGCCGGGATCTCGGCATCGCGGTCAATACCGATGACAATGGCCGGTTTGTCATAGCGTTCCTTGATACGGCCCGCGACCACACCGATGACGCCGGGATGCCAGCCCTCACCGGCAGCGACCAGAACCGCGCGAGAGGCCCCCTGCCCGTCGACCTGCGCCAGGGCGGCGTCGAGCACATCGGCCTCGATACTGCGGCGCTCCGTGTTCGAGAGATCGAGACGCTTGGCATGCTTGAGCGCTTGTTCGCGATCATCGGTCGTCAGCAGCTGCACACCGAGATCGGCCTGGCCGACCCGGCCGCCGGCATTGATCCGCGGTCCGAGCAAGAAGCCGGCGTGATAAACGCTGGCGGCTTCATCGATACCAGCGATCTCGGCGAGCGCTGCCAGGCCGGTCTGATCCCAGCGGCTCATGACTTTCAGCCCCTGGGCGACGATGGCGCGATTGATCCCGGTCAGAGGCACCACATCGCAGACCGTTCCCAGGGCCGCGAGGTCGGCGAAGTCGAGGAGGTCCGGAGCGCTCGACGGGTCGAAATGACCGCGCCGGCGGCCTTCGCGGTTCAGAGCGGCAAGGAGGATATAGGTCACACCGGCGGCCGCCATATGGCCGCAGCCGGACTGGTCATCCGGCCGGTTGGGATTGACCAGCGCGGCGGCGGGCGGGAAGACCCCATCCATCAAATGATGGTCAACAACGATAACCTCGAGACCGAGTTCGGCGGCCGCTTCCAGCGCGCTGTGCGCCGCGGCACCGCAATCGACCGTGATCACCACCTCGACGCCCTGATCACGCAGGCTTTCGAAGGCCGCGATATTGGGCCCATAGCCTTCCTCGATCCGGTCCGGGACATAATGGGTCGCATCGCAGTCCTGCGACCGCATCCACCGGATCAGCTGCGCCGCCGAAGTGGCGCCATCAACATCATAATCGGCAAAGACGGCAATCTTGCGCTGGGCTTCCAGCGCGTCCCAGAGCAGGCCGGCCGCCTTGTCCATATCGGCAAAACTGGAGGGGTCGGGGAAATAGTCCTTGAGCTTTGGCGCGAGGAATTTCCCTGCCTCATCAGCGCCGATCCCGCGCGCGGCGATCAGGCGCGCCAGGACATCGTCGATCCGCTGTTCCCGGACAATCCGGTTGACCTCGGCCTCGGGGCTGGCGCGCAGGCGCCAGGTCTTCCCCGTCAGCGACGATGAGACGTCAAGGAGCGGGGCGTCCCGCTCCAGCTCGATCTCGGCCGCGCCGGTCATGGCTAGCCGATCGGGCTCGTGGTCCGGATCCGACGCACCGACTTGTCCGTGCTGTCGAGCAGCAGGGTTTCCGTGGTGACGTGAGACGCCGTGCGCGACACGCCCTCGACGAGATCGCCCGACGTCACACCGGTGGCCACGAACAGGCAGTCCATCGAGGCCAGCTCGGTAAGATCATATTTGCGATCCAGATCGGTCACGCCAACCCGGGCGGCGCGCGCACGCTCATCATCATTGCGGAAGAACAGGCGCGCCTGCATCTGTCCGCCAATACAACGCAGCGCCGACGCGGCCAGCACGCCCTCCGGCGCACCGCCCTGACCGATATACATGTCGACCTGGGTCCCCAGACCCGAAACACCCATGGCGCCGGCGACATCGCCATCGGAAATCATGCGCACGCGCGCGCCGGCCGATTTCACACCATCGATGATGTACTGGTGACGCTCACGCTCAAGCACACAAACGGTGATCTCGGACGGGGAAACGCCTTTGGCTTTTGCCAGATTGATGACGTTCTCTTCCGGTTTGGCATCGATATCGACAACGCCGGCCGGCAGGCCCGGCCCGACGGCGATCTTGTCCATATAGGTGTCCGGAGCGTGCAGCAGACCGCCGCGCGGGCTCAACGACAGGACCGCAAGCGCGTTGGGCATGTTCTTCGCCGTCAGCGTCGTGCCTTCCAGCGGGTCCAGAGCGATATCGATCGCCGGTCCCACACCACTGCCAACCTCTTCACCGATGAACAGCATCGGGGCTTCGTCACGCTCGCCCTCGCCGATCACGATACGGCCTTGCATCGCCATGGCATTAAGCCCGGTCCGCAGCGCATCAACGGCGGCCTGGTCAGCCGATTCCTTTTCGCCCCGGCCGATCCAGTCATAGGCTGCGATGGCTGCAGCTTCTGCGGCGCGCACAGCGCCCATGGCAAGATTGCTCAGCGACTGAGTATCGCTCATTGCGGATGTCTCCCTCTCGCGGCACCAACGCCGCCTGTTCACAGATGTTACCGGTAACAGTGCTTCCGGTTCAATACCCTTGCGGCGGTGTGGTGCGGGCCTGCCCATCCCGGAGGAACTCCTCCGTATCGCTTCCCGCATCATCGTCGAGTTGTTCGGATTCGGCTATCAGCGCATCACGCTGTTCGAGCACTTCATTCATGCTCCGGTCCAGATGATTGCGAATAATGGGGCTGGAACGATCAACCGGAACCGTCGCCGGTGCGGCGCCCTCGCCCTGGCGTTCCAGTCGGCGCTCTTCGATCCACTCGGCATTTGATCCTTCAATGACCGGCATATCGAGCGTTGAACACCCGGCAAGCAAGACCGAAAAAAAGCTGAAAACAGGCACGAACTTCATGATATCTCCTCGCGCGAAGCGCGTGTTTCTGCTTTTTATACGCTCGTGACCGCGCATTCCACTCCCTCTGCACAAGGATTTGCTCATGAGCAAGACGGACTCCACCGATAATGGCAATGGCCAGGGTCCCAGCTGGACGGATCTGACCGAGAAGGACATGGAAACGCTTGACCAGGTCTCGCGCAATCTGATGCAGGCCTCGCTGAAATCGCAAAAGCTGATGTCCGACGTCATGGCCAAGGCCCTGGAAGGCGATCCGGTCATGCCCCAGGCCGACCCGTTCCATTCTGCGCCCGAATTCGGCGAAGTTTGGACCGAGATTGTGTCACACCCGGAACTGGTCATGCAGGCCCAGGCCGATCTGATGAAGGGTTATCTCGACCTGTGGACCAATACGACCAAGCGCGTGGTCACGGGCGATGTCGATCCGGCGATCCAGCCGGAGCCGGGGGACAAGCGCTGGCGGTCCAAGGACTGGAGCGAGAACCCCGTCTTTGATGCGATCAAGCAATCCTACCTGCTCAACCAGCACTTCCTGATGGGTCTGGTTCAGGGTGTTGATGGCGTCGACGAACGGACCAAGCGCAAGGTAGAATTCCTGACCAAACAAATGACGGACGCGCTGGCTCCGACCAATTTCGCCCTGACCAATCCCGATGTTCTGCGCGAAACCATGCAGAGCCGCGGCGAAAACCTGACGCGCGGGCTCAAACACCTCATGGCCGACCTGGAGAAGGGCAAGGGACGCCTGGCGCTGACCCAGACCGATATGGAGGGTTTCAAGGTTGGCGAGGACATCGCCACGACCGCCGGCCAGGTCGTGTTCCAGAACGACATCATTGAGCTGATCCAGTATGAGCCGACTACGGAAACCGTGAAGCAGCGCCCACTCCTGATCGCGCCGCCCTGGATCAATAAATACTACATCCTCGACCTGCGCGAAAAGAACTCCATGGTGCGCTGGCTGACCAAGCAGGGCTTCACCGTCTTCCTGATTTCCTGGGTCAATCCGGGCCCGGAGCTCAAGGACAAGACCTTTGAGGATTACATGCATGAGGGGCTGTTCGCGGCCATCGATGCGATCGAAGCAGCGACCGGGGAAACCTCCGTCAACACGGTAGGCTATTGCGTCGGTGGCACGATGCTGGCCTCGGCCCTGGCCTACCTGGAAGCGACCGGCAAACCGGAACGCATCGCATCCGCCACCTTCTTTGCCGCCCAGACCGATTTCGAACTGGCCGGCGACCTCCTGCTCTTCATCGATGATGAATGGATGAAGGAGATCGAGCGTCTGATGGACGCCCAGGGCGGCGTGCTCGACGGGCGCACCATGGCCGACACATTCAACCTGTTGCGGTCGAATGATCTGGTCTGGTCCTTCACCATCAATAACTACCTGCTCGGGCGCCAGCCGCAGGCCTTTGACCTGCTGTTCTGGAATGCCGACCAGACACGCATGCCCAAGGCCCTGCACCTTTGGTATCTGGACAATATGTACAAGAATAACCGCCTCTCGAAGGGCGAGCTGAGCATGGATAATGTCAAGCTTGACCTCGGCGCGGTGAAGACCCCCATCTACATGCAGGCCTCGCGCGATGATCACATCGCGCCCTACCCGTCCGTCTACAAAGGCGCCAAGCGCTTTGGCGGACCGGTGCGCTTCATGATGGCCGGTTCGGGCCATATCGCCGGAGTGATCAACCACCCCGATGCCAATAAATACCAGCACTGGACCAATGACGCCCTGCCGGACACGGTCGATGAGTGGATTGCCGGGGCCGAGGAACACCCCGGATCCTGGTGGCTCGACTGGCGCAGCTGGCTCTATGAACGCTCCGGTGACGATGTCCCGGCGCGGGTGCCCGGAGATGGCCAGCTTGATGTCATTCGACCGGCACCCGGTGAAAACGTTCTGGTGCGGTCAGATGCTCCAGCGGGCAAGAAACAGTCCGAACCGGCTGAGTAGGTGTGCCCTCGCTCAGGACGCGTCACGCATCCGGTCGTGCATCTCTGACAGATCCTCTGCCAGACCCCCGGCTTCGTCCTCGCGACCGGCGATGGCGACCTGGTCGCGTCCGAGGCGCTTGGCTTCGTAGAGGGCCTGGTCGGCGGTCTTCATCAGGTCCTGGACCGTCACGGCCGGGTCTCCCAGCTGGGCGACACCGGCAGACATGGTGATCCGCGGCAGATTGCCGGCGCCGTAGGAGATTGAAATCCGGGCGATCGCCGCGCGCAATTCCTCGGCCAGATCCGCCGCGGCGGCACTGTCCATGCCCGGACAAATGACAGAGAACTCCTCTCCCCCGAGGCGGCAGGCGGTGCTGCCGGTCTTGGCATAGGCAGCCAGGGCCTCGCCAACCTCACGCAGAACCATGTCGCCGGCGTCATGTCCGTAATTGTCATTGAACGCCTTGAAGTGATCGACATCGAAGGAAATCAGCGTGAAGGGCGATTTATGGCGCTGGGCATACTGGATTTCGCGGCGGCACTGCTCGAGGAACCAGCGGCGATTGAACAGCCCGGTCAGCTGGTCGCGTACGGATTGATCACGCAATTCATCGCGCAGGCGAACATTGGCCAGGGCCAGGCTGATCTGCTCGGCACAGGTCAAGGCCAGCTCGCGCTTGATGACAATTTCCGCTTCCTGTTCCGGCTGCCGCGCTTCGTGCAGGGCCATGTAGTCGAGCGAAACATGCAATAGGCCGATCGCATCACCATGGGCGATGACCGGAATACAGATATAGGGCGCCGTCGGTTCGGCATTGATATGATGGCAGGCGTAATTGAGCTCGGCCGGGCCGTAGACATAGGAGCGTCCGCGCCGCAGGGCCCAGCAATCATCCGGCTCAATCGCTGCGCCCGGCGCGCCGGAATTCCAGCGACAGACATCCTCGAGCACATCGCGTGAATTGGAGTAGAGAAACAGGCCGCCGGACGTCCCCGGCAGCAGTTTCTCCAGCCCTGTCGCGATCACGTCGAGCAATTCTTCCACGGATTTGCAGGCATGCAGCCATTCACCGATCTGGCTCAGCAGGCGCCGTTCATCGCGCCGGGCCTTGTCCTGCATGGCCTGCAGGTTCTGCTGGAATTCCATGTCCTTGCGCTCGGAGATCTCGCGCTCGATCGACATGAAATTGATATGCCGGCCATTTTCGTCATAGATCGGGATGATGTTGAGCTCGACCCAGTAGAGCTCACCCGCCTTGGTGTAATTGACGATCTCGGTCTTGATCGGGACCCGGGATTTGAGCGCATTGGAGATGGCGGCTCGCGTTTCCGCACTCGTCGCCTCGCCCTGCAGCAGATCCCCGGGCTTGTTACCCATCGCCTCATCAGCGGTATAGCCGGTCAGCTTGGTGAAGGCCGGATTGGTCCAGCTGATCAGGCCATCCGTGTCGGTCAGAACGATGACATCGGTCGAGTGCTCGACCACGAGCCGCATGCGGCGAATTTCTTCCGGGCTCAGTTCTGATGTCGATGGCATGGTGCGCTCCAAATCAGCTTGGAGCCTGCCCGCACTATGATTAACAGCGGCTTGCATCCGCTGCGGGCGATATAAAATACAACCCCGACCGGATGGATGGACCGCCCCCTCTAGGCGTCCGCCTCGGCCTCACCGATTTGCAGTTCGATATAGCGGGCATAGAGGCCGCCGCGCTCGAGCAATTCGGCATGCTTGCCGATATCGACGATCCGCCCGTCCTCCATCACGACGATACGGTCGGCCTTGCGCACCGTCGCCAGGCGATGGGCAATCACCAGGGTGGTCCGGTCCCGGGAGACGCGTTCAAAAGCCTGCTGGATCACCTGCTCACTTTCGGAATCAAGCGCGCTGGTGGCTTCATCGAGCAGCAGGATGGGGGCATCGCGCAAAATGGCGCGGGCAATGGCCAGCCGCTGGCGCTGACCGCCGGACAGGGTCGCCGCGCCCTCGCCCAGCCCCGTGTCATAGCCCTGCGGCAGACGTTCAATGAATTCGTGCGCATTCGCCGATTTGGCCGCCGCGATAATCGCGTCCCGGTCCGCATCCGGCCGCCCAAAGGCGATATTGTCGGCAACGCTGCCGGAGAAGAGCGGTGCGTTCTGCTGCACCACAGCGATGGCCGCCCGCAGGGCCTTGGGGTCGAGCTTTGCGATGTCGACGCCATCGACCAGAACGCGACCGGACTGGGGGTCGTAGAAGCGCAACAACATCTGGAACATGGTCGACTTGCCCGCCCCCGAAGGCCCGACCAGGGCAATGGTCTCACCATGCCGGATCGCAAGATCGACCTCATCGAGGACTGTGCTGTCAGGCCGCGCCGGATAGGCAAAGCGCACCGTCTCGAAGCGAATATCACCCGCCACCGGAGTGGGCAGCAGCGCCGGCTGCTCCGGCGCCGTGACGTCCGACTGGGCCGAAAGCAGCTCCATCAGGCGCTCACTGGCCCCCGCGGCGCGCATCACCTCGGCATAGGTTTCCGTCAGCATGCCAACACCGCTGACGGCGACGAAGGCATACATCACGAACTGGGTCATGGCGCCGGGCGTGATCGCACCGGTCTGCACCTGGACGGCGCCAAACCATAAAACCGCGATCAGACCTGTCAGGATCACCGTAAAAATGACCGCCGTCATGGCCGCCCGGACCGAGATCCGGCGCATCGAGACCTGGAAGGTGCTCTCCACGGCGCCGGCAAAATTGCGCTTTTCTTCCCGCTCGCGGGTAAAGGCCTGAACCGTCTCAAGTGCCATCAGGCTCTCGCTCGCGCGGGCCGATGCATCGGCGAGATTGTCCTGGCTCGAGCGAGACAGACGCTGCACCCGCCGGCCGAACATCATGATGGGCAGAATGATCAGCGGTCCCAGGCCCAGAACCAGGGCGGCCAGCTGCCAGTTGACCACGACCATAAGGATCAATGCACCCAGCGTGGTCGCGACGGTGCGCAGCGCAACAGAGATGGAGGAGCCGACAACGGTCTGGATCAGCGTGGTGTCCGTCGTCAGACGCGACAACACCTCTCCGGTTCGCGTGGTGACGAAAAAGGCCGGGCTCAACCCGACAAGATGATCGAACACGTCACGCCGCAGATCCGCGACGACCCGCTCACCGAGGCGTGAGATGAAGTAGAAGCGAAACGCACTGGCCAGCCCAAGAGCAAATGCCACCCCCATGCCGGCGATGAAATAGCCGGACAGGTCATCGCCAATGGCAAAGGACTGGCACAGCTGGGCATCAGCCGCGCCGCCGAACCCGCAATCCACCACCAGGCGGAAAGCGCCGGGGAGCACCAGGGTCAACCCCGCTGCGATGACCAGGAAGAAGGCAAAGGCCGCCAGCAGCCCGGGATAGGCCAGCACATAGGGAACCAGGCGCTTGAGCGGCTGCACGCTGCGTGCCTTGGCCCGGTGCTCGGCATCCCGCTCCATCTCCGCGGCAAAACTGGAACCGCGATCAAGATCGGCCTGTCGGGCCTGGCGACTGGTTTGTGCGTTCATGCCCTGCTCCGTCTAGACCGGCCGGCGCGCGATCATGAAGACCGCAACGGCTTTCTCCGGCCGCCACTGATATTCGATCTCGAAACCGGCACTCTCGAGATAGCTCGCCAATTGGGTCGCCGAGAAGAAGCTCACAACCGGCGGGAAGATGCCGAACAGTTTCATGATCGGCGCGATCGGTCGAAGAAACCACATCTTGTCACCCAGGCAAGCGGTCGAGCTGACAAAGACCCCGCCGGGCTTGGTCATGTCATAAGCCTTCTTGATCGCCTCCTGCGGCTTGGCGAGCAGATGCAGAATGCTCAGACCAAGCACCACATCGAAGGCGCCGGTTTCCAGCGTGTCGAAATCCGCGCGCTCGAAACTGACATTGCTGACACCCGCCTCGGCGGCCTTGTCCCGGGCGATGATCAGCATTTCCTCGGAGATATCGGTGGCCAGGACATGGCGGACATGGGGCGCATGCAGGATGGCGGTCCCGCCGGTGCCACAACCGAACTCGAGCACCTCACTGTCAGGCGTGAAGTGCTCGCGGGTAAGCTCGAGCTTGCGTTCATAGACGGCCTCGTCGGCAATCGGCTGGCGAGCATATTTCTGGGCGATGCGGTTCCACCAGTTGGCGGTCGAGGTCATGGTCGGTCTCTTTTATGTCTAGGGCGCGCAAGCGCGTTACGAACTGTTACCCCCTCACTTACATATACGCCTGTGATAGATAAATTGCCGCGATTTGCTTTTCTGATATACGCAAATGCATGAACTGGGCTTCGATTTCCTTTGACTGGAACCAAATCCGCGCTTTCCTCGCCACCGTTGAGGAAGGCTCGTTCTCCGCTGCCGCACGCGCGCTGGGGCAGACCCAGCCCACGCTGAGCCGGCAAATAGCGGCTCTGGAAGACGCGCTCGGGGTGACCCTGTTCGAACGCGACCGGCGCAATATGCAGATCACCCAGGCCGGGCTGGAACTGGTCGATCATGTGCGCGTCATGGGCGATGCCGCCACCCGTATCTCGCTCGCCGCCTCCGGACAGTCGTCCACCGTCGAAGGCCAGGTCACCATCACCACGACAGATTCCATGGCGACCCTGTTCATGCCACCGATCATGAAACAGCTGCGCGAGACCGCGCCCAATATCAGCATCGAGATCATTGCCGCCAACGAGCTGCGCGATCTGCGCAAGCGTGAGGCGGATATCGCCATCCGGCATGCCCGGCCGGAGCAGCCGGACCTGATCGGCAAGCTGGTCGGGGAGACCGAGGCGCGTCTGTTTGCCTCCAAATCCTTCCTCGATGAAGCCGGCCGGCCGCAAACCCCGGCCGATCTCGCTGACTACCCCTTTGTCGGTTTCGGCGAAAATGAACGGGCTCTGCCCTATTTCCGGGAAATGGGCGTCGACATCGAGGTCGGGAATTTCAGGATCGGCGCCAATAACGGTCTCGCCATTATCGCCCTGGCGCGCGCCGGACTGGGAATCACACCGGTCACGCTCGACGTCGCCGGACGTTATCCGGATCTGGAGGAAATCCTGCCCGGCCAGCTCGGCGCCATCCCGATACCCGTCTGGATGGTCACGCATCGTGAACTCCATACCAGCCGCCGGATACGCATCGTCTGGGACCTGCTGGCGCGCGAAATCAAAAACGCGCTCGACAGTTCAAACATCGCTTAACCGGCGCCCCAACTCGCGCTAGGAGGAGGCAGACACGGAGTTCAACCATGCGCCAATCCCTGCTTTTCCTTCCCCTTCTCGCGGCCGCCTGCACCGCTTCGCCAGCCGTCACCGAGCCCGACCTCTCCACCCGCCCGGCCGCCGTGGTGGAATGCTTCCGCGAGACCGGGGCCACCATGCTCGCCGCCCACCGGGCCGGACCGCGTCCGGGTTATCCGGAGAATGCGGTTTCAACCATGCGCGCCAATGCCGGGCTCGGTGTGCTCTATGCCGAGATCGATGTCGCCCAGACCGCCGATGGTCAGCTCTTCCTGATGCATGACGACACGCTCGACCGCACCACGACCGGATCGGGCTCCTACGACGATCGCAATTGGGCCGATATCGCCAACCTCCAGCTCGTCGATGATGACGGCACTGTCGTCGCGGAAACCCTGCCAACCCTTGCCGACGCCTTCGCAGCCGCCCGGGACACCGGAATGGTGCTCAATCTCGACATGAAGAACGTCGAAATCCCGCAACTGGTCGACGCCATTCACGCAGAAAACGCGCAGGATCTCGCCCTGGTCATCGCCTATACGGTCGAACAGGCCGCTGAAATCCACGCGCTTGACCCGACCCTCACCCTGTCCGCGCCCAATCGTCCGGATGAACTCGCTGCGGCCGGTGTCGATCTGGACCAGGTCGATCTCTGGCTCGGCGTGCGCCTGCCGGAGGCGAGCGAGGATGCGGTTCTCGCCGAGCGCGGTCTGGAAACCTCTGCGGGCCTGTTCCGCCTGGAAGACGGCACACCGGGTATCTACCAGCAAGCCCGGGCGGCGGGCATCGAGATCCTGTCGGTCGATGATGTGGTGAGCGCGGTGGATGCGCTGGGCGGTGCTGAAACGCTCGACGCCCAGATCCAGGCCTGCAGCGCCAACTAAACAACCAAAGAAAACGGGCGGTTCCGAAAGGAACCGCCCGCTTGAATTCCAGCCTGAGCTGACAGCGATTAACGCTTGGAGAACTGGAAGGAACGGCGGGCCTTGGCCTTACCGTACTTCTTACGCTCAACCACGCGGCTGTCGCGGGTCAGGAAGCCACCGGCCTTCAGCACCGGACGCAGGCCCGGCTCGAAATAGGTCAGGGCCTTGGAGATGCCGTGGCGAACCGCGCCGGCCTGGCCGGAGAGGCCACCGCCCTTGACGGTCGCGATGATGTCGAACTCGTCAACGCGCTCGGCCGTCTGCAGCGGCTGCTGCAGCAGCATGCGCAGAACCGGACGGGCAAAGTATTTTTCCTGATCCTGGCCATTGACCGTGATCTTGCCATTGCCGCGCTTGATCCAGACACGGGCAACAGCGTTCTTACGCTTGCCGGTGGCATAGGAGCGGCCATGTTCGTCGATCTGCGGCTCAGCCGGGGTCACATCGACTTCGACAGCGTCATTGCCGCCTTCGGCGATGACGTCTTTGAGGTCCTCGAGGGAGCGTGCTTCTTCAGCCATCATCAGCCTCGTGCGTTCTTGGAGTTCATGGACTTGAAGTCGATCACTTCAGGCTGCTGGGCCTCGTGCTTGTGATCGGTGCCGGCATAGACGCGCAGCTTGGAGAACTGCTTGCGAGCCAGCGGGCTTTCTTTCGGCAGCATGCGCTTGACCGCGTTCTCGATAACGCGCTCCGGGAATCGGCCGTCCAGCAGCTTTGCCGGGCTGGTTTCCTTGATACCGCCCGGGTGACCGGTGTGACGGTAGTAACGCTTGTCGTCGCGCTTATTGCCGGTGAAGACGACTTTCTCGGCATTGATCACGATGACGTGGTCGCCGGTGTCGACGTTCGGGGTGAAGTCCGGGCGGTGCTTGCCGCGCAAACGCATGGCGATGAAGGATGCCAGACGACCAACAACGGCGCCTTCTGCATCGATCACGATCCACTTGTTTTCGACATCCGCCGGTTTTGCGGTGTAGGTTTTCATTTCAGCGTCCTGTCTCGCCCAATCGGGGCGTGGAGAAATCCGAGCGCGCGGAATAGATGCCAAATTCCATTCGGTCAACAGGTGTTCTGATTTTTGCTGCAAATACTTCTGCTTAGAAATGCGGTGTTATAATACCGCACTTTGGTAATGGCTTCACACGAGCGTCGTGAAATCATTGTATTTCAAAGGCTCACACAGTTTCCTCGGAGCGCGTCATGTCCCTTTCCCGGCGAATTTTCCTGCAGCAAGCCGCCGCAACCTCGCTGGCCTTTGGCGGCCTCGCCGCACGCGGCCTGGCCGCGACAAACGCCTCCAATGTGGAACAGGCCTATTTCAACCAGACCAATCCCTATGGCGATCTCATCCCCGATCCGGCCGGACTGTTCGATCTGCCGGCCGGGTTTGAATACCGGGTTCTGTCCACCGTGGGCGAGGAAATGAGCGATGGACTGCTGGCCGCTGGCGATTTTGACGGTATGGGCTGTTTCGCCGGACCGGACGGCCGCCTGACCCTCGTGCGCAATCACGAACTCATGCCCCAGGAAATCGACGCCTCGGCCTTCGGGGCAGACGCCAGCCGCCTCGACCGGATTGATCGCAGCCGCATCCATGACTGGACCGAAGCCGGCCTGCCGCATCTCGGCGGCACCTCTCACCTGATCATCGACCCGCAGACCCTGACCGTGGAGCGTAGCTTCATGTCCCTCGCCGGGACCGCGAATAATTGCGCCGGCGGTGTCACCCCCTGGGGCAGCTGGGTGACCTGCGAGGAAACCGAGCTCACCGCCGGCCCGAGCGCGGGTGTGGATCATGGCTATTGTTTTGAGGTACCGGCCAGCGCGACGGGGCTGATCGAGCCGGTCCCGCTCCGGGCGATGGGCCGTTTCCGGCATGAGGCGATCGCAGTCGATCCGGCGAGCGGCGCGGTGTACCAGACCGAGGACAAGCGCGGCACCGCCCTCTTCTATCGCTATTTGCCCGACCATCCCGGCGAACTGGCCCGCGGCGGCCGGCTGCAGGCCCTGGCCGTGCGCGGCCGGCCCGGCATTGATCTGCGCAATCTGTCCGCCAGCGCCGATAATCTGCGTCCGGGTGAATGGGTCGAGGTCGAATGGATCGACATGGAAGAGGTTGACGCGCCCAATGCGGACCTCGCCGAACGCGGCCATGCGGCCGGCGCAGCCCGTTTCACACGCGGCGAAGGCCTGTGGTGGGGCCAGGGCGAGTGCTACTTCACCTGCACCGATGGCGGTCCGGCCGGGATCGGCCAGATCTGGCGCTACCAGCCCAGCCCCCGCGAGGGCCAGCCCGGCGAGCACGCGCAGCCGGGACGACTGCAGCTCTTTGTCGAAAGTGGTGATGACCGGATCATGGAGTATTGCGACAATCTCTGCGTCGCTCCCTGGGGCGATCTCATCGTCGCTGAAGATGGTCCGCGTGATCAGTACATCCGCGGCGTGACGCCGTCTGGTGAGGTGTATACGATCGGCCGAAATGCGTTCACTGGCCCTGATGGCGAAAAAAGCGAGATTTGCGGTCCATGTTTCAGTCCCGACGGTTCAACCCTGTTCTTCAACATTCAACGCCATCCGGGGCGGACGTTCGCCGTCCGTGGTCCCTGGCACGCGCGGGGCTGATTTCGGTCTCGCTGCTGGCCCTCGCGGCTTGTGGCAATTCGGGTGAAGACCCGGCCCTCGTCGAGACCGAGGACGACACCCGTCGTGAAGTCTATGTCACGGCGGCGTTCGAAAGTACCAATGACAGCTCCCGTGCCCTCGCCTTCGTGCCCAGCACCATGGCACCGTCTCTGGGCATGATCGTCTCGGCCACCCGCGATGGCGGGCTGGAATTGTTTGACGCTGATGGGGCACTGCGTACCAGCCATGCCGGCGCTGAATTGACGGCCCTCGCGGCCGCTCCGGGTTTCCAGCTTCGTGGGGAGGCCCTGCCGCTGGTCTTCGGCAGCGCGGCGGATGGCAGTGGTCTCCTGGGCTATGCCATCACCCCGGATTTCGAGATTTTCGACCTCCCGCTCGACGCCATTGCGACAGAGAGCGAGATTCGCGGCGTCTGCCTGTTTGGTGAAGGGATCGGCTATGTCGACCTGATCGTGCTGGAAGCCGGTAATTCGGCCCTGGTCGCCCGGGTCCAGGACCGCGGTGATGCCCAGCTCTCTGTGGAGACCGTGGACCGCTTCGACCTGCCGAGCCCGGCACGCAGCTGTACCGTGCTCAATGAGGACATCTATTTCGCGGCGCCGGCCAGCGGTATTGCCCGCCTCTCCCGCAGCGGTGAAGTCCTGGCGGAAAGGATGGAATTGGCGACCGGTATCGCGTCGGACAATTTCAACGGAACGCCGGTCGTGCTGACGGTGAACGGCAATGACGGCAATGTCCTGGCGCTGGACGCGGAAACCCTTCTGCCGCGCGCCAATTTCAGCTTCGTCGACGGTCTCAGCACGCCGGGTATCGACACGGCCAGCCGGATTGCCCTGACGGATCAGAGCTACGGTTTCACGGCCTATTCCGACGGCATCCTGGCCTTCTTCGACCGCAGTGACAGCCGCATCAAGGTGGTATCCCGCGAAGCGACGGTTCGCTCCTTCTTCGTCAGCGAGTAATTATACTGCGCGACGGGCGGTCCAGGTGGCCGCCCCGATCGCGACGAAGAGCACGACGGCGCCGGCCTGGTGCGCCAGCGACAGGCCCAGCGGTGCGACCGCCAGCAGAGCGGCGATCCCCAGAGCCACCTGGGCAATCACCAGGGCCGGCAGGATCACCATGAAGGGCTTCAGGGCGACACGCGGCTCGCGATAGATCATGAAGGCTGTCACACCGACAGCGATGGTGACGATATAGGCCATCCAGCGATGCTGCAGCTGAACCGCGGCATGGCTTTCGAAAATCGCCTGATGGAAGGGCAGCCCGGCGAGATAGCCGTCCGGGATGAGCTGGCCATTCATGCCCGGCCAGGTGTTGAAGATCTTGCCGGCATCGATCCCGGCGACCAGGGCGCCCATCAGGATTTGAACGAAGAGCAATCCCCAAAGCACCAGGAACCAGCGCGTATGATTGCCAGCGCGCACGGGCGGCGCGCCATAGCGGGCATCGAGCGCGGTCCAGAAGGTGGCACCGAGCAGAATGAAGGCCATGCCGAGATGGGTGGCGAGCCGGTATTGCGACACGTCTAGCCGGTCGACCAGACCGCTCGCGACCATCCACCAGCCAATGGCACCCTGCAGGCCGCCGAGGAAGAACAGACCCAGCAGGCGCGGCTTGAGGCGCGCGCTGAGATCACCGCGAATCCAGAAGAAGACGAGCGGCACCGCGAAGGCGAGACCCAGGAAGCGCCCGAGCTGACGATGGCCCCACTCCCACCAGAAGATGAACTGGAACTCGGACATCGACATGCCCCGGTTCTGCTCCTGGTATTCCGTCGTGGAGCGATAGAGTTGCAGCGCCTCTTCCCAGTCCGCCTGGCTCAGCGGCGGGATGGCGCCGGTGATCGGGCGCCATTCGGTGATCGACAATCCGCTATCGGTCAGGCGGGTGGCGCCGCCGACGAGGATCATGAGGGCGATCAGGCCGGTCATGATGAACAGCCAGAGCGAAACTGCGGGGCGGGTGTGGTGTCGATAACTCATGCGCACTCCTATCGGACCGGCTAGGTAGCCCATCCTCATGGGGGCGCAAGGCTCTCAAGCGGTGTAATCATGTCGCAGGGTGCAAAATCGGGCTCGCCCTGACCGGCGCGCCGGTCCATCATGGGGCAAAGTCAGGGAGGGAAAGGCGTGACGCAACAGGACGATACGGTTCTTATTCTCGGCGGCGGCCAGGCCGGCGCCCAATGTGCGGCCAGCCTGCGACGCTTTGGCTGGGAGGGGCAGGTGATCATTGCCGGCGAAGAACCCCACCCGCCCTATCAGCGCCCGCCCCTGTCCAAGGACTATCTGTCCGGCGCCATCGAGGAAGACCGGCTCTGGCTGCAGCCACCGGAAACCTGGCTTGCCCAGAACGTTTCACTGCGCCTCGGGCTGCGCGCCGAAGCGATTGATCGCAAGGCCAAGACCGTGCGTTTCGATGATGGCAGCGAGCAGGACTACACCCATCTCGTGATCGCAACCGGTGCTCGCGTCCGCCCCCTGCCGGTGTCCGGCGCAGAGCTGGACGGCGTACGCTATCTGCGCACCATTGCCGATGTGGATCAGCTCAAGTCCGATGTGAAGCCGGGCAAGCGCATCGCCATTATCGGCGGCGGCTATATCGGGCTCGAGGCGGCCGCTGTGGCGACCAAGCTGGGTGCCGAGGCGGTGGTGATTGAAGCCCAGCCGCGCTGTTTGGCCCGGGTCGCGGTGCCCGAGCTGTCCAGCTTCTATCGCGAGGCGCACCAGCGCCGCGGCGTAGAATTCCTGTGTGATCAGCAGGTCTCGGCTCTGACCGGGCAAGATGGCCGCATTACCGGGGTGGAACTGGCCTCCGGGGACATCATCCCCTGCGACAGTGCCCTGGTCGGTATTGGCGTCATCCCCAATGCCGAATTGGCCGAAACGGCCGGACTGATGACCGGCAATGGCATTCATGTCGACGAGACCTGCCGGACCCAGGACGCCTCCATCTTCGCCATTGGTGATGTGGCAGCCCAGCCTTTTTGGCTCACCGGCGAGCGTCTGCGTATCGAGTCGGTGCCCAATGCGATTGAACAGGGCAAGCAGGCGGCAGCGGCCATCTGTGCCGCGCCGGCGCCAAAAGCCGAGGTGCCATGGTTCTGGTCCGATCAGTTCGAGCTCAAACTGCAAACGGCCGGACTGTTCCAGGGCGCCGACCAGCTGGTTGAACGTGTCACAGCGGATGAGCAACGCAGCTTCTTCCATCTCAAGGACGGCAAACTCATCGCGGCGGACTGCATCAATGACCCGCAAAGCTTCATGGCGGCGAAGATGATCATTGCCAAGGGTGGACGCCCGGATCCCGCAGCACTCGGCGATCCGGACCAGCCGATGAAAGACATCATGAAAGCGGCGATGGCCGCAGCCTGATGACGAAGCCTGCCCTGTCCGCTTCATGCCATTGCGGGGCTGTCACCTGGTCCTTGGACGAACGCCCGGGCAAGCTTGTCCGGTGTAATTGTTCGCTGTGCCGCCGCGTCGGAGCGCTCTGGGCGCATGCGGAGCGAGCGGGGGCCACGTTCAGCTATGACCCGGCAAAAGTCGTGAAATACGCCTACGGCGACAAGACCCTCGCGGTGGTCTCCTGTGCCGCTTGCGGTAACACCACCCATTATGAAGGGCTCGGCGAGTATGCCGACCGCTGCGCCGTCAATGCCAATATGGCCGATCCGGCAGAGCTGGACGGCATACCGGTCAAACATTTCGACGGCGCCGAAAGCTGGGAATATCTGAATTAGGAAGAATGGTCGGAGCGGCGAGATTCGAACTCGCGACCCCTCGCCCCCCAGGCGAGTGCGCTAACCGGACTGCGCCACGCTCCGACACTGAAAAGACCGGCCGCGACCGGTCAATGGGGAGGCGTTTATAGGCACACCCCAGACAGTCCGCAACTGCTCGATCAGCAGGTCTTCAGGATTTCGGTTCCAACGCGGCCTTGAGCTTCGCGCGGGCCCCTTCCAGGTCATTCAGGATCTCGTCGATCTGCCGGGCCGGGCTACCGGGTTGACGCAGCGTCTTGCGACGCTCGGCGGGCCGTTCGACATCGGCGCGATCGATTGCCATTTCCGGACGGGATCGATCCGCGGCCCCAAGGTCGACAATCACGGAGACCCCGTGATCCTTGATGTATTTCTTGGCGCCCTTGATCGTGTAGCCGTCTTCATAGAGCAGGCGTTTCACACCGCGCAGCAAAGCGATGTCCTGGGGACGATAGAAACGGCGCCCCCCCGCTCGCTTGAGCGGGCTGATTTGGGCGAACTTGCTTTCCCAGAAACGGAGGACGTGAGCGGGTACATCCAACTCATCAGCGGCCTCACTGATGGTTCGGAAGGCATCCGGCGATTTCTCTGTGACCGACATGCGTAAATCGCGTCAGTCTTCAGCTTTGCATCTCAGTCCTTGGACAAAGCCGAATCGACGCGCTCCTTCAAGACGTGCGACGGTTTGAATACCAGCACGCGACGAGCCTCAATCGGAACTTCTACACCCGTCTTGGGGTTACGGCCGACACGACCGCGTTTATCCCGCAGGAGAAAAGAACCGAAGGACGACAGCTTAACCGATTCGCCATTGGCCAGTGTGTCCGACACCATGCCGAGCACAGACTGGACGAGGTCCGCCGATTCCTGACGTGAAAGTCCGACTTCGCGATAGACGGCTTCGGCGAGATCGGCGCGGGTCAAAGTTTTATCCGACATTTCAATCCCCAGACAGATGCCCACAGGCTACGCCCGCGAGCCCCTGCCCGTCAACGCCAAGGTCTTGGATAAAAGATAAAAAGAACGCGATTTCGCTCTAGAAGCGCACCAGAGCGGCGCCCCATGTGAAGCCGCCGCCGAGCGCCTCCATCAAAACCAGGTCTCCCCGGCCGATGCGGCCATCATGTACAGCACGCTCAAAAGCCAGCGGTACCGAGGCCGCCGAGGTATTGCCATGATCAGAGACTGTCGAAACCACCTTAGCCGTTGGGATTTTGAGCTTTTTCGCGACACCCTCAAGGATTCGCTGGTTCGCCTGGTGGGGTACGAACCAATCAATCTCCGCAATTTCGACCCCGGCCTGGCCCGCGATCGTGGTCATGGATTCCGCGATATTGGTGACCGCGTGACGGAAGACCTGATTGCCGGCCATGCGCAGATGTCCGACGGTTTGTGTCGAAGACGGTCCGCCATCGACATGGAGCAAGTCCTTATAGCGCCCGTCCGAGCGCAGATAGGTTGCCAGCAAGCCGTTCTCGCGGCGCTCGCCCGGTGTCTCTTCTGCACTCAGGACCATCGCTCCGGCCCCGTCTCCGAACAGCACGCAAGTGGCGCGGTCGGTCCAGTCGACGATGCGGGACATGGTCTCTGCGCCAACGACCAAGGCGTTGCGGGCTTGCCCCCGGGCCAGGAAGCCATCGGCAACGGCCAGCGCGTAGACAAACCCGGTACACACGGCCTGCACATCAAAAGCCGCGCCCTGGGCAATACCCAAGCGCCCTTGCAGCAGGGTTCCGGTCGACGGGAAGGTGAAATCCGGTGTCGTCGTCGCAACGACGATCAAATCTATGTCGGACGCGTCCATCCCGGCGTGTTCAAGCGCCCGGCGGCACGCCACTTCCGCCAGATCCGCCGTGGTCTCTCCCTCCGCCGCGATATGGCGCTGGGCAATACCAGTGCGTTCCCGGATCCAGCTGTCCGAGGTGTCGACCATGGTCGACAATTCTTCATTGGTCAGGACACGAGACGGCAGATAGGCGCCAACACCGGCGATCCGCACCGTTTGATCGGTCATGCCTCTTGGGCGGCCTTGCGCTCCGCATGCTCCTGGAACTGATCCAGGTTCTTTCTCAATTCCGGCATGAAATTGCTTTGCGCCATGGCATAGGCCAGACCCAGGGCTGAGGCGAAACCTTCGCCGTCAGCGCCGCCATGGCTTTTCACCACAACACCCTTCAGGCCCAGCAACACGCCACCATTGATGTAGCGCGGGTCCATCCGCTGACGCAGACGATCCAGCGCGCCGAAGCTGAGCAAGCCGGCGGCAAGCTTGGCGGTCACCGAGCTGGTCAGCGCCTCCTTGACCCAGCCGGCCACCAGACGGGCAGTCCCCTCCGCGGTCTTCAGGGCGATATTTCCGGTAAAGCCATCGGTCACGACGACATCGATACCGCCAGCGCTGATATCATTGCCCTCAATGAAACCGCGATAATCCAGCCCGAGACCGGCGTCGCGAATAAGGCCGTCGGCCTCGCGCACCACGTCATTCCCCTTGAGCTCTTCCTGGCCCACATTGAGCAGGCCAACACTCGGCTTGGTTTCACCAAACACGGCGCGGTGGAAGGCCTCACCCATGATCGCAAACTCGACCAGCTGGGTGGCTCCGCACTGCACATTGGCGCCGACATCCAACACCACGGTATGACCTTTGGGAGTCGGCCAGTTGGCAGAAATTGCGGGGCGGTGAACGCCCTTCTTCATGCGCAGGATGACCTTTGAGATTGCCATCAGCGCGCCGGTATTACCCGACGAGACAATGGCATCTGCCTCACCGGACTTCACACACTGGATCGCATTCCACATGGACGACCCACGGGCCCGGCGCACGGCCTCGCTCGGCTTGTCCGTCATTTCCACGGAACTGTCCGAGTGGCGAATTTCACTGACGGCCGCGACAGCCGGCTGAGCCGCCATCAAGGGCTGAAGCTGATCCTCCGGCCCGTGGACGAGAAAACGAGCCTTGCGGTCCGGCCAGCGCTTGAGCGCATTGCCGATACCATCAACCACGGCGCCGGGACCGAGATCCCCGCCCATGGCATCTACAGATAAAGTCGGAATACCGGTCATTGCGATCGGAACTGTCCCCAAACGACGGAAGACCGCCTCAATTTCGCGGATACTTACTGGAGCGCGTTACAGATGCAAGCTGCGAAGACGGCAATCAGGCGGTCTGGAAGTCCGGTTTGGAGCCCTGCAAAAGCCCCGCCTGCCCTTGCGCAGCAAGCGCCGCGGCTGTCTGGGTTACGTATGCGGCAAGTTTCGCAGCCTTCGGGTCGTCCGGCTCACACTCCAGGACATTTCGCGCCAGGATTGCCTCAAGGCCGTCTTCGCCCTGTTTGTTCAGCGAATCCACATAGGCGGAAGCCCGACCGTAAAAGCCCTCAGCCATGAAGCGGATCTTCTTGCCGACCGCGCTGTCGCCGAGGCCGAGCTCACGCATGGCCGCATCGAAATCATCGAACATGGTGTCAAAGACGTCCTGGGCGAGCGCCGCGCCCTCCTCGCTGTCGCCAGTGCGCAATTCGTGAATCAGCAAGGTGGCGTGCAGCAGGATCATCTCGAACCGGCCCTGCAGCGTATCCGGCGCGCCCTCTTCGCCATAGAGCGCGGGCTGGCGGGCAGCCTGCACCACATCATTGTAGAGCGCTTCAGCGCGCAGTTTTTCCGGACGTTTCTTGAACAGCTTCGAGAACATGAAACTGGGGCTCCCAAATCTTGAGACTTGAAGCTAAGGTCAGCCCCGGGTAGGTCAAGGCAACCATGCAGGGGCCAGACCGGACCCCGAGGGAGTGATTGATGAACCGACGTGTACGCTTGTCCGCAGCCCTTCTCGCCTGTGCGATTGGACTGACCGCCTGTAACCCGGTCCTGCGGACGCATGGCCATCGCTACACGCTCGGCGAAGAACCCAATATCCAGGTGGACGAGGACACGCGTATCAGCGTCGTGCAGCGTCTGGGTACGCCGTCGACCAGCGGCACGTTCGAGGAAGATATCTGGTATTACATCTCCTCGACCCGGGAATCGCTGGCCTATCTGCGCTCCTCCACCCGCGATCGCCGCATCCTCGCTATTCGCTTTGACCCGGATGGCGTGGTTGAAGAAGTGCTCGAATACGGACTGGATGATGGCCGTATCGTCTCCTACGCCTCGCGCGAAACCCCGACACGGGGTCGCGAACTGTCGCTGATCGAACAGCTTCTCGGCAATGTCGGCACGCTCCCGAACGAGCAGTTCGGCGGCGAACAGAACCTGCCTGGCGGCGCCGGCGGTCCCCGCCGCGACCAGTAAGCCGATTTCGATCCATTGAGATCACATGCTAGCCTCCCGGCGCCAATCGGGAGGCTTTTATGTCTTGGGATGCACTCGACTTCCTGGCCGCCGCCGGCCTGATCGGCGGAACGGCGCTCGCCCTGGTTCTGCTGTTCAGGCTTGGTCACGCGCCGGCCTACCGGCTCGCGGCAACCACCGCTGTTGTGGGCTGTCTGGCCCTGGTCTGGGTCAACCTCGCTGTCGGGCTTGTGGGCAGCGCGGCCAATGATTTCAACATGCTCTACGCATTCGTGCCGCTTCTCGGCTTGCTCGGAACACTGATCTCTCGCGCCAGCGCCCGCGGGCTTGGCCTGACTGCAGCGGGCATGGCCATCCTCATGGTGAGCCTGCTCGCAGCGTCGATCGTCACTCAGCCCGATGAGTTTGCGGCACCCGGTGCCGGGTTGCACATCCTGTTTATAGCGGTGTTCGCCTTCTCGGCCTGGCAATTCCAACGCGCGCACCGAGCATGAAAAAGCCCCGGCCAGACGGCCGGGGCTTTCCCGTTTTTTAATGATCGCTCGGCTTAGCCGGCCAGGAAGGCCAGCAGCAGCAGCGCCACGATATTCGTGATCTTGATCATCGGGTTCACGGCCGGGCCGGCGGTGTCCTTGTAGGGGTCACCAACGGTGTCGCCGGTCACAGAAGCCTTGTGAGCTTCCGAGCCTTTGCCGCCGTGATTGCCGTCCTCGATATACTTCTTGGCGTTGTCCCAGGCACCACCGCCGACGGTCATGGAGACCGCGACGAAGAGGCCGTTGACGATCACGCCCAGCAGCATGGCACCGACAGCGGCCAGCGCCTGCACCTGCTCGCCGGAGACGAACAGGATGGCGAAGTAGAGCACGATCGGCGACAGAACCGGCAGCAGGGACGGCACGATCATCTCGCGGATCGCCGCCTTGGTCAGGATGTCCACGGCGCGGCCGTAATCCGGCTTCTCCTTGAACTCCATAATGCCCGGCATTTCCTTGAACTGACGGCGCACCTCGGCCACGACCGCGGTCGCAGCACGGCCAACGGCCATCATCGACATGCCGCCGAAGAGGTAAGGCAGAAGGCCACCGAAAAGCAGGCCGACAATCACGTACGGATTCTCAAGCGAGAAGTCCGGCTGGACGTGAAGCAGGTGCTCCACATCGGTCGTGTATGCGGCGAACAGAACCAGCGCACCCAGACCGGCCGAGCCAATGGCATAGCCCTTGGTCACAGCTTTGGTTGTGTTGCCGACCGCGTCGAGCGTATCGGTCGTGTCCCGCACGCTCTCGTCGAGGCCCGCCATTTCAGCAATACCGCCGGCATTGTCGGTAACCGGACCGAAGGCGTCGAGCGCCACGATCAGGCCCGCAAGCGCCAGCATGGTGGTCACCGCGATGGCGATACCAAACAGACCGGCCAGCATGTAGGTCGACAGAATACCGACGATGATGATGATCGCCGGCAGAGCCGTGGCTTCCAGCGACACCGCCAGACCCTGGATCACGTTGGTGCCGTGACCGGACTCGGAGGCCTCGGCTACGGATTTCACCGGACGGAAGTCGGTGCCGGTATAGTATTCCGTGACCCAGATGATCGCCGCGGTGACGATCAGGCCGGCAATACCGCACCAGAACAGGTTCATGCCGGTGATCATCTGACCGCCGACTTCGCCAATCTCACCCATGCCGTTCGGCAGGGCGTAGGTGTTGACGATCCAGAGACCACCGATCGACAGGATGCCCGCCGCAATCAGGCCCTTGTAGAGCGCACCCATGACATTGGTGCCGCCGCCAAGGCTGACGAAGAAGGTGCCGATGATCGAGGTCACGATGCAGACCGCACCGATCGCCAGCGGATAGATCATCATGGCCGAGCCCAGATCGCCGGCGAAGAAGATCGCCGCCAGAACCATGGTCGCCACAACGGTCACCGCATAGGTCTCGAACAGGTCAGCCGCCATGCCCGCACAGTCGCCGACATTATCGCCGACATTGTCCGCGATGGTCGCCGCGTTGCGCGGATCATCCTCCGGGATACCCGCCTCGATCTTGCCGACCATGTCGCCGCCGACATCTGCACCCTTGGTGAAGATACCGCCGCCGAGACGGGCGAAGATCGAGATCAGGGATGCACCGAAGCCCAGCGCGACGAGCGAGTCGATAACCGCACGGCTACCGGACTCGAAACCCATCGGGCCCGTCAGGATCCAGAAATAGCCGGCCACGCCCAGCAGGGCCAAGCCCGCAACCAGCATGCCGGTCACGGCGCCAGAGCGGAAGGCGATCGCCAGGCCTGCGGCCAGACCGGTGCTTGCGGCCTGGGTCGTACGCACATTGGCGCGCACTGAGACCAGCATACCGATAAAGCCGGCCGCACCGGACAGAACGGCACCGATCGCAAATCCCAGCGCAACCTCCCAGCGCAGGAAAATCGCAATCAGAATGCAGACGACGACGCCGACAATGGCGATGGTGGTGTATTGACGCCGCAAATACGCGTTGGCGCCTTCCTGGATGGCCGATGCAATCTCCTGCATCTTTTCCGATCCCGCACTCGCCGCCATCAAACGCTGGGTCTGGACGACCCCGTAGATGATGGCGAGAACGGCAGCGGCAATGGCCAGCATAAGCATGTTCATGGCTTGTTGCCCCGTTTTTTACTTCGCTTCGGTCGAGTAAGAAATGCGGGGAACACGGAACGTGAGAATCACGCCGACCATACCAATACTCCCCCTAGACGAATGGACTATGCCCAATGCACTGGGGGCGTGCAAGAAAGTGTGGCCGTCAGGCCTCAACTGCCTTTGTAATGCAGTGGAAAACGCGGTGGGGTCAGCCGATCAGACGGACATCGAAATCGCGAATCTCGACGCGCTCGAGCGCGTTCTCGCCATAGATCTCGCCGAGAACCCGAGACCACACCTCAACGGCCACGTCTTCATCGAGCACCTGGCCGCCCGGAGCGCTGAGATCATGCCGGTGCGCGGCACGAACCAGGGCATCAAGAGCATAGTGGGCGTTTTCCTGGATGCTCCAGATATCATTGCCCGCAGCCACCCGGACCCGGACAAGAACGTAGGCGAACCCGGTCAGGCGACCATTGTCCGACAGCGGGGCGACGATCGCCGGCATGGTGAAGGAACGCGGGTCATCCGCCTCTTCGACCTCTTCTTCCTCTTCCTCATCGCCAGCGATGTTGAACAGGGCCAGAAAGCGATTGGAGCTGCCGCTGGAGCTTGAGGACTCCTCAGCCGGAGGCGCGGCCTGAACCGGACCGGACAGGGCGACACTCAGGGCTAGACCGAAAACGAACGCGAGAAACAGACGCATAACTACCTCACCAACCTGCCCAGATTGGCATGGAGGCGTCAAAAATGCGTGAATCCACCGGAGTCAAAGCTCATCGCATCGCCTTCGGCGGCGATCACACTCACCCCTTCGCCCTCTCCGACACGACCGATCCAGCTGATTTCACAGCCGTGCTGGCCCGACAAAGCGAGGACGTCGCGGGCGCGGTCATGCGGGGCGGTAAAGAGCAATTCATAGTCGTCGCCGCAGGTCATCAGATGTTTGAGACCCGCATCGCCCTCGCTCTCCAGCCAGTGTAGAGCCGGGGTCGAGAGCGGCATCATTGCGGACTCAAGCTCGATCGCGACACCGCCGGCCTGGGCGATGTGACCTGCATCGGCGACCAGCCCGTCGGAGACATCGATACAGGCACTGGCGACACCGCGCAGCGCCTGCCCCAGCCCGATCCGGGCCTGAGGCGATTGATAGCGGCTGAGCAGGTGGCTTTGCGGGTCCAGCTTACCGCGGGCAATGTCCAGCCCGAGCCCGGCATCACCGATCATCCCGGACACCCACACATCATCACCCGGCTTGGCGCCCGCGCGCGTCAGGGCCGAGCCCTCTGGGACAAAGCCCAGCATGGTCATGGACAGGCAGAGCGGCATATCCGCCGATGTCGTATCGCCACCGATGAGCGGGACCTTTCCTGCTGCCGCGCTCAAACCGGCGATGAACGCATCACGTTGCGCACCCGGCCAGGCCTGCGGCCAGCTGATGGACAGGAGATAGCCCGCGGGCTCAGCTCCCATCGCGGCCAGATCGGACAGGTTGGCACCAAACGCCCGGCTGGCCATGACCTCCGGCGTATCGGTGGAGAGAAAATGGACATTCTCGATCAGCATGTCGCTGGCCAGCACCAGGCTGTGTCCCGGGCGCGGCGCCAACAGGGCGGCATCGTCGGCCAGATCGAGGGCGGCCGGGTGGCCGCGCGTCAATGGACGCAGGCGTTCGCGGATGAAATCAAACTCTCCGCCCCCGCTCATCGGATCAGAACTCGTCTGCGCGAGCCTGACGCGCGCACTTGTCGAGTGCGGCATTGACGAATTTCGGCTCCGAGCCCTCGAAGAAGGCATTGGCAATATCGACGTATTCGTCGATCACCACGCGCGCGGGTACATCATCGCGCTGGAACAGTTCGAAACCACCAGCCCGCAGGATTGCTCGTACCGTGGCGTCGAGGCGCTCCATGCGCCAGCCTTCCGCCAGCAATTCATCGATCGCAGGATCAACAACGGCCTGTTTGCGGACAACACCCGCGACGAGGTCTTCAAAGAAATCCTCATCGGCCTCGATATATTCCGGCCCCTCGCCCTGGGCGCCGAAGCGATGATCGCGGAATTCCTTGATCACGGCCTTCGCACCAAGACCGCCGATATCCATCTGGTACAGCGCCTGGACCGCAGCAAGGCGCGCAGACCGGCGCAGACGGGCCCGGGCCTGGGACGGGTTCTCGGTTTCAGACGTCATACCGGCTCTCCGAGGAAGCGATCGCGCAGGTTCAGGATCGACAGACAGGCTTCAGCCGCGTCACGGCCCTTTTTCTTGTCCACTGCACGGGCATTGGCCTGATCCCGGTTCTCAACCGTAAGCACACCATTACCGACCGGCACGCCCTCAAGCGACAGATCCATCAGGCCGCGCGCGCTCTCGCCGCAGACATAGTCATAATGGGTGGTCTCACCGCGAATGACGCAGCCCAGCGCGACATAGCCATCAAAACCCGCTTCGGTGAGCTCGGCCTGGATAATGGCCCCCGGAATCTCCAGCGCACCCGGCACTTCAGCCAGCTCATGGCTCGCGCCAGCGGCTTCAAGTGCCGCCTGGGCGTCCTTGATCATCGGGTCGGCAATATCGCGGTAGAAGGTCCCCGCAACGATGAGAATGCGCCAATCGCTCATATCAGTCTCCGCTGAACAGGCGTTCTTTCACCACGCTCAGCCCGTAACCGTCCAGGCCAACAATCGTCTGCGGCTTGGTCGTCAAAAGCACCATGTCCCGCACGCCCAGATCCAGAAGGATCTGAGCCCCAACCCCGTATTCCCGCAGACGGCGCGCTTCGCGCTCGTCCTGCGGCAGGGCCGGATGGGCGCCGAGACGTTCAATGATGGCGGTATGACTGGTTTCCCGGATAAAGACCATAACGCCTGCACCGTCATACTCAGCCAGCTGCTCGATTCCGCGCTGAACGAGACCGCCGCGCTTGCCGGCACTGCCGAGCACATCGTCAACGAAGGAGACTTTCTGCATCCGCACCAGGGTGGGCGTATCTGCCGACGGAGCCCCCTTGACCAGCGCCACATGTTCAGCACCGTCAATCGTGTTGCGGAAAACGATGAGGTTGAACGGCCCGCCCCAACGGCTTTCGAACTCCGTCTCCATTCGGCGTTCGATAAAGCGGTCATTGCGGCGGCGATAGGCGATCAGGTCCTCGATCGTACCGATCTTCAACCCATGCAGCTGGGCGAAAGCAATGAGGTCCGGCAGACGCGCCATGGTACCGTCTTCATTCATGATCTCGCAGATCACGCCGGACGCGCCCGCACCGGCCAGACGCGCGACATCGACAGAAGCTTCGGTATGCCCGGCCCGCACCAGCACCCCGCCATCACGGGCGACCAGCGGGAAAACATGGCCCGGCGTGGCGATATCATCGGCCCCCTTGGACGGGTCGGTTGCGACCTCGATAGTACGGGCCCGGTCATGCGCCGAAATGCCGGTGGTCACCCCTTCACGCGCCTCAATCGAGGTGGTGAAAGCGGTCTGGTGCCGCGAGCGGTTTTCCGACGACATCAGCTTGAGACCGAGGGTCTCGATCCGTTCCTGGCTCATCGCCAGGCAGATCAGACCGCGGCCATGCTTGGCCATGAAATTGATCGCATCGGGCGTGGCGAACTTGGCCGGGATAACCAGATCGCCCTCATTCTCGCGATCCTCGGCATCGACGAGGATGAACATGCGCCCATTGCGGGCGTCTTCGATAATATCCTCGATCGGAGACAGCGGCGTATCGCTCATCAGGCGTCCTCGGCAAATTCAGTCAGACGCGCGGCGTAGCGCGCCATGAGGTCAACCTCAAGATTGACACGGTGCCCGGCCTGCAATTGACCGAGCGTGGTGACCTCCGCGGTGTGCGGAATAATCATCAAATCAAAGCTGTCGGCTGTTACGTCATTGACGGTCAGCGAGACGCCATCGACGGTGATCGAGCCCTTCTTGGCGATGAATTTGTTGAGCCCGGCCGGGGGCTTGACCGTGAAGACGATCCAATCGCCTTCCATGCGCCGGTCGAGCACCTCGCCAACGCCATCGACATGGCCGGTCACGAGATGGCCGCCGAGTTCCTCGCCAATCGCCAGGGCGCGCTCGAGATTGACCGCAGAACCTTGTTTCAGCTCGCCCAGGGTCGTCAGGCGCAAGGTTTCAGGAGAGACCTCGACCGCATACCAGCACCCGGTCTCGGTATTGTCTTTCTCGACAACGGTCAGGCAGGCCCCGGCATGGGCGATCGACGCCCCCATGGCGATACCCTCGGCGTCGTAAGGCGCTTCGATTTCAAAGCGGACGACATCGGTGCCGCTGATCGAGCGAACCCGCCCCTTGGCTGTGACAATTCCCGTAAACATCAGCGCACCCGCTCATAGCTTTCCTGCAGATCGGCACCACGCTCGATCACTCCGGTGCGCTGGAAAATGGGTGCAAGCTCGAGACTCTCAAGGCCCAGACCTGCAAACACCCCCAGTCCATCGCCGCCCAGCACGATAGGCGCCCGGAACCACTCGATACGATCGACGATACCGGCCTTCAGCGCCGATGCCGCGATTTCTGCCCCGGCCTCGATCATCACCGTCTCATAACCACTCAGCGCGGCGGCAATATCCGACGACGCCCGCAGGACGACCTGGCGTGACGGTTCGGCAAAAACCTTGGCGGTCATGGGCATGCGGCCCTGACGATCGAGGACAATCAGATCCGGTTGGCGCTGCGCGGGCGGGTCTGTCCGCGCTGTATATTCGGGGTCATCGGCCAGGATCGTGCCGATACCGGTCAGGATCGCCTGATGGGCGGCGCGCATCTTGTGCACCTCGGCCCGGCTCTCCGGCCCGGTGATCCATTTTGACTGGCCATTGGCGAGCGCGATCTTGCCGTCGAGCGAGGTCGCAAGCTTTAAAGTGACCCGCGGCTTGGGGCCATGGGTCATTTCTCTTCGTCGTCCTCACCCGAACGCGGCTGACCGAGATGCTCATCCTTGATGAACTCGCGGAAGTCCTCGACCTTGTGGAAGTCCTTGTACACCGAGGCGTAGCGGACATAGGCCACCGAATCGAGATTCTTCAGCGCTTCCATGACCAGTTCGCCGACCCGGTCGGAGGTAATGTCGGTTTCGCCGGAGCTCTCCAGGCGCCGGACAATCCCGGAAATCATCTGCTCGATGCGGTCAGGCTCGACATTGCGCTTTTGCGCCGCAAGCTGGATCGAGCGACTGAGCTTTTCGCGGTCAAACGGCACCCGGCGGCCAGACTTCTTCATCACCGTCAGTTCGCGCAATTGCACCCGTTCAAAAGTCGTGAAACGGGCGGCACAGGACGGGCATTGCCGGCGACGGCGGATGGCATTGCCATCCTCGGCGGGCCGGGAGTCTTTAACCTGGGTGTCGGGATGACCGCAAAAAGGACAACGCATCCGATGACCTTATGACAATTGCGGATAAATTGGGAAGCGCGCCGTCAGCGCTTTCACGTCTTCGCGCACGGCCGCTTCGATTTCCGCATTGCCCTCCGGGCTCTCCACGAGGCCGTCGAGCACGCGTACCATGAATTCGCCGACCTGCTTGAATTCCGCTTCGCCAAAGCCCCGCGTCGTGGCAGCCGGCGAGCCGACGCGCAGACCGGAGGTGACGGTGGGCTTTTCCGGATCGAACGGCACACCGTTCTTGTTACAGGTAATGAAGGCGCGCTCGAGGGCTTCCTCGGCCTGATTGCCCTTCAGCCCCTTGGGCCGCAGGTCGATCAGCGCCAGATGGCTGTCAGTCCCGCCGGAGACGATGTCATAACCACCGGCTTTGACCGCATCGGACATGGCCTGGCAGTTCTTCACCACTTGCTGGGCATAGGTCTTGAATTCCGGGCGCAGGGCCTCGCCGAAGGCCACGGCCTTGCCGGCGATAACATGCATGAGCGGGCCGCCCTGGATGCCCGGGAAAATCGCCGAATTGAACTTCTTGCCCAGAGCCTCGTCATTGGACAGGATCAGGCCACCGCGCGGGCCGCGCAGCGTCTTGTGCGTGGTCGTGGTGCAGACATGGGCATGCGGGATGGGCGACGGGTAGACACCCGTGGCGATCAGACCGGAGTAATGCGCCATGTCGGCCAGCATATAGGCGCCAACCTCATCCGCGATGGAGCGGAACTCGGCCCAGTCGATCTCGCGCGGATAAGCGGAACCGCCGGCAATGATCATCTGCGGCTTGAGCTCATTGGCCTGCTTGCGCAGCGCATCATAATCGATCAGCGCGTCCTCTTCACGCACACCGTAATGATGCGCATCGAACCATTTGCCGGACTGGTTCGGGCGGGCGCCATGGGTCAGGTGCCCCCCGGCATCCAGCGACATGCCCAGGATCTTGTCGCCCGGCTTGATCAGGGCGAGGAAGACCGCCTGGTTGGCCTGGCTGCCGGAATTGGGCTGGACGTTGGCGTAGGCGGCGCCGAAGAGTTCCTTGGCGCGTTCAATGGCCAGGTTTTCGGCGATGTCGACGAATTCACAGCCGCCATAATAACGGCGCCCCGGATAGCCTTCCGCGTATTTGTTGGTCAGCGGCGAGCCCTGAGCCTCGAGCACTGCGCGCGAGACGATATTCTCCGACGCGATCAGCTCGATCTGGCTTTGCTGGCGCTGAATTTCCAGATGAATGGCCCGGGCCACATCGCGATCGCTCTCGGCGACCGATTGCGTGAAGAAATCCTGGGTCGTATCGGCAAGCGGGGCGGTGGTATCCGGCATGACAAATCCTCTGACTGAAGGCTCTTGATACGGCGCGCCGGGGCTGCTCGCAAGCACCGAATACGGGACAAAATGCGACATTTCACCTGCATTGTTCTCGATCGGACACGCACCCAAGAGAAGTTTTTCTATAGCGTCATGCTTTCTTCTTGATTCAAGTCTTGAACTTGAATTCTTCTAGACTTATTCCTCCACAAAACTCGCTCGCCGCAACACGAGTGACCTCTCCAATACTAGGTATAAAGGGATCGATAATGACCGAGACTGTTCAACCGGAAATCGACAAGGAAGAACTCCTTCGTATGACCACGGATATTGTCGCGTCTTATCTGTCTCACAATTCAATGCCGGCGGAGAATGTGCCCGACCTGATCAAATCCGTGCACCAGACCATGACCAGCGTCACCGAGACCGAGGAGAAGCCGGTCATGCGCGCCAAGCCGGCCGTGCCGGTGTCCAAGTCTGTTGCCGATGATCACATCGTCTGTCTGGAAGACGGCAAGAAGCTGAAAATGCTCAAGCGCTATCTGCGCTCGCAATACAACATGTCGCCGGATGAATACCGTCAGAAATGGAACCTGCCGGCCGATTACCCCATGGTCGCGCCCGCCTATTCGCGCAAGCGCTCGCAATTTGCCAAGGACATCGGTCTGGGTCGTGGCCGCAAGGGCAAGTAAGCCTCAGACCCTTCCATCAGACCTTGAGACCACGGCCGGGTTTGTCGCCCGGCCGTTGTTTTTTGCCGGGCCCACCCTGCGCCTCGGCATTGCGGGCGAGTTTCCAGTTGAGCTTGGCCAGGGCCAGCCGGTCGATCTCGAGGCGTGTGGTGTTGACCGGGACCTGGAAGACGACTTCCTCACCGGTCTCAGCATCAACGGCAGCGACGCGCGCGGAATTGCCGAGCGTCTGGATCTCGACATAAACCTCGCGATCGCTCATCCCGTCTCCTGTCAGGCGCGGGCGATACCGCCCTCGGCCACGGCGGCTTCTTCCCAGACCTCGTCCAGCGCTGCGATAAGCTGATCGAACATGGCGTCCGTGTGCAGCGGTGTCGGCGTGAAGCGCAGACGCTCCGTGCCGCGCGGGACGGTCGGGTAATTGATCGGCTGCACGTAGATGCCGTGCTCGTCGAGCAGGCGATCGGAGATGCGCTTGCACAGCACGGGGTCACCGACCTTGATCGGCACGATATGCGTCTCGGACGGCATCACCGGATAGCCGGCATCGGCGAGGCGCTGCTTCAGCGTCGCCGCGCGTTCCTGGTGGCTTTCGCGCAGATGATGCGCCGCCTTGAGATATTCCACGCTGGCCCGCGCACCGGCCGCCAGGGCGGGCGGGATGGCGGTGGTGAAGATGAAGCCCGACGCCATCGACCGGATCGCATCGACGATTGCGCCATCGGCTGCGATATAGCCGCCCATGACACCGAAGGCCTTGCCCAGCGTGCCCTCGATAATGTCGATGCGATGCATCAGGCCATCGCGCTCGGCAATGCCGGCGCCGCGCAGACCATACAGGCCCACGGCATGGACCTCATCGAGATAGGTCAGCGCATTGTATTTCTCGGCCAGGTCACAGACCGCCTCGATCGGGCCGATATCCCCGTCCATCGAATAGACCGACTCAAAGGCGATGACTTTGGGCGCATCGATCGGCGCCGCCTTGAGCAATTCTTCCAGGTGCTCGACATCATTGTGGCGCCAGACATGCTTTTCACAACGTGCACCCTTCACGCCCTCGATCATCGAAGCGTGGTTGAGCTCGTCGGAGAAGATGATCAGGTTCGGCAGGATCTTGCCCAGCGTCGCCAGGGTCGCCTCATTGGCGATATAGCCGGAGGTGAAGAGCAGAGCGGAGCTCTTGCCGTGCAGGTCCGCGAGCGAACGCTCGAGCTCGACATGATAATGCGTGGTCCCGGAGATATTGCGGGTCCCGCCAGCACCGGAGCCGACCTCATCGATCGCGGCCTTCATCGATTCCACAACGCAGGGGATCTGGCCCATGCCGAGATAATCATTGGAGCACCAGACAGTGACGTCGCGGACATCGCCCTCCTCGGTGCGCCAGCGTGCGACCGGAAACTCCCCCTTGCGGCGCATCAGATTCGCGAACACGCGGTAGCGGCCTTCCGCCTTTACGCGGCGGACAGCAGCTTCGAATGCGCCATTGTAATCCATGAGGGCCTCGTCGTTTGTCTACACGAACTCGATATCGAGTCTCCGTATAAACAGTTAATCCGAACCGTTCGACAGGACAGAGCGCCGCAGGCGCATGAATTATCAGTATAGCGGATCAAGACAGGATCAATAGCCCTGCCCGACCTCAGCGCCCAAAGAAAAACGGCGCCCCGTCGGAGCGCCGTTCGAATTGTTCAAATTGCCCGTTGCGTTACATGCGGAAACGGATGTGATCCGCCCAGAAGCGCTCGATCCGGGTCAGCGCCGTATTCATCGACGGCAGCGCATCGATCTCGACACCGCCGACCGGCGACAGCGAGGCGGACTGACGCTCGAACAGCGTGTTGAGCTGCGAGCGCACCGCGTGACCCGTCTCGGTCAGGCTGACGCGCACCGAACGGCGGTCGGTCGCCGAGCGCTCATGGCGGATATAGCCCGCCTCGACCAGCTTCTTCAGGTTATAGGACACGTTCGAGCCGAGATAATGCCCGCGCGTGCGCAGCTCGCCGGCCGTCAGTTCCTGGTCGCCGATATTGAACAGGAGCAGCGCCTGCACCGAGTTCACATCATCGATGCCCTCGCGCTCAAGCTCATCCTTCACGACATCGAGGAGCTGCCGGTGAAGGCGCTCAACCAGTTGAAGAAGTTCAAGATATTGCGTGTTTGCGTCTGCCTGCGGCGAGACACTTTCGGCCATTGCCATAATACTACTCCACCCGATCTTTTATTGATCTTTGCGGGGGACCGTACAGGCAAAGGGCTAAAAAGCGTTTAACCGTTTGAGTCGCATTCTTCGATCAGGCGATAAATTCCGGAAAAATCCGTATTCCCGTCACCTTGGTCAACAAAGGACTGATAGAGATCATTGGCCAGGGCGCCGAGCGGCGTCGCTGCCGAGGCAGCATCAGCCGCCTCCATCGCCAGGCCCAGATCCTTCAGCATCAGCGCAGCCGCAAAGCCCGGCTGATAGTCATTATTGGCGGGAGATGCAGGCACCGGGCCCGGCACCGGGCAATAGCTCGTCATCGACCAGCTCTGACCGGAGGCCTTGGAGGAGATGTCGAAGAATTTCTGCTGATCGAGACCCAGCTTGCTGGCGAGCGCAAAGGCTTCACAGGTGCCGATCATGTTGATGGCCAGCAGCATGTTGTTGCACGCCTTCGCAGCCTGGCCCGAGCCCAGCCCGCCAGCATGGATCACGGCCTTGCCCATGGCCGACAGGATCGGCTCGGCTAGGGCAAAGTCTGCGTCCTCGCCACCAACCATGAAGGTCAGCGTGCCGCCGGTTGCCGCTGCAACACCGCCAGACACCGGCGCATCGAGGAATTTGAAGCCCTTGGCCTTGGCCGCCTCGCCCACTTCGCGGGCGCTGTCGACGTCGATGGTGGAGCAATCCATGAAGACCGCGCCGTCCTTGGCCGCCCCGAAGACTTCACTCTCATAGACGGCACGTACATGCTTGCCCGCTGGCAGCATGGTCACGACCGCATCGGCACCGGTCACCGCCGCTGCAGCGGACGCTGCAGTCTGGGCCCCGCCTTCAGCGGCCTTGGCCAAGGCTTCAGCGCTGAGATCAAAGGCGTGAACCTCGTGACCGGCCTTGACCAGATTGGCCGCCATACCCGAGCCCATATTGCCCAGACCGATAAATGCGATGCGCGACATGTCTGTCCTCCCCGACAGGAATATTAGGGCCTAGGCGTCTTCGTTTTCGCCCAGGAAAGTCATTTCGTGAGTGTCGTCGAGACGGTCGAACGCCCCGGTGATGTCATTGTCATTGACGCTGGCCAGCGTGGACGGGTCCCAGGCCGGTGCATTGTCCTTGTCGATGATGACGGCGCGGACGCCCTCATAGAAATCCTTGCCGGACAGGCACCAGACGGAGGCGCGAAGGTCCTGGCGCATCACGTCCTCAAAGGACAGGTCCGCGCCCTTGCGCAGGGCCGCGAGGGTCAGCTTCAGCGCCGTCGGCGACTTCGAGGCCAGCACTTTGGCTTGTTTCGCCGACCAGGCATCGCCCGCCCCTTCGATGCGGGAAACGATTTCCTCGACGCGATTGCCGGTAAAGGCCGCATCAATCAGGCCGCGCGTGTGGGCCAGCTCGCTATCGCCCGGATCACCGGAGAATTCTTCCAGCAGGACTTCCAGCGCATCATCATCGCTCAGATCGGCGTTCTCGAGCGCCTCGATCAGCTTGTCATAATCGCCGGACGGGCAGTAATGCGTCGCCAGGCCCGCAGCCACCGCATCAGCAGCGCGCAGACGGGCCCCGGTCAGGCCCATCCAGGTGCCGATCTCACCCGCGAGGCGCGGCAGGAAATACGCCCCGCCCACATCCGGGTGGAAGCCGATCCCGGTTTCCGGCATGGCGAACATGGTCTTGTCACCGGCAACCCGGTGCGAACCGTGCACCGAGACACCGACACCGCCGCCCATGGTGATGCCGTCGATCAGCGCGACATAGGGTTTGGGATAATGGAAGATCAGCGTGTTGAGGCGATACTCATCGCGCCAGAACAACCAGGCCTGGTCATCACCGGCCTTGCCGGAATTGTGCAGTTTGAGGATATCCCCACCGGCACAGAAGCCCTTCTCCCCGGCCCCATCAACGACAATCGCCTTGACCTCGTCATCACCGCGCCAGGCTTCCAGCGCCTCGATCATCAACAGACACATATTGTGGGTCAGCGCATTGAGCGCCTTGGGACGATTGAGGGTGATACGGCCGACCTGGCCAGTTTTGCGGGCGATGATTTCCGGTTCGGTGCTCATATCGGTCAGTCCGTGTCTTCAATACAAAATATGCCGGCATTCTCGGCGTCGACGACGCCCAGGGCACAGTCCATGATGGCGCGGGTAAAGGGCGCGGTGTAGCGCTTCAACCCGGATTTGCCGTCGAATTGAGCCAGCTTGGCGAGGATGTCAATCTGGTCCGGCGTCGGATCGGTGAGGGTCATGCCTCTGACCAGGTTGGTGACGTAATAGCGCGCGTCCGGTTTGAAGCGGCTGATGAACAGCGCGAAAGCCTCACTCGGCTCCAGAACTGCCTCCGGCATGCCGCCGGGATGAAACACCAGCCCGCGCCGATTGGCGTCCTCGGTCAGAGCAATCGCCGCATCCCGCGGTGCCTGCATCCATGATGAGGGATCAAACCCGGTCGAAAGCCCCTCAAACCAGAAATCGCGCGGTTCCATCATCGCGCGCACCGCCATCAGTCGCGCCAAATCGTCGTCACCGCGCCGATAATTATCCAGCACCAGCCAGCTGACATTGGCATCCATGCCACGGGCGACGATTTCCTCCGGTTCCAGCATAACCACTCAGGCCTCGCTTGTGGCCTGACGCCGTAAGAGCCAGTAGGCGCCTGCAGCGAAGGGAAAATCAAACCCAAGGCAGAGCCAGATATACCAGGCCGGGATATAGTTCGCGTCGAGCAGGAAATGTCCGCCATCGATTAGCCCGTGTACCAGAACGGTCAGAGCCAGCCAGTCGGATGTCCTCCGGTAGAGCACCAAGGCCGTCCCGACCACGAGCGATGCGACCAGCGTCTCCAGAAGTATTGCCTCCAGAGGCTCGCTGAGACTGGCGCCAACATAGATGGCATTCATCGCCACGACGGCGACAAGCACATTAAGGGCGGCGCGGCCGGGAAAGAATTTGTGGATGGCGAGAATGCACGCCACCCCCGCCAACACTCCGGCCGCGAGCCAGGACAGCTCCGTCATGGCTCGCCCTCCCAAGCGCTAGGAATTGCTCGGCCAGGCCTTCTTCATGTCCTTGGCGATGATCACCCGCATGACCTCGTTCGTGCCTTCCAGGATCTGGTGCACGCGCAGATCCCGCAGGATACGCTCGATCGGATAGTCCTGCAGATAGCCGTAACCGCCATGCAACTGCAGCGCCTGGTTCACGACCTCGAAGCACTTGTCGGTCGCATAGCGCTTGGCCATGGCACAATACTTCGCAGCCGAAGGATCTTTCGCATCCAGCATGGATGCGGCGCGATAAACCATCAGGCGCGAGGCATCGAGCTCGGTCGCCATGTCGGCGAGCTTGAACTGGCTGACCTGGAAATCGCCGATAGCGCGGCCGAACTGTTTGCGGGTCGAGGTGTAGTCCATCGCCACGTCGAGCGCTTCAGAGGCGCCGCCCAGCGAACAGGCCGCGATATTGATCCGGCCGCCATTGAGACCATTCATGGCCAGGGTGAAACCCATGCCCTCTTCGGCGAGACGGTTCTCGACCGGAACACGGCAGTCCTCGAACGTGACGACGCGGGTCGGCTGGGAGTTCCAGCCCATCTTTTTCTCATTGGCGCCGAAGGACAGGCCAGGCGTGTCTTTCTCGACGACGATGGTGGAAATGCCTTTCGGACCATCCTCGCCGGTGCGGCACATGACGACGTAGAAGTCCGACGTGCCGGCGCCGGAGATAAACGCCTTGGACCCGTTGAGCACATAATGGTCGCCATCGCGCACAGCGCGGGTGCGCAGGCTGGCGGCATCGGAACCGGCACCCGGCTCGGTCAGGCAGTAGGAGGCGATCTTGTCCATCGTCATCATCGGCGGCAAGAAGCGCTGACGCTGTTCTTCCGTACCCCAGGTGTCGATCATCCAGGCACACATATTATGGATCGACATGAAGGCCGCGGTGGAGACACATCCCTTGGACAGGGCTTCAAAGATCAGCGCCGCATCGAGGCGCGACAGCGCAGAGCCGCCAACATCGTCACGCGTATAGATACCGGCAAAGCCCAGCTCGGCCGCTTCGCGCATGACATCGACGGGGAAGATCTTCTCTTCATCCCACTTGGCAGCGTTCGGCTTGAGGCGATCTTCGGCAAATTTGAGCGCCATATCGCGGATTAGGGTCTGATCTTCTGAAAGAGCGAAGTGCACAGGTGCGCTCCTGTCGGTTATGAAGGGAACTGAACAAGAATTTGCCGGAGGCCTAAACCTAGTTGGCGGCCGCGGCAAGTTTCATCTGTAACCAGTTTGCCAAAGGTCAAGCGCGCCCATGTATCCCTCGACCCGCCTTCGCCGTACCCGCCAGGCCGATTGGAGCCGCCGGCTTGTGCAGGAAAAGACCCTGCAAACCAGTGATCTGGTCTGGTCTGTCGTGGTCAGCGACACGGCCGATCCGCGCGAACCGGTGGCAGCCCTGCCGGGTGTGGACAGATTGTCGCTGAAGGCCCTGGCGGAAGCGGCCAAGGAAGCCGAGGCGCTGGGCATTCCGGCAATGGCGATCTTCCCGCACATTGATCCGTCCAGGAAAGACGAAGCCGGCAGCGAGGCGCTCAATCCCGACGGGCTGGTGCCGCAGGCGATCAAGACGATCAAGGATGCCGCGCCCAATGTCGGCGTCATCTGCGATGTCGCCCTCGACCCCTTCACCACGCATGGCCATGACGGCGTGCTCGACGGCGATTATGTCGCCAATGACGCCACGGTGGAGCGCCTGATCCAGCAAGCCCTGATCCAGGCCGAGGCCGGCTGCGACGTCGTCGCCCCGTCCGACATGATGGATGGCCGCATCGGCGCCATCCGTGACGCGCTGGAAGGCGCCGGTCATCACAATACGATGATCCTGTCCTATGCCGCCAAATACGCCTCCGGCTTCTATGGCCCCTATCGCGACGCCATCGGCTCGGCCACAGCGCTGCAAGGCGACAAGAAGACCTACCAGATGGACCCGGCCAACGCCGAGGAATGCCTGCGCGAGGTCGAGCTGGATATCCAGGAAGGCGCCGACATGGTCATGGTCAAACCCGGCCTGCCCTATCTCGACATCGTCAAAACCCTCACCGACAGCTTCCCCGTCCCCGTCCTCGCCTTCCAGGTCTCCGGCGAATACGCCATGATCCAGGCCGCCGCCGCCAATGGCTGGATTGATGGCGAGCGGGTCATGCTGGAAAGCCTGATGAGCTTCAAGCGCGCCGGCGCGGCCGCGGTGATTACCTATTTCGCACCGCGGGCGGCGCGGGCGCTGGGGGCGTAATGCCGCTCTTTCCACGCCATAGCTGTCCCAGCTGCGGCAAGCCTCTTTCCGGGACCGAGGTTTACCTAAACTACGGCCGAAACCTGGTTTTTGGAAAGAACATCGCTCGGTGCGATTGGTGCAAAGCCGACGCCGACCGACACATAAGCATCTGGATGATCCCGCTGCAGTTTCTGCTGCTTGCCCTCGGCTTTGTGGTGGCAGCGGAGCTGCAACCGATCGGCTGGGGGCTCGCGGCTTGTCTGTGGCTGATCGCCCTCGCACTTCCCGGTCACATGCAAGAATTCAGGTCGTCGAGTTAGCCCCGGCGACGCCCGGCATCGCCGCGTTGGTCCCAGACGGCTTTAGTATCAATCTTGATCATCCCCCGCCTAAAGGGGGACAATAGACTGCACTGAGAAAGACCACCCCATGATCGACTTCGCCCCCCTGCCCCGACTGGAAACCGAGCGGCTGATCCTGCGCGGTTGGCAGGACAGCGATATCGCGCCCTATGTGGCGATGAATGCCGATCCGGAGGTGATGCGCTATTTCGAGGCCCCGCTGAGCCGGGACGACACCGAGAAGGCGATCGCCTGGTACCAGAACGGGATCCGCAGCACCGGCTTTGGCCGCCACGCGGTCGAGCTCAAGGCGACCGGGGAATTCATCGGCATGACCGGTCTGATGGTGGTGGATTTCGACTGCGCCTTCACCGGCGCGGTGGAGGCGGGCTGGCGCATCGCCCGCCCGCATTGGCGCCAGGGCTATGCCAAGGAGGCTGCCGCCGAAGTCGTGCGCTGGGGGCTAAAGGACAAGGGCCTTAACGCCATCATCGCCTTTGCCTCGACCCATAACCGGCCGTCCATCGGGGTGATGCAATCGATCGGCATGGTCCGCGATGAAAACGGGGATTTCATCCATCCCGGGATTCCCGCCGGGCATGAGCTGCAGCCGATGGAAGCCTGGTGGGCGCGGCGCTAGTCGCTGATCTTCATCGGCGGCAAGGACCATTTGAACAGGATGGCACAGCCCCGCAGGGCAAAGGCAATCGCCGCAGCGCCCAGCGTCACCCAGCTCACCGGAAGATCCAGGGCCAGCCCGCCGACATAAGCTCCCGCTCCGGCCAGAGCCGCCAGGGCGTAAACATCCTCGCGCAGGACCAGCGGCACGTCATTGACGATGATATCCCGCAACAGCCCCCCGAAGGCCGCGCTCATCACCCCGGTCAGCATGGCGATGGACCAGTGCGCCCCCGCCGCCAGTCCGGCCTGGGCGCCGATTACGCAAAACACCGACAAGCCGATGGCATCGGCCCAGTTCAGCACCGTCCGGCGTGAGGCCAGCGCCTGGGCGCCGGGGGACAGGAAGTAACCCAACAGCGCGCCCGCAAGAGCCACACCGAGATAGGACGGATTGGCCACCCAATAAACGGGCAAAGAGCCCAAAAGCACGTCCCGAAGCGTACCGCCACCCATCCCGGCGACCGCACCGAGAATGGCCGCACCGAACGGATCCAGCGCCTTGCGGGCTGCCAGCATGCCCCCGGAAAAGGCAAAGAAACCGATCCCGGCATAGTCGAGAATGGCAAACAGCGCTTCCACGCTCATGACGCTTCGGCCTTCTCGTTCTCACGGATCCGCCGGGCCTGTTCGAAACACAAAAGATCGTGCAGATCCCGCGCCCGCCAGGCCGCCGCATAGGTCACTCCGACCATCAGCGCCCAAAGCGCCACAATGGTGACAAGCGTGTAGACGAAATCGACACCCAGCGTCTCGAACAGCTCGGGTACGACCTCATTGATACCGATCAGGGCACCGACCGGAATTGTGACCAGAAACAGAGCGTTAGCCCGGAACATCTGATCCACCCGGCGCTCATTGATGGCGGCATAGCGCTCCAAAAAGTCGACCTGGCTATCATCCAGCCCGCCCAGCAGGCCCAGCCCCACCTTCCAGTGCTTGCTCTTGAGCATTTCGCCGAGATTGTCCTTGCGGAACGGCCAGGTCCCATTGCCGCGTATCGCTACGCGGGCCAGGAGTTTCACCGTCCCGAAAGTTTCCGTCAGGCGTTTCCACACCCCCATGGCGACCTTGTCAGTCTCGATATATCGCCCGGCCTGATCCTCGCTCATGCCTCCCGCTCCAGCCGTGCAATCAGGCTGGAAGTGTCCCAGCGATTCCCGCCCATGGCTTGCACATCAGCGTAGAACTGATCGACCAGAGCGGCGACCGGCAAGGTCGAGCCATTGCGGCGGGCCTCATCCAGCGCGATGCGCAAATCCTTGCGCATCCAGTCAATGGCAAAGCCATAATCGAACTTGCCCTCGACCATGGTCTGCCAGCGATTTTCCATCTGCCAGGACTGTGCTGCACCCTTGGAGATGGCACCGATGACGAGCTCCGGATCCAGCCCGGAGCGCTTGGCAAAATGCAGTCCCTCGGACAGGCCCTGAACGATCCCGGCAATGCAGATCTGATTGACCATTTTGGCCAATTGCCCGGCGCCGGCCTCACCGATCAGCGTCATCGACTTGGCATAGGCATCCATCACCGGTTCGGCGCGGGCGAAAGTGTCCGCCTCACCGCCGCACATAATGGTCAGCTGGCCATTCTCGGCGCCCGCCTGGCCGCCAGAGACCGGCGCATCGATGAAACCGATACCGGCTTCCCGGGCATCCTGGTCGAGCGCCCGCGCCAGCTCCGCCGATGCGGTTGTATGGTCGATGAGGACAGAACCGGCATCCATCGCCGGAATGGCTTTCTCAGCGATCGCCTGGACGTCCGGATCATCACCCAGGCACATCATGACAAAATCGGCCCCGGCCACGGCCGCCTCGACGGTTTCCAGCGCTACGCCCTGATGCTGACCGGCCCAACCCTGCGCCTTGCTATGCGTGCGGTTCCAGACCCGAACCTCATGACCGGCCGCCGCCAGATGGCCCGCCATCGGATATCCCATTACGCCCAGACCCAGGAATGTGCAGGCTGCCATCATCGTCTCCCCTTCCAGCTTTCTCCTTGCTAGTCTTCTCCTCAAAGGGGAGCAAGTCATCATGGTCAGAACGGTTTTGCGGTACGGCGCCTGGGCGCTGGGCGGTCTGTTGGCGCTCGCCATTCTTCTGGCGGCCGTTTTCACGTTGCGGCTCTACGGCTCACTGCCGCAAACCGAGGGCACGATGCGGCTCGCCGGACTGCAGGACAACGCCCAGATCGTGCGCGACCAATACGCCGTGCCGCACATTTTTGCCGCTGGAGACCATGACCTCTACTACGCGCTCGGTGTGGCCCATGCCCAGGACCGGCTGTGGCAGATGGAGATTACCCGGCGCGCTATCCGGGGTCGTCTCTCCGAGGTCATCGGCGAGGCCGCGCTGGAAACCGATATCTGGTATCGCACCATGGGGCTGGGCCCGGCCGCCGACACGGCTGTCTCCAACCTGCCCGCCGATGTGCAAGCGGCCCTGCAAGCTTATGCCGACGGGGTCAATGCGGTCATCGAGGCGCCCGGCTTCATACCGCCGCCGGAATACCAGATCCTGATGTTCTCGCCGGAAGCCTGGACCCCCGGCGATACCGTCACCGTGTTCAAGGCCATCGCGCTGGACCTGTTCGGCAATGCCTTCAGCGAACCCCGGCTCAACGCCCTGCTCGACCATCTCGGCGAAGAGCGGACCGAGGAATTCATGGGGCGCTATCCCGACGAGACGCCGCGCTCCCTGAGCATGGCCGATATCGGTCTGGAGCCCACAACCGCGCCGGCAGAGGAACCGCTCCCGGCCATGGGCGTCAATGAAGACGCCCGCGGTGGCTCGAACAACTGGGTCCTGTCGGGATCCCTGACCGCGAGCGGTCACCCGATCCTGGCCAATGACCCCCACCTCGCCTTGCGCGCCCCCGCCATCTGGTATCTCGCTCGCCTGACGACCCCGGACGGCTCCGTGGTGGGCGTCACCCTGCCCGGCACGCCTTTTGTGACCCTCGGACGCAATGACCGGATTGCCTGGGGCTTCACCAATACCGGCCCGGATGTCGGTGACCTGCAGGCCATTACCCGCGATGAAATCGTCACCCGGCGCCAGGAGACAATCCGGGTTCGCTTTGGCAATGACGTGACCATAACCCGCCAGGCCACAGAACGTGGGCCGGTCCTGGACCCGGAGCATTTCGACTATCCCGTACCGGAGGGCGCCGATTATCTCGCCCTGCAATGGATGCTCGATGAACCCGATGACGCAACGACCGGCGTCGGCATGCGCATTCTTCGCGGTGCGGGTTGGGATGATTTCGTCGCGGCGCTGGAAGGCTTTGTGGCGCCACAGCAAAGCATGGTCTTTGCCTCGGTTGACGGCGATATCGGGCTCTACGCTCCGGCGCGCATCCCGGTGCGCGATGAGACCGGAGCCTGGGTCGATACCGTTCCCTTCGAGGAGCTGCCCCATACCCGCAATCCCGAACGCGGCTTTGTGGCGACCGCCAATAACAAGATCGTTCCGGACGACTATCCCCATTTCCTGACCAGCGACTGGTATGGTGTCAGCCGTATCACGCGTATCTATGAAGGCATTGAGGCGCGCGACGACCACACCATGCAGTCCATGGCCGAGCTGCAATACGACACCGTTTCCACTGTAGCCCGCGCCGTACTGCCCACCCTGATGGAGGCTCGTCCGGAGACCGAAGCGGGCCGGATCGCGCTGTCGCTGATGGCCGACTGGGATGCCGACATGGTCATGGATGCGCCGCAGCCGCTGATCTTCTCAGCCTGGATGCGCGAGCTCGCACCAGCATTCTACGATGACGAGCTGGGAGAGCTCGCGCCGGACTGGATCGGCTATCGCCAGCAGTTCATGCAGGACATCCTGACCGGTGATCTACAGAATTGGTGCGACAATATTGACACGCCGGAGATCGAAACCTGTGACGCCCTCATGGGCCCTGCCCTCGACCGTGCGATGGCCGGTTTGCGCCGGACGCAGGGCGGCCGCATAGCCGACTGGCGCTGGGGCGATGTGCATTATGCCCGGCACGCGCATACGCCCTTCTCCAGCTTCCCGGTGCTGGACGATGTCTTCACGATCGAAACGCCGATCCCCGGCGATGGCTCCACGGTCAATGTCGCCCATCATCGCTGGACCGAGCCGGGTTACTCCGTCTTCCACGGCGCATCCTATCGGGCCCTCTATGACTTGGGAGACCTCGACGCCTCGCAGTACATGATCACAACCGGCCAATCCGGAAATGTCATGTCGAGGCATTATGATGATCTAGCACCGCTCTGGGGCCGGGGCGAGTATATTGAGATCCGTGCAGACTGGACGCCGGAGAGCGCTCCGGATGGCGTTCGTGTGCTCGAACTTCAACCCGCTGAGGAATAATTTCCGCGATAAAACTCCAGCGCCGGCACATCACGCAGGCTGTCCATGTCGACAACCTCGCCGACAATGATGTCGTGATCCCCACCAGGATAAACCGCGTGCCGGCAGCAGGTGAAGCGGGCGACCGCCGCGTCCACCAAGGGCGCCGCCTCGCCGCTCCAGGTGACATTATTCGACAGGAGATCGGGGTTCTGGGCGCAAAGCGACGCCCAGTCCGACTGGTCATGCGCCAGAACATTGATGGCATAATCCTCGGCATCCCGGAAAATATCATAACGCTCGGACGCGCGGTCTATCGACCACAAGACCAGCATGGGCTCGAGCGATACCGAGGCGAAGGAATTGATGGTCATGCCCATCGCCACACCGCCGCGGAAGGTGGTGACCAAGGCCACACCCGTGGGATAGCGCCCGAGCGCATCGCGGAAAGCACGGCTTTTGCTCACGTATTTTCTCCAGAACCGGCGATGGAAACCTGACCTTAACTGTGTCCGTCTACAAGAATGGCAAGAGAATAAACAAGGTGGATGCACATGGCGGCTTCAGATCAGCCGATCATCATCAAGAAAGTCGTCAAAGGCGGCGGTCATGGACACCATGGCGGCGCCTGGAAAGTCGCCTATGCCGACTTCGTGACTGCGATGATGGCCTTCTTCCTCCTGATGTGGCTCATCAATACCACCACTCCGGAACAAAAGCGCGGTATCGCTGATTACTTCGCACCCGCCAGTGTATCCCCGTCCAATTCCGGTTCGGGCGCGCCCCTCGCCGGCACATCGCCGGGCGATGACGGTGTCCAGGGCTCCGGCGACAGCTCGATGCGCCAGCGTCTCGCTCCGACGGCGCCGCAGGAAAACGACCGCAACGAACAACAATCGCCCGATGCTGCACCGCAGTCGGATGGCGAACCCGCCGTGTCCACCGACGCGATCATGGAAGCGCAGCAGCGTCGGGCCGAAGCCCAGCTCTACAGCGCGGAAATGTCCCTGCGCCAGGCGATGCAGGAAATGCCGGAACTGGCAGAGCTGTCCAATCACGTCGTGATCGACCAGACCCCGGAAGGCCTGCGTATCCAGCTGGTCGACCAGGAAGGCCGCCCGATGTTCAACCCGGGTTCGGTCGAGCCGAACGAGCGTGCGGTAACGCTGCTGCGCGCCGTTTCTCGCATCGCCGAGCGTCTGCCCAACCGCCTCGCCATTGCCGGTCACACCGATAGCGGTCCGACCACCGCCGCGGGCTATTCCAACTGGGATCTGTCCTCTGATCGCGCCAATGCGGCCCGCGCCGTGCTGCAATCGGAAGGCATTACCGACGACCGCATCTATGAGGTTCGTGGCAAGGCCGGCTCCGAGCCGCTCTATCCGGACGATCCCTACATGCCGGGCAATCGCCGGATTTCCATCACCCTGCTGCGTGAAGCACCGGTTCTGCCTAGCGGTCATCGCCTCTAAAGAACCGGCTTCGCTCAGGAAATCACACTGCGGACTTCGCAAACCGCGCCAACGCGTGCTAGCTTTGAACGTTGGTCAATTCGGACGCACGGTTTCCTGAAATCACCATGACAGAACCACTGTCTGTAGAGATGTGGCAGATGTGGGTCGTCCTCGCCGGGGTCGGCCTTGCCATCGTGTTTTATTGCTGGGATCGCTTCCCGATTGAGGTCGTATCCGCCTCAGTCGTGGCGTTCATCATGGTGTTTTTCCATGCCTTCCCGCTCCAGACGGGCAGTCCGACCGCCGGCGAATTGCTGTCAGGCTTCGCCAATCCAGCCCTGATTACCATCCTGGCGCTGCTGATTGTCGGCCATGGCATATTCCAGACCGGGGCGATGGATGGGCCCACGCGCTGGATGCTGGCCTCCTATGAACAACATCCCCGAACAACCTTGCTGGCGATGTTCGCCTTCGTTTTTGCTGTCAGCGCCTTCATCAACAACACACCGGTGGTGGTGATGTTTGTGCCGGTCCTTGCAGCGATCGCCAAGCGGATGGAGCAAAGCCCGTCCAAGCTCATGATCCCGCTGAGCTATGTCTGCATCCTGGCCGGCATGACCACCTTGATCGGCTCGTCGACCAACCTGCTGGTAGCCGACAGCCTGTTCACCGCCACGGGCAATGATCTGGGCTTTTTCGCACCGACCGGCCCGGGATTATTCCTCGCAGCGGTCGGTCTGCTCTACATCCTCTTTGTCCTGCCCAAACTGCTGCCGGAGCGGGCCTCCATGGAAGAGGCCCTGCGCGGCGGCGATGGCCGCCAATATATCGCCCAGCTCGAGGTAACGGCGGAACACCCGCTCTATGGCAAATCGCCGGTTGCCGGCATGTTCACCGATCTGCCCGACATGACCGTGCGAATGATCCAGCGCGGCGAACAGGCCTTCCTCCCGCCCTTCTCCAACATGACCCTGCAGGACGGCGATCTGGTCATTATCGCGTCCACCCGCCAGAAATTGCAGGAGCTGTTCTCGGCCAATCGCAACCTCATGAAGGGCTTGCTCGAGGCCAGTGACAGCGACAACCCCGCGCCGGGCGACCGGCTGGCAATTACCGAGGCCGTGGTCTCGCCCGGCTCGCGCCTGATCGGCCGGACCATCGAGCAGATCGGCTTCCGGCACGCCACGGGCTGTGTCGTGCTCGGCGTCCAACGTCGAAGCCGCATGATCCGCTCTCGCATGGGCGAGATCCGCCTCGAGGCCGGGGACACGCTGCTACTCTTCGGGTCTTCCGGCGCCATGCGCGCACTGCGGGCTGATCGTGATCTCCTGCTGCTGGAGTGGTCAACGACCTCAATCGCCGACCCCCGGCGGACCACGGCGGCACGTGTTATTTTCGGTGGCGTTGTTCTGCTTGCAGCAACCGGCCTGACACCGATCGTCCTCGCCTCAATGCTCGGCGCAGTCGGCATGATCGCCACGGGATGCCTCAATACAAGGCAGGCGGCCCGGGCCGTGGACATGCGGATCTATCTGCTGATCGGATCGGCCTTCGCGCTGGGCACCGCGCTGGAATCAACCGGTGGCGCGGACCTTCTGGCCAGCGTCGTCGTCGGTGCCTTCGCGCCCTTCGGCCCGGTCGTACTGATGTCAGCCCTTTTCCTGCTGATCGCGGCTTTGACCAATGTCCTGTCCAATTCGGCCACGGCGATCCTGTTTACACCGATCGCGGTCGGGGCGGCCGATCAACTCGGGGCCGATCCAACCATGTTCGCGTTGACTGTGCTGTTTGCGGCAAACACCTGTTTCGCGACCCCGATCGGCTATCAGACCAATCTGCTGGTGATGGGACCGGGTCATTATCGTTTCGGCGATTATCTGCGTGCCGGAACACCGCTCGCAGTCCTGATATGGATCGCCTATACCGGCTATCTGACCCTACACTACGCGGTCTTTGGCGGTTAGGTTAAACTCAACGCCAGTTATCGAATCGAAGCGCAGTCGTGACCCACCCGTTTGCCACCCGCCAGATCCCCTTTTTCCTGACCGCGGCCTCGCCCTGTCCGTATCTGCCCGGTCAGTGGGAGCGCAAGGTCTTCACCCGGATCGACCCTGGCGAGGGTCCGGCGCTCAATGACGCCCTCTCGCATGCGGGGTTCCGGCGCAGCCAATCGGTACTTTACCGCCCGGCTTGCGAAGCCTGCGATGCCTGCAAATCGGTGCGGATCGATGCTGAAGCTTTCGAGTGGAAACGGCGCTGGCGCAAGCTGGCCTCGCGCAATAGCGATCTGTTCGTCTCCACCGACACCAATACGGCGACGGCTGAGCAATATGACATCATGAGCCGCTATCTCGACACCCGGCATGATGATGGCGACATGGCGGGCATGAGCTTTGGCGAATACGTGCTCATGGTCGAGGAAGGCGCTCAGCGCACCCATGTCACCGAGTATCGCACGCCCGACGGCCGGCTGATCGCCGGCGCCCTGACCGACGTGCTTAAGGACGGGCTATCGCTGATCTACAGCTATTTTGACCCGGACGAGGAAAAGCGCTCACTCGGAGCCTATATGATCCTCGACGCGGTGCGCCAGGCCGAAGCGCTCGGCCTGCCCTTCGTCTATCTGGGCTATTGGGTGCGCAATAGCCGGAAAATGGCCTACAAGGCCCAGTTCCAACCACTGCAAGTGCTCACGCCCGCGGGGTGGAGCCAGTTCGAGGATCTCGAAATTGACGAGACCGAGGACTTGGAGTAGCGCCGGACGCATAACGACGCAGTCAACGTATCTCGGGGGAGACCAGCATGGATCGACGGACATTTCTTAGCGGCGCCACAGTTGCAGCCGCCTCGGTGGCAACGGCCTGCGCAGACGGTGGTCAGACGTCCAGCAGTTCTCCCGCCGCACCGGCGATCAATCGCGGCGTCAAACGCCTGCGCATGGTGACGACCTGGCCGGCCAATTTTCCGGGACTGGGCACCGCAGCGAACAATGTCGCCGCCTACGCCAATGCCATGTCGGGCGGCACGCTGGAAATCCGCGTCTATGCCGCAGGCGAGATCGTCAGTGCCTTTGAAGTCTTCGATGCCGTCTCCGAGGGCACGGCGGACATGTATCACGGCGCTGAATATTACTGGCAGGGTAAATCGCCCGCCTTCAACTTCTTCACCGCTGTGCCGCTCGGCATGACGGCGATGGAGATCATGGGCTGGGTTGAAAGCGGTGGCGGTCAGGCACTGTGGGACGAGCTCTCCGGCCAGTTCAACATCAAGCCCTTCCAGGCCGGCAATTCCGGTCACCAGATGGGCGGCTGGTTCAAGCGTGAGATCAATACACTGGATGATTTCCGCGGTCTGCGCATGCGCATTCCGGGCCTCGGCGGCAATGTCCTGCGCGAGCTCGGCGGCGCAGCGGTCACCTTGTCCGGCGGTGAGATCTATCCCGCCCTGCAGTCCGGTGCCATCGATGCGACGGAATGGGTCGGCCCCTGGAATGACCTGGCCTTCGGCTTCTATCGCGAAGCGCCCTTCTATTATGGCCCGGGCTTTCATGAGCCGGGCTCCTGCCTCGGCGTCGGGGTCAATCTGCAGGTCTGGGAAGGTCTCGATGCGGATCACCAGGCCATCATCCAGAATGCCTGCCGCGCGGCGAACAATGTTTCACTGGCCGAGTTCCAGTACCAGAACGCGATCGCTCTGAAAGTCCTGGTCGAGGAGCACGGCGTCGAGCTGCGCAGCTTCACCGACGAGATGTGGGCGCGTATCGGCGAGATTGCCGAACAGGTCGTCGCCGATACCGGCAATGCTGACCCGTTCACGCGGCGCGTCTATGACAGCTATTTTGAAGCGCGCAACACGATGCGCGGCTGGGGCCGGATTTCCGAAATGCCCTACCTGGCCCAGCGCGAACGCGCCATTGGCGGCTAGATCATGCGACAGGGCGACGGCCTGCTTCTCACGCTTGTGGTGCTCACCACCGGGCTCATGATTGCTGACGGCATGACCGGCGGCGCCGTTGCCAGCTGGGCGCAGCAAAATGTCCCTGCCATGGCCCATCAGATCGGTTCGGTCCTGGGCTGGATCGGCGGCAAGGCCTGGCCGGTCTTGTTTGTCCCGCTGATGCTGGCAGTGGCGAACCGGTTTGTCAGCGTGCCGGGCGGCGCCATCGCTTCGATGCGCACCACTATCAAGCTGGCCGAGGGTATTACCGGCAGTATTGGGGGGGCGGCCCGCTGGTTCGCCCTTGGCCTCGTCATTGCGACCGCCGTCATCGTCATTCAGCGCTATGTGTTTGGTTATGCCTCCACCAAGCTGGCCGAGAGCGTGATCTACATGCACGCCCTGCTCTTCCTGCTGGCCGCGGCTTCGACCTTGATGGCCGACGGCCATGTCCGCGTGGATATCTTCATTGCCAAGGCCAGTGAGCGCGGACGCGCCTGGATTGATCTGTTCGGTACCTATCTGGCCCTGTTCCCGATGAGTGCGCTGATCCTGTGGTCATCGACCGGCTACATGAATTCGACCTGGCGCATCCTCGAGCGTTCGCGTGAAAGCGACGGCCTGCCCTTTGTCTTCCTGCTCAAGACGGCCATTCCGCTCTTCGCCATCCTGATGATCCTGCAGGGTCTCGCCATTGCCGCCCGCGCGGTGATGACGCTGGCGGGCGAGGAACCGCCGGCGCGTCCGAAAAATCTTGGCGAGGGCGAGGTCTGACATGGCAATGCTGATCGAATTCCTGCCCTTCCTGATGTTCATCGCGGCCTTCGCCGCCCTGCTGCGCGGCTATCCGGTCGCTTTCACCCTGGCCGGTGTCGCGCTGGCTTTCGCCCTAATCGGTATGGCGATCAACGCGTTCGACCCGATCCATTTCCGCGCGTTCCCGCAGCGCATCTATGGCAATCTCATGGAGATGGACCGGCAGATCCTCGTCGCGGTCCCGCTCTTTGTCTTCATGGGCGTGATGCTGGAGAAGTCCAAAGTGGCTGAGGAACTGCTCGAGGCCATGGGCGCGCTGTTCGGCTCACTGCGCGGCGGACTAGGGATTTCCGTTGTCGTGGTCGGCGCACTCCTGGCCGCCTCGACCGGCATTGTCGGTGCTACCGTGGTGACCATGGGATTGCTGTCCCTGCCCACCATGCTCAAACGCGGCTATTCCCCGGAGCTCGCGGCCGGGTCGATCGCCGCATCAGGCACTCTGGGCCAGATTATCCCGCCATCAATCGTACTCGTCCTGCTCGGTGACCAGATCTCCAACGCCTACCAGGAAGCGCAGCGCGAACAGGGGATTTTCTCCCCGGATGTGGTCTCGGTCGGCGATCTCTTCGCCGGAGCGCTGATCCCGGGCCTGCTTCTGGTGGGGCTTTATATCGCCTACCAGGTTTTCATCGCCATCACCCGCCCCGAACAGGCGCCGGCCGCCCCGGCACCGGAAGGCAGGACGGATTGGGGTGCGATCGCACGCGCCCTCCTGCCCCCGCTTTTCCTGATCGTGGCTGTACTCGGGTCTATCCTGGCCGGGCTGGCGACCCCAACCGAAGCGGCCGCGATCGGCGCTGTCGGCGCGACCTTCCTCGCCGGTGCCCGCAATGCCGGGGCGGGCGACAATCCACGCGGCGGTCAGCTGCTCGCCTTTGCCGGCATGGCGGCCCTCGTGGGCCTCATCGCGCTCATCGTCATCGCCAATATCGGTCAGGAGCGTCGTCTGTTCGTGGCCGATCTGGGCGCTACCGGATCCCTGCTCGCCATGGCTCTGGTCATCATCACTATCGCCGGCGCCGGCATCAGCCTGTGGCGATTGAAGCGCTCGGGCGTGCTTGATGACGTCATGACCTCCACGGCCACCATCTCGGCCATGGTCTTCGTCATCCTGATCGGCGCCTCGCTGTTCTCGCTCATCTTCCGTGAGCTGGGCGGCGATGAAGTGGTGCAACATGCGCTGGAAGCCGTGCCCGGCGGCAAGTGGGGCGCGCTCGCCATCGTCATGCTGGTGATGTTCCTGCTCGGCTTCTTTCTCGACTTTATCGAGATCACCTTCGTGGTCGTTCCGATCGTAGCGCCCATCCTGTTGATCATGGGGATCGACCCGGTCTGGCTCGGCGTCCTGATGGCGATGAACCTGCAGACCAGCTTCCTCACCCCGCCCTTCGGCTTTGCGCTCTTCTATTTGCGCGGGGTGGCGCCGGCGAGCGTAACGACGGCGGCGATCTATCGCGGCGCCATACCCTTCGTCATCATCCAGCTGATCGGCATTCTTGCCGTTGCCTTCCTGCCCTGGCTGGCGACAGCCCTCCCGGAGTGGCTTTATGGGTGAGGACGAGCTGCCATCTTGGTTGGTGGCCGCTTATCAATGGTCAGACAGCTGGTGGTACTCGCTCGTTCGCGCTGTTCTATCCGCGGTGGGTGTGATCGCGTTCATAGGCGGCATCCTGATCGGGTTTACCCGGTTCTGGATTGGCATCTCCATCGCGCTCATTGGAGCCGCGATCGGGCCACATTGGCTGCTAGCGCTGCCCCAGTTCTGGCCCGTGCCGGAATGCGCCGCTGCAGAAATCACCTTTGGCGGCCAGTGGTTCGACAATTCCTGCGATCTGTTTTCTGGCGCCTCTTCAATGCATTACACTTCGCCAGAATCTATGGAGGCGCGAGAGCAAGTCGCAGCTATCGAGAGTAGTTGGTGGTTTCAACTGATTGGTTGGCTGGTCTTCATCTGGGCGGTCTGGCTGTTTTCTGAGCCCGTAAGATCTCGATTATATTCCTGGTGGCAAAGCTGGAGAGCTGGATGACCCCGCAACGCAAACTCGAGCTCGAGCGTCTTTTTATCGCCGCCCTCGCTCTGATCATCTCGGCGATTTTCTTCTGGATGATCCGCGACTATCTCGCCGCGCTTTTCCTCGCGGCGGTGCTGACGATCTTCCTGCAGAAGCCGCAGAACTGGCTATCCGAGAAGTTCGGCGGACGACCCGGATTGGCCGCCGGCCTGATCGTCACCGGCTCGGTTCTGGCCATTGTGATCCCGGCGGGTCTGCTTCTGGGCGTCATCGCCGAACAGGCCATTCAGGTGACCAGCCTGGTTGCCCCCTGGGTGCAACAGCAAGTCGCGGCGATCCGGGCCGAAGGCATGGATGGGCTGCCCGAATGGCTGCCCTTCCGTGAAGCCATCATTGAATATCAAGCCACCATCGCCGCCCAGTTGGGCAATCTCGCCAGAACAGTGGGAAATATCCTCGTGTCGTCGCTGCGCGCCGGCACGGGCGGGATCCTGATCGGGACGCTGAATTTCTTCATCCTGATCTACGCGCTCTTCTTCTTCCTGCTCAAGGGCAAGGATATGAGCCGAGCGGCCATCACCCTGGTGCCTATGGTGGAAAAGGACCGCAAACTGCTGGCTGAGCGCGCCATCTCCACTATCCGCGCCACGGTCAAAGGCTCCTTCCTGATCGCCGTCGTCCAGGGCACGCTGACCGGTATCGGCCTGTTCGTGGCGGGTGTTCCCGGTGCAATTTTCTGGGGTGCGATCGCTACCCTGCTCTCGATCATTCCGATGGTCGGACCGCCGCTGATCTGGGTCCCGGCTGCGATCTGGCTATTTGTCTCCGGACAGACCATGCCGGCCATCGGTCTCGCTGTCTGGGGCGGTATCTTCATTTCCTGGTCGGATAACATCCTGCGCCCCATCCTGGTCGGCAAGGATGCGAAAATGTCTGACCTCATGGTGCTGATTTCCACACTTGGCGGACTCACGCTTTTCGGCGCTGTGGGGATCATCCTCGGCCCGGTAATTGCCGCGCTGTTCTCTTCGGTCTGGTTCATTTTCCGCGAAGCCTTCAAGGGCCTCTTGGAGGTCGATGAGGAAGAAGAATTCGAGGCGCAGCTGAAAGACGCCAAGGATCCGCCGGACGAACCGACACCGGGAATGTAGCTCCGGGCGGGCGCTATTCACGGCTCGGTTAACCGGGCCACAACTCTCATAAGATATACGCGTAATCAAGGTCTTGGTTATGCATTCTCTGTGGCGACGATACTGGCCTGAAAAGGCCCCTGACAGACGTGTTGCGGTTGCTTCGCAGCGCGCCTTGGCAGTGTTTTGCCTGCTGGCTAGCTCGTCCGGACTCGCCGTCACCCTGATCAATCTGAAACATCTTGATCTTTACGGCCCTGCCATCGGCCTTGGCGGCGTTATCGCTCTGGTGTGCCTTGCGGCGCCCTTGTGGATCAATGCCGACGAGAATTATGTTCGCCGCGGCCAGATCACCGGCGCGATGACCATGCTGTTGCTCGGCGGGCTGTCGCTTATGAGCAATCATCTGGTCAGTCCGAACAATGTCCTGCTCTTGCCCTGTGTGATGACCTTCACCCTGGCGATTGGCTGGCGCAGCGGATTGATGATCCTGGTCTCCACGCTGGGCATCTATGTCTGGAACTATCTGCATACACCGCCGGAAGTGATCGCTATTGCCGCGGTGATCGATGTCACCACCATGCTGATCGCGCTGGGTATGAGCGCCGTCTTCGTTTTCATCGGTGCAACCATTTTCCGCCGCCAGATCATCCAGGTTGCCGATGAGATCACTGCGGCACACAGCGCAGCCGAAGCAGCCATGCTGCATTTCCGCGAACAGGCCCAGACCGATGCCCTGACCGGCGTCGCCAATCGCGGCGCTTTCGATGACATTCTCGCGGTAGAAATGCAGCAGCACGCCAATACCGGCCGACCGCTGACCGTGATCGTCTTCGACCTGGATCATTTCAAGCGGGTCAATGACACCCATGGGCACGCCACCGGCGACCGCGTCCTGATCGAGACCGCGCGTATCGTGAAGGCCAGCTTGCGGACCACCGACACGATCGGCCGTCTCGGCGGCGAGGAGTTCGGGATTATCCTGCCCAATGTGGATGCGCGCGAAGCCATCGCGATTGCCGAAGCCGTCCGCAATGCGATTTCCGGGATCCGTTTTGCGACCCTGGCCGGTCATGAAGTGGCCGTTACCGCGAGCCTCGGCATCGCCCAGCGCCGCCACACCCGTCCGGCGGAAACCGCCGGCGAAATCCTCGAACGCGCCGACCAGCGGCTCTATGACGCCAAACGGGCCGGGCGCAATATCACGGTCGGCGGCAAGGGTCCGGTCCGGTTTGAAATGCCCGAGGCTGTCCGCCCCGCCAAGCGGGCCTGATCGCCTCTAGCGCTGCGGCACCGTCGGATGCGGCGCTTCGATATCCTCCGGACGCCGACCGCCCGCATGCTCGACCAGCATGTCCACACGTTTCTCGATCGGCGGATGGGTGGCGAACACGCCCATGAAGCCCGAGCGCGGATTGTCGATCATCATTTCGCGGACTTCACTGGGCGCTTTTTCGATCTCGGTCTGGCCGGAGATCTTCAGCAGGGCCGAGATCATGGCATCGGGATTCTTGGTCAATTCCACCGCCCCGGCATCGGCCATGTATTCACGGCGGCGGGAGAGCGAAAAGCGGATCAGGATGGCGAGCACATAAGCCAGCACGATCAATCCGGCAGCGACAAGGATCAACACGCCGCCGGACCGCCGGCCACCGCCGCCGCTGCGGAGCAAGACCCGAAATCCGATCTCCGCGACGAAGGAGATGATGCCGACGAAGATCACGGCGATGACCATCATGCGCACATCGCCATGCCGGATGTGGCTGAGTTCGTGCGCCAGCACCGCTTCGAGCTCATCCTTGTCGAGCGCGTCCATCAGGCCGCGCGTGACCGTGACCGTGTAGTTTTTGTCGGTAAGGCCCGAGGCGTAGGCATTCATCGCGCCGGTTTCGATAATCGCCAGGCGCGGCATGGGCAGGCCGCGTGAGATCGCGAGGTTTTCCAGTAAATTGTAGAGCTCGCCTTCGTCCTGGCGGGACACGGAACGGGCGCCTGTTGCCGCATTGATCATGCCCTGATGGAAGAACCAGGCGATGACAAACCAAACCCCCGCCAGGCCCAGCGAGATCACGCCGATCTGCGGCAGATGGCCGGTCGCGTTGGCCATGCGGCCACCAATATCCGTCGTGGGATCACCGACCACTTTCACCGGTGGCAGATCTTCACCGGTCAGCCCCATCCAGACCAGGGTCAGGGCATAGCCGATTAGCACCAACAGGATGGGAAACCCCGCCAGAAGCACGATCGAGCGGAGATTATTATTCCAGATATGGGTGCGGAGCCCGGCCGCCCCGAACAGCATCGTCCGGCCTTAGAACTTGACCTTGGGCGCGCCGCGCTCGGTCTCGCCCACTTCGAAATAGTCGCGGGTGGAAAAGCCGAACATGGAGGCAAAGATCACCGCCGGGAATTGCTCGATCGCGGTGTTGAGCTCCTGGACGGCATTGTTGAAGAAGCGACGGGCCGCCGCGATCTTGTTTTCCAGATCCGCCAGCTCGGTCTGCAGCGACATGAAGTTCTGATTGGCCTTGAGGTCGGGATAGGCTTCCGACAGGGCGAAGAGCTGACGCAGGGCGCCGGAGAGCATGTTCTCGGCTTCCGCCAGTCCTTTCAGCGAAGACGCATCCACTGCAGTCTGACGCGCCTGGATCACATTCTCCAGCGTCTCTTTCTCGTGCGAGGCATAGCCTTTCACCGTCTCAACCAGGTTGGGCACGAGGTCATGGCGCTGTTTCAGCTGCACATCGACATCGCCCCAGGCCTGGTTACAGGTCTGCCGCAGGGCGACCAGGCGGTTGTAGATCATCACCACGGCAAGACCGATGATGACGATCAGAATGAGAACGACTAACGACGCGTCCATGGCACGATCCCCCTTCAGGACAACAAGTTTTAGGATTCTAGTCCGATTTCGCCTGTGAGGCGAGGAATTCCGACCCTCTTGGTGCAAAGCGCAGCGAACGCGGGAAACCGCGCGGCGCCATGCGTCCGGCCTGGGCCCGCTTGGCGGTCCACAAATGCCAGTCCTCCAGTGAGAAGCGGCGGCCGGCGCCGTCGAGCCAGGTCAGACCTTCCTCGGCCGAGAACAGGGTCGCATCAGCCAGCTTGGCGCCCTTGCCACCCAACAGGCGCACGCCCTTGCCGCGGGTCATCATCGGGATTTCATCGGCGCTAAAGACCAGCAGCTTCTTGTTCTCACCGATCAGGGCACAGCGATCCCCCATGGCGGGAATGCAGAGCAGCGCCTCATCACCATCGACCAGGTTGAGGATCTGCTTGCCCGCCTTTTTCATGGCGATGCAGTCCTTCTCCTGCACCCGGAAACCGGTACCGGCACCGGACGCGACCAACAGGACCCGCTCGGGGTCGTATTTGAACAGCCCGATCGGGGCGGCGTCATCGGGCAGATCGACATGCAGGCGTACCGGCTCGCCATGTCCGCGACCACCCGGGAGCTTGGACGCATCGAGGGTGTAGAATTTCCCGTCCGTCGCGAACATCAGCAGCTTGTCGGTGGTCTCGCATTTCACGGCGAAAGCGGATTTGTCGCCTTCCTTGAATTTCAGACCGGTCACGTCGGAGGAATGGCCCTTGAGCGCCCTCACCCAGCCCTTTTCCGACAGCACGGCCGTAATCGGCTCGCGCACCACGAAGGCCTCGATGGAGGCGGCCTCAGCCACGGCCGGCGCGTCACCAAACACGGTACGGCGCGCGCCCAGCTCGGTATCCGGGCCGTAATAGGCTTCAACCTCGGCGATCTCGCCGTCGACCTTGGCCCATTGCAGCTCTTCCGACTCGATCAGGTCCTTCAGCGATTTGCGCTCGGCCCGCAGCGACTTGTCTTCCTTGCGGATTTCCAGCTCTTCCAGTTTCCGCAAGGCCCGCAGGCGCATATTCAGGATCGCCTCGGTCTGACGCTCGCTCAGGCTGAACGTCTCCATCAGCTTCTGCTTGGGATTGTCCTCGAAGCGGATGATGCGGATGACCTCGTCCAGATCGGCATAGACGATCAGATAGCCCGCCAGCACTTCCAGCCGGTCCTCGACCTTGGCCAGACGCGTCCGCGCCCGGCGCACAGCGACCTCCCGGCGGTGGTCGAGCCAGATCCGCAGCGTCTCTTTCAGGCTCATCACACGCGGCGTACCGGACGGATCGAGGACATTGAGGTTCAGCGAGATCCGGCTTTCCAGATCGGTCAGCTTGAACAGGCTCTCCATGAGCATTTCCGGATCAACCAGCTTGCTCTTGGGCTCGATGACAAGGCGAATGTCCTCGGTACTCTCATCGAGAATATCGTCGAGTAATGGCAGTTTCTTCTGGTCCATGAGAAGCGCGATCTTCTCGACCAGCTTGGATTTCTGCACGGCATAGGGGATCTCGGTGACGACGATGCGCCACATGCCCCGGCCGATATCTTCCTTCTCCCACTTGGCCCGTACCCGGAACCCGCCACGGCCGGTTTCATAGGCTTCGCGAATGGAGGCTTCCGGCTCGACACAGATCCCGCCGGTCGGGAAGTCCGGGCCCTTCACATGGGCAAGCAGGTCCTGGTTCTCCGCCTCGGGATTCTCGATCAGAACACGCGCCGCACCACAGATCTCGGCGGCGTTGTGCGGCGGGATCGAGGTCGCCATACCCACGGCGATGCCGGTGGCGCCATTGGCCAGCAGGTTCGGGAATGCACCGGGCAAGACCAGCGGCTCGCTTTCCGACCCGTCATAGGTTTCCTGGAAATCGACCGTACCGTGCTCGATATCCTGCAGCAGGAGCTCGGCGGCCTTGGTGAGGCGTGCCTCGGTATATCGCATGGCCGCTGCGCTATCGCCGTCGATATTGCCGAAATTGCCCTGCCCCTCGACCAGCGGGTAGCGCGAGGCGAAATCCTGGGCCAGGCGAACCAGCGCGTCATAGACCGACTGGTCGCCATGCGGGTGATACTTACCGATGACATCGCCGACGACGCGGGCGGACTTCTTGAACGCCGCTTCCGGGTTCAGCTTGAGCTCGCGCATGGCGTAGAGCAGCCGGCGGTGAACCGGTTTCAGACCATCGCGCGCATCGGGCAGCGCCCGCTGCGTGATCGTCGAGAGCGCATAGGCGAGATAGCGTTTCGACAGCGCTTCGTCGAACGCTTCCTCGACGATATGACCGCCATCAGGATCGAAATTCTCACCCATCTCGCACCACCTCTCGATTCGGACAGGTCAGTATAGGCGATTTGCGCCACCGGGCAGGTCCGCAGCGCAGGAAAACGGCCCGCTTTCCCCAGCTATATCGGGCGATGCCGCCGATTGGCGCCAACGACAGACCTCAACCGGGCGGGAACCGCACTTGGAACGCACCGCTACAGCGCGCTAGACTCACCCAAATCGCGCCGGAAGGGCACCCCAATGCCGCCAACCATCGCCATCGCCGCTGCCAGCTGGGCCCTGCTCGCCCTGATTTCGCTCGGCTATGCGCTCCGCATGAGGCCCTCACGCGCCATACCGATGCAATGGGGACTGAATGGCGAGCCGGTCTGGTCGGCTCCGCTCTGGCTCGCCCTGCTGTTTACACCGCTGCTGTCGGTCTTGGTGATGGGGCTGACGGTCTGGCTGACCTACACCGCCGTCAGCGCGCTGGTGATCATCGTCATCACCTTGCAGGCCGTTACCTTTCTCGCGGCGCACCTGGTGCATCTGGAGATATCCCGGCGCCAGCTGCAGCGCCGGGAAAACGGCTAGAGCCGCCCTTCCCGCTCCAGCGCTGCGATCAGGCGCTCACGGGCGTCGGGCAATTGCTTGTCGACCGGCCAGAGCACGCGGCGCTCCAGGAAATAGCCGGTGAGCTCAAGCCCCTTGGCGATGTCGCCTTCGGCAATCTGCCCGGAACCCTGCAAGAAGCCCGGCAGGGCCAGGAGTTTGGGGGCATAGGGTGCCGCCTCTTCAGCACATACAGCACGGCCGGTGCGCGGGCTGATATGGGTCAGGTCTTCAGTTGTTCCGGTGACCGCACACTTCTCCCAGTCCAGCCCATAGCCAAGATCGGACAGAAGTCCCGCCTCCCAGCGCACATAAAGCGCCGGCCAGATATCGAGATCCTCCAATGCCGTCAGGAAGACGCGGAACCCGTCATAGACCGCCTCATGCTGCTCACGCTCCGGCAAGGCCAGAATGGCCATGGCACAAGCGGCGTTGAGCCCGGCCAGGGCGGTCCGGTCCTCCATGACCACGCCAGCGCCGAGACTGTCGGGTTCGACCTGGAACTGGCCCAGATGCTCGGCCAGCCGGGCACGCCAGGCGACACGGATCTCATTGCCCGGCTGCAGGACCGGCCGCAAGGTGCGCGAACGCGCGCCCTTGACCAGTCCGGCATGGCGGCCCTGGCCCGGGGTCAGCACCTCGATAATGGCGCTGGTCTCACCGTGCGGGCGTACCGCCAGGATGATGCCGGAATCACTCCACTCCATGGGGAGAGTCTAGACGTCAAAGTCCAAACCGACATCGGAATAATGCCCGCGCCGGTTCATCCATTTCGGATCGACTTTGACGTTGAGGAAGAGATGCACTTTGCAGCCCAGCACTTCTTCCAGCTCGGCCCGAGAGGCCTCGCCGATCGCCTTGAGCGCCGCACCGCGCTTGCCGATGACGATCGGTTTCTGGCTGTCACGCTCGATGAGAATGGACTGCTCGACCCGGATGGAACCGTCACGCAGGCGTTTCCAGGCCTCGGTCTCGACCATGGAGGCGTAGGGCAATTCCTCGTGCAGGCGAAGATAGACTTTCTCGCGCGTGATCTCGGCCGCGAGAATGCGCGAGGGCAGGTCCGCGACCTGGTCTTCCGGATAATGCCAGACCCCTTCCGGCATCAGGCCGGCGAGATGGGTTTTCAGCGTATCCGTGCCATAGCCGCGCTTGGCTGAGATCATGAAAATATCGGAATAACAACCGGTTTCGAAGAGGTTTTGAGAAATTGCAAGAAGCCGGTCACGCTCCAGAAGATCGATCTTGTTGAGCGCCAGGATTGCCGTCTTTCCGGCCCGCTTGAGACCTTCGATGACGCGTTCATCATCCTCGATCATCTTGCCATCACCGGACTTGCTCTCACCGCGCGCCTGGCGGTCACGCGCACTCGCATCTATGACATGGATGATCGCATCGGCATCATCAGCCCCGGCCCAGGCCGCATGCACCATGGCCTTGTCGAGCCGGCGGCGCGGCGCGAAGACGCCGGGCGTGTCGACGAGCACGATCTGGGTCGCCCCTTCCAGCGCCACACCGCGGACAGAAAAGCGCGTGGTCTGGACCTTGTGGGTGACAATGGTGACTTTCTCACCGACCAGCGCGTTGACCAGGGTCGACTTGCCGGCATTGGGCGAACCGATAACGGCGACAAAGCCGCAGCGGCGTTCCTGATTATCGGACATCTACGCCCTCCCGCGCCATCAGCGCTTCTGCGGCTTCACGTTCAGCCATTTGTTTCGATCGCCCCTCACCTTCGGCCGCATCAAGCGATCCGACGGTGACCTCGACGGTGAAGATCGGGCGGTGATCCGGCCCGGAGCGCTCCGTCAGACGATATTTCGGCGGCGTATGACCCGCCTTGGCGGCCCATTCCTGCAGGGCGGACTTGGCGTCCTTGGGCTTGTGCCGCAGGGCCTCGATCTTCTCGCCCCAATACTTGTCATAGAAGGCCTGCACCGCTTCGCGCCCGCCATCGAGATAGATCGCCGCAATCAGGCTCTCGCAGGCATCACCAAGGATCGAGGTCTTGTTACGCCCGCCCCCGGTCTCCTCGGAGCGGCCCATGCGGAGTGCCCGACCAAGATCTGCGGCACGGGCCACATCAGCGCAGGTTTCCTTGCGCACGAGAGCATTGAGCCGCGGCGCCAGAGCGCCCTCATCGGCGCCCTCGAACATGCGGAACAGGGCTTCCGCCGTCATCAGGCCCAGCACCCGGTCGCCAAGGAATTCGAGCCGCTCATAATTGCGTGCGGTCTTGCGGCCTTCACCAAAACTGGAATGAGTCAGGGCCCGCTCGATCAGCTCGCGATCGGTAAAGGTATAGCCGATGCGCTGTTCCAGCGCCTTGATCGGATCAGACACGCCAACCTCCGATCGGCCGCGCCTCTAGGACGACAAAGGCCTGGGCCCAGGGGTGATCATCGGTAATGGTGATATGGGCGAAGGCTTCCATGCCGTCCGGCGTCAGGTCCGCCACACGCTCCAAAGCCCGGCCCTTGAACTCAAGCGTCGGCTTGCCGCCGGGCAGATTCACCACGCCGATCTCTTTCCAGGACACGCCCCGCGCAATCCCCGTACCGAGTGCCTTGGCTCCAGCTTCCTTGGCGGCGAAACGCTTGGCATAGCTGGCGGCGCGCATACGACGTTTGTCGGACTTGGCCTGCTCGATCTCGGTAAAGACACGCTGCACAAAACGATCGCCGAAACGGTCGAGCGACCGCTCAATGCGGCGGATATCCATCAGGTCGGAGCCGAGGCCGATGATCATGCCTGCTCCTGCTTGTCTGCAAGCGTCGACGCAAAAATGCCGTTCGTAAGGAAATAAAGGCTCACTACGACCACCGCGAGGTGAGCGATTTCGACACCAGCAAATGGACCCTGTGTCGTTACAATCCAAAGCCCTATTCCCGCAACGCTACCATTGCCGACAAGCAAGCCCCAGAAAGGCGACTTGAAGGAAACAGCCAAAGCTAAGAGCGCGGCGACAACTAATACGACCAGGACAGCCATAGTTAAGCCCGATAGATCGACCCAACCCATAAGCATCAAACCCGATGCGAGGGCTGTGTTCATTCCTACCAACAAACGAGAAAGTTGGAACGACCGGAGGATTTTGTCTCCTCGCTCCGTCATGCCCGCGCCTCGGCAATCAGTCCGCGCATGGTGGTGACCGCTTCACGCAGGCCGCGGAAGATCGCCTCACCGATCAGGAAGTGGCCGATATTCAGCTCGATCAGCTCCGGAATGGCGGCAATCGGCTTCACGGTGTCATACGTCAGGCCGTGACCGGCATGCACTTCCAGGCCGCGGCGATGAGCTTCGGCGGCACCCGCGCGGAGCAATTCCATATGACCGGCGACGGCTTCGTCATCGCCACGCAGTGCGGCTTCGCAATAGGCTCCGGTATGCAGCTCGACCACGGCCGCGCCCATGGCTTCGGCGACAGCAATCTGGACCGGATCGGCCTCAATGAAGAGCGAGACACGACAACCGGCATCGGACAGGCGGCTGACGAAGGGAGCGATATGATTATGGCCTGCAGCGACATCGAGCCCCCCCTCAGTGGTCCGCTCCTCGCGCTTTTCCGGCACCAGGCAGACCGCATGCGGTTTGTGACGCAGGGCGATCTCGAGCATTTCCTCGGTCGCGGCCATCTCCAGATTGAGCGGCAGCTCGATCTCGGCCATCAGCCGGTCGATATCCTCATCCGTGATATGGCGACGGTCTTCGCGCAGGTGCGCGGTAATGCCGTCAGCGCCACTTTCAGCAGCCTGGCGGGCCGCCCGCACCGGATCGGGATGCGCGCCACCGCGGGCATTCCGGATCGTGGCGACGTGATCAATATTGACACCCAGGCGCATGGTCAGACGAGCCCCCGGCTACCCGGCTTGATGGCGGGAATGGCGGCCAATTCCGGCGGCAGCTTGTCGGCCGCATAGGCCGGCACCTTGTACTGGGCCAGAGAGATCAGCGGCACGCCGACATCGGCTTCACCGCCGGAGCGGTCGACGAGGCAGCCTTCTGCAATGACAGTGGCGCCGGTCGCATTGATGGCGTCGATACATTCACGTGAGGACAGGCCGGTGGTGACAATGTCCTCGATGACCAGGACCTTGTCATCCTTGGACAGCTCAAAACCGCGGCGCAGGGTGAACTCGCCGTCCTGGCGTTCCACATAGAGCGCCTTGAGGCCCATATGACGCGCCGTTTCATAACCCGGAACAATGCCGCCCACTGCCGGCGAGACAATCACCGTCGGTTCGATGTCGAGCTCGGCACGGACCTTCTCAGCGAGGGCCTTGCACAGGCGTTCCGTTCGCGCCGGTTCGGCAAACACCTTGGCCTTTTGCAGAAAGACCGGGCTACGCAGGCCGGAGGACAGGATGAAATGACCTTCCAGCAGGGCTCCGGCGGCGCGGAATTCATCAAGTACTTCGTCGCGGGTCATAACTCGTCCACTTCATTTTCTTCCAGTTCCGCCCGCATGCGCTCGGCGGACACCACGACCTGGCTCATCCGCAGGGCGGCCAGCACATTGGCCAGGTGACGGGTGTCGAAAACCTCGACATCAAACAGCATTTCAAAAAAGTCCGGCGCCCGGTTCAGGGTCCGGACATTGGCGATATTAGCCCGGTTCTCACCAGCGATCCTGGCGACCTCGGCCAGCGCGCCCGGTTCATTGTGCATGACCGCCAGGATGCGCGCCATCGACACGGCACCGCCCTCGGCCTCAGGGGTCCAGCCAAGATCGAGCCAGCGATCCATCTCGCCTTCCTCGAACTGGGCCAGGCGCTCACAGTCAATCGTATGGATCTCGATCCCTTTTTCCGGGATCAAAACGCCGACAATCCGGTCACCCGGAAGTGGCGAGCAGCAGGACGCGAAATGCAGTGTGACGCCCTGGGTCAGCCCACGGCCACGGACATAGAGCCGCGCCTTGTCGTCCTCGATCAGCTCGCGATCCTTGATCTCCGGCCGATCTTCCTGACGGCCCGGAAAAGCCGCATTGAGGAAGTCCGCAGAGGTAATCCGGCCGCGGCCCAGCGTCTCGTAGAGATCGTCGATATCGTTCAACTCAAGACGGCTGATGGCGTCGCCGAGATCATCCTCGATCAGGGTCAAATTCTCGCGGCGGAAGGCGTGATCGGCCATGATCTTGCCGATCCGCAGGAATTCGTCCCGTTCGCTCTCGCGGATCAGACGGCGAATGGCTGCCCGCGCCCGCCCGGTGATGACCAGATTCTCCCAGCCGGCGGGAGGCTGACGCACGCCACCTTTGACGATCTGGACGACATCTCCATTGCGCAATTGGGTGCGCAGCGGGCGCTCGCGGCCATTGATCTTGGCGGCCTCGGTGGTGTGACCGAGCTCGGTATGGACGGCGTAGGCAAAATCCAGCGGCGTGGCGCCAGCGGGCAGTGAGATGAGATCGCCCTTGGGCGTAAAGGCGTAGACCTGGTCGGCGAACATTTCGAGCTTGGCGTGCTCGAGGAATTCATCCGGATCGCCGCCCTGGTTGAGGATCTCCACGAAGGGGCGCAGACGATCCAGCGGGTCACCACCGGCGGCCTGTGCCGCATCCGGGTCGTAGCGATAGGTCGAGTTCTTGTAGCGCCAGTGAGCGGCGACACCGCTCTCGGCGATGGATTCCATATCCTCGGTCCGGATCTGCAATTCGATCCGCACGCTGTTGGGACCGATCACCGTGGTGTGCAGGGAGCGATAATTATTCGGCTTGGGCACCGAGATGAAATCGCGGAAACGCTCGGGCACACAGCGCCAAGTCTGGTGCACCACGCCGAGCGCCTTGTAGCAATCATCCGGCTCCGAAACGATCAGGCGGAAGGCATAGATGTCGGCGATCTCATCAAAGGTCAGGCCCTTGCGCTCGAGCTTGCGCCAGATCGAATAGGATCGCTTCTCCCGGCCGAAAATACGCGCATCAATGTCGTATTTCATCATCAGCTCGGTGATCGCCTCGGACACGGCCGCGACCTCGTCGGCGTGTTCCTCGCGCAGATGCCGGAGCCGGCGGGTAATCGATTCATGCGCGGCCGGATTCACATGCTCGAAAGCCAGGTCCTCAAGCTCGACGCAGACCCGGTTGATACCGATGCGACGGGCCAGCGGCGCATAGATTTCCAGGGTCTCGCGCGCGATACGCTCACGCTTCTCCGGTCGCGAGATCGCATCAAGCGTACGCATATTGTGCAGACGGTCACACAGCTTGACGATCAGGACGCGAACGTCCGACGAAATCGCAACGACCAGCTTCTGCAGGTTTTCCGCTTGTTTGGTGCGCTTGGAGCGCAATTCCATCTGACCCAGCTTGGTGACGCCATCGACGAGATTGGCTACCTCCTCGCCGAACAGCTCGACCAGCTGTTCATGCGTCGCCGGCGTGTCCTCGACGGTATCGTGCAACAGCCCGGTACAGATCGTCGCCACGTCCATGCGCAGCTCGGACAGGATCATCGCGACTTGCGCGACATGGGCGAAATAGGGCTCACCCGAAGCGCGGCGCTGCGGGCGGTGGGCCTCTTCTGCGAAATTGTAAGCCCGGCGCACGAAATCGCCGTCGACGGTCGGGAAATACCGTTCGATACGGGCAACCAGCTCGTCCGCACTAGGAATGGCGGGCGGCGGCGAGGCCAGGTTGGGTGACGTCGCGCCGGAACTCAACGCGGGTTAGAGGCGGCCGTCCGGCGCGCCATCCCGGTCGGCCTGAAGGGCCTTGAGCATTTCCGACTCGTCCAGCTCGATCGGTGCCGGCAGAGCTTCCATCTCTGCTTCCGCCGGAGCGGCTGCAGCGGTGTCGTTCTCCTGCTCCTCGTCCTCGCTCGGCAGCACGCGCTGCAGACCGGTGACCAGGCTCTCTTTGAGACCGTCCATATCGAGCGTCTCGTCAGCAATCTCGCGCAGAGCGACGACCGGGTTCTTGTCGTTATCGCGATCGATCGTCAGCGCGCTACCGGCCGAGATATTGCGGGCGCGGTGCGCAGCCAGCAGGACCAGACGGAAACGGTTCGGAATTTTTTCGATGCAGTCTTCGACAGTAACGCGGGCCATGCGCGCAGTCTCCTTGACGGACAATTCTAGGAACCGCGTTACCTATCCTCGCACGCGCACAAAAACAAGGCCCTGCTGCGCCTTGTGATCAGTTATTCTGCAAAGGGCGCGTCACATCCAGATCGGTTGCGGGCAAGGCCTCGATCAGGGCCGCGATCCCCTCGCCCGTTTGCGGATGCACCCAGCCCGGCGCGATCTGCGCCAGGGGACACAAGACAAAGGCCCGGCTTGCCATGCGCGGATGCGGCAGAAGCGGCCCGGGCGCCTGTGACACCTCCCCGCGACAATCGACCAGATCAAGGTCCAGCGGGCGCGGCGCATTGCGGACCGAGCGTTCACGCCCGAACTCGGCCTCGATCGCATGCAGGACCGCCAGGATCTCAGCGCTGGTCAGCGCCGAAGCCACCTCGATCACGGCATTGACATAGGGCGGGTCGGACGGGTCTGGCCAGGCCGGGCTGGTCCAGAACTCCGACCGTTTGAGAACATGCAGACCGGCCGCCTCAATCGCCGTAATGGCGGCCTTGAGGGTTTCGGGAGGGCTGAGATTTCCCGATGGCAGGTTGGCGCCCAAGCCGATATAGATCGCCCCTGTATTGCTTTGATTATTTTGATCCAGGGTATTTTGCGCCATGACGTTTTATCCGGACGAGCGCATCGGGCTTTTCATCGATGGCGCCAATGTCTTTTCCACCACGAAATCCCTCGACTTCGATATCGACTTCAAACGCCTGCTTGACGAATTTCGCAAGCGCGGACGGCTGCTGCGGGCCAATTACTACACCGCTCTGCTGGAACAGGACGACTACAACCCTTTGAAACCGCTTGTCGATTGGCTCGACTACAATGGTTTTTCCGTGGTCAGCAAGCGAGCCAAGGAATTCACCGACGACCAGGGCCGTCGCCGCATCAAGGGCGATATGGATATCGAACTGGCGATCGACATGGTCGAGGCCGCCGACTATCTCGATCACATCATCTTGTTTTCCGGAGACGGCGATTTCTGCCGCGCCGTGAAAGCTGTACAGGCGCGCGGCGCCCGCGTCAGTGTCGTCTCCTCCCTGCGCACCAGCCCGCCCATGATTGCGGACGAATTGCGCCGGGTCGCGGATAATTTCATCGAGCTGCGCGATCTGGAATACATGATCGGCCGCGGCATGGAGGATCGCTGATGCTGCGCCCGGAACCGCCCCTCTCCTGCGATCTTTGCCCGCGCCTCGTGACCTATCGCGAGGACACCGCCAAGACCTATCCGGACTGGCACAATGCACCGGTTGCCTCTTTTGGAGAGGACAATGCCCGTCTGCTCATCGTCGGTCTGGCCCCGGGGCTGCGCGGCGCCAACCGCACCGGCCGCCCCTTCACCGGCGACTGGGCCGGTGACCTGCTCTACGCCACGCTGGGCAATCACGGCTTCACTCGCGGCACTTATGACAGCCGCGCCGATGACGGGCTGGAACTGGTCGACGCCATGATCACCAATGCCGTGCGCTGCGTCCCGCCTGAGAACAAACCCGTGGGTGCCGAGGCCAATGCCTGCCGCCCCTTCCTGACCGACCGCATCGCTGCCATGCCGGAGCTGAGGGCGGTTCTGGTTCTCGGCAAGATCGCCCACGACAACACGGTCCGGGCGCTTGGCCTGCGGCTCAAGGATGTTGCGTTCGGCCACGGCGCCGAGGCCGAAATCGCCGGGCCCAACGGGCCGCTGCAGTTGTTCGGCAGCTATCACTGCTCGCGCTACAACACCAATACAGGCCGACTGACCGAGGACATGTTCAACGCGGTTTTCGCCCGGATCCGCACCTATCTCGACACACTTTGAGCGCGCGCGTCGACCAGCGGATCAAAGAGTTGACGCGCGGCGTCGAACTTGTCGCGACAGCCCGGATTGCAGAAACCGACGGTGTGACCGCGATAACGGGTCAGGCTGTCGGGCGAAACCGGTTTCCCCGACCAGGGACAATGGGTGTTCAAAACCTCGCGGCTGGCAGTTCCCGGCATGGTCGCCCTCATCTAGATTGTTAGAGTTTTAGCTAGAATACAGGCGGGAATCTTGGCATAAACGCCGACATGCCCTCCTTTTCTGCCAAAGCCGAAACAGATCAGCGCCGCGTCGCTTTTGTCCTGTTCGAAAACGCCAAGATGCTCGACATCACTGGGCCGCTTCAGGTTTTCGCCGACGCCAATGAAATTCTTGGCCGGGAGGCTTATGTCACCGTGCTCGCCTCGCTCTATGGCGGTCCGGTGGAAACCGATACCGGCGTCATGCTCAACACCAGGCGTCTTGCTGGTGTTGGACTGGATGATATGGACACGCTGATGGTGTCCGGCGGCAGCGGCGTTCACGCGGCGGCGCGCGACCCGCGCCTGGTCGGTGCCATCCGCCTCGCCAGTCGCAAATGCGGGCGCATCGCTTCGACCTGCACCGGGGCCTTTCTGCTGGGCGCCGCAGATTTGCTGGACGGCCGTCGTGCAGTCACCCACTGGAATGCCTGCGAGGATCTCGCTCGCGCCTATCCGGAATGCCAGGTCGAACCCGACCCGATCTTCATCGAGGACCGCGGAGTATGGACGTCAGCGGGCGTCACGGCCGGCATCGATCTCGCCCTGGCCATGGTCGAGGCCGACCATGGACGCGACACGGCGCTGGAGCTGGCCCGGCATCTTCTCGTTTATGTCAAACGTCCCGGCGGGCAATCCCAGTTCAGCGAGGCGCTGCAGCAACAGACCCGCACGGCGACCGGCCGGTTCGATGCTCTGCATTTCTGGATGAAGGACAACCTGACTGCCGATCTCCGCGTTGAACAGCTCGCGGTGCGTTGCGCCATGAGCCCGCGCAATTTCGCCCGTATCTATGCCGAGGAAACCGGACAGACGCCGGCCCGCGCAGTTGAGCAAATGCGTGTGGAAGCAGCCCGCCAGGCGTTGGAGGACCCGGATCAGTCGATCAAGGAAGTCGCGACCCGCTGCGGGTTTGGCAGTGATGAACGCATGCGGCGCAGTTTCACGCGCCTGCTTGGCGTCTCGCCGCAGGCCTATCGCAAGAATTTCGCGATGGCGCTCTAGCCCCGTTCCTTCATCAGGCGGGCTTTCTGCTTGTTCCAGTCCCGGTCCTTGATGGTCTGACGCTTGTCGACCGTCTTCTTGCCCTTGGCCAGACCAATGAGAAGCTTGGCCATGCCCCGGTCATTGAAATAAAGCCGCAGCGGAATGATGGTCCGCCCCTCGCGGGCGACTGCGCCTTGCAGCTTGGCGATCTCGCGCCGCTTGAGCAGGAGTTTGCGATGCCGGCGCGGCTCATGATTGAAGCGATTGGCCGGACCATAGGTCGGAATATCGGAGTTGATCAGCCAGACTTCGTCACGCTCCGGGCTGACATAGGACTCAGCGATATTCGCCTTGCCCTCGCGCAAGGACTTCACTTCCGATCCGACCAGGGCCAGACCGGCTTCGAAGGTTTCCTCGATTTCGTAATCGAACCGGGCCCGGCGATTGATCGCAATGGCCCCGTCCTCGCGCGGTTTGTTCATGCCGGCTCCAGCAGGCCTGCAATGGCCATCGCATCGCGCACGGCGGCCTGCGACGCTTCGGCCGGTTCTGTCAGCGGCAGGCGCAGCTCAGTCGAGCAGACGCCGAGAAGTGACATCGCATACTTGGTCGGTCCCGGGCTTGACGATGTGAAAAGCGCGTGATGCAGCGGCAAAAGCTGGTCGTTGAGCTGGCGCGCCAGGGCCCAGTCACCGGTCAGCGTTGCCTCCTGGAAACGCGCACACAATTCAGGCGCCACATTGGAGGTCACGGAGATCGCGCCCACGCCACCGGTCGCATTATAGCCCAGCGCCGTCGGATCATCGCCGGACAGCTGGACAAAACCCTCTCCGGTCAGGCGACGGTGTTCAGACACCCGCGCCATGTCCCCGGTGGCATCCTTGATCCCGACCACATTGGACAATTCGGCAATCCGGGCGACCGTCTCGGCGTCGATATCGACCACGGTCCGGCCCGGCACATTATAAACAATAATCGGCAGGTCACAGGAGGCATTGACCGCAGCAAAATGCTGATACAGGCCTTCCGCATTGGGCTTGTTGTAATATGGCGCAACAACGAGGCCGGCATCGGCACCCAGCTCGAGGGCCCGCTTGTGGTTGGCGATCGCAACTGCGGTCGCGTTCGACCCTGTACCGGCAATCACCGGCACCCGGCCGGCAGCGGTTTTCACAACGATTTCAACCACGCGCATGTGTTCTTGGAATGTCAGCGTCGCGGATTCGCCGGTGGTTCCGCAAGGAACAAGCCCGTGCGTGCCGGCCGCGATCTGACGTTCTGCAAGCGCGGCAACCATATCTTCATCGACGGCACCGTTCTTGAAAGGCGTGACGAGCGCAGTGATGGAGCCCTTGAACATGTTTCAATCTCGAAAGCTGATTATGAGGCGGCGGACCATATCGGGGCAATCGGTCCGGGCCAAGCTTTCTCAACAAGGCTGGACAGCTGCGTCTGATTGCGGTGAAGTGATTTCGCCCCAAACCCCAGGACGCGTATTGCGAACAATGATCGCCCGTAGCCTTTCCGTGCTTGTTATGCTGGCTGTCATGGCGCCCGCCATGGCCCAGACCCCGACGCCGCGCATGCGGCCCGCCCCCGAAAACCATTCGGCCTATCTCAATGATGTCGACTTCCACCTGTTCCGCGCCGGGCTGGACGCGGCAGAGGATGATCAGTGGAGCGAGGTGCGCGATGTCCGCGACCGCATCACCGACCCGGCCTCACGCGCGCTGCTGTTGTGGATGATCTCCCTGAATGATCCCCGTGCGACCTTCCTGGAACTCGACATGGCCCTGCGCGAGCTTGAAAACTGGCCGCGCGACAGCTTCATCCGCTCCGAAGCCGAATCCAAGATTTCAACCTCCGGACTGTCGGCGCCCTTCATCGTCAGCTGGTTCGAGAACAATCCGCCGGTTACTGGCCGGGGTCGTATTGCTCATGCCGAGGCCCTGCTGGATATGGGCCGTGTAGATGAAGGTGAAGCCTTGCTGCGCGAAACCTGGCGCAGCGGTCGCCTGCCCCTGCCGGAGCAACGCCGCGTTTACCGCACCCACACGGACCGCTTCACCGATGAAGACCATCTGGCGCGGGTCGACTATCTGATCTGGTCGGGCCAGAGCACCGCCGCCCGCCGTGTCGTGCCGCTGCTTGAAGGCGGCAATCGCCGTGTTGCCGAGGCCCGCCTGCGTCTGGCCGGACGCCAGAGTGGTGTCGATCGCGCCGTGGATGCAGTACCAACCAGCCTGCGCAATGATCCCGGCCTGGTGTTCGAACGTGCCCGCTGGCGTCGCCGCTCCGGCCTGCGCGACAGCGTGCTGCCGCTGCTGCTGCAATTGCCCGATGCGCATACGGATACCAATGCGCTCGACCTTATGTGGACCGAACGCAAGCTGATGATCCTGACGCTGATCCGTGACCAGGATTATGCCACGGCTTATGAACTCGCGCGGGCCCACGGAATGGAACGCGGCGCAGACTTTGCCGATGCCGAATTCCTCGCTGGCTGGCTGGCTCTGGTCCATCTCGACCGGGCGCCCGATGCCATGGCCCATTTCCGCCAGCTGCGTGAAAATGTTTCGACAACCGTGTCCGTGTCACGCGCAGCCTACTGGATTGCCCGCGCCGCCGACGCGATGGGCGACCCGGTCATGGCGGCCGAGTACTATAACGAGGCCGGTGAACACAGCACCGCCTATTATGGCCAGCTCGCTATCGCCCAACTGGCGGGCGATGAGGCCCAGCTCACTTTCGAAGCGGACCCCGAACCGTCGCTGGAACGCCGCAACGCGTTTGAAAACCGGCTTGAGATCCAGGCCATGCGCCGTCTCGCCGAGCAGGGCGAGGACTATTACTATCGCCTGTTCAGCTATCGCATGGACGATCTGGTGGATAATCCGGAAGACGCGGTCCTGCTGGCCGGTCTGGCCAATGAATATCTCTACACCCGCCAGTCCGTGCGCGCCGCCAAGGCGGCCCGTCAGCGCGGCATGGTATTGCCGCAGAGTGCCTATCCGACGATTGACCTGCCGCAGACCGGCGCTCGGGTCTCACGTCCGTCCGATGAGATCGTTCACTCGGTTATCCGCCAGGAAACCGAGTTCTCCCAACGCGCCGTCTCGGGCGCGGGTGCGCGCGGCATGATGCAGCTGATGCCGGCAACGGCGCGTCAGACGGCACGCGAGATCGGCGAGAGCTATCGCCGCAACTGGCTCACCGATGACCTCGACTACAATCTGACCTTGGGCATGCACCATCTCGCCGAAGTGCTGGAGGAGTATGACGGCAATTATGTCATGGCCCTGGCCGCCTATAATGCCGGCGGTCACCGGGTGCGCCGCTGGGTGCAGGATTATGGCGACCCGCGCGATCCCGATGTCGATCCGATCGACTGGGTGGAAAGCATCCCCTTCTCCGAAACCCGCAATTACGTCATGCGCGTACTGGAGAATATGCAGGTCTATCGCACGCGCCTGGCTGATGATGAGCCGGTCGCCCTGACGATCGAGGATGATCTTCGGGCCGGATCAACAGCAGCGCCGGATCCGTCCAACTAGATTCTGGTCTAGCAAAAAACCCGGTCGAAACGACTGGGGACGGGATCGGTCGCGTGACAATCCCGCGCGCCTGCATGGCCTTACATATTCCAATCGCGAAAGGACCTAATAGTATTCGTCGGCGCTTGGGGGCGAGCCTATTGGCCTGAAAATAGGAATTAAAGTGCCATACTCACTCAATCTGAAGGTCGCCCTTTCGGCTTTGGCAGCGCTTACGACAACCAGCATCGCATCGGCTGACCCGGGCTTTGAAATCAATGCGACTGACGCGCTTCGCTTCGTCGAGGTTTTCGAAACGCATGACGGAAGCCCAGACGCTGACGCGCTGCAGTCGGGGTATCTGGATAATGCCGGCATCGGCGTCCAGACCTTCATTCCGAACCGTATTGTTAGTGCCGGCAATCTCGCTGAACGCATCGCTCAAACTCCGAACGCCTATCGCCGCGCAATCGACGTTTGCCTTCCGATCGCCCTGGATAGCCTGGACGAACTGAACGCGATTTACGCGCGGCTCGGACATTTGTTGCCGGGACAAGCCCTCCCCGAAATTCACGTTGTTTTCGGAGCTGGCAATTCCGGTGGTACCGCGGGCCCAGGCGTCCAGGTCCTGGGCCTTGAAGTCATTTGCAGCGTGCAAAACACAGAGGCTGAAATCCGCGCGGCATTCCGCATGTTCTTTGCTCACGAAACCGTGCACGCCCTGCAGGATTTCTCGAGCCTCGATCTGTCCCGGGACCCGCTTCTGGCTTTTGTCTTGATCGAAGGTCTGGCGGACTACATTGCCTGGCAAGCGACAGGTGAAGCCCCCTCCCTTGAGCGGGACCAGTGGGCCTCAGAGCGCGAAGCCTGGCTTTGGGCCGAGTTCCAGACCGACCGTCAGATCGTGCAGGAAGAAATCGCTCAGGGCGCCAATCTGGAAAACCGAACCGCCCGGATGAATGCAGCCGCCGGTCGCTGGATCCAAAACTTCCGCAATGCGCCGGAAGGCTGGCCGCACGAGGCAGGTTACTGGATCGGTCGCCAGATCATTTCGGCCTATCTGGAGCAGCAAGACGACCCGACAGCGGCGCTGCTGGACCTTTTGAGTATGAGCGATCCCCTCGCCGTTCTTGCGGCCAGCGCATACAATCCGCAATCTGCGGACGACTGATCCAAGCCGTCATACTCGACCGGCGTCGCAGGCCAAGCTTAGGTCTGTTTCAGCGCCCGTTCGAACATCGGCCGGTCGACATTGCCTCCGGAGATGATGACGAGTGCGGTCTTGCCAGCGAGGTCGACCTTGCCGGTCAAGGCCGCCGCCAGGGCCACTGCGCCTCCGGGTTCGACGACGATCTTGAGATGGCGCCAGGCAAACGCCATGGCGGCGAGCACCTCGTCATCGCTGACAGCCGTACCGCCGGCCAGCTGACGCGCATTGACGCTCCAGGTCAGATCGCCGTGGGTCGGCGTGATGATGGCATCGCAGATTGAGCCGGCGAGCTTCTCATTGGTGACCTTGATGCCGGTTTCGATGGTGCGCTTCATGTCGTCGAAATCGACCGGTTCGGCAGCCCAGATCCGGGCGTCCGGATGATGTTGCTTCACGGCCAGGCCCACGCCGGCGATCAGCCCGCCGCCGCCCGCACAACACAGCACATGGTCCGGCGCCGCTCCGGCTTCGGCCATCTGCTCGACGGCTTCAAGCCCGGCCGTTCCCTGGCCGGCGATGATGTATTTGTTCTCGAAAGGCGGCACCAGGGTGCGGCCTTCCTCCTTGGCGATGCGGGCCCCGATTTCCTCACGATTCTCGCTGTAGCGGTCATGGCTGACGACTTCGCCGCCCCAGAAGCGCACGCCCTGCACCTTTACCTCCGGCGCATCGGCCGGCATCAGGATCTTGGCGTGGGAGCCCAAAAGACGGGCCGCTGCGGCAACGCCCTGGGCGTGATTGCCGGAGGAATAGGCCATCACGCCGCGCTTGAGCTGATCCGCACTCAGACGGGAAATACGGTTATAGGCCCCGCGAAATTTGAAGGACCCAGTGCGCTGGAGCGCCTCCGGCTTGACGAAGACCCTAGCGCCGGTGCGCGCATCGAGCTGGTCGTTACGGAGCAAGGGGGTCCGCACGGCCTGACCGGCAATCTGCTTCGCAGCCTCCTCCACATCGGCGTAGACCGGGATCTCGCTGTCATCGAAGGGCATGAAGATTCTCCAAAAATTGCCTGTCGGGGCCTCTTGCCGCCAAAGCCATAAGCAATATCGTTACGCCGTGCAAAGGGATTGCGCCGCGGTGCTAGAAGCCTTTTGATAAGACAATACCAAAACGCCCAACCGGTTGAATAAAGGGGAGAGAGATGACGATGCGCGGACTCATGATGGATTGCCCGCTAATGATCTCGGACATTCTGGTCCATGCCAGCAAATGCCATGGCGACCAGGAGATCGTGACACGCCTGCCTGAGAGCGGGCAGACCCATCGCCAGAATTATCGCACCACGCACGAACGCACCAAGCAGCTCGCCAATGCGCTGATCGACGATCTCGGCATCGAGATGGGCGATGTGGTGTCCACTATCGCCTGGAACTCGCACCGCCATATCGAGCTCTATTACGGCATCTCCGGCATCGGCGCGATCGTACACACGGTCAACCCCCGTCTCGACCCCAAACAACTGATCTGGATGCTGGCCCACGCGGAAGCCAAGGCGGTTTTCTTCGATATCCAGTTTGCCCCGCTGATCGACGGCATTGCCCAGCATTGCCCGAATGTGAAGCACTGGATTCTGATGGCCGAGGATGGGCATCTCAGCGCTGTGCAGACCGAGTGCCGCAGCTATGAAAGCCTGATCGCCGCCAAGTCCTCGGACTTCAACTGGCCGGTCTTTGACGAGCGCAGCGCCTTGGGCCTGTGCTACACGTCCGGTACGACCGGTGATCCCAAAGGCGTTCTCTACTCCCACCGTTCCTCCATCCTGCACGCCCTCGCCTGTTCCGGTTCGGACGTGATCGGTGTTGGCGCCAGCGGTGTGCTGTTGCCGGTGGTGCCGATGTTCCACGTCAATGCCTGGGGCATCCCCTACGCAGCCCTGATGAATGGCGCCAAGCTGGTCATGCCGGGTCCGCAGCTCGATGGCGAGAACCTGCACGCCATGATCGAGGAAGAGGAAGTCAGCTATGTCGCCGGCGTCCCGACGGTTTGGCTGGGCCTGCTCAATTATCTCGAGCAGAACAACAAGCGTATCGACACGATCCAGCGCGTTCTGATCGGCGGCTCGGCCCTGCCGGAAGCCCTGCTGCGCGCTTACGAAGACAAGTATGGCGTGACCATGCAGCAAGGCTGGGGCATGACGGAAATGTCCCCGCTCGGCACCGTCAACGCGGCCCTGCCCAAGCACGCCGATCTCGACCGTGAGGAAGAGATCAAGATCAAGCTCAAGCAAGGCCGTCTCGTCTTTGGTGTCGGCATGCGCATTGTCGATGATGAGGGCAAGGAACTGCCCTGGGACGGCGAGAGCTCCGGCCATGTCCAGGTCCGCGGTCCGTGGATCGCCTCGGGCTATTTCAAGGGTGCAGGTGCGGAAAGCTTCACCGAGGATGGCTGGTTCATGACCGGCGATGTCGCCTATCTCGACAGCGACGGCTTCATGACCATTACCGACCGCTCCAAGGACGTCATCAAGTCCGGCGGCGAGTGGATTTCCTCCATCGACCTGGAAAACGAGGCCATGGGTCATCCGGATGTGGAAATGGCCGCTGCCGTCGGCATGCCGCACCCGAAATGGCAGGAACGCCCGCTTCTCGTGGTCCAGGCCAAGGCCGGCGCCCCGAAGGATGCCGAGAGCATTCGCGCCTACCTCGCCGACAAAGTTGCGAAATGGTGGATCCCGGACGGTATCGAATTCATTGATGCCATGCCGATCGGTGCCACAGGCAAAATGCTCAAGACCAAGCTGCGGGAAATCTACAAGGATTACGAATTCCCGGCGGTCGACGCGTAAGCACTTGACCCGCTGAACCAACGACAGGAGCCGGCAGACCCATCTGCCGGCTCTTTTCAATTGCCCCAAACAGAGTCCGAATGCGGGACGCCAATCCGCATATTCCCCCCTCCCACACCCTTGCGCGGTGCAACGCCGGCTCCTACATTCATATCGTAATTCGATAAGGACCAGGACCGAGACCGGCCTGGGCAGAGACAGGAACAGGAATGGGACCGGAAATTGTCATCGTCAGCTTTCTCTTCGGCTTCTTGCCGACGCTGATTGCGCTGCTTCGCGGCCACGACAATACGTTCGCGATCTTCCTGACCAATCTGCTTTTGGGCTGGACCGGCATCGGCTGGATCATCGCCCTGATCTGGTCCTTCACAGCCATCCGCTCGCGCGTGCGGTCATAACCCGGCGTCCCCTCCCCGCCGGATAAAACAGACAAACGCGTCTCCTCCCCAAGGACGGAGCACCCGGGCCAGCCTCACGGCCCGGGTGTTCTCGTTTTGGAGCTCTGCTAGGCTGGAGGCCAGCGGAGGATCCTATGAGCACAGACAGCAAACCCAGCGCCCTGGAGAGCATGATCGCCAACATGCCGGAGAAGACCGGCAAAACCCTGGAGGAATGGGTTGCAGTGCTCGGCCCGGTTGGAGAGCGCAAGCATGGCGAGTTGATGAAACAGCTCAAGGGCGAGCATGGTTTGAGTCATGGCTATGCCAATCTCGTCGTGCACACCGCGCGCGACAGCCTTACCCCCGAACCATCAGACGACCCGGTCGCCGCACAGTATCGCGGCAAGGAGGCCCTGAAGCCGGTTTACGAGGCATTGATCAAACTGGTCCAGGGCTTCGGCGATGATGTCGGGATCGCGCCCAAGAAAGCCTATGTCAGCCTGCGCCGGGCCAAGCAGTTCGCCTTGCTTCAGCCCTCGACCAAGTCCCGCCTCGATGTCGGCATCAAGCTCAAGGATGTCGAGCCTGCGGGACGCCTGGAAGCCTCAGGCAGCTTCAACGCGATGGTCACCCACCGCGTCCGCACCTCCAGTCTTGATGACATCGACGCCGATCTGAAGGCCTGGCTGAAAGCAGCGTATGACGCTGCGGGCTAGACCCAGCTGGAAATATCCTCGAGGGATTTCTTGATCAGCGCATGCTCCGGCACGGTCGCGTCCTGGGTCGGATGTCCGGCGACGATCAGCATATAGGCCTTCTCGTCGAGCGGCCGGTCGCAGACCTCGTTGAGGAAGCGCATCGGATTGGGTGTATGGGTCAGGGTCACCAGGCCGGCCTGGTGCAGGGCTGCGAGCATGAAACCGCAGGCAATGCCGACGCTTTCATTGATGTAGTAATTCTTCTTGCTGTCCTCGACCGACACCCCGCCGCGCTTTTGCGCAAAGACGGCGATGATAACAGGTGCAGTTTCCAGGAAGGGTTTGTCCGCGTCCGTACCGAGCGGTCTGAGCGCTTCAAGCCATTCATCGCCCGCCTTGCCTTCATAAAAAGCGCGCTCCTCGGCCTCCGCCGCCTCGCGCAGCGCCTTGCGCTTGTCGGCATCAACGATGACGGAGAAATGCCAAGGCTGGTGGTTGGCGCCTGACGGGGCCGAACCGGCCGCCTGAATGGCCTGTTCGATGATGGCGCGATCGACCGGGCGGTCGTCAAAATCGCGCACCGTGCGGCGCCGTTTCAGGTCCTGGGTGAAATCAGTAATCCGCGTCAGCATTTGCTCCGGCGGATAATCGACCACGTTTTCCAGTGGGACGCATTTTTCAGTCAAATCAAATCCCCGAATAATCTGACATAGAACAAGTAGGCGAACAAAAGCACCATCATATAGAAGACGAGGAATAGGGTCAGCGAAAACCGGTGAGAAAGTAGCCAGACTCTCAGAAATATCCCCACCGGCCCCGGTACCCGCTTCAGAATTGGCACGAGCCAGCTCAAATAGTAGCGGTGCAGGAGCGCGCCGGTCGCCAGGAAAGTGCTCATCACCGCCCCGATGCGCCAGTCACTAAACTCCGAGGTGGCAAATCCGATGGCAAAACCGGCCACACCCCAGAGGAAAGCGGCCTGCAGCGCCCGTTTCAGATCGACCTTTTCGACCGGAGCATCCGTGCCTCCTACCCCCAATCGAGAATGACCTTGCCGGACTTGCCGGACCGCATGGCGTCAAAGCCCTTCTGGAATTCGTCAGCGCCATAGCGATGCGTGATGACGCGGCTGACATCGAGGCCGCTCTCCAGCATGGCGATCATCTTGTACCAGGTCTCGAACATCTCCCGGCCATAGACGCCCTTCAGGGTGATCGCCTTGAGGACCAGCTGGCCGAAATCGACCGGGATCGGCTTGGCCGGCAGGCCGAGCATGGCGATCTTGCCGCCCATGATCATGTTGTCGAGCATGGACTTGAACGCCGGCTCGGCGCCGGACATTTCCAGTCCGACGTCAAAGCCCTCGCTCATCTTCAGCTCGTGCATGACGTCTTTCAGGTCTTCCTGGGAGACGTCGACGGTGCGGATATTGGGTGCCACCTGGCTGGCCAGGTGCAGGCGGTGGGTATTGATATCCGTCAACACAACATGACGGGCGCCGACATGACGGGCGATGGCAGCGGCCATGATACCGATCGGGCCAGCGCCGGTGATCAGGACATCTTCGCCGATCAGGTCGAATTTCAGGGCCGTGTGCACCGCATTGCCGAGCGGATCGAGGATCGAGCCGAGCTCATCGGTCACGGCCTCGGGCAGCGGCACGACATTGAAGGCCGGCAGTTTGAGATATTCTGCAAATGCACCGGGGGCATCGACACCAATGCCACGGGTTTCCGGATCGAGATGGAAGCGGCCCGCACGGACCGCACGGGATTTGTCTCCGACGACATGGCCTTCGCCGGACACCCGCTGACCGACCTTGACCCGCTTCACATTGCCGCCGACCTCAACGATCTCGCCAGCATATTCATGCCCCACCACCATGGGGGTCGGGACATGCTTCTGCGCCCAGTCATCCCAGTTATAGATATGGATGTCGGTGCCGCAGATGGCGGTCTTGCGAATCTTGATGAGAACGTCGTCCGGTCCGATCTGCGGGACCGGCTCATCGCTCATCCAGATGCCTTCTTCAGGCTTGGCCTTCACCAGCGCTTTCATGGGGATCTCCCGCCGTTCTTATTTTCCGGCGCGAAGATAGACGATTGCGATCACAGGAAAAGAGAGCATTGCAACGACGAGCAGCGGATAGGTCATGGCCATGACACTGCCATCGGGCTGGGTGAGCCAGCCAATGACAATCGGCACCGCCCCAAGCACCGGGAACAGCGCCAGAATGCGGCGCTTTTCCAGAAACAGGACCAGGCTCATCCAGACCATATAGCCGGCGATCGCCCACCACTTGATCCAGCTATGCGAGTTGAGCGCATCCAGCCGCTCAGTGGGATCCGCGCCAGTATGCAGATCCGCAAGGATCCGGTTAGCCACTTCATTTTCAGCCAGGTCAGCGCCGATAACGAACAAGGCGGTTAGCGTCCCAACCCAGGCCAGATGCACACCGCGCAGACCAAGGGCGGCAAACAGGCAGGCGGCGAGGCCGGCGAAGGCAAAGGGAAAATACATGTCATAGGCCTGTACCTGCATCATGTATTCGCGCAGGGCTGCGCCCTCCTCGCCAGTGATGAAGGCAAGGTCATCCAGAGACTGGGCGAAGTAGAGCGCAAGGATTTCGCGTTCATGGCCATTGGGCAGCGGGGCGGCCCCTGCCGGCGCGGGCTGTCCCATCAGATAGGCCAGAACCAGAGCGGCCACGGTCAGGGCCAGACAAAGCAGCAAGAAGATGCGTGAAAGTGACATGGAACCTCCCCCGGGGTTTTCCTGACGCTCCCATGCGAAACGGGCGGAGGCAAGCCCCGCCCGTTATTCAGGCTAATGCTATGTGTCTATCGCTTTCATTGCGCGATCGGCCGCGATGCTTCCAGGATCGGCAGTCCCGCCTCTGTCGGGATATAGATCACATCCTGGCCATTCTCGCCGAGCGACTGGATCCAGAGATAGCGCAAATAGCCTTCGGGGCCCCCAAGACCTTCTGCAACAATGGAGTTGGCCTCCGCGACGCCGCGTGCCCGGGCCACTTCGGCTTCGGCGTTGAGTTCTTCAGCTTCCAGGCGGGCCTGCGCCTCGAGAACAGCAATGCGGCGGTTCTGTTCTGCGCGCACCAGCTCGGCTCGTCCGGCCAGCTCCTGCTGCCAGACCCCGTATTGCGGCAATCCCCACAAGGCACCGCCAATCAGGGCCACGGCGGCCACGCTCAAGGTAATGATAGAACCCGTTTTCATACAGCTCTCCTGTTTGCGCGTGGGGAATTACCCACGCGATGACAACAGGTTAGCGATTTCGCAGCTGCACAATAGAGGGAATGGCGGCGTGCGAATCCGGGGTCAGGCGCCGCGGGCCTATTGGGCGCTCAAACTATCGCGCTCGATCGGTCGGCCGTGCAGGATCACGGTCTCGATACTGTCCCAGGCCTCCACCGTCTCAAGCGGGTTTGCGCGCAACAAAAGCAGATTCGCGATCTTGCCCGGTTCGACCGTGCCGTAATCCGCTTCGAGTCCGAAACGGCGAGCATTATTAATCGTCCCGGCTTCAAACACCGCCGCCAGCGACACGCCTGCCTCAGCGATCGAGATCATCTCCCGCAGCGTGCACAAGCCCGCGTGGTTGGCAAATGTCGGCGACCCCGGACAATCGCTCGCCAACATAATGGGATGCCCCTGCTGGTGCAGATATCCCGTCGCCGCCTGAGCGCGGCCAACACCGAACCCAAGAATTGAGCCTACCTCTTCACGCGGCATATCCGGCGGGAAATCGGATGCCAATTCCTCGGTAAAGAACTCTGCGCCACCAGCACGATAGAAGGCCATCAAGGACGGTGGAACCACATTGGGAAAGCTCGGGTCTTCCAGCGTGCCCGGCAACATCTGGCGGGATATCCCAGTCATCACCATATGGGTCGGCATGTACCCAATACCCTCGGCGACTAGGCGATCGAGCGTCTCGACGACCGGCGCCTCGCCCTCCGGCCAGTTCCAGTTCCACATCCCGTGCGCTATGATGTCGACACCGCCATCAAGGGCGTGACGATACATATCCACTGCATTGGCATGCGCCATCACCGGCAGGCCGTTGGCATGAGCGACATCGACCAGTTCGCTGATCACCTCGGTGTCAAAAATCGGCCAAGCATTGGCATCCCCGAAACCGTCCTCGACATAGATCTTCACACAGATGCCGCCATCTTCGGCAATTTGCTGCGTCACCCGCGCGGCCTCGCCCTCCAGGGCGGGATCAAACGCATAGCTGGATAACGCGGCCCGCTCCCCCTCGCCCAGCTGGTTGCCCGGATAACCGCCCGGAGTGGGGATCTCTCCGCAACGGAAGAAATCTGGCCTCAGCGGCTGCTCTTCAAACGACGGCCAGGCATTCAGCGGCGACGGGTCGAGGATTTGCGTGACACCATGGTAGAGTAGGCTGCGCGGCTGTTGTTCAACATAGGCAGCTGTCAGCTCCGGGTTTTGCGCGGCAACTCCCACGCCGATGGCCCCCATGCCGGGTACGAAGGAGACATGGTGATGACTGTCCATCAGACCCGGAGTCAGGAACTTGCCCGCTCCATCGATGACTGTCACGTCGTCATCGGCCGAGAGGGGCAAGGCGGAAAGCGACGTGATGCGCCCACTCTCGATCAATACTGAGTAGCCTTCCAGCGGCGCGGCACGTTCCGGCGAGAGCACAGTCACATTTTCGATCAGCAGATCCTGAGCTATCGCTACCGGTCCTGTCAGAGCACATAGCGCCAAGAGTGAGATGAGCTGCAAGCGCATGACAAGCCTCCGGGCAAAGCGCAATAGGTCGCCCAGAGCACAGCGTGTGCGCTCAAGGACCGCAACTCAAAAATCAGCAATGTCTGGACTCAATTAGCCTAGATGACGCCCAGCTCCTTGCCGACCTTGGTGAAGGCGGCCACGGCACGATCGATCATTTCCGGGGTGTGGGCAGCCGACATCTGGGTCCGAATCCGCGCTTTGCCCTTGGGCACGACCGGATAGAAGAAACCAATCACATAAACGCCCTCATCCATCAGCTTGGACGCCATTTTCTGGCTCAGGGCCGCATCCCCCAACATGACCGGGATAATCGGGTGCTCACCGGGCAGAAGATCAAAACCGGCGGCACTCATGCCCGCACGGAAGCGTTTGGCATTGTCCTGCAGGCGGGCGCGCAGATCATCGCCCTGCTCGACCATCTCCAGCGCCTTCAGCGACGCCCCGACGATCGACGGGGCCAGCGAATTGGAGAACAGATAGGGTCGCGAACGCTGGCGCAGCATATCGATGATTTCCTTGCGCGCCGCGGTGAAGCCGCCCATGGCGCCGCCCAGCGCCTTGCCCAGCGTGCCGGTGATGATGTCAATCTCGCCGAGAACACCGCAGTGCTCCGGCGTGCCGCGGCCCTTGGCGCCCATGAAGCCGTGGGCGTGGCAATCATCCACCATGGTCAATGCGTCATACTGCTTGGCCAGGCCGACGATGGATTTGAGGTCGGCGATATAACCGTCCATCGAAAACACACCATCGGTGACGATCAGGATGTGGCGGGCGCCATCGGCCCGGGCCTGTTTCAGCTGGGCTTCAAGATCCGCCATATCGGAATTGGCATAGCGATAGCGCTTGGCCTTGCACAGGCGTACGCCGTCAATGATCGAGGCGTGGTTGAGCGCGTCCGAGATAATGGCGTCTTCCGGGCCAAGCAGTGGCTCGAACACGCCGCCATTGGCATCAAACGCCGCCGCGTAGAGGATTGCGTCCTCGCAGCCGGTAAAGGCGGCGATCTTGGCTTCGAGCTGTTTGTGAATGTCCTGCGTGCCGCAGATGAAGCGCACCGAGGCCACGCCGAAACCATGTGTGTCCAGGGTCGCCTTGGCCGCGTCAATCAGCTCAGGACGATTGGCGAGGCCGAGATAGTTGTTGGCGCAGAAATTGATGACATGGCTGTCCTGCCCGTCCTCGCGCACGTCAATCTCGGAAAACTGCTCGGAGGTGATGACCCGCTCGCGCTTGTACAGCCCGTCCGCTTCGATCTGTTTCAGTTCGCCGGCAAGGAAATCATAGAAGGCAGAGGACATGGGTTCGCTCCAAATCGGGCCAGAACAGGTTGGTTTGCGCCTCTTCTATTCAGACCGGCAGCGCTTGTCATCCCGGTTGGATGTGACACGGGGGCAAGGACGGCGCGATGTGATCGCTCATATCGTATGACTAGGTTTTTGCTCGCCCTTAAGCCGTTCCGGTTAAGCCTGCCGACAATAAGAATGAGTGGGGCATGGCGTGAAAGCCACCGAGCGGAACGCACAAATCCAGGACGAACTCGTCACCACCTTCCGGCCCATTGTGAATGGCGCGGGACTGGTCGGCATGGCGTTTTTTGCGTTCAACGCGATCAAGCGCTTTGCCTTCTCGGATGGCCTTGAACAGGTCGTCATGGGCCCGCTGGCCATCTTTTTCTGTCTGGCCAGCGGCGCGATGTGGCTGTGGACCCGGCGGCACCGCACGGCGTTCGAGCTGGAGATCTGTAGCGCGGTGATTTGCACAGCCTTGTTCAGCAATACGCTGATCCATCTGCTGATCGGGTTTGAAGCGGAAAACCTGATGTATTTCGCCATCATGATGCCGGCCTTCGCGATGATGACACCGAGCCTGCGCATGGCCATGTTCTGGACGGTGCTGTGCGTCGGCGCTATGCTCATGATCGTTCACATCAATCTCCCGAGCATGTTCTTCGAATATGTCTCCGTCGGCATTGCTGGCGCCCTGGGCGCAGCCGGTGCAACCACACTGGTGCGCGGCGCCATCTTCAACGCAGTGTCCGCGCGCCTGGAAGCGGTGAAGGAGCGCGAGGAAGCCTTGCGCATCTCGGTCAAGGATACGCTCACCGCCCTGCCCAACCGCCGCAGCTTTTTCGATGCATTCGAAGACCGCCTCGATGGACTGCGCGAGGACGGGCGCAAATTCCTTCTGATCCTGATCGATCTGGACGGGTTCAAACCGGTCAATGACGTTTACGGCCACAGCGCCGGCGACGACTTGCTGCGGGCCGTGTCCGGTCGTTTGCAGGCGGCCAGTCCGCGCGGTGCCATGGTGGCGCGCCTCGGCGGCGATGAGTTCGCCCTGCTGGCCGACCACCCCGCACAGCCCAATGAAATCCGGCGCATCGCTTCGCGCCTCGTCGACGCGCTGGCCCTGCCCTATTCGCTACCGGCCGGCGTGGTCCGGATTTCCGGATCAGCTGGCGTCTATGTCTGCGAGCGCACCGATCTGGAGTGCAGCGCGATGATCGAACGCGCGGACCATGCGCTCTACCAGGCCAAGAATGCGCGCCGGGGCGAAGCGGTCGTCTTCTCCGACCTCGATGAAGTGGACCTGGCCAATGTGAACCATGTCGATCGCTGCCTGCGCCACGCCGATCTGGAAAAGGAATTGTCGCTGGTTTTCCAGCCGCAATTCGATCTGGTCAATCAGCGCGTCTCCGGTTTCGAGGCCCTCGGCCGCTGGAACAGTGCCCAGCTCGGCGCGGTGCCCCCGAGTATTTTCATTGCCGCTGCCGAGCGCACCCAGCAGATGAGCCGGGTTACCCATATCCTGCTTGGCAAGGCCCTCAAGGCAATGGAAACCCTGCCGCAGGACACACGGCTCGCGATCAACCTGTCGGCCCACGATCTGATGTCGGAATCCAATGTTCAGAAGATCGCCGAGCAGATTCGTCTGAGCGGTGTCGACACGTCGCGGCTTGAGCTGGAGATCACCGAAACCGCCATGCTCGACGACCAGGACTTCGCCGCCCGCTCGCTCGGCGAGTTGCAGGCGTGCGGTGTCTCCATTGCGCTGGACGATTTCGGGTCCGGCTATTCCAATTTCAGCTATCTGCAGCGCCTGCACGTCTCCAAGCTCAAAATCGACCGCAGCTTCGTCAAACCGCTGATGAGCGAGGCCTCTGCGGCCAAGATTCTGCGCACGCTGATCTCGCTGTCGAAATCGCTGAACATGGAATGCGTCGTGGAAGGTATCGAGAAGCCCGAAGAGATGGCCTATGCCACCGCCTTCGGCGCCCGCTACCTGCAAGGCTTCCTGCTCTCCAAGCCAATGCCGGCTGAAGACGTGCCTGGCTTCATGGTCCGGGTGCCGGCCTGGATCGAGCAGATGCAGGACCAGGTCAGCACCGTCGATATCGATGCGGTGATGCCGCAGACGACGCTGAACCTGTCGACCATCCGGCGAGCCCAGTCCTAGTCCACGGACGGCAAATCAAGCCCCTGTTCGCGCGCGCAGTCCCGGGCGATGTCATAGCCGGCATCGGCGTGACGCATGACACCGGTCGCCGGATCATTCCACAATACCCGCTCGACCCGCTTTGCGGCCGCTTCGCTGCCATCGCACAACACGACCTGGCCGGAGTGCATGGAATAACCCATGCCGACACCGCCACCATGATGTAGCGAGACCCAGGTGGCCCCGGAGGCCGTATTAAGCAGGGCGTTGAGCAAGGGCCAGTCGGCAACGGCGTCAGAGCCGTCCTTCATCGCCTCGGTCTCGCGATTGGGTGACGCCACCGAGCCGCTGTCGAGATGATCACGGCCGATCACCACCGGCGCGGACAATTCGCCCTTGGCTACCATTTCGTTGAAGGCGAGGCCGAGACGGTGGCGATCGCCCAGTCCGACCCAGCAGATCCGGGCCGGCAGGCCCTGGAACTGGATCCGCTCACGCGCCATGTCGAGCCAGCGGTGCAGATGCGTGTCGTGCGGCATCAGCTCCTTCACCTTGGCGTCGGTCTTGTAGATATCCTCCGGGTCACCGGACAGGGCGGCCCAGCGGAACGGCCCGACGCCACGACAGAAAAGCGGGCGAATATAGGCCGGCACGAAGCCGGGGAAGTCGAACGCGTTCTCGACACCCTCATCCTGGGCCATCTGTCGGATATTATTGCCGTAATCGAGGGTCGGGATGCCCTGCTTCCAGAAATCCAGCATGGCGCGGACATGCACCGCCATGGATTTCTTGGCCGCCGCCTCGACCTCTTCCGGAGCGGTTTCCCGCTTGGCGTCCCACTCCTCGAGCGTCCAGCCAGCGGGCAGATAGCCATTGACCGGGTCGTGGGCTGAGGTCTGGTCGGTGACCATGTCGGGATGCTCGCCGCGGCGCACCAGCTCCGGGAAGACCTCAGCCGCATTGCCCAGCAGGCCGACCGAAATGGCCTCGCCGCGGGCACAGGCGGTCTTGATCATTTCCAGCGCCTCGTCGAGCGTATCGGCCCGCTTGTCGAGATAGCCCGTCTTGAGCCGCATCTCGATCCGGCTCGGCTGACATTCCACCGCGAGCATGCAGGCCCCGGCCATGGTCGCAGCCAGCGGCTGGGCCCCGCCCATGCCACCAAGCCCGCCGGTGAGGATCCACTTGCCGCTCAGATCACCGCCATAATGCTGGCGACCGGCCTCGACGAAGGTCTCGTAGGTGCCCTGTACGATGCCCTGGCTGCCGATATAGATCCACGATCCGGCCGTCATCTGCCCGTACATCATCAGACCGGCCTTATCGAGCTCGCGGAAATGTTCCCAATTGGCCCAGCCGGGCACGAGGTTGGAATTGGCGATAAGCACCCGCGGCGCGTCGGCATGGGTGCGGAAGACACCGACCGGCTTGCCGGACTGGACCAGGAGCGTCTCGTCTTCCTTGAGCCGTTTCAGCGCTGCGACAATCCGGTCAAAACTCTCCCAGTCCCGGGCCGCACGGCCGATCCCGCCATAAACGACGAGTTCTTCCGGCTTTTCGGCGACCTCCGGATCGAGATTATTCATCAGCATGCGCAAGGGCGCCTCAGCCCCCCAATGCAAGGCTTCCAGCTCGCGGCCATGTTTGGCGCGAATGATACGGGCATTGTCGAGACGGGTTCCGCTCATGATGAAGCTCCGGCATGAAATTCGGCCGCGGCATCAAGCGCGGCGCTGATGATGGAATTGAGTACGGGGCGCAGCCGGGCGGCTTTGGCTGGATCGAACGCGTATCCCGGCGCGCCGCCCATATAGGCGTTCTGGCCGATCTCCATTTGCAGGGCGTGGACGCCGGCCTCCGGCTGACCATAGTGACGGGTGATCCAGCCGCCCTTGAAGCGGCCATTGCTGACCGAGGAGAACTCCGTCGCGGCCTGCATCACATGGGCCGCCTCGGCTTCGACCGCCGGGGCGCAGCTCGCGCCTGTATTACTGCCGAGATTGAGGTCCGGCAGGCCGCCATCGAACAGGCGCGGCACTTCACTGGCGATCGAGTGCGCGTCCCACAGGAGCGCATAGCCGTGGCGCACCCGCGTCCGTTCAAGCGCACCCTCCAGCGCCGCGTGGTAGGGCTCGAAATAATCGCGTTTGCGGGCCTCGATCTCGGCTGCATCGGGTGCCTCGCCGTCGCGATAGATCGGCTCGCCGTCAAATCGTTCCATAGGAACGAGACCAGTTGTGGCCTGGCCGGGATAGAGCGACTGACCGGACGGGTCCCGGTTCAGATCGATGACATAACGGGAGTATTCGGCGGCAATGATGGTCGCGTTGAGAGGAGCCAGAAAATCGTAGAGCACGGGGATGTGCCAATCCGTGTCCGGCAGCGCGAGAGCTGACGGCGACAAACGCTGCTCGAGCCCGGGCGAAAGCTTGAGCCCGGAATGGGGCATGGAAACCACCAGCGGCCCCTCGCCCAGACGTTCGGTCAGGATGGTCATTGCACGGCACCGGGAAGACCACGCACCATCGCCGCGGCGCCGATCAGCGCCTTGGCGGCCTCCAGGTCCGGTGCGAGATAGCGATCATCACCCAGATGCGGGATTTCACCGCGGACCTGATCATGAACGGCGCAAAGCGCCGGCGAGCTCTTCAGCGGTGCGTGGAAATCAAGCGCCTGGGCGGCGACGATCAACTCGATACCGAGCACGCCGCGCAGATTGTCGGCCATGTCCAGCAGCCGTCGGGCGCCATGGGTAGCCATAGAGACATGATCTTCCTGGTTGGCGCTGGTCGGGATGCTGTCGACACTGGCCGGATAGGCGCGCTGCTTGTTTTCCGACACCAGGGCGGCCGCCGTGACATGGGCGATCATATAGCCGGAATTCAGTCCCGGCTCCGGCGACAGGAAGGCCGGTAGACGGCTCTGGCTAGCGTCGGTCAGCAAGGCAATACGGCGCTCGGACAGGGATCCGATTTCAGCCGCCGCCAAGGCCAGCTGATCCGCCGCAAAAGCGACCGGCTCGGCATGGAAATTACCGCCGGACAGCGCTTCATCCCGGTCGGGAAAAATCAGCGGGTTATCCGTGACCGCATTGGCCTCGGCGTGCAGGACGCCAGCAGCGGATCGCATCAGATCGAGCACGGCGCCCATGACCTGGGGCTGACAGCGCAGGCAATAGGGATCCTGGACCTTCTCGCAATCCGCGTGCGAGCCGAGAATTTCACTACGCTCGAGCAGGCTGCGAATACTGGCCGCCGTTTCTATTTGCCCCGGCTGGCCACGCAGTTCGTGAATACGGGCATCAAAAGGCACCATCGAGCCCTTCGCGGCATCGACGCTGAGGGCACCGCAGACCAGGGCATTGCTGAAAGCGGTATCGATCTCAAACAGGCCGGCCAAAGCCAGGGCTGTCGAGACCTGGGTGCCATTGAGCAGAGCCAGCCCTTCCTTGGGCGCCAGCTCGACCGGCTCGAGTCCGGCCGATCTGAGGGCCTTACCGGCCGGCATCCGGCTACCGCGATAGAAGACCTCGCCGCCGCCCATCAGAGCCAGCGACATGTGCGCGAGCGGCGCCAGATCACCGGAGGCGCCAACCGAACCCTTTTCCGGGATCAGCGGAAGAATATCAGCATCGACCATGGCCTGAAGCGCCATCAGGGTGGACCAGCGAATGCCAGACGCCCCGCGGCCGAGACTGGCCAGCTTGAGCGCCATGATCAGGCGAACAATGGCTGCCGGCAGAGGCTCTCCGAGCCCGACCGCATGGGATTCCACCAGGCGCTGCTGCAACAGGCCAAGCTGATCCGATGCAATGCGCGTATGCGCCAGTTTTCCGAAACCGGTATTGAGGCCATAGACGGTCCGGCCGGAGGCGATCAGCCGCTCCACGCTCGCCGCCGAGGCATCCACATCGGCTTTCGCGGCGTCTGCCAGCGCAAATCCTGCACCACGAAAAATCTCCCGCCAGTCCGCCAGCGCCATGGCGCCGGGCTTGATCACAACCTGGCTCATTGCCACTCCCCATTGAGAATACGAGCATGCAGCGGTCGGTTTCCGACCCACTGGATAAGTTCTGCCGGCCGGTCGATATCCCAGACCGCAAGGTCGGCGCGCTTGCCGGTTTCAAGTGTCCCGATCTCGCGTTCCAGTCCGAGGGCGCGCGCGGCTTCGCGGGTAATACCCGCCAACGCTTCTTCCACCGTCAGGCCGAACAGCGTGCAGGCCATGTTGGCGGCTGTGAGCAATGACAAGAGCGGCGAAGAGCCGGGATTGGCATCGGTCGCCACCGCCATGGCCACGCCGTTGGCGCGCAGCGCAGCGATCGGCGGCAGCTGCGTTTCGCGCAGCGTGTAGAAGGCCCCCGGCAAGAGCACAGCGACGCTGCCGGCCTTCGCCAGCGCGGCCACACCGTCTTTACTCGTGTATTCCAGATGATCGGCGGACAGGGCGTCAAATTCGGCCGCCAGGGCGGCACCGCCACTATCGCTGAACTGGTCAGCATGCAGTTTCACCGGCAATCCCGCGGCCTGTGCGGCCTCGAAGACGCGGCGGGTCTGTTCGGGAGAAAAGGCGATGGTTTCGCAATAGGCATCAACCGCATCAGCAAGCCCCTCCCGCGCCGCCTCGCGGACCAGAGGCAGGCAGACTTCGTCGATATAGGCGTCTGGCCGGCCGGCGTATTCCGCCGGGACCGCGTGGGCCGCCAAAAGCGTCGTCACCACCCGCAGCCCCGAGGCCAGGCCGCAAGCGCGAGCCGCCTTGAGCATGGAGAGCTCGCTTTCGAACTCGAGGCCGTAGCCGGACTTGATCTCAACCGTCCCAACACCCTCGCGCGCGAGCTGATCCAGCCGCGTCAGGGCGGCCGCAGCGAGCTCAGCCGCACCGGCCCGGCGGGTTTCGCCGACCGTGCGCGCAATCCCGCCGCCGGAACGCGCAATGTCTTCATAGCTCTCGCCCTGCAGCCGCCGGGCATACTCATCCGAGCGGTCGCCGGCAAAGACCATATGGGTGTGGCAATCGACCAAGGCCGGCGTCACCCAGCGCCCCTCTAGGTCCACCGTCTCGCTGACACCGTCAGGAGCGTCGCTGCGCGGCCCGACATAGGCGATGCGGTCCCCGGCGATACCAAGGGCGCCATCATGCACCTCGCGCAACTGGCCTCCCGCTTCGGGGACCATGGTCGCGAGCTTGGTGTTGATCAGCAATTTATCCAGACGCATGGGGCAATCCCGGCTTGGCTTTATTTGTATATGCAAATAATAAGAACTCGAAGCGCTGTCCACTGGCCGAATGAAGATGAAACACCTGTTTTTTGACCATGCCCTGCTGAAAACCGGTTGGGCCGACCAGGTCCGCATCGCGGTTGATGCGGATGGCCGGGTCGCGTCGATCACACCCGGTGCCAGGCCCGGGAGCGAAGATCATCGCCACCGGCTCGGTCTTCCCGGGATGGCCAATCTGCATTCGCACGCGTTCCAGCGCGCCATGGCGGGGTTGAGCGAATTCCGCGCTCGCGGCCGGGACAGCTTCTGGTCCTGGCGCGATCTCATGTACCGCTTTGTCGCCCGGCTGACGCCGGAGGATGTCGAGGCGGTAACCAGCCTGGCCTATTGCGAGATGCTGGAAGCCGGTTTCACCAGCGTCGGTGAATTCCACTATCTGCACAATCAGCCCGACGGGCAGAGCTATGCCAATCCGGCCGAGATGAGCCTACGGGTCATGGCGGCGGCCTCAACGACCGGGATCGCCCTGACCTTGCTGCCGGTGCTCTATCGCTGGTCCGGGTTTGGCAAGCAGGCGCCCGAGCCGCACCAGGCGCGTTTCGTCAATACAATAGACGGCTTTGCCGATCTGCACGGTGCGGCCGCCGAGGCTATGACGCATCTCCCGCGCGCCAGGCTCGGGCTGGCCCCGCACTCGCTGCGCGCCGTGGACCGGGATGAACTCGACGCCTTGCCGGCCCTCGCCGGGGACGAGCCGGTTCATATCCATATCGCCGAGCAGATGGCCGAGGTGAAAGCCTGCCAGGAGGCTCTTGGCACAACGCCGGTCGATTATCTGCTCAACCAGGTGAAGGTCGATGAGCGCTGGTGTCTGGTTCATGCCACCCATATGTCGCCCGCCGAGACCACAGCCTTGGCGCAGACCCGTGCCATCGCCGGACTTTGCCCCCAGACCGAGGCGAATCTCGGTGATGGCCTCTTCCCCGCGCACGATTACCTCGCAGCCGGCGGCCGCTTCGGCATCGGCAGTGATAGCCAGGTCCGCATCGATCTGGCCGAGGAATTACGCCTGCTCGAATATGGCCAGCGCCTGCGCTCGCAACAGCGCAATGTCTTGAGCCAGCCGGGTGAAGCCACCGGCCTGTCTCTCTATCGCTCTGCTGCCAGCGGCGGCGCTCAGGCCGTTGCCCAAGGCTCCGGCCAGCTCGAAACCGGTCAGCCTGCCGACATCGTGACTCTGGACCTCGACGCCCCGGCGCTCTGGGCCGAGGACCCAACTGCGATAATCAGCAGCTGGATATTCAGCGGCGATGGACGCTGCATTGAAACGGTCTATGTCTCGGGTCGAACAGTCGTTGAAAACGGGCGTGCCACGGCACGCGATGAAGTCGAGCAACGCTTTGGGGCGAGCGTGAAGCGACTTCGCAATTGGGCCGGTTAGTCTATGAGTGAATGGCGCGAACAACTCGAACTGGACGGGCAAGGTGCCGTCTATGAACAAATAAAGCGCGCGCTTTCAGTGAACATCCGATCGGGTGACTGGGCGCCGGGACACCGCGTGCCGGGTGAAGAAGACCTGGCCGATCATTTTGGCGCCGCGCGCATGACGGTTCACCGGGCCCTGCGCGAGCTGACGGATGAAGGCCTGATCATCCGGCGCCGGCGCGCCGGCAGTTTCGTCGCCCTGCCCCCGCCGCCCGCGGCCATGCTGGAAATCGTCGACATGTCGAGCCTGATCCCGGCCCGGGGTCAGCATTATCGCTATGAGTGCATGGTCAACGAAACCGTGAACGCGGATCAGGAAACCGCCGAGCGCATGCGTATTGAAACCGGTAGCCCGGTCCAGCGCATCCTGTGTCGCCACTATGCGGACGAGGCCGTCGTCGAACTGGAAGAGCGCTGGATCAATCTGTCCCTGCTCCCCAAAGCCCGTACAGCTGCGTTCGATCGCTCCAGCCCGGGTGCCTGGCTACTCTCCGTAGCCCCCTGGACAGAGGCCGAGCATACTGTCTCGGCGGCCAATGCTGATACGGCCACCGCCGAGCTTCTGGACACGGCTATCGGCCAAGCTTGCCTGGTCTTGGAGCGCCGGACATTTCAGGCGGAACGCGTTGTAACCTATGCCCGTTTGACCCATCCGGGTGATCGCCACAGCATGAGCGAACGCTTCATTCCGGGCAATGGTTCGCAATCGTAATAAATTGCTTTTGCGCGTCGCATAAATCATTCACGACGCTAAACGACTGGATTTCCCGAATCGTGCGTTACACGCTAGGGAGGCTGTCGTTATGCGTACCATTCTTGTCTATACCGCCCTGGCATTCGCCGTGTTTTTCCTGCCCCCGCTGACCGAGGGCGGGGCGCAATCCATGACGGGCCTACGGGCGGATAGCGGCCATCAGGCGCTCGATGAATGCACCGCGTTCGCGCGCTTCGATCCAGCGCACGACGGCGACAATGTCATGCTCGGGGTCGATATAGACCATGTTGGCCCCTGCCCCCAGATAAGCGAAGCTCGTCTGCGGAGCAGTCTCTACTGAGATCGTTGCGCCCTCGATATCCGGGCGGTTCAGGAAGAAATTCATATAGCCATAGTGCGGCGCCACATCGGTCGGCGTCAGCGAGGCCGTGAACCAGGCGTCTGACAGAACCTGTTCCCCGTCCCAATTTCCACGATGCAATCCAAGCAAGCCGAGACGAGCCTGGTCATAGGCCGACAGCATCATGCCGCCGCCCCAATGGCCGCCACCGGAGACCGACCACATCTGTTCGCCATCGATCTCGACATAGGAATTGCGATAGCCATGCCATTCCCAGCTGCCCGATGAGCCGATCGGGGTCATGACCTCATCCGCCAGCACCTCCGGCAAGGGGCGCTCGAACACGTGCAGTGCGGCCAGGGCCAGGGCGTTGACGCGGACATCATTATATTCCCAGGCCGCGCCAGGCTCCGGCGGTCCCGCAACCAGATCCCGGGCCGGGTTGTCCCGGGCCGGACGGTCTGCCCAGGCCGGCTTGTCCCACAGCGTGCCCCACCAGCCTGACGTCTGACGCAGCATCTGGTCCCAGGTGATGGAGCGATTGTGCTCGGTCTGGAACAGCGGATCATCGACATAATCGGAGACGCGGTCGTCGACGCTGGCGATCAGACCGTCATCGACGGCAACCCCCACGACATGGCTGAGGAAGGTCTTGGAGATGGAGAAGGTCATGTCGACCCGGTCCAGATCCCCCCATTCAGCCACGATATAACCATTGCGCATGATGATCCCGGCCGGCTCGCCGCGGCGACGAAACTCGCCGAGCGGGCTGGAATGCGGCTCGAAGGCCCAGGTCAGCGGGACCATCACCGACAGGTCGCGGACATCGACGCCCTCCCAGCCGTCACGCGGCCGGGTTTCATTGTCGATTGCGAACTGGACGGCCTGCTGCAGCGCGTCGGGATCAAATCCAAGGGTCACCGGATCCCGGCGCTCCCAGGCCGCGTCCCCCTGCGGCGGGAAATAGTCCTGCGCCCAGCTCGAGGACGCGATCAGTAAAAGAGATAGTCCCGCGACAAACCGCATCACAGCCCTCCCCGGCCGTTATCAATATTCCCAGCGCAAACCAATGCTGACCGCCCGGGGTTCGCCCGGGAAGTAGCGGTCATTGCCGAAAGCGAAGTCCGCGCGCTTAGCATAACGCGTATCCAGCGCATTGCGCACAGCAAGGAAACCGGAGAGCCCCTCGGACAGCACATGACGGGCGCGCAAATTCAACACATCATGGCCCTCATAGGCGCGCGTATTCGCAGCATTGGTCTGGTATTCGCCAACATGCACCCATTCAGCAGAGACGCGGGTCTGCGGGCGAACCTGCCAATTCAACCGGGCATTCCAGAGCCATTCCGGAGCCGTATCGATGGCCGCGCCATCGCGAATGACTTCGCTCTGATTGCCGACATTGCGGTCAAATGCGTACCGGTGCTCCGCCCAAACTGCACCAAGATCGAACGTAAACGCCTCCGAAAGCGGGTAGGAAACCTCCATCTCCACGCCTTCATGGGTAGTTTCGCCATCGGTCACATTGATTCCGTCGGCATCGCGGAAGAAGACATTCTGCTTGGCCATGGAAAAGGCGACGAGCTCGACCCGGCCGCCATTGGCGAAGCTGCGGCGATAGCCCAGCTCAACACTATCGATGGTTTCCGGCTCGATATCATCAATGATCTGATTGGGTTGCAGGCGATAGAGCTCTGCGGTCTGGGGCGCCCGAGCGCCTCGCGCCAGCCGGCCAAAGAGGTTTGACTCGGCATCGACATCCCAGGTGAAACCGAGATGCGGCGTCACCGTGGTAAAATCATCTTCCCGGTCGGCGAGCCGCTGGAAACGCCCGATCGTGTTGTCTTCCAGGGCGTTGCGATAGTCATAGCGTGTATTTTCGAGGCGCAGGCCGGCCTGTACATCGAGCCGCTCGCTCAGCGCCCAGCGTGTCTGGGCGTAGGCGGCGATGACATCAGCATCCACGTCATAATCATAATGGTCGCCCTGGACGAAAGAGAAGATCGTCGGACGCTCCTGGGTTTCGCGCAAATACCCGTCAGTGCTGTCAAAATCCGCACCAAGGATCAACTCGCCACGGTCCCAGGACCGCGCCATGGAAGCCTGCAGACCGAGACTGTCGTGACCGCTTTCCTCCAGCGCCTCGGACGGCAGGAAATGCATCAGGAAGTCCATGGTGTTGGCGCGCAAATACGGCGTCACCGTCCAGTCCCACCCCTTGGCATTCCCATCCAGCCTCAGGCTGGCCCGGACTGCATAGGCATCGCGGAACGCCTCGGGATCATTATTGACCCGCGACAAGGCCTCGCTCTCATAGGCATCCGTGCCGAATATGAAGCCGGCCGTTTCCTGATTGAGGTTCACCGCGGTTAGCGTGAAACGCCAGTCGACACTTTCCGTTGCACCGGACAACCGCAGTACACCGGATTGCCGGTCCATGCCTGACATATCGCGCCAGCCGTCTTCATGCTGCAGCGACAAACCGAGATAGCCGCCCTCCCACTGGGTCATGCCCCGTCCGCGCAGGCGGCCAAACGACCCCGCTTCGGCCTCGAGATAATTACTCCCGCTCTCCGGCAGGCGGACATTGATCACGCCATGCAGACCGTTGGAGCCTTGCAGGGCGCTGCCCGGACCACGCAGAACCTCGATCCCGCTGGACAAGCCCGGAAGAGCTTCGAACAGCCCGTTCACATTGGCAAAGCCGGCCGCCCGCAGTGGAATTCCGTCTTCCAGATAAAGGAAGGATCCCGCGCCCGCGCCACCGGTCAGAACCGGAGACCGGATCGCCGTCAGGTGTTCAGCGCCGTTGCCACGATGCAGATAGGCGCCGGGCACACGATTGATGAGTTCGGCCGGGTGATGCGCCCCGGTCTCGATAATGGTCTCGGCGTCAACCAACCCCGCGGCCAGCACTGCGTTGTCGCGCGCCTCCCCGGTCCGGTCGGCGGTCACGATGATGGTTTCCTGGGCCAGGGCGGGAGCACCGGCCAGAACAAGCAATACGCTGAAGATCGGCTGTTTCATGCCGCGCAAGCTAGGCCGCGAAGGCAATATGTCTACTTATTTGCTGCACGGACCGCGTGACGCTTGCGCAGCAGCTCAACGCAATCGTCCAGGCTCAGATCGCGGGACTCCAGCAGGACCATGAGGTGGAACAACAAGTCCGCGGCCTCGCCGACCAGCGCCTCGTCGTTTTCCGACACGGCCGCCATGGCCACCTCGACGCCTTCCTCACCAACTTTCTGCGCCGGTTTCTTGGGGGCCTTGGCCAGAAGATCACCCACATAGGAGCCTTTGGGCTTTTCCTTGCGGCGTTTCTTGATGATCGAGCGCAGGTGCGCGAGGAAGCCCAGTCCGGGAGCCGGGTCATCACCGAAACAGGTCACTGTGTCGAGATGGCAAGCCGGACCTTTCGGTTTGACCTCAACAAGCAAGGTATCCGCATCGCAATCAGCGGAGATATTCACCAGCTTGAATGTATTGCCAGAGCTCTCGCCTTTCTTCCAAAGCCGTTGCTTGGTGCGGCTGTAGAAGTGGACCTTCTTGGTCTCCTGCGTCTTTTCGAGCGCCTCGGCATTCATGTAGCCGAGCATCAATACCTGGCGCGTTGCCACATCCTGGATGATCGCCGGCATCAGCCCGTCGACCTTTTCCCAGTTGAGAGACTTCACTTTGATCATGGCCGAATCGAGATCCCCTCGGCGATCAGATAGGATTTCAATTCTCCTATACCGATCATGCTTTTATGAAACACGCTGGCGGCCAGCGCCGCATCCACATTGGCGCGTTCGAACACGGTTTTGAAGTGATCTTTACGCCCTGCTCCACCAGAGGCGACCAGCGGCGTCGGACAGATTTCCCGGGCCGCGGCGAGCTGGTCGATATCATAGCCATCACGCACACCGTCCTGGTCCATGCAGTTGAGCACGACCTCGCCCGCACCGCGATCAATGCCTTCACGCAGCCAGTCGAGCGTATTGCGCCCGGCGAGCTGGGTCTTGTCCGGATCACCGGTGTACTGGTGGACCCGCCAATCACCATCAATCGTCTTGCTATCAATGCCCAGCACAACGCACTGACTACCGAATTCACGGGCCAGCGCGTCAATCAGTTCCGGTTTTTCCAGGGCGGGCGAGTTGACAGAAATCTTGTCGGCCCCCGCGAAAAGCCGCGCCCGGGCATCATCGACGCTGCGAATACCGCCCGCGACGCAGAAGGGAATGTCGATGACCGAAGACACGGCGCTGATCCAGGCCGGCTCCACAGTATCACCACGGGCGCTGGCCGCGATGTCGTAGAAAACCAGCTCGTCGGCCCCCTCTTGCGCATAGCGCGCCGCCAAAGCGACGATATCGCCGACATCCTCGTGATCACGAAAGCGGACGCCTTTGACCACCCGGCCATCGCGGACGTCGAGGCAGGGAATTATGCGCCGCGCGAGCATGCGAGAGCCTCCTCAAGCGTGAACTTGCCTTCATAGATCGCCCGGCCGGTGACGGCACCAGCGCAACCGGATTCGCGAAGGGCCTCGATGTCCTGCAGGGAGGAAATCCCGCCTGATGCCTGCCACTGGATACCCGGATAGGCCCGCATCAAGCGGGTATAGAGCTGACCATTCGGTCCGCTGAGATCTCCGTCACGGGCAATATCGGTGACCAGTGCATGCTGCAGATCACACCCGCTATAGGCTGCGATAACATCATCAATGGTGACGGTCAGAACATCCGTCCAGCCTCGAACCGCCGGGCGATAATCACCGTTGATATACTGAACATCCAGGGCCAGCGTAATGCGGTCGGCGCCAAAGCGGTCCAGCCAGGGCAAGACCGTCTCGGGCTCAGTAATGGCCAGGGACCCGATCACGACCCGGTTCACACCCATATCGAGCAGCGCTTCGATATCCGCCGTATCGCGTACGCCACCGCCGGCCTGGACCTTGATGCCCGTCCCGGCGATGGCTTCGATCGCTGCGGACTGTCCGCGCTTACCGTCACGCGCACCGGCCAGATCGACGACATGGATCCAGTCGCTGCCAGCCGATTTGAACGTTTCTGCTACGGCTCCGGGATTGTCGCCATAAACAGTGACGGCGTTGAAATCGCCCTTCAGCAAACGAACGACGCCGCCGTCCAGCAGGTCGATAGCGGGATACAAAATCATGCGTCCAACTCCGCGAAATTCTTCAAGATTTGAGCGCCAGCGGCGGCCGAGCGCTCGGGATGGAACTGGCATCCCCAAACGTGACCCTGACGCACGATCGCTGAGCACTCCGCTCCATATGTCGTCGACGCCACCGTGTAGGAACCGACAGGGGCGTAGAAGCCGTGCACGAAGTAGACATATTCACCGGCCTCAAGACCTTGGACCAGAACATCGTCCGAGCGCTGCAGGTCCAGCGTGTTCCAGCCCATGTGCGGCCAGACACTTCCCGCATCCCGCGGCAGCTTTTCGATCGCGCCTTCGATGAGCCCGAGGCAGTCAATCTGGTCTTCCGCCGAGCGACTGAACAGGAGCTGCATCCCGAGACAAATGCCCATCAGCGGACGTTGGTCTTCGTGCAGGACCTCGGCCCAGCCGCTGCGCCGCAGCTGCTCCATGGCGGGACGCGCCGAGCCCACCCCCGGAAGGATGAGCCGATCACAATCAGCCAGATCCGCCGGTGCGACTCCGGTCCGGTAGTCTAACCCCGCCCGCTCCAGCGCAAACCGGACCGAGGCCAGGTTGGCGCAGCGGGTATCGATCAAGCCAATCGTCATGCCAGGTGCTCCTTGGTCGACGGCAGGCGATCACCCTCCACGCGGACAGCCTGACGCAAGGCCCGGCCGAAGGCCTTGAACGAGCCTTCGATCATGTGGTGAGCATTCTCACCCTCGACCTTTACGTGGATCGCAGCCTTGAGACTTTCCGCGATCGAGCGGAAGCAGTGCGCGGTCATCTCGACCGGGAACTCACCAACGGTCTCCCCCGGGATTTCACCTTCAAACTTGGCAAACGGGCGCCCCGACAAATCGATCCAGACACCGGCACGGGTCTCATCCATCGGCAGTTCGAAGCCGAAGCGGGCAATACCGCGCTTGTCGCCCAAAGCTTCGCCAAGCGCCTCACCAAAGGTCAGACAGACATCCTCGATGGTGTGGTGAGCGTCAATCTCGAGATCACCCTCGACGCTGACGCGAAGGGCAATACCAGCGTGGCGCGCGATCTGGTCGAGCATGTGGTCGAAATAACCTACACCCGTATCGATCTGGCTGGGACCATCCTGGTCAAGATTGATCGAGACTTCCACATCGGTCTCGGCCGTCTTGCGACGCTTGGCTGCAGCCCGCACGGTCGGTTTGGTCCGCTCAACCTGCTGCGCTTCTGCCGCCTCCCGCCGCAGCCGCATAGCCAGGGCGTGGGCGTCCAGGCCCTCGATCTCCGCCAAGCGCTCGACCGTCGGTGCGATCGCCCGGGCTCCCTCGGCCGTGGCACGCAGAATGGTCGTGGTTTTCTGGAAGGCTTCGACGGTGACACCGCCATAGGCCCGGGCCGCGCCACCGGTTGGCAGCGTGTGGTTCGGGCCGGCCGCGTAATCACCCGCAGCCTCAGGGGCCCAGGCCCCGACAAAGATGGAGCCCGCATGGCGGATCATGCCGACCAGCTCGTCCGGCTCGGCGGTCTGGATGATCAGGTGCTCAGCGGCATAGGCATTGGCGACATCCGCCATTTCCTGACGCGATGCGCAAACAATACTGCGGGACTTGGCCAGGGCCGCCCGGGCAATCTCCGCGCGCGGCAGCTCAGCGAGCTGGTTATCGATGGCCGCCTGAAAGCGTGCATTGTTGGCCACATTGTCGGTTACCAGCACGACCTGGGCATTGGGATCGTGCTCAGCCTGGCTGAGCAAGTCAGCTGCAACGAAATCGGCGCGAGCCGTATCGTCAGCAATCACCATGACCTCGCTGGGACCGGCGGGCAGATCGGTTCCAGGCCCGCCCGGCAAGGCCGAGACATAGGCCTTGGCTGCAGCAACATAAGCATTGCCCGGACCATAGATTTTGTCGGCGCGTGGTAAACCGGCAGCGCCGGTTGAAAGCGCCGCGATCGCCTGGGCACCGCCGAGCGCATAGACCTCATCCAGACCGAGCAGGCCGGCTGCGCCCAGCACGACCGGGTTGAGGTTACCATCCGGTCCCGGCGGGCTCACCACAACAATGCGCGGAACGCCGGCGAGCTGTGCCGGCACCGCTAGCATGATCAGGCTCGACACCAGCGGCGCCGAGCCGGCCGGCACGTAGAGCGCGGCCACATCGACCGGTCCGGCCCGACGGCTCGCCTCGAGCCCCGGCCAGGTCTCGACGGAATATTCGGCATAGCCCTGACGGACATGGAAGCGACGCACAGCATCGGCCGCGGACTTGATAGCTTCCTTGTCCTGAGCGCTAAGCGCGTCACGGGCAGTGCGAATGGCCTCCGGCGCGATGCGGAAATCCTGCGGCGCATAGCCGTCCAGCTTCTCCGCGTAAGAGCGAACCGCTTCGCCGCCCTTGGCACGAATAGCGTCAACGATCTCGCGCGCGGCAGCATCGGCGGCACCGGTTTCAGCCGGCCGCGCCAGAGCGGCCTCGCGCTCCGCCGTGTCGGCCTTGCCCCAGTTGATAGTCCTCAACATGACAGGCCCCTATGCCAGCATTTTTTCAATTGGGAGCACCAGAATGGCCCGGGCACCCTCGGCCTCAAGCGCCTCAAGCGTCTCCCAGAAAACGCGCTCGCGGCAGACCGCGTGCAGCGCCACGACATCATCGCGCCCTGCGATCTGGGCCACAGTCGGGGCCTCGGCGCCCGGCAGCAGAGCCTTGATTGCCTCCAGCCGGTCAACCGGGGCGTTCATCATGATGTATTTGGTCTGTGCCGAAGCGATCACGCCCTGGGCCCGGCGCATCAGGATCGAGGCAATCTCGTCCTTGGCCGGATCCCGGTTCTGGGCCGGACGGATCATCACGGCTTCGGAATTCAGCACGGTTTCAAAAGCGCCCAAACCATTGGCCTCTAGCGTTGCACCGGACGACACCAGGTCGCAGATTGCCGCGGCGATGTTTAGCCGTGGAGCGACTTCCACCGAGCCGTGCATTTCCACGATTTCCGAGACCACGCCGCGTTCGCGCAGATAGGCGTCGGTGATCGCCGGATAAGAGGTGGCAATAGCCTTGCCCGCGAGATTCTGGATCGATGTGATCTCACCGCCTTTGGGAGCGGCCAGCTTGAGCGTGCAGGTCGCAAACCCAAGCCGCAAAGCGACTTCCAATTCCTTCGCCCGACGCCCGGCCAGCTGCTCTTCCTTGAGCACGTTTTCGCCGACAATACCGTAATCACAGGCGCCCGAAGCGACGAAGTTGGGAATGTCATCATCGCGTACCAGCATCAGGTCGACCGGCATGTTTTCCGCACTCTGATGCAGCTTGTCGCGACCATAGGCGAAGCGGAGACCGCAACGCTTGAGCAGATCCATACCGCCCTCAGAGAGGCGGCCCTTGCTTTGAACGGCAATACGCAAACGGGTCACGAGCTTTGTTCCTTCAAACGATCGAGGATAAGGCGATAGCCCTGGTGGGGTTCCTGGCTGAGAAACCGGGAGACGCGCGTGACGGTCGTCGTGCTCGCCCCGGTCAGCTCACTGATTTCGCGATACGAATGACCGCCCTGGTCGAGCAGGCATGCGACCCGCCAGCGTTCACTCAGGGTTTTGATTTCGCCCGGCGTCAGCAGGTCCCGCAAAAAGCGCTCGGCTTCTTCCGGTGCTTTCAAACGCAGCAAGGCCTCGGACAAGGCATTGAGATCGGTAACGGTGGCTTCGGTCATTTTATCGCATCCGATGAGTTCGGGGAGCGATATAGCGTGTTAGCGCGATAACACAATAACGCACTGCAGCAATTTCCCCTTGCGGGCTGGTTTGCATGCGCCGCACGCCTTATCTTGTGAAATTCCTAGCTACAGACCTGCGTAGGTACGCAATGAACTATCGCGAAATGCAGCCGGTCGCCGAAGATCTCGCTGATGTCATGAAAACCCTGGCTCACCCGAGCCGGCTGATGGCGTTGTGCGCCATCATGGAAGAGGAATTGCCGGTTGGCGCCCTGGCCGAGGCCGTCGGTCTGCGCCCGCAGGCCATGTCGCAGCAATTGGCCATTCTTCGCAATAAGGGGCTCGTCTCGACCCGACGTGACGGACAGACCATCTATTACGCGCTCGCCGACGCGAATATTCGCCAATTGATGCAGGCGCTCTACCGGACCTATTGCGAGCCGAAGGCCCGCTAGCGTAGCTGGATGGCGACCAGGGCGAGCAAAGCAACCACGATCACACCGACGACGAGACGGCCAAGCCCGCCACTGGTCTTTCCCTTTAACGTTTCAAACCCGGCCGATTTCCAGGCCATGATGCCGCCGGCGAGATGACCGGCCAGCTTGCGGCCGCTGGCTTCAGCCTCAGCAAAGGCGCGTGCCGACCGTCCACCGGAACGGCAAGATAGCACCACGGATTTGCCGTCGGCCTCCGGGATAGCGGCGATATCAAATGACGAGAGCGGGTTGAGGATCGCCCCGGGGATATGTTCGGCCTCGTACTCACCGGCCTCGCGGACATCGACCAGGATGAGGGTGTCGTCGGCCATCCCCTGCTTGACTTCCTGCGGCGTGAAATCTCTCGGCTCGCCCATTGCTTGCTCCCGGGATATTGTCGTTATGAGTCGCATTACCTACATATTTGCGTAGGTCTGCACAAAAGGATAAACCGGTTCTGTTTCCCGGCAAGTTGAAAACCCATGCATCAAGCCCCCGACGTCAAAGCCTTCTTCGATCCCGATACATATACCGTCAGCTACATCGTCTCAGACCCCTCCACGGGCAAGGCGGCCATCATCGATTCCGTTCTGGATTACGACCCGGCATCGGGACGCACCCAGACACGCTCGGCCGATGCGGTGATCGCGGATATCGAGGAACGCGGTTTAACCGTCGACTGGATCCTTGAGACCCATGTTCACGCCGATCACCTCTCGGCTGCCCCCTATCTAAGAGAGAAGCTTGGCGGCCGGATCGGTATTGGCGAGCACGTCAAACAGGTCCAGGGCGTGTTCGGTGACCTGTTTAATGTCGAGCCGGGTTTTTGCCGTGACGGGTCGCAATTCGACCATCTCTTCACCGATGGAGAGACCTTCCAGATCGGCGAGATGGAGGCCACGGCCATCTGGACGCCGGGACACACACCGGCCTGCATGGTCTATCATGTCGGCAACGCCGCTTTTGTTGGCGATACGCTGTTCATGCCGGATTTCGGGACCGCTCGCTGCGACTTCCCGGGCGGAAATGCGCACACGCTGTTCCGGTCGATCCAGAAAATCTTTGCCCTACCGGACGAGACCCGGCTGTTCATGTGCCATGACTACAAGGCCCCTGGACGTGACCACTACGCCTGGGAAACCACTGTCGCTGAGGAAAAGGCGAGCAATATCCATGTCCATGAAGGCACGAGTGAAGATGACTTCGTGGCCATGCGAGAAGCGCGCGATGCCAAGTTGTCGATGCCGACCCTGATTCTGCCCTCGGTACAGGTGAACATGCGGGCCGGCGATCTTCCCGAGCCGGAAGACAATGGCACGCGCTATCTCAAGATTCCGCTGAACGCCGTCTGATATGTTCAAACTGGCCAGGCGCATCTTCCCCGGCCTGAACTGGCTGCGCGGATACAATGCCAAGCTCTTCGCCGATGATGCGCTGGCCAGCATTATCACGTCCATTCTGCTGATCCCGCAGAGCCTTGCCTACGCCTTGCTGGCCGGCCTGCCGCCTCAGGCCGGACTGTATGCGTCGACCACGCCGCTGATCGCCTATGCCCTGTTCGGCTCGAGCCGGGTCCTGGCTGTCGGCCCTGTCGCGGTCGTCTCGCTGATGACGGCCGCCGCCATCGGTGAGTTGGGCCTGACCGATCCGGCCCAGCAGATGGCCGCCGCCGGCGCCCTCGCCCTGCTTTCCGGCGGCTTTCTGCTCGTCTTCGGCCTGCTAAACCTGGGCAGTATTGCCAATTTTCTCAGTCGCCCGGTGATCAGCGCCTTCATCACCGCATCGACCCTTCTCATCATCGCCAGCCAGCTGCGCCATATCCTCGGTATTGAGGCCTCCGGTGCGACCCTGCCCGAGCTGGTGCTTTCAATGGCGCAAAGCATCGGTGAACTGAACCTCCTGGCCGTGGCCTTCGGTGGCGGGAGCCTCGCCTTCCTGATTTTCATGCGCGGCGGTTTGCAGCCCTTGCTGACCGGGCTGGGCGTGCCAGACGGCACGGCCTCGACGATTACCCGTGCCTCTCCGGCCTTGCTGGTCGTCATCACCACACTGATCGCAGCCGCCATGTCCCTGGCCGACCGAAACGGGCTCTCCATTGTCGGCGAGCTTCCGACCGGCCTTCCACCCCTGCAGCCGCCGCTTGTGCCACTGGAAATCTGGCGCGAACTCCTCGGGCCCGCGGCCCTCATTTCGCTCATCGGGTTCGTGGAAAGCGTATCGGTCGGACAAAGCCTCGCGGCTCGCCGCCGAGAAAGCGTCAACCCGAACCGGGAGCTGTTCGGCCTCGGCGCCGCCAATGCCGCCGCCGCCTTTACCGGGGGCTACCCGGTGACCGGTGGTTTTGCGCGCTCGGTCGTCAATGAGCAGGCCGGCGCACAAACCCCGCTGGCTGGCGTGTTCACGGCCCTCATCATTGCTATCGTGGCGGTCTTCCTGACCCCGCTTTTCTATCATCTGCCCAAGGCCGCGCTTGCGGCGACCATTCTCGTTGCGATCTGGAAACTGGCCGATTTCCGCAGCCTGCGGGACGCCTGGCGCTATTCGCATTCTGACGGTGCGGCCGCTTTCCTGACCCTGTTCGGCGTCCTCTTTCTTGGGGTTGAGATCGGGCTCACACTCGGGGTTACGGTCTCAATCGGCTCGATCCTGTTGCGGACCATGAAGCCGCACTGGGCCCAGGTGGGCCAGGTTCCCGGCACGCACCATTTCCGCAATCCCAACCGGCATGAGGTCATCCTCTCGCCGCACGTCTATGCCATCCGGGTCGACAGCGCCCTTTACTTCGCCAATGCCCACTTCCTCGAAGATCTTCTGGCCCAGACCATGGCCGAGCATGAAGGCATAACCGATGTTGTCCTGATGTGCCCGGCGGTAAATTTCATTGATGCCAGCGCCCTTGCGAGCCTGAGGACCATCAACCAGCGACTGTCCGACAGCGGCGTCACCCTGCACCTCTCCGAGGTCAAGGGGCCGGTCAGTGATCACCTCATGGCCGCCGGATTTGCAGATGAACTCAGCGGCGAGATTTTCCTCTCTCAATATGCCGCCATGCGCACCCTCGATCCGCAAACCACCTTGCGTGCAGAAGGTGTCGACTGAACGCCTTGCGCGGCTCAGGACAGGGCTTATCGTAGCGCATATTCTGTAGTTGCGGCGCTTGTGCCGTGGCTGGCCCGGAGATCGCGATGACCCACCACGACCCCAACGAGATTTTCCCGCTCGATCCCGATTTTGCAGCTGCGGCGCACGTTAATCCGGAGCGGTATAATGCGCTCTACGAGCAGTCATTGGCAGATCGCGAGGGCTTCTGGCGTGAGCAGGCCCGCCGCATCGACTGGATAAAACCCTTCACCCAGATCGAGGATGTCTCCTGGAACAAGGATGACCTCCACATCCGATGGTTTGCCGATGGCACGCTGAATGCCTGCGTCAACTGCATTGACCGGCACTTGCCGGACAAGGCCAATGACACCGCAATTATCTGGGAAGGCGACGATCCGGAGGTCGACAAGACGATCACCTATGGCGAGCTTTACGCCGAGGTTGGTCGCCTCGCCAATGGTCTGCGCGAGCTGGGCGTCAAGAAAGGCGACCGGGTGACCATCTACATGCCGATGGTGCCGGAAGCCGCCTATGCGATGCTGGCCTGCGCGCGCATTGGCGCCGTGCACTCTGTCGTCTTTGGCGGCTTTTCCCCCGATGCACTCGCTGGCCGCATCACCGATTGCGAGAGTGATTTTGTCATCACCGCCGATGAAGGCGTCCGGGGCGGCCGCCCGATCCCGCTGAAGGCCAATGTCGACCGGGCGATCGAAATAGCTGGACGCGGCCAGAAAGTTGTCGTTGTACGCCGGACCGGCGGGGATATCAGCTGGGCGAGCGAGCGCGATGTCTGGTATCACGACCTGGTTGCCGGTCAGCCGGATGATTGCGAACCGGAGGAAATGAGCGCCGAGGATCCGCTCTTCATCCTTTACACCTCCGGCTCGACCGGAAAGCCCAAGGGCGTGTTGCATACCACGGGCGGCTACATGGTCTGGGCCTCACTAACCCACGAAACCGTATTCGACTACAAGCCGGGCGATATCTATTGGTGTACCGCGGATGTCGGCTGGGTCACGGGCCATTCCTATATTGTATACGGCCCGCTCGCGAACGGCGCCATCACGCTGATGTTCGAGGGGGTCCCCACCTATCCGGGGCCCGACCGTTTCTGGCAGGTCGTCGACAAGCACCAGGTCAACATCTTCTATACTGCTCCGACCGCGATCCGCGCCCTGATGCGTGAGGGCGATGAGCATGTCACCAAGCACTCGCGGCAATCCCTGCGGCTGCTCGGCAGCGTGGGCGAGCCGATCAATCCGGAAGCCTGGACCTGGTATTACCGTGTCGTCGGTGATGAACGCTGTCCGATTGTCGATACATGGTGGCAGACCGAGACGGGTGGCATCATGATCACGCCCCTGCCCGGCGCCCATGACCTCAAGCCCGGCGCCGCGTCCAAACCGATGTTCGGAGTCGAGCTGGCGCTGATGGACGGAGACGGCAAGCGGCTACCCGATAGCGGCGCGCAATCGGGCAATCTGGTTGTCACCCGGTCCTGGCCCGGTCAGATGCGAACGGTCTATGGCGACCACAAACGCTTTATCGACACCTATTTCTCGACCTATGATGGCCTGTATTTCTCCGGTGATGGCGCCCGCCGTGACGAAGACGGGTATTGGTGGGTCACCGGCCGTGTCGACGATGTCCTCAACGTCTCTGGGCACCGCCTGGGCACGGCAGAGATCGAGAGCGCGCTCGTGGCGCATGATGATGTCGCCGAGGCCGCCGTTGTCGGCTACCCCCATGACATCAAGGGCCAGGGCATCTACTGCTTCGTGACCTTGTATCAGGGCCGCGATCCGGACGCGGAAGACGTGCAGGCGCTGAAAGCCTGGGTACGTCAGGAAATCGGGCCGGTCGCAACGCCAGACGTCATCCAGTTCGCGCCGGCCTTGCCGAAAACCCGGTCCGGCAAGATCATGCGCCGCATCCTGCGCAAGATCGCCGAAAACGAATACGGCAATCTGGGCGACATATCGACCCTAGCTGATCCGTCCGTGGTCGAAGACCTGATCGCCAACCGGGCCGAGGCCTGAGGCTGGCGGCGTGCATCAGGCCTCGCGAAGCGGATGAGAACCCGCTATAGATTTTCCACCAGTACTCCCGCTTCAGGAGCGTGTTTTGCGTATTCGTCTTATCGCCATCGGCCTTTTGGCCAGTTTCGCCTCTGCATGTGCGACCAGCACGCCGGTTTGCCGGGCTCCGTCCCAAGCCGAGATGCAGGCCTTCAGCGCCATTATCAGCCATAATCCGGCGGCCCTGTCCCAGGCGATGGCGCCGGGGGCAACGCAGAACGCACTGTCGCAGCAAGATCCCAATCTGCGCAGCCATATCTGGGGCTCCCGGGGCGAAACCCGCGGCACCGTGATCGGTATGCTGTCACGTCCGCCGCTGTGCGTCGTCGACAATCAGGCGGCCAATGCGGCTAATGGCGACCGCAATATCGTGGTCTACCCGCAAAGCAATTTCGACGCCTTGCTGCCCTCTGCCGAAGCGGGCGCGGTTTTCCCTTATGGCGTTCGCATGCGCGATTATCTGACCTGCCGCTTCACCGAGACCGCTGACGGGATGCGCCTCGCCGATGCCTGCGGCTATCGTCCCTACACGGCGCCGGCCGTGACCGGCTAGCCCAACGAAACAGGCCGCCCCTGGAGGGGCGGCCTGGTCTAGCCTTCATCGGTCGGGAGCGACCGCCTCAGTCCTCAAATTCGGTCAGCTGCATCGGCTTCTTCAAGCCCTCGGTGATGTGCTCATAAGCCGGCAGGGTGAGGAATTCCACGAACTCGTCGGACAGGACGATGTCACGCAGAAGATCGGCGGCGACGCCGATGCGCTCACGCACCTCCGGCATTTCCGGCACTTCGCCCTGGATGGATTCGCGGAAGGCCTCGATCTTGGCTCCGATGGTGCCAGCCGTGATGGGTGTGCCCTCTTCCGTGCTGCGCTCGAATACGCGCCACTGCCACAGCTGGGCCCGGGCGATCTCCGCCGTGGCGGCATCCTCCATAAGATTATGGATCGGCACCGCACCGCGTCCGCCCAGCCAGGCGGCGATATAGCGGATAGCCACATCGACATTTCCGTCAACGCCGGCATCGGTGATCTTGCCCTCAGGCGCTTCCAGCAGAGCCTTGGCCGTGATCGGCAGCGCCATTTCTTCCTCGCGGTCGATCTGGTTGGCGCGCGGCATCTTCTGATCGAAGATCTCGCGCGCGATCGGCACCAGATCCGGGTGCGCGACCCAGGTCCCGTCATGCCCGTTGAGCACTTCGCGCAACTTGTCCTCGCGTACTTTCTCGCGGGCGGCGTGATTAGCTTCGGCGTCATTCTTGACCGGGATGAAGGCCGACATGCCGCCCATGGCATGGGCCCCGCGTCGATGACAGACCGAGATCACCCGGCGGGAATAGGCGTCCATGAAAGGCACCGCCATGGAGACCTGGGAACGATCCGGCAGGACACAATCCGGATTGGCCTTCAGCCGCTTGATATAGCTGAAGATATAATCCCAACGCCCGCAATTGAGCCCGACCACATGCTCCTTGAGCTCGTAAAGGATCTCGTCCAGCTCAAACGTGGCCGGCAGGGTCTCGATCAGGACCGTTGCACGGATGGTTCCGCGCTCAAGGCCCAGCTCGTCCTCGGCATGCTGGAAGACCAGGTTCCACAAGCGCGCTTCATAGCGGCTCTCAAGCTTGGGCAGGTAGAAATACGGTCCGGTCTCACGGGCTTTCAGTGCCACGTGATTGTGGAAGAGATAGAGGCCGAAATCGAACAGTGAGGCCGACATGGCCACGCCATTGACCAGCACATGCCGCTCATCGAGATGCCAGCCGCGCGGGCGGACGATAAGAACGGCAGCATCCTCATTGATCGAATAATTCTTGCCGGACTTCTCATCCGTAAAATCAATCTCGCGCTTGTTCGCATCGCGCAGATTGATCTGGCCTTCAATCAGATTTGCCCAGTGCGGCGCGGTCGCGTCCTCGAAATCGGCCATGAAACACTTCGCACCCGAATTAAGTGCGTTGACGACCATTTTCCGGTCAACCGGACCGGTAATCTCGACCCGGCGGTCCTGCAGATCGGCCGGAGCCGGGCGGACCTTCCAGTCGGCGGCACGAATATCCGCGGTCTCGTGGGGGAACAGCATCAGCGCGCCCGCATCGAGTTCGGCCTGGCGTTCACGGCGATAGCGAAGCAGGGACTGGCGGCGACGCTCGAAACGGCGATGCAGTCCGGCGATGAAGCTCAGCGCGTCGTGGGTGAGGATATCGCGATAGCCCGGCTCGAGATGGCCGAGAATTTCTACACCGGTGGGAGAAATATGCGTCATGATCGTGTCCTGCCTGTGTGCCTGCTCTGGGACGAGCGTTATTCCTGCGTGCGAGATAGTACCGGGAGGGTTCGTGATACCGAGGGCGCCCCCTCCCGGCCGGGCTGCAAGAGCCCTGACTTATTCCGCTGCGAACTGCGAGGTTTCGGTCGATTCAGCCATCGCGGTGGTGGAGGACTGACCGCCGGAGATTGCCAGCGAGACCTTGTCGAAATAGCCGGTGCCGACTTCGCGCTGGTGACGCGTCGCGGTGTAGCCATTGACCTCGGACGCAAATTCCAGCTGCTGCAGCTCGGAATAGGCCCCCATGCCGCGATCCTTGTAGCCGCGAGCCAGTTCGAACATGCCGTGGTTGAGGCTGTGGAAGCCGGCCAGGGTGACGAACTGGAACTTGTAGCCCATCGCGCCCAGCTCGCGCTGGAAGGTCTCGATCGTGGCCTTGTCCAGATTGGCTTCCCAGTTGAAGGACGGCGAGCAGTTATACGCCATCATCTTGCCCGGATATTCCTTCTGGATGGCCTCAGCAAAGCGCTTGGCCTCGTCCAGGTTCGGCTTGGAGGTTTCCCACCACAGAAGGTCGGCCACCTTGGCATAAGCGAGGCCACGCTTGATGCAGTGCTCGACACCCATGCCCGACTTGAGGCGGTAGAAACCTTCCGGCGTGCGCCCGGCATCGAAATCGATGAATTCGTGGTCGCGCTCATCGACATCGGAGTTGATCAGCGTCGCGGATTCAGCATCCGTACGGGCCACGGTCAGGGTCGGAACGCCCATGACATCCGCGGCGAGACGGGCTGCGGCCAGATTGCGTTCGTGATGGCTGGTAGAAATAAGGACCTTGCCACCCAAGTGACCGCATTTCTTCTCGGCTGCCACCTGGTCTTCGAAGTGCACGCCGGCAGCGCCCGCTTCGATGAAGGCCTTCATGATCTCAAAGCAGTTCAGCTGTCCACCGAAACCGGCTTCGGCATCGGCCACGATCGGCGCAAACCAGTCGCGGCTCGCCTTGCCGTTCTCGGAGACCTCAATCTGGTCCGCGCGCTGCAGGGCGCGGTTGATCTTCTTGGCCAATTCCGGGGCCGAATTGGCCGGATAGAGCGACTGGTCCGGATACATGGTGCCGGCGGTGTTGGCGTCGGCAGCAACCTGCCAGCCGGACAGGTAGATGGCTTTCAGGCCGGCGCGAACCTGCTGCATGGCCTGGTTTCCGGACAGGGCACCAAGCGCATTGATGAAGGGCTCGGTCTTGAGCAACTCCCAGAGCTTGTTGGCGCCACGTTCGGCGAGCGTATGCTGGATCTGGACCGAACCGCGCAGACGCAGAACGTCTTCCGGCGTGTACGGGCGCTCAATGCCGTTGAAGCGATCTTCGGCTGCATTCGGGACGAGGTCGTTAAAGCTGGTCATGGGTATCCCCGGTCTGACAATTACGTTGCAGCCAAATTGTCAAACGGAAGCAGGCCCGTCGATCCCCCCTTTCCTATAAAGCGGATTGCGTGTATTGTGTTTACATTGTCAATTTGTCGTTTTGTAAATTTTAACACATGGCCGAAGATTCCCGACCGCTGGAAAAGCTCTTTGCAGGCGCGCGCTTACGACGCCTGCGCCGCGAACGCGGCCTCACCCAGGCAGACGCCGCACAGGCCCTCGGCGTGTCCGCGAGCTATCTCAACCTGCTTGAACGCAACCAACGCCCGGTGACCGCACGCGTGCTACTCGCCCTGGCGGAGAATTTCGACGTTGATGTTCGCGCATTTGCCAATGAAAGCGACCAGCAGCTGATCGCGGATCTGCAGGAAGCCGCGGCTGACCCGGTGCTCAATGGCTTTGAACTGGACCGGCTCGAACTCAACGAACTGGCGGACAGCCACCCGCGCGCGGCCGAGGCTTTTGCCCGTCTCTACCAGACCTATCGCGAGACCAGTGCGGCAACAGCCGATCTGGCAACCCGCATGTCCGGCCCCGGATCCACGCTGGAAAGCGTGCGCGACGCCATTGATGCGAGCCAGAATCACTATCCGGAACTCGAGACCGCCGCGATTGACCTGCTTGAGCGCAGCGGTACCAAGCGCCGTGACCGGGAACGCACGCTGGCCAAATACCTACTCGATGAGCACGGCTTCACGGTGCGGGTTCTCGACGAGGAGATGATGGCCGGGGCCCGCCGCCGGCTTGATTTCCACGGCCGCCGGCTACTCCTGTCCGAAGTTCTGCCCAGCACGTCACGGGCGTTTCATATGGGCGTGGCGCTCGCCAATCTGGAATGCGGCGAGCTGATCGACAGCCTGATTTCCAAGGCCAACCTGCCCAATGATGATTCAAGACGCCTCTACCGGCTTGGCCTCGCCAATTATCTCGCCGGCGCAATCCAGATGCCCTACGAGGCCTTCCTCTCGGCCGCTGAGGAGAGCCGCTATGACCTCTATGTCCTGCAACGGCGCTTCGAGGCCAGCTATGAGCAGGTCTGCCATCGCCTGACCACGCTTCAGCGCAGCGGCGCGCGCGGCCTGCCCTTTTTCATGATCCGGGTCGATGGAGCCGGCAATGTCTCCAAGCGATTTGGCGGCGGCATCATGCCTTTCGTCCGCTCTGGTGGAGGATGTCCGAAATGGAATCTCTACGACGCCCTGCGCCTGCCGGAACGCATTCACGCCCAGAGTTTCGAACTCCCGGACGGACGCCGCTTCCTGTCCCTTGCCCGCGGCCAGGTCAGCCCCGCCCCGGCCGGGCAAACGCCCGTCCTGCACGCCATTGCGCTGGGATGTGACTGGGATCATGCGAGCCGCATCATGCACGCGGACGGCTTAGCCGACAGCGCCCCGCAAGCGCTGGGCATTGCCTGCCGCCTGTGTGAACGCGCCGATTGCGCCCAGCGCGCCTTCCCGCCGATCAATCGCAAGCTCGATGTGGAACCCCACATTCTCGGCGGCTCGCCCTACGGCTTCGACCCAACAAGCTAGACAGCGATTTGGACAAAGAAAAAGGCCCCGCCGCAATGACGGGACCTTGTTCGTTGAAGCGTTCGGGCCGGTTTACTCGGCGGCACCGGCCACCGCATGCACATAGGCCATGCGGACATCCTGGTGATTGACCGTGTCCAGATCCTTGGCGATCTTCTCGTCATTCGCGGCGAGCTCATCGAGATCCTGATCGGCGTAGTGCATCACGCCCATATCGGTGTAGGCCTTCTGGATCTTGTCGCCCCACAGGCCGATATCCTTCACCACCGGTACGATGCGCTGGAACAGCAGGGTGCGGAAGAGCTTGTTCATTTCCGACTGCTCGGAATAGGCCACGCACTCCTCGACCGGCAGATCCATGGTCTCATAGACCTCGCGCGCCTGGAAACGATCGCGCATATGATAGCAGGCCTCGACCAGGAATTCCTCACGCTCATCGCGCTCGGCCTGGGTCAGATGCGGATAGTAATCGCGCAGGGTCAGGCGACCGAAGGCGACGTGGCGCGCCTCGTCTTCCATGACATAGGCATTGACCATTTTGGCCAGCGGGTTCTGCGCCAGGTCACGGATCGTACCGAAGGCCGCCAGGGCCAGCCCCTCAATCACGACCTGCATTGCCAGATAGGTAAAGTCCCAGCGGCTGTCGCGCAGCGCATCGTCGACCAGCGCCTTGAGCGGCGCGGTCATCGGATAGGCAACGCCGAACTTCGTCATCAGGTTCTTGTAGGCTTCGACGTGGCGGGCCTCGTCCATCACCTGGGTGGCGGCGTAAAACTTGGCGTCGAGATCGGGGACCTGCTCGACGATCTTTGCGGCGCAGATCAGCGCAGCCTGCTCGCCCTGCATGAACTGGGAGATGTTCCAGGCCTGGGCATGACGGCGAAATTCGATCTGGTGCTTCTTGGACATCTTTTTCCAGATATCCGAACCGTGAAGCGCGATGCCTTCATCGGGCAATTGCATCGGGTTCTCGACATCGAGATCAAGGCTCCAGTCGATACGGTTGACCGCATCCCACTGCATGTCCTTGCCCTTCTGATACAGGTGCATCAGCGTGGTACGGCCCTCGCCGTACTCGAAGTCAAACGTGGCATCAAATTCCTGCGGCACCGACCAATGCTTGTCGATGTCCGGCATCGGATAAAGTTCGCGAAGCGAGCCCATGGCGCTAATACCTCCCCAGGTGCGACCAACACTGTTCTATCTGTGAACACCGTTCACTTTGGGAAGAGTGTGTCAATTTCGCGTTAAAGGCAAGGGGCCGCCCGGCGACTTCGCGCAATTTTTGATTACTCGGCCGGGGCCTCACTCGGCGCAGGACGCGTAGCCCCCTCACCTTGCTGGGCTTTCCAGCGCTCATAGATTTCTTTTGACGTGCTTCGAGATCCATCCGGCGACCAGCCGGGAGGCGCCAGCAGGAACATCATCGCATCACGCAGATTGCCCGCCTTGCGCATGTCATTGGCAATGCCGAACCACTCATGCAGAGAGATCTTGATCGGATTGTAGGTGCCGAGATTTTTGACGATACCGTAGCGGATCGGCTCATCGTCGAGTTCTGGCTGGAAAGTGCCGAACATCTTGTCCCAGATGATGAAGACACCCGCATAATTCTTGTCCAGATACATCGGATTGATGCCGTGGTGGACGCGGTGGTGCGAGGGCGTATTCATGACCGCCTCGAACCAGTCCGGGCATTTGCGCACGACTTCGGTATGGATCCAGAACTGGTAGATCAGGTTGAGCCCGCCGACGAAGGCGATCATCACCGGGTGGAAGCCGATCAGCACCAGGACCGAGCCCAGCCACATCCATTTCAGCGTCAGGACACCGAACCAGGGCTGACGCAGCGCCGTGGTGAGGTTGTAGTGCTGGGAAGAATGGTGAACCACATGGTCGGCCCAGAACCAGCGCACCGTATGCGCCCAGCGGTGCGACCAGTAATAGATGAAATCGTCCAGCACGAAGGCGACAATCCAGGCCCACCAGGCGAAGGGTATGTCGAACACCCGGAACTGGTAGACGAACAACAGCCAGCCACCGACGATACCCGCGAACAGAACACCGGCAATCACATTGCCAAAGCCCATCATCAGGCTGGCCGCACTGTCACGCGGCTCGAAGGTCGCACCACCGCGTTGCCGGGCGAAAAACATCTCCGCAAAAATCAGCGCCGTGAACAGCGGGACTGCGAGCCAGGTCGGGTTGATCAGATCGGGAATATTCATCTCAGGCCTGCAATGCGTTGAGTTTGTCGGCCCACATGCGGGCCTCGCCGGCATCGCCCAGACCCAGTCGGATCGGCGCGAAGGTAAAATCATTCAGCGAGAGCGTAATCGCCCCACCCTCTTCCATGCGTGCCGCGCGGACCGAGCCGGGATCGAGATAACGGATCACAACGGTATCGCCCTGGGTCGACAAGAGACCAATACGCGCTGCGCCGGCCTCTTCCACCAGGGCCGAGCGTCCGTCCTCAGCGAGCACACCGGTGCCGGCACGGAAACCAACAGCATCGATATCGAGCTTGCGTTTGGCGTCTTCAAGCGAGGCAATCACGGCCGGCGTATGCAGGCCCAGATAATGATTGGCTGCGACCATGGCTGAAATTCCAACAATGGAGCCCAGCAGAACCCAGATGAGAGCCAACGCGACCTCCTCAGCGCAACAAGAGGTGAAAAAGAAGAAGGGCGAAGGCTAAACAGCCTTCGCCCCAATTCAAAGCAGAAATTGAACAACGTTCACTCGCCGTGGATGCGCCGGGTTTGCACATAGCTCGGCCCGGCTGTTGAGCCAATATCCCTGCAACCAGACCGCATGGCAGATCAGACCGTGAAGCCAGCGGACAAAAGAAACGGCGCCGGGAAATCCCGGCGCCGCTCTAAATGCTGACTTCTAGAAACTGGCCGTCAGGCCGGTCTACTTAGAAGCTCGTCCGGACCGTCAGACCATAGGTCCGCGGCTGGTTCGGATAGACCGAGAAGGACCCGGCCTGCAGCGTGGTCGGGAAACCGGAGGTGTAGTACTCGTCCTCGTTGAGGTTACGAGCCCACAGCAGGGTTTCGACGCCGTTGTTGAAGTTCACACCGATCGAAGCGTTGACCGTGCTGACCTGACGAGAGATCGACTCCGGCAGGTTCTCCAGCAGGCGCACTTCGGATTCATACTGCCAGTCACCGCGCAGCATCAGCTCACCGAAGGACATCTGACGGACGTATTCAACGCCGAAGGAGCCTGCGAAATCCGGGATGCCTGCAACGGTCTGACCGCTCAGATCGCCGGTTCCGTCCTGCACACCATCAGCAAGGTCCACAGCGCCACCGGAAACAACCGGAGCACCCTGGAAGTCGTCATACTGAGCGTCCATCCAGATACCCGACAGGGTGAAAGTCAGACCGTCGATCGACGGCGGCGAAATGACACTGTCGAACTCAAGGCCGGTTGCAGACTGCTCACCAGCATTGATGACCGCGAAACCAGCGCCCTGGAAGACCGAGGACTGGAAGTCCGTGATGGTCTGATCGAAGTATGCCACGTCAAGCGAACCCCAGTCGAAGCGCGTCTTGAAACCGACTTCGAACGTCTCGGTGACTTCCGGACGGGCGAAACGCTGGTTACCAGCAACGCCGAGAGCTTCCGCCGTATTGACGATGGTCGGAGCACCGAGCGCATTGTCAGCGGCCAGTTCACCGGCAGCCCGCAGGGCCGCAATGTCAGCGGAATTCGGACGCGTATCCGGCGTCAGGTTCCAGGACGAGGCCTTGAAGCCACGGGAGAAGGACGCGTAGATGTTGGTCCGGTCGGTAGCGTCATAAGCAAGGCGCACCGTGTAGGGCGTGTCCGAGTCAGACGTGCGGCCGTCTTCGACCGAATTCGGGAACGGCGTCAGAGCACCAAGCGGCTGCAGACCCAGAGCGAAGAAGTCGAGGAGCGGGTTCGCCAGCGGCAGGCCGGTCAGCGGATCCACAACAACGCCGCCAACCAGGACACCGCCATTTGCAAGACCAACGGCGTTGAACGTGCTCGACGCGTTCACGAACGCACCAAAGACAGCCGGCTGGGCCGCCGCGAAAGCCCCGACCTGGAGCGGGTCATTCGGGTTGACGCCAGCGGAGGCGAGGAAGCTACCCAGACCGATCTCAACCAGGTTGAGGTCAGAGAACGGGTTGGTGCGGACAACATTGAGGAAGTCCACTTCCTTTTCCGATTCGAAGTAGGCCAGACCAGCGGTGAAGACCAGGCGGTCCGTCAGATTGAAGTCCAGCTGAGAGAAGATCTGGAACTGCTCATCGCTCTGCTCTGCCGTGAAGGTGGTACCACCACCGTCCGCAAAGAAGGAGCCGGGCGCAAAGCCGGTTGCAGCTTCAAGTCCACCCAGCGCGCCGCCGGTCAGAATGTCGACATAAGCGCGCGTATCGCTGCCGTAGAGACGGGAATCGTCGACCGTCATGTCTTCCGTGGAGTAGTAAGCACCCAGCAGGAAGAAGGCACGGTCGCCCCATTCACCGGTCAGGCGGAATTCCTGGCTGAACGTGTCAACGTCCAGGCCGCGAACGTTGGCGCCAAGCAGTTGGAGCGTGGTGAAGTCACCTTCATAATCGATGAAGTCTTCATACATGCGATAGGAGGTGATCGAGCTCAGCGAAAGCGTGTCGCTGAGGCTCCAGTCTGCCTGAGCCGAGATGCCGGAATTCTCGATCCGGTTCTCGTTCGCAAAGTCGGTCGCGATCTGATAGTTGAAGCCAGCGCCGGCAGAGGTCTGACCGCCGAGGAGGCCACGGAGAACCGGGCCAGCCGGGCCGTCAAGCAAACGGTCGGTACCGCAGCAGGCTTCTTCAATCTCGTCATGGTCCGCAATCACGCGCAGGCTGAACGTATCGCTCGGCGTGTAAAGCAGCTGGCCACGAAGCGACCAACGATCGCGATTGTTGAAATCGCCAGCCGGGCCAAGGTTTTCATAGTAGCCGTCGCGCTGGTTGATGCTGCCGCTGACCGAGAAGGCCAGATTGTCGGAGAGCGGTCCGGTAAAGGAGCCGCGCGTGATGATGCTGTTGAAGTTGCCCAGGGTGACTTCAGCGGTGCCGCCGAATTCAAACTGCGGCGCTTCGGTGATGATGCTCACCACACCCGCGGTTGCGTTCTTACCGAACAGGGTCGACTGCGGACCGCGAAGAACCTCGATACGCTCGATACCGTTAAGGTCAGACAGCGCCGTACCGGCACGGCTGCGGAAGACGCCATCGATATAGACAGCAACCGACGGCTCAATGCCCGGGTTGTTCGCGCCGTTACCCTGGCCGCGAATGATGAAAGTCGCGTTGGAGCTGCGCTCCAGCTGGCTGACGCGCAGCGACGGAACGACAGACTGCAGGTCGATCGCATCAACGATCTGCGCGTTCTCCAGGGTTTCAGCCTGGACAACGGAAACTGCGATCGGAACTTCCTGCAGCGTCTGCTCACGTTTCTGCGACGTGACAGTGATTTGCTCGATCTGAGCGTAGGCGCCAGAGGCACCGACCAGACCAGCAAGAATAGCGGTCGTGCCCATAGCGGCCGCCTTCGAGAACATTTTCATTGGAATTTTCTCCCCTCATTAACGCGGTACCAAGCCAACCGTCCGCGCGTATAGAACGATATGAACATTATGCGACGGGGCTGTCAGCCCGTTTCTCCGCATTTGGCAAAAAAGATGCCGCCGCAGTTGCATGCCTGCCGCACTCTTGATTCCCTAGCCCCCTCTTATGCCTCCTCTTTTCTCCGCCGTGAACTCTGCTAGGCTGCAAAGTGAACAGCGTTCAATAAGCTGGCTATGGGGAGAGTAATGAGCCGTATTTTCATAGGCTTAGGCGCCATTTTGGCACTTCTGATTGTGACTGCAGCGGGATGGTATTACCGCCCCTGGTCGGAATATTCGCCAGCCGAAATCCAGGCTGCAACTGCTGATGCAGCTCTGGCTGACACATTTCGCGATATGGGCGAAGTGTTCCCGTTCAGAACAATCCATGCGGGAGAAAACGGCGAATCCCTTGTCCGTCAGACCCGTAACGATACGGTTCGTTTTGAGCTCGATGGCCAGGAACGGGACATAACCGACTGGCTTTCGGCCTCCGACAGCACCGGTTTGATGGTGCTGCATAACGGCGAGGTCGTGCATGAGGAATACCTGCTCGGCTCGACCCCCGAAACGCTGCATACGTCCTGGTCCGTGGGCAAGAGTTTTGTCGCCACCCTCGTCGCCATGGCCCTTCATGAAGGACGCATCGCCAATCTCGACCAGACGGCCGAGATGTTTGCCCCGCAACTGGGCGGCTCGCCCTATGGCCAGACGACGCTTCGACATCTGCTGATGATGTCCGCCGGGGTTGATTTCAACGAGGACTACAGCGCGCCGGATAGCGATATCCGTCGTCTCTTCCTCGGCGCCAACATCTGGGGCCGGAATATCGACGACATGGTCGCCGAGGTCGAACGCGATCGCGCACCGGGTGAGGACCTGCATTATGTCAGCGCCAATACCCATGTTCTCTCCGCCGTCGTGCGCGGCGTTTATGACGCGCCCCTGGCCGAAATTGTTGAAGACCGCATCTGGGGCCCGATCGGTATGACGTCGGACGCCAACTGGAACCAGAATGTGCCCGGCGAGAACGGCCAGGCGATCGGCTATTGCTGTCTCAATGCGACCCTTGAGGATTACGCCCGCTTTGGTCAGTTCTACCTGCAGGACGGCATCTGGAATGGCGAACGCCTGGTCCCGGAAGGCTGGGTCGACATGGCAACCCGCCCGAATGCGGACTTCCAGGAGCCGGACTATGCCGAAGCGCCCTATCCGATGCGTGGCTATGGCCTGCACTTCTGGGTGCCGGAAAACTATGACGGCGAATACTTCATGGCCGGCGTCTATGGCCAGTATGTCTGGGTCGACACGCGTCGGAACATCGTCATCGCCCGCACTGCGGCCGACCCGCAATGGGGCGCGCGCACGCCGGAATCGCTGGCGGCCATGCGGGCGCTTGCGGCGCATTACGGTGACCCGCTCGCCAGTGAAGCCGCCGTTCTCGAAGAGCGTATGAGCGAAACCGAAGACGAAGCAGAAGCCGGGGATGCAGGCGATGAGTGAGACCGAATTCGACTATATCATCTGTGGCGCCGGCTCAGCGGGCTGCACAGTCGCCGAACGCCTGTCGCGCGATCCCTCCGTTTCTGTGTGCGTTCTGGAAGCGGGCGGATCCGACAAGAGCCCCATCATCAAGACCCCGATGCTGTTGCAATTCGCTGTCACCGGTGAAGCGTTCAACTGGGGCTATTGGACCGACCCGCAAAAGCATCTCAATGACCGCAAACTCTTGTGGCCGCGCGGCAAGACGCTCGGCGGATCCTCCTCGATCAATGCCATGCACTATATGCGCGGGGCCAAGGAGAATTACGACGAGTGGGAGCGTGAGTACGGCGCCGAGGGCTGGGGCTGGGACAATGCCCTGCCAGCTTTCAAGGAAGTACAGGGACAACAGCGCGGCCCCTCCGAGCTGCATGGCGCTGAAGGCCCGCTTTCAGTCGAGGACATCACCCCGCTCAACCCGCTCACCGAGGCCTTCTTCAAGGCCGGTGACCAGCTACAGTATCGTCGCAATGACGACTTCAACGGCCATCGCCAGGAAGGGTTCGGCCCCTATCAGGTGACGCAGAAAGACGGCAAGCGCTGCTCCGCGGCCGATGCTTTCCTGCGCCCGGCGCTCGAACGCGACAATTGCTCGGTGACGATCAAGGCGATGGTCCGCCGGATCATTATCGAGGACGGTGCCGCCACCGGCGTCGAGGTCGATATCGACGGCACGCGCGCGGTGCTGACCGCGCGCAAGGAAGTCATTCTTTCTGGCGGCGCTATCAACTCGCCCCAGACCCTGTTGCTGTCCGGCATCGGCCCGGCCAACGAGCTGCGTGAAGCAGGCGTTTCCGTTGAGCATGACCTGCCCGGCGTTGGCAAGAATCTGCAGGACCATCTCGATGTCACGGCCCAGATCTGGACCAAGTCCGACATCTCGATCGGCAACTCCCTGCGCTCCATTCCGCGCCATGTCTACATGATGGGCCGGATGATGCTGATGGGGGACGGCCCGGCCTATGTAAATCCGGTCCAGGGCGGCGCCTTTATCAAGTCGGCCTATGCCGATGATCTGCCGGATCTCCAGCTGGTCTTCATCCCGGCGATTTCCAATCCGCACGGTATCGAAAAGGCCTGGGGCCATGGTGTGACGCTGCATGTGTGCCAGCTCTACCCGAAGAGCCGCGGCGAGATCCGTCTGAAGACAACAGATCCCAACGATCATCCGCTGATCCAGCCGAATTATCTCGAAGACCCGTTCGATACCGATGTCATGACGGACGGGCTGGCCAAGGTGCGCGAAATCCTTGCCGCGCCCGCCTTTGATTTCGACCGCAAAGCAGAGCGTTACCCGGAACCGGAAATCACCACCCGCTCACAGCTTGAAGATGATGTACGCGCCCGGGCGGAAACGCTGTATCATCCGACCTCGACTTGCGCGATGGGATCGGGCGAGCTGGCCGTCACTGACAGCCGCTGCCGGGTCAAGGGTATCGATAAGCTGCGCGTCATCGACGCCTCGGTCATGCCGCGCCTGGTAGGCGGCAACACCAATGCGCCCACCATCATGATCGCCACGCGCGCCGCGGCGATGATTGCCGAAGACAACGCCTGAGGAGGCAGCCAATGAGCGAAGCTGAAGCCAAACAGATCGAACGCATGAAATCGATCCTGGCGGCCCAGAAAGCCGCCTTCCGGGCCGAACGTCACCGGCCTTTGGACAAGCGCAAGCAGGATCTCGACAAGATCGCCGATCTCTGCCGCAAGAACGCCGATGCCATCACCGATGCGATCAGCCAGGATTTCGGCAATCGCGCCCGCATCGAAACGGCGATCGCCGAGCTGGCGTTCGTCATTCAGGATGCGGCCCATATAAAGAAGCACCTGAACAAGTGGGCCAAGCCGAAACGCGTCGGCGTGCCGCTGACCTTGATGCCGGGCAAAGCGGTCATCCGCCGCGAGCCGATCGGTGTGGCGGGTATTATCTCGCCGTGGAATTATCCGTTCCAGCTCGCCATGGCACCGCTTGCCGCAGCGCTTGGAGCCGGCTGCCGGGCGATTATCAAACCGTCCGAATATACCCCGGCCACGGCTGAGATCATGAAGCGCCTGATCTCAGAGAATTTCGAGGAAGACCATGTCAGCGTCGTCACCGGCGGACCGGCCGTGGGCGAGGCTTTCACCAAGCTTAAATGGGACCACCTCTTCTACACCGGATCGACCCAGGTCGGACGCCTCGTCGCCCTTGCGGCCGCAGACAATCTGGTTCCTGTGACCCTCGAACTTGGCGGCAAATCCCCGGCCATCGTCGCGCCGGACTATCCGACCGAACAGGCCGCCAAATCGATCGGCTGGGGCAAGCTGTTCAATGCGGGACAGACCTGCGTGGCGCCCGATTATGTTCTGGCGCCGAACGGGCGGGAGCGGGAGATTGGCCAGGCGATTATCGATGTGGCCCAGCACCAATTCCCCGAGGCCGCATCTGACGACGCCTATACGTCCATCGTTTCCGACCGTCATTACGAGCGGCTCAATGCGATGATCGAGGAAGCCCGTGCCGCTGGCATCGAAGTCCTGCAACCGGATCATGACAGTCAGGCCGCCCAGGCCGCGCGCAAGATCCCGCCGACCGTGGTCATCGACCCGCCGGAGGACAGCGCCATGATGACCGAGGAAATCTTCGGCCCGATCCTGCCGATCAAGGGCTATGCGGAAGTCGATGGGGCCATCGACTTCGTCAATGACCGCGAACGCCCTCTGGCGCTCTACGTCTATTCAACCGACAAGGCGCAGGCTGAACGCGTACTCGACGAGACCATCTCCGGCGGAGCCGGGGTCAATATCAACCTGATGCACCTGTCCGTGCCGGATCTGCCATTTGGCGGGGTCGGCGCTTCCGGTCAGGGGGCCTATCACGGCGAGACCGGTTTCAAGGCCTTCACCCACGAGCGCTCGGTCCTGTCGACCGGCAAATGGCACCCCTCCCGCCTACTCGCCCCGCCCTACGGCAAGTTCGCCGAGCGCGTGGCCCAGCGGCAAATGAAATAGGTCAAAGATGAGCGGACCACTTTCGGGCCAGCGCGCCCTGATCACCGGCTCCAGTCATGGGGTCGGACGGGCGGCGGCTTTCCTGTTCGCCCAGCAGGGTGCGGAGGTCATCCTGCACGGCAATCAGAACATGGCGGATGCTGATGCAGCCGTGCAGGACATCGGCCCCCGGGCCCTTGGGGCCGTGCAAGCGGACCTGATGATGCCCGGTGCCGGGCGCGAGCTTTACACGCGCGCCGCAGAACTGGCGGGCGGCCGTATTGATGTCGTCGTCAATAATGCCGGCATCCACTGGGAAACCCCGATCGATGCCACGGACGAAACCTGGGAAGCCAACTGGGCCGGGCTGCTGCAGGTCAATGTCATGGCGGTCGCGGATATCTGCCGTGCAGCCCTGCCCGACATGATCGACAATGGCGGCGGGTCCTTCATCAATATCGCCAGCCGGGCCGGCTATCGCGGTGAGGACAAGGACCATATGGCCTATGCCGCCTCCAAAGGCGCCGTGCTCTCGCTGACCAAGACCATTGCCCGGCAATGGGGCGGCAAGGGCGTGTACGCCTATGCCCTCGCCCCGGGCTGGATCAATACCCGAATGGCGCCTCAGAATGCCGCCGGTATTGCCGCCGCAGCAAACGAGATCCCGATCGGTCGCATGGCCGAGCCCGAGGAGATCGCGGCCATGTGCGCCTTCCTCGCGTCCGGCGCCTGCGCCAGCGCGACAGGCTCCTGTATCGACATCAATGGTGCGAGTTACGTTCGCTAGTCATCCACCGCTTGTGACGCCTCGGCATCAGAGCGCCCTAGCGCCCATCTCGCTCCATGCGCGCCGCCAAGAAGTCGCCCCCGACGACGACTAATACCAGAACCAGGCTGACCCAGTTACGGCCGCCGCCCTCATCGCTGATCCAGCCGAAATCGATGGCCAGACGTGTACCGAGGGCCGAGGCCAGCAAGGCACCGCCGCCGACCATGGAGGCCCGAATGGCGGCCGTCGACTTGGTGGGCCGGTTCCGCCCGGCCCAGCCAAACAGTATCCACCCCGCGACGGGCAGGAAGCCAAGCGCTAGCAGCGCAACCCACCAGCTCGCCGGGTCGGCGATGATGACGGCGATCGACAATACGGCGACGACAAGGGCAACCGCCGTAACAATGGGCGAACCGGGTTTCACGTCTACTCGGCCGCCTCAAGCACGTCCTGGCCCGCGCGATACAGCCCGCCTGGCCGCGCACCGGTCAGCTCCCCATCGGCCATCACGACCTCCCCCTTAACAAGGGTTGCGGTATAGCCCGTCGCGCCCTGTAGCAGGCGCTGACCTCCGGCCGGCAGGTCCTGTTTCATGTAGGGCGGCTCGAGTTGAAGGGTCTTGAGATCGATGACGTTGAGGTCCGCCCGCAGGCCCTCGCGGATATAGCCCCGGTCCCGCATGCCGAGATAATCGGCCTGGGCGCCGGTCAGCATCCGGATGACGCGCGGCAGGTCGAGCTTGCGACCGCGTTCGCGATCGCGGGTCCAGTGGGTGATCATGTAAGTCGGCATGGAGGCATCGCAGACCGTACCGACATGGGCGCCACCATCAGACAGGCCGTAAAGCGCCTGCGGATGCTCCATCATCTTGAGGACATTGTCGTAATTGAGCTCGGTATAATTATAGAGCGGCAGGTAGATCAGCTCCTGGCCATCGCGCTCCAGCAGCGTGTCGTATATCATCTCATAGATCGATACGCCCTTGGCCCGCGCCTTGGCCGCCAGCGAGTTTTCCGGCGGCTGCTCATAATCCGGCGGGTTGCCGAGCTGAAAGAATTTCTCCGCGACGAACTCGATATGCTCGAGCAGGAGATCTGCCAGAGGCGGCACCGAGGAGCCCGGTCCGGACACCTTGTCGGTTTTCTCTGACAGGATCTGCGCCTTGAATTCCGGCGTCTTCATCTTGGCCACACGCTTTGCCAGAGGCAGATCGGCGATGGTCTTGTAGCTGGGATAGCCCATGAAGGGATGGAAAGTGCAATTGAAGCCGAGGAAAACCCCGATCGCCCGCGGGGCGACCTGCATGCGGGCATCAACACCCTCTTTCTTCAGCGTCTCGGAGAGCTGGGTCAGCTTGACCCATTGGTCCGGCGCAAAATCGCGCTGCATCAGCGAGAAGGAAAACGGCCGGCCAGAGGCTTTGGCGTAGTCGGCCACGATCTGCCACTCCTCGTCAAAATCCTGCTCGCCGCGCTCAAGATTGAAATCGCTGACCGCCTGGACAACGCCGAAATCAAGCCCCTCGAACGCCTTGGCAATACCGGTCAGCTCGTCCCGCGTGGCTTCGGAGGACGGGGTCCAGTCGCCATCGGCCGTCTTGTGGACATCGGAGCGGCCCGTCGCAAACCCGATCGCGCCCGCCTGCAACGCTTCGCGTGTCAGGCGTCGCATCTCGGCGATGTCATCATCGTTGGCCGGCTCGGAAAACACGGCCCGGTCGCCCATGACATAGACCCGTAGCGGGTCGTGCGGCACCATGGCCGCGATATCGATCGTGCGCGGCATTTTCGCCAGCGCGTCAAGATAATCCGGGAAGCTCTCCCAGTCCCAGGTCAGCCCCTCGTAAAGCGCTGTACCGGGGATATCCTCAACACCTTCCATCAACTTGATCAGCTTGTCGTGGTCCGCTTCACGCACGGGTGCAAACCCGACCCCGCAATTGCCCATCACGGCGGTCGTGACGCCGTGGTCGATCGACGGGCGCAGCTCGTCATCCCAGCTGGCCTGGCCATCATAATGGGTATGAATGTCGATAAAGCCGGGCGTCACGATCTGGCCCTTGGCGTCAATTTCGCGCTCGGCGAGGCCAAGACCGGTCCCGATCTGGACAATCACACCGTCGCGGATGGCGATATCCGCCTCCACCGGCGCTTCGCCATCGCCGCGATGAACCATCCCGCCCCGGATCACGATATCGAACATGTCAAACCTCCCGGCTTTTCCCGATTATGTTTTTTGATTGTGCCCAATCATAGCTGCGGAACAAGGCGACAACGACGAAACCGGCTGCGATATGCCAGATACTCCACAGGCCGGTGACGGCGACTGCCCCGCCAACGCCGTCAAACTGGGACAAGAGGATCAGCAGACCCAGCCCGGCGTTCTGGATGCCGACCTCGAAGGTCAAGGACCGCCGCCGCGCCATCGACATGCCGAAGACCCAGGCCGTCAGCCCCCCCATGGCAAAGGCGAGACCATTATGCATCAGCACGACGGGGAACAGACCATGATCGGTCGCGAACAGAACATCGCGATTGGTGTAACCGCCCACCAGGATCAGGCCGAAAAGGATGGCCAGTGCCACCGGCGACAGCGCCGTACGCAAGCGAGCCGCCAGCTCCGGCTTCTTTTCAGACATCAACATCCCCATCGCCAAGGGGAAAGCCAGCAGCGCCACCGTCTGGGTAATGAAGGGCCAGGGAGAAATATCCAGCGTCCCGACCAGCGCATTCGTCGGTGCATAGAGCGCCGACCAGAACAGGATTGAAACGGGCGTGATCAGTGCTGCAGAAACACTGGAAATAGCCGTCAGCGAGACCGAATAGGCCGTGTCCCCCCGTCCGAACATGGTCAGGGCATTGGACACATTGCCACCGGGACAACAGGCCACCACGATCATGCCAAGCGCCACGCTGGGCACGGGTCCGAGCAGGTAGATCAGCCCCAGGGTCAGCAGCGGCAGGCCCAGGATCTGGGCAATCGCACCGATGATCACGGGTCGCGGCTCGGATTTGAGTGCCTTGAAGTCGGCAATCTTCAAACCCAGCGCGACGGTGAACATCATCACCACAAGGCTGGCCGACATGGCCAAGCGAAAACCGCCGCTTAACTCGACATACAACGCGTCTGCGCCGGTTGGTTCCATGCGTCACTTTCCTCCCCGAAAACGACCGGTAAACCTTATTTCAAATTGCGCCGTTTCGCAGCGCAACACATTTGGTACTAGGATAAAATCATTTTTGGGTCGCCAAACCGCTCAGACTCTGTATCTTATGCGACACGGTTTTGACAGCAGTCCGCTGACTGTCGAAATCCTTTCGTGCGGGAAAGGATGCTGAAGCGGGGAATCTCAGTGATTCCACGACGCGGCACCTGTTTGTCTTTTGGAACGGCGTATCTACGCATTAGTCTTTGGGGGACTAAGTATGGGTCGGAAACGTTTCGACGAAATGCCCTGCGCGATTGCCCAGACGCTGAATCAGGTCGGCGACTGGTGGACCTTGCTGATTGTACGGGATGCCATGAAAGGCGCCCGTCGCTTCAGTGATTTTCACGAGAGCACAGGCATTGCCAAAAATATCCTGACCGACCGGCTCAACAAGCTGGTCGAAAACGGAATCATGACTCGAGAAGAAGTCGGTGTGCGCGGTCAGCGACAGGAATATGTCCTGACCGATCGCGGCGAAGCCCTCTTCCCGATCCTGATTGCCATGCAGCAATGGGGTGACCAGTGGATTTACGGCCGCGAAAAGCAGCCGGTTGTCCTCTATGACACCCGCAATGGCGAAGAACTCACTCCGGTGAGCGTCGCCAATGAAAGCGGGGACGAGGTGACACATCACTTCGTTGGCACGCGCGACCAGGCCGATACGGCCGCGGACGGCGATAGCGTCTCGCAAGCTGGCTAGGCTCCTCGCCGCGGTCCGGACGGAAACGTCTATGGGTGGACATCCAGTCCGGCCGCGGCGTGCTCGCTCGTGAGCACCTGATCTCGACACAGATGGGTCGATCCCATTCCCCTGACCGCTCGCGCCTCAGGGGAAATTTGATTGCGGGCTACATTGAGCTCGCGAATTCAATTGGCTAACATCATCCCCGGCGCACGGGCGGATCGCATCGCGGCTCGCTCCAATGACACAGCAATCAACGCCATTTGAAATGGGGAGATAACGATGATTCTTACAGCCATGCTGGCCGCTACGGCCCTGCAGATGGACGCACTCCTGGAAAACGGTCTGCAGATCACAACGCCGAGCGTCACCTACACCACCTTCTTCAATGCCGACGGCACCTACACCACCGATGTCGGTATCGAAGGCACGTGGGAAGTCCGCGGTGAGGAGATCTGCGTCGTGCGCTCGACGGGCGAAAGCGGCTGCGCACCGCTTATGGCCGACGCGGCAGTGGGCGACACCTGGGAGGGCGAGAACGCTGCCACAGGTGAGACGGTGACCTACACCATTGTTCCGCGCGGCTAGACAAACGGCATCGTAAAAAAGACGCCGGCGGTGCCCTTCACCGCCGGCGTTTTCTTTTGTCTCTGGCACAGGGCTATTCGCCGAAGGAGCCCGCCGGTCCCGGGAAGACGACCGGCGTTTCCGACCCATCATGCGCGACAGCCGAAACACCGAAATAATAGTTATCAATCACGATGTTCTCGACCACATACTCGCCCGTCACACCGACGAAACGGCTATGGGTCCATTGTGGTGCATCGGTCAGGCGCCAATAGACGCGGTACCCGGCGAGATTCTCTGCCGCCTCGCCCTCCGGCACGGTCCAGCGCAGCGTGGTGTCCGGCGAAACGGCACCCTCCACCTCGACATTGGCGGGGAATGGCGGTGCGCCGGCGATCTGGGCCAGGACCGCGACGTTGAGCGAGGTCAGCTTGGCCGCATGGTCAAAGTCCACGCCGTCAATCGTGTCCCCGAACTCCCGACCGGTCTCATCGGTCCGCAAGTCCTGATGCTGGCGGTCGTAATGCTCATGCGTCTCCATGATGCGGACACCCGGGATGCCGACATCATTGAACGGACGGTGATGGCCGCCGCGGCGGAACCGGTCGAGACGGTAGACCATCATGACATCAAGATTGGGAATGTACTGATCCGCGGTCCGGTCCACGAAACGCGCCAGATTGCGTGACGGGCTATCGACCTCGCCGCCGGTGAAGCGCCGCAGGCGGGCCTCCTGGGCGGTTTCATTGGCCCGCGTGCCTTCGGAGAAGACCCGGGCCGTCGTGTTGTTGATGACGCCGTCAATGCCTTCGATATTGCCGATCATGTCGTTATTGAGCACGGCCTTGATCCGCCAGCCATTTTCCAGCGCGTGATCCGCCACGATCTGGCCGCCGAAAAGCCCCTGCTCCTCACCCGAAAGCCCCGCATAGATGATGGATCCGGCGAACTCGTGCTGGCTGAGCACGCGCGCGGCCTCGATCGTGCCGGCCATGCCAGAAGCGTTGTCATTGGCACCCGGGCTGTCATCAGTGAAGTTGAGCGGGTCGGTAACGCGGCTATCGATATCGCCGGACATCATGACATAGCGATCCGGATCCAGCGTGCCGCGCTGAATGGCCACCACGGACACGACATCGGTCGGGTCTGGAATACGGGTCTGCCCGAAAACCTCACCGGTGATGTACATGACCTCAAGACAGCCGCCGCAATCGGCGGAGATGCGCTCGAACTCCTCATAGATCCAGCGCGTTGCGGCCCCGACACCCCGGGTGTCACTTTCCGTGTCCGACAGGGTGTGCCGGGTCCCGAACCCGGCCAGGGCGCGAATATCCGTCTCGATCCGGTCGGCAGAGACCGCAGCGACATAGTCATGCACCTGCAGCACTTCGGATGGCGGCGCATAGCGCCCCTCCTGAGCTTCAGATCCGCAAGCGGCCAGGACCAGGGCCAGCCCGGTGATTCCGATTCGCGTCATCTCATCCTCCCCAGATCGCGATACTGGTCGTCAATGTTTCACGATTGGGAAGCGGGTCAAGCAAGCGGCCCGGCTGAACACAGGAGGCCAAGCGCTCTTCGATGAACGCTAATCGGCGTTTTCCCCAGACAAAATTCCCCCCACAGTTGAATTTTGCCGCAAACGCAGTGATAACAGTGTCAGGGATTCGTTCCGTTCACGGACGGCTCCCTCACCCTGCACCGCGCTGCACCATCCCACACCCTCGCAACGCGGAAGCCTAAAGGGCTGGAGCACCCCCTCCAGCCCTTTTCTTCTTCGAACAAGCTATAATCGGCCTCGATACCGCAGGGTTTTCCACACCCTGTTTGGTTTCTCCCTTGTGAATTGCGCCCCTTGGGTGCAACCGTCAGCCCAGTTGAACCTCGGGGAGGAATTTTGATGGGCTTTTTCGACGCGATTAAAAGCGGCTTCAGCAATTATGTGAATTTCCAGGGCCGCGCTCGGCGTAGCGAGTACTGGTTCTGGGTCTTGTTCACGATCTTGGGCGGGCTTGTACTCGGCTTCATCGACGGCCTTATGGGCGCTGAGGTCTTCGGCCTTCTGGGCGGGCTCTTCCTGCTCGCGACCTTCATTCCGAGCCTCGCCGTTGCCATTCGCCGCCTGCACGACAGCGGCAAGAGCGGCTGGTGGCTGTTGATCTCTCTCATTCCGCTGGTCGGCACCATCGTACTGATCATCTTCTATGTCAGCGACAGCCAGCCGGGCAGCAACAAGTACGGGGCTAACCCGAAAGGCGTCGATACCGCGCCGGCTGAAGGCTAGTCTAACAACCGAACACACAAACAAAAAGGGCGGCCCATCGGCCGCCCTTTCTCGTTTCCGGTCGACAATGCTCTAAGGCGTGAGCACGACCTTGCCCATCGCCTTGCGACCGGAGAGTTGCCCGAAGGCTTCGAGGAACTCCTCGAGCTTGTAGGCTCCGGCAACGCGCGGCTTGATCTTTCCGGCTTCGTAGAAGTCGAACAGCTCTTTCATATTGCCGAAATGCCCCTTGGGATCGCGCATGGCCCAAGCGCCCCAGAACACACCGACAGCCGATGCGCCTTTGAGCAGCGGCAGGTTGAGCGGCAGTTTGGGGATCGGGCCGGAGGCAAAGCCAATCACCAGGTGACGGCCTTCCCAGCCGATGGCCCGGAATGCGGCTTCCGCCAGCTCACCCCCGACCGGGTCATAGATCACATCCACGCCCTGGCCGCCGGTCAGTTCCTTGGTGCGGGCCTTGAGGTCCTCGCTGGAGTAGTTGATGCCCTCATCCGCCCCATGTTCACGCGCCACCGCCAGTTTTTCGTCGCTCGAGGCGGCCGCGATCACCTTGGCGCCCATGGCCTTGGCGAGCTCGACCGTCGCGAGACCAACACCGCCGGCAGCGCCAAGCACGAGCACGCTTTCGCCGGGCTGCAGCTTGGCACGTTGCTTCAGGGCATAATAGGACGTCGCATAGACCACCGTCAGACCCGCGGCTTCCTCAAACGACATCGCGTCCGGGATCTTGATCGCGGCCATGGCCGGCGTCGCGACTTTTTCGGCAAATGCCCCGGTCAGCCCGTTAAAGCAGACACGGTCGCCGACCTTGAGGTTCTCCACCCCGTCCGCCACCTCGGTGACGATACCGGCGCCCTCGCCGCCCGGCACGAAAGGCGTCGGCGGCTTGAACTGGTATTCGCCCCGCACGCAGAGCAGATCCGGGAAGTTGAGCCCGGCCGCCTTGACGTCGACCAGGACATGACCGTCCGGCAGGACCGGATCATCGATGTCCTCGACCTTCATCTGGTCTTCCGGACCGAACTCGCGGCAATAAAGCGCTTTCATGGAACTCCCCCGCACTATGCGACTTCGAACAGGCCAGCAGCGCCCATTCCGCCGCCGACACACATGGTGGCGACAACGTATTTGGCTCCACGGCGCTTGCCCTCGATCAGGGCATGGCCAACCATGCGGGCCCCCGACATGCCATAGGGGTGGCCAATGGAGATCGCGCCGCCATTGACGTTGAGACGCTCATTGGGGATACCAAGCTTGTCGCGGCAGTAGAGAACCTGGACGGCGAAGGCTTCGTTGAGCTCCCACAGATCGATATCGTCCATGGTCAGGCCATTTGCCTTCAGCAGCTTCGGCACGGCATGGATCGGCCCGATGCCCATTTCATCCGGGTCGAGGCCGGCTACGGCAATGCCGCGGTAAATACCCAGCGGGTTGAGCCCGCGGCGTTCGGCTTCCTTGGCTTCCATCAGCACGGAGGCCGAGGCCCCGTCAGAGAGCTGGGACGCATTGCCCGCGGTGATAAATTTGCCTTCCTTGATGACCTGGCCATTGGCGAAAACCGGCTTCAGACCGGACAAGGCCTCGGCCGACGTACCCGGGCGGTTGCCCTCATCCTTTTCCAGCGTCACGGCGATATCGGAGACTTCTTTCGTCTCCTTGTTCATGAACTTCATGGTCGAGGGCAGCGGCACGATTTCATCATCGAACTTGCCGGCCTGCTGGGCCTCATGCGTACGCGTCTGCGACTGCGCGGCATACTCGTCCTGAGCTTCACGGCTGACGCCATAACGATCGGCCACGATCTCGGCGGTTTCAAGCATGGTCATATAGAGCGCCGGCTGGTTTTCCACGATCCACGGATCGGTGTCGCGATAGGTGCGGGTCTTTTCGGTCTGCACCAGGGAGATGCTTTCCAGGCCGCCGCCGACCGTCACCGTCATGCCATCTGCAATGATCTGCTTGGCTGCCGTAGCGATGGCCATCATGCCGGAAGCACACTGCCGGTCCATAGACATGCCGGAAACAGACGTCGGCAGGCCTGCGCGGATCGCGCAATTCCGCCCGGGATTCCGGCCGGTCGTGCCCATCTGCATGGCACACCCCATGACGACATCATCGATCTCGGCCGGATCAACACCGGAGCGCTCGACCGCATTGCGGATCGCGTGGCCGCCCAGTTCCGGGCCGGACGTGTCATTGAATGCGCCCCGATAGGCTTTGCCGATCGGTGTACGCGCCGTGGATACGATGACTGCTTCACGCATGGTCTTCCTCCCTTTGATCTAAGGCTTCGGAGCCTTGGTTCGATAACTGACCATCTGCTGGGTCGTGGCCATGAGCCGGCCATCCCGGCTCCAGATTGTTGCATGTTGGTCGTTGAACCCGCGGCCGCCGCGGGCCCCGGTCGCTTCAACGAGAAGATAGTCCGTACCTACCGCCTCATAATCATCCGGCGTGGCATGGAGATAGACCGTCATGGAAACGGTCGCGATCAGGTCCGGCTTGCCGGTTTTGAAAAACAGCCGGGGCGTCGGTGTGTCCGCCAGCGCTACAAGGCTGACCGGGTCAAGCGGGCGATCCGGATCCAGCCGCACCCAGGCCAGGGATTTGGTTGTGCCGTCACCGCCCTGGAACGGATTGTTCGCGGCACCGCGCATCTCCACCGGCTTGGTCCAGGCCATTGGCAAAGGGAAGCGCTCGCAATCTTCCGGCTCCGGCGCCTCCGGGCGATTCCCCTCGACCCAGGCCAGGGTCTCACGCCGCCGGGACATGATCCCGAGGGCACAATTGGCCGGGGTCTCGCTGCCGCCGGGGACAAGATCCGCCGTCCAGAACTGGGTATTGCGGCCCTGGCGCTTGCACTCCAGGTCAATCGTGATCGGGCCTTCGCTGGCCCCGGCCAGGAAATCGGTCGTGAGCGTGGTCAACTCCATGTCGGGGCCTGCCGCCTCGATCATGGACTTGGCCAAGATGGCCGCACTCCAGCCGCCATAGGGCCCGATCATATTCTTGAAGCCGGCATGGGCGGCCCCGCCGAAACGCAGCCCGTCCTCACCTATGGGCTCAAGCGCCGTGGCTTCGTCGAACAGATGCATCAGCCCAGGCTAACGCCGAGATGGGCTGCCGCCTTGGACAGGAACTTGATCGACTGCTCACCGCCCTGGGCGAACTCTTTCTGCCCATCAGTCGCGGTGATGGCATCGATATTGGCCGCTACTCCTTCCGGCGTCTGCTCTTCCGGCGGCAGATAAATGCCATCGGTTTCATAGATCTTGGTCGCGGCAAACCCGCCTGCCCCGGCGCACAGCACCAGGCGCGACGGCGCATCCTCGCTGACCAGATAAGCCAGGCCCGCAGACACGGCTTCCGGCTTGAGCAATTCCAGGGCCGGCGGCGGCAGGAGATCCTCGGTCATGCGCGTCGCCGCAACCGGGGCCAGCGCGTTGACGCGGATATTGTACTTGGCACCTTCCAGGTGCAGCACATTCATGAAACCGACGAGGCCCATCTTGGCGGCGCCGTAATTGGACTGGCCGAAATTGCCGTAAATGCCCGAAGACGACGCGGTCATGGCGATCCGGCCATAGCCGGCTTCACGCATCGGTTCCCAGACGGCCTTGGTGCAGACAGCCGAACCCATGACATGGACGTCGAGCACGGCCTGGAAGTCTTCCACCGTCATTTTGGCAAAGCTTTTGTCGCGCAGAATGCCGGCATTGTTGACCAGAATATCGACCTTGCCCCATTTCGCCATGGCCTGATCGACCATGTCCTGGACCTCGTCGGCCTTGGTGACATTGGCGCGGTGCGAGATCGCCTCGCCGCCCGCATCGCGGATTTCCTGCGCCACATCTTCAGCCGCCGAACCGCTGCCGGACCCATCCATGGATCCGCCCAGATCATTGACCACGAGCTTGGCCCCGCGAGCCGCCAGCAAATGAGCGTGAGCACGACCCAGGCCGTGGCCCGCGCCGGTGACGATGGCCACGCGGCCGTCAAAACGAATTTCGGTCATCTTGGTCTCTTGTCTGTCTTACTTGCCGAGGATCTGCAGGGTCAGCCAGTGGCCGATCAAGGCCGGCTTGTCCTCGCCCTCGATTTCAACGGTGACGCCATAGCGCAGCATCCACTGGCCCGGCTGACGCTCGGTTGCATCTTCCAGCACGAAGCGGCCCCGCACCTTCTTGCCGGCCCGGACGGGCTGCAGGAAACGGATCTTGTCGAAGCCGTAATTGATGCCCATCGCAATACCCTCGAGCGAGAAGCCCAGATCCATCGCCATCGGCGACAGCAGCGACAGGGAGAGGAAGCCGTGGGCGATCGTGCCGCCGAACGGCGTTTCCTTCGCCGCCCGCTCCGGATCGATATGGATGAATTGCGGGTCCTCGGTGACGTCGGCAAAAACGTCGATGCGCTTCTGATCGACTTCGATCCAGCGCGATACACCGATTTCCTTGCCGACCAGGTCGGGCAGATCTGCAGGATTGACGCTCGGCATCAGGCTTCAGCCTCCTCAGTCAAAAGCATTTTGCGCAGGCCCGGCTTGTCGACCTTGCCGGTACCACCACGCGGGAGCGGTTCATCGAAACGCCAATAGCGCTCCGGACGCTTGAACTTGGCCAGGTGCGGTTCGAGGAATTCGAGAATCTCCTCGTCGCTCATATCGACACCTTCGCGCAGCAGGATGGCCGCACCGACGCGCTCGCCGAGGCGCTCGTCAGGAATGCCGATCACGCCGGCTTCAACGATATCGGGATGCTTGGCCAGCGCATGCTCGACCTCGAGACAGGAGACATTCTCCCCGCCGCGCAGGATCATGTCCTTGATACGGTCCACGATGAAGAGGAAACCGTCTTCGTCCAGATAGCCGATATCGCCGGTCTTGAACCAGCCATCCTCGGTCAGCACGGCTGCTGTCGCTTCCGGCTGGTTGAGATAGCCGCGGAACAGGACGGGACCCTTGATCCAGACTTCTCCGGGTTCGCCGACCGCCGCATCACTCCCGTCGTCCTTGACCGTCTTGATGTCGGTCACGGCCGGTGTCGCGCGGCCACATGAGCCCGGACGCGCCTGGTAGTCATGCATGGAGACATAAGCGCCGATGGCGTTGGTCTCTGTCAGGCCATAACCCGACGAGGCCCAGGCCTGCGGGAAGTTCTCGTTGAGCTTGTCGACATGGGCCGGCGGACGCTTGGCGCCACCCGCCGAGATATCCTTCATGCTCTCCAGCGAGGTGCCGCGGCGCTCCGCTTCCAGCGTGATTTCGTGGGACATGGTCGGCACACCGACCACATTGGTGATCTCCTCCGCCTCGATGAGGTCAACGGCGTCGCCGGCGTCCCATTTGCGCATCAGCACCATTTTCCGCCCGGTGACGAAGGACATCATCATCACCGCGTGCGAACCGGTACAGTGGAAGAGCGGCACGGCCACCAGGACGGCCGGATTTTCCCCGAACAGGTCCTCGTCATTATTCGCCGCTTTCACGGCTGCACCGACCAGCGCATAGGACAGCACCGTCGAGACCGCACCGCGATGAGTCAGCACCGCGCCCTTGGGCTTACCTGTCGAGCCGGACGTGTAGAAGATGGCGAAATCGCTATCGGTGTCGATCTGCAGCTCCGGCGGCGCCTTGCCGGCGCCCGCCTCGAGGATCTGCTCGAGATGATCATCGACATCGGTGACATCACCGCGGCCCGCGATCAGGGTCAGACCAAGTTTCTCTTTATAGGGGCGGATGCGATCGGCCTGACGGAAACCGGCGATGACGAGCTTGGCGCCGCAATCTTCCAGCGCGTACTCCATCTCTTCACCGGTCCACCAGCCATTCATCGGCACGACGACACCGCCGGCGCAGAGAATGCCGAAGAAGCTGGCGATCCATTCCGGCGAATTGCGCATTGCCAAGGCAATGCGAGTACCGGGCGTGACGCCGTGGCGTTCGATCAAGCCATTGGCGATCGCCACGGCCTTGCCGATCAGCTCGCCATAGGTCCAGCGCTGATCCTCGAACACGATCGCGGTCTTTTCCGCGTGCTCCATGGCGGCGACCAGCAGGAAGCGCAGGTCGGCCGGCGCGCCGGAATAGACGCGGTGGGTGACACCGCGGATCTCTGCCGCGCCGAGTTTGAACATCTCCTCATTCTCGAGGATATGCATGACATAGGGTTCGACCTGAGCCCGTGTCGGGCCTTTCCGCTCAGCGCTCACCTAGCCCTCCAACGCTTCGTTGACATAGCGCTTGAGCTCCTTGCGGCCGATGACCATGCGGTGCACGGCATCCGGGCCATCCGCGAAGCGCAGCGTGCGCAGACCGGCCCACATGCTGGCCAGCGGCGTGTCCTGGGATACGCCGGTACCGCCATGCATCTGCATGGCTTCATCGACGGTATCGAGAGCCACGCGCGGGGCGATGACCTTGATCTGAGAGATCCACGGCGCCGCGGCACGGGCATCGCCCTGATCCATCATCCAGGCCGCTTTCAGGCAAAGCAGGCGCGCCTGTTCAATCGCCATGCGGCGCTCGGCGATGATATCGACATTGGCGCCGAGCTTGGCCAGCGGGCGGCCGAAGGCCTCACGCGTGACCGAGCGGCGGCAGAGCAGCTCGAGAGCGCGCTCGGCCTGGCCAATCGCACGCATGCAGTGGTGGATCCGGCCCGGTCCAAGACGGCCCTGGGAAATCTCGAAACCGCGACCGCGGCCAAGGATGATGCTGTCAGCCGGGATACGCGCATTGGTGAAGCGGATATGCATGTGACCATGCGGCGCGTCATCATGACCAAAGACCGTCATCGGCCGCAGGATCTCGATCCCGTCGGTATTCTTGGCGTCGACGAGGAATTGCGAGTGACGGCCATGGCGGCCGGCGTCTTCACCCTCGGTCTTGGCCATCAGCACGTAGACTTCACAGCGCGGATCACCGGCGCCGGAGGCCCAGTATTTCTCGCCATTGAGCACCCACTCATCACCCTCGAGCACAGCTGAGAAGGAGATATTGGTCGCGTCGGACGAGGCCACATCCGGCTCGGTCATCAAATAGGCCGAGCGGATCTTGCCCTCGAGCAGACCACCGAGCCACCGCTCTTTCTGGGCCGGCGTACCATAGCGCTCGATGACTTCCATATTGCCGGTGTCCGGCGCAGAGCAGTTGAACACTTCCGGCGCCAGGAAGGACCAACCCATTTCCTCGGCCAGATGGGCATATTCCACCGTCGACAGGCCGTAGCCCCGATCGCTGTCGGTGAGCCAGAAATTCCACAGGCCCCGCTCGCGTGCCTTGGCCTTGAGGCCCTCACGGATCTCGTTCTGCCGGTCGGTAAAGGCGAAACGGTCGCCACCCGGGGCCTTGCCGACCTCGTGATGGTATTCGTCTTCCAGCGGCATGATCTCGTCACGCACCATGGTGCGAACCTGATCGATGAGCGGCTTGACGCGCTCCGAAACTCCAAGATCCATGATATCTCCCTCGCGCTTATTGTTTTGTCTCTAATTCACCTTAGACGGGACGCCCTCGCGCGCCCACCATCATACGTCGAAATTTCCGCATACCGCCGATCCAGCGGTCCCGCTCCGTCGCCCGAAGGGCTTCGTATTGAGCAACCTGGGGATGCGGCAAGGCCAGAAAATGCTTGTTTTCGATCGAGGCCAGCAGGGCATCGGCCACGTCGGACGGCTCAACAATGCCGTCGGCGCCGGCAATGCCGCCATCCTCGCTATCGCCGATCATGTCGGTTCGCACCGCTTGCGGGCACACGCACACGACCTGCAAACCCTCATCGCCATGGGTAATGGCCAGGCTCTCGGCAAAGGACACGGCCGCGTGCTTGGTGGCCGTGTAGGACGAGGCGCCGATCTGACCCAGCAGGCCGGCGGCGGAGGCCACGATGGCAAAGACACCGCCGCCACGCGGCTTCATCCGCGGCCAGACCGCGCGCGCCGAGCGCACCGCGCCCATCACATTCACCTCGAAACTGTCTTGCCATTCCTTGTCCGTGGCGCCGGCGGCATCCCAGCTCGGATCATCGGTGCGCAGAATTCCGGCATTGGACACGAAGACACTGACCGGGCCGAGCTGGGCCTCGGCCTGGTCGAGGAATTTTCCAATCTGGGCTTCGTCAGTGACGTCGAGCGTCATGCCCAGAGCGCCGATCTCGGCGGCCGTCTCTTCGGCCCCGTTGAGATCGCCGATCGCCACTTTCGCGCCCTTCGCCTTGAAGGCCTCGGCAATGGCACGCCCGATACCGCGCGCGCCCCCTGTGACGGCTACCACATGGTCTGAATAGTCCATCGCAAGCCCTCCCCGGCTTTGTGGATCAGTATTTACGCAGGCGGGCGAACTTGTCGGTATGGTAGTTGGTGTCGCCAAACAGCGCAGCGGCCACGCGGACACGCTTGATGAAGAAGCCGATATCGTACTCGTCGGTCATGCCGATACCGCCATGCATCTGGATCGCTTCCTGCGCCGCCAGCTGAGCCACAGAGCCCATTTTCGACTTCGCAGCAGAGACCATCATTGCCGCATGATCCGGCGCCAGATCCAGGGTCTGAAGCGTTTTCAGCACGATGGACTTGCCCAGCTCAATCTCGGAATAGAGATGCGCGGCGCGGTGCTGCAGACCCTGATAGGTCCCGATCACCTCACCGAACTGCTTGCGTTCCTTGAGATATTCGACGGTCTGCTCGAGGCATTCCTGGGCCGAGCCCGACATTTCTGCCGACAGCCCGGCGCGGCCCGCATCCAGCACCGCCTCGAGCGGCTTGTAGCCATTATCGACATCACCCAGCACCGCATCGGCATTGAGCTCGACATTCTCCAGCGTCACGCGTGCAGAATTGCGGCTGTCGACCATGGAGGCACGCTCGATGGTCACACCGGCGGCGTCCTGCGGTACCAGGAAGAGGCTGACGCCGTCTTCTTCCGCGTCACCGCCCGCGGTCCGGGCCGAAACGATCAGCATGTCAGCGATGTGACCGTCGGCGACAAAGCTCTTCTTGCCATTCAGCTTGAAGCCGTTGCCGGAGCGCTCGGCGCGCGTCTCGACATGAGCCGGAGCGTGCTTGCGGCCTTCATCAACGGCCAGAGCGGTAATCGCCTCACCGCCCGCAATACGCGGCAACCATTCGCCCTTCTGGGCCTCCGAGCCGAAACGGGTCAGCGCCGTGGCGCCCATAACGGCGGTCGACAGGAAGGGTGACGCCGTCAGCGTCCGGCCCATTTCCTCGGCGATAACGCCGGCGGCGACATGGCCCATTTCCACACCGCCATGAGCTTCGGGTACCAGCACGCTGGTCCAGCCCATCTCGGCCATCGCCTTCCAGGTGTCACGGTCGAACCCGTCGGCGCTCTCTGTATCGCGCAGCTTGCGCAACTGACTTACCGGTGCGCTGTCGGCCAGAAATCCCTTGGCCGCGTCTTTCAGCATGCCGGCTTCTTCGCTCAATACCATTGCCATGGTGAAACTCTCCCCGGGTGCCTTATGCGGTCGGCAAATTCAAAATGCGCTTGGAAATGATGTTAAGCTGAACCTCGGAGGTTCCGCCCTCGATGGAGTTGGCCTTGGTCCGCAGCCAATGACGGGCAACGTCATTGTCCTGGTCCCACTCCAGCCCGTCATGGCCGGAACTATCCATCATCAGTTCGAAGCGGCGCTTGTTCAGCTCGGTGCCATAGTATTTCAGCATCGAGGAATTGGCTCCGACGCCCTGACCGGACTTGGCCTCGTCGGTCACGCGCTCCATGGTCGCCATGAAAGCGAGCCCGTCGATTTCGGCGCGCGCCACATCGGTGCGCAGGACCGGGTCGACCAGCTGGCCCGCATCGTTGAGACCGAGCTGCTGAACCGCGATATCACCCATCGGACGCATGGCGCCCGTACCGGTTCCGCCAATCATCTCACGCTCGTGGGTGAGCAGGTATTTGGCGATGGTCCAGCCTTTGTTCTTCTCGCCGACGAGATTGTATTTCTCGCAGCGCGCATCATCGAAGAAGGTCTCGCAGAAGGGAGACTTGCCCGAGATCAGCTTGATTGGCTTGGTGGTGACGCCCGGCTGGTCCATGTCGACGAGGACAAAGCTGATGCCTTCATGCTTGGGCGCATCGAAATCGGTCCGCACCAGTACGAAAATCCAGTCCGCTTCATCCGCGTAGGACGTCCAGACTTTCTGACCATTGATCAGATAGTGATCGCCCTGGTCCTCGCACTTGGTCATCAGCGAGGCGAGATCGGAACCCGCATTGGGTTCGGAATAGCCCTGCGCCCAGCGGATTTCACCACGGGCGATCTTGGGCAGGTGTTCTTTCTTCTGCTCTTCATTGCCGAATTTGAGCAAGGCCGGCCCAAGCATCCAGATGCCAAAGGACATCAGCGGTGCACGCGCCTTGATGGCCTTCATCTCGTCGCGCAGGACCTTGGCTTCTTCCTTGGACAGCCCGCCACCGCCGTACTCGACCGGCCATTCCGGGACCGTCCAGCCCTTGGACGCCATGCGTTCCAGCCAGACTTTCTGGGCTTCGCTCTGGAAGGTCCACTTCCGGCCACCCCAGCAAGCATCGCCCTCACCCGTCATGGGCTTGCGCATTTCCGGCGGGCAATTCTCTTCCAGCCAGGCGCGCGTTTCCGCGCGGAAGGTCTCAAGGTCCGACATAGATCTCCCCTTTATCGGCTCAGATGACGTTTACGCACACGTCAACTTAGCACCCATAGCTCTTCCGGCCAGTGGGACGCTGCAGGCAAAACGCGCCTCAGGCGAATTGAGGCGCGATTTCTAGGTTTTTGGCAAGCCCCAGACGCCGCAGAACGAGCAAAAACGTCCCGTTGTAATCAACGACGCGGTTCCAGAAGCCATTCTTCGGCAAATGCAGCGCGCTGCGCGGATGATCATGGTGATGATCGTGCAGGGCCTCGCCGCCGGTCAGGAGCGCCAACACATAGTCGACCCAGAGCGGCGTTTTCATGTGCCCGAAGACATTCACGCCGAGCGTGGTGGCGTGGAACTGGATGGCACGACCAATAATGACGCTGGCGTGTAGCAGAGCCGTGAGGATCAGCGAGCCACCGGACAGAGCGACGATCGCGTAGATCACAGCCGGCACGGCAAAGTGCAGGATCAGCGAGAGGGTGATGTGGAACTTGTCGCCAAAGAGGACGACCTTGTTTTCCTTCAGCCACATCGGCATCGGGCGCTCCAGGTCTTTCTCGTCGCGCCAGAGAATCCAGCCGACCCAGGCCCAGCGCTTGCTTTCAAACGGGTTGTGCGGATCGCCCGGCTTATCGGCGAAGCGATGATGCTGGGAATGATAATTCACCCAGTCTCGCAACGAGCCCTGCATCGCCAGAATGCAGTTGAACATGGCGAAAACCTGGGCCGGCCATTTGATCTCGCCCGCACGGTGCTGCCAGATCCGGTGCAGCGGACCGATACCCATATTGCACATGAAAATGGTGAAGGCCGTGACAGCCAGAGCCAGCGGCGCATACCACCAGTGCAGGGTCAGCCCTTGCAGCGCCAGACCCAGCACGATCATCGTGACCAGCAGGGCCAGCCCCAATGCCGGATAGATGAAGGCCGAAAAGGCACTGGCCCAATTCAGCGTTTTCCAGGATTTCAAGATGGCCTCTGACCGGGCCAGCATACGGGGAGACGTAGTCATGAACGCACTCTCTTATAATGTGACGCCCTCGACCTGGGCGTTTCGTTGGACGGAACATTCGGGCGGAAGGGGGTGGAGGTCAAACCCGATTTCACCTCTTCGCCACTGCCGCGAATCAAATCGTGCCGTCGATTCCACGCGCCAAATCCAAGCAATTTCCTACCAAAACCGGCGAGGAAAGCTGAAAAACCGGCATGTTTTATTCCGATTTATCGATAGTCAGGATGGACCTCCGTCACGGATTACGGTTTCGTAATGGTGAATGATCCTTTGATTCACGGCTGGGGAGGCGATGATGAAGAGTGGACTGATGGCGGCAGGTGCCGCTGCTTTGGCTGCAGCTGCAGTAGTTATGTGTCCCGCATCCGTACGTACGGAAATTGCCGAGCGCACGAATGTCCCCGAAGGTTATGCGGCCGAGGCCGAGCGCCAGATCGACATGTTCGTGGCCTGGCTTCGCGATGATGCGTCCAAGCCTGAAATGGAAGCACGTTCTGCCATCTCGGATGAGCGCTCACCCATGGCAGACCTGACGCCCTGAACCGCGTCACATTCAGAGATTTGGCGCCCGCCGGTTTCCGGTGGGCGTTTTTTATGGCTCTTGCGGCAAGGAAGCGAGGCGCGCATCGATGAACTGCCGCGCCGGATCGCCCTCCGCCAATTCATCGCGAACCGCGCGCAGCAATTGGGCGCCGAGCTCAAGATCCCCGTCCTGCAGCACGGCCTCGGCGAGGTAGACCCGGGCAATGATGTTCTCCGGGTCCAGTTCAAGCGCGCGCGAAAAGGCCTCGCGCGCCGCCGGGGTCAGGGCACCGTTTTCCGAAAACACGTAGGCCTGACCCAGCAGGGCAAACAGGTCCGCTGAATCCGGACGGCTATTGATCGCGTTGTTGAACGCAATAGCGGCCTCGCCGAAACGCCCGAGCGCCAGATAGGCCTGCCCCAGACCGGCCCAGCCATCGGGGTCATCCGGGTTCTGCATCAGGCGCTCGGCCAGGGCGTTGACCTCGGTCACGAGCTCACGCACTTCCTCCGGCATTTCGACCTGCTGCACAGGGGCCTGACCGATCAGCTGCGGGCTCCCGGTATTCATGTAGATCGCGACCGCGGCCATCGTCGCGACCGCCGACAGAACGATGCCGGCCTGCCGCAAGCGGGCACTGGGCGAACCATCCAGCTCGGCATATTGCTGCGCCGCGAGCAGACGCCGATTGATGTCCAGCTCGACCTGGCGCGCCTCGGCCTCGTCGATCAGACCGAGTTCGCGGTCGCGCTCGAGCTCTGCCAGCTGCCCTGAAAAAACCCCCAGCCCGTCCGCCGCGGCCGCGCCGTTGCGGCGAAGGAAGGGAAAGACCAGGGCGAGAATGACCAGCGCGCTGACAAGGGCGATGAACAACCAGATCATTCCAGCCCCTCCTCGCGCTTCAACGCAGCCAGTTGCGCCTCTTCTTCGGCACTCAACTCGGTCTCTTCGCGTTGCGCCTGCCGGCGGACAAAGAAGAAGGCCATGCCTCCACCGAGCAAGAGCAGAACAATCGGGAAGCCCCACAGGGCCAGCGTATTGGCCTGGACCGGCGGCAGCATGAGAACATAGTCGCCATATCGTTGCTGCAGATACGCCCTCACCTCGGCATCACTATCGCCGGCGAGAAGGCGCTCGCGGACCACGACCCGCATATCCGCGGCGAGATCGGCATTGCTGTCGCCGATGCTCTGACTTTGACAAACAACGCAGCGAAGCTGGCGGTAAAGCACCATGGCCCGGGCCTCAAGCGCCGGATCTTCCATGATCTCGTCCGGGCCCGGGCGCGCCAGGGCGGGCGCGGACAGGAGCAGAACGGCGAGCGGGAGCAGGAGGAAACGCATCATTCTTCGCGCAGGGCCTCGATCATGGGACGCAGCGTCTCGCGCCAGACATCCTGGGTGATGACACCGACATGGCGGTAGCGTACCCGCCCTTCCCGGTCGATCACAAACGTCTCCGGCGCACCGGTGATACCGAACTCGATCGCCAACCGGCCGGATGCATCATCCCCGATGCGGGTATAGGGATTGCCATGGCGTTGCAGCCAGGCCGTACCCGCTCCGGGCGGGTCGCGCCAGTCGATGCCATAAATGGGCACTTCACCGGAGCGCGCGATCTGCATCAGCATCGGATGCTCGACCAGGCAGGGCGGACACCAGGAGCCGAAATAATTGAGCAGCACCACCTCGCCGGTCAGGTCTGCAGAACTCAGCCCCTCGTCAAATTCCTGGATCGGGGGGAGATCAAACTCCGGCAGCGGGGCATCAATCAGCTGCGAGGGAATATCGGTCGGATCCTCGCGCAACCCGACGGCAAAATAGACCGCCAGAGCCAGAAAAAGCGCCAGCGGAGCGAAGACGAGAAACCGGCTCATTCCGCCGCCTCCGGCGAGGCCGCGATGGGCGTCTTTGCTGTCTTGCGACCCAGCGAACGCCGCCCCCGGTCGAGAATCGACAAGAAGCCCCCCAGGGCCAGGATCACACTGCCGATCCAGAGCCAGATCGCCAGCGGGTAGATATAGATGTGAACCGGCCAGCCGCGCCCTTCGACGCGTTCACCAATGGTGACGTAGAGATCACCCTGGATGCGCCCGACAATCCCGGCTTCGGTCGTTCCCATGCCGCGGACCGGATAGAAACGGCTCTCGGACATGATGTCCGTCACCACCTCGCCATTGCGGCTGGCTTCGAACCGCCCGACCTCAGCAATGTAATTGGCCTCACGGGCCTGGTTCACCTCCGCAAGGGTGATGACATACCCGCCGAGCGAGACACTGTCCCCTTCCGCCATGAAAGCCCGGGTTTCGTGCTTCCAGGCACTCACACCGGTGATGGCGATAATCGCGACGGCGAGGCCAAGATGCGCGACGATCATGCCCCAGATCCCCAGGGGAAGATTGCGGGCCCGCGCCATGGAGGCGGAAAAGTCGATCTCGAACAGCTTGATGCGCGATTTGAGATCAAGCAGCACACCAACCCCGACCCAGACGGCCAGGCCGGTGCCGAGCGCCCCGGCCAGCTTTTCCCGGTCCGCCAGCCAGAAGGCGATCACCAGTGCCGCCGCGCTCGCGGCCAGCGCCGGCCACAAGGTCTGCCAGATGCGATCCAGCTTGCCCCGCTTCCAGGCAATCAGCCCGCTGATCGGGACCAGCACGAAAAGCGCGCCCATCAGCGGGTTGAATACGGCATTGTAGAAGGGCGCGCCGATGGTCAGCGTCTCGTCGCTCACCGTGGTGACGAAGAGCGGATAGAAGGTGCCGAACAAGACAACCGCGCAAGCCACCGAGAAGACGATATTATTGATCAGGAGCGAGCTTTCCCGGCTCACCGGGGAGAACACGCCGGTCGGCTTCAAGGTCGCCGCACGCAGGCCGAACAGGAAGAGTGCGCCCCCGATCAGAACCAGCAAGATGAGCAGGATGAAGACGCCGCGCTCCGGGTCGACGGCGAAGGCATGGACCGAGGTGATAATGCCCGAGCGCACCAGGAAGGTCCCGACCAGGCTCAGGGAGAAACTCATCAGGGCGAGGAGTACGGTCCAGGCCTTCAGCGTATCGCGCTTCTCCATCACCCGCAGGGAATGGATAAAGGCCGTACCGGCGAGCCAGGGCATGAGCGAGGCGTTTTCCACCGGGTCCCAGGCCCACCAGCCGCCCCAGCCGAGCTCGTAATAGGCCCAGCTGGCGCCCAGCGCGATACCGATAGTGAGGAAGGTCCAGGCCGCCAGCGCCCAGGGCCGCACGATCCGTGCCCAGCGCGCATCCACCCGCCCCTCGATCAGCGCGGCAACGGCAAAGGAGAAGGTGATCGAAAAGCCGACATAGCCCGCGTAGAGCATGGGCGGATGCGAAGCGAGACCGGGGTCCTGCAGCAAGGGGTTGAGGTCATTGCCATTCAGCGGCGCCGGCCACAGGCGTGCAAACGGGTTTGACGTGAACAGCAAGAAGGCCGTGAAAGCAGCCGTGATCGCACTTTGCACGGCGAAGGTCAGAGTAATCAGCTTGGGGGCGACGGCCTTGCCGGCATAGGCGAGCACGGCCGTGTACGCGGTCAGGATCAGACACCAGAGCAGCATCGAACCTTCATGATTCCCCCACACGCCGGTCAGCTTGTAGAGGAAAGGCTTGTCCGTGTGGGAGTTGTCCGCGACGACCAGAACAGAAAAATCCGACACCGCAAACAGCCAGGTCAGACACCCGAAGGACACCAGGATCAGACCGAATTGGGCCAGAGCGCCCGCGCGTGCAAACCCGAAAATCGCCGGATCATTGGCGCGCAGTCCGGCGATCGTCAGCCCGGACTGAAGCACGGCAACGCAGAAGGCGAGGATAAGGAGGAAGTGACCCAGTTCAGCAATCATGCGCGGGACTTCTTATGTTCTACCCTCCACGTCAAGCGGTCGGGGTGTCGCAGGTGAGCTTACCCACCCGTCGACGTCCGCGCCCCGCGACCGATCCAGAGCACGGCCAGCGCCGGTATCCACGGCACGAGACGCTCGAACGGGTCACCCGGCAAGACGGCCCAGCCATGCAGCAGCTGCATCAGGCCACCGGACACGGAGTCCCCGGGCATCTGGCCGATCAGGTTGAACATCACGGTGAGCGCAAACCCGCTGACCATGGCCAGCCAGATCGCCCAGCCCGCCGGCTCATAGCCCAGCACCCGCATCACCACGGTCGGCCCGAAGGCGGCTCCGAGGGCAGCCCAGGCAAACAGGACACGGGCGAAGATCGAGCTCTCGACACTCAAGGTCAGCAAGACCGCAAACCCGGCGATCACCGCCATGACAATGCGAGAAATGGTCACCTCTCGCCCCGGGAAGAGTTTGACCAGGCGCATATCATGAGCCACGGCAGCGGAGGCGGACAACAAGATACTGTCCACGGTCGACATGATCGCAGAGAGAATGGCCGCGATGACAATGCCCGCGAGAATGGGCGGCAGGAGATCGTTGGCGACGCGGTAGAACAAGGTCTCGCCATCGAGGCCTCCCCCCATCAGCGAACGGCCGGACAGGGCGAGCACACTCATACCGACATAGACCAGGACCGCCCAGGCGATCGCGATCTGGAAACCGCGCTTGCGCGCCGGCTCATCCTTGATCGCCATGAGGCGCGCCAGAAGGTGCGGCTGACCCATAGCTCCGACACCAACACCCCAGACGCCGAGGACAAAGCCGATGAATATCCATCCGGCAAGGCCGCCGGTGAAATCGAGATAGTCCGGCGGCGTCGAGGCTGCGAGCCCGTCGGCAATCCCGCCGATACCGCCCGCCGCTATAAAGGCAGCCAAGGGCAGGAGCAGCGCCACCAGCGCCATCATCGCGCCCTGCAGCATGTCAGTCACACTGACCGCCCAGAAGCCGCCCAAAAGCGCATAGATCAGCACCACACCGGCGCCCAGCAGAACGGCCTCGCGGGTATTCATGCCGAACTGGGTCTCGAACGCGCTGGCCGCCGCACCGAACTGGGCGGCGATATAGAAAATGAAACAGAAGACAATCATCAACGCCGCAGTCATGGCGATGGCATAGCGCATCGAGCCGGACTGCTCAGACGTGAGGAAATCGGTCAGCGTCACGTGACCTTTTTCCTGGGTCTCGTCACGCAGTCGGCGGCCGAAGAACAGCCATACGGCCGCATAGCCGCCCCAGATCCCCGGCACCATCCAAAGCGCGGAGAGACCGTTGAGATAAACAAAGCCGGAAAAGCCCAGCAGCACCCAGGCCGACGAGGTCGAGGCCGCATAGGACAGGCCCGACACCCAAGCGCCGACCCCCTGCCCTGCCAGGAAGAAATCACTCTCGGTGCGCGTCCGCTTGGCGGCCCAGAGGCCCACCAGGATCAGCACCAGCTTGTAGCCGATCAGCGTGATCAGCACGAGAAGTCCGTCGGTCGTCATCTGCCCCCCTTTGGCGCGGCAACCTTGTCGCTTCCTATTCTCGCTTAGCCTGCTTTGCCGCCCAGGACAAAACCCGGGCGTTTTTGCTCTGCGGCGAATGACCCGCGCGGCACAATGAAATACACTGGCGGGGTTGTCTTGGCGCAGCAAGAGATCGATACCAGAGCCGAGACATGCCCGCCCGGCGGGCCCCGGCGTACGAGGAGAAGCCCCGATGAACGAGATGACCCCGCTGAAACAGAAAGACGCTCCGGATCTCGGCGAGTTCGACTGGGCCGACCCGTTCCAGCTGGACAGCCAGCTGACCGAGGAGGAGCGCCTGGTCCGTGATGCGGCACACGCCTATGCGCAGGACAAGCTGCAGCCGCGCGTCATCGAAGCCTATCGTGAGGAAAAGACCGACCCGGCCATTTTCCGCGAAATGGGTGAGCTCGGCCTACTCGGCGCGACCATCCCGGAAGAATATGGCGGTGCCGGTCTCGGCTATGTCGCCTACGGCCTCGTCGCACGCGAAGTCGAGCGCGTCGATTCGGGTTATCGCTCGATGATGTCGGTTCAATCGTCCTTGGTGATGTATCCGATCTACGCCTATGGCTCCGAGGAGCAGCGGCGCAAATACCTGCCCAAGCTCGCTTCGGGCGAATGGATTGGTTGTTTCGGCCTGACCGAGCCGGATGCCGGTTCCGACCCGGCCGGCATGAAGACCCGGGCGGAAAAGACTGCCAACGGTTACAAGCTGACCGGCTCGAAAATGTGGATCTCCAACTCGCCGATCGCTGACGTCTTCGTCGTCTGGGCCAAGTCCGACGCGCATGAGGGCAAGATCCGCGGCTTTGTCCTCGACAAGGACACGCCCGGCCTGACCGCGCCGAAAATTGGCGGCAAGCTGTCGCTGCGCGCCTCGATCACCGGCGAGATCGTCATGGATGGTGTTGAGGTTGGTGAGGACGCTCTGCTGCCCAACGTTTCCGGCCTGAAAGGCCCGTTCGGCTGCCTCAATCGCGCCCGCTACGGCATTTCCTGGGGCGTCATGGGCGCGGCGGAGTTCTGCTGGCACGCGGCTCGCCAGTACGGCCTCGACCGCATTCAGTTCAACCGTCCCCTGGCCCAGACCCAGCTCTACCAGAAGAAACTGGCCGACATGCAGACCGAGATCACCCTGGGCCTGCAGGGCTCGCTGCGGGTTGGCCGTCTGATGGACGAAGCCAAGGCCGCGCCGGAGATGATCTCCATCATGAAGCGCAATAATTGTGGCAAGGCGCTCGATATCGCCCGCCTCTCCCGCGATATGCATGGCGGCAACGGTATTTCCGAGGAGTATCAGGTGATGCGCCACATGGCGAACCTGGAAACGGTCAACACCTATGAGGGCGCGCATGACGTCCACGCCCTGATCCTGGGGCGGGCCCAGACCGGTCTTCAGGCCTTTTTCTAGGCCTCGCCCAAGCGCCCGCCCGGCTTGTTCCGGGAAAGCGCCAGATTGCGTTATGAGACAAGCCGGGGCAGCACCACGCCCCGGCTTTTTTCTCAAGCGAAGTGCTACTCTAATCATTCTTTTAGCTTGGATACTATTTCATGTTGCATTCCCCTCAGGCGATCGCTAGCGTCGCCATGCAATCTCAAAGGGAGTGTTTGAAATGTTCAAGAAAACTGCGGGCGTTATTGCGGCTGGGGCCGCTGCTCTGGCACTGACGGCGACGGCCTTCGCCTTCGTTGACACCACACTGGATGCCGCACCGGCCGAGGCCCCGCGCCTGAGCTCGGCCGAGATCAGCGCCTATCTCAATGCACAGGGCGGTGATGTAACCTGCGAGGAGATCATCGGGCCGTTCGGTCAGTGCATCGCCCTCATTTGCACCGACAGTTTCGGCAATCGTGAACTGCGCGATTGTGATGGCGACCTCTAGGTCTCGCCACACCTGACGAAGCATGAAACGGCCCCGGCACGCTCAGCCGGGGCCGTTTTTTGCGGTCTCATCTGTAGCTTATGCAGCATCTGCCGCGACACCCCCTTGCGAGCATCGACAGAGATCATTAGACCGGTGAGTGGACAGGTGGCCGAGTGGTCGAAGGCGCTCCCCTGCTAAGGGAGTAGGCGGTGTCCCCGTCTCGTGGGTTCGAATCCCATCCTGTCCGCCACTTTCCTTCATGAAAGCATTCTTCCGATCAGGCCATTGCCGGGTGGTGTCCTTGCTCATCGATTTACTCGATGCAAGCCCGCTCGAGCGGTGCACGGATTTCACCGGGCCCGGGCGAAAACGCTCCGGAACAGGACCGCGACCAATGTCGCCAAGACGGCGAGCAGCGCCACTGTCGTGAAAGTGGATTTCAGAATGGTCGCCAGACTTGCCGCGTGTATCAGCGCAGGATGCGATCCGGGCCCGGGGAGTAGCATGAAAACGATCCCCAGATTTTCCAGATAGTCGAAGGCCGCGGCCATGATGGCCAGAGGTCCGCCGACCCGGGTCATCAGTGTCGGCCCGAACTTCGTGGCACACCATCTCAGCGTCGACATCAGGGTCAGCGCCATCAATGCCGGGTAGAGCGTGTCCAGGGGAATTTGCCAGGTGAGATAATATTGGCGGCCGGCCTCACCGAGCGCGTCCAACAGACTTGCCGCATCGGCCGGTGAATAGCCGGCGGGTCGCAGATCAAACGGCTGCATCAATGTGAGATCGCTCAGATGTTTGAGCGTTCCCAGCACCATCAGGAGATAAATGATCATCGCGCCCAGTCCGAATAAGATGGCAGCCCGGCCGTGGTGTTCGATTTTCATGGGGGAACTCCTCTTGCGTCTGGGATATGTGTGCTTGGTAGGAGCGCTTGGCGTTCGAGGCATTGTCATTTGTTAACGGAAAACCAGAAATGCAGATCGCAAACCGCTTCCATTGGGACCAAAGGATTTTCGGTGATCTGGACGCCGCCAATGCCCGTGCCCTGGCCGAGGCGTTCGAGGCGAAAATACGCCCGAAGGCTGATTTCCTCGCGCGGCAGGGTGAACCGGATGAGATGGAATACATCCTGTTGTCCGGGAAGATGGTCAGTCTGATCGGAGACGCGGATGGGCGCGAAGTGTGCGTTGGTTTTTATGTCGGGCCGTGTGTGATAACGCCCAACCTTGCGCGAACCGCGGATGGCAAATCCCTGGTCAGCCTGAGACTGGAGACGGACGGACAGGCCGCTTCGCTATCGGCTCCGGCCCTTCTGGACCTGATGCGAGGATCGCCGGCGATCGAGGCCTGGGCCAATGCTGTCCTGCGCGAAGAAATTGCCCGCAAGACGGCTCGCGAGTGGAGCCTTGCCGCGCTCAAGGCGAAAGAACGGCTGGAGTGGTTTCGCCGCCAATACCCCGATCATGAAACCCTCTTCAATCACGGCCAGATATCGTCCTTCCTGGGAATGACGCCGGTGACGCTGAGCCGACTGCGAAATCCGGGCGACGAATAGGGAATTGAAATTCCTGGCAGCCAGTTAAGAGATACAGGCGGTTCGGCGGAGGTCGCCTCCCTCCTCCACCTATTCTTCCAACTGATTGTCCGCATTCCTGCGATGACATCGGAGTGCACGATGCATTGCGGTTTACGATGCAACAGGTGCAAGCTCATCGTTGGAACACGGGGACGACATACCGGGATCGATTTTATGCGCCTGATTTGGATGCTTATTTTTCTGGCCGCTCCAGGTTTGGCTTGGGCTAACCAGCCACTCACACCTGTGGACGAGGTCGCGCGATCTGAGTGGCAGCGGTCAAGCGTCCCCGGCGTGGCTTACGCCTATATTGAAGACGATGAGATACGCGCCGGCGCCCATGGCGAGAGCGAGGCGGGTCGCGGCGACGCGGTTACGGGCGACACGCCCTTCCCGCTGGGTTCGATCAGCAAGAGCTTTACGGCATTGGCGGTCATGCAACGGGTTGAGGCCGGGCAATTGCGCCTTGATGACGCCATCAGCACTCATCTGCCGGCTTTCGCCGATGGGCCGGGTCAGGCGATAACGCTGCGCCAACTGCTCAGTCACACCAGCGGTTATTCCACGCTGCAAGGCAATGAGAACCGGCTGGGCCAGGACATTGGCGACGATGTGTTGCAAAGGCAGGTCGATCAGATTGCCGGCTGGACGCCGGCGAACCCACCCGGTCAGTCCTGGGCCTATTCCAATGCCAACTACCTGATCCTCGGCGCGGTGATCGAAACAGTCACCGGCCGCAGCTATGCCGACTATATCCAGACTGAGATCCTTGACCCGCTAGGGATGAGCCGGAGCTTCGTCGCGGACGGATCAACGCGCCCGGAAATGGTCGCAGCACACCTGCCCTGGTTCGGTGGCCGCTGGGCGTTGCGCGGCCGGGAAACCGATCGCCTCAACGCGCCTGCGGGCGGTGTGATTGCGAGCGCCCGGGATGTCGCGGTCTATCTCGACATGATGATGAACCAGCAAGACGATCTGATCAGTGCCGAGCACAAGGCCCTGATGATGCGCCCGGCCAGCGAGGTCGCGCCTTTCTACGGTCTGGGCTGGTATATCGACACCACGAACCAGACCGTATCGCATACCGGACTGATCCCGGGTATTGAGACGCTGGCGATCATGCGGCCGGCCGAGCGTCAGGCCGCCGTCGTTCTGGTCAATGCCAGCGGCGGCCTCGGTTTTGGCGAAACGGTCAACCTGCGATACGCCGTCGCGCTTCGCGCTGTCGGCTTGGACTTCTATCCCGGCGGGGGCGTCTGGGGCCGCAAGACCCTAACGCTGACCTTCTGGGTCTTGCCGCTGCTGTTCGTATGCGGCATCGCGATTGCCGGGTTCAAGCGCGCGGGCCTTCGGGCGAAAGCCGGCTTGGCAGGACAGCTCAGCCTCTGGTTCCCGCTTGTGATCAGCCTGGCCCTGGCCTGGGTCTGCCTGGCCCTGCTCCCCAGCCTGTTCGGCATATCGATAGCCACCCTGTCCCGTTACCAGCCGGACTGGACGATCGGTTTGTGGGCCAGTACAGCCAGCAGCATTGTTTGGGCCGTGTTCCGGCTCGCAGTCTATCACACCGCCGGGCAGGCAATGGCTGGCAGGCCTCGCTAGCAAAGCCTGGCTTGCAACGCGGCATGGTCCGTGGTGGTCTCCGTGTCCTCGTCGATCCGCTCACCTGGATTTGCACTGTCCCAGGCCTAGTTCTGACCAAGAGGTGACCATGAAATCGATCCGCACGCTTATCGTCATACTGATTGTTGCCCTTGTCGGGCTGGGCATTTCCTATCTCGCCGGGATGGGCGATGAGCGGGTTGCCGGACACTCTGTCATCTTTGTCTGCGCGGCTGTTGCTTTCGGTGTGAATTGGCTGGTCTTCATTCCTTCCGCCCTTGCCCGCACCGAGAAATTCTACGACCTGACCGGCGCCATCACCTATCTCAGCGTCATAGGAGTCGCAGCGACCTTGTCCAAGCCCCTCGACCTGCGCGCCCTGGTCGTCGCCGGGCTGGTCGCGATCTGGGCCATTCGACTGGGCGGTTTTCTTTTCCTGCGCATCCAGAAGGATGGCTTCGACCGGCGTTTTGACGAGATCAAAACCAATCCGCTCCGCTTCCTGGTCACCTGGAGCCTGCAGGGCCTGTGGGTCACGCTCACGGCCGCCTGCGCCGTGATGATCATCTCCAACGAGACACGCGTGGAACCGGGCCTCTTCTTCTACGCCGGCCTGGCTCTATGGCTCGCCGGCTTCGGCATCGAAGTCATTGCCGATGCCCAAAAGAGCGCTTTCCGCAAGGACGCGACCAATGCCGGCCGCTTCATCAGTAGCGGTCTCTGGTCCTGGTCCCGCCACCCGAACTATGTCGGCGAGATAGTTTTGTGGCTGGGTATCGCCATCATGGCGGTCCCTGTGCTGAGCGGCTGGCAGTGGGTGGTGATGATCTCCCCGGTCTTCGTCTACTTGCTCCTGACCCGCGTCAGCGGCGTCCCGCTGCTGGAAAAACGCGCCGAGCAAAAATGGGGCGAAGACCCCGCCTATCGCGCTTATTGCGAAGCGACGCCGATTCTGTTTCCGCTTGGCGGTGGCGGTGAACGCGACGGGTAAGGCGGCTCACCGGTCCCCTGCACTCCCCGACAATATTTACCTCCCCGGCCCGGCCGCTATGCTCGAGCGCGTTCAAGTCATGAATCACAACGCGGGGGCAGGATCATGCGGGCAGGATTTTTGATTGCGGCGGCAGCGGCTTTGACAGCCTGTGGGCAAGCCATCGACACCGATACGCCCGAGCCGCTGAGCTGGCCCGAGGCGCGGCCCGGTGTCGTGGAGGACCGTTTCGCCAACCTGGCCCTCAGCTGTGTGCACCAAGAATATCCCAACAAGATCAGCCACGTCCTTCAAGGAGATGGAGATGCCCGCCCGCCGCGCGAACTCTACCCGGCATTCTATGGCTGTTTCGACTGGCATTCTTCCGTGCATGGCCACTGGCTGTTGACCCGCATTCTGGCGTCCGACCCGCAAACCCCGATGCGTCCCGCCATCGAGGCGGCCCTCGGGCGGAGTTTCACCCAGAGCAATATTGCCGGCGAGGTGGCCTATTATATTCAGGACGGCCGAGCCTCTTTTGAACGCCCCTATGGGCTGGCCTGGTTCCTTCAGCTGGTCGCGGAACTGGAGGAAAGCGAGGAGCCGCTGCCGACGCAATGGCGTGAGACCTTGCGGCCGCTCGAAGCGGCAATCGTCGCCCAGATCGAGGCCTGGCTGCCCAATCTCGTTTATCCGATCCGGCTGGGCACCCACGCCCAGACCGCTTTCGCTTTCGGACTGATGATCGACTATGCCCGCACCGTCGAAAACATCGCTCTGGAAACACTGCTGGTCGGCAAGGTGCGCGACTTCTACCAGGACGATGTCGATTGCCCCCTCGCCTATGAGCCCTCTGGGGAAGATTTCCTCTCGCCCTGCCTGATGCAGGCGGACCTGATGCGCCGCATTATGGAGCCGGACGAATTCTCGGCCTGGCTAAGCGCTTTCCTGCCGCAAATCCCCCTTGATGGCACCGCGGACTGGCTCGAGATCGCAGTTGTCCTGGACGCCACCGATGGCAAGCTGGTGCATCTGGATGGTCTGAACCTGTCCCGGGCGTGGGCGCTCGAAGGGATTGCCGCGGGGTTGCCGGCGGATGACCCGCGACGAACCGCCCTTCTGGCCAGTGCAGCGCTGCATGCGGAGTCGGGTATCGCCTCGGTCTCAGACGAGCACTATTCCGGCAGCCACTGGCTCGGCAGTTTCGCGACTTATCTAACGACTCAGCGCGGCATCTGATCCGCGGCTATTGCTGCGCGGCCCAGGCCCGCAAGCGCTGCGCATTCTCGCCGCGCAACTGCCAGGACATGCAACGCACCCCGCCGCCCATGGCGCACACCTGCTGTGACGGCACCGGGATGACGGTCTTTTCGGTCCATTGCCGGACGGCCGCGAGGGCCTCACCGTCCTCTGGAATGCCAAATTGCGGCAGATAGATGCGATCCGGGGTCACCAGCATGTTGGTGTAAAGACCGCAGGCCGACCCGAAGCGCGCATCATAGATTTCATCCCCATTATAGGGGGTGACGAGGGGGTGGATGGTGACACCCGGCAGGCCGGCCCGCAGATCGGTCACCAGCTGGGCGGCGTAGACCGGGTCCTCGGGATAGGCATTGATGACAAGCGTATTGGCCGCGATGAAGGCGACAACGCCATCGGCGTGCTCCAACCCGCCCTGCTCGTCGGCTTCAATGAAGGCGACGTGCTGGAGGCCAAAGCGCTCGACCAGAAGCGCGCGCCCTTCGGCTTCGCTCAGCGCGTTATCGCGGAGGAATTTGCGGCTGACGACCGCCCGTCCAGCATAATCATCGACGAAATTGCCGCCATCATTGAGCCAGTCGGTTTCGCCAAAGCGCAGCCCCGCCTCTTCCATCACAGCGGCCAGCTCTTCCTGGACTTGATCGGCCTCATCCTGCCCGTCGCGGCCACCGCCCTGGCCCTCGGCCGTATAGCGGAACATGACCGGGTCGGCGGCGTTGGACAGGCTGAAATCGCGCATCCAGATATCGTCCTGCGGCGCGATCGCCACGCGCGCTTGTCCAAGTGCTTCGATATAGGCCGGTGCAGACTGTTCATCGGTCAGCACGAGAAAATCATCAAGGCCGGCGACGGCGCGGGCATAGGCGACATGAAAGTCGAAAATCCCGTCGGGAACCTCGGCGTAATAAGGATCGTCGTGTCGTGGCGCCGCGACCACGATCAACTCCCGCTCAGATCCGCTGCCCATCTCGCCATCCATTTGCACTTCTGCCCCGGTTTCACCCTTGCAGCTCGCAAGCAACAGACCCAGCGCAATCCAGAAAAGACGCACGCGCTCCCCCTTTGTCTTGAGCGATTGCAGAGCGTTGGAGATTGGGGGAACTCGTGGGCCAAGTCCATGGCACAGCCATGACGGGAGCGGGTCGCGCTCCCGTCACGGTGTAATCCGTTACCTACTCATCCTGGGCTGAGCGCAGCTTCATCCAGTGTTGCGTATTAACGCCGGCCAGCAGCAGCCAGAGGGCGACGACCCATTCGAACAGCGCGCCCGGCAAGAAGAAGAGCATGATGTGATCTTCCAGCGACGGGAACAGGATGATCGAAGCGGAAACGGTACCGACGACCACATAGGTGAAAATTCCCCACGCCGACAGCCATCGCGGGATAAAACGGGCACGGAAGAAGAGCGCAAAGTAAAGCGCACCGCCGACCGCCATGGGGATCAGTAGAAAGTAGATTGCTGAGCCATAGACGTCGCGCAAAAGCAGGACCAGAGACGAGCGCTCCTCGCCCGAGAAAGCCGCCGTAAGATCCGGGTTCACGATGGCGGTGAAGGCGGCATATTTGAAGATAATAAAGGTGGCGCCCATCGCGCTCTCGAGCAGCCGGGTGAAAGCCGCAACCAGCGCACCGCCCGGGCTCACCGAGCGCAGGACCGCATACATCGCCGCAGCGGATACGCAAACAAAAACGTACATGATGGCTTCGGCCAAAAGGCCCGTCCGGAACAGAGACTCCAGGCCCGGATTGTCGCTCACCTGTTCGGCCAGGGTGCCAAGCCCCGGGACCGGACCGAAGTTCATATAGATGCCGGCAGCGCTGTAGATGACATAGGAAAGTCCCGCCAACCGGGCCATGCGGCGGACGTTGGCGTCGTTGAATGAGGCAGACATGAGGTAGGCACTTTCTCGATTTGCAGTGATAACAGCCGGCAGGCGGTGCCGGTGTACCGTTTATCGAGAGACGTGCTTCGCCTGTCGTCCGGATGGGGCTATCCGGACCTGTTGGCGACCGGTTTTTCAGCCATTTCGGCACCCGCCCCGTTGGCGCGGAAGGTACTCGGCGGCGACCCGACATGTTTCTTGAAGGCCGCATTGAAGGTCGAGCGGGAATTGAACCCGACCTCGAGGCCGACTTCGAGAACGCTCATCTCGGTTTCCGTCAGCAGCCGCTTGGCTTCAGCAGCCCGGTGACTGTTCACGAAGTCAAAGAAATTGACGCCCATCTGCTGCGACAGCGTTTCGGAAATATGGTTCTTGGTCACACCGGTGACGTCGGACAGCATGCGCAATGACAAGCTGCTGTCCGCGTAAAGCCGGTCGGTGTTCAAGGCCGCCACAAGCTTGGCGGCGGTCCGGCTCATCCGGTCTTCCGACAGGATTGGCCGACGGACCGGACCTTCAGCCGTCGCGGATTGGCCCGACGGCATTTCCGGTTGATGCAGACCGAGATAGGCAAAGGCCGCAATCGCCAGCGCCTCGACGAAGGCCAGAAGGACATTGAAAACCGGGATCGAATTCCCGGTCAGCCAAAGCCCCTGCTTAGCCGCGAAGAACAACCACGCGCCTGCAAAGACCAGCAGGATGGCGCGCAACCAATCGAGAGATTTGCGTTCGATATTGGCGAATTCCTGCATCATTTTTCGCCGGTGCCGGCGTTGCAGACGCAGGGCAGCCACCAGATAGATCGCGGTGACGACCAGGAATATTGATAGCGCCGCTGAACAGGTGAAGACCGCGATCGCGTAATGGTCCGGATTACGGGTCGCCGGGTCCACCAAAGCGAGTTTTTCGTCCGCACTGAGCCCGGCAAAGGGAAGACTGACCAGCACGACGAGAACCGGACCGGTCAGGGCCAGCCAGTCAAGACCACCCAAACGCGGCCTGTCTTCTGAAATCAAGGCGCGCGTGTAGAAAAACACCGCAGGCCCCAGAACGGTTTTGACCGCGAGATCGGCGCCCACGAGATGTGGCGCAAGGGCATAGGCTCCAGAGACCACGAGCAATTGGCCGAGTACATGGATCAGCAATGCGGCCAGCACCAGGCAGAAGAACGCAATCCGGTCAGTGCGCTGGCCGCGATTGGCCAGAGCCATGGCGAGCGCAAAACCGATCGACCCGGCGGCGATAGCATAGGCGATTGTGACGAATGTATCCGGCATGATCATGTTGTCCGACGGATCGCCGCCAAGGGCAATCCTTGATCTGGGCTGCGTCTTTGGGGTCGAAGATGCGCCCGGGCGCATGCGGCCAAACCGCCCCTCGCGATTGATCTCGCGCGCGGGCTGGGATTATCTGGCGCTCAAAGGACGCCGGCATCCGGCACAGGCTGGAGGCCAGGGAACCAGGTCATGGGCAAGCTCTACTTCACTTACAGCGCGATGAATGCGGGCAAGTCGGCGATCTTGCTGCAGGCCGCGCACAACTACGGCGAAAACGGCATGAAGGTGATGCTGTGGACGTCCGAGCACCATGCCAAGGACCCCGCTGCCAGTTTCGGAGAAATCGAAAGCCGTATCGGTCTGCGGGCACCGGCTCATATCTACCGGGCCAAAATGGACCTGTATGACGAGATCCGCGCGCACCGGGAAAGCAATGGCGTTGATGCCGTCTTTGTCGACGAGGCCCAATTCCTTTCCAGCGATCAGGTCTGGCAACTCGCGCGCATCGGCGACGAACTGGGTATCCCGGTGCTGTGCTACGGCCTTCGCACGGACTTCCAGGGCAAGCTGTTTGAAGGCGCGGCCACCCTGCTCGCCATTGCTGATGATCTGCGCGAGGCGCGCACGATCTGCCATTGCGGCCGCAAGGCGACGATGACCTTGCGATTTGATGCGTCCGGCGGTGCCGTCACGCAAGGCCAACAGGTGGGGGTGTCCAAGGACGCCTATGTATCGCTTTGTCGCAAGCATTGGCTGGAACGCGTACAGGAAGGCCTGGTATCGGCCGCCGAGGTCGACTGAACCGCGAAAGCGGCCCGGTTGGGCCAAGTAGACAAGACACCTGTCCCAACGGGGCAGCCGGCATGACCGGCAAGGGGGAAAAAGACACATGAGTGCAAATCTGATCGCCGGCCTCGGGGCCCTGTTACTTCTGCTGATCGCATTCGTGTTCTCGACCAACCGGCGGAAAATCCGTTTGCGCACCGTGCTGAGCGCGCTTTTGCTGCAAGTGGGTATTGGCGGGCTGGTGCTGTTCCTGCCGATCGGGCGCGATATCCTCGCCGCGCTGTCGGAGGGCATCACCCAGCTCCTCGCCTTCTCCCAGGCCGGTATCGAAATGGTCTTCGGACCGCTGGTCTCTGAATCGGTGGGCTTCAGCTTTGCCCTCAACGTCCTGCCGGTCGTGATCTTCTTCTCGGCACTGATGTCCGTGCTCTACCATATCGGCGTGATGCAATGGATCGTCCGTATTGTCGGCGTCGGCCTGCACACGCTCCTGTCCGCCGGACGGGTGGTCTCGCTCAATGCCGCCGCCAACATTTTCGTCGGCCAGACCGAAGCGCCGCTGGTCATCCGTCCCTATCTGGACGGCATCACCAAACCGCAGCTCTTCGCCATCATGACATCCGGGCTCGCCTCTGTGGCCGGTACGGTTCTGGCCGCCTATGCCCAGATCGGCATCAGCGTGGAATACCTCCTCGCCGCCAGCTTCATGGCGGCGCCGGGTGGCCTTTTGATGGCCAGCATTATCATGCCGGCCGATGACGAGACCGACAAAGCCCAGGACATTCTCAAATCCCGCCCGGACCAGGAGCGTCATGCCAATGTGGTCATGGCCGCCGCGGTCGGGGCCAAGGATGGCCTACACCTGGCCCTGAACATCGGCGCCATGCTGATCGCCTTTGTTTCCCTGATCGCGCTCTTGAACGGGCTGATCGCCGTCATCGCGGGCCTTTTCGGTGCTGAAGGTGTGACCATCCAGAGCATTCTCGGCATGATCCTGGCGCCTCTGATGATCGCCCTGAGCATCCCCGCAGCCGAGGCCCAGGCCGCCGGCGCGATTGTCGGCGAGAAGCTGGTGATCAATGAATTCGTCGCCTATCTGACGCTGTCGGGCACGCTCGAGGACTTCTCGCCGCGCAGCCAGGCCATTCTCACCATCGCGCTGTGTGGCTTCGCCAATCTTAGCTCTGTTGGCATCCTGCTCGGCGGACTGGGCAGCCTGGTGCCGGACCGGATCTCCGAGATTGCCCGCTTCGGCCTGCGCGCTGTCCTGGCCGGTTCGCTTTCCAATCTGATGAGCGCGGCGATTGCCGGCATGCTGTTCACCGGGTGATCGGATGACACGTCAGGTCATCCTTGATTGCGATCCGGGTGTTGATGACTGCATCGCCCTGCTCGTCGCCCTGGGTGCATCGGACCGGATTGATCTGCAATCGATCTGCGTGGTCGCCGGCAATGTTCCCGTCGATGTCTGCGCCCGCAATGCGCTGGGTATTCTGGCCCTGGCCAAGCGCGAAGGCCTTCCGGTCTATTCCGGTTGTGACCGTCCGCTGCGCGTTGCGCCGAGTTTTGCCGAGCATATCCATGGCCGCAGCGGCCTGGGCGATGCCACCCTGCCTGAAGCGATCGACAGCCTGCAAAGCAAGCCCGCGGTAGATCATCTCTGCCAGACGCTTTCCTCGGCCCAGCCCGGCTCGATCACGCTGGTCATCACCGGGCCCATGACCAATTTCGCCGCCGCACTGCAGCGCGACCCGTCGATCACAAAGGCCGTGCGCGAGCTGATCATAATGGGCGGCGCGGACAAGGCCGGCGGCAATATCACCGAGTTTGCCGAATTCAACATCTATGCCGACCCGGATGCCGCCCGGATCGTGCTGGAAAGCGGCTGCCCCACCACGCTGATCGGTCTGGACGCAACGCTGCAAATCCGCTGCACACCGGCGCGCATGGACCGCCTCACCGGAACGGACCATCCCGCAAGCCAGACCTCAGCGGCCATGGTGGCGCATGTGAACCGGATATATGGCGAGGTCTACGGGGCCGAGGGCGCGGCGCTGCATGACCCGTGCACCGTGGGGTATCTGCTCGAACCGGGGCTGTTCACCTGTCACGAGGTTGCCGTTGAGGTCGATTGCAGTGATGGCGAGACGCGCGGCCAGACCCGTATCCATCCGCTCGACAATGCGGCGGGGTGGCCGCGGATCAACTGGGTGACCGGCCTGGATGACACCGCCCTGTTCGAGCTCATCGTCACAGAGATGGAGCGTTTGTGATGACCCAGACCATCACTGTTGTCGGATCGGTCAATCTCGATCTCGTGGTACGCTGCGACCAGCTGCCCAAAGCCGGAGAGACCGTGCTGGGTGACGGCTTTGCCAAACACCCGGGTGGAAAAGGCGCCAATCAGGCCCTTGCGGCCCGGCGCCTTGGTGCCGCGGTTAATCTCATTGGCTGTGTCGGTGAGGATGAAGAAGCCGGAGCCGCTCTGTCGCTGCTACAGGCTGAAGGCGTGGATCTGTCCCGCTGCCGCAGCCTCGCCGGTACACCCACCGGTGTGGCGATCATCGCCGTCGAGCCGGAGGGCGACAACCAGATCGTGGTCGCCAGCGGCGCCAATGCGCGCCTGTCTGTCGCCGATCTTCCCGAACGCATCGAGGGTGCCCTGATCGGACAGCTGGAAACCCCCGTGGACGTGCTCGCCGAGGCGCTGAACCGCTGCTCCGGCCTGACGAGCTTGAATCTCGCCCCTGCCATGGAGCTGGACGACAGCGTGCTGGCCCAGGCTGACCTCTGCGTCGTCAATGAAGCAGAGTGCGAATTCTATGGCCGGGAACGGCTGTTTGCCGCCGGCGGCCTGACCGCGCTCACCCTCGGTGCCCGCGGTGCGATCCTGTTCAAGGATGGCATGGAAATCGCCCGCGCCCGTCCGCCGAAGATTGTCCCGCATGATGCGACCGGGGCCGGCGACACCTTCGTCGCCGCCCTGACGCTCGCCCTGCTGGAAGGCCAGGCACACCAGGCTGCCCTGGAGTTTGCCTGCGCTGCCGGTGCAGCCACTACGCTGACAGCAGGCGCACAACCGGCTCTGCCGGTGCGGCCAGCTGTCGAAGCACTGATGGCTGCCGACGCGGCTGGTTGATCCGGCTCTAGCGGCCGTAGGTGATGGAGGTCACCGCCGCCGCCCGGGCCTCGTCGAGGTCCAGATACAGCGCTTCCCAGCCCTTGTTGGAGTAGAGCTCGGTCTGGTCGCCATAATGAGCCGAGGTCGGATCGGTTGACTGGGAATAGGTCAGCACGCCTTCACTGCGCACACCCTCGTCAGAGAACTCGACCGTCATGATCCAGCTCGAGCCGTGGCGCACGCTGGTCCATCCGGTACCGGGCACGGGGCTGCCCGGGATGATCATGTTGAACACGCCGGTTCCGGCCGGACCGCCATGGATCGGGATGCGGGTATCGCCGCGCATCTCGCCCATCACCTCTCCCAAGGGCGCATCAGCGGCCAGCTGCAACTGGGACAGTTGATTGGCAGCCGCGCGCAGCGCTTCAAGAACAGCCGGGTCATCGCTCGCCAGGCCCACCGGGGTGGTCGCCCCGTTCTCCGCATCAAAGGCCCCTTCAAAGACGGCGCCGCCCGAGAGCAGATAGAGCGCCATGACATGGGCCCCGCGGCTGTCCAGATTGACTTTCAGATCCCAACCGGCGAGCGCATCGCACAGGGGCTGCAGATCCGCCTCGCCGCTGTCCAGACACACCTCAACAACGCTGTCGCGGAGGAGTTCGCCGCCATGGTGGCGGTTGGAATACATGACGGACTGGACCGTTTCGAGATCGAAACCGGCCTCGCCGAAACCATCGCTGCCGGCCAGGCGCTGGGCCATCTGGTCCAGAGCCAGACGGGTCCGCATGGACCGCGGGGTGGCCTCATCGCCCCAGATCGGGCTGTAGCCGGTTAGCGGCTGAGCCGGATTGGTCAGCCAGGGCGAGTCGTTCGACTGGGCGACAAAATCGGAACGGAACAGATGCGGCGCATCGGCGGGTCCGAACACGCCCGGCGCGGTCGCGCCCTCCCCGTCAGCCCAGCGGCAGGTCGGGTCGGCGGCATTGAGGATCGGGATGCGCGCCTGCATCCAATAACCCTGGGCGAGCTCGGACGCGGCACAACGCATCACCATGGCCGTATCGACATTGGGCACCAGGCCCATATCGCCGTAGAAAGCGCCACCGTCCTGATCGACGGCCATCGTGTTGAAGGCCGTCGCCTGATAGCGCGACAGGGCACCATGCAGCGCCTCGACATCATCAGCGGCATACATGGCCAAGTATTGATCGATAATGCGCAATCCGCCACTCGGAGCAGCAAAGGCAAACGCTCGTTCCTGCGACCAGGGCATGCGCTGGGACACGGCGACGGGACCGAATTCGGTTTCCCAGATCGTGCGCGTAACCGGGGTCGTTGAACCATCCTCGCCGAGGACCTCGACGGTGATGTCATTGGCCATCATGGCGTGGCTATTGCCATCGACCAGATAACGCGTCGGATCTTCCGGATCGAGCGTCAGCTCATAATAGCCGAAACGGCGCGCCGTCGAGACGGTATGGGTCCAGGCGATATTCTCCGTGTGACCAATACCGACAAAGGGCGTGGTGATAAGCCCGGCGCCGACAACATTGAGCTCGCCAGGAATGGTCAGGCCGACGCGATAGAAGCGCAGCGCCCCGTCCCAGGGATAGTGCGGATTGCCGAGCAGGACCGCGTCGACACCCTCGCGAGTACCGTCCGAGCCCACAGCATAGGCATTGGACCCCATGCCGCGGCGTTGCACGAGGAGGTCCTCGACGCGTGCTTCGCTATGGGTCGCCTCCTCACCGGCCGGCGGCTGGGCCGAAGTAACGGCCTCGATGGGTTGGCCGAAGGGCAGCGTCAGGGCGCCATACCAGATGTCCTGGGCAGAGACGTCGCGAACCCAGGCTTCGCCGGCACAATTGGGGTCGGTGACCTCACCATTGGCGAGGACATGGTTCACACCATCAGCAAAGCCCTCGATAAAAGCCCGCGCATCCTCGCTCGGCGTGTCGACGGCACCGGGCTCGCCGGCCAGCAAAGCCTCAACAGTGCCGGCATTACGGATACGGCGATGATAGAGATCGCTGGCGATATTGGCGTTGTTATTGCCGGCGCCCAGATAGGCCGCCCGCTCGCCGCGCACCGTCATGGCGCGATCCATCACCAGGCAGAGATTATCCTCGGCGGCGACAATACCGGCCCCGAAACCGAGACCTTCATGGTCAGACGCCACGATGCGCGGCACACCATAGGGAAGACGCAGGATCTCAACCGACGCGGCACTCTCATCGCCCATGTCCGGTTGGGTGAAACCGGCAACCGTCTGGCTGATCCCGGCGCATCCGGCCAGAGCTCCCGACATGACGACACCGGCAAGAGCGGTGGTAAGCAAACTCCGCGACTTCATGGACTGATCTCCCCTGAAATTATTGGCTGTAATTATTGGCTGTAATTATTGGCCGCGACCCTAGCTTGGATCGCGCGGCACTGACCAGTGCCGCATTCACGGGCGCCTAGAGATGTTGGTGGCGAAGCTCCTCGACCGGCCATTGGGCCTTCTCGGCTGCGCCGGAATACAAACTCTCCAGAAATGACAGGATCGCGCCGGACGGATCCGCTTCGGCGATGGCCGCTTCATAGGGCAGGATCGCCAGTGCGCCCCCGTTTTTCTCTGCCCAGTAGGCGCCCGCCGGGCTCAACGGAGCCGTGTTGAGCTGAGCTGGCTCGGGATAGGCATAACCGTAAAAGGCGGCTTCTTGGAAGCTGTCATCCCCCGGCCAGAACCCAACGGAAATCACTTCGTGGGAATAGGCTTCACGATCGGACTGGGTGCCACCGGAAAGCGGATGTGCCCGTCCGTTGAAGCGGGTCACCACCAGATCGAAGGAGTGCCAGTAGAGCTGCACCGGCGTCTGCTTGCCGGTGAATTGGCCCCGGAAGGTCTCAAAGACACTCGATATCGAGCATAGGGCGCGCCAGAAATCCGAGACCGCGACCGGATCATATTGGCGCGGGGCATGATCATCCGGAAACGCGGTTTTCGACTTGTTGTCATAGGGTTTGGCAAGGATCTCGACCTCGACATCGAGCCCCTTCAGGCCGGCAAACAAGGCTTCGTAAAACCCGGCGACGGTCAGACCGGCAACGGCGAAATCGTGCTGGCGGCCGTCATTGCTCGATATGAGAACCCTGTGGTCGAGCATGTCGAAGAAAATTTCGAAGCCGGTTGCGCCGTAGGGAATCCGGCCCGTCGTCAGCCCGCGAACATGGGGGTAGAGCGTGACGTGCCACCAGTGGTTCAGCTTGGGGTGCGTCTTCAGCCGGACCTTGCCGATCATCTGCAGGAAGAGATGGAGCGTGTCGCGGGTGTCCACCCAGTCGCCATAAGTCAGGGATGGCCATTTACTCATGCTTGCTCTCCGCTTTGCGCACCAACCCACACCGATATAGTGCGCGCCGCGCGGTTCGCATCCCTAGCCAACCCGGATAATGCCGAGCCATTTTCCAGCGAGCTCAGCGCGAGGCCTGCCGTTCGAGCGCCGCGGTCAGATCGGGCACCTCAACCTGGCTCGCACAGCCGGTTTCATCGGCGATGACGCAGGCGAAATACCCGACCATCGCAGCTTCCATGGTCGCCGGCGTCCAGTGCTCTATCCCGGGCAGGATGATCGAGTTGAAATCGCTCATGCCGAAGTCGCGATAGATATCGGCCACCAACGGCACCCGCTGCACGGTCGAGGCCCCGAAGGTCTCATTGACCCATTGCGCCTGCTCGCAGGTATAGGAATCGGATCCGAAATCCTCGCAGCTGAACGGGGGTTCCTTGACGGAGTCATTCTCGTCCGCACCGCCCTGGTACAACAGGACCGGGGTCGCGCGCAGCGCGTCCGCATTCAGGCTTTCACCAGCGATGACGTCGAGATTTCCGACCCCGACAGGATAGGTCAACGTTTCACCCACATATGTCTCAAGCGGCAGTATCGGCAGCCCCCCGGCCCCACCGGCCGCAACCGCCCGTACGCGATCGGGATGCAGGACAGCCATACGGGTGACGAAATCTGCCGCGGCTGAGAAGCCCCAGAACAAGGCGTCTTCACTGGTGGCATAGCCGCTGGCCGCCAGCTTGGACCGGGCATCATCGAGCATGGCGATCAGTTGCAGATCCGGCCGGACCAGGCGGGGATCGTCCGAGGTCATCGCCGGCTCGGTGAGCGCATGGATGTAAAGATTGCCATCCGCGTCATCGAGCAGAGGCCGGGGAAAGACCGGGGTCAGCATCGGGGTCTCGAGATGACGCCCGAAATCGATGTAGAGCTGCTCATTACGCATGGCCGCCCAGTATTCATGGGTCTCCTGCGGGGCGCCCCAGAGCGAGTCATTATTGGGTTCAATCAGCACCGGGTGTCCGGCTGGAACCTGCTCCGGCATGTGCAGGAAATAGGGCCAGTGGAAGCCGGCCTCCGGGTTGGCGTCGATACGGTAGATGCGGCGCGGCTCGATGACGCCGTCATAGGCATGCGTGACCGGAGCCGGCCCAACCGGCTCGCCGATATGATCCGGCACCCGGCTTGCCGGGTCGAAAAGCGCCACACGGGCACGCGGATCAATCTCCTGTGCCCCGGCCACCCCGCAGACCATTAGCGCCGTCATGGCCGCCAGCATCTTTTTCATCTTGCTGTCCCCAAATGTCATCGAGCGGAAAGGCATTGCCCCACCGCGGTTTCTGACAGCCTGACTATCCAGCCGGTTCCTGGGAAACAATCGGGACGCTGGGCGCCCTAGTCCCGCGTCTGATCGTAACCCTTTCAGTGTGGACGCTGATCTCCCTCGCGCTATGTTCGCCGGGAGTTGCCGGCCAGCGCAACGCGTAATGCAAAGGGGAGAAGCATGAAAAATTCCGTCACCGCACTGGGCGCCGCCGCCCTCATGGCGGCTCTGGATTCCGGTGTCGCCGCCAACGCGCAGTCCTATCCGGGCGACCGGGTCAGCGGCGAGTATTTTGCCACGCGTTCAGTCACGACGGCGACCCAGGGCATGGCCGCCACCGCGCACCCGCTGGCCAGCCAGGTCGCCATCAATGTGCTGCAATCGGGCGGCAATGCCGTTGATGCGGCGATTGCTGCCAATGCCGCTATCGGCCTCATGGAGCCGACCGGCAATGGTATTGGCGGCGATATTTTCGTGATTATCTGGGATCCGGAAACCCGCCAGGTCTACGGCATCAATGGGGCTGGCCGCTCGCCGATGGGACTGAGCTATGACGAAGTCGTCGAGACGCTCGGTGAAGGCAATGCCATCCCCCCGATGGGTGCCATGCCGGTCTCTGTACCGGGCACGGTCGATGGCTGGTTCGCGATGCATGAGCGGTTCGGCTCCATGCCGATGGATGAGATCCTCGCCCCGGCCATCCGCTATGCCGAGAACGGTTTCCCGCTTACCGAAACGATCGCCTATTACTGGGAGCGCAATATGCGCATCCTGGATGGCCGCTTTGCCAATGGCGAGTTCGAGGAATTCGCCAATGCCCAGGCGACCTATTTGACCGAAGACGGCGATGCGCCGCGCGAGGGCGAGATTTTCCGCAATCCCGACCTGGCCAATACCTATCGCCTCATCGCCGAGGGAGGGCGTGATGCCTTCTATGACGGTCCGATCGCGCAGACGATCAATGACTATATGGAGCGGATTGGCGGCTGGATCGCCTATGAGGACCTCGCCGCCCATCGCACCGAATGGGTCGAGCCGCTGAGCGTCAATTATCGCGGCTATGACGTCTGGGAGTTGCCGCCACAGGGCCAAGGCATCGCTGCCCTGCAAATGCTGCAGACGCTGGAAGCCTATGACCTCTCCTCCATGGGCTTTATGAGCGCGGAAGCCATCCACCTGATGGTCGAGGCCAAGCGCCTGGCCTTCGAAGATCGCGCCCGCTTCTATTCCGACCCGGCCTTTTATGATGAGGCCGATCCGGCGGCGCTTTATGCCGAGCTGATCAGTGATGAGTATGCCGACACGCGGCGCGCGCTGATCTCGACCGATGCCGCGATGGAAAGCGTCACCCATGGTGACCCGTCCATCATTGAAGACGGTGACACCACCTATCTGACCGTTGCCGACAGCAATGGCATGATGGTGTCGCTGATCCAGTCGAACTTCCGCGGCATGGGCTCCGGACTGGTACCGGACGGGCTGGGCTTCATGCTGCAGAACCGCGGCGAACTGTTCAGCCTCGATCCGAACCATCCCAATGTCTACGAGCCGGGCAAGCGTCCCTTCCACACCATCATCCCGGCCATGATCACGCGTGACGGCGAGGCCTTCATGAGCTTTGGCCTGATGGGCGGGGCGATGCAGCCCCAGGGTCATGTCCAGATCATCACCTCGGTGATCGATTTCGGTCTCAATATCCAGCAGGCCGGCGATGCGGCGCGCTGGCGCCATGACGGCTCCACCTCGGAAACCGGGCAAGCGGGCGAAACCGCCGGCGTCGGTGTTCTGTCGGTTGAAGGCGGCATGCCGCAAGAGGTCCGCGACGCCCTCACAGCGCTGGGCCATGAGGTCGTCGATGGTGATGGCGGTTTCGGCGGCTATCAGGCCATTCTGCGCGATCCGGAAACCGGCGTGCTCTATGGTGCCAGTGAAATGCGCAAGGACGGCGCGGCGCAGGGCTATTAACCCCGCCACCGGATAAGTCCCGGTTCAGCCCGGCCCCGCTTGACCGGGGCCGGGCTTTTTTAGGCCAACCAGGCTGGTGCGGAACCGCCAGCGACACCGCTTTTCGCCGCCGCAACACACTCCGCAAGGCTACCGAGACGCATCGTGCATCCGGTCAGGCTCGGGCCGTAATGGGCGTATTTGCCGGAATTGGTCAGGATGTTGCGCGCACTGGCCGGGAATAGCGGTTTGGAAATCGAGCACCAGCACACATCCGACACGATGGTGACCCCGAGGCGTTCGAGCCTTTCGAGCGTACCATCCTCGGCGATCTCGCGCTTTTCCGACCGGCCGATGGTGATGATCACACTGACGCCGCTGGCGACTGGCGCCTCGCCCATCAAGCGGGCAAAGGCCCGGCATTCCGGGGCCGACATGTGCGGACTGCCAAGGGCCACAAGATCAATCGTGCCCGGCCCCTGATTGAGCGCCCGCCAGGCCTGTTCCAGCTCGACCCTGCCAATCGCCACGCGCTCCAGTGTGCCGTCTACACCTTCCGGCGCTTCCGGGGTAACGCCCTCAATATGCAGCATGGGCGCGCCCGAAGTGGTTCCGAACGCCGCGCACAGCGCCTTGAGCTCATCGGGCCCGGGCTGGCGTGCGGCGAGACCGGTGAGAAGCGGAATGCGGTCCGGGGCGAGCCGGCCAGCCAGCCAGCCCAGAAGCGGCCATAGGGTGTCGTCAGCCCGGTCCGGAACTTCAATATCAATCGCCAGCGCCGGGGCGCGATTGGCGTCCAGATAGACACCGGACATCGGCGCCCGCCCGGTCATGGCGATCATCAGATCGAGGAAATCGGGATGCTTGTTGGTCCGGGCCCCCAGAGCACTATTGGCGTAGATCACGGCATTGGACTCCGACCACCCAATGGGCTCGCCGGCCGCCGGCTTGTCTTCGAGCAGATAGGGCGCACAGGTGAAACTGGGCTGCGCGCCCATCGCCAGATAGGCCTCCGCGAGCTGACTTGCCGGCTGGCCAAAATCAGCGGGGACGCCCTGTGAGCGCCAATTGGGAAGGTCGACCGAGATCGCATTCATCGTCGTCGGCACCCGCACCGATGCACCCTTCTCCTTCATGGCCCGGGCAAAAACGAGATTGGCCGGACTGGCATAGATACAGCCATCAATATGGACGCGGGAGACGTCGATCAGCCGGCTCGCGCCCTGCAGCAGGGCCACCGTACAGATCGTCTCCATGGCGAGCTGCACAGCCGCCCCCTCACCGCCCGCCAGCATGAGCTCGTCCTGCGCGGACAAGTTCAGACCGGCCCGGTCCAGCGGGCTCAAGGCCAGACTGAGATCGCCCGCACGGAGCTGCCCCTCGCTCAACTCGGCCTCGGTGCTGCGGGACAGAGCCTCATAGCTTGCCGCCCCGAGCCGGATGACCGCGATGCTCGCCCCAAACATGACATTGGCCAGAATGGCGCCGAGGGTCAGCACATCCTCCGCCTCGCGAAAGACCAGGGCTGCCGGTGCCTTGCCCGCCAAAGCCAGGCCAAGCAGCACGGCACTGCCCGTACAGGATCCCCGGGAAGTGGGCATCATCAGCACCTTGCCGCCGACCGACTGTCCGTATTGGGGATGATGCGCATCGGCGATCACACCGGTCTGCGGGTCGACTCCCCCCCAGAAACTCAGCCCCTCTTCGCAATACAGGACAGGCGCGACCAGCTCCCCCGGCTGGATCAGGATATCCGCAAGCGGTTTCGGCCCGGGGCTGGTGGCATCATGGTGCAAGGGGTGACCTGTCTGTTCCGCTATCCGCTCCTGCCCCCATAACCGGAGAATTCGAGGACGCTGTAAACAGCAATCTTGACCGGATATACCGGCGAGAGGCGCGGGAGCGTCTTGTCCCTCCCGCTTGTTGCATCGCGCATATAAGGCTATGCCCGGGGGAGCGCGTCAGTGCGGACAGGACGCAAGGGGGACATTATGCGTAATCAGCTTTTGGTATCGGCAGCTATGGGTCTGGCGGTTTACGGCTTTGCCGGCGTGGCACACGCCGCGCCACATCATGAGCATGGCCACAAACAGGACGACGGCACCGGCATCGCCGGGACCGTGACCGAAGCCGAACCGGAATTCCGGCACCAGTTCGAATTGGAAGCTGGTCAGGTTGTCACCCTGAGCACCCAGTCGGACGAAAATTTCGATACGGTGCTGACGCTCGGCGGCCGCGACGGCAAGCCGATCAGCCAGAATGACGATGCCGACCCGACGACGCTGCAATCGCGTATCCTCTTCGTGGTCCCGAGCAGCGGCACCTATACCGCGTCCGTGACCGGTTATGGCGGCACCACCGGCAGTTTCGAGCTTTTCATCGAGGAAGGCATTGATTTCGGCCTGTCCGACGACGCCGTCATCGTGTCCGAAGACGTCTTCAGCTTCACCAACCGCCAGACGACGCGGGACGTCTCTTTGACACTGTCCGAGGGCGATATCCTTGTCGCCTCGACCGAAGCGCTGACCGAGGGGCGACACCACCCTCCTCCTGCTCGACGCGTCCGGAGAGGTCATCGCTCTCAATGATGATCGCGGCGATGGCAGCCTGAACTCGCAGATCACTCACCTGATCGAGGCCAGCGGTGACTATACGGTCCGCGCCGGCAGCTACAGCGGCTCGGATACCGGAGAGCTGTACTTCTCGGTCGCAACGGACCCGAATGCCGAACTGCCCTTTGATTTTACCTCTATCGAGGGCGATAGCATCGCGATTGAAGAAGGCGGGCTCGATGATAGCAATCCGGTCTATCGCCGCCCGATCACGATCGCGGAAGGCCAGACGCTTTACGCCTATGTCGACCGTATCGATGGGGATCTCGACCCGGTTCTGCGCCTGCTCGGCCCGGACGGCATGCCGGTCGCAATGAATGATGACCGCGGTGATGGCTCGCTCAATTCCGCCTTTGCCTATACGGCGCCGGCCAGCGGCGAATACATCGTCGAGGTCGACCGATATGCCGGCGGCCCCACCTCCGGCAGCTTCAACCTCAACCTGTCCTGGGTCGACGCCTCGGTGCTGGAAGTGCTCCAGGCCCTGCGCGAATCCATCGTCACCCTGAGCGGTGAGCCGCAGAGCTTCCGGACCGATGATTTCGTCGTCAATTATACGCTCGACGGCGAGGACAGCACGTCCCTGGCCTATGCTCAGAGCGTCGGTGATGCTCTGCAGCACGCGCTTGAAGAACAGCTGGGCCGCATGGGCTGGCGCGAGCCGGTCCGTGATGCGGACGGTCTTTACCGCGCCTTTGTCGCCGATGCCGGCGGCTCGATGGGTGTGACCTATCCGGTCGAAACCGTCTTTGATAACCCGCACACCGCCGATATCCGTGAACCGCTGGCTTCGCGGACCGTTTTTGTGGTGGAGAATGATTTCGAGGGCTTTGACGAAAAAGCCGCTCCGGTCGACAGCCTGATGCGCGCCACGGCGACGCATGAATTCGCCCACGTCGTGCAGTTTGGTTACGATTCCGAGGAAGGCCTCGACTGGCTTTACGAGTCCACCGCCTCCTGGATCGAAACGGTCACCGTGGGGCACCATCAGGACGCGACCGACTATGTCGAGACCGATTATCAACGCCCCGAACTGTGCTGGACGACCAGCGAAGGCGGGTTCGACTATTCCCAGTGGACGCTTTTGCAGTCCCTGGCCGATGTCCATGGCGAACGCGTTGTCGTGCGGATCTGGGAGAATGCCGTCGAGCATGATGGCTTCGACACCATGTCCGTGACCCTCGACGAGGTCGGCACCGACATTCCGGCCGCCCTGCGGCGCTGGCGAGCCCAGAATTTCGCCATGGCCTATGAGCTGGCGCCACTGTTTGATCGTCCGGTGGCGCTGCACCGCAGCCTCAACCGCGCGGAAAGCTGGACCTCGAAATTCGGTCCGCAGCAATTGGGCGCGAACTATATCGAGCTCGACCTGGATGGCCGTCACGAAATTTCCCTGAGCGGCAATGACACGCTTGAGCTTGTGGCCCTCGGGCATCGCGATGGCCGAGTGGATGTCATCGAGCTGGGACAAGGCGGTGTCGTTGACCCGCAGGCCTATGACTATCTCGGCCTGATGGTGTTCAATCCGGTGGTTCCGGACGCTCCGGGCGAGTGCTCGGCGGGCATGTATACGCTCGATATCAGCGAGACCCGCCAGGCCGCAGCGCAGGCCGTTTCCTACAGCTTCGACGCGCCGCATTTCACGGCGCCGACGCCGGTGTCGCAGGCCGCGCAGTAAACGCTCCGTTCGTGCCGGGAGCCTGCCTCCCGGTGACACAAAAAAGGCGCAGGCCGGTTAACCGGTCTGCGCCTTTTTCTTGGGGCCGATCAGGCCTCGGCTCTAGCCACCGGCATCAGTGTCAAAACCGCGATTGCGCAGCAGCGGCTCAACGCTGGGCTCGCGGCCGCGGAAGCCGACATAGGCGTCCATGGCCGGCAGGGTGTCACCGGCGGAGAAGACGCTGTCGAGCAGTTTCTGAGCCAGCTCCGGATCAAAGATGTCGCCCGCTTCCTCGAAGGCGGCAAAGCCGTCATTGTCGAGGACGCCAGCCCAGAGATAGCTGTAATAGCCCGCCGAATAGCCCTCACCTGCGAAAGTGTGCAGGAAGTGCGGAGAGCGGTGACGCATCGGGATGGCTTCCAGATTTTCGCGGCTGGCCAGGACCTCGTCCTCGAAGGCGTGGATATCGATATCGCCCGGCTCGGTGTTGAGGTGGTAGGCCATGTCGACAAAGCCGGAATTCAGGAACTCAACCGTGGCAAAACCCTGGTTGAAGGTCTGGGCTTCCAGCACGCGCTCGAGCAGCGCCGGCGGCATCGGCTCACCGGTCTCATAGTGCAGGGCAAAGCGCTCGAGCACTTCCGGCTGCTCCAGCCAGTGTTCATAGATCTGCGCCGGGAATTCCACGAAATCGCGGTCCACCGCCGTGCCAGCAAGGCTCGGATACTCCGTATTGGACAATAGCCCGTGCAGGCCATGACCGAACTCGTGGAACAGCGTGCTCGCATCGATGAAGGACAGGAGCGCCGGCTCACCATCGGCAGGCTTGTTGTAATTACAGTTGTTTATGATGATCGGGATATCACCGCTAATCCCGTTCTGAGCCCGGAAGCTGGACATCCAGGCGCCGCCCCGTTTGCCCGGGCGAGCGAAATAATCGCCGTAGAACAGGCCGACGACGTCGCCATCGGCATTGGTCATCTCCCAGACGCGGACGTCGGGATGATAAACCTCCATATCGGTGCGCTCGGTGAAGGAGATCCCGAAGAGGCGCTCGGCGACGTAGAACTGGGCCTCGATCATATTGTCGAGCTGGAGGTAGGATTTCACCTCGCTCGGGTCGAGATCATAGCGCTCGGCGCGAACCTGTTCGGTGTAATAGCGCCAGTCCCACGGCATGACGTCGTGGTCGAGACCGGCCGCAGCGATGCGGGCTTCGATATCGGCCTGTTCTTCCAGCGCACGTTCGCGGGCCGGCCACCAGACCTGTTCCATCAGCGAGGTCGCGGCCAGCGGGGTGCCGGCCATGGTGCCGCCGGTGCGGTAATGCGCGAAGGTCTCATAGCCCAGGAGGTTGGCCATCTCGAGACGCAGGCGAAGGATGTCGCGGATCGTGTCGTGATTATTATTGGCGTTTTCATTGTCGCCACGGCTGGTCCAGGCGCGCCAGGCCTGTTCGCGCAGTTCGCGGTTCGGCGAGGTTTGCAGGAAGGGCTCAACGCTGGAGCGCGCCAGGGTGATCACATGACCGTCCAGGCCGCGATCGGCCGCAGCGCCAGCGGCAGCGGAGATGACGAAGTCCGGCAGGCCTTCAAGATCCTCGGCGTCGAGCGCCATAGTCCAGCTTTCCCGGTCCGCCTGCTCATTCTGGGCGAACTGGGTGTACAGGCCGGCCAGGCCCGAGCGGACGTCAGCAAAGCGTTGGCGGTCATCGCCTTCGAGCTGGGCCCCGGCGCGAACGAAATCATGGTGCGTGACTTCCAGAAGGCGCAGCTGCTGCGGCTCCAGGTCGAGGCTCTCGCGCTGCTGATACAGGCTGTCGATGCGGGCAAACAGATCGGCATTGAGCGTGATCGAGGCGGAGTGCGCCGCCATGCGCGGGCTCATCTCGCGCTGGATGGCGCGGATCTCTTCATTGCTGGCCGAGCTGGCTAGGTTGAAGAAGACGCTGCTCATCCGGCCCAGAAGGGCACCGGATTGCTCCATCGCCAGCAGGGTGTTGTCGAAGGTCGGCGCCTCCGGATTGTTGGCGATCGCCTCGATTTCCGCCGAATGGGCGGCGATGGCCACGTCAAAAGCCGGCAGGAAATGCTCTTCCTCGATGGCATCGAAGGGCGGCGCCTCATGCGGCGTATTCCATGCCCCCAGCAGCGGGTTATCCGATGCCGGCACAGCCGTTTCGGCGACTTGCGTGGTTGCGGCAGCGGGCGTGCTGGCGGTTTCAGTCGCGCTGGCGATTTCAGACGTGTCCGCGGCTTGCGGCGAACATGCGGCGAGCAGCAGGACGGAGCTGGCTGCGCTCAGGAGCATTGCGGCTTTCATGACAAATCCCTTGGCAAACTAAGGATGTTATAATGTAACAATAACCTAGCGGAGCAGTCGGCAAAGCTCAATATTACCAGTGCGTCATGTACAGGATTGGGGGCCGCGGCTTTCCATCTCATGAGCCTCTAAGCCAGTCAGGGATTTGCCGCCGAGCTCGACCGCGCCTCCTCACTCACCCTCCTCGTAAGGCAGATGCGCAAGGGCGAAAAAGCAAGTCTCGGCCAGCTCCTCCAGCAAGGCTGGCGTCCGCTCGACCAGATGGGCAAAGCCCTCCAGGTCAAACCGGAAGCTCGCAAGCGTCCTTGCCGGCTCGTCGTCTGCCGCAAACCGGATACGAAGCTGTCCCTCGCGGGCGGGAACCTCGGGAAGCTGCTGCAGGAGCGCCTCGACCTCACCCGTCCCGTCCTGCGGTGCGATGAGATAGTGATACTCGCCGTCCCCTTGGGGCGGCCGCACATACATCAGCTGGCCGGCATACGCCCACTGCCACTCTTCAGCGTCGGAGACAGCGATCTCGAAAACACCCTGATACAGCCGTGTGCCGCCATAACTTGGATCCATTTGGCTGGGCAGATTGTAGACGCGCGGCCAGATACCCTCGACCAAGGCGTTGAGTTCAAGGCCGAAGCGGTCCTCCCCCTCAAACGGATCATTGCGCCAGAACCCTAGCCCGCTTGGCCGGTGGAGATAGTCGTAATGCAGGATCGAGCGGGGAAACCACTGCGACCCCGAACTATGGCTCAGCTGGACCTGCCAGTTGCCCTCCTCGACCGTCAGGCGGCAATCCGAGTCCATCTCCTCGCGGTCCTCCGCGCTCGCGGGCTGGACCAGCAACAAGACACCGAACAAGGCATGCAACATTTTGGGCCTCCGTAACTAGCCCGGCGCGTGGCCGGCTTGGTCCGCTACCAGTTCATGAACCAGCGTGCGCATCGCGGCGAAATCCTCCTGATCGAGCGTTACCGCGGCCATCGCGACGTCCAGCTCGGGGACATAGACGGCGTAGGTGCCCCAGAAGCCGCTATGGGAGTAAACGGTCATACCGCCAATGGTCTCGATGAAGACGCCGAGCCGATAGCGCTCCGGCGCGACTTGCCCGGGCGCGTCGAGCATCACGCTCAGGGTCGCCGGGTCCTCGAACACCTCGCCCCCAAACAGCGCGCTCCAGAAGCGGGCCATATCGCGCGGACTGGCGATCAGGCCGCCGCCGCCATAAAGGTCGAGCGATGCGTTGAAGCCGGTCGTGTCGAGCTCACCGAGATATTGATGCGCTCTCGCCGCAATCGCCTCGCCGGGCTGTTCAACCTGTTCCCACCAGGTCTGGTCCAGGCCAATGCTGTCAAAACGCAAAAGGCGGCGGGTCGCTGCGGCGAGCGTTTCGCCCGTGATCCGCTCGATCATGTGCCCGAGCAGAATGTAGCCGGTATCGGAATAGACAAAGACCTCGCCGGGTAGGCCGAGCGGCTCATGGTTCACGGTCAGGAACGCGATCTGCTCCGCCCGCGTCCATTGCCGCTGCGTGTCCTCGAACACCGCAGCGACATAGGTGTCATCGGCATGATCGGGCAGGCCCGCATTATGCATCAGCAGATGGCGCGGCGTGATCAGGTCAGTGCGATAGCCATCCTCAGCGAGGAGCGCGTTGAAGCCCGGGTCGATCAATTCCTCGATCGGGTCATCAAGGGGCGCCAGACCGCTCTCCCAGAGCCGCAGATACGCCGCCGCGACATAGGTTTTGGTGTTACTGGCAATGCGGACCGGGGTCTGCGCATCGAGCGCGCGTCCATCGGGAGCGGCATCGCCGAAGGCCGCACCGCCACTTGTCCCTGCCCCCGCACGTTCAACCCAAACCGCGAGGCCGGCCATATCCGGATGAGCCGCATTGATCTCGGCGAGCCGGCTTGCCAGCAGGTCGGTCTGCTCGGCCTGAGGCGAACAGGCCAGCAAAGCGCCGGCGGCGATGATGATCAGAAATTGGCGCAGCATGGTGTCTCCGGCTCCGGCGTTCATGCGCCCGGATGACAGGCGCCCCGGCGAAGACTAGCAATCAGGCGGGCCGGTGCAATGGCTCGGCCAGTGCAAACCCGAAACGGCCCAGCGCCCGCGCATATCCAGCCTCCGCCTCGACCCCGGCTGTCAGCAAGGCGCTGTCGCCGGCACCGGCTTCACCCCGCTCCGGCAGCAAGTCATCCACCCGCCGCGCAATCGCCGAACCGGTATCGAGATAGGTCCAGGCATGCGGAGCCGTCGCTTCCAACTCGGCCTGGAGCAAGGGATAATGCGTGCAGCCCAGAACCAGGGTGTCGACCTCCTCGCCGCGCGGTGCCTGACGGATGGCGTGCTGCAGTCCGCGCAGGAGGTCCAGGTCCGGCGCCGCACCCGCAAGCACGGCTTCGGCTTCGCGCGCCAGGCCTTCAGCCGGCTGGACAATGAAATGAAGGCCGGCGCCATGATCGCGAACCAGCGCGTCGATATAGCCGGACTGGGCCGTGCGCGGCGTCGCCAGGACGCCGATGACACCAGAGCGGGATTGCTCCGCAGCCGGCTTGATGCCCGGCACCGTCCCGACGACCGGTAGCTCCAGCGCCTCGCGCAACTCGTTCAGGGCGATAGTCGATGCCGTATTGCACGCCAGGACCACCAGGCGTGGCCGCTCCCGGTCGACCGCCGCGCTGATGACGTCGATCACGCGCTGTTTGAGGAAGGCGTCGGCTTTCAGCCCGTAGGGAAAGGCGGCGTTATCGGCCAGATAGCGCAGCGGCAGGTCCGGGCGGCGTTGGCGAATCTCCGCCGCGACGGAAAGACCGCCAAGGCCTGAGTCGAACACCAAGACCGGGCTGGAAACGGGGCTGTCCGTCACACGCCTACTCCACCAAGTGCACCCGCCTGCGGGCAACACGCTGAAATCATGTCCCGGTTTCTACCCCTGCTCGGCATCCCGGTACAGGGGGGAGATTACCCGTAGGTTTTCTATGCTTTTTGAGAACAAGTAGAGTATACCTAGTTTTGAAAGGGATTTTCATGGATCCGATTCAAATCGCCCGCTGGGATGTGTTCGGCAATGTCATTCGCCGCACCTGCCCGGATTGCACCACCGGTCAATCGCGCCTGTCCTGGTATCAGGACTGGTTCAAGCTGATGCGCGCACCGGCTGTTGAGCCAGCTGTTGCAGCGCCCGCTGCCCGGAAAGCAGCGCTCCCTCGATAAGCCCGCCGCTTTCGCTGATCGTCTCCGCTCCAGCAAAGGCGATACGCCCGTCAAACCAGGTCTGCTCGAACACGGCTCCGCCATAATGCGGGTGACCGCCGCGATAGCGACGATCGGCTTCGGTAGCGGTGAACGCTTCCTGCGACCAATCCAGCAGATGCGTCTCCAGAGGTGAACGCGCCGCTTCGCCAAACAGACGGGCGAATTGGTCCAGAACCTTGCCAGTCAGCCCCTCGCCTTCGCGAGCCCGCTGATCCGCCGGCCAGCCAATGAAGGCAAACAACACGCCCAGTGACCCGTCGGACGGGCTCTGATCGGCGATTTCCATGACCGGTCCCTCCCGGCTGGCGCCACCGCCCGACAGGCCCTGCTCGCGCCAGAAGGGACGCTCATAGACCGCGATCAGCTTGGCATGCGCCCCCATCCAGGTCGGCAGGCCCTGCAGCGCCCGCGACAAGCCCGGGGACAGCCCCGGCTCCCACTCCAGCTGGTCGGCCAGACGCGGCGGCAAGGCGATGATCGCCTGGTCGGCGGCATGGCGAGCACCGTCCACCGTCTCGATTTCAACGCCCTCGCCGCTTCGCACCGTGGCAGCAATTTCACCGGTCCGGATCGTACCCGCCGGCAATTGCGCCGCGAGCCCCTCGATCAAACCGGAAGCGCCCCCGGGAAAGCGGATGGCATCGCCATACCGGCTCGGCGCGGCAAAACGCTGGACCTGCCCGCCATCTTCATAGCTGAAGGCGCCGGTCTCATATTGCGGGGCCGCATCGACGCCGAGTGAACGTCGCAGGGTCTCAAGCCGGCTCTGGTAGGCCGGCCACATCCAGGCCGGGCCGAGATCCGCATGCCCTCGCCCGCCGGCCAGGGGCTGGCTGAGAATGCGCCCGCCGATACGGTCCCGCGCTTCCAGCACGGTCACATCAAAACCGGCTTCGCGGCCCGCCACGGCAGCAGAAAGGCCGCCCATGCCCGCACCCAGAACCAGCAAGCTGCGCGCCATCAGGACGCCTCCGGCACGCGGATATGACGCAAATGCCCGGTCTTTCGCCACACCTTCACCGGTGCAGACCCGGTCTTGATTACGGCCTCATAGCCATCGGGAAGGCGAAGCCAGCTGCCGGCCGAAAACGTCTCGCCTGCTTCGGCAAACTCACCTTCGACGACATAGATCTCTGCCCCGCCATCGGTGTTGAGGGTCAGCTCAGTACCGGCTTCCCAGCGTTCGTGTGCCACGTCTTCCAGCTCGGAGCTGAACAGGGTCTGCACGCTGACACCCGGCCGCTTCGGGTCGGCGATGAAATCGGGAAACTCGGTCTGATAGCGAACTTGCGTCAGATCGTCCGTGTCGAACTGCCAGAGCTTGACCAGGATCGTGCAGCCCGGCGCCGACCCGGGCGTGTGCGACGTGCCCGGCGGATTGCGCACATAGCTGCCGGCGGGATAATCGCCATGCTCATCCTGGAACACACCGTCAAGCACAAGGAATTCCTCACCGCCGCCATGGGTGTGCGGGGAGAAGGAACTGCCCGGCGCATAGCGCACAATCGAAGTCGCCCGCGCGACTTCCTCGCCGATCCGGTCGAGCATCTTGCGCTCGACGCCCGCCATCGGCGAAGCGCGCCAGGGATTGTCGGCATCATGCACCGCGGCCCGGGCCGCAAAATCCGCATTGAGTTCCATCTTCGGCCTCCAGCCTATCTAGTGATAGGTATATGGGTGTCGCGCAGCCCTATTCAAGGTCTGCAACCAGGCTTTGGGCTTGGTCACCGGGCTTGCTATATAGCCCGCAAAATAAACAAGGCCGTTGCCATGTCGCGCTATCTCGTCGCTGCACTCTACAAATTTGCCCCGCTCCAGGCCGATGCCGCCCTGCAGGCCCGGATCAAGTCCGTGTGCGAGGCCCAGGATGTGTACGGCACGCTGCTGCTGGCAGATGAAGGTATCAACGGCACGATTGCCGGCCCGCAAGCCGGGATCGAGGCGGTACTGGCCGATTTGCGGGCCCTGCCCGGTTTCGCGGATCTGGAACACAAGGAAAGCTGGGCCGACGAGCAACCCTTCCTGCGCATGAAAGTGCGCTTGAAAAAAGAGATCGTCACCATGGGTGTGCCGGGCACCGACCCGACCCAGGTCGTGGGGACCTATGTCGAGCCGGAAGACTGGAATGACCTCATCACCGCTGATGACGTCGTCACCATTGATACGCGCAATGATTACGAGGTCCGTATCGGCCAGTTCGACGGCGCCATTGACCCGCAGACGGTGAACTTCCGGGAGTTCCCGGACTGGTTCCGCAAATTCCGCGAGGGCCGTCCGAATGCCCGTATCGCCATGTATTGCACCGGCGGTATCCGCTGCGAAAAGGCGACCGCCTTCGTCAAATCCGAAGGCATTGACGATGTCTATCATCTCAAGGGCGGGATCTTGAAATATCTGGAGACCGTGCCCGAAAAAGACAGCCTGTGGCGCGGCGAGTGTTTCGTCTTTGATCGCCGCGTGGCCGTCAAGCACGGCCTGGAACTGGGCAGCTACACGCTGTGTCATGCCTGCCGCGAACCGCTGGGCCCGGAGGATCTCAAGTCAGAGCTTTTCATCGCCGGTCAGCAATGCCCGCATTGTGCCGATCGCTACAGCGCGGCCGACCGCGCCCGTTTCGCCGAACGTGAACGCCAGGAGCAACTCGCCGCCGAGCGTGGTGTGCGCCATATCGGGGCGCGCCCGGAAGACCTGGCGGATCTGCAGCAGGTCGAGGGCGATGAGCGCTAGCCGGCCTATCCTCTATTCCTTCCGGCGCTGCCCCTATGCCATGCGGGCACGCCTGGCGCTGGATGTCAGCGGCGTCGCTGTGGAACACCGCGAAATCCTGCTCAAGGACAAGCCGGCGGCGATGCTGGAGGCCTCACCGAAGGGAACGGTACCGGTTCTGGTTCTCGCCGACGGACGCGTGTTGGAGGAAAGCCTGGACGTGATGAACTGGGCCCTGCAGCAGAACGACCCGGAAAACTGGCTCGACCGGGATAGTCGTACAGCCGCATGGATCGAAGCCAATGACGGCCCGTTCAAGCGCGCTCTGGACCGCTATAAATATGCCAGTCGCTTTGACGATGCCGATGCAATCGTCGAGCGGGACAAGGCCGCTGAATGCCTCCGTGTGCTGGATGGCGTGCTGCGACAACAGACCTGGCTGGCGGGGGGTAAACCCGGCTTTGCCGACAATGCGGTTTTTCCCTTTGTGCGCCAGTTCGCGATGACCGACCGGGCGTGGTTCGATGCCCAGAGCTGGCCCGCCCTGATCGGCTGGCTCGATCAGCTGCTGAACAGCGAACGCTTTGCCAACATTATGGAAAAACACGAAATATGGGCCCCGGAGCCGGAATAATCCGGTAAGCTCCTGAGTTTATTGTGCGTCGCAGCATTTCGACGAGTTTCGCGAATTCACGGAACTGATGCAATTAGATCGCACCGCGTGATGAAGTGCCGGAAATCCTATCCTGACCCCTGTCACCGCGCCCCGTTACGCCCTAGATCGGGCCGCATCAGCCCCGGGGAAAAAACCATCCGGGGCATGTATCAAACGGTTGATCAGGATCTCCTCCACATGACGACTACCACTGCTCGCGCCGTGCTTCTCGCCGGTACCGCTCTCGCCGCTGCTGTCAGCACCGGCTTATCCGCTCCGGCCATCGCGCAGGACGCTCAACTGGAAACCATCACCGTGACGACCAATCGTCGCGAGGAAAGCATCCAGGACGTTGCCGCTTCGGTGACCGCCGCATCCGGCGAAGCCATCGCACCGCTGTCTGAGGGCGGCGCTGACATCCGCGCCCTCGCCGCGCGCGTCCCGAGCCTCTACGCTGAAAGCTCCAACGGCCGTGTCGCACCGCGCTTCTACATCCGCGGCCTCGGCAATACAGATTTCGACCTGGCCGCTTCCCAGCCGGTCTCCGTGATCATGGACGACATCGTCCAGGAGAACGTGATCCTGAAAAGCTTCCCGCTGTTCGACATCGAGCAGGTTGAAATCGCACGCGGCCCGCAGGGCACGCTGTTCGGTCGCAACACCACCGCCGGTACGATCAAGTTCGACAGCGTTCGTCCGAGCGAAGAGACCGATGCCTATATCGCCGCAACGGCAGGCACGCTGGGCACGCTCAACGCTGAAGCCGCTCTTGGCGGCACGATTGTCGACGACCTGCTCACCGGCCGCGTCTCGATCATGACGCAGAACCGGGGCGACTGGATCGACAATGCCTTCACCGGTGAAGACGACGCTCTTGGCGGTCACCGCGAATGGGCCGGCCGTGCGCAGTTCATGTACACGCCGAGCGAAGATTTCGACGTCCTGTTCAACGTCCATGGCCGGTCCCTGGTCGGCACGTCGGCCGTCTTCCGCGCCAACATCCTGACCGCGGGCTCCAACGATCTGAACTCCAACTTCGTCCGCGACGAGGTTTATTTCGACGGCGGCTATAACAACCCGCAGAGCTATGACAGCTGGGGCACGAGCGCGACGGCCAATGTCTATTTCGACGACGGCATCACCCTGACCTCGATCACCGGCTATGAAACCGCAGAAGGTCGCTCCCTCGGCGATATCGATGGCGGCAACATGGTTTCCGGTCCGGGCTTCATCCCCTTCCCGTCCCAGACCCAGGACGGCCTCGATGATCTCGACCAGTTCACCCAGGAATTCCGCCTGGCCTCGTCCGACGATCTGACCACGACCTGGCAGGTCGGCGCCTATTTCTTCGACAGCGAGTTCGACATCACCACGACGGACCCGGACGGCATCTTCCCGCCGACGACCACCGTGCGTCACTCCAACGAGCTGTGGGCCCTGTTCGGCCAGGTCAGCCACCAGGCGACCGATCGCCTGCAGCTGTCCGGCGGTGTGCGCTATACCAGCGATGAAAAAGGTCTCGAGGTTGTCCAGGCGGTCTGGCCTGCCGGCGGTCCGGTGGAAGTCTCCGATGAGGAATTCAGCTGGGACCTGTCCGCATATTACGATCTCGACGACAGCACGGCCCTGTTCGGCCGTGTCGCTCGCGGCTTCCGCGGCCCGTCGATCCAGGCGCGTGATGTCGCCTTCTTCAACCCGCCGTCCGTTGCCGACAGCGAGACCTCGATCTCCTACGAAGCCGGCATCAAGTCCGAGCCCTTCGGTGGTCGCGCCCGCATCAATGCAACGGCCTTCTACTACACCGTCTCTGACCTGCAGCTGTCCGCTGTCGGCGGCGCCGGCAACCTCGTCCAGCTGGTCAATGCCGACGAAGGCGAAGGCTATGGCTTCGAGATCGACAGTGAGTTCCTGGTCTCCGACAACCTGCTGATAACCGCGGGTGCAAGCTGGAACAAGACCGAGCTGAATGATGACCACCTGCTGGTCGGCATCTGTGCCCAGTGCACCGTCACCGATCCGCTCGTCAATGTCGGCGGCACCGATCGCGCCGCTGTGGACGGCAACCCCTTCCCGCAGGCTCCGGAATGGATCGTCTCTTTCACGGCCCGCTATTCCATCCCGGCCGCTGATGGCGGTGAGTGGTTTGCCTACACCGACTGGTTCTACCAGGGCGAGACCAACCTCTTCCTGTACGAGTCCCAGGAGTTCAACTCCGATGGCAATTTCGAAGGCGGTCTGCGCCTGGGCTATGCCGGCGAGAATTCCGGCGGCTACCCGTTCGAAGCCGCCATTTTCGTGCGCAACATCACTGACGAGGAAAACCTCGTTGGCGGTATCGACTTCAACAATAATACCGGCTTCGTCAACGAGCCGCGCGTGTGGGGACTGTCCTACCGCATGAGCCTGAACTAATTCAGGTTTCCATCTGAATGGAAAGCCCCGGACCTTGCGGTCCGGGGCTTTTTTCTTGCCGCAGGACTATTGCGCCGGCCGGGCCAGATCCCAGTCGATATCGCGCCACTCTTCGCGTGCGAACAATACCGCCTGGTCGTCATAATGCGGTGAGCTTTCATCGATCGTGGCGGAGCCATATTGGTGGATCGCCTGTGAGCGCATCTCGCCCTCCGCGCTCCATTCCACCGCCATGATGTAGGTGTCACCGGCGACACCGCGGATGCGGCCATCCGGGTCGAGCCCGTCATTCGCGCCATAGACCGCGCGCAACACGTCCGGCCCGCCGCCGAGCGGCATGTCGACATCACCGCGGACCATGCGGTTGATCTCGCCCCACTCCGGGTCGAGGCGGCCATGATGCTGCATCAGCTCTGCCGCCGCTGCCGAGAGCGCCTCGCGCGGGTCCGTGAGCCAGGGATCCTCGTGATGCCGGTTGCCAATGCAACGCACCGCCGTGAGCACGCCGATGGCGGCATGGCGATTGGCGATGTCGGTGGAGAGATCCCAGTCACCGATCAGGCCCTGGGCCTCGGCGAGCAGCGGATCATCCGACACATCCAGGGCCAGCAGCTCGCGCATCAGCCGTCCGACGGCCGAGTTTTCCGAATAGGTCTTGTCGAATTTTATCTGCATAAGCCGCTCGCGCGACAGCGAGGTCTCGGCCCGCAATAATTCCAGCCCGCGATGACCGCGATTGGTCATGCGCGGTTCGATGCCGAAGGTCGGCGAGAAATCAGCCGGATCGATATTCTCGTCCACCCCCGTGGCGTCGAACACGGTCTGATTGGCCGACAACAGCCAGCCCGCCTGCGGATTGAGATAGGCCGGCAGCGTGCCGAACGGGTGATAGCCTTGCCAGATCAGCTCGGAACGATCGCCCGGCAGATACTGGCGCCAGTCATACCCTTCGACCCGGTCCGGCATCACCGCATTGTAGAGATAGGCGATATTGCCCTCACGGTCGGCATAGATCGTGTTGAGCGAGGAGATCGCATCCATCTCCATGGCCCCGAGCCAGTCGGAGAGGTTCCGCGCCCGGTTCATCTCATACCATTGCTCGACCTGGCGCACCTCATCCATGCCGGAATAGCGGATGGCGTAATCGCCATGCCCGGTGCGTACGACCGGGCCATGTTCCGACCACCACAAATCCCGCTTCACCGTCCAGCGGATGGAGCCGAACAGACGCACATTGAGCCGCGCCGTGCCATGCTCGAGATCGCGCCATTCGCCGTCCAGCAAATAGCGATCGCCCTCGGTCTCCAGCACATAGATGTCCGCAAGGTCGGGCAGGTTGACCGTATGCGCCCAGCCCAGATCGGCATTGTGACCGTGCAGTATCAGGGGGGCGCCGGGGAAGGTTCCACCGGCCATGTCCCAGCCCTCATCCGAGCGCAACCGCGCCTCATACCAGGCAACAGGGCCTTCATAGGGCTGGTGGGAGTTGATGATCAGCCGGGTCGCGCCATCGTCGGAAAAGCTCGGCGCAATGGCAAAGGCGTTGGAGCCAAAGGGCAGGCGCTGACCTTCCAGCCATTGAAACGCCGTGTCGGTATCGGCCATGGAGATCGTGCGCTGGCGCTCATCCTCGAAAAGCTCCGCCAGATCACTGTCGAGCCCGTACATGAAGGGCGTTCGCAGGACAAAACCGGCGACGATATCCTCGCCCGTCACCGGCAGGGCCCCACCCCAGACGCGCAGCGGGTTCTCCGCCGCATACAGCGTGATCCCGGCCGCATAGGCCTCAAGAATGGCACGCGTTTCCTCGGTCAGGTCCAAGGTGTAGCGCTCCGAGACCAGCTCGCGGATACGCAAGAGACGGACGATATAGTCGGTCGGCGCCGCATCGGGACCTTCAAACCGGGCCAGCTGGCCGCGCGCGGCGACCAAAGTGGTCTGGATCGTCTCCCAGTCATCGCTGGCATGGGCATAGCCAAGCCCGAAAGCGGTATCGGCATCGCGCTCGCCCCAGATATGCGGCACGCCATATTCATCGCGGGCAATCGTGTGGTTGGCGTAAGGCGCAGCGGCCGCCTGCGCCGCGTCCAGGCTGATCCCCGGGCCGGGCCCGAGCGTGAATTTTGCCAGTCCAGCCAATACCAGCGCCAGCACCAGAACACCGGCAAATACCCAACGGTTCAATCCAATCACGAAAAGCCCTCCCCGGCCTGTTGCACAGGAGAGTTGCGGTGTTTTGGGCTGGAGGCAAGGCCGGCCCTCCAGCATTGATGTGCAGCCCAAAAAGAAAGGGCGCCGCAGCGGGCGCCCTTCCTCGATCAGACAGACCTGAGACCTATTCCCAGTAATACGCCTCGCGCGCTTGCTCGCCGGTGATGACTTCATTCATCGTCACCGGATCATAGAGGCGGCCATTGAGCATCACATAGGCGATCTCGTCGGTCTGGTAGATGTCCTCCAGCGGGTTCTCGCGCATCACGACGAGATCGGCCAGCTTACCTTCTTCCAGCGTCCCGATATCGTCGATGAAGCCCAAATGGCGGGCCGGTGCGACGGTTGCCGTGGTCAGAACCTCAAGCGGGGTCATGCCGCCCCGGGCGAAGGACCACATCTCCCAGTGCGCGGCCAGGCCCTGCTGCTGCCCGTGGGCACCAATGGAGACATAGATACCACGCTGGGCCAGCTGGCGCGCCGAAGCGGCCGAGTTGGCATCAGCGAAATTGCTCTCCGGCGCCGTGGTGCGGCGTACGGTGGAGGGTAGCAGCACGTGCGGCGGCACGTGCTGGGACAGGATCGGGTGCTCCCAGACATTCATCGCCTGGCGCCAGAACGGGTCACCGGCGAGACCGCCATAGGTCACCGTCAGCGTCGGGGTCAGAGCCACTTCGGTCTGTTCCCACATGCTCAGCACGTCCTCATAGAGCGTCGACACCGGAATGTTGTGCTCCATCGAGGTATTGCCATCGATGATCATGGACATGTCCATGTGGTAGTTGGATCCCCCCTCTGATGCGGTGATCAGATTGGCTTCCATCGCGGCATAGGTAACCTGCTGGCGCTGTTCCCGGCGCGGCTGGTTGTAGTTCTTGATGCCGTGTGCGCCCTGCGCCTGCAGGCGGAAGACGTGTTCACGGGCATCAGCCTCGCCATCGATCGCGGCATGGAAGCCCGGCGCCCGGGCGCCGTAGACGATCTCGCCGGTGGAATAGGTCCGCGGCTGCAACTGCACGCCGGCGCGCTGGTATTCCGCCGCCGGGAAGATCGACGCGGCCGAGCTGGACGGGTCAAAGATCGTGGTCACACCGAGCGCCAGGTGCGCCAGGGTCGACCAGTTCTGCTGCGGGATAATGCCGTCGCTGGCCTGCGGGCCATGCGCGTGGGCATCGATGAAGCCCGGCGTGATGGTGTGGCCCGACATGTCGGAGACAACTGCGCTTTCCGGGATCTCGACAGAACCGGCCTCGCCGATGGCGACGATCCGGTTGCCGTCGATGACGATGACGCCATTCTCGATAACGCCGCCATCCGCGTCCGCCATGGTGATGAGACGCGCACCGGTGATGGCGACCATGCCGTCGGGACGATCGGTCTCGATCGTCATCGCCAGGGAGATGCCCTCGCCCGGCTCCGGCGGCGTATAGGCTTCCGCCTCGTCATCGCCCGGATTGGGGCGGATCTGGTCGATCGTCGCCGAGAACAGCTCGGCACCCATGGTCCAGTTGACGCGATTGCCGTCTTCCGACCAGTGAATATCCGTGCCGCCATTGCCCGACAGCTCCACCACCGGCAGGGCGCCGGTATTGTTGGAGACCGACAGGTTTTGCGGGCCGACCGGCATCGGCATGACCCAGGCGTCGTAGTTTTCGCGGAAGGCGAGATGACGCTCATCCGGGGAAACATGGAACTCACCGGTCATGCCGCCATTGGCGTGCACGCGCTCGTCAAATCCATCCAGATTGACCGAGTAGAGCTCCAGGCCCGGCGCCCGCCGGGTCAGGAAGATACGGTCATTGGAGGCGCCGAAATGCGGGTTGGAGCCGCTATCGGCCACTTCACGCATCTCGCCACCGCGGGCGGAGACGGTGAAGATACCGGTGGTCTCAGACCATTCATTGGAGGTCAGGAAACCGCCGCCATCTTTCTCGAACACAACCGTATTGCCATCCGGCGAGAAACGCGGGCGGCGATAAATGCCCGGCTCACGGGTCAGCGTGCGCTCGCCCCGGCCGGCCGCCGTGACGGTGCGGATTGAACCGAGCTCGGCATCATCCCAGGTGGCGAAGACGATACGGCTGCCATCGCGGCTCCAGGAGGCGAACAGTTCGCGGCGATCGGAGCTATCGCGGGTCAGCCGGCGCGGCTCACCGCCATCGGTGTCCATGATGTAGAGCTTGCCGAGGTTCTCAAACACGACCTGACTGCCATCCGGCGACACCGAGGTGAAGCGCGGCATGCGCGTCTCGAACGTGTCCGGAGCGACCGGCACCGCCGGGCGGACCGGGTCGATCACCTCGCGGGTATCGTTCACTTCGAACGGGATCGGGGTGACTTCCTCGGTCTCGATATCGATGCGGTGGATACCGCCGCCGGACCAGAACACGATGGAGCCGCTGTCCGGGGTCCAGTCCATGTTCGGATACATGCCGACAACACCCCAGGTTTCCTGGTTGTCGCGGTCGAGATTGTCATAGATCCGGCGGGTCTCACCGGACTCCAGGTCCTTGATGTAGAGACCGGACTGCATGTGAACCCGGCGCACGAAGGCGATATAGCGCCCGTCCGGAGACGGCGCAGCGCGCACCGCACCGCCGGCCCCGTCGACGGCCGTGTCGATCTCGCCGGTCTGCATGTCATAGCGGCGGATATTGAACAGATCGCCGTTGGAATCGTCCGCATAAGTGAAGGTATTCCCCGGGCTCACGGCGCGGGTGTAATAGATATAGCGGCCATCCGGCGAGAAAATCGGCTCGCCCTGTTCCTTCTGGTATTGCGGGTTCGGACGCTCCACCAGCGCAGAACCGCTACCGCCCAGCACGTGATAGAGCCAGATCTCGCCGGTACCGGCCGAACGCGAGGTGGTGAAGTGCTTGCGCGCAGCGATATAGCGGCCATCGGGCGACCAGGTCGGGTTGTTCAGAAGACGGAAGTTTTCCTGCGTCACCTGGCGGGCATTCTCGCCATCCACATCCATGACCCAGATATTGTCCCCGCCCCCGCGATCCGAGGTGAAGGCGATCTGGGAGCCGTCCGGAGAAAAGCGCGGCTGGATTTCCCAGGCCAGGCCAGAGGCGATATTGGTCGCTTCGCCACCGGTGATCGGCATGGTGTAGATGTCGCCCATCAGGTCGAAGGCGATGGTCTGCCCATCCGGGCTGACATCGACCGACATCCAGGTGCCCTCGGTGACGTTGAAGTCGATTTCCCGGGTTTCCATCGGCGGATTGGACACGTCCCAACCTTCCGGCGCCGCCTCTTCCGCTTCGGCGTCCGCCTCGACGTCAGCTTCCTGGAAGGCCCAGCCCGGCGCAGACGCCAATACCGTCGACGCCGTCAGCGCCGCAATAAATCGTTTCATGGTGCTCCCCTCGCAATGCGATGTTCTCGTTGCCGCCCAAACTAGTGCGCATCGCCGTCTCGACCAAACTAATCATTCCGTAAGCACGCGTTTGTTATCGCGAGGGCGATCTATGTTGTAATGTTATATTATAGCTTTTTGTCGATGCTTTCTCAGACACTTTGGAGCCTAGCGTTATCTCCACCCGAATGGAAAATGGCCGCCTGATCCAGCGAAACGGCTACACCCCCAACTAACAGTCGCCCACCTTCAGGGCCATCTCCAGTGCCGGCCGGCATTCCGGCCGACTAAACAGCTTGAAGGTCGACAAATGCGGCAATTGCACCAATCGCTGCCCAGTCGCGTTTTGGAAAATGGAGATAGTCGTCTTGCCCCATCCAGAAGCACATCTATCGACCAACTCCACAGCCAAGATTCTGCTCAATATTTTAGTTGCTTGGGGCGCAACGCTAACGATCAAACCCGGTTGATTAACCGCCAAGGCTTCTCGCCAGAACTCCTCTCCAAGCTTAAGGCCAACCGCCCTAACCTCTATTGGAGCATCGGCCCACCGATCCGTGCGGAAAGGGCATATGACGCCAGTCAAAACATCAATTGGCTCAACCCCGATCAGCTTGCAAAACTCCAGAAATTGATGGGTTATCGGCGACTTCGTTATATGACGCTCGACTTCGTAGGCATTGCCTCGCTCTTCCGACAATTCGCAAAGCTCGGCGTGATCTGGCATTCGACCTCCTGGATTCAGAGATACAAATGCCGCCTTGCTGGTTTTGATCGTCGACCAAGGTGAATAAACAAGTTTGTAGCCCTGCTTAACTGGAAGACCATCATAGGCTTTCGCTATTTCGCTCGCCCATCTATCACGATCCATGACGTCATTCCCCTTAGCGCATGCCAGCCAGTTCGCCGTGTTGACGTCGGGCGGTCAAGGGCGCGAAGCGCCGGGAACCGGTTGAAACCCTTGACCGCCCGACGTCAACACGGCCCAATTTCCAGCATGAGGTGTATGGGGTGGTGTGGATTGCTGAATCCAATCTCCACTTTCCCCGACTTCATGTCGGGGCCTGGCGTTATCCCGGCGTCGATGACTCTGGGCGCTGACGGTTCCTAGAGTCATCGACGTATTCGTCTCCACCAGACCCCGGAATAAATCCGGGGAAAAATCTGGCGTGATTGCAACACCTAACACCCTCATCCCGGACTTGATCCGGGCCCCCGACGCCTTCGAGCGCGCCGGCTCGAGGTCCCAAATCAAGTTTGGGATGACGAGAAAATAATCCACTGTCGCCTCAGCCCGGCGATAATACCCCCAGCTCCCGAGATGAGAGGCGATGTGCACGTCGATATCGCCCGGGGGCCGGCGGAGCCTGTCCGCGGTGGGTGTGGTGACGCGCACTCACTTCCGGCAGGGCGTCGAGGACAGTCGCAGCGGCACTAAACGCCCGACCGCTGTGACCCCCTCGATTGGACACGGTCCGGGGACGGACCGGCAAAACTCCGCGTGCGGGATGCCCGGTCATGCCACACACTCACACACCAGATACCGGCACAGCCGGCATCCCGCACATCCTCTCCTCTCGGCCAGGACTAACTGGCGGAGCGAGAACCCGTATCTGATGTGCGTTGAAGGAGGATGCCGATGTCACGCCATCGCTTTATCAGCCCCATGGCGCGAGAGCCGACGGGGGTCTAACTCCAAAGAGCGTGGTCCTCCCCCTTCTCCCGTGCGGGAGAAGGTGCCCGGAGGGCGGATGAGGGTGGGGACACTGCCTTGACCGGAGGTGTTTCCCCCCGCTCCGACCCGGCGCCTCGGCGCCGGGCCACCTCTCCCCAGGGAGAGGAGGACCGTCCAGCGTGACCGATCGGGGTCCCGGATCCCCCGCTTGCGCGAGGGCAGGCAAGACCGGGATGAGGGGTTTTGATTGCCCTAGTGCCCGCCGCCCATGCGGCCCAGGCGAACGCCGTAATCCACCGAGACGCCATAGACCGGATCGTCATCGCTATCGACGACGAGCTGACCGGCCTTGGACAGGAGCGCATGGCAATCGCGGCTGAGGTGGCGCAGTTCGACCTGTTTGCCGGCCTTGGCATATTTCGCCGCCAGGTCCTCGATCGCCTGCAGAGCGGACTGATCGACCACACGGCTGTCGGCGAAATCGATGATGACGCGCTGCGGATCGGCTTCGATGTCGAAGATATCCATGAAGCCCTCGATCGATCCGAAGAAAAGCGGACCATCGACACGGTAGATTTTCTCACCGCTTTCGCCCTCGTCCTCGCGGGCATGAATGTGCGAGGCGGCTTTCCAGGCATAAACCAGGGCCGAGACGATAACGCCGACGATCACCGCGATGGCGAGGTCATGGGCCACGGTCACGCCGGTCACCAGTACGATGACGAAGGCATCAGAGCGCGGGATGCGGCGCATGATCATGAAGGTCTGCCAGGCAAAAGTACCGATCACGACCATGAACATGACGCCGACCAGGGCCGCGAGCGGGATGCGCTCGATCAGGGGCGAGGCAAACAGGATAAAGCCGAGCAGGAAGAGCGCTGCGGCAATACCGGACAAGCGCAGGCGGCCGCCCGATTTCACATTGATCATCGACTGGCCGATCATCGCACACCCGCCCATGCCGCCGAAGAAACCTGTGACCAGATTGGCCGCGCCCTGGGCCACACATTCCTGCGACGCACCGCCCTTGCGGCCGGTAATCTCGCCCACAAGGTTGAGCGTCAACAGGCTCTCGATCAGGCCGATGGCGGCCAGGATCAGGGCATAGGGCAGGATGATGGTGAAGGTTTCCCAGTTGAGCGGCGCCAGCGCATCACCGAACGGGCCAACCCCTTCACCGAAGGGAACATGGAATTGCGGCAGGCCGCCTTCGATCGAGGCCAGGTCGCCGACAGTGGGAACATTGAGGCCGAGCGCGATGACAATGCCGGCGACGACGACAATCCCCATCAGCGGCGCCGGCACGGCCTTGGTCAGCTTCGGCGTCAGCCAGATCACTGCCATGGTCAGGATGACGAGGCCGAGCATCAGGGAAAGCTCCGGCATGGGCAGCCACTCGGCACCCGCAAGCCCGGGACCATGCCCCCCCGCAGCAGCCGCCTCACCGCCCGCCTCGGAACCGGGGACCTGGAAGAGCTTGAGCTGGGCCAGGCCGATCACGATGGCGAGACCGTTGACGAAGCCGAGCATCACGGGATGCGGCACCATGCGAATGAATTTGCCGAGGCGGAAAATACCAGCGGCGATCTGGATCAGGCCCATCAGGATGACGGTGGCGAAGAGGTATTCAATGCCATGCTCGTAAACCAGGTGCACCATGACCACGGCAAGCGCACCGGTCGCACCCGAAATCATGCCCCGGCGACCACCAAAAACCGCCGTAATCAGGCCCACGATAAAGGCAGCGTAGAGCCCGACGAGCGGCGGAACACCCGCAACAAAGGCAAAGGCCACGGCCTCGGGAACCAGCGCCAGTGCCACTGTCAGGCCGGCCAGCACCTCGATGCGGACCTGGGAGACCGTCAGCGGCGGCAGCTCACCACGATGACGGATCGAGGCGGAAAAGCGTTCGGCGAAAGCGGCGAGCGAGTTTTGCAGCATGGTTTTGTCCCGTTTTTGGTGCAGCGCACCAATCCAAGCCGCGCCCCTTAAGCTGATATGGGCTTTATGGCCACCCCCATTGTGCGATGGCCGCATTCTGTCAACGCGCCGGAAACGCAATGTTAACCACGCTTTTCAACGGATTATCAGCCTCGCTGTGGGAGGATGTGCGTCAGAGGGAGATCATCCGATGCCGTTTTTCTCAGCCCCGGCCGCACCCAGCGGACCTGCGAATGACTGCTCCGAAACACCGGTTCGCCAGGAGCGCGACACCGCCGCCTTGGCGCGTGCGCACCTCAAGGCCAAGACGCGAGCCCCGTCAAACCGGGTCAATCGCCGTGCTGCCGGCCGGACCTTCCAGATCATCGACACGGTCGCGATCCTGGCCCTGGCCGGGTTTTCCGCCGCGATCATCAGCCAGGGCCGCCTGGCCGCGACACCCCTGGTCGACCTCCTGCCGCTGATCGCCCTGGCCGCCGTGGCCCTTATCGCCCTGCCCCTGGCGGGCGTCTACCGCATCGAACCGCGCCGCCCCCTCGCCCTGCAAATCCTGCGCGCTGTGAGCGCCACCGGCTTGGCCGGCATTGCCGGTGCGGCCACAGCCCTAGCTGCCAGCCCGGCCTTTGCTGACCTGCATGCCCTCAACGCCGTAGTGCTGACCGGAGCGCTGTTTGCCCTGCAGATGATCTATGCCGGCATCGTCAATCACTGGGCCCGAGCCGGCCGTCTGGCCCGCAATGTCATTCTCGTCGGCGCCACGCCCAATGCGCGCCACCTGATCGCCGCCAATTCCGGTTCCGGCTATGTCAATGTCGTTGGCGTGTTCGACGATCGTCAGACCCGTTCGCCGTCCCTGCTGGCTGGCGCCCCCTATCTCGGCACCACGGATGACTTGTTCAACTGGCCGCTCCTGCACGAGGTCGACCGCATTATCTTGACCGTCTCGGCCAAGGCGGAAGAGCGCGTCCAGCACCTTCTGGAAAAGCTCCGTGCCCTGCCGCAGCCGGTGATCCTGCTGCTCGACATCAACGGCTTCAGCCCGGACGAAACCAGTCTTGATGATCTGGTCGGCGTCCATGCCGCCCGTATGAGCGGCAGCGAAGAACAGCTGGGCCGGCAAATCTCCAAGCGCGTGCAGGACGTGGTGTTCGGCTCGCTCCTGACCCTGGCCGCCCTGCCGGTAATGGCGATCATTGCCCTGGCGGTGAAGCTGACCAGTCCTGGCCCGGCTCTCTTCCGGCAAACCCGCTAGGGTTTCCATGGCCGCCCGATCACGGTCTTCAAATTCCGCACCATGCGGCATGATCCGCAAGCTGACAGCAAGGGCGTGCGCCAGGTCGAGCTCAATGATCCGCGGGTCACCTCGATTGGCGGTTTCCTGCGCAAGACCAGTCTCGATGAATTGCCGCAGCTCTTCAATGTCCTGATCGGCACCATGTCGCTGGTCGGTCCACGTCCGCACGCCCCTGGCATGCGCACCGGTGGGACGGAGACGTCCAAGCTGGTGGCGGAATACGCCCATCGATACCGCGTCAAGCCGGGGATTACCGGCTGGGCCCAGATCAATGGCTCGCGCGGCCCGCTGCATTCCCCTGAAGCCGCCCGGGAACGGGTTCGTCTCGACGTGGAATACATTTCCCGCGCCGGTTTCTGGCTCGATGTCTGGATCATGCTGCGGACCGTCCCGGCCCTTCTGGGCGACAAGATCAACGTCCGCTAGCCGCAACCGGATCAGTTCGGCGCCTTGACCCCGCGCTGGCCGGCGTCCTCGCGATTGCGCAGGCGCCGCAGTACCGGATGCAGCCAGCAAGCCAGGGCCGGTGCCGGATCACGCCAGCTGAACACCAGGTCGACATTGGAACGCACCAGACCGCGCAACAGCCGCAGTGCCCCAACAATGCTCTCGCCCAGCCCGGCGCCATTGCGCAAACGCCAGATCCAGCCGGTGAAATCCCCCTTGGCCCAGTGATAGCGGACCCCCGTGCGCGCTTTCGCCCACGGGTCTTCGGCCAGGGCGATATCCCGGCCCATCGTCAGTTCAAACAGGATGCTGGCAATGTCCGCACCCGCTGCTTCAGCACCGGCGATATTGGCTCCCAGACGCGGATTGATCTCCAGGAAGGAGGTCGCGTCGCTGTCGCGGGCCGTCATGAACTGGGCACACCCCACACCGGTATAATCGAGCGCTTCAACAAGCGCCTCGGTGTGCTCGACCAGGTCCGGTCGCGGCGTTATTGAAACACCTTCAACGGCATAGCCGGAACCGTCGGCCCGGTCGGTGCGTTCAATCTCGATGGCACATGCGGTGAGGATGTCTCCGCCCCAGGCCACGAAATAATGGTTGATCCGGTTGCCATTGAGCCGGCGCTGGACCAGCAGGTGGGCATGCTCCCCGGGCCAGGCCGGGAACAGCTCGGCGAGGTCCTCCGGCGCATTCAGCGTGATCACTTTCTGGCCGAAGATGAACTGCCCCTCCCCGGTCGGTTTGACCACAAGAGGATAGCCCAGACTCTCGCAAGCGCGGCGCAGCTGGCTCAGATTGGCGACAGGGAGATAATCAGCGACCGGTACGTTCTCCTGCCGGCACAGCTCGGCCATTCGGGTCTTGGAGACACACCGGGCGATCACGTCCGGATCCGGCGACATCACGATCACGGATTTGGGCAGAGCCGCGCGATAGCCCGCAAGCAGTCTTGTGGCCCGGTCGGTCACCGGCACGATGACGTCGAAACCGTATTCCTCGCAATATTCCGCGATGGTCCGGATGCACAGGGATTCATTGGAGAAGTCTGGAATGGCCAGACGACCAGCAACGCTGTTAGAGCGCTCGAAATAGTCCGAATACCCGTTATGGCCGGCCCAGATCTCATGCCCCTGGCGATGCAGCGTACGCGCCAGGGCAAAGGATGGACGATGATTCCCGATTAGGAACAGTTTGGCCACGATATCTCCCCTTTTGCGGGAGGTGTCGCAAACCGCGGACCATTGCCCGGGACAGGAACGGGCTAGAGCGCGTAAAAACCGGCCATTTCGTCAATTCGTCTCAGGGCCTTGCCGGGCCAGCGGGCCGGCGGCACCGGGAGGCGTTCAAGCCGCTGCACCCACCCGTCCACGCTGCGGTGAATACGATTGCGCATCGGCGACGGGGCCAGGAAGCCCGATGCAAGACCCGTTTGATAACTGGCCAGCTCCTGCTTGAAACCGTAATCGCCGGGTCCAAGCTCGACGGAGTCCAAGCCAAGGTCGGCGGCCATGCGAATGAATTCCTCAAGCATCAAAAGACCCGGGCTGACGCGTGAAAAATCGGCGTGGTAGGCCGGGAACCAGAAATGCGCCATGCGGTCGCTGACCATGCCGAGATGCACCGCTGCCAGGCGATTATCGACGGTCAGTGTCGACAACACGCCGCTGAAGCGAGGCGATTGCCGTTTCAGCACAGCGGCCAGGAGGTTTTGCGTCCAGCCGACCCGGAAGGCATCGAACACGCCGGTACGGCGGTATTGCGCACTCTTCCATTCCAGCAAGGTGGCGAAGGCCTCGGGGCGAGGATCGGCAAGCCGCACAGTATATCCCGCCTCGAAACGCTCCAGACGCCGGCGCCGCATGTCCAGATTCTTGATCACCTTGGGCACGATCTCGCGCCGATTGGCCCGCCAAGCTTTAAACCCTTCACTGGTATCGACTTGCCAGGAGCCGTCGCGGACGCGGGCATTGGCGGAGAACCCCGATTGGGCTGCCAACGCACTCTTGAACTCGAACAGGGAAATCCCGGCCTGTGCGATCAGCCCGGTGAAGTCCAGCCCATAGCCAGGTTCGGCGATAACGCCGTGAACATCCCCGAGAGGGCCACCGATGGGGCGGGCAATTCCGAGACGCCCGGTCTGTAGCGGCAGAAAGGCCTTGATCGCTCCTTTCCGGCGATGGATGACAACCCGCGTATCGGCCCGGGCCTCCTCGCAGCATTCGGCAAATTCAGGCGCAAAATATGGACTTCCGAGCAATGGATCGGCCGCAACGAAAGCCTGCCATGCCTCGCGCTCTGCGGCCGTCAACTCGCTCGGCCGTTTCAGCTCTGTTTCACCCTGGTTCATCCTGAAACGCCCGGTCGGGCCGCTCCCCACTCAAATCCATGAGAACGCTAGCGCAATCGCCTTATCAGGCAGTGAATATGCTGTTTCATCTCTCCCCTGCCAGTCGGCACCGGAATTGCAGTCTTCCCCTCTGAGGCGAGCGGAGCGTGCCATGCTTGGACGACATCTTCTGGGGTATTTGCCGGTACAACTGGCACAGGCCATTGTGGGCTTCGGCTCGGTGGCTGTGTTCACGCGGCTGATGTCGGCGGAAGACTATGGTGTTTATGCCCTCGCCATTGCCTCTCTGGCCCTGACCCACATCCTTGGTTTTACCTGGCTGGAAGCCGCGGTTGCGCGCTATCACGCCCGGGCCGAGATGCGTGGACGTCTTCGTGATCACCTCGCAACCGCCTATGCGCTCTATGCCGGTGCAGCGGTCCTTGGCGTTTTGGCCATCGGCACAGCCCTCACCCTGCTCCCACTCGACATCAAGCTGAAAAGCGCGTTCGCCTTTGCTGCCGTCTCGCTGCTGCTGCGCGCCCTGTTGCAAATCGGCCTGGAGACCCATCGGGCCCAGGGCGATATCGGCCGGTATTCCGCGATCGAAGCCAGCTTCCTCATGGCCGGTTTCATGATCGGCGTTGGCCTCCTGATCACCACCGATTTGGGGGCCGGCGGGATTTTCCTGGGCACCGCGATTGCCGCTGGCCTCGCCCTGCTGGTTGATCTGCCGGTGATGCTGCGCCGGACGCGTGGTGGCCGTCGCCAGGCGGTGCGCGCGCAGACCTATGGCCGTTATGGCGCAGCGATTTCCGTCTCGCTGGTATTTGAACACCTGCTGTCGATCGGCGACCGCTTCCTGATCGCGGCCTTCCTGGGATCCGGCGCCGTCGGCATGTATGCTGCCGGTTACGGCCTCGCCGATCGCCTGCTGGATATCATTTTCATCTGGTTCGGCACGGCCATCTGGCCGCTGACCATCCGCGCCCTGGAAAGCGATGGTGAAGCGGCGGCAAAAGACATGGCGCACAAGGCGGCCGGCATGATGGCCCTGATCGCCTTTCCGGCGGCCGCGGGGCTGGCCCTCGTTGCCGAGCCGCTGACGACACTGATCATCGGCGAGAGCGTGCGTGCCCAGGCCGCGTCCATCCTGCCCTGGATCGCCTTTTCCGGGCTGATCAACGGCATGATGACCTATTATTTCCACGAAGCGTTCACGCTGAAGCGCAAGACGGGCGTGATGGCTCTGCTGATGGCTGGCGCCGCCATTCTCAATCTCGGACTGAACCTGGTCCTGATCCCGCAATTCGGTATCACCGGCGCGGCTGCGGCAACTGTCATCGCCTATGCGCTGGCCCTGATCGCCTGCGCCATGATCGGTCGCCAGCATTTTGCCCTGCCGCTGCCATGGAATGACTGGATCAAGGCCGCCAGCGCCACCTTCGTGATGGCCGCCGCTGTGATCAACCTTCCGTCCACGGGCGTGTCCTGGGTCGACCTGATCGCCCAGGCCAGCGCGGGAGGCGTGGTGTATGCCGCCCTCGCCCTTGCCTTCAATATCGCCGGCTGCCGCAGCTGGCTCGCCGCCTTGCGCCCAACGCGTCAAACCATCGAGGTCCAGTAATGCGAGATCTTGCGACTTTCACGACGACGACCAATGCCGCAGCCAATCGCAGTGCCGGCGCGCGCCTGTCGATCCTCATCCCCTTCTACAAGGATGATCCGACGCGTCTGATGACTTCGCTGAACACGCTGATCGGCGCGCGGTGCGAGTTCGAAATTCTGCTGCTTGATGACGGCTGCCCGGACATGGATCTGAACAGTGCTGTCGCCCGCACGCTGCGCGCCATGGTGACCCCGGCCCGCCTGATCTCTGTCGCGGAGAATGTCGGCCGGGCCGAGGGGCGTAACCTGCTGGCTCGCGAGGCCCGCGGTGACTGGCTGCTCTACCTTGATGCCGATATGCAGCCCTGTGACGACGCCTTCCTCACTGCCTATCTCGAGCGCATCGAAGATGGCGGGTTCGACGCGGCATTTGGAGGCTATGTTGTCTCTGAAAGCGCCAAGGCCGAGCACGCCCTGCACGCCGCGCTGTCCCGGTCGAGCGATCACAGCGATGCCAGCCTGCGTAATGAAATCGGTGCGACGGCCTTTTGCTCCAGCAATCTCCTTGTCCGCCGCACGGTCATGATTGATGTACCCTTTGATGCCGGTTTTACCGGTTGGGGCTGGGAAGATATCGACTGGGCAGTGCGCGCCGGCGCGGCCTTTCGGCTGATCCATCTGGACAATGCCGCGCGCCATGACGGGCTGCAGCCGGCCGAGGCCTTGTTGTCGAAATTCCGCCAGGGCGCAGTCAATTATGCGCGCCTGCTGGACAAGCATCCCGAGCTGGAAACCCTGCCGGGCGCCAAGGCGGCGCGCGCCCTCGGCGCCATCCCGTTTCAGTCCGCACTGCGCGGGCTCTGGTCCCGCCTGGTGAAGAGCCGAACGGCCCCGATGCGTGTGCGCACCCTGGCGCTGAAACTCTGGCGCGCCAGCTGGACTGCGGAGGCTATTTGATGAACGCACCCTACAGCCCGTCGAGCTTTTCCGCCCGCATCACGCGCCAGGTCGCCCGGTTCGCGGCGCGCCGGCCGCTGCCGATCCACCCGGACCACGCCATCGTCTCCTTCAGCTTCGATGACTTCCCCAAATCCGCGGCCACGCTGGGCGCCCCGGCCCTCGAGCAGCGCGGCTGGCGCGGCACCTATTACGCCAGCGCAGGTCTCGCCGGCACGACCAACCATCATGGTCCGCAATTTGATGCCGGTGACATTGTCGATCTGAGCGCCCGCGGTCATGAGATCGGCTGCCATACGTTTGAACATGTCGACTGTGCCCAGGCCGACGTCGACACGGTCATGGACAGCCTCGATCGCAATGCCGATGCGCTTCGGCGCATGGGCTTGAGTGAACCGCTGAGCAGTTTTGCTTTTCCCTATGGCGAAGCCAGCCTCGACGCCAAGCGCGCCCTGTCGAGCCGCTTTGCCTCGATGCGCGGTGTCCGCGCGGAGATCAATCGGGGCTCGGGTGATCTCAACCTCCTGCGCGCAGTCGCATTGGATGGCGGCGACGCCGGGATTGAACGGGCCATCGAAGCGGCAAATAGCCTGATCCAGGCGCCGGGCTGGCTCATCTACTATGCCCATGACATCCAGGATCAGCCCAGTGAATGGGGCTGTACGCCTGAGCAGTTCGAGCGGGTTTGTAATGCGGTAGAGGCCAGCGGGGCTCGCGTCATGACCGTACGCGACGCCCTCAAAAGCCTGCAGGAGAACCGGACATGAGCCTTGCTGTCATCATTCCGACCTTCCGCCGGCCCGACGGTTTGAAGGCCGCAATTGAAAGCGTTCAGCGTCAGAGCCGGACGGCCGATGAAATCATTGTCGTCGACAATGCGCCGGAAGGCTGTGGCCGTGACACGGCTGAAGATTTCCGCGATCCGCGCATCGTCTACATCCATGTGCCCGAACCCGGTGTCGCCAATGCGCGCAATGCCGGTCTTGCAGCGACAGACGCGCGCTATATCGCCTTCCTCGATGATGACGAGATTGCCTCGGAACATTGGCTCGCCGCCTTGACCCATACTCAGGCCGCCCTTGATGTCGCCGTCGTCTTCGGGCCTCTCCAGGCCCGCGCCCAGGCCGACGGACGGCTGCGCCAGCACTTGCTCAACCGGCTTTATTCGCGCCCGGGTCCGGAGGAGGACCAGCGTCTCGACAAGCCCTATGGCTGCGGCAATTCCCTGATCGATCGCGAGGCGGTGCAGATTGGTGTACGCCCCTTTGACACGGCGCTGAACGAGACCGGCGGCGAGGACGATGCCTTCTTTGCCATGCTGGAGGATCAGGGCGCACGCTTCGGCTGGGCCAGCCAGGCCCATGCTGTGGAATGCGTGGATCCGAAGCGTTCGAGCTGGGACTATATGCTGTCTCGCAGCTTCGCCTTTGGTCAGGGGCCGAGCCAGACCTGCGCCCATGGCCCCCGCCCGGACTGGCTGGGCGTGGCCCGCTGGATGGCGATCGGGGTTGTGCAACTGGCCGTCTTTGCGCCGCTGGCGGTGCTGGTCAGCGTGGTCAATGCGCGCCAGGGCGCCAGCCTGATCGACCGGACCGCCCAGGCGGCGGGCAAGGTCTGCTGGTTCGACCGGTTCTCGCCGCGCTTCTACGGTCGTGCCGCGGGCTAGTTTCGGTGTCGTGTTAGTGCGGCTGCCGTCACAACAAACAACACCCAGCTCAGACCATTCTGTTCCATCAGATTGCTCTCGGAAATCGAGACCAGGCCGAACATGGCCAGGAAAGGCAAAGCCCAATAGGCCTCACCGCCCGTGAACATGCGGCCCAGCGCGCGCATCACGGCGCGCAGATAGACCAGCGCCATCAGGATGACCCCGGGCAGGCCGATCGCCAGAGCCGTCTCGATCCAGCCATTATGCGCGGTCGGCACATCCCAGGCCGTCTCCTGGCGAACCCAGAACACCGGTCCATTGTCGGCCGCCCAGAAGGCGTTATAGCCATAGCCCGTCCACGGTGCCGCCTGGACCTCGCGGATCAGGGCGGCCCAGATCTCGGTCCGCCCGGTCAGGGTGGCGTCGCGACCCAGGAGTTCAAGCATATCCAGCGGTGCGATCAGCAGGATCAGAGCGGCCAAGGTAAAGCCGCAGACCGCCAGGGTCAGGCACATCACCGCAAAACCAAAGCCCTGACGGCAAAACCCGACCAGCGCCACCAGACCGCACCCCAAGGCCCAGGCCAGTAGCGCGGTCTTGGAGGTCGAAAGAACCACAAGTGCACTACACAGCACCGCGGCACCGGCCCAGATCCAGGCACGGCGCGGGTCATTATTCAGCGCCGCCAGGGTGGCGACCGTGCCCCAGGCCATCATCGCGCCGAGCGTATTCTTCTCCCACCAGACGCCTTTCCAGGCGCCGGCATGCACGGCTTGGTCGACTCCCAGGGACGGCATCAACACCGCCATCAGGGTCGAAGCTACAGCCAGGCTGGCAAAGACCGAGGCAATCAGGGTGATCAGCGCGGCCCAGTCCCAGCGCGACGCCAGCCAGAGGCCGAAGAGCGTGGTCATGAACAGGGCAAAGCCGCGGCGAAGGGACACGTCCGGCGCGACAGACCAGACGACCGATAACAAGGTCAGCCCCGCCAGCGTCAAAATCGCCGGCGAGCGCAGCAAGGCCCCCATCGTGCGCCCCGGATGCAGGGCCATGAAGATCAGGGTGATGGCGTAGACCGGCAGCCAGATCAGGCGCAGCACAACCGAGCTTTCCGGATCGGCCGGGTCCGCGAACAGCGGGCCGATCAAGCCCTGCGAGAACAGGAAAAGCGCGAGGAAGGCACCAGCCCGCTCGATAACGCCGCCGAGCGGTAAGGCCGGAGCCTGGCGCAGGGCCTCGATAAAGGGCGGATGGATGATCGCGGCGCGGCTCATGCCGCCTGCCCGGCCTCGGCGGCACGGTTGACGATAACACCGGCGACTACACCGCCGGCCGCTTCAATCGCCTCCCGGCGTGCCATCAGGCTGGTCTGGTCTTGCTGGCGGGCATCAGCGACCAGGATCACACCATCGACATCCGGTGCCAGCACGAGCGGCGCCCGGGATTGTCCGGGCGCGTCGATGATCGCCAGGTCGATCGCCTCACGCAGCGCCTGCCAGTATTCCGGCATGGCGCTCAAACGGGCCTGTAAACGGGTTTCCGGAGCGGTCTGGATTTCACTGACGAAGAGCTGACGCTGGGCCGATTCCCGCATCACCAGGCGTGAACCGGCGCCCAGCTGCCAGGGCGTCCGCCGGCCAAAACCGGCATCAAAGGCCTCACCCCGGACACGGGTCGCGCGGGCTTGGGCGGTGTCGGTGAAATCGAGATCAAACAGCCAGACACCGCGCGCGGTGCGCTGGGCACAGAGCCGCGCCAGTTCGCGGGCCACGGTCGAGGCGCCCGCACCGCGCGATCCGCCCATCACCATGAGGACGCGACCGACCCCGCCCGGACGGGCGATCGGCTCGAACTGGTCGACCAGTCCGGCAAGTTCGGAAGCGAGGTTCATCAGACGTCCACGCGCGCGATTCGTAACAACCGGTCCAAACTGCCCAATACGTGGTTAACGCCGCGCTTACGCGCGGCGCTCAGCGACACGTGCGAGGATCGGCAGATCGCCGTAGGACACGGACGGCGGATGCGGAACATAAGCGGCGGCCGCCGCGTGCGCGGCATAAGGCGCGGCAGCAGGCGTCGCCATGCTGGCCGGCGCATAGCTGGCCGGCTGCGCATACACCGGACGGCGGGCGCGCAGATAGGCGTCCCAGTAACCGCGCAACAGACCGGCCATCAGGGCGATACCGCCGGACAGGACGAGGACCGCGATCAGAGCCAGTTTCTTCAGCGAAGAGCCCTGCAGGGGCGGTGCGGCGCGGTCAAAGACCCGGACCGCGTCAGCGGCGCCCGGGCCCAGCGACCGGCGGGCGGCCGCGATGGCTTCCTGACCGGCAAGCAGACCTGCGGTCGCCTCGGCGGCCGTGACGTTCTGCGATAGGCGGGTAAAGGCCGGCTCGAGATCGCGCAGACGCGACACCTCAGCCTGGGCCGCAACGAGCTGGCGTTCCAGTACGGCGACGCGATTGGCCTCGGCCTGGGCATTGGCCCGGCGGGTCGCCAGATCGGTTTCCATCGCCTGGCGGACCGGGTTCACACCGGTGCGCTGCTGTCCCAGACCGACCGCACCACCGGCAGCCAGAAGCCCTTCAATGGCTTCAATCTCACGGTCCAGCGCGACAACAGGCGGCGCCCCCGGCTGATAGCGCGACAGCAATTGTTCGCGTTCGACCCGGCGCTCGAGCAAAAGATTGGTCGCACCATTTTCGACATAGAGCTGGATGCTTTCAGGAATATTGGCGAGCCGCGCCTGCAGCGCATTGGCGCCGGCATTAGCGGAATCACGCTCTGCCGCGGCCAGCCGCAGTCGATCCTGGATGGCGCTGACACTGGATTCCGCGGCCAGCTTGTCGCTGTCGAAATTGGCCAGCTGGTTCGAGGTCAAGAAGACATCCAGCGCCGACTGTGCATCGCGCACCGCTATATCGGCCTGGCTGCGGCGCTCGCTCAGGGTCGACACGCCCGCCTCGACCAGGACTTGCTGGCGATAGGCGAGATAGGCATCAACGACGGCATTGAGCACCAGAGCGGCCCGGTCCGGATCGGCGGCTTCATAGCGCGCGATCAGGGCGGATGAATTGGGCTCGCGGCTGATCGAGAGACCGGATTGCAAGGCCTTGCGCGCCGCGCGGTCGGTATCACCGACAACGGGCTCGCCCAGGACCGCAGCCGCACCAATGGTCTGGATGGCCAGGCGCTGAACCGCGTCGGAGCCCAGCAGCTCGCTTTCCGACTGCATGATCTGGTCGAGCATGAAAGCCCCGCCCGCCCCGGCCGCAGACGGCGTCGGGTCGTTTTCGAGCAGGACGAGGAGACGCGACTCGGCCTCGTAGCTCGGCTTCACCAGGAGCAGGACCGCGGCCACACCGGCCGCAAAAAGAACGGCGAAAATCAGCGCGATAAAGCCCTTTTGCGCCCAGGCCAGAGCCAGGACGTCAAACAGGTCGAGCCCTTCCCGGCTGCCACCACCCGGAGGCGGGGCGGAACCGGCGGGCGCACCGGGGTAATCATGAACGCGCGTCATGGCCCCAATAGAAGGCAGGCCCGCTTAATTTTTTCTTATCCAAAGCAACGCGAAATAGCGGCTAAACAGCAATCTTTGAGGATAGTCTATGCGAGCGTCCCGCCTCGGCCTGACCATTGCCGTCTCTCTCGGCCTTGCGGCCTGCGCCAGCTCCGGTTCTCAAGCCCCCCACCCCGACCCGGACTGGGCAGGCCGCTTCGCCGCCTGGCAGGACACCGATCCGGCCTACCGGTTTTTCCCGGGGGACAGCATCGTGGTGACGGTTCATTCCGCCCCCGAACTCTCGACCACAACGCCGATCGGGCCTGATGGCCGCGTCAGCCTGCCCCTGCTCGGCAATGTCATGGTCGCCAACCGGACCGATTACGAGATCGCCGGTGTCGTCGCCGACGCCTATGCCCAATCCGTACTGGTTTCACCCATCGTCGAGGTGCGCCGCGGCGATCTCGGCCCGCAGAATATTGTCGTGGGCGGCGAAGTGACCAATCCGGGCCTGGTCGAGATGACCGGCCCGATCGGAGCCCTGGAAGCGGTCATGCTGGCCGGGGGTTTCCGCAACACAGCCGCGCGCGGCGAAGTCGTGGTGCTGCGCCGCCAGCCTGGCGGACGCCTGATGATGCGGGTGGTCAATGTGCGCCAGGCGCTCAACGGACGTGCCGACGCCGACCAGATCCAGCTTCGTCGCCATGACCTGGTCTTCGTGCCGCGCTCAACCGTGGCGGAAGTAACGAATTTCGTTGAGCAATACGTCTATGGCGTCCTGCCGCTCGACCAGGCGCTGTCGTTCGCGATCGCGGATGCGATTAACGACAATAATTGAGGATACAGGCGGCGATGCCGGTCCGAATCTTCTCCGACAATGAAGACCTGCTGCTAGAGCTCGACGGCTCCATGTCTCGGGCGTTGTTGTCGATTTTGCTGACCGCCAAATTTGGATTGGACCGAACTGAGTTCACTCTTTCCAATCCATTTATCAACGAGCTGATTGCAGCCGTTCGGGACTCCTCGGAGTCTCCTGAACCGATCCGGTCCTTCAATCCGAGCACTCAAGAACCGGTTTGGGCCGAAGACCTCGGGTCTGTTTTTCTGGATGACCTGACCGACAAGGCTACCAGAGACCTCGCCCATCATGGCGTTGAGTTGGACAACCTCGACGCGGTGACCGACTACCTCAAGGACGCCTTGTATCCATACAAAATGCGCGGAAGCGAAATTCCGACGCTCCTCGATCAGAAGCTCCGGAAAGCAAGAGATTTGTAGTCACCAACGCTAGGGGCCAGGAGCTTTGCTCAACCAACCCGGTCTCCGGTTCAGGCCGGAGCAAAGCCATGACGCGTGTGCCCTCTCGAGGTCCTGACTTGCGTCAGGATGAGGGCATCAGGGGCCATCACACACCCGGTCCGTCAGCCGGCGAGCAGCTCCCCCCGCTCGCCAGCCTATCGGACAGAATGGCTTTTCCGCTTAGTGGCGGGTGGCCAGCCATTCGCGCGCAGCTTTCTGCGCGTTGGCGATGTCGAGATTGGACATCTGGTCAGAGATTTCCTGGCGATAGTATTTCGCCGGCTCCGAACCCATCAGGGCCGCCAGATTGAACCATTTGTGAGCTTCGATGTAATCGACTTCGCCGCCTTGGCCGGTCGAATACAGAATGCCCAGCTTGCAGAGATCTTCGCCCGTCGGGTCCGTGCTAACGGCTTCGTGGGCTTGTGCGGTTTCAACGTCCGTAAACGCCATAGGTCTTCCCCTGTACTACTCGGCGAATGCGATCTTTTTAGATCTGTCATTCGCGCCACCATCCTGTCCGAATGCCTTCGAACATTTGCGATGTTGACGACAGAGGATTGCATTAAGGTTAAGAAAAATCGGGAAAATTCCGCCTTAAACCTTTAAATCGGTTAGACTTTCTTGCCCAAGAATAAACGGCTCAGACGCGCGTCAATGGCTCGCAAACGACTGGCCGAGCGGATCAGCGGCGAGGTCAGAATGCGGATCACGCTGAGTAACAAGACCATGGAGGCGGAGACCAGGGCGGCGATAACGCCATGGATATGGCGCCTGTCCGGCTCGCCCAGCACAACGGCCTCCTCGCTGGTATAATCGAGCAAGTCATACATGTCCGCGCCGCTGACCGCGTGCAGAACCAGGACGCCCGGTCCAATCTCCTGCACCAGGACATAAAGCGCGCCAGCCTGGTCAAGCTGACCCAGTGCATCAAGGGCGCGGATCGTCAGGGTCGGGCTGGTTCGGCCGCGGATGGAGTCGATATAGGCAAGCCCCGTACGAAGACGGCCGGCCAGGTTTTCATCGTCGACCGGCACCAGGCGTTGCAGCCGGCGCGAGACGCGCTGCGGTGTCGCATAGGCCAGGTCGGGGCGGAATTGCGCCATCGCAGCGGCGCCAACCAGGTCCTGCGGGTCGACCAATTCAGCCAACAGGGTGCGCAGTTCCGCTTCTAGTTCCGGCGTCAAACGACCCGCCGCGTAGGCGGCACGGATCATTTCCGCCCCTTCCCGGCTCGGTGTCGCCTGCCCTCCCAGGTCAATAATCCCGGCCTCGATGCCCGAGAGCACGAACAGGAACGGATCATAGCGTTCACGCTGCAGGGCGATACCGGCGCAGGAATCCCCGAACGGTCGCTGGGCACCGGGCGCCCGGCAAAGCTGCTGGACGAAATGGCGCATGCCGCCATAGAGCCGTGTCCCTCCGGCTTGCCGGCGGGACAGTCCCGGCAGGCTGAGGAGTTCCAGCTGACCGGCCTCATTGCCGGTAAAGAAAGAGCGGGCCTGATCGCCAACCAGCTCCCAACGCGATCGCGCGGCCTCGTAGCGCTGGCGGATATTGGCCGGCGCAAAGATGATCTCCGGCGGATCGAGATCCATGCGTGCCGCTTCGCGGTATGCGGTAACGAGCGCGGTGTTGAGCGCCTGCTCGCGCTGCTGCACCGGCCGGGCGCGCAGTTCGGCATCGAGTTCGCGCGGGTTCCGGCCCGGCGACATCAGACGCAGAGCCAGCTCGTCGCGGCCAATCCAATAAGGACCGATCGCGGCCCAGGCCGCGAACTGGTCCAGATCCGGGCGCCGGCGCAAATCACCATCGAGCGCCGCGCTCATCCCGTCGATCCAGTTATCGAAGACGTCGGACGGCCCGGTTTCGGTCCGGCTATCGGCGAGAAGCTGTTCGACGCGTTGACCAAAATCAGTCGGCACCGGAGCCACCGCGTCGATGCCGCCGAGATCCTCGACGATCTGTAAGGCAAACCACCCGGCCACGCCAAGCGACACCAGCAACCAGGCCGGCTGGAAGCCCTTCAGCAACAGCTTCCAGATCAGCCAGAACACGATCCCAATGGGCGACGCCTTGAGGACCGGACGCGTGTCCTCAAGCGTCTGCTCGGTACGCGCAAGCCGGCGCGCCTCGGGCTCGGTCAGCCCGGCGCGGCGGAATTTGGCAGCGTTCGATGATTGTCGGTCCGGCCCGCTCGTTTCGGCCATCAATATCCCCAGCACTCCCCGCTGCCGAGATTTCTCCGGAATGTGGCCTAATGCAAGCGCTTACCCGTGCCGGGCGAAACCGAACCGCCGATACATGGCATTCAGGACAATCCAACTGCCCGTAACGCTGCGCATGCGACGTTCCGGCGCTTGGCACGGCCCCGTCAAAGCCTTATCCCATGGCGCAAGAATACAGATACGAAAAGGCCGAGCGATGACTGCCACTGACTCCCTGACCCGTTTCCCGCCCGTCTCGATGAAACTGCAAAAGAGCGATCCGAAAGCCTTTGCGCACGAGCTCGGCAAGAGCTTCCGGGAATATGGCTTCGCGGCGATCTCCGATCATGGCCTGGACCAGGCGCTGATCGACCGCGCCTATGAGGTCGCGGCGAAATTCTTTGCCCTGCCCGAAGAAACCAAGATGAAATATTTCATCGAGAATGGCGGTGGCGCTCGCGGCTATACCCCGTTCGGCACCGAGATCGCCAAGGATGCCCAGCACGTCGACCTGAAGGAATTCTGGCATGTCGGCCGCGACCTGCCTGCCGGCCATCCCTATGAAAAGGACATGGCACCGAATGTGATCCCGGAAGAAGTCGAGGAATGGGTCTCGGTCATTCACGCTCTCTATGCCGCCTTCGACGAACTCGGCAAGGACGTGCTGCGCGCCATCGCGACCGATCTCGGCCTCGAGGAGGATTTCTTCGCAGACACGGTGCGCGACGGCAATTCGGTCATGCGCCTGCTGCACTATCCGCCGGTAAAGGGCGATACGGGCGGATCGATCCGCGCCGAAGCGCATGGCGACATCAATACGATCACCCTGCTGCTGGGTGCTGATGAGCCCGGCCTGCAGGTCATGACGCGTGAAGGCGAGTGGGTCGACATGAACCCGCCGGCCGGCTGCCTGGCGGTCAATATGGGCGACATGCTCTCGCGCTCGACCAATGGTGTCCTGCCTTCAACCCAGCACCGGGTCATCAACCCCAAGGGCGCCCGCACCGAGCATTCGCGCTACTCCATGCCTTTCTTCCTGCACTACCGCCCGGACTATCTCATCGAGACCCTGCCCGGCTGCGAACGTGAAGGCGTGGAAAGCCCCGAGCCGATCACCGCTCATGACTTCCTGCATCAGCGCCTGAAAGAAATCGGCCTGATGTGAGGCACGGCCTGCCCGGAGTGCGCTCTATTGCAGCCGTTAGGCCCAGTCAGGACGAGGCCGGCGGCGGCGCGGGCAGTTCCTTTACATGCACATCCATTTGCGGGAACGGGAATTCCACGCCGGCCTCGTGCAAGGCATCCCAGATCGCCAGATAGACTTCGCTGCGCACATTGGAGAGACCGTTGGAGGGGTCGGTGATCCAGAAACGCAGGTCGAAATTGACCGAGCTGTCCCCGTATTCCATCAGATTGCAGACTGGCGCGCGCGAGGCGATCACCCGGTCGACGCCCTTGGCAGCCTCGACGACGACGCGCTGAACCTCGCGCAAATCCTTGGTGCCGTAGGACACGCCAAACGGCGCATGCAGGCGGACCTCCTGGTCGCTCTTGGACCAGTTGACGACCCCGTTGACGATGAAATTCTCGTTCGGGATCAAAAGCTCGGTCCCGTCCCGTGTCCGGATCGCGACATAGCGCGCCCGCATATCGGTGACCCAGCCAAAGGTTCCATCAACCTCGATGGCATCGCCGGGCTTGATGGATTCGTCGGCCAGCAGGGTGAACCCGGCGGCAAAGTTCGACACGGTCTGCTGCAGGCCCAGCCCGATCCCCAGGCCAATGGCGCCGGAGAAAATCGCCAGCGTGGCCAGGTTGAACCCGGTCATCTGCAAGGCCACCAGGAAGGCGACGACCGGCAGGGCGATACCGATGATCTTGCCGATCAGCGCCCGCAAGGCCGGCGAGAGCTCGTCCGTCTTCTCCAGCTTGGAATTGATGGTCCGGCCGGCGAAGGAGGCGAGCCAGAACAGGACGCCGAAATAGATCAGCGTGCGCAACACGTCGAACAGGGACAGATCGACCGGTTCGCCCTCAGCGGTTTCGCCCAGCGGGATGGCGAAGGCCTCCATTTGCAGAACGACATCATCCAGAAGGCCGAACACATCCAGCGCGGCGACCGGCCAGGCCGTGTAGAAGGCCACGGCGGACCAGAATTTCGACCGGATGACCAATGTCACAGCCCGGATAATGGTCCAGGCGGTCAACAGGCTCATCGCCGCCTCGACGATGGCCCGCGGTCGCTCGAAACTGCCCAGACCGACCCAGATCAGCGAGATCACCGCCAACAGGGCCAGCGGCGTGGCCAGTGCCCCGAAGGCATAGACGAGGCGCGTCGGCAGGCCTTTGGGCAAGCGCGGCCCAAGCTGGCCCCGGATAAGATCGCGCAGCCGCGGCCCGAAGATCAGGGCCGGCAGCAAGGCCGCAACCACGAGCCCGCCTTGCAGGGCAATATCAAAGTCGAGCAAGGTGGCCAGCAGCCACTCAATCCCGGCCTCGCCGCGCTCACGCAGCTGGTCCATGGGCACCAGGCTATCCAGCGCAGTCTCGTCCTGGGCAGGCGTCATGAGATCTCCGGCTAAGGCGTTGATGCGCCATGCCTAGCACGGTCCCTGCCTTGAACAAATACGTATCACGCGTGACGGCGGACACAGGCAGAGCCCGGAAAACAGGACGACACTCCCCCAACAATCCCGGGGGAGAACACCATGACCACACTTGAATGCCGCCTCTTGAACGCATCGATCGCCTGCTATGCCATCAAGCATGGGGCCCTCGATCCGAGCAATCACAATCTCGACAAGGTCGGGCTCCTGCCCGGCGCTCCGGTCAGCGTGTTCGTCGAGGGCACCGAAGACATCAATGCCGGATTTGTTTGCGAGACCGCGGACAATTGGGTGGTCATCGCCCTGCGCGGCACCCTGCCTCCCTTCAAGGGTGACTTCCTCGCCTGGATCGATGACTGGCTGCAGGATTTCAAGGCAGGCCCGACACCCTGGTATGTCGGAGGGCGCAAATTCGGTCATGTCGAAACCGGTTTTGCCGATGCGGTGAACGGCGTCATGCCCCAGGTCTGGGCGGCCCTGTCCAAAATCGACCTGCATGCCAAGCGCGGTATTCTGGTCACCGGGCACTCCAAGGGTGCGGCGATGACCTATCTTGTCGCCTCACTGATGAAGACCGCCTATCCGGCCATGCTGGTGGAAAACTGTTGCTTTGCTTCGCCGATGACGTGCGACCGGGAGTTCCAGACCAATTACGACGCCCTCGGCCTGCGCCCTTTCACCGTGCGCTATCAGAACATGTACGACATCGTACCCTATTTGCCGTACTGGCCGACCTTCTCCCTGCTGTCCGCGCTGGAGCGCCGCATCAAGAGCGAGCATGAAGGCGTTCATCCGGTCAATGAGATCATCACCGAGGCCCACTGGCCGCGTACCGATATCGAGAATGAGTATGTCGATATCGGCATTCTGCGCTATCTCGGCCCCGACTGCGTCGTCGAATACGGTGACAAGGGCGCCCACGACGCCTGGCAGGCCATGAAACACGCCCTCGATCATTTCGAGTTCAAAACCATTGCCGAAGCCCACGCCTCGGCCGGGCGCTACGATACCTGTGTGTGCGGGAGCTAACGCTCCTGCACGCCGGACGCTGAACGCCAAACAGACGCCCCTCACCCGTGGGATAGGGATCACGGGAGAGGGTGGAAATGCCGCCTTGGGCGAACGCCCGCCACGCGAATATCATCGCCGAGGCCGCTCACTGGGCGGTGCCTCCCTAAGCCTGCAGGGACAAAGCTGCCCTCTTCCGCCCTTCGGGCCCCTTCTCCCAAGGGAGAAGGGGTTTTCCGGTGTGCGCCGCCATCGCCGCCAGCGCCTCCTCTCCCTTGGGAGAGGAATTAAAGGAGAGGGTGGACACGCCAGCTATGCCGAACTCCCGCCACAAGAATATCACCCTCGCTCGCAACTTGCGTCGAAATCAGACCGCCGCAGAAGCCCGCCTCTGGTCGCGCCTGCGCAAAAACGGGCTCGGCGTGAAATTCCGGCGCCAGGTGCCCATTGGCCCCTATATCGCCGACTTTGCATCGCGCACGACCATGCTGGTGATCGAAGCAGATGGCGGTCAGCACGGCGAGATGGAGGCGGCAGATCACCAGCGCACCGAATTCCTCGAACGGCGCGGCTATCGCGTCCTGCGCTTCTGGAACATGGATATTCTGGGCGACACAGACAGCGTCATGGATGTCATCGCCGAGGCGGTGCACTGGGCGATGCATCCTGAGAACGAGAAGGATTGAGTGTCCCCCCTCTTCCGCCCTTCGGGCACCTTCTCCCAAGGGAGAAGGGGTTTTCCGGTGTGCGCCGCCATCGCCGCCAGCGCCTCCTCTCCCGTGGGAGAGGAATTAAAGGAGAGGGTGGAAACGCCGTCAGATCGGCAACGGCGACCACCGGGATATCACCGACAAGGACCGCCACGCGGCGATACATCTTGAATTTACAGGGCTCCGAACATCCCCCCCTCTTCCGCCCTCCGGGCACCTTCTCCCAAGGGAGAAGGGGTTTTGCGGTGTACGCCATCATAGCCGCTAGCGCCTCCTCTCCCTTGGGAGAGGAATTCAAGGAGAGGGTGGAAACGCCAACGCAAGACCGGCGCGAATTAGTAGAAACCAGCGTCTCGCAAGCGTTTGGCCTGCTCGACAAAGATCCGGTTTTCTTCGTCGCTATATCCCCGCAAATGACCAAAGAGTGGCTCGTTATAGATGCTGAACCCGTATTCCAGCGAATGCCTCCAGAGCATTTCGTAGGCTTTGAAGCGCCAGGCTTCACCGGGCAATGCGAACAGCACGGCCCGGCCAATGGCACCATCTACGCCCGTGTAAGAAAACTCGAACCTCTTGATGCGCTCTTCCTCGACATAACGATCCCAGGGCTGCGGACGCCAGGTGACCTCATCAAGGCTTTGCTCGGAGGACATGTGAAACGTCGCCAGCGGCTTCCGACCGGCCAGCATCAAGCTCAGTTCGCGGCAATCATGTGCGGGATAGCCTAGGTCGGTATGCTCATGCAGATGGGTTACCCGAGGGCAAAGCGCCTCAAGCTTTGCGCGCAATCGCGGCGGACAGCTATCGAGGAAGCCTTTGTCTATCTCAACGACGCGCCCGCTCACTTCCCGCTTGAGAAAAGCGCGTTCAATATCGTCGACATCGAGCTCGATGTCTTCGGTCCAGCAATTGTTCTGGTCATAGGCAAAGCAGGCAAAGACCCGGCGAACAATATCGTCAAGCTTCGTCAACCGAGTAGCCCTACCCCAGCAGCTTCTTGCGCAGGATCTCGTTCACCGCTTGCGGGTTGGCCTTGCCCTGCATCGCCTTCATTACCTGACCGACAAACCAGCCCATGGCTTTCGGCTTTTCCTTCACCGAGGCGGCCTGGTCGGGATTGTCAGCGATGAGCTGGTCGATGACGGCTTCGATGGCGCCGGTATCGGTGACCTGTTTGAGGCCGCGGCTCTCGACGATCTCGGCCGGGTCGCCGCCCTCTTCCCAGAGGATCTCGAACACGTCCTTGGCGATCTTGCCGGAGATGGTGCCGTCCTTGATCAGCTTGACCAGGCCGGCGACGTCGATCTTGCGGGCAACCTCGGCGGCGGACACGCCGGCTTCAGCGGCCTTGGCGCGGACCAGGCCGCACAGCATGTTGGCGAGCGCCTGGGCATCCTTGCCATAGGTCTTGCGGTGATCTTCCGCATCAAAGCCGAGATTGTGGCCGAGGAAGTCCTCGACGACGCTCTCAGCCGTCTCCTTGCCCGGATAATCCACCGTGACGTGGAGGTGCTGGTAGATCGCCAGACGCACCTCTTTGGCGAGATCATTGCTCTCGAAAAGTTCGACAAAGGCTTTTTCGAACTCGTCGGCAAATTCGCGCTCAGCCGTCAGGGCGTCGAGATACTCGACATTGTCGATGCCGAACTTCTCGGCAAAACGGACGCGCTTCTGGTCCGGCAGCTCGGGCAGGTGCTCGCGCACCATGTCGATCCAGTCTTCATTGAGCTCGAGCGGCAGCAGGTCAGGGTCCGGGAAGTAGCGGTAATCGTGCGCTTCTTCCTTGGAACGCATGGAGCGCGTCACACCGGTATTGGCATCGAACAGGCGGGTCTCCTGGTCGATCGTGCCGCCTTCCTCGATGATATCGATCTGGCGCTTGGCCTCGAATTCAATCGCCTGGCGGATGAAGCGCAGCGAGTTGACGTTCTTGATCTCACAACGCGTGCCGAGATGGCCGAAATCACCGGTCTCGCGGAATTTCTCATAGTCGCCCGGGCGGCAGACCGAGACGTTGACGTCGGCGCGCAGCTGACCTTTTTCCATGTCGCCGCCACACGTGCCCAGATAGCGCAGGATGGTCCGCAGTTTGGAGACATAGGCCGAGGCCTCGTCCGGCGTGCGGATATGCGGGCGCGAGACGATTTCCATCAGGGCCACGCCGGAGCGGTTGAGATCGACATAGGTATGGCTGGGATCAAGATCGTGGATCGACTTGCCGGCGTCCTGCTCGAGGTGCAGACGCTCGATACCCACGGTAAAGCGCGAACCGTCCTCGCGCTCGCACTCGATCTCGCCCTCACCCACGATCGGGAACTGGAACTGGGAAATCTGATAGCCCTGCGGCAGATCAGGATAGAAGTAGTTCTTGCGATCAAAGCGTGACCACGGATTGATCTTGGCATTGAGGCCGAGGCCGGTCTTCACCGCCTGCTCGACGACATAGCCATTGATCACCGGCAGCATGCCCGGCATGGCCGCATCGACCAGGGAGACCTGGGTATTCGGGGATGCGCCGAAGGCCGTAGCTGCTCCGGAAAACAGCTTGGCGTTAGAGATCACCTGGGCATGGACCTCGAGGCCCATGACGATTTCCCAGTCACCGGTCGCGCCGGCAATGCGATAGCTGGTCCCGCTCATTTTGTCTCTTCGTCCTCATCATCCCAGGTCGGCCGGTCTTCTTCCGGCACCGCCTGTGCTGCAGCCAGGACCCGCCCGGCTGCCGTAATCGTCAATCCAAACATTATGAAACCGCCGCCCGGAACCATCAGGACGATGGTCCAGATCACAGCCGGCTCCAGCGGCACGATGCCGCGATAAACCAGGGCACCGGCCAGCAGCAAAAGCGCGCCGACCAGGAAAACCGGGCGTGCCCATTGCAGGGCTCTCGGCTTGGCGTTGGTGTCCGTCATCAGCCCACCCGCTCCACGACGGCACCCGCCGGCGGTTTGCTGTGATAAATCTCGATCGGCTCGAACTGGACCTGATCGCCCTCACGCACCCATTTGGCGCGCATGACCTCGGCTTTCATGTCCATCGACAAGAAGGCCTTAGCTGCGTTGATGATCGCTTCGCGCCCCGGCTCGACATTCAGGATACGGCCCAGCTGCTGCAGGGTTTCCGAGGCAAAGACGCCGTGCAATTGCCAGGTCTGGCCGGGCTCACCGCGGACCACCACCGCCTCCTCGCCAACCGCGATCCAGAACACGCCATTCTCATCCAGCTCACCGGGTTGTTCGAACGTGGTTCCGGCACCGTAGACGAAGCCCAGCGATTGCAGGTGAAAGAGCGATTTGAGCTGCGCCATATCGTCTTTGGCGACGGGGATGAACTCCCCGCTGATCACCATGGGAGCGTATTTGTTGACCAGACCCAGCTCACGCGAGCCCAGCTTGTTGAGCTGATTGAGCAGGATCGGCGAAACGCTGCCCGGATCCAGAATTTCCGAGGCCAGGGCGGCGGCCCAGACACGCTGCATGACCGGCTCGGCGGAGCGCTGTGACCGCGCCGCCAGGGTCAGGAGCCAACCGGTTTCGACCAGGCGATCGGTCTCGACGGCATCGCCCTGGCGCAGGCGGATCTGATCGACCGCGGCCTTGGCAATCGCTTCGCGATGGGACTGGGTCAGCATGGCTTCCGACAGCATGCGCGCGGACGCCCGGCCCATGATCGCGGCATCGGCCTCGGTCAGCTCCTTGGCCTCAACCCCCAGCGCGCCATCAACAGCCTCACCATCGCTGAAGCGGGCGATGACCAGGGCGCTGACCTCCGGCTCTTCTGCCCACGGCACGCCGATATAACGGCCAAGCGCTGCCGCGGCCCGGCGCCGCAGGGGCTTGGGCAGGGCCAGAACGGCGGGCCAGTCGATCGGCGATGTCTCAGGCTTGTCCATGAGATCCTCTCGGGAAGCGGCGGGGCGTCAGCCTACCACCACTTCTCCGGCTTGGCGTTGAAGCCCGATGCGTCTTCCAGAGCCGCGCCGACCTTGAACATGGTTTCCTCATCCAGCGCCCGGGTGATGACCTGCAACCCCAGCGGCAGACCATCCTTGTCCGTGCCCGCCGGAACCGACATCGCCGGGACACCCGCGAGGTTGGCGGTCACCGTAAAGACGTCGTTGAGATACATCGCGATCGGGTCATCCGACTTGGAGCCGAGCGCGAAAGCAGCCGACGGTGCCGACGGTGTCAGGATGGCATCAACGGTTTTGAAGGCCTCGTCGAAGTCCTGGAGGATGCGGGTGCGAACCTTCTGGGCGCGCAGATAATACGCGTCGTAATAGCCCGCCGAGAGCACATAGGTGCCGATCATGATACGGCGCTGGACCTCGTGACCGAAACCGGCCGCGCGCGAGTTCTCATACACACCCGTCAGGTCCTGGCCCTCTTCACGCACGCCGTAGCGCATGCCGTCATAGCGCGCGAGATTGGAGGAGGCCTCCGCCGGCGCCACGATATAGTAGGCCGGAAGGGCGTATTTCGTGTGCGGCAGGGTGATGTCGACGATCTCGCAGCCCGCCGCCTTGAGCCATTCAATACCGGCCTGCCAAGCCTTCTCGATCTCCTCCGGCATACCATCAACGCGGTATTCCTTCGGCACGCCGATTTTCAAACCCTTGACCGACTGGCCAACGGCGGAAATCCAGTCCGGAACATCCTGCGGCAGCGAGGTGGAATCCTTCGGGTCGTGACCCGACATGGCCTGAAGAAGGATGGCGCTGTCCTTGACCGTCTTGGCAAACGGGCCCGGGTGATCAAGCGAGGACGCGAAGGCAATCGTGCCCCAGCGCGAGGTCCGGCCATAGGTCGCCTTGACGCCAACCGTGCCGGTAAAGGCGGCGGGCTGGCGGATAGAGCCGCCGGTATCGGTCCCCGTGGCACCGAAGCAGAGATCGGCCGCGACGGCGGCCGCAGAACCGCCGGAAGACCCGCCCGGGGTCAGCATTTCGCCATTCGGGCCTTTCCAGGGATTGTTCACCGGACCGGTATTGGCGGTCTCGTTGGAGGAGCCCATGGCGAACTCATCCATCGAGGTCTTGCACAGGAAGACCCCGCCATTGTCCCACAGCGTCGAGGTGACGGTGGATTCATAGGTCGGCTTGAAACCCTTGAGGATATTCGAGGAGGCCGTCGTCGAAACGCCTTCCACCGCAAACAGGTCCTTGATGGCAATCGGAGCGCCCTCGATGAGACCGCCCTCGCCCTTGCCCAGTTTCTCGTCCGACGCGGCGGCCATGGCCAGGGTCTTGTCACCATCGAACGCGGTGAAGGCATTGAGCGCCGGCTGCGCGGCCTCACACGCCGCCAGGGCTTCCTTCGCCAGCTCGGTCGCAGAGACCTCCTTGGCCTTCAGCTTCGAGGTGACCTCGTCGAGGGTGAGTTTGAGAAGATCGCTCATAGGTCCCTACTCCACCGATTTCGGTACAACGAAGAAGCCCTCATCGGACTTCGGTGCATTGGCCAGGACCTTGTCACGGCAGTCACCGTCGGTGACGACGTCCTCGCGCTGCGGCAGGGCGAATTTCACAGGCGTCGTCATCGCCTCGACACCCTCGACATCGACCTCGTTCAATTGCTCGATCCAGGTCAGAATGCCATTGAGCTCATCGGTCAGGGCATCAATACGGTCTTCAGGCTCGGCGATGCGCGCCAGCCGCGCAATGCGGCGTACGTCGTCAGCGGTCACGGACATGGGAAATCACTCCGGAAAAGTCAGTCGACGTTGACTATCAACCGTATCTCGCAGGTGCAAGAAGACTTGACGGCTGCGCCTGCGCCGCGCATTGCCGGTGACATGGCTTTGATAACCCTTGAAGACCTTCCCGACGGGGCACTCCTGGCGCTTGACCCGGGGACAAAAACCATTGGTGTCGCCGCCTGCGGCGCGTCCCGCGGTATCCCGATGGCCGTGGAAACCATCAAGCGGACCAAGTTCAAACAGGATGCCGAGCGCATTTTTGCGCTCTATGACGAGCGCCAGGCCGTGGCGATTGTCATGGGGTTGCCGGTCAATATGGATGGCTCGGAAGGGCCGCGGGCCCAGTCGGTGCGGGCGATGATCCGCAATCTGATCGCGATGCGGGATATTCCCATAGCGGTGCAAGACGAACGTCTTTCCACTTTTGAAGCCGAAGAGAAGCTCATCGCGGCTGGTGTCCGCCGGGACAAGCGCAAAGATATTATCGACGCCCATGCCGCGGCGAATATCCTGCAAAGCGCGCTCGACCGGCTGGAGATGCTGGGCGAATGAACCATATCGCCGCCGCCTTGCTGCCGGTCTTCGGCATTATCTTCATCGGCTGGTTGCTACGCCGGTCTCACCTTCTGCCCGATGCCAGCTGGGGGCCGATTTCGCGCCTCGCCTATCTCGGACTGTCTCCGGCGATTCTCTTCACCTCGATTGCCCGCGCCGACCTCTCACAGATCCAGCTGGGCCCCTTCATGGCCGCCGCCATGCTCGGCTTTATTGCCATGGCCGTGATCACCCTCGCCATCAAGCCCGCGCTCAAAATACCCGGCCCTACCTATACAAGCCTGTTCCAGGCCACTTGCCGCTGGAATGGTCTCCTGATCCTGGCACTCGCCATTGCCCTTTACGGCACTGAGGGCGAGGTGCTTGTCGCGCTCGTCATGGCCGCCTCCATCCCGCTGGTGAACATGGAATGCGTCGCCGTGCTCTCGGTCTGGGGTGACGGGGCGAGACCTGACTGGCGCTCGGTGGCCTACCGTATCGCCACCAATCCGCTCATCCTCGGCTCCGGGCTGGGCGCTCTCGTCAATCTCACCGGCATTGGTATACCCGAGCCGATCTGGGATGCCGTCGACATGCTCGGCAAAGCGGCCCTGCCCCTGATCCTGCTCGCTGTCGGTGCGGGCCTCAACTTCACCGCCATGCGGGCCCGGCCGCGCCTCCTCGGGCTGTCGGTCTTTCTCAAGCTGATGATTGCGCCCATGGTCTTCTACGGCCTCGGCCTGGCCTTTGGCCTTTCCGGTGTGCCGCTCATGGTGCTGTTGCTGACCGGAGCCTCACCGGGTGCCGCATCCGCCTATGTCCTGGCCAAGCAGCTGGGCGGCGATGCGCCCTATGCAGCCGGCGACATCACGGCGGCGGCGCTGTTCAGCTTTATCACCATCCCCTTCTGGCTTGCTGTTCTGGGCTAGCGGCTCAGGCAATACACCTCGTGAAACTGGGCCACACCAAAGCCGGCCTCGAGCACTTGTGCCCGCTCCGGACTGTCGGGATAGCGCACCGGGTTGGTGTGATTGAGGTGGATAAAGCGGATCTTGGCCTTTTCCTCATCCGGCAGATCGGCAAAGCGCTCCATGGAGTGCGTGATAAAGGGATGCGGGAAGCCGGACATGTCACGACCCGGGATTTCGCCATTGGCAAAGAAGGTCGCATCGAGAAAGGCATAGTCGACCGAGGCGATCATGTCCTCGATCCGGGTGCCCATCTCGTCCCACTCTTCCCAGCTGTCGATATCGGGGATGAAAATGGCCGACTTCTCTCTCCCATCGATGCGGTAGCCGACGACTTCGGAATATTCCTGCCGGTGCGGAACCAGGAAGGGCGTGACGGTGGCGCCGGCGATCTCGACCGGTTCACCATCGACCAGGCCGCGCAGCTCGATATTGCCGTAGCGCACGAGCTGGTCCCAGGGCCCGTTTGAACTGAGATATTCGCCCATGCGCTCCATGGCATAGACAGGGACGCCATCGGCGCCGACGCTCTCATGTCCGAGAAACATCAGCCCGGAATAATGGCCCATATGGGCGTGGGTCAGGAAAATGCCGTCCAGCCCGGGCCGGTCATCGCGGGGTTCGAAATTGTCGAGCCGGTAGAGCTGCTCGCGCAGGTCCGGCGTAGCCTCGAACAAGACGCGCTCGCCGGTTTCCTGATTGATGATCGCCAGAGAGGTGGCATAGCGGCGCAACGAGGCATCAAACCAGGCCGGGTCGTTGCGATTGCCCAATTGCGGCGAACCGCCATCCTGGGAAGTGCCCAGCACCATTAGTTCGATCGGGCAGATCTGGTCCAGCGGCGGCGGGATCGAGGCGGCAAGCGTGAGCGCGGTCAGGGTCGTAATCATGGGTTCGACGGTGGCCTGAGCCCGCCCCACCGGTCAAGCCGGGATCAATCGATCCCGACCACATCGCTGCGCCGCTCCATCCAAGCGATATCGCGCCACTGTCCCTGCATCGGCCCGTACAGCATCTTGCCCAGGCGCTTGCGATAGCCGAGCAGCTCGAACCCGCATTTCTGATGCAGGGCGATAGAGGCTTCATTCTCGCGCATGATACCGGCGACCAGCATCCAGATGCCTTCGGCTTCAGACGCCTCGACCAGGGCGCCGAGCAGGGCCTTGCCGACCCCCTGCCCCTTGGCGCGGGCGGCAATGTAGATCGTCACCTCTGCAACACCGCCGTAAACACAGCGCGATGAAGTCGGGCTCAACACGGCCCAGCCGGTCACGCCCGTCTCATCTTCCGACACCAGGCGCGGCGATGTCAGCTTGCCACTGTCGAAATAGGCCCAGTCCGGCACTTTCGTTTCGAAGGTCGCGTGTCCGGTCTCGATCCCCTCCTGATAGATGGCGAGAACCTGGTCAGCGTCAGCGGCGATCATGGGGCGAATGCGAGTCATGATCCTAGTCTTAGTCGAGCCGCGCTCTTGCCTCTACCTCCAACCCCCACTATACCGCCGCAAACCTTGTCCAGGGCCTTTCAACACCGGGAGAGATGATGAGCCGCGCGGCCTTCACCTACGACTTTCCCCACCGCCACCTGATTTCGGTGGCTGACCTCAATCCCGTTGACATCCAGATGATCTTCGAGCGCGCCGAGCATTGGCGTGCGGTCAACAAGACCACGCGGAAGACATCCGACGCCCTCAAGGGCATGACGGTGCTCAACCTCTTCTTCGAAGCGTCGACCCGGACCCAGGGCAGTTTCGAGATGGCCGCCAAGCGCCTCGGCGCCGATGTGGTCAATTTCGCGATTGCCCACTCATCCGCCAAGAAGGGTGAGAGCCTGTCCGATACGGCGCGCAACCTCGCGGCCATGCAGCCTGACATTCTGGTGGTGCGCCACAGCGCGACTGGGGCGCCGCAATACCTGGCTGATCGCACCCACCTTGCGGTGCTCAATGCCGGCGACGGCATGCATGAACATCCCACCCAGGGCCTGCTCGACGTTTTCACCCTGACCCGGCGTTGGGGCGGCGTCGGCGGCAAGCGTATCCTGATTGTCGGCGACATCCTGCATTCGCGTGTCGCCCGTTCGAATATCGGCTTGCTCAATATTCTCGGCGCCGAGATCCGCCTCTGCGCCCCGCCGACCCTGCTACCGACCGATGTCGATCAATGGGGCGTGGATGTCTTCCATGACCTTGATGAAGCCATGACCGATTGCGATGCGGTGATGGCCCTGCGCCAGCAGAAGGAGCGCATGTCCGGCGGCTTCGTGCCGTCCGAGCGTGAGTTCTTCCACCTGTATGGCCTCTCCCACGACCGCATCAGACGGGCCAAGCCGGACGTTCTGGTCATGCACCCCGGCCCGATGAATCGCGGTGTCGAGATTCACTCCAAGCTCGCCGACGACCCGGAGCATTCCGTGATCATGGACCAGGTTGAGAACGGCGTGGCGGTGCGCATGGCCGCGCTGGAGCTGATCGGTGCCAATCTGCGCAAGGAGGACCGGGCATGACGAGCTTCGCCATCACCAACGCGCGTCTGGTGGATCCGGCATCGGGCTATGACGGCCCCGGCGGGGTTTTGATCGAGAACGGTCGCATCGCACAGATCGGCGAGAGCCTGGACCTGAGCGGCGCCGAGACAGTGATCGATGCCGGCGGCAAGATCCTCGCTCCGGCCCTGATCGATCTGCGCGCAGCCAAAGAGCCTGCCCTCACCTCCGATGGGGAAACCCAGTCCAGCCTCGCGGCCGGCGCAGCCGCCGGCGGTTTTGGCACGGTCGTGCTGGCGCCGAACGAGACGTCGCCGCTGGATGTGGCGGGTGGATTTGCCGGCATGGTGCGATCGCTGAGCCAGCATGGCGTCCGGGTTCATTCCGCGGCGGCGGCAACCCATCGCCTTCAAGGCGAAGCCATGGCCGAGATCGGTCTGATGGCCAAGGCGGGCGCGGTCTATGTCGGCCAGGGCGATCACACCATTGCTGATAGCCGCACCCTGCGCCGGGTGATGAGCTATGCCAGCCAGTTCGATCTCTGGCTTGCCCTGCGTCCGGAAGATGCCGAGCTGTCGCACGGGGCCGTTGCCACGGAGAGCGACTGGTCGGCGCGTATGGGCCTGCCGGCAGAGCCGGCCATGGCCGAGCGCATGGCGATTGACCGCTATGCCTCTATCGCAGCCCTGTCCGGCGGCAAGTTGATGATTGATCGCCTGTCCACGCGCGACGGCCTCGAGGCCCTCCGCTCTGCGCGCAAGCGTGATATTGAGATCGCGGCGACCACGGCCATTGCCCATCTCAGCCTCAATGAAGTCGATGCCGGCGCCCTCGACAGTGCCATGCGCATGCTGCCCCCCCTGCGGCTGGAGGAAGACCGCTGTGCGCTGATCGACGCAGTCGCGCGCGGCGAAATCGACGCCATCGTTTCTGATCACCGGCCAACTCCGTTTGATGACAAGGGCGAACCCTTCGCCATGGCCATCGCCGGCACCATGGCCCTGGAAACCCTGCTCGGCTCGCTCCTGGCCCTGGTCCATGATGACGAGTTGACACTGCTCGAGGCGCTGCGCCCCGTGACCTGCGGGCCGGCTGACCTGCTTGGCCTGCCGCAAGGCCGGATCAAGGAAAATGCCCCGGCTGACCTTGTCCTGATCGATGGCGACAAGCCCTGGGTCTGCAACCCGGATGACTTCCACTCCCCGCGCGGCAATACCGCCTGGGCCGGCCGCCGCTTCATCGGCCGAGCGATACAAACATTTGTCGACGGGCAATCGATTTACAACTATAACGGGTAACGTCATGGATATCCTGTTTCTGACCCTGTCCGCCCTGGGCGGCTATCTTCTGGGATCCATTCCCTTCGGTCTGGTGCTGACGCGCCTGGCGGGATTGGGCGATATCCGTGACATCGGGTCCGGCAATATCGGTGCGACCAATGTCCTGCGCACCGGCCGCAAGGACCTTGCGGCCGCCACCTTGCTGCTCGATGCCGGCAAGGCCGGTATTGCCGCCGCGATATTCGGAGCGCTGTTCGGCACCGTTCCCGGTCTTGTCGCCGGCGCCCTGGCCTTTGCCGGTCATTGCTTTCCGGTCTGGCTCGGCTTCAAGGGCGGCAAGGGTGTCGCCACCTTCGTCGGCACCATGCTGGTGGTCTACTGGCCGGTCGGCCTGGTGGTGATCGGCAGCTGGCTGGCAACCGCGGCCATATTCCGGATCTCTTCGCTAGGCGCGCTTGTGGCGGCCCTGGCTGCACCATTTGCGGCGCTGGGCTTTGGCCGCACCGATGTCGCTATCATGGCCGGGACGCTGACGCTGCTGATCTACTGGCTGCACCGCGCCAATATCGGCCGCCTCCTCAAGGGCGAGGAACCGCGCATCGGCGACAAGAAAAAAGCGCAAGACACGAAAGACAGGGCAGAAACGGAGGCGGATTGAACAGCCCGGACTTTACCGGCGAGGCCCGCCTCGCAGCCCTGCGGCTTGCCCGGACCCAAGGGGTCGGACCCGTTAATTTCAGACGCCTGCTACAACGCTATGGCGATGCGGCCAGTGCTCTTGAAGCCCTGCCCTCGCTAAAAGGCGCCAAACACCTGAACATCACAAGCCGGCAGGCCGCCGAGCGCGAGCTCGCAGCGATAGACCGTGCCGGCGCCCGGCTCTTCATCGCCGGTGAGGCCTCCTACCCTGAAATCCTGACCTCGATCGCTGATCCGCCGGCGGCATTGATCGCGATTGGCCGGATCGAACTCCTGCATCGTCCGGCCTGCGCCATCGTCGGCTCGCGCAATGCCTCAGCAATCGGTTTGCGGCTCGCCCGCGATCTTGCGGCAACCCTCAGCGCCGAGGGCTTTGCCATCGTGTCCGGCCTGGCCCGCGGCATTGATGGCGCTGCCCATCAGGGCGCGCTGGAAAGCGGGACGATCGCGGTAGTCGCCGGCGGGGTGGATCACATCTATCCGCCCGAACATGCCGGCCTTCATCAAGCGATTGCCGAAACCGGCCTGATCCTGTCGGAAACACCGCTCGGGACACGCCCGACAGCGCGGGACTTTCCGCGCCGCAACCGGATCATATCGGGCCTCTCCCTGGGAACGCTGGTCGTGGAAGCGGCGATGAAGTCCGGCTCCCTGATCACGGCGCGCCTGGCGGGCGAACAGGGACGCGAAGTGATGGCGGTCCCCGGTTCACCGCTGGATCCGAGAGCCAAGGGCACCAACCATTTGCTGCGCGAGGGCGCGCACCTGGTGGAATGCGCGGACGATGCCGCTGACATCCTCAGCCAGGTACGCCTGCCCCCTCCGCCCGAGACTGTGCGTGATCAGGATCTCGACTTCGACAGCTTCACTATACCGGACGTAAAGGCGCAGCCGGAGGAAACAGCGGGCGAAACCGATCATCCGATACCCGGGCGCGGCTCCCTGATGGATCTGATTTCACCCGTGCCGGTCTCTGTCGATGAATTGGCCCGGCAGGCCGGCAAACCGGCCGGACAGATACAGGCAGAAATCCTGGAGCTCGAATTGACGGGCGAGGTGGTGCAATTGCCCGGCGGCCGGGTTCAGCGCACCTGAGCCTCCCGCTCGACGACACCGACACCCGCCTCAAGTTCCACCATCAAGGCGGTGACCTCTATGAGGCTGCAGCAACGATCAAGCCCGGCGTGATAGGCCTCTTCGCTCAAGGCGCGTAATTGCTCGGCAAGCGCCAGCATTTCACCTTCTGCGTGGATTGCAGGGTCAAGCGGTTGACCGAACAGGTCGTGGCCGGGCTTTGCCCGGACGGGCCGATCGCGGCTGATAAAGGGTAGGCGAAGGTTCATCTCGATCACTCCCACACCGCAAAATACTACTTATTGGTGTATCGAGCAATACCTGCGCACCTCAGGATCGACTTTTGAGTTGTTCGAGCAGGAGGTCGCGGGCCGTCTGCACCTGACGGGTCAGCTCGGCCGATCCCTCCCCGGTATCGGGGTGCAGCTTTTTCATCAGGCCGCGATAAGCCGCCTGGATTTCGCCCTCGTCCGCCTCGGCATTGATGCCGAGGACTTCGCGCGCCTGCGCCGGAGTCATGACGGGACCGGTACCGGGGGCAGACGTTTGACCACCTTGTGGCCCCGCCCCCGCGCCCCCACGAGGCGCCGGGCGGACGATATCGCGCATCATCGCCAGGCCGAACAGTCCGATGGGAATCCCCAGGGCGGGGACGCCCCGCAGGGAGAGCACCACGCCAGCAATCAAGGCTCCGGCCATCAAGACCCAGCGTGTCGCCCGCACGGCATCAGAAGTTTTCTGGCGGGCGAACCACCAGCCTGCAGCGAGCAGGGCCATGCCGGCAAAGAGGCTGAAAAGCATGTTCATGATCAGAACGGGATTGTCGCGCCTTCAAGATCGGGCAGTTTGAGCACGATCAGCAGATCGCGCAATTCCTGACGGGCCGCGACGTGGCTCATGGTAAAGGCGATGGTCGAGCCATCCTCGGTCAGGTCCAGCAGCGTCAGGCCGAGTGGGAAGAGTTCACGATAGACGACGCGCTCGGCAAAACCCGGAGCCAGACGGAAACCGATACGCTGGGACAGGCGTTTGAGCCCTTCCCCGACCCGCCGCTTGTTGCGCGCATCGAGCATCGACATGCGGTTTCGCATTACGATCCAGTCGATCGAACGCTTCTCCAGCGAGGCTTTGCGCTTGCGGCATTCCCAGACCATTTCGCTGTAAATGCTCGGCTTCCCGACTTCATAGCTCTCCGGGTCGATCTCCGCGAGCAGGTCAAAATCGACGAAACTGTCATTGACCGGCGTGATGATGGTGTCGGCGGAGGCGTGCGCGAGGCGCGAATAGTGGGTGTCGGCCCCGGGCGAGTCGATGACGATGAAGTCGTAATGCTGTTTCAGATCGGTCAGCAGGGCGGAGAAACGCTCGGTCTCTTCCATCTCGGCCAGGTCCAGATCGCGCTGCGCGCTCGGCGCCAGCCGGACTTCAGCCGGCTGCGGCAGCTCCACGCCATGACGGTCGGACCAGTCACGGCGGTTGGACAGGTAGCGCCCGAATGTGCGTTGGCGCAGGTCGAGGTCCAGGGCTCCGACGGTCTTGCCCATGCGCAGCAAGGCCACGGCCAGGTGCATGGCCACGGTCGATTTGCCCGCTCCGCCCTTTTCATTGCCAACGACAATGACATGGGCGGCCTTGGTGCCGGCGCGCACGCGACCAATGGGTTGCGACGGAAGCTTGAATGCAGAGTGCGTGGTCATGTTCTGAACATTATCTCGCACGCGTCCGCTTCAATAGTCTGAGGACGCATAATTGGCTGTTATTCGTGCGTCTCGCCAGACACACGATCAAGCCCCTGCCCGGTGAAGTCCCCAAGCATACAATACCCGCCGGCGGCTTCGATGTCTGCACAAAGCTGACGGGCCGCACCGGCATTATCAAACGGCCCGGCCTTCAGGCGCAGAAATGTCCCGCGTCCCTCGATCTCCCGCGCCTCAACACGCGCCTGAAGATCTGCGAGGGCCGGATACTGGGCCTGCAGCGTCTGCCAGCCGGCCACCGCATTGTGAGCGAGGCGATAGGACGCGATGTGTACACCATGCTGCAAGCTCGGCGCGTCGATCATGTCCGCTGGCGGTGCGGCGGGTTCGGCGGTGGCGGGCATGGCGGCGGGATCGGGCCCGTCACCCCGCGCCGTAAGCGCCGCGGCCAGGGCCATGAGTTCCGGTTCGACCTGTTCGATCTGCTGCGGATCAAAACGGGCCAGATGCGCCAGCTCGCGTGCGGTGGCATCGGCGAGCCGGGCATTCGCCGTCGGGGCAATCGCCACATCGACCGTCTCGGTCTCGGCCGAAGACAGGGTGGCGCAGCCCGCAAGCGGGAGAAGAAGCAAAGCAAATCCAGTGCGTGTCATGGCAATAGCTGTTAGCGCGAGTCGTGCCGCTTGCCTCCCTCATCGCTTATGAGTAAGCCGATATCTTGCCTGTCCCGGCTGTTTCGGATCCCCAGATGCTTAATCTACAAATACCCCATGCCACGACTGTCTCGGCGCTGCGCGCGCGCATCAAATCCTGGCGCGAAGACGGGCTGACGGTCGGTTTCGTGCCCACCATGGGCTCCTTGCATGATGGTCATCTCTCGCTGGTGCGCCTGGCCAAGGCCCAGAGCGATCGTGTGGTCGCCAGTATCTTCGTCAATCCGGCCCAGTTCGCCGAGGGCGAAGATTTCGACACCTATCCGCGCGAGACCCTGGCGGATGCGGAAAAGCTGGCCAATGCGCAATGCGATCTGATCTATCTGCCGGACCGTGAGGTCATGTATCCGGACGGGTTCGCGACATCGATTGCCATGGCCGGTCCAGCCGAAGGTCTGGAAAGCGATATCCGGCCGCATTTCTTCTCCGGCGTCGCCACAGTGGTGGCCAAGCTTTTCAATCAGGTCCGGCCCGACATCGCCGTGTTCGGGGAAAAGGATTATCAGCAACTGCTGGTCATCCGGCAGCTGGTGCGCGATCTCGATTTGCCGATCGATATCATCGCCGGCGAAACCGGACGCGACCGCGACGGGCTCGCCCTGTCCTCGCGCAATGCCTATCTCAGCGAGACCGATCGCAAACGCGCCTCTGCCCTGCCGCAAATCCTCAAGGCTCTGGCCGAAGCGCTGAGCGCAGGCGGCGACCTGGAGGCCACACTTGGCGAAGCCCGCAACGCCGCCGAGGCGGCCTTTGACGGCGTCGACTATCTGACGGTGCGCGATGCCGCCAGCCTGGCGGAGCTGCAACCGGGCCAAGTGCAGCAGACCGGCCGCATCCTTGCAGCCGTGCGGCTGGGTGAAACGCGCTTGATCGACAATATCGCCGTGCTGCCTTTCAAGGGCCCCAATCCGGGCTAGACTGACCGCGAAATTCATCCCGGGGAGACAGGTTCATGGTGCGTTGGTTGACTTTGCTGGTGCTGCCCTTGGCATGCGCACTGCCGGCTCAGGCCCAGATCGATATTGTCCGCCCGGAGATTGTCGCGACCTATCCGCACGATACCGGCGCCTTCACCCAGGGCCTTTTCATCTCCGATGGTGAATTGTTCGAATCGACAGGCCAGTTTGGAGAATCAAACCTGCGCCGGGTGGATCTCGAAAGCGGTGCCGTGCTCGATCAGCGGGACTTGCCTGATGAGGTGTTCGGTGAAGGCAGCACACGCTTGGGCGATGAGATCTTCGTGCTCACCTGGATGGCCCAGACCGGCTATATCTACAATGCCGAGACGCTCGAACTGGTCGACACCTTTACCTATCCCGGCGAAGGCTGGGGCCTGACCCATAATGGCGAACACCTGATCATGAGTGATGGCTCAGCTGTGCTGCGTTATCTCGATCCCAGCGATATGAGCCTGGTCCGCGAACAGACGGTGACGCTGAATGGCCGCCCGGTGCGCCGGGTCAATGAGCTGGAATGGGTCAATGGAGAGATCTGGGCCAATGTCTGGCAGCAGCCGCAAATCCTGCGTATCGACCCGGACAGCGGCGCGGTGACGGGCGTCATCAATATGCGTGACCATATCCCCGCCAATATCGGCAATCCGCGCGATAATGTGCTCAACGGAATCGCCCATGATCCGGCTACCGGTCGCACTTTCCTGACGGGAAAGCGCTGGCCTGTGCTGTATGAAATCGCTCTGCCCGACAGCAGCGAATAGCCTACCAGGCGCCGATTTCCATCAGCTTGGCACGCAGATCTGCCGGCAGGTCATCACCCCCCGCGGCCGCTCCGCCGAGATCGCGCGGGGCATCCTCCGGCTTGAGATAGCGCCAGCCCTGGAAGGGACGCTTGGGCGAGGGTGAGGTCCGGATCAATTCCGGCGACATGATGATGGCGCAGCGCTTGATCCCGTCATCACCCTGGACCTGTTCCAGCGCGATGATCTCGGAACGGCACTGGATTGAGCCATTGATCACCCAGTAGAGCGATCCGCCATTCTCGACCTCGTCCTTCTTGGCCGGCATCATCCGTGTGACATGGACAATCAACTCCGGTTCGCCAGCCGCACGGCGGCGGGCACATTCCTTTTCACGCCAGGCTTCGAGCTGCTCGATCGAGCTGATACCGACGCAGAGTTTGACGAGATTCATGACCATATCACTGAGTTAGTCCGACTCAGCCCCGGGGTCAAAGCGGCACACACGCGGCTGGGGAGCAATCCGCCACACCACCACCTATGGCTTGCATCCATATAAGAATACTGTCAAATCCGCTCTCGCTCGGACTCTAATGATCGGATTATCAGAACAGGGTTCACATTTTTGTTCGACCGCAGCGCCATATCGCCATTCAGTCGCACGACTAAGGCTGTCGCCCTGTTTTTCGGGATGCAGATCTTCATCCTGCTTTATGTCGGCATCGCCATTCCTGTGCTCGTCTCCGGCCTGTGGCCGGAGAACCTGATGGGGATGGATGGCGCCAACATGGTGCGCAACGCCTCGCCCTTCACGCTGGGCGGCGTCTATGTGCTGCTGGGACTGACGATTGTGAGCTTTGTGCTACTGGTGAAGCGCTCAGCCTGGGTGTTCCTCACCTACACGCTCGCCGTTGTCGGGCATGCCGCGGTTTGGGTATCCAATACCACCAACCCCTATTATCACGGCGAGATCGGCTTCTTCATCTTCATGATCGAGGTGCCGGCCGGCATTCTCCTGGCCTGGGACTTCCGGCCCAAGGCCCAGCCAGCCTAAGCCGCCTCGCGATCCACGAAACCATCCTGCGCGGCCGGGTCGACCTCGAAAGTGCGCTCAGATTTCGGCATCGGCTTGGCCTTGGCCGGCAGCACTTTCTGCTTCAGCTTCCACATCCGGGTCAGCCAGAGCTTGGCTTCGGCGCCAAGACCCGTCTCGGCCAGCGAAGTGGGGTTCATGCCGAACTGACGGCGCATCAGGCCATTGGCGAAGTGGATGGCATTGCGCCGACGCGATTGCGGCGTGGAAATCTCGAACGGCACGGACACATTCACACCAGACCGGTTCTCGATCCGGTGCGGTCCATGCAACGGCCAGTTGGCGGCCATGCCCGGGTGGAGATCGACCGTGAAAGCCGCCTCGTCCCACTCGGTCTGGAAGGGAATATCCTCGGTCTGCTCATGGTGCAGGATGGCTTCCATGTATTGAGACTTGAGATAGGGCTCCTCAACCGGATAGGTGCGGAAGCGTTTCACCCCGCGCATATGCCAGAGCATGGTCTCGGACACATCGGAGTGCAGGAAGACCTGGGCCGACGGTGAGGAAATCAGGATGCCCGCCTCTGCGGTCAGCGGCCGGAAGCTCGGATCAGCGGCGCGCATATCGCGCATCATCGCCTCGAAGATCGGACGGTATTGCTCGTCCTGGTCCATGGCGTGTCGCAGATTGATCCACAGCTTGCCATTACGTACGGCATCGATCAGCTCGAGCCCGGACAAGTCACCCGCCTCGCCGGCACGCCAGCTATCACGGGCGGTGGCATCATCTCCCATGGTGCAGATATCGGTGAGTTCGCGCGGATGCCGCTCGATCAACGCGGCCAGGGCCATATCCGAAAAGGCCTGGTGTTCATGGTAATTGTGCCGGACGACCACCGGACGGCTGCGGAAGTCCTGCAGTGCCGTTTCGGTCCAGGTCGAGGAGAACTGTTCCATATAAGTGTCGCGCATTGATCCGTCTCCGCATGGTTCGCGGTTCACGGAGCAAGACGCGTGCCGTTTTCCCCTGAGGCGGGAAGCTAGCCCTCGGCCTCGTCGGCCAGGGTCACCAGCATATCACCCTCGGCCACCTGAGCGCCGGCAACGGCTCCCAGCTCACCGATCACGCCGTCGCGCGGTGCGGTCAGGGCGTGTTCCATCTTCATCGCCTCAAGCACGACGAGGGCATCGCCCTTGGAGACCGTGGCACCGGCTTCGACATTGACGGCCAGAACCTTGCCCGGCATCGGCGCCTTGATCACACCGCCCGCCTCTGCCGCATCGGCATCGGCTTCAGGATGCGGGAAGGCGTACAGACGGGTATCGCCGCGGCAGGACACGAGGAAACCTGTGTCCATGCGCAGAACATCGGCGCTCAGCGGGCCGTCCTCGGCTTCAGCATCGAAATGATACAGGGAGGCGTCGAAATCGCCCTCAACGCTGTTGATGCGCAGCTCGCTATCGCCGGCGGACACCCGCATATCGGAGCCATCCAGGCGCAAGCTGACCTCGACGGTGTCCTCGCCAATATCAAAACGATTGCGCAGGCGCGGCGCCGCGTTGAGGCGCCAGCCGTCGGCGATGGCAAACGGGTCGACATCATCGCCCTCGCCCGCCTCGATCATGCTGGCCAGAGCGGCAAAGCCCAGCCCCTTGAGATCAAGCCCCTCCGGGACCAGCGTCTCCAGTCGCTGTTCGATAAAGCCGGTATTGACCCGGCCGGCGAGAAAATCCTCGTCCAGCACGGCGCGGCGCATGAAGCCGGCATTCGTCTTGACCGGGTAGACGCCCACTTCATCCAGGGCATAGGCCATCATATAGGCCGCGCCCTCGCGATCCGCGTCGAACGTGATGATCTTTGCGATCATCGGATCATAGAAAAGCGACACCTCGCCGCCCTCGGCCACGCCGGTATCAATGCGGGTGTGCTCGTCTTCTTCCGGCAAGCGGAGGATGTCGAGCGGTCCGGTGGACGGCAGGAAACCGGCATCTGGATCCTCGGCGTAGAGGCGCGCTTCCATGGCATGCCCGCTGATCGCGATCTGGTCCTGCGGCGGGACAGAGCCGCCAGCCGCGACATGCAATTGTAGTTCGACGAGGTCCAGACCGGTGATCATTTCGGTGACCGGGTGTTCCACCTGGAGACGCGTATTCATCTCCATGAAGTAGAAGCCGTCCTCGCGCAGCGCACCGGAGCCGTCGACAATAAACTCGACCGTACCGGCACCGGCATAGTTGACGGCCTTGGCTGCATTGATCGCCGCGGAACACATGGCCGCCCGGACTTCAGGCGTCATGCCGGGCGCCGGGGCTTCCTCGATGACTTTTTGATGCCGGCGCTGCAGCGAGCAATCGCGCTCATACATGTGCACCACCCGGCCGTGGCTGTCGCCGAAGACCTGGACCTCGATATGGCGCGGGCTGGTGATGAATTTCTCGATCAGGACGCGGTCATCGCCAAAGCTCTTGGCCGCCTCGCGCTGACAGCTCTCCAGAGCATCCGCGAACCCCTCTGCCGCATCGACCTTGCGCATGCCCTTGCCGCCGCCACCGGCAACCGCCTTGATCAGAACCGGATAGCCAATCGTGTCAGCCGCCTGCTTGAGCACGGCCGGGTCCTGATTCTCACCGTGATAGCCCGGCGTGACCGGAACCCCGGCGTTTTCCATCAGCGCCTTGGCCTGGTCCTTCAGGCCCATGGCCCGGATTGCCTGCGCCGGCGGGCCGACGAAAATGATGTCGTTGGCCGCACAGGCCTCGGCGAACTCGGCATTTTCCGACAGGAAGCCGTAACCCGGATGGATCGCATCCGCGCCGGTGGCCTTGGCGGCTTCGATGATCTTGTCGGCCAACAGATAACTCTCCGCCGCCGGAGCCGGCCCGAGATGGACGGCATCATCGGCCTCACGCACATGAAGGGCGTCAGCATCGGCATCGGAATACACCGCGACACAGCGGATCCCCATGCGGTGCGCGGTGCGGATAACACGGCGGGCAATCTCGCCCCGATTGGCGATCAGAAGCGTCTTGATCATGTCGGTCTTGCAATCCGTTGGAGTGGTTGGCGCCCGTATCGCATACTCCGGGCCGCGAGGGAATGTCCCCGGCCGGGCGCGGCGCAGGTTCAGTTTTTCTCGCGCCGGTATTGGACGGCTGCGACGAGCACGAAGCTGATAATCATCAGGAGGTACCAGGAGCCCAGCTTGGCCAGGGACACCATATGCCAGCCCGCCTCCTGGCCCGGATAGGTCCAGACCCGGGCGAATGTGCCGATATTTTCCGCGAACCAGATAAACAGGGCCACCAGGACAAAACCGATGACCAGGGGCATCGGCCGGTGCGTCTCGTCCGGCCGGAACCAGACCAGGCAGCGCCCGTAAATCGCGACCGTGGCGGCAAACAGCGCCAGACGGATATCGGCCAGATAATGATGGGCGAAGAAGTTGATATAGATCGCGGCCGCCAGCACGCCCTGTAGCCAAAGCGGTGGAAAATAGACGAAGCGGAAGTCGAAAATGCGCCAGACCCGGGCCAGATAGGAGCCGACCGCGGCGTACATGAAGCCGGAAAACAGCGGCACGCCGGCAATCTGTAACAGGCTGGCTTCGGGATAGACCCAGCTGCCCGCCTGCGTCTTGAAAATCTCCATCACCGTGCCGACCACATGAAAGACGGCGATCACCTTGGCCTCTTCCCAACTTTCCAGCCGGGTCGCGATCAGGGTGATCTGGATGGCCAAAGCGGCCAGGGTGAGGAAGTCATAACGCGCCAGCACGAAATCGGCCGGGTAGAAGAGATAGGTCAGCAACAGCAGGGCCAGCATCAGCCCGCCAAACAGGCAGGCCCAGGCCTGTTTGATCCCGAAGGCCACGAATTCAAACACGCCCTGGGTCCAGGGGCCGCGCACAAAAGCGGCGCGCAAGGCTTCACGGCGGGCGTGAAGGACGGTCTTGGGATCGAATCCGTTCAGCAGAGACCTACTCCGCCCAGTCTGGCTTGCGACGCTCCAGGAACGCCGTCAGTCCTTCCCGGCCCTCGTCCGAGGAGCGCCGGCGGGCAATGCCACGGGCGGTGTGGGTCATCAGCTTGTGGTCGATTTCCTGGCCGAAGACATCATCGACCAGGACCTTGGCGTCGTGAATGGCGCCCGGCGCGCCGGCAAAGGCGAGCTTGGCCAGGTATTCCTCCAGCTCCTGCATTTCGTCGAGGCTGGCCACATCATACTGGGCCAGGCCGATCTTCACTGCGAACTCGCCATCGAAACGCTCGCCAGTGGCAAACAGGGCGCGAGCCCATTTCGGACCGATGGCGCGTACCACGAACGGTGAGATCGTCGCCGGGGTGAGGCCCAGCTTGACCTCGGAGAAGGAGATCTTGGTGTCCTTCATGACGACACCGACATCGCAGGCCGCCAACAGGCCAGCGCCGCCGCCCATGGCCGCACCATGGACCAGCGCCACCGTCATTTGCGGCAGGTCGTAGAGCCGTTTGAGCATGGTGGCGAGGTTGAAGGCATCCTCGAAATTATTGTCTTCGGTGTAGTGAGCGGCCGCCTTCATCCATTCCAGATCGGCACCGGCGGAAAAGCTTGGACCATTGCCGCGCAGGAAGACGACACGGACCTCATCGAGATTGCCGCGCAGGGTCTCGAAAATATCCGACAGGCGGGCAATCGTGTCGGCATTGAACGCATTGTGCTTTTCCGGGCGGTTCAAAGTGACAACGGCGACGCCGGCGCGGGACACGTCGAGGAGTACGGAATCATCGGACATGGCTGGAGGCCCTTCTCAAGCAAAGCGTGAACGGTATGACAGGCTTAGCTTGCCCCTGCTCCAACGCCAAGGGGCGCGTTGCCGCGGCGTATGATCGATCCGGCTTTTGCGCCGGGCGAACAAGAAAAGGGCTGCGAACATCCGTTCGCAGCCCCTGAAAGTCTCGGTAATTGTGTCAGAGCAAGTCGCCCGGGCTTAGTCGCCGCGGAAGAAGATGCCCTTGACGATCGACAGCACGATGATGGCCAGGAAATAGCCAACCGCCAGTGCGCCGAGATAGAGGAGGTAATCCTGCTCCAGGAATTGCTGGCCGAATGCTGCGGCGTCGAAACCGTCAGCACCGCCACCGCGCACCATCGGCATGACCACATCCACGATGACGTGGATGATGACACCGACCACGGTGAAGATGAGGATGGCGCCGAACTCGCGCATCAGCAGGGCCAGCACCAGGGCGATCACGCCCAGCTGAATACCCAGCTGCATCCAATTGACAGCTGCGCCGTCACCCGCGTGCACAAGCAGGCCCGGCATGAAGAACTCGAGGGCCATGTTGATGTAGCCCATGATCTGATCCAGAATTTCCATTCGCGGTCCCCTCCCGCAGATAACAACTCAGTGCATCTTACCCCAAGACACACCGTTAACGAAAACTTTCTTCGAAAATACGGCGTTGAAAAGCGAGTTCTCCTCTCAGGCGAATTTTCTTAACCTTTGATCACTACCCGCTTGACGGCGAAGAGAATTCCCACGGCGATCAGATAGCCGGCAAAAAGCAGCCCCAGATAGCGCCAAAAGTACGGTTCCAGCACTTCCGGAAGGCGCAAAGGCCCCACTTCAGCGAAGACCGGAGACAGCACATCGAGCGCCACATGCGCTACGACGGCGCTCACGGCGACGAAAAAAAGCCGCCCCCAATTGGACATAGCCAATGCCGCGACAACGGCGACGACCAGTCCCTGGACCGCATTGACCTCATCAAACCCCGCCCGAGCGAAATCGAGAGCGTCACGCAACAAATCTTCCATGGATATTCCCCCCTTACCCGGCACAACAAACCGGGCTCCACTCAACCATTAACCGATTTTAACATTTGCGTCACGGGCACAAACCGCGGGCAAATCGGGGAGGATTTGTGAGATTGGGGAGCGATTGCAGCGGAGTTCGCGCCCGAAACCGGGGCGATTCACGCCGAATGGCAGCGGTCTGGGCGCGCAGTTCGGGTGCAAGACCGGCGATTAGCCGGCGCGAGCGACCTCAAACATCACCTCATTGCGACGGAACGGCGTCGGCACCCAGGGCGGATCATAACGCGCATACATCGCCGTCGAGACTATCTCGAACCCCTGGGCGGTGAGGTAGTCGCGCAATTCCGCGGTCTTGGCCATGAAACGCGCCTCATTGGCACCGCCGGAAAAACGGATGGCGGCGACCAGGCGTTCCGGCTGCTCGACCAGCTCGACGCGGGCATCGTCCGGGACCGGCAGGGTGTCCATGGTCCATTCCGGCGGCATCACAAACGCGACCCTCCAGCTTTCATCGCTGGTCGCCTGCTGCATGACCGGGGTGGTCATGGCGATTTCCTGCGAGCGCTGCTGCATGACCGGTGTCGTCATGGCGATGGCGTCGGACCCGTCGCCGGAACGCGCCGTATTGCCGCCGAAGATATAATTGCCCAGCGGTCGAAAGCCGCGATTGCCGGCGGCCCGCATGGATCCGGTCACTTCGACCTCGGCCAGGATCATCGGAGCGTAAAGCCGCAGCTCGATATTGCCGTCACGCCCGAGAATACGGTGCGGCGGTTCGTCAGCCGCCATGGCCATCGGACCAGCAAAGACCAGAAGTAGGGCAGCAGCAATTATGCGGATCATCGGCGGGGCTCCTTGGGATCATGACAGGAGTACGCCGCTGGGCTGGGAACGGATCAGGCTAGAGCGCGCGTTCGCCGAGTTTTTCCACGCGCTTGAGCACGCGGGCACGGCCCTTGTCCCCTAGCCCCTCGACCATGCCGATAATGGTATGGCGCACCGGATTGAAACCCGCGATCTTCATGATGCCCTGCTCTGTCGCCTTCAGCGAATGCGCTCCGAACAGGAAACGATAGGCCAGCCCCGGCATGCCCATGGTCACGATCAGGCGAGCCGATTTGCCTTTCATCCGGCCGACCGGGAACTTGTTGGGATCATCCATCTCACCAAGAAAGAACCCGCCTGCGGCGGCAGCTTCCAGGAAGGCCTTGAGCTTGGCCGGCAAGGCGCCAAGCCAGAGCGGGTAGATCATCACCAGGTGATCGGCGGCGGCGATTTTTTCGCGTTCACTCAGGACGGGCTCGGCCGGGTCGCGATCAAACTCCTCCGGCGTTCGCAGGAAACCGATATCCATGGGTCCGATATTGATCCGGCTGACACTGTGGCCGTCCCACTGGGCGCCACGCGCATAAGCGTCGGACAAGGCATCACAGAAATGCTTGCCGCCGTTTTCCGGATGCCCGTTGAGAATGCAGATCGACTTTGACATCGCAAATACCCTTTATCGGAGTAAGGGTATTGCAGGCCGGCGATGATTTCAGTGTGGCAGGAGCGCGCAGGTTAGCCCGGCTTACGCCCCATGCATGGCCGCAAGCGCACCGGAAATCAGCTCTTCGAGCGAGCCCTCGGCGCCCTCATCAATGTGAAAACTGATCCATTCCAGCGGGATAATGACGGCTGTGGCCTCTTCCTGCTCGCGTGCAACAGCCGGCAAAACCTCGCCATCCGCCTCGACCGCGACCCAGTCATAGCCGTGCTCCCGTGCGATCAGATCGCCCATGCCGATGGAGACGCTTTCCAGCAGCTGCATCGCCTCTTCCGGAGCCTCAGGGTCAATGCCGTTATCGAGCACGCCAGAGAAAATCCGGTCGATATCTGCCCAGCCCGGCTCGGCTCCCTCCGAGAGGTCCGCCGCCTCGCGCAAAACTCCGCGCAGCTGCTCAAGGCCGGCACGATCATCATCATTCATGTCGCGGATCGAGCCCGCCTCGCCGCCTGCTTCCGCGCCGGTCTCCTCGGATTGGTTATCCATCAATCAGTCTCCGTTTCGGCGCGGCCCAAGTGAGGCGCAAGGCAAATTACATCCGGAACACGCCGAACTTGGTTTTCTCGATCGGTGCATTGAGCGCGGCCGACAGCGACAGGCCGAGAACGCGGCGGGTGTCGCGCGGGGCGATAATGCCGTCATCCCACAGGCGCGCGGTGGAGAAATAGGGATTGCCCTCTTCCTCATAGCGCTCGCGGATCGGTTCCTTGAAGGCGACCTCTTCCTCGGCCGACCAGTCTTCACCGCGATGCTCCATGGCATCGCGTTTCACGGTCGCCAGCACCGAGGCGGCCTGCTCACCGCCCATCACGGAAATGCGGGCATTGGGCCACATGAACAGGAAGCGCGGCGAGTAGGCCCGGCCGCACATACCGTAATTGCCGGCACCATAGGAGCCGCCGATGATGACGGTGAATTTCGGCCCGGCATAGGTCGAGACCGCGGTCACGAGCTTGGCGCCATCCTTGGCAATCCCGCCCGCCTCGTATTTCGAGCCGACCATGAAGCCGGTGATATTCTGCAGGAAGACCAAGGGAATGCCGCGCTGGGCGCAGAGTTCGATGAAGTGCGCGCCCTTCTGGGCGCTTTCGGAGAACAGGATACCGTTATTGGCGATAATCCCGACCGGCATGCCGTACAGCCGGGCAAAGCCGGTCACCAACGTCTCGCCATAGAGTTTCTTGAACTCGTCGAACTCGGAATTATCGACGATCCGCGCGATCACTTCGCGTACATCATAGGGCGCTCGGATATCGGCCGGGATCACACCGCCCAGCTCGTCCGGATCATAGGCCGGGTCACGGGTTTCCTTGACGTCGAGATCGATCGACTTGACCGAGTTGAGATTGGCCACCGCGCGGCGTGCCATGTAGAGCGCGTGCTCGTCATTGGCGGCATAATGATCGGCCACGCCGGATGTGCGGGCATGGACATCGGCGCCGCCCAGATCCTCAGCGGAAATGATCTCGCCCGTCGCAGCCTTCACCAACGGCGGGCCGCCGAGGAAGATCGTGCCCTGTTTGCGCACGATGATGGTCTCATCCGACATCGCCGGCACATAGGCGCCGCCAGCTGTGCACGAGCCCATCACGACAGCGATCTGGGGAATGCCCTGGGCCGACATATTGGCCTGATTGTAAAAGATGCGGCCGAAATGCTCCCGGTCGGGGAAGACTTCGGCCTGGTGCGGCAGGTTGGCGCCGCCGCTATCGACCAGATAGACGCAGGGCAGACGGTTCTGCATGGCGATTTCCTGCGCCCGCAGGTGCTTCTTCACCGTCATCGGATAATAGGCACCGCCCTTGATGGTCGGATCGTTGCACACGACCATCACCTCACGGCCCTCGACCCGGCCGATCCCGGCAATCACGCCGGCCCCGTGAACATTACCCTCATACATGCCGTTGGCGGCCAGGGCACCGATCTCCAGGAAAGGCGCGCCCGGATCGAGCAGACGCTCCACACGGTCCCGCGGCAGCAGCTTGCCCCGGGAGAGGTGTTTCTCGCGCGAGCGCTCGGAACCACCCAGAGCCGCCTCCGAGGTCTTCACTCGCAGCTCCTCGAGCAAACCGTCCATGGCGGCGGCATTCTCGCGGAAGCTGTCGGAATTCGTATCGATGGCGCTGGTCAGCTGGGACATGAAAAACCTGCTTGGGATAAAGCGGTTGAGGATGGGGTGTTGCGGCGCTGATTAACCCAGCGAGCCGGGCAAAGGCAATCAATCTTGCATCCAAAGCCGGCGGGACACGCATCGAAGGGGCATAACCAAAGGGAACAGACATGATCCGACAAACCGCCCTCCTCCTGCTGTCCTTCGCGATGACAACCGGTGCTCTGGCACAGGACGTCACCGCCCCGCCGCAAGTGATGGTGCTGGGCACATTCCACTTCAATGGCGGCGGCCAGGACATGATCAATCCGGAAGTCGACGACTTCCTGTCCGATACGCGCCAGGCGCAAATCGAAGACGTGCTTGACCGGCTCGAAGCCTATCAGCCCACCAAGATCTTCGTTGAGCTCCAGCCGCAATATGAGGCGGATTTCAATGCGCACTACCACGCCTGGCGACGCGGCGAAGAAGCGCTGACGGTCAATGAGCGGCAGCAAATCGGCATGCGCCTCGCCGGTCGGATGGGCCATGACCGGCTCTGGGGCGTGGACCATGAGGGCGGGATGGATTTCGGCGCCATGATGGCGGCTGCCAATGAAGCCGGCCAGACACGGCTCCTCTCCGAGTGGGATGCCCAAATAGGTCAGCTCCAGACTCGCCTCGGGGATCCCGCAATCATGGAGCAGCCGATCCTGGACCGGCTCATCACCAATAATTCCCAACAGGTTCGGGACGACCACGCCCTCTATTTGCTGCTGGCTCAGATGGGCAGCGCTGACAATCCATCCGGCGTTGAGGAGATGTCGAATTGGTGGAACCGCAACATGCATATTTACGCCAATATCACCCGTCTGGCCGAGCCCGGCGACCGGGTCCTGGTGATCTATGGCTCTGGTCACAAATACCTGCTCGACCAGTTTGTCGATGAAGCCCCCAACCTCTCCTGGGTCGATCCGCTCGATTATCTGACACGGTAAATAAAATATTCCGCCCTGCCTCCCCAGCACCCGGGCGGGATGGCCGGCGCCTTATCCTCAACGGGGTAAGGCGCCGACCACTTTTCTGGAAAATTTTAGCGACGGGGACGTGAAGTTGCCACGTTTGACAAGCAGTATCGCGGGAGGCGAATTTGAGGAGAAATGCGCCGCAGATGTTAACGTCTGATTCAGAGCCGAGGCGCACGCTGACCTGTGAGATGAGGTCCGAAAAGGGCCCGACTGGGAGGTGTTCATGCGTTACTGTCTAGTACCGGCAGCCCTTGCCCTGTTGGCAATCTCGCCGGCTGCACATGCCCTGCAATCCGTCGACAGCCTGGCCTGGCAGGCCGCTGCCGAGGAAGGCGAAAACGCTACGAATCTGCGCTGGCGCGTTAACGCTGAGTATGTTGATCCAACCGGCGTTCTGCTGCGCGATAATGACGGCGAAGGCGAGCTGGCCGCTGTCTCCGGTCAGATTGAGTTTCACCCCTTTGGTGACGAGTTCTACCTGTCCGCCGGCGCCCACCAATTGCTGATCGACGGCGAGGCACCGGACTGGACCCTGCTGGTCGATATGGAACCGGCGGACCGCTATGCCACCGCTAATCTGAGCGAGATCGACACGGCCGGCCGGCTGGAAGAGCTGACGCAGTATTTCGGCGCCGGTTTTACCGTTCGGACGCTGGATGACTGGACCTTGACCGTTGAAGGCGGTGCCTATTTCCAGGACACGGCCGCCTCCCGCATGGAATTGCTCAATCACAATACCGGTGAACGGGTGCTGCTGCTCGATGACCTCGACAGCATGGACAGCGGCCTGGTGCGCAATGCCGAGACGCGGTCGCTGAAACCGGTCGGCCACCTGGTGATCCGCCGGCGCTTCTGAATCCGCATCGAATCGCCTTGATCCCAACGAAAATTGCCGTCACTGCTTTTATCGAAAGGGATCGATATGCTCGCGCTCATGCTTTCGCTCGGCTTGCTCGTAGCCGCACAAGACAGTGATTACGGATGTGAATTCCAGGCGGAATTTCGTGTCGGCATGACCGAGTCGGCCGGTACGGATATTCTCATCGTGGAAACGATCGGCGAGCATTGCGAAACCGCAACGGTACTGGTCAGATTAACCGGCGCGAGGCAGCTTGTTTTTGCCGACGCCTTCCCCGCTGCCAATCTGCATTCCAGTGGCCGCCCAACGCGGGAGGAGGTGCGCGCGGCGGTGGAAAGCGGCATTTTCATCGAAGACTGGCGCGACGCGACCGACCTGCCAGAAATCCCGGATATTGCGCAGAGCAAGCTCCGAACCGATGGCCCGATACCGCGCTGGCAGCCGCTCTATGAGCGCGCGCGCCAGAATGGCGGCGCGCTCGTTTGCTGGCGCTTTCGTCTCGAACGCCAGCGCTGTGCCTGGTGGGATCGCGAGGAGCGTACCGGACATATCCTTTTCGAAGCGGGATACTAGCGCTGCACCTCCCCTTCTCCTGACCGCCGAAGCGTCCTAACCTCGGTGTGAATTCAGCTGTTTCACACCGGTCATGGCGCTCAATCTTTCCTTCCTGCCCTTCCTCAACCGCGTCGAGAAGGCTGCCATCAAGGCGGTCGAGCACGAGGTCGAATGGTTCTGCCTGCCGGCCGGACAGATGCTGTTTCGCGAAGGCGATGATGCCGATGCTTTCTATCTGGTGCGATCCGGTGCCCTCGCGGCTTTCCGTAATGGTGCCCTCGGCCGGCCGGATCTGATTGGTTATATCCGCGCCGGCGAACCGGTCGGCGAGATGTCCCTGCTGGATGAAAGCCCGCACTCGGCCAGTGTCTACGCCTTGCGCGACGCGGAACTGGTGCGCCTGCCCAAGGCGAGCTTTGAGCGCCTGACCCGAAAGCATGCCAGCCTGATGCGCGAACTTGCCCGCATGATGCTGGCGCGGCTGCGTGGCTATAACCGGCAGACCGGGTCCGAGCCAAAAATCTTTGCCCTCGTCTCCACCTCCCCGACCATCGATCTCGACTTTCGCGCTGGCGAACTGAGCGCGGCTCTCAAGCGTTTGGGCCTGACCTGTTTCGTTGGCGATGAGACCTGTGCCGACTGGTCCGGCCAGAAACTCGATGCGGTCGAGGCTGAGCACGACATCGTGCTCCTGACCGCCAAGATGAGCGATCCGGCCTGGGCCCGGCGCGCCATGGGCCGAGCCGACCGCATGTGGGTCTTCGCCCGGGCCGATGCCCGGCCCTCCACACCACTGCTGCCGGACGACCCCTCTCCGGCCACCAAGCTCAAACTGCTCGATATCGTCTTGCTGCACATGGGCGGGATCCGCCAGGCCGCGAAGCCACAGGAATGGGTCGATGCGGCCGACGCCTCGCGACTATTCCACTGGCGCCAGGACCATGCCCGTGCCGATGCAGACCGTCTCGCACGGACCCTGGCCGGGCAATCGGTCGGGATCATCCTTTCCGGTGGTGGCGCCCGCGCCTATGCCCATATGGGCGCGATCCGGGCCCTGCGTGAAGCCGGCATGCCGATCGACTTCGTCGGCGGTGCCTCGATGGGCGCGATCATCGCTGCCGGCATCGGGCTGGAATGGTCTGATGACGAACTCCAGGACCGGATCCGCAAGACCTTCGTCGACAGCAATCCGCTTGATGACTGGGCCCTGCCGGTGGTCTCCCTGGCCAAGGGCGAGAAGGTGGACCGGCGCCTGCTTGATCATTTCGGCGATGTCGAGATCGCCGATCTACAGCGCCCCTTCTTCTGTCTCTCCTCCAACCTCGCCACCGGTCGTCCACATGTGCACCGGCGCGGCCTGGTTCGCGAAGCGTTGCGAGCCTCCATCGCGATTCCCGGTCTCTTGCCGCCAGTGGTCGACGGCAATGACATCCTCGTTGACGGGGCCGTCTTCACCAATTTCCCGGCCCAGCAGATGCGGGCCTATCATCGTGGTGCGGTCGTCGGTATCGACGTCACCCGCGCCCAGGGTCTCAACCCGGCCGACTTTATCGATCCGCCGAGCTTCCTGGGCTGGGTGCGCAAGAATGGCCTGAAATCGCCACCGCCCATCGCCTCGCTACTGATGCGGGCCGCTACGATCGGCGTCGCCGATCATCGCGATATCGGCCGTAGTGCCGCTGACATGCTGATCCTTCCCGATACACCAGTGGATATTCGCGACTGGGGTGAATTCGAGAGTGTGATCGAGGCCGGTTATGTCGCCGCCCAGGGCATGCTTGCCGGGCTGTCAGAGACGATGCGCCGCCGCCTGCACCTGCCGCAGGTGATGATGTAGCTAGTCCGGCAGATCGGTCTGCTCGATCAGATCCAGCGCCCGGTGTGCGGTCTTGTCGAGCACGCATCCGGAGTGGATCACGGTGGCGATCGACCCGCCCTCATAAACCGAGGCCATATAGGCGCAGTCGGTATCGCGGAAGCTGATCCAGGCGCGCTGGGCCTCCTGAATGGCGGCATAGGCGCTCTGGCCCTGATAATGGTCGCGCAGCGTCTGATAGGCGGTGTTGAGCTGGGCATCCCAGGCCTCCGCCTCCTCCATCGAACACTGCATCATGCCGACCGTGGTCTGGCCGCCCTCGCGATAGGTCATACAGGCTTCGGCGAACTGGCCCACGCATTCCACCCGCCGCTCGGCCAGGCCCTGATGCGCGCGCAGACAGGTGCTGATCGTGTCCGGTGCCGACAGGATATCCATCACCGGCGAGCCCATCGGCTTGGGTTGGGTCGCAAACAGCGCGGCGGTCAGGGCAAGCACGAACATGGCGGTCTCCACAAGATCTCCCAGGAACCCTAGCCAGCCCGCGCGCAACAAAAAAGGCCCCCTCGCCATGCGAGGAGGCCTTGTTGAGAGCGTTAGCCCGCCTAAGCCGTTTCGGTGAACAGCTCGCGGCCGATCAGCCAGCGGCGGATTTCCGATGTGCCGGCGCCGATCTCGTAGAGTTTGGCGTCGCGCAGCAGGCGGCCGGTCGGGTATTCATTGATATAGCCGTTGCCGCCGAGCAGCTGGATCGCATCCAGCGCCAACTTGGTCGCGGTTTCAGCAGCCAGCAGGATAGCGCCGGCGGCGTCCTTGCGGGTGGTCTCGCCCCGGTCGCAGGACTGGGCCACCGCATAGACATAGGCGCGGGCCGCATTGGTCTGGACATACATGTCGGCCAGCTTGCCCTGGACCAGCTGGAACTCGCCTATCGACTTGCCGAATTGCTGACGCTCACGGACATAGGGCTGCACCACGTCGAGGCAGGCCTGCATGATGCCGATCGGGCCGGAGGCCAGGACCGCGCGCTCATAATCGAGACCGGACATGAGCACTTCAACGCCGCGATTGAGCGGGCCCATCATGTTTTCTTCCGGCACTTCGCAGTCTTCGAACACCAGCTCACCGGTTTCCGAACCGCGCATGCCGAGCTTGTCGAGCTTTTGCGCGACTGAGAAGCCCTTGAAGTCCTTCTCGATCAGGAAGGCGGTGATGCCGCGCGAATGCGCTTCCATGTCGGTCTTGGCATAGACCACGAGCGTGTCGGCCGCCGGGGCATTGGTGATCCACATCTTGGACCCGTTGAGGACGTAGCGATCGCCCTTCTTCTCGGCCTTCAGACGCATGCCGACAACGTCGGAGCCGGCTCCCGGCTCGGACATGGCCAGTGCCCCGACATGCTCGCCGGAGATCAGCTTGGGCAGATAGCGGGTCTTTTGCTCGGGCGTGGCCCAGCGGCGGATCTGGTTGACGCAGAGATTGGAGTGCGCGCCATAAGACAGACCGACCGAGGCCGAAGCGCGGCTGATTTCTTCCATCGCCACGACATGCTCGAGATATCCCAGGCCGGAACCGCCGTCTTCCTCGCCGACGGTGATCCCCAGAAGGCCCAGATCACCCATCTTCCGCCAGAGGTCTGGCGGGAAAACGTCGCTCTGATCGATCTCGGCTGCGCGCGGCGCAATCTCGTCGGCTGCGAAGGAACGGACAGTATCGCGGATCATGTCCGCGGTTTCGCCCAGGTGGAAATTCAAGGAGGGATAGCTGTTCGGTATCATGCCGCGCGATGTATCACGGCATCAAATCCCGTCAAGGCAAGGCCGGTCCGCGCGCCGCAGGCGCGGCGCGAAAACACTTAGGATTTTGACTTATCCTGCTGTTTTTCCATCCAGATGGAGAACAGCTGTGCCGCGGAGGCGAGGAAGACCAGCGTGCCGCCGATAAACATCCAGGCTTCCATGTTGAGCTGACGCTCGCCCCAGATCTGGTCCAGGCTCGGGAAAGCGGCCACGCCACCAATGCCCGCAACGACCAGACCGGCGATCAGCGACAGGACGAACATGATGGTCGAACGGTCCTTGGGGGCCGCCGCCGGCTCGGTCCCGGTGAAGACATCTTCCCCTGCAGCAAGGTCTTCCGGCGAGAAATCGTCGTCAATGACCGGATCGCGGCGTTCATCGGCGATATCATCGACGAGGTGAGCCGCAGCCCGCTCAACCGACGGATCTGCCTCGACTTCGCCCAGCATGCCATCCGCGGCGTCGACCGGATCGAAGCTCGGGTGCGGCGGCGGTGTGTCGTCATCAGCCGCGGCAATGACTTTCTCGACCACATCATGCACCCGGGCCGTCACGGCCTCGGCGACATCATCGGCAGCCTCATCACTATCGGCGGTTTGTGTTTCAGGCTCGGCTTCAGCCTCAACCGGCGCCACCTCGACTGCATCGGCCTCATCGTCAGCCGGCTCGGTTTCGACCGGCGCTTCGGCTTCGACAGCCGGCACGTCATTGGGGACCAGGCCGCTCAGGGAAATCATTTCCGGCGTAGCGACAGCGGTGGCCGCAGCATCACTGTCCTCGTCGACATCGGCCATGGCCTCGGCCAGCTCGGCGAGTTCGGCCTCGACCGTATCATCGCCAACCGCGGTCTCCGGCTCATCATCGATCTGCGGGAAATGGGCGGCCAGTTGCCCGGCCAGGGCAAAGCCGAGCGTCGCGCCTTCCGGCAAGGTCTCGTCATAGGTCTGGATCGCGGCGCGGCCGGTGACCGGGCTCTCCGCATCCATCTGCACATGCTCGATTTCCTGGCTCATGCGCGCCACGACCTGGGCCGCAGCGGCTTCACCGCGCGCCGTATCGACCGGCGTCTCGGCCACAGCATCGAGCGCTTCGGGCAAAGGCGTCTCTTCCGGCTCGGCCGGACGGGCCAGGTCGAGCGGAACCGTCGGTATATTGGAGACAAACCCGTTATTCGTGTTCGCCAGACGCCGCGGTGCCGGACGGGGCTCCGGCTCATCAGGCGATTCCGCGACAACCGCCTCAGCCATAACTTCGGCTTCGGCTTCGGCTTCGGCTTCGGCTTCGGCTTCGGCTTCGGCTTCCGGAGTGTCCGTTTCAAGCGTGTCGGCTGCAAGCTGCGGCTCGGCCACAGCGGCTTCGACCGCTTCGACCTGCGCCAAAGCGGCTTCAAGCGCCGGATCCGGCTCTTCCACGGCCGCCGGCTGCGGCGCGACGACCGGTGCAGGCTCCGCAACACTTTCCGGAGCGGCCTCGGGCGCTCGCATCTCGATCGGCATCTCACCGACCACGGCGAGGATGCGGGCAATCTCGTCTTCTGCTTCGCGGCGCGCCGCGATCTCGCGGGCCGAAGGCGGCGGAGCAATCTCGTTAGCGGGCGCTGTACCCGCTGCGTCCGCGGTTTCTAGGACCGGTACCGGTGCCTCGACCGGCGGTGCCATGGGCGCGTCGCTGGGATGTTCGACCTTGATGACCAGCTCAACCGTGGCGTTCTCACGCTCCTCGGCCTTTTTTGAAGCCGGCGGCGCGAAGGAGGTCATGAACAGCGCACTTTCCGCCTCACGCCGGTCCAAGCGGCTGTCGCCATAAATCGCCAGCGCCTCGCCAGCCGCCATGGTGCGGCCCTCGAACAGGTAGCGCGCGACATCAGAGCGCTTGAAGGCCGCATTGCCGATATCGTGCACAAACGACACAAGCGCATCGCGCTGGGCCGGTTTGAGCGGGGAGTTGACCACATCCTCGATCGCCTGCTCGGCCTGGAGCACGTCGTAGATCAGCAGCAGATCGGCCTCGTCCTGGCTGACCCTGGCGCCTTCTTTCGCCGCCGCGCGGTGCCCATAGCCGACGATCCAGCGGCCATTATCAGCGCGCACGGCCGTATCCCGAAACGGTTCAAACCGTTTGATGAGGTCGCGCGCAGCGCTGGTGGATTTCAGTTGCGGTTTCATAGTGTTCAGTTTTGACACGCTGATTTTTGCTCCGACAGCGTCCCTGCAAGCCTGACGCCGCGCGGCGATCAGCTCGCGTCTTCGCGAAAGATGTCGGTATTGTCGATGGCGGTGAAGGGCGAGAAAAACCCGCCGCCCGAGCCGCCGCCCACGAGATAAAGCGTTCCCTGCAAGGCCGCCGCTGCCGCATTGGTCCGCGGGCTCAGAAGCGCCGCCTCGTCACGCCAGCCGGTCTCGCCGGGCGCCCAGGAGGTGTGCAGGTCCAGCGTTGTGTTATCCGCGCCGCGCCCCCCGAAGACATGGATGCGCTCACCGTCCCCGGCAACCGCCAGCCCGCCCCGGGGCTGGGGCAGAGCCACACCGCGTGTCCATTCGCCCGATTGCGGATCGAACACATCCACCCGGTCCAGCGGCCGACCGGCGGAGAACCCGCCAATGACGTAAATACGGCCATCAAACACGATCGTTGCCGCAGCGCTGCGGGTGACGCCCTCCGGGGTCGCCATCACCTCCCAGCTGCGTGCGTCCGGGTCGAACACGAAGATCTCGCCGACATCGCGCTGCCCGCCGACCGCATAGAGCTTGCCGTCCAGCGCCACGAGGTCGAAATCGGCTTTCGGGGCCGGCATGGCGACCTCGCTCTGCCAGACACCGCCCTCAACCGACCAGGACCACATACGGGCACTGGGCGCGACGCGTTGCTCGCCGATCGACTGGCCGTCCGACCAGCGATCACCACTCCAGCCGTCTCCGCGCACCGAACCACCGACCGCATAACCGCCGGCGACATAGATACGTCCGGCCACAGCAGCCATGCCGAAACGCTCGAGGCCGCGCGGCAACGGGGTCTCCGGGAACCAGCGATCGATCTCGGCGTCATAACTTTCAAATTCCACGCGCGGTGCGGTCACGCCCGCGCCCCCGGCCGCGTAGAGACGCCCTTCAAGCACGGTCACGGCCAGTCCGGCGCGCGGCGCATCCAGGCGCGCAGCACTGCCCCAGCGACCGTCTGCTTGTGCTGCAGATACGGCACCGGCCGGGACCATGGCCGTCGAGGCCAGGCCCGCCGCCATAGCGAGCATGAGACTAAGTTTGCGCACGTTTATCACCACCTATCGCACCCCAGCGCGACGCCGATATCATCACAGAAGGACGAGTGTCGCCAACCCCAGGAATGCAAGAAAGCCGACGACATCGGTGACCGTGGTCACGAAAACAGACGAGGCGACCGCCGGGTCCGCCCCGGCCCGCATCAGGCCCAAGGGTATGAGAATGCCCGACAATCCGGCACAGGCCAGGTTCAATACCATGGCAATCGCGATCACACCGGCCAGCTGCATATCACCAAACCAGAGCAGGGTCGTCACACCCATGACGACGGCGAAGATCAAGCCATTGAGCGTGCCGGTAGCCAATTCACGCCAGACAACCCGGAGCGAGTTGGCTGCGGTCAGGTCGCGCTCGGCAATCGATCTCACGGCCACGGCCAGTGATTGCGTCCCGGCATTGCCGCCCATGGAGGCCACGATCGGCATCAGCACGGCCAAGGCCACGATCTGCTGGATCGACCCCTCGAACAGGGCGATCACACCGGAGGCGAGGATGGCGGTGGCGAGGTTGACCAGAAGCCAGGGCGCACGCGAGCGCACCGATTGCAGAACGGTATCGGCAAGACCGGCTTCGTTCACGCCAGCCAGCGCCAGCATGTCTTCCTTGTTCTCATCCTGGATGACGTCGACAATATCATCCAGGGTCAGCATGCCGGTCAGCCTGCCCGCGGCGTCGACCACCGGGGCGGAGACGAGGTGGTATTTCTGGAACAGGTAGGCGACCTCTTCCTGGTCGGTTTCCGGATCCACCTTGATCCGGGGCTGTTCCATGATTTCCGTCAGACGCGTCTCGCGTCCGGCGCTGAGCAGGCGGCAAACCGGAATCTCGCCCACCGGCCGGAAACCGGCGTCAATGACAAACAGGTCGTGGAATTTGTCGGGCAATTCCTCATCGGTGGCCCGCATATGATCGAGCGCGTGCCCGACCGTCCAGAAACTCGGAGCCGCCACGAATTCGCGCTGCATGAGACGGCCCGCCGTCTCATCGTCAAAGGCCAGCGAGAGCTCAACCGCCTCACGATCGGGAGCCGAGATCTCGGCCAGGACCGCTTCGCGGGTATCGACATCGAGTTCCTCGATGACCTCGGTGGCGTCATCGCTGTCGAGATCGGTAATCGCCGCAGCGAGGTGCGAGGAATCGAGATGCTCGAGCACCACCTCGCGGGTGTCCGGCGTAATCTCGGCGAGGACCTCACCGGTATAGACATCCGGCGTCAGCTCGGCGATGCGCTCCAGGCGTGAAGCGGACAGCTGCTCGAACACATCCGCCGCATCCGCTTCGTGCAGGGGCGCAACGAGACGACGGATACGATCCTCATCGCTGTCGTCGATGGCATCCTTGAGATCGGAAACAAAAGCCGGGTCGGTATCCGCCCGGGCCGGCGCTTCCGTGAGGAGTTCGTCTTCAAAAGCGGCTTCGCTCATGGCTTCCTCCCTGGCGCTTATTGCGGGCAAATCAATCGGTTCGCCAACAGCCTAAAACGCCCGCGCAGCAAAGGCGAGAGCGTGTTACGCGCACAGGGAGAGAAATTTCAGGGGCCGCGCTGTCAAGCGAGATAGCGGCCAAACCAGCTCAGCGTCCGCGACCAGGCCAGCTCCGCTGCGGCCGCATCAAAGCGCGGCGTGGAATCATTGTGGAAGCCGTGATTGGTGCCGGGATAAAAATGCGCTTCATGCACGACGCCGTGAGCCTGCAGCGCCGTCTCGTAATCGGGCCAGCCCGCATTGATCCGCGCATCATTCTCGGCAAAGTGCAGCATCAGGGGTGCACGGATCTGCGGCACATCCTCAACCGCGGCCTGACGCCCGTAGAAAGGCACGGAACAGGCCATGTCCGGATAGGCAACAGCGAGCGCATTGCAGACCCCACCGCCATAGCAGAACCCCACCGCACCCGCCTTGCCGTTCGAGCGTTCATGATCACGGACGAATTCAAACCCGGCGAAGAAGTCCGCAAGCAGTCTCGTCGGATCGAGCGAGCGCTGCATCGGCCGCCCCTCCTCGTCTGATCCCGGATAACCACCCAGCGAGGTCAGCCCGTCCGGCCCCAGCGCCAGATAACCCGCCTTCGCTACCCGCCGCACGACGTCTTCGATATAGGGATTGAGACCGCGGTTCTCATGCACGACGAGCACAGCGCCGACCGGCTCGTTCATTCCCGCCGGCCAGGCCATGAGCCCATCAACGGAGCCATGCCCATCGGGCGAGGCATAGCTGATCCGCTCGGTCACGATCTCAGGATCATCCGGAGCGACCTGCTGTGCCATGGCATAGTCCGGGCTCAGCTGGGCCAGCGCGACCGCTCCGCCTGCCCCGGCCAGTTTGAGAAAATCCCGCTTCGAAACGCGGCCATGCACATAGCCGTCGAACAGGTCGAGAATGCGTTGATCAAAATCCGCAGCGGTCTTGCGCATGACAGGCTCCCTGGTTTCCACCCGGGAAGCTAGCGCGAAGTCCGGCCTCGACAAATTGACACACGACCAAGGCCCAGCCGCGTGCTCGCGTCAGGGTGGTCGTCTCAACAATCGGAGGGGGTTGTCCAAGGCCCGGATCGATCCGGGAGAAGATGGTGCGGTCGAGAAGACTCGAACTTCCACGGGTTTTACCCCACAGCGACCTCAACGCTGCGCGTCTACCAATTCCGCCACGACCGCACGTGTTGGAGGCGCGGGAGATAACAATATCCCCGCGGCTTGTGAAGCGGAAAATGCGGTGGCTTATGCAGCAGCGAAGAATTCGTTGGCATCAGCCGGTCCGGTAATGGACACGGCGATGCGATCGCCCTGGATGACGACCTCCCCGCGGGCAATGGGATGGTTGTTGGCGAGGATCCAGACTTCCTCGTCCTCACCCGAATCGAGCGGGATCACGGCACCACGGCCCATGCGCAGGAATTGCTGGATCGGCATTTTGGACCGCCCCAGCAGCACAGCTATTTCAACGTCGACTGCGCCGATCTGACTCAACACTCACTCCCGGACTTGCCGTTTGGGATTCGTATCACGATGTTTGCGCGATACGGTTTCAGCTCTGTTAAGACAAGACACAATGAACAAACCCCGGACCGAATGGGCGGTTTCGCCCGGCTATGTGCCCTATCCCGAGGCCGTCGCCTTCATGGAAGCGCGCGCCGCGGCGATCGCCGCAGGCGAGGCAGACGAGCTGGTCTGGCTGCTCGAACACCCGCCGCTCTATACCGCCGGCACCAGTTCCAAACCCGAGGACCTGCTCTATCCGGACCGTTTCCCGGTCTATGAAACGGGTCGCGGCGGTGAGTACACCTATCACGGGCCAGGGCAGCGTGTGGCCTATGTCATGCTCGACCTGACCCAGCGTGGCCGCGATGTGCGCCAGCTGGTGTGCAATCTGGAAGCCTGGCTGATTCGAACCGCCGCCGGGTTCGGTGTGACGGCGGAGCGGCGTAAGGGCCGGGTCGGCGTCTGGGTCGACCGCTCCGGCGGACGCGAGGACAAGATCGCCGCCATCGGTATCCGCCTGCGCCGCTGGGTCAGTTTCCACGGCATTGCCTTCAACGTGGCCCCCGACCTGTCGCATTTCGGCGGCATCACGCCGTGCGGCATCTCCAATCCGCTCTATGGCGTCACCAGCCTGAAGGACCTCTCCAAGCCGGTGACGATGGAGGATTTCGACGCCGAGCTTCACCTCGGCTTTGAGGAGATTTTCGGACCGGTCAGCCGCGCCGAACCACCGACCCTGGGTGAAACGACCGCCTAGTCGGTCTTTTTCGGCTCGTCTTCGGCGGGCGTGTCGGCATCCGTATCGGTTTCAGCAGCCGGTGTGTCGGCGTCCTTCGCCTCATCGGTCGGCTCAGTGTCAGCCGGTTCAGCCTCGGCCTGCGCGTCCGGTGCAGGCTCCTCTGCCGGCTCGGGCGCGGCTTCCTCTGCTGCTTGAGACGGGGTCTCTTCGCTGGCCGCGGGCTCTGGTGCCGCAGCCGGAGCGACGGCGGCAGGCTGGTACAGGGACGGCGTATCGTCCATCCCCTCAAGGGCACCGCCGCGCCGTTTCATCTGGGCAAACCAGATGCCGAAGGCGACGATGGTCAGCCAGAAGCCGACATAGAGCCCGGTCTGGGCGCTCGAGACAATCGCCTCCCCGATGGCCTCATTGGCCTCGATATGGGCGGTGAAGGCATCGGTGAAGGCCGGATCCTGGACGGCTTCGGCAAAGGCTTGGTCATCCTCGACATTGACGCCGTTTTCCGCCGCGAAGTCGCGCATGGCGGAGAATACACCCGGCATGAAAGCGACAATGGCGCCGATACCGCTGATAACCCAGCCGACAATGACGGGGAGAAGACCCAGGGCCCGGCTGCGTTCCGCGTGGGCACGACGATTGGCGTGAATGGAGAAGACGAAGAAACCGACGAGCAGCGCTCCGGGCAAGCCGCTCAGGTGGGTAATACCGGATTTCATCCGCCAGAAATCAAAGATCGCCAGCACGACCAGGCCCAGGATGTAGGCGGTGGTGGATGCGCGGAAGGTCGGCAGGAAGAGCACGCCCGGATTCATGTCGATTCCCCTTAACTGGATACGGGGCGTATTACCCATAGAGGACAGGGCTGCGTCAATGTTGGGAAGACGCCAATTTCACCGGGGTGATTGGAGCGATGAGCCTCAGGCCGGATCGATCGGCTTGGCCTCGCCCTCGATAACCGGAGCTGACCCATAGGCGTTCTCGCCCGCATCGCCCTGGGCCAGCCCGACCCAGAGCGTGTAGGCGACCCAGACGAAGGTATCGAGCAGGCCGAGGAGCATCACCGCGCCACCGGCCGAGGCCAGGGCCCAGGGGTCAACATCGCCATTGCCGAGAATGATCGAGAGCAAGGTTCCGCCCATCACCATGCCGACAATGGCCCCGACGATGAGCCGGATGACCCAGGGGATGATGTGCAGCACTGCACTGCGGCCGGCATCATGCAGGCGTTTGCCGTACACGCAGAAGCCGACATAGATCAGGCCGAGCCAGATCAGCCCGCCGATCAGGGGAATGAAGCTGAGCAGAAGATTGGCGCCGATAATGACCGCCACGCCCTTCCAGAAGTCATTCTGGCCGATGCGGCCATTGAGATGAAAGAGCAGCGTCTTCCAGTCGGTCATCCCCTCGCCCTCCCCTAGGCGAATTCGATCATCAGCTCGTCGGCGGCCACCGAAGCCCCCGCCTCGACATTGACCGACTTGATGGTGCCATCCTTTTCCGCGCGGATGACGTTTTCCATCTTCATCGCCTCGACCACGAGCAGAGCTTCGCCGGCCTTGACCTCCTGGCCCTCTTCAACGTCGACCTTGACGATCAGTCCCGGCATCGGGCTGATCACCAGCTTGGCGGTATCGGCCTTTTCCTTTTCCGGAAGCAGGGCGTGCAATTCCGCCGAGCGCGGCGTGCAGACCAGCGCCGTCACGGAATAACCGCGGTGACGCAGGGCATAGCCTTCGGTCTTGTTGGAGAAGACAACGGCATAGTCCTCGCCATCAATGCGTGCCTCAAACAGGGCATTGCCAGGCAGCCAGGCCGTTTCCAGGGTAATGCGTTCCGGGCGCAGCGACGGAATCCACAGGCTCGCCTTGCCGAGCGCGGACATTTCCACCTCAACCGGGATATTGCGGCCATCCATCAACACGACCCATTCGCGCGTCACCTCGACCGGCGCCTCAGCCAGACGGCCTTCGGTCTGCGCCGCGCGACGCACCATCACCTCGTGCACATAGGCCGCCGCAGCCGCGATATAGACCAGCTGGTCCTCGCGCGGAGCCGTGCCGTTGAAGCCTTCCGGGAAGTGCTCGGCGATATAGCCGGTATTGATCCGGCCGGAGCGGAAATCCGCCTCATCAAGAACCGCGGACAGGAAGGGGGCATTCGACTGCAGGCCTTCCACGTGCAAACGGTCCAGGGCCGCGGCGAGCGTATCGATCGCGGCCTCGCGGGTTTTGGCATAGCCGATGACCTTGGCGATCATCGGATCGTAGAAGAGCGAGATCTCGTCACCCTCGCGCACACCGCTATCGATCCGCAGCGTGCCACCGGCCAGATTGCCCTCTTCCGGCTCGACAAAGCGCTTGAGGCGGCCAATGGAGGGCAGGAACCCGCGATACGGGTCCTCGGCGTAGAGACGGGCTTCCACGGCCCAGCCGTCGATCTTCACCTCACGCTGGGTCAGTTCCAGCTTCTCACCGGCAGCCGAGCGGATCATCTGCTCCACCAGGTCGAGACCGTGCGTCATCTCGGTCACCGGGTGTTCCACCTGCAGGCGGGTGTTCATTTCCAGGAAGTAGAAATTGCGATCCTTGTCGACGATGAATTCGACCGTGCCGGCGCTGTCGTAATCCACAGCCTTGGCCAGGGCTACAGCCTCGGCCCCCATAGCGTCGCGGGTCTTCTTGTCGAGGAAAGGCGACGGCGCCTCTTCCAGGACTTTCTGGTTGCGGCGCTGGACCGAGCACTCGCGCTCGTCGAGATGGATGACATTGCCATGCTTGTCGCCCATCACCTGGATTTCGATGTGGCGCGGCTCGACGATGAATTTCTCGATCAGGATGCGATCGTCGCCGAATGAGGTGCGCGCCTCGTTGCGGGCCGCCTCGAACCCTTCGCGGACCTCCGCTTCATCATGGGCGATACGCATGCCCTTGCCACCACCGCCGGCGGACGCCTTGAGCATGACCGGATAGCCGATCGCCTTGGCAGCGGCGACGGCGGTATCGGCGTCATTGATCTCGCCATCGGCACCGGGGATTGTCGACACGCCGGACTTGGCAGCGAGTTGCTTGGAGCGGATCTTGTCGCCCATCGCCTCAATGGCGTTCACATTCGGCCCGATCCAGGCCACGCCGGCCTTTTCCAGCTCGGCCGGGAAAGCCGCATTCTCGGACAAGAAGCCGAAACCGGGATGAACGGCATCGGCGCCGGTTTCCTTGATCGCCTCGAGGATCTTGTCCATGCGTAGATAGCTGTCGCCGGGCGCCGGCGGGCCGATGAAGACCGCCTCGTCTGCCATCTCCACGGCCATGGAATCAGCATCCGCCTCGGAATAGACCGCGACGGTGGGAATACCCAAGCGACGGCAGGTCTTGATGACGCGGACTGCGATCTCGCCGCGATTGGCGATCAGGATCTTTTTGAACATTGAAGCCCCAAATCGGAAACGGACAGGACGTCCAGCTGGTTTGAGGGTTTAGCGTGGCTTCGCGCGCCGCAGCAAGTGCGCGCCTGCGTCTTTGCCACCCATTCCCTAATCTTCCTCGTCACCCAGGCGGTCGAGCCAGTCGAATTCAATCGCGCGCAATCGCCCGATCACCGTGACGAGGAAGGCCGTCGACCAGCCAATCAGCAGGAAGCCATTGAAGCCCTCAATCGCTGCCACCAGGCGCCACTGGCTCTCGATATAGATGTCGCCCATGCCCAGCGTGGTGAAGGTCGAGACCGAGAAATACAGCGCTTCCTCGAAGGTCGGGAACTCACCCAGCCCGTAATACAGCGCCGCATAGGCGAGCATCTCGATGGCGTGGATGAAAAACAGGCCGAGCACGACCATCAGGATGAAAACCGATTGCCGGAAGGCACTGCGGCGCGGATGCAAATGGTCGGAGCGCGCCCGCATGAAGCCCATCAGCACCATCAAGCCGAGCATGTGGATGATCACCGTGCCGACGGCCATCAGGCCGGAAACCAGTAATGCCGCGCCCATATGCCCCTCCTGACTGCGCCTTTGTCCTTAGCAACAATAAGGAAATCGCGCGAATCTGGCGTTCCGGCAAGACTGCGTTAGTGTCGCGCCAGAGTTGAGGGGAATCAGATGAGCCGTCCGATCTACAAGATCTCGTCCATTGCACGTCCACTGGAGCCGAAATACCCGACCAATCTGGCCGTGCTGATCCTGTTGCCGATCGCCGGCCTGATTGTGGGAGCCGCGGCCTGGGAATTTCGCGATGCCAGCCTGTTCGAGGCCGCCGCAGCCGGTGGCGAAGGCGCCCTTGTGGCCTTCATCGCCTGGGCACTAGGCCGCGAGCTCGACCCCGACCGCAATGAGGCCGCCTTCATCGGCATGGCCCTCGCGGTTGCCATGGTCGCGATCGGCTGGTCGCCGGCCGTCTGGTCGCTGGCCCTGGCTCTAATGGCCACGCGGATCGTCAACCGCACGGTGGGACAGCCGGCCAAGGCATCAGACCTGGTCCTCGTGCTCGGCCTCACCGCAGCCGCCGTGTTCCGCGATGGTGTCTGGTTGATGGGCGCGGTCTTCGCCCTCGCCGTCATTTTCGACGTCATGCTCGACCGTACCCGTGTGCTCAGCTTGATCTTCGCCTTCCTCGGGGTTGGCTTGTCGGTTTTTGTCCTGGTGGAGCGCGGCGGAGAGCCCATGGCCCTGATCGAAGCCGGACTGGCGGCGGTGGAGATCGAATGGATGATCACCACCGGCATTGTCGCCGCCATTTATGCATTGATGCTGCTCAGCCTGCCTCCCGTCGAGAGCGTCGGCGACGCGACCGGGGCCGCGCTCGACCGGATCCGGATCCGCGCCGGCGGGCTGATCACGCTACTGGCTGTGTTCGCGTCCCTCGCCGAAGGCCAGGAGGCGCTGCTTGCCAGCCTGCCGATCTGGGCCGTGATCGCCGGTGCGATCCAGGCGCGGGCCATCCCCAAGGCGACCGCCCGCGCCGGGCAGGACAGCTAGTTTTCAGGGCGGTCATTCTCGCCCTGAAGAGTGAGGAAATAGGCACCCAACTCCAAGGCGGCATCGGCATGTCGCGGACCGTCGGAATTGGCCGTCAACGCCACCACAATCTCCGGCTCGGGCAGAACGAGAAGGAAACCGCGCCCACCCGGTGAGCCCCCCGAATGCATGGCATAGTGCGCCCCGAACTCCTCGGAGTATCCAACCCCCATGCCATAGGCCATACCCGTCGAGCTACCATCATTGAGGGTCTGGCCCGTCAAAACGCTGCTGAAGTCCTCAGGAGCGATCACCGCGCCGCCGGCAAAGGCGGCGCCCATGGCCGCGAGGTCTCTCGAACTGGCGAGCAAACCGCCGCCGCCGAACTTGCACTCTGCCGACAGTTCAATGACTTCAAACCCGCCCGGCTCGCCCAGATAGGTCACCGCCTTCTCGGTTCCGACCCGGTCGGTTCGAGCGCTGTAGACATCGCCCAGAACAGCCCGCATGGCGCCATCATAGCTATCGGCACCAGTAAGTTCGACGAGAAGGTGACTGAGCAAGGTGAAGCCGAACGTCGTGTATTGGTGCCGCTCGCCGGGGCGGGCGATGAGGCGGTCATCAATGAAATGATCCAGCGCATCGGCCGGTGTCTCACACCGGCGCTCATTGAAACTGCGCCAGTCGCGCTCGCCGCGGTAATGACGCACCCCACCCGTATGGCTGAGCAAGTGACGCAGAGTGACGCCGTCATAGGCTTCCGGCAGGCCCGGATCGATGTCGCGCACCCCCTGATCAAGGTCCAGCCCCTGATCAGCCTCCAGCCGTGCATAGGCCATGCCGGTGAGCATTTTTGCGATCGAGTAGAAATTATAATCCTGCTCCACCCCGTCATTCTCGTCCGGTGCCAGGCCGCCCTCGGCCTCCCAGGCGATCACACCGCGGACCATGACCGTGGCATTGAGCGCCGGGAAGTTCTGCGCCAGGGCGTCAAACACCTCCTGGGCCGGAGCGTGATCCGCTGCCGGTTGCACCGCGACGACGCTTGCGGCCAGAAAACTTGCGGAAACAAAGCTGGCGATCATTGAAAACTCCTTGTCGATGCCGTTGGCTTACTACGATCCGGCTCTGACAGCCCGATCTCGACCGCGACAGGGAAAAAGGGCGAATGGCTCGTATGGCGTATGAACGTCTCAAACGATGGGCACATGTTTGCGAGCCGCTGGCGGTCCAGCTCGTCGTGGCCGTCCTGATCCTGTTTGTGAGCTGGCCGGCAGGCGAGCCGGTGAGCGCGCCACGCGTGCTTGTATTTGAGGATGCCGAAGCCGACCGAGCCCTGACACCGACCCCGCAGGACGGTTCGCATCAGCCAAGCTATACCGTCGATCCCGGCGAGGGGGCGATCTGGGTCCGCTGGGATGATGTCACCCTGCCCGCGTCCAGCGACGGTCCGCTGGCGGTCATGATGGCCGGACCATTCTCCGGCACCCTGTATTGGAACGGACACGAGATTGGCCGCAAAGGCGTGCCCGGAGCAGAGCGCGAGGAGGAAGTTGCCGGACCGATTGACGGTCTCTATGCCATCCCGGACGCCCTCATTAATTCGGACACGAACCATATAAGCCTGCGCCTGTCCAGTCACCGGGCGGGCTATACACCATCGACCTATATCCAGATCCTGGCGATCGTGCCTTACCGGTCCGATGCGCGTCGCTCACTGCGCTATTACGGCCCGACCATACTCATATCCGGCGCGCTGACAGCGCTGTTTGTCCTCATTCTCCGGCTCGCCCTGAGCCGACAGAACCGTCCGGCGCTCTGGCTGGCCGGCGGTCTCGGCCTTTTGACCATCGCACTCCTTGCCGAGATTTCCCGCGCCCTGATCAACTATCCCTATGACTGGCACCAACCGCGCCAGGCCATTCAGATGATCGGGACGCTCGGATTTTGCGCATCACTTCTTATTTATGCCGCAAGCCGTTGGAATATTGATAAAATCACGACCCATGGATTGACCGCGATAACTCTGACCGCCAGCCTTGCTGCCGTTATTCTTCAGCGCGGTTATGACGCCAAATCCGTTATCGCCTGCATGATCCTGCTCACGGCCAGCCTTGTCTGGCTGGCCATTGCAGCGATGCGAGAGAAAACAGCGGAACCTTTGATGCTGGCGGGCGGTATTGTGCCCTATCTCGTGTTTGCCGAGCTGGTCCGGGCCGGGTTTCTCGATATCGGAATCTTCGTGCTGACTGCGAGTCTTTTCGGATATCTTGTTGTTCGAAAAACCGATTTACTCATTCCGCTCGCGCAACGACCGGCGCAGCCCGACCGGCTGAAAATTGACGCAACGGGTTCGACGCGATTCGTCCCCATCGAGGCGATTATCGCCCTGCAGGCCAGCGGGAATTATACCGAGATCAGCCTCGCTGACGGCCGTATCGAGCTGGACAACCGCAATCTGGGGACGTTGATGCAAGCCCTGCCCGGCCACTTCTGCCGCGTCCACCGCTCCCACGCGGTCGACCTGAGACGCGTCGAACGGCTGAGCTCCGCCGAGGGCAGCCGCTACCAGATCCACATGCAGGACGGCCGGGTTATTCCGGTCAGCCGCCGCCAGGTCAAAACCCTGCGCGAACGGCTTTCCGGCTAGCCCCGCCTAATCGCCCCGGGCCGGAGCCCAGGCGAGCCCGTCTGGCTCGTCACCCGCCACGACCCGTCCGCTTACGGTGAGGCTGTCCGGGTCGATAATGGTGACGAAGTCATCCTGGGTATTGGCGACGAAGACGCGGCTGCCATCCGGCTGCATCAAAATGCCGACCGGGACCGCCCCGACACCGACCGATCCAATCGTCTCTCGGCGTTCTGCATCAATCACCGCAACGGCGTTTGAGGCCGCATTGGAGACATAAACCTGCTCGCCATCGGGCGTGAATTTGAGCCGGATCGGGAGCTCGCCGCCACTAGGCAGGCGAGCGATTTCACTCATATCTTCAGTGGAATAGACGCGAATCTCATTGTCTTGCCTCATCCCGACCCAAAGTTCCGAACCATCTGGCGAAACATCAATGGCCTCCGGACCATTGCCACTTTCGATGATCGAGACCTCGTCGCGCACGAGGTCGATCACGGTGATCGACTGGCCCGAGAGATTGGCGACATAGATGGCGCTATTGTCCGGCGCCACCGCAAGCTGGTGACTGCCCGGCCGGCCGGTGTCCCAGCTGCGCGAGATCTCGCCGGTGGCCGTGTCGAACTCGACAATGCGGTTGGTCCGTTCCGCGGTGACCCAGACATGGGCGCCGTCATTACTGGTCCAGATACCATGCGGACCGCGAAACTCCCCGAGCGACCAGGTCGCGATCGCGCTGTCGGTCTGCAGGTCGATCACCGTCAGACTGTCGCCATAGGACCCGCCATAATCGGAGACATAGGCAAACCGCGCATCCGGTGAGACATGCACTTCATGCGGATTGGGCTGGGTGGGGATAACCGCCCCCTCTTCCAGCGTCATAGCGTCGACCAGGGAGACCGTATTGGCGGCCTTGTTGACCACGACCAGGCGGTCTTGAGCCTGGGCCCCGGCAGCCCATGTCAGGGCCAGCACCAGAACGCTCGTGCTCATCCAATTCTGCAGCGTCTTCATCGCTATCCTCCCCGGTCTTGCGATACCAGCAGGTCAAAGCCCGCACTGTTGCCGGGAGAATTACGCCGCTTGGGTCATTTGGAAAGCCGCAGGACTGAGGCAGAGCCGAAAATCAGTCGCCTTCCGGCTCGGCATCAGCCAGAAGAAGGTCAACCGGCGGGGCCTGGATGGCATGGTCCTCGACCCAGCCCCAGCGGCAATCGCCATTATAGGTCCGCATACGCTCGGCTTCGATGTCGAGCGCGCACTGGTCCAGATTAAACCCGTAGACAACACCGACCCAGTCAGGCGGGACCGCCTCGGTCTGACGATTGGCCCGGCGGCAGGCATAGGCCGCTTCACCGGCCAGCGCGGTATCGATCGGGGCGTAAGACGCCCCCGGACCCGCCCAGACGATATGCACTTGCGGGCCGTTGCGCGGATCATGGTCGGGATCGCGGGCAAACTGGCTGGCCACGCAGAGCGACAGGCCGTCATCGCGGCCATAACGCACCGGTTCGGTGGCGATATTCACCCGCACCGGCTCGGCCTGATCGCTTGCCGCTGCAACCGCATTGAGCGGGAGCAGGGTCACGATCGCAGCCGCAGGCGCGAGAATGAATGCCGTTACCAGTCGCCACATGGGGCCATTACCTTCCCGATTCGTGTGGGCGAAGCGTTAAGACGCAACGCCGCTCACTCACCATGCCAAGCCTCACCCTGCGCGCGCCGGGGCGAACGCAGAAGAGGGATCAGCGGCGGGTTTATACCGCTTCCTCGCCTCATGAGTGTGATAACCGTCACTGTGAATGATCTTTACAGCCTGCCCGTGTCCTGCCGGCCACATATTATCTAGGGGATTGATCTGGCTTTGCGCCGCACACCGCAGCGGCGTAGACTTGGGGGCATGAAACTGTCTGATGCTCTGTCTCGCGAGGAATTGCGCGCCCTGTCGCAGACCTCGAACTGGCGCGGCGGCCTGATGCTGGGCGGCAATCTTGTCATGCTCGCTCTGGCCCTGACGCTCAGCGCCGTGGAGCCGCTTTTCGCGCCGCTCTCCATCCTGCTGATCGCCGGCCAGCAACTCGCCTTCGCTATTGTCATGCATGACTGCGCCCACAAGGCGCTGTTCCGCACGCCCTGGCTCAACGAGTTTGCCGGCAAGTGGATTGGCGGCGCCGCGATTGATGCGCCGTTCCTGGCTTATCGCGCCTATCATTTCGAGCACCACAAGCATGCCGGGACCGATCAGGATCCCGACCAGGGCCTGGTGAAGAACTACCCCGTGAGCCCCGACAGCCTGCGCCGCAAATTCATCCGCGACCTCACCGGACAAACCGGCATCAAGGAAATCATCGGCAGCTGGCGCGCGCCCAATTTAGCCGCCAAGGCGCCCTTCCTCGCCTTCCACATTGTGCTGGCTGGCCTTTTAGCTCTGACCGGCGCGCTCTGGACCTACGCCCTGTGGTGGATCGCCCGCATCTTCATCTTCCCGGCGATAATGCGTATGCGAAATATTGGCGAGCATGGCGTTGCCATGGATCGCTATGACATCGAACCGCGCCGCAATACCCACACCACAAAGGCCCGCTGGTGGGAGGTTCTCACCGTCGCTCCGAACAATGTGAACTACCATCTCGAGCACCACATGTTCGCCTCCGTCCCGCCCTATCACCTGCCCAAGCTGCACAAGCTGCTGGCCGAACGGGGCTATTACGAGGGCTATGAATGCGTGACGGAGGGATACCCGGCGATGCTGCGGAAGGCCGTGCGGGGATAGACAAGGGAAACAAGAGTGGATTTTGAGTTATTGAGGCTCGTGGTGAGCTTGCAGCTTATGCTGTCTGCTCAGTCAGACACCCTTGAGTATGAGGCCCCGGACTGGCTCGAAAGCATTCGGTTCGAGACTGAGCGGCACACGTACGACAATCCGCATGAATGGTCGTTGGCCCAGCTCGCCGTTGGAGCGTGTGATGTGTCGTTGCTCCATACCTCTCGGAGCACCGATGATAGAATGCTGGAAGCCTTTGCCAACGGAGGAACTCGGTGGTGGATCCAAGTTCGCTTTCCTGACCATTCGACGTTCTGGACACCGGTCGACCAAATATCCCAACCTCGTCCGAGTGGCTTCACAAGCTGGAACCGCGTTTACAATGGCTTGGAGGTTGCGCCAGTTTCGGTGAGCGGGAGAAGCGACACTCTGGAATCTGCTCGTGCGGCACTCGAACGTGCACTTGTAGACATCGCCGATTACGCAGAACGCGATGATCAAAGCTATTGGGTCGAAAACTCTTTTCGTCCCGCTCTAGGATTCTTGCAGGGGGCACCTACCGAATTTCAGTGGAGCGACTTCCAGCTCGACCATCTTACACCCGATCAGAAAGCGCTACTTGAAGCGGCGATCAAATCTTGGGTCTTTGGTGCAATGGGTAGTTGGAACGACTTTTGGCCATCCGAGGACTTGGAGCATGAGTACGAAACGACTTCAGCCGCCCTGCACTCGGCAATCAAGAATGCATTGATAGCCGTGGCCAATCACAATCGCCCCGACAACTGTCCGAGCGATTGAACTTGGGCCTGGATCCCAAAACAAGTTTGGGATGACGCCGTATGCGGCGTCAAAGCGGAATATTATCGTGCTTCTTCCAGGGGTTTTCCGCCTTCTTGTTCTTCAGCGTGCGTAGCGCTGCGATCAGGCGTTTGCGGGTGTTGCGCGGCATGATGACGTCGTCGATATAGCCGCGGCCGGCCGCGATGAAGGGGTTGGCGAAGCGGTCTTCGTATTCCTTCACATGCTCGGCCATCTTGTCGGCATCACCGAGATCCTTGCGGTGGATGATCTCGGCCGCACCCTTGGCGCCCATGACCGCGATCTCGGCGGTCGGCCAGGCATAGTTCACATCGCCGCGCAGGTGCTTGGAGCTCATCACATCATAGGCGCCGCCATAGGCCTTGCGGGTGATGACGGTGAGCTTGGGCACGGTGGCCTCGGCATAGGCAAACAACAGCTTGGCGCCGTGTTTGATAAGGCCGCCATATTCCTGCTTGGTGCCCGGCAGGAAGCCCGGCACGTCGACAAAGGTGACGAGCGGAATGTTGAAGGCGTCACAGAAGCGCACGAAGCGGCCGGCCTTGCGGCTGGCATCGATATCGAGCACGCCGGCCAGGCTCATCGGCTGGTTGGCGACGAAACCGACGGGCTGACCGTCGAGACGGCCAAATCCGACCACCATATTGGTGCCGTAGTCCGGCGCGATCTCGAAGAAATCGCCCTCATCCGCCACCTTCTCGATCAGCTCCTTGATGTCATAGGGCTTGTTCGGATTGGACGGGACCAGCGTGTCGAGGCTGGGCTCGGAACGATCGGCACTGTCATAGCTCGGGCGCTTGGGCGGATTTTCGCGGTTGGAGAGCGGCAGGAAGTCGACCAAGCGGCGCAATTGCACCAGGGCTTCCAGGTCATTCTCGAATGCCCCGTCCGCGACACCGGACTTCTTGGCGTGGACGGAGGCGCCGCCGAGCTCCTCGTGGGTGACTTCCTCATTGGTGACGGTTTTGACCACGTCCGGGCCGGTCACATACATGTAGGAGGTGTCTTTCACCATGAAGATGAAATCGGTGATGGCGGGCGAATAGACATCACCGCCGGCACAGGGGCCCATGATCATGGAGATCTGCGGCACCACGCCGGAGGCCAGCGTGTTCTGCAGGAAGATATCGGCATAGCCGCCCAGCGAGGCGACGCCTTCCTGGATGCGGGCCCCGCCGGCATCAAAGATGCCGATCACCGGAGCGCCATTCTGGATCGCGGCCTTCTGGATCTTGACGATCTTCTGGGCGTGGGTCTCCGACAGCGAGCCACCGAAGACGGTGAAATCCTTGGAGAAGAGATAGACCAGGCGGCCATTGATCGTGCCATGGCCGGTGACGACGCCATCGCCCGGGATCTTCTTGTCGGCCATGCCGAAATCATTGCAGCGATGCTCGACGAACATGTCCCATTCTTCGAAGGAGTCATCGTCGAGCAGCAATTCGATCCGTTCACGCGCGGTCAGCTTGCCCTTGGCGTGCTGGCTTTCGATACGCTTCTCACCCCCGCCGAGGCGCGCCTGGGCGCGTTTCGCATCGAGTTGTTCCAGCACGTCTTTCATGGCGTCCGCCCCGTAAAACTGAATCTTCTAACCCGCTCGATAGCAGAGGCGGCGTGGGCGAGGCAATTCGAAGCCGCTCACCGGCTGCATCCAATCGAGCCGGGACGCGCATCTAAACCACAAAGAAACACGGTCTGGAGTTCCCGCCGCCATGATGAAACAGGTCTTTGCCGCCGCCGTCAGTTCACTCGCCCTCACCACGATCGGACTTGCACAATCGCCCAGCGACCCCGACAGCTGGAGCGGTGAGCGGTGGCAGGCCCGCGGCGATGCCGCAGTTGAGGCCGGCGATTTTGCGGCAGCGCAAGCCGCTTTCCGCCATCAGCGCGCGCTCGGCTACGAGAGTGCCCAAGCCGCCGTTGAGCTCGCCGGACTGGCCGCACGCGAAGGCGATGTCGAAACGGCGATGCTTTGGCTCGACAGGGCCGCAAATGAAGGCTTCGGCCAGTTCGAATATTTTGCCCTGCAGCGCCCGGACATTCAGCCCCTCATGGCGGATGCCGAATTCCGTGCCCGCTTCTTCCCGATGCTTGCAACCGACGCGAGCCAGGCCGAGCGATGGACAACAGATATCGCGTTTCTCGACCGGCGCTATCGGCAGACCCACATGGCACCCTTTCGTCATATCAGCGAAAGCCGTTGGGACGCGGCAATTGCGGAGCTGATTTCGCGGACCGACACCGCCAGCGATGCAGAAATGGCCGTCGGAATCATGGCTTTGATGAGCTTGTCTGGCGATGGGCATACACGCGCCATCGCGCCCATGGGGCAGAGCCTGTTCGGCATGGTTGAAGTCCCGGCGCTCTTCACCTTCGCGCGCCTGCACACGTATTGGTTTGGCGATGAACTAAGGGTCATCGGGGCCGACGCGGAGCATCAGGACCTGATCGGCGGCCGGATTGTTGAAGTTGGCAATATGTCATTGGTCGAGGCCGAGACCGCCGTCCGTCAGGTAATCGCCGCCGACAATGTGATGAATTACCTGTGGCAGAGCCCGCGCTTGCTGGCCGTCCCGCAAGTGCTGAGCGCTCTGGGCGTTTCTGATGAAATCGATGCCGTTCGCTATGTCGTTGAAACCCGGTCGGGGCAGCGGATCGAGCGCAATATCGAGGCCCGAGCATTCCAGGATGCTGATTTCAGCAGCGCACTGCCCGGCTACACCGCCCGCGCTGCGGATAGTCCCCCGATCCACCTCGCCCATATGAGCGAGACCTTTCACCTCGAATACCTGCCGCGAGACAGCATTCTTTTTGTACAGGTCAATTCGATCGGCAACGCTCGGCAGGAGAGCTTCGCGGACTTCGCGGAGCGTGTCGGCACTGCGCTCTCAGAGCACCGTCCCCAAGCCCTCGTGCTCGACCTGCGCCACAATACCGGAGGCGATAGCGGGCTGAATGCCGATCTGGTGAATGTCATTGCCGGCAGCGAGGTGGATGCGCCCGGACGGCTCTACACCGTCATGGGGCGCCAGACCTTCTCGGCAGCCATCAACCTCATTTCCGACATGAGACGCTTCACCGATACCCGCCTGGTCGGCGAACCGTCCGGCTCCAGCCCCAATTTCGTCGGCGAGACCAATATCATCATGCTCCCCAATACGGGCATGTTCGTCTCGGCCTCGAGCCGCATGCATTTGGGCCAGCAATCGCACATGCGCGACATCTGGTGGACACCCGACCTGCCCGGCGCTCCCAACTGGAGCGATTACACTGCGGGCCGAGACCCGGCTCTCGAGGCGATCCGAGCCGAGCTCAACGGACGCGGCTAGCGCGGCGGCCGGGTATTGATCTCGATGTCTTCGGCGAACTGGTAGAAGGCATACAGGGCCGGCAGGAGATAGCCGGTCTGGATGGTGCAGCGGATCAGCACCAGGTTATCGCGGCCGGAGATCGACACCTGCATGGCTTCAAAGCCCTGGTTCTCATAGGCACCGGCCCACAAATTCCGCATCGCCGGGCGATCATGCAGGGTAATGACCTCGGTGAGATAGCCCTGGCGCCAGTCCACGCCCTGGGAGCGCAATTGCGCACCGACCACAGCCGGATCGGCACTGCTGAAGGCCTCGAGCCATTCCTCGCGCGTCGCTTCGACCTCGGTGACCTCGACATTGCAATTGGCGCCGGCAACAGCGCCGCCATCCGGAATCCAGGTCGGCAGGCCGGCCCCCTCCGAGCCTTCCTCGCTATAGCTCCAGCCTTCGATATTGCGGCCGTCATAGACCCCGCGCACGCGATCCTGAGCATTCGCTGTCACTGGAAGCGCCACGGCCAGGGCGGCGGCGAAAACTGCGTATTTCATACAAACTCTCCCCGATATCGCCTGACTATCGCCGCAAACCCCTGCAATGAAAACCCATGGAGGCCCGGGCGGCCCCTGGCTTGCACAGACAGGGGCAGAAGGAGACGCCAATGGCTCGTGCCACTCTCAGTGCCCAGCTCGCCAGGATCGATGCGCTCAGCCCGCGTGAACGCCAGTATTGGCAAGGGTTTTGTGAAGAAACTCCAGACCTTGCCTCGCCCTATTTCACGCTGGAATTTGCCGAACAATGCGCCATCGCACGCCGCGATACGCGGGTCCTGACGATAAGCCAAAACGGAACACCCTTCGGGTTTTTGCCCCTGCATGTGTCCCGTACCGGGCTGTTCCGGCCCCTGGGCGGACCGATGGGCGACCATCACGGCGTGATCGCCGCTGACGGCGATATCGATATTTCCCAGGCGCTGAAACTGGCCGGTCTCGGCGGTGTTTTCTCGTTCAACGGCGCGCTGGCCAGCCAGGCCGGCTTCGCCCGCCTCAGCGACACATCAGAACCGTCCTGGGTCTGTGACATGTCTGACGGTTTCGATACCTATTGGGATGGACGCCAGGCGGCAGAAGCCAAGGCCATGCGCAATCTGCGGGCCCGTGAGCGCAAACTTGCCGAGGCGGGGCATGAATTTGTCTACCGCATTGATGATCGCCGGGTGGAAGCGCTCGACTGGCTGGTCGCGACCAAGCGGGCGCAATATGCCGCTACGGGTGCCACAGACGTGTTCAAGGCGCGCTGGGCCCGCACCCTCGCCTACTCGCTGATGATGGACCGCTCCGCCGCACTCGGCGGCATCCTCTCGACGATGGAGATCGACGGCAAGCTCGCAGCCGCCCATTTCGGCATGCGCTCGGCCAGCGTCCTGCACTACTGGTTCCCGGTCTATGACCCGGCCTATTCGAAATTCAGCCCCGGCCTGATGCTGTTCCGCGAGCTGCTGCGCGAAACCAGCCAGGACGGCATTCGCGAAGTCCATCTCGGCCCCGGCAGTTATGACTTCAAGAAGCGTTTCGCCAATACCAGCTTCGACATCGCCCAGGGCTGTGCGTGCAATCTGTCTTTGACCGGAGCCGCTCTGCGGATCGGTCGCGGGATCGACCGCATGGCCCAGGCTCTGCCGATCGGGCCCTTGTCGAAACTGCCGGGCAAGGCGATGCGCCGCCTCGACCGGATGACGGCGATCTACGGCATTTAAAGCGCCGCGAGCACCCTTCCGACGCTGACCATTTCGGCTTTCAATCGCGCGAGGCGTTCAAGCGCCTCGGCATCCTCGCCCCACTGGCTGAGCTGGAAATGCTCGTCGATCGTTGACAGGGCAAAAGCCTGTTCCGCGTCGATCCGCCCCTCGAGCAGGGCGAAACCCAATACCGCCGAACCGCACAGCGCCGTCGAATGAGCCAGCGCGGTCAAACGGATCGGGTCGAGATCACCGGCCCGGCCATGCAGCACGGTCAGGGCGACGGCGTCCTGGTCGACCGGCAGCAGGCCGGTCGAGGCGAGAAGCTCAATGCCCAGCTCATCCTTGGCCCAGGCCAGCAGCGGATCCCAGGCGGCGCTTTGCGCCGCGATCAGCTCGGCCGGTTCGGGGGCACGGAAGCACAACAGGTCGGTTGAGGCATATTTGACGATCTCGGCAGCCGTGGCCTCTCGCGTCTCCGCCATCCGGTCCAGGGCCACGAAGCACAGCCGGGTGGCCGGCATGTTGGGCGCGTCGATACGCTCACCCTGGGCGGCCCACTCATCGGCGATCAGTTGCGCCAGGGCCTGGCTGGGCAGGCTCACCGTCTGTTTCGCCGGGGTCTTGATGGCGCGGCCATCGAGCAGCACGCGCCAGCCGTCCTCGGCCTGGTCAACGCTCACCGCCTCATAAAAACGCTTGGGCAGGCTGTCTTCGCGCGAGGGAATGCGCACGCCGGGCTTGGTTTCGTAGTCGTCACTCATGATGCCATATCCTCCACCCGCGCGCCGAAAGCATCGAGCGCGGTGTTGAGCGTATCGAACCCGTCATGCAGATCATGCGCGCCGCCCTCGCGGATTTCCTCCGGGGTGTGGAACCCCCAGCTGACGCCGAGCGTATGCACTCCGGCATTGCGGCCCATTTCCATGTCAAAGCGGGTATCGCCGATCATCACGGTCTGGATCGGGTCCGTCCCGGTTTCCTTCATCGCGTCCAGCACCATGCGCGGATGCGGCTTGCCCGGCCCGCCATCGACGGTCTGGAAGGTGTCAAAATAGCGATGCAGGTCATGATGACCGAAGACGATATCCAGCCCGCGTCGCGCCTTGCCAGTGGCCACGCCCATCAGCCAGCCCTCGTCCACCAGGCGCTCAATGGTCTCGCGCGCGCCCTCATAGAGTGGCTCCTCAAAGCCGGGCTCTTCGCGCTGCTCGACGAAGGCTTCCTTGTAATAGGTGGCAAGGCGCGGAATGCGCTCGGCCGGATAGTCCGGCGGCGCAAGACGCAGGATCGCCTCGGTCAGTTCCAGGCCGACAATCGTACGCGTGCGGTCATACTCGATCCCGCCCAGCCCGGCACGCTCGAAGGCGCGGTTCATGGCACGCTGGATAATCTGGCGGCTGTCGACAATCGTGCCGTCGACATCCCAGACGGCGAGTTTGAGCGGTGCAGTCATGGCGGGGCCTTGTTGGATCTTGTCCGGGGAGTAAGGGCGCGAGGGCTGTGAGGCAAGGCAAGAGCTGCGTCTGATGACCTAGGCCAGCTGTTCCTCGATCAGCTCTTCATCGACATCACGCAGGTTGAAGCCGAGCATGCCGAAAATCCGGTTCATATGCTTGGGCAGCGGCGCCTCGATCACCAGCGGCTTGCCATTGGCGCGTGGCAGCTCCAGCCGGCGGGCATGCAGGGAGAGCTTTTGGTCGAGATCTTCCGGCGCCGGCCGGTGGCAGGGATATTTCTTGTCGCCGAGGACGGAGGTGCCCATGGCCTGGAGGTGAACACGGAGCTGGTGGGTGCGGCCGGTGACCGGGCGCAGGGCGACCCAGCTGGCCTTCTGACCGGCTTCAGCGACGACCGTATAGCGGCTCAGCGCGTGCTGCGCACCGTCCTCGCCATGCCGGGCGCCGGTCATGACTTCGCGATCCGGATCGCCACCGGCGCCGGCGGTCTTTTTCAGGAAGCCCTTCACCTCGCCGAGATGCGGCTTGGGTACGCCGATAGCAATGGCCCAATAAGTCTTCTTGGTCTTGTGCGACTGGAAGGCCTTGGCCAGGCGGGCGGTCGCCGCCGGGGTTTTGCCGACCACGAGCACGCCGGACGTGTCCTTGTCGAGCCGGTGCACGAGACGCGGACGCTCCAGTCCCTCCCCGAACGCGTCGAGCAGGCGGTCGAGATGCTGTTTGGTCTTCGACCCGCCCTGGACCGCGAGGCCGGAGGGCTTGTTGAAGGCGATGATGTCCTCATCCTCATAGATGACGAGGGAGCGGACATATTCGATATCGCGATCGGACAGCCGGTCGCGTTGCTTGATGTCCTGGGCATCGGGCAAGGGCGGCACGCGCACTTCCTGGCCAGTCTCCAGCCGGGTGTCCGGCTTGACCCGGCCGCCATCAACGCGGATCTCGCCCTTGCGACAGAGCTTTTGCACCTGCCCCTGCTTGATATGCGGGAAGCGGCGCTTGAACCAACGGTCCAGCCGCGCGCCGGTCTCGCCCTTGTCGACGGTGATTTTCTGTACCCGGCTCATCCCTGCAGTCTCCGCGCAATCATCAATCCGGCCATCAGCGCCACAACAGCGATGAGAACGGATGCGAGGGCATAACCCATGGCGCTGGCATAGTCGCGCCGCTCGATCATCAGGACCAGTTCCAGCGAAAAGGCCGAGAAGGTCGTGAAGCCGCCGAGAAAGCCGACCCCGGCCAAGAGCCGGATCGAGCTTTCGTCGGCCCGCTCGGTCATGGCCAGCCAGCCGACCAGCAACCCCATGGCCAGGCCGCCGATGATATTCACCGCGAACGTGCCCCAGGGCAGACCCGGCCCCATCAGGCGCAAGGCGGCCTGCCCGATAAGATGGCGCGAGATCGCTCCAAACGCCCCGCCGGCACCGATGAGAAGAAGCTGGTTCATGAAAAGCTGGTTAGGCTGCATGGGCTTGCAAGGCAAGAAAACCCGTCATCCTGGCCAGGCCGGAGGGACAGGCATGACCGTGCGATCGCCCCGCCAGGCCTTATATAGCTGACAATACCGTGTACGGATCAAACCCCGGCACCCGCTCACGCATGCGACAGAATTATGAACTCCCCGTAATTTCATTGCTTAAATGTTAATGCATGCATTTTTGCAAGGGTGGTTTGGGGAAACGTATCTTCAGTTCTGGCGGTAAGTCCTTATTTACCATCGCGTATCGCAGGACGGCCTGCGGTCACTAACAAGAAAAGGACACTCTCATGGAACGCTTCACGCAATCCCTGGCTACGGTGGTCAATGTCCTGTTCGTCGCTGGCGTCTTCGGCGCTATGACGGTCGCACTGGGCAGCGCCTTCGCGTAAGCCGCCTATTGCTTTCGGGGCCGGCCCCAAACCGGCCCCCAGCACAGGCAAAACAAAAAAGCGGGATGAGCCACACGGCCGTCCCGCTTTTGTTTTTGGGTGCTTTTGTTTTGCGACAGTGCGCGCTAAGGGTGTTGCCATGCTGCAATTCATCAGGCGCATCGGCCGGTCCTTCGATCCCGCCCAATCTCCCTTCTCGCTGACGCCCGCAGGGCGAAGAGGCCCGTTGCCGAAGAAGCCGGCCTATGTCCGTACGCCTTGGCCCGCCCGCCGCACAAGCGTAGTCGGCCTGATCGTCTTTGCCATCGTCTATGCGCTTGCAGACTACGCCTTCGACCTCGACGCCTGGCTTGAACGCTCGATCGACTGGCTTTGGGCCGTGGGCGTGCCTCAGCTCGTCTGGAGCGGTGTCGAGCTGGTTTTCTTCCTGGGCCTCGGCATCCTCGCTGTCCGACTGGCGGGCCGGGTCTTCTGGGGCATTCAGCGCCTGCACGACCTTGGCCGCTCCGCCCGCCATATCGCCCCCGACCTGGCCTGGATGCTGGCCGCGATTGTCCCGGTCGTGGCAATCGCCCACGGGCTCGACACGATGATGCAACTCCCCACCGAGCGCAGTAATCTGCTCGCTTCCTACCTCTCGGCTTTTGCGCTGTGGCTCCTGCCCTTCTACATGGCCTTCTGGAGCCAGCATCTGAAAAGCTGGCATGAGGCGGTTGAAACAGCGGCGGGCGATCCGGGCGAAAACCGATATGGCCCGCCCCCTTCCCCCGCCTCGGAACCGCGCTAGACTGGCGCTTCAGCCCAGCTGCGGAGTCGTTTCATGGTCTTGACCGCCCTTGCCCTTAGCCTTGCCCTGCAGGACGCCCAGCCGGCCGACGATCCGGTGGCCGCGCCGGCGGATGAAGTCGTGGTTGAGGACACCGTGTCTGATCCGGCCGTGGAGGACGCGCCGCCGCCGCCTCCGACCGATGCCGCGAGCCTGATCGCCCGGATCGACGGACAATGGGCCGCCTATGGCGAACTAGCCGCTGAACTGGCCGCCCGCCGCGCCCGCGAGCGGTTCTTTGCCGAGCTGATCTTGCCGGTGATTGCCCGCGATGATCTCGATGACGGCGCACAGGGCGAGATCCTGCGCGAGACCCGCGACACCTCGACCCTGATCGAGGAGGCCAACACGCAATGGGCCGTGGCCCAGCTCGACCCGGAACAATTTCCGGTGCTCTATCTCGAACAATCCCGCCTCGCCCGCCAGATCCTGCGCTGGGCCGAGCGCGATCGGGCCGCCGAGCAGCGCATTCTCACGGCTCTGGAACCCGTGGCCTTTGCCGGCGCCATTGATGGCTCGGTCTATGCCCAGCGCGTTGATGTCTATCTGACCGGCCAGAACCTGGCCCAGCTCTACGGCACGCAGGCGTTCTGTATCGAGGGCACGCTGCAACCCGGACCGATTGACCAGGCGGAAACCCTCGACGCGCGCCGCACAGCCTTGGGCCTGCCTCCGCTGGACGAGGCCTGGGCCGACCGGCTCGGCACGGAATGCGACATGCCTCAAGGCGAGGACTAACGCCCCCGCCGCGTCTCCCGTAGCGCCCGCCAGCGGTCCAGCCGGTCCTTGATCGCGGCTTCGCGGCCAACCGGTTTGGGATCATAGAAGACCGGGCGGTCGGGCATGTCCTCGGGGAAATAGTCCTGGCCGGAGACGCCGCCCTCGACATCATGGTCGTATTCATAGCCCGCCCCATAACCCTGCTCCTTCATCATCTGGGTCGGAGCATTGAGGATATGCGCCGGCGGCATCAGCGAGCCGGTCTGGCGCGCCGCCTTCCGGGCGCGTTTGAAAGCGTTGTAGACGGCATTGGACTTGGGCGAGCAGGCCAGATGCACGACGGCCTGGGCGAGCGCCAGTTCTCCTTCCGGTGAGCCGAGAAATTCATACGTGTCCTTGGCGGCCAAAGCGCTATGGATCGCCGCGCTGTCAGCCAGGCCGATATCCTCCACCGCCATGCGCACGATCCGCCGGGCGAGATAAAGCGGGTCCTCGCCCCCGTCCAGCATGCGCGCAAGCCAGTAAAGCGCGGCATCCGGATCGGATCCGCGCACGGACTTATGCAGGGCGGAGATGAGGTTGTAGTGCTCCTCGCGCGACTTGTCGTAAGCCGGCGCGCGCTTGGACAGGCGCTCGGTCAGCCCGGCCGTGTCGATCGGCTGCACGGTTTTGAAGCTGAGCACTTCCTCAACCAGGTTGAGCAGGTAACGCCCGTCGCCATCGGCCATGGCCCGCAGCGTGGCGCGGGCCTCCTCATCCAGCGGCAGGTCCTGGCCGCGTTCCGCCTCTGCACGGGCCAGGAGGGCCTCCAGAGCGTCGTCATCGAGGCGTTTGAGCACCAGCACCTGGCAGCGCGACAACAGGGCGCCATTGAGCTCGAAGGAGGGGTTTTCGGTCGTCGCACCGACAAGGGTGACAACGCCCTCCTCCACGACCGGCAGGAAGCCGTCCTGCTGGGCCCGGTTGAAGCGATGAATCTCGTCGACGAAGAAGAGCGTGCCGCGACCGGCCTGGCGGCGCGCGCGGGCGCGCTCGAACACTTTCTTCAAATCGGCAACACCGGAGAAGACGGCCGAGAGCGGTTCGAACTCGAGCCCGCTATCCTCGGCCAGCAGCCGGGCGATAGTCGTCTTGCCGACCCCCGGCGGGCCCCAGAGAATCAGCGAAGCCAGACGCCCCTGCTCGCGCATGCGCGCGATCGGCCCCTCGCCCTTGAGCAAATGGTCCTGACCGATCACCTCATCGAGTGATTGCGGCCGCAGGCGTTCCGCCAGGGGTTTGGGGGCCTCGGCCTCAAGCCCGGCCGATTCGAACAGCGTGGTCATGGGCCCAGTCTAGGCCGCACGCCGGGGCCGCTAAAGCCCCGGCACAGGCCACGATCAGTAGAGCTCGATCTCGGTCTCATAGAGACGGCCGCGGCGTTCCACGGCCAGCGGCCAGACTTCGGCGCCATCATAGATCGACAGGATGCGATCGAAGTCCTCGACGGTCTCGATCCGCTCACCCATCAGCTCGAGCACTTTATCGCCCGGACGCAGGCCGAAACGGGCGGCGACAGAGCGGCGGCGGACATTGGAAATGATCACGCCATCGGCAAAGGCATCGATACCGACCGTCTGGTTGAAGGCCGGGCTCAGGGTCAGGAAGGTCGCCCCCGCAAACGGGTTGGCGCCGTCAGCGAAGAACGGGTTGGGTTCGGCAACGCCCGGTGCCGGCAGGACCGGAACGTCCAGCTCCAGCTCGCGGCCATCGCGCAGGATGGTGAAGCGCGCATCCTCGCCGGTATTGTGCGTGGCCAGGCGGAACAGGATGCCGCTGTCATTATTGACGTCATGACCATCGACGGCGAGGACGATATCGCCCTGTTCGAAGCCGGCATCATCCGCCGCAGCGCCGGGATAGATCTCGTTGACCAGCGCGCCCCGCGGGCGGTCGAGCCCGAAGGCCATGGCGAGATCATTGGTGACAGGCTGCAGGCGGGCGCCAAGCCACGGCCGGATCAGCTCGCCTTCGGTCAGGGCGCTGTCGACCACGCGGCTGACCAGCTCGACGGGAATGGCAAAACCGATCCCGTTGGAGCCGCCGGAGCGCGAAAAGATCATCGTGTTCACGCCGATCAGCTCGCCATCCATATTGACCAGGGCGCCACCGGAATTACCCGGATTGATAGCTGCATCGGTCTGGATGAAGGAGGCAAAATCGGTTTCGCCGACATCGGTCCGCGCCAGGGCCGAGACAATCCCGCTGGTCACGGTCTGGCCGACACCGAAGGGATTGCCGATCGCGAGCACGAGATCACCGACCTCGTGATCTCCGGCATTGTCGTAGGCCAGGACCGGAAGCGGCTCATCGGTATCGACCTTGAGCACGGCCAGGTCGGTCGCCTCATCGGTCAACAGGATCTCGGCCTCGAACTCACGCCGGTCGTTGAGGACGATGCGGAGTTCTTCCGCGCCATTGACGACGTGGTGATTGGTGACGATCACGCCGGACGGGTCAACGATGACACCGGAGCCCAGCGAGTTCTGTTCTCGCTCGCGCGTGCGGTTGGAGAAGAACCCCACTCGCTGGCGCACAGTCCGGCTGGTGTAGACATTGACCACGGCCGGCGCAGCCTCGCGCACGACCGGCGCAAAGGACATGCGCATCTCGGTCTGGCTCTCCGGCACGAAGCGGTTTTCCGGCGCGCCGGGAGCGAAGGGAACGTCCTGGGCCAGCGCCGGTGCGGCGGCGGCCAGGGAGGCAATAAGGCAGAAAGTTCTGATCATGCGGTCCATATAGGTACGATTTCAGACATGAAAAAGGCGGCTAGCAAGAGCTAAGCCGCCTTTTCCTGAACCTGTGATGACGTGAGACTTACTCGTCCGTCATGTCGCCTTCGGCTTCCAGACGCGCACGATCGACAGCGCCCTTGGCAGACGGATCGCGGTCGACCAGCTCGATGACAGCCATCGGCGCGTTGTCGCCGTGGCGGAAGCCGGCCTTGAGCACGCGGGTATAGCCGCCATTGCGCTCGGTGTAGCGATCACCCAGCGTGTCGAACAGCTTCTTGACCTGGGCTTCGTTACGGACCTTCGACATCGCCTGGCGGCGGCCGTGCAGATCACCGCGCTTGGCGAGAGTGATCAGCTTGTCCATGAACGGTGCCAGCTCTTTGGCTTTCGGCAGCGTGGTAACAATTTGCTCGTGCTCGATCAGCGACGCCGCCATATTGGCCAGCATGGCCTTGCGGTGCGTGGTCGTGCGGTTCAGCTTACGATGTGCGATGCCGTGACGCATGGCTTAATCTCCTCATGCCCGGTTCAGGCGCCTCTCGGCGGCTGCCTAGACGTGATCCTCGAAACGTTTAGCGAGATCTTCGATGTTCTCCGGCGGCCAGTTCGGCGCTTCCATGCCCAGATGGAGACCCATCTGTGCGAGAACTTCTTTGATCTCATTGAGCGATTTGCGACCGAAGTTCGGGGTCCGGAGCATTTCCGCCTCGGACTTCTGAATAAGGTCACCGATATAGACGATGTTGTCGTTCTTCAGGCAGTTGGCCGAACGCACGGACAGCTCCAGCTCGTCGACCTTGCGCAGCAGCGCCGGGTTGAAGTCGAGCTCGGGCTTGTCGTCCTCAGCCGGACGCGCCTCGACAGCTTCCTCGAAGTTGATGAAGATCTGGAACTGGTCCTGCAGGATGCGCGCGGCGAAGGCCACAGCGTCTTCCGGCGTGATCGTACCGTCGGTTTCAACTTCCAGGATCAGCTTGTCATAGTCGAGAACCTGGCCCTCGCGGGTATTCTCGACCTTGTAGGACACGCGCTTGACCGGGCTGTACAGAGCGTCGACGCCGATCAGACCGATCGGAGCGTCTTCCGGACGATTACGGTCCGACGGGACATAGCCCTTGCCGGTGTTGACCGTGAATTCCATGCGGATCTCGGCACCCTCGTCGAGCGTGCACAGGATCAGGTCCTTGTTGACGATCTCGACATCGGCGGTCTCTTCGATGTCACCGGCAGTCACGACACCCGGGCCGGACTTCTTCAGAACGACGCGCTTGGGGCCTTCGCCATGCATACGCAGGGCGATCTGCTTGATGTTCAGGATGATGTCGGTGACATCTTCGCGAACGCCATCGATAGAGGAGAACTCGTGCACCACACCGTCGATGTGGACATTGGTCACCGCTGCACCCTGCAGCGAAGACAGCAGCACCCGGCGAAGCGAGTTGCCGAGCGTCATACCAAAACCGCGCTCGAGCGGCTCGGCGATGATCTTGGCGTGACGTTCCGGATCGTGACCCGGATCAATCTCCGGCTTCATCGGACGAATGAGTTCTTGCCAGTTTTTTTCGATCACGTGTGTGCCCCTTAATCTGCCGGCGGATACAGCCGCCGGCATGTCGTACAGGCGAAAACCAGTTGCGACGTCTTATACGCGACGGCGCTTCGGCGGACGGCAGCCATTATGCGGAATCGGCGTCACGTCCTGAATCGTGGTGATGGTGAAGCCGACGGCCTGCAGTGCACGCAGGGCCGATTCGCGTCCTGAACCCGGACCGGAGACCTTCACTTCGAGGGTCTTCATACCGTGCTCGGCCGCTTTCTTGCCGGCGTCCTCAGCTGCGATCTGGGCAGCGTACGGGGTCGACTTGCGCGAACCTTTGAAACCCATGTGGCCAGCGGACGACCAGGAAATAGCATTTCCCTGCGCGTCGGTGATGGTCACCATGGTGTTGTTGAAGCTGGCATTCACGTGAGCAACGCCCGACGTGATGTTTTTGCGCTCGCGGCGTTTAACGCGACCTTCCTGCTTAGCCATGATCTAGGCCCTATTTCTTCTTGCCGGCAATCGGCTTGGCCGGACCTTTACGGGTGCGCGCATTGGTGTGCGTGCGCTGACCGCGAACCGGCAAACCACGACGGTGGCGCAGGCCACGGTAGTTACCGAGGTCCATGAGACGTTTGATATTGACGGCGACTTCGCGGCGCAGGTCCCCTTCCACGATGTGATCGCGGTCGATCACTTCGCGGATCTGCAGGATTTCTGCATCCGTCAGGTCAGCCACACGGCGTTCCGGGGTGATCGAAACCTGCTCGCAGATCTCGTTCGCCTTGGCCGGACCAATGCCGTGGATATAGCGGAGCGCGATAGTTACGCGCTTATTCGTCGGAATATTGACGCCGGCGATACGGGCCACGATCCATCTCCTACTTCAGAACGCCATTCAGGGACGAACCATCGGGCCACCTTCCGGTGGCCGTTTGAGCTCGCCCGCTTTTGCGAAGGGCGCTATCTACAGTGTGCGTTGCGCTCCCGTCAATGGGGGTGCAACACCGTTTGTTCACTTCTTATCCAATGCAGCTGCTATTGCTGCTGCGACTTCGTCCATAGAACCCATGCCGTCGACCGCTTTCAGCTTCCCTTGTTCATCAAAATAAGGGATCAGCGGCGCCGTCTGGTCGTAATAGACATTGAGGCGGTTGCGGATGACCTCTTCGGTATCATCCGGGCGCCCCTCCTCCTCAGCGCGCTTGACCAGGCGCTGGATCAGTTCTTCATCGATCACCTTGAGTTCGACCACGGCATCGACCTGGCTGCCGCGCTCGGCGAGCAGCGCGTCGAGCGCCTCGGCCTGGGCGACCGTACGCGGGAAACCGTCAAAGATCGCCCCACCAGCGGCTTCAGCCTCGGGCAAACGCTCACGGATCAGCTCAATCACAATCTCGTCGGACACCAGCTCGCCGGCATCAATGATCGCCGCAACGCGCTTGCCCAGCTCGCTGCCGGCCGCCTTGGCCGCGCGCAGCATGTCACCGGTGGACAGCTGGACCCAGCCGCGCTCGGAGACGAGACGCTTGGCCTGGGTGCCCTTGCCGCTACCGGGAGGTCCGAACAGGATGATGTTCATCGCTTGCGCCCCCGCAGCTTCGACTTCTTGATCAGGCCTTCATACTGATGCGCCAGCAGATGCGACTGGATCTGAGAGATCGTGTCCATCGTCACCGAGACAACGATGAGGATCGAGGTACCGCCCAGGGCCGCAGCCGCGCCGCCGCCCATCATCATCGGGACAACACAAATGAAGGTCAGATAGATCGCACCGATCGCGGTCAGGCGGGACTGGACGAAGTCAATGTGCTCCGCGGTCCGCTTGCCCGGACGGATGCCCGGCAGGAAGCCGCCGTATTTGCGCAGATTGTCCGCCGTGTCTTCCGGGTTGAAGACGATCGAGGTGTAGAAGAAGCAGAAGAAGATGATCATCGCGCCATAGATGACCAGGAAGATCGGCGCCCCCGGCTGGAGGTAGACGACCAGGTTCTGCAGCCAGTCCGGGCCGGACTGCGCCTGGAAACCGAGAGCGGTCGCCGGCAGCAGCAGCAGGGACGAGGCGAAAATCGGCGGGATCACACCCGCGGTGTTCAGCTTCAGCGGCAGGAAGGAGGTATCTCCACCCACCATGCGATTGCCCTGCTGTCGCTTCGGATACTGGACAATCAGGCGGCGCTGCGAGCGCTCGACAAAGACGACCAGGATCAGGAAGCCGACGACGATGGTGAAGCCCATCAGCAGCGGCAGGAAATTACCCGTGCTGGCACTTGCAGACAGCCCACCGCCGATCAGGCTCGGGACTGCGGCGATAATGCCGGCGAAAATGATCAGGGAGACGCCATTACCAATGCCGCGTGCGGTGATCTGTTCGCCCAGCCACAGCAGCAGCATGGTGCCGCCGACCAGGGTGGTCACGGTCGACACGACGAAGAACAGACCCGGCTCGAGCGCCAGGGTGGAGCCATCCGGGTTCGGCGAATTCATGCCGATGGCGATGGCCGTGGCCTGCAGCGTCGCCAGTACCACCGTCAGGTAACGGGTATACTGGTTGATCTGCTTGCGGCCGGCTTCACCGCCTTCTTTCTTGAGTTTTTCGAGCGTCGGGATGCTCGCGGCCATCAGCTGCATGATGATCGATGCCGAGATGTAGGGCATCACATTCAGAGCAAAAATGGCCATACGCTCGATGGCACCGCCACCGAGCGTGTTGAACCAGCTCATCAGACCGCCGGCATTCTGTTGGAACATCGCCGCATAGGTGACCGGGTCGATCCCCGGGATCGGCACGTAGGTACCAATGCGGTAAACAATCAGAATCCCGATGGTGAACAGGATACGCTGCTGAAGCTCCTTCGCTTTCGCGAAGGAGCTGAAATTCATGTTCGCAGCAAGCTGTTCGGCAGCTGAAGCCATGTAGTCGTCCTCAAGCGGTCGGCATCAAGCCGATTACGCCGCGTCCGTAGCGGCAGGCAGGTTCACTTTGCCACCAGCCTTCTCGACTGCCGCAATGGCAGACTTGGAGGCACCGGCGACCGTGATCTCTACTTTGGCCTTCAGCTCGCCCTTCGCAAGGAGGCGAACGCCATCGAGTTCACGGCGAACCAGGCCGGCACCGATCAGGGCAGCGGTATCAATCGCCTTGGAGGCGTCGATCTTGCCGTCATCGATGGCCTTTTGCAGGCGACCAAGATTGATCTCGGCCCAGGCCTTGCGGTTCGGCTTGTTGAAGCCACGCTTGGGAAGGCGCATGTGGAGCGGCATCTGGCCGCCCTCAAAGCCCTTGATGGCCACACCCGAACGGGATTTCTGGCCTTTCACACCGCGACCACCGGTCTTGCCTTTACCGGAACCGATACCGCGGCCGATACGGGTCCGCAGTTTGGCAGCGCCGGCATTGTCGCGCAGTTCATTGAGACGCATGTCGTTCTCCATTCGAACGAGCGGTTTCCCCTAGGGGACCTACTCCTCGATAATCTCCACCATGTGGCTGACCTTGCGGATCATGCCACGCACAGCGGGGGTGTCTTCCAGGACACGCTCGCGGCCGATCTTGTTGAGACCGAGACCGACAAGCGTGGCACGCTGATCTTCAGGGCGGCGGATCGGGCTGCCCGTCTGACGGATTTTGATCGTTTTCGTAGCCATAATAATAAGCCTTACGATTCAATCGCTTCAGGCGAAGACGCGCCGTCATTTCGACGGTTCGCGATGTCGCCAACCTTGAGACCACGCTTGGCCGCGACGGAACGCGGGGAACGCTGGTTCTTCAGGGCGTCGAAGGTTGCGCGGATCATGTTGTACGGGTTGGACGTGCCCGTCGACTTGGCGACAACATCGCCAACGCCGAGGGATTCCAGAACCGCACGCATCGGGCCACCGGCGATGACACCGGTACCCGGAGGCGCCGCGCGCAGGATGACCTTGCCGGCGCCGTGACGGCCGCGGCCATCATGGTGCAGGGTGCGACCCTCGCGCAGCGGCACGCGGATCATGGTCTTCTTGGCTTCGTCGGTTGCCTTGCGGATCGCTTCCGGCACTTCGCGGGCCTTGCCCTGACCAAAGCCCACACGGCCCTTCTGGTCGCCGACGACAACGAGTGCGGCAAACTGGAAGTTCCGGCCGCCCTTCACCGTCTTGGCGACGCGGTTGATGTGGACGAGCTTGTCGACGAATTCGTCGTCGCGCTCTTCCTGACGATCGCGGTCCTTACGACCCCGGCCGCGTCCGCGGCCACGTTCTTGCTCGTTCTGCTGAGCCATGTGTCCGCTCCCTTAGAACTTCAGACCGCCCTCGCGGGCCGCCTCTGCGAGCGCTTTCACGCGCCCATGATAAATGTAGCTGCCGCGGTCGAACACGACCTCGGTGACGCCTTCCTTGACGGCACGCTCGGCGATCAGTTTGCCGACAATGGCAGCAGCCTGAACATCCCAGCTCTTGCCGTGCTCTTTCTTAGCCACTTCTTCCTGGGAGGAAGCCGCAGCCAGCGTCTTGCCAGCAACGTCGTCGATGATCTGTGCCGAAATGTTCTTGGAAGAACGGAAGACGGACAGGCGCGGACGGCCATTGGCCAGCTTGCGCAGGCGAATCCGGGTGCGCTGGGCGCGGCGGACAGCTTTTTCGCGTTGAGTTTTCATCGCTCGCCCTACTTCTTCTTGCCTTCTTTGCGGCGAATGTATTCGCCGACATATTTGATACCTTTGCCCTTGTAAGGCTCCGGCGGACGGAAACGGCGGATCTCAGCAGCAACCTGACCGACTTTTTGCTTGTCGGCACCGGCAATTTTGACTTCCGTCGGCTTGCCGCAGGAGATGGTGATACCGGCCGGCGGCGTATAGACGACGTCGTGCGACAGGCCCAGGGAAAGCTTCAGGTTCGTGCCCTGCATCTGCGCGCGGTAACCGACGCCGACCAGCTCAAGATCCTTTTCATAACCCTTGGACACGCCCTCAACGAGGTTCGCGACCAGAGCGCGCTGCATGCCCCACATGGCGCGTGCACGCTTGCTTTCGTCGCGCGGCGTAACCGTCAGGCCTTCATCGCCCTGGGCCACAGTGACCTCTTCGACGATCGGCATGGACAGTTCGCCCTTGGCGCCTTTGACGGTGAGTGCGCCATCGGCCAGCGTGACAGTCACGCCGGACGGGATAGCGACGGGGAGTTTACCAATACGAGACATCGATGCTCTCCCTTAGCTCACGTGGCACAGGATCTCGCCGCCAACATTGGCTTCGCGAGCGCTGGCATCCGACATCACGCCTTTGGGCGTGGACAGGATAGCGATCCCGAGACCGTTCTGGACCAGCGGCAGGTCCTTGACGCCCGAATAGACGCGGCGGCCCGGCTTCGAGATACGCTTGATCTCGGAGATGACGGAGTCGCCTTCATAATACTTCAGCTCGATTTCGAACTCTTTCAGCCCAGTGGCATGTTCGACTTCGGCGTAATCGCGGATGTAACCTTCGCTCTTGAGCACGTCGAGCACGCGGCGGCGCAGGGCAGAAGCCGGCGTCGTCACCGAGCGCTTGTTGCGCATCAGGGCGTTACGGATACGGGTCAGCATATCGCCGAGAGGATCATTCACATTCATTTCGGATCTCCTCTCTTACCAGCTCGACTTGACCATGCCCGGGACGAGACCCTGGCTGGCCAGCTCGCGCAGCGCGATACGCGACATACGCAGCTTGCGGTAAAAACCACGCGGACGGCCGGTGATCTCACACCGGTTGCGGACGCGCGAAATCGCGGAATTGCGCGGCAGTTCAGCCAGTTTCAGCTGAGCGGCAAAGCGCTCTTCGACCGGCAGTTCCTGATTGCGCGCAACTGCTTTGAGCTGCTCGCGCTTGGCAGCATAACGCTTGGCCAGGCGCTCGCGTTTGCGATTGCGTTCAACGGCGGCTTTTTTAGCCATTTATTTCCTCCTGCGTGCGGAGCCCGAACGGCTCTGCTCTCCTGCTGCGTTAGTTCGAAAACGGGAAATCAAACTCGGCCAGCAGGGCCTTCGCTTCTTCATCATTACTCGCGGTGGTGCACACCACGATGTCCATACCCCGGATCTTCTCGACCTTGTCGTAATCGATCTCCGGGAAAACGATGTGCTCTTTCAAGCCCATCGCGTAATTGCCACGACCATCAAAGGACTTGCCGTTGAGGCCGCGGAAATCTCGTACGCGCGGCAGCGCGATGGTGATGAGGCGGTCCAGGAATTCGTACATACGATCCTGGCGCAGCGTCACCTTGGCGCCGATCACCTGTTCTTCGCGAAGCTTGAAGCCAGCGATCGACTTCTTGGCGACGGTCTTGACCGGCTTCTGGCCCGAAATGGCTTCCAGATCCTCAAGGGCACCCTTGATTTTCTTGGAGTCCTGAGCCGCTTCGCCAACACCCATATTGATCACGATCTTGTCGAGACGCGGGATCTGCATCGGGTTGGCGTATTCGAATTTCTCTTTCATGCGCTCGCGAATGACTTCGCTGTACTTGGAGCGCAGGCGCGGGGTGTATTTATCAGACATCGATAACCTCACCGGAAGCCTTGGCGACGCGGACCTTGCGGCCATCGTCGAGCGTCTTGAAGCCGACACGGGTCGCCTCACCGGTTTTAGGATCCGCCAGCGCCACGTTGGACACGTGCAGAGCGGCTTCCTTTTCCTTGATCCCGCCCGGATCGGTCTGCGTCGGCCGCGTGTGGCGCTTGACCACGTTCACGCCGGCGACAATGACCTTGTCCTCAGCCGGGATAACTTTCATGACCTCGCCGGTCTTGCCCTTGTCGCGTCCGGCGAGAACGACGACCTTGTCGCCCTTCTTGATCTTGGCAGCCATTACAGCACCTCCGGAGCCAGGGAGACGATCTTCATGTGGTTCTTGCCACGCAGTTCGCGCGGAACCGGTCCGAAGATACGCGTGCCGATCGGCTCGTTATTATTGTTGATGATCACCGCAGCATTGCTGTCGAAGCGGATGACGGAACCGTCAGCACGCTTGATGTCTTTGGCGACGCGAACGACGACGGCCTTGCGGACGTCACCCTTTTTCACGCGGCCGCGCGGGATCGCTTCTTTGACGGACACGACGATAATGTCGCCCACATGCGCGTAACGGCGCTTGGCGCCGCCCAGAACTTTGATGCACTGCACGCGGCGGGCGCCGGAGTTATCGGCGACATCCAGGTTGGTTTGCATCTGGATCATGACAGATCTTCCTTAAGCAGAAATCTTGACGCTGTCGGCTTACGCCTCGGCGGTCAGGACCTCCCACCGCTTGAGTTTCGACTTCGGGGCGCACTCGCGGATCTGGACTTTATCGCCCACCTTGAACGCCTGGTTTTCGTCATGCGCGTGATAACGCTTGGAACGACGGACCGTTTTGCGGAGCAGCGGGTGCAGGAACGTACGTTCCACGCGAACCACAACGGTCTTCGAGCCTTTGTCGCTGACCACGGTGCCTTGCAGGATGCGCTTTGGCATTGGTTAGCTCCCTTATCCCTGCTGCGCTTTGCGCTCGGACTGAACGGTCTTGATGCGCGCGATTTCCTTGCGAATCTTGCCGAAGCGAGCGGTGTTCTCCAGCGCGCCGGTGGCTTGCTGGAAACGCAGGTTGAATTGTTCTTTCTTCAGTTCGACGAGCTTGTCGGCGAGCTGATCATCCGTGAGGGTCCGAACATCGGAACCCGTGAGGGCTTTGTCGGCCATGTGCTCCGAGCTCCCTATTCACCAATCCGGGAAACGATCTTGCACTTGATCGGCAGTTTCGCTGCACCCAGGGAGAGCGCCTCGCGGGCGACGTCCTCAGGTACACCGTCGATCTCGAACATGATCCGGCCCGGCTTGACCTTGCAGGCCCAGTACTCGACCGAGCCCTTACCTTTACCCATCCGGACTTCGGTCGGCTTATTCGTGACCGGCACGTCCGGGAAGATGCGGATCCACACACGACCGGCACGTTTCATGTGACGGGTGATCGCACGGCGGGTTGCCTCGATCTGGCGTGCGGTAACGCGTTCCGGCTGCAGCGCCTTGAGGCCGTAGGAGCCGAAGTTCAGCGAATAGCCACCCTTCGCAGCACCCTTGATGCGGCCTTTGTGCGCCTTGCGGAATTTTGTGCGTTTCGGTTGCAGCATTGCTCCAATTCCTTACGCGGCTTGGCGACCCGAACGGGCGCGCTGCTCACCCGACTCCTGGAGGCGTCGCTCCTGGGCCATCGGGTCATGTTCCATAATTTCGCCTTTGTAGATCCAGACCTTAATACCGATGATACCCATCGCGGTCTTGGCTTCGGCGGTTCCGTAGTCGATGTCTGCGCGCAGCGTGTGGAGCGGCACGGAGCCTTCCTGATACTGCTCGGAGCGAGCAATCTCGGCACCGCCGAGACGACCACCGCAGAGGATCTTGCAGCCCTTGGCACCCATACGCATGGCCGACTGCAGGGAGCGCTTCATGGCGCGGCGGAAAGCCACGCGACGCTCGAGCTGCTGGGCAATGCTTTCGGCGACGAGGTTGGCGTCGATCTCCGGCTTGCGCACTTCAACGAGGTTCAGGAAAACCTCGCCATCGACCATTTTCGAGAGCTCACGGCGCAGGACTTCGATATCGGAGCCCTTCTTGCCGATCACAACGCCCGGACGTGCGGTGTGAATGGTCACACGGCACTTCTTGTGCGGACGCTCGATGATGATCTTCGAGACCGAAGCATTCTTCAGACGCTTCTTGAGGAACTCGCGGATCTTGATGTCCTCGTGCAGGAGCTTGGCGTATTCGCCAGCGCCGGCGTACCAGCGCGACTCCCACGTGCGGTTGACGCCGAGGCGCAGACCGATCGGATTAACCTTCTGACCCATCAGGCGGCCTCCTCAACTTCACGAACCACGATGGTGAGTTCGGAGAACGGCTTCAGGATCTTCGCGCCGCGACCGCGGGCACGCGCCCGATAGCGCTTCATCACCAGGTTCTTACCGACATAGGCTTCGGCAACGACAAGGCTGTCGATGTCGAGACCGTGATTGTTTTCCGCGTTGGCGATCGCCGACTCGAGGACTTTCTTGACGTCCTTGGCAATGCGCTTGCGCGAGAATTCGAGATCGCTGAGCGCCTTCTCGACCTTCTTACCGCGGATCATCGCGGCAACCAGGTTGAGCTTGATCGGGCTGATGCGGATCATCTTCTGCTTGGCGCGCGCTTCGTTATCAGCGACGCGACGCAGGTTCTTGCCCTGCTCGTCTCGTTTGAGAGTCTGCGTCATGACTATCTCCGCTTCGCTTTTTTGTCCGCAGCGTGACCGTAATAGGTCCGCGTCGGAGCGAATTCACCGAGCTTGTGGCCGACCATGTCTTCGGTCACCAGCACCGGAACGAATTTATTGCCGTTGTGGACCTGGAACGTCAGGCCAACGAATTGCGGCAGAATGGTAGAACGGCGCGACCAGGTCTTGATCGCTTGCTTGCGTCCGCCTTCGTGCGACTTTTCCGCTTTCTTCAGCAGATAACCGTCGACGAACGGACCTTTCCATACAGAACGAGGCATCGTCGTCTCCTATCGCTTCTTGCGCTCGTGGCGCGAGCGGATGATGAACTTGTCAGTCGACTTGTTCTTACGCGTCTTGGCGCCTTTGGTCGGCTTACCCCACGGCGTGACCGGGTGACGGCCACCGGAGGTCCGGCCTTCACCACCACCGTGCGGGTGATCGACCGGGTTCATCACAACACCACGGACGGACGGACGCTTGCCCATGTGGCGGGCGCGGCCGGCTTTACCGAGGTTGACGTTCAGGTGGTCCGGGTTGGACACCGCACCCACCGTCGCCATGCACTTGTCGGAAACCATGCGCAGTTCGCCAGACGCCAGACGGATCTGGGCATAACCGCCATCGCGGCCGACCAGCTGGACGTAAGCACCTGCGGAACGGGCGATCTGGCCACCCTTCTCCGGCTTGAGCTCGACATTGTGGATGATGGTACCCACCGGAATGGCCTTCAGCGGCATCGCATTGCCCGGCTTCACATCGGCCTTGGCCGCTGCGATCACCGTATCGCCTTCAGCCAGGCGCTGCGGCGCCAGGATGTAAGCGAGCTCGCCATCTTCGTACTTGATCAGTGCGATGAAGGCGGTGCGGTTCGGGTCATACTCGAGACGCTCGACAGTTGCCGGCACATCCCACTTGCGGCGCTTGAAGTCCACCAGACGGTAGAGCTGCTTGGCACCGCCGCCGCGGCGACGGGACGTGATGCGGCCGGTATTGTTACGGCCACCGGACTTGGTCTTACCCTCGACCAGGGTCTTTTCCGGGCGGCCCTTGTGGAGCGCGGAGCGGTCCACCAGCACCAGAGCGCGGCGGCCCGGAGAGGTCGGTTTGAATGTCTTAAGCGCCATCTTAGATACCCGCCGTCAGATCGAGCGACACGCCGTCTTCAAACGTAACGATCGCTTTTTTCTGGTCATTGCGCTTGCCGAGGATGCCGCGGAAACGCTTGGTCTTGCCGTGCAGCTTGATCGTGTTGACGGCTTTGACCTTCTTGTTCTCGTGAGCCCAGATCGCCTCGACGGCGTCCTTGATCTCTTTCTTCGACGCATCAACGCGCACGTAGAAAGCGTTCTTGCCCTCGTCGAGCAGGGTCGCTTTCTCGGTGATCACCGGTGCGAGGATCACGTCGTAATGGTGTGCAGCAGCAGCCATCTTATGCCTCCTTCGCACTCAGACGCTCGTGGATCTTCTCCACGGCCGCCTTGGTGAGGACCAGCGTGTCACGGCGCAGAACGTCATAAACGTTCAGGCCCTGAGCCGGCAGGACGTCGACGCCCGGCAGATTGCGTGCTGCCAGAGCGAAGTTCTCATTGACCGTCTCGCCGGAGATCACCAGAGCGTTGGACACGCCCAGAGAGTTCAGCGAGGTGCGGAGCTCTTTGGTCTTCGGTGCGTCCAGGGCCGCATCGTCGAGAACGATGAGGTTGGAACCGCCGGCCTTGGCCGACAGCGCGTGACGCAGAGCCAGAGCGCGGACCTTTTTGGGAAGGTCATGTGCATGGCTACGGACGCGCGGACCGTGAGCGCGGCCACCACCGACGAAGATCGGCGCGGAACGAGCGCCGTGACGCGCGCCGCCGCCGCCCTTCTGGCGACCAAACTTCTTCTTGGTGCGGGCGATCTCGGACCGGCCCTTCGTTTTGTGCGTGCCCTGCTGGCGAGCGGCGAGCTGCCACTTGACGCAGCGCTGAAGCAGATCGGAGCGGATCTCTTCAATGCCGAAAACGGCATCGTCGAGCTCGATCGCACCGGCTTTCTTGGCCGCAAGCGTTTTTACTTCGAGCTTCATGCCTGAGTTCCTTCTTCACCGTCAGCAGCGTCAGCGGCCGGAGCCTCTGCTTCTGCCGGGGCTTCTGCCTCTGCAGCCGGCGCTTCTTCAGCAGCCGGAGCGTTGAGCTCGTCCAGGGTCAGGAATTTGCCCGGCAGCGGCAGGTCCGCATCGCCATGGCCCTTGACCGCGTCGCGCAGCTCGACCCATGCGCCCTTGGAGCCCGGGACAGCGCCCTTGACCCAAACCAGGCCGCGATCGGCGTCGACGCGAACGATCTCGAGATTTTGCTGGGTCACGCGGGCAGCACCCATGTGACCGGCCATTTTCTTGCCCTTGAAGACTTTGCCCGGGTCCTGACACTGACCCGTCGAACCGTGCGAACGGTGCGAGATCGACACGCCGTGCGATGCACGCAGGCCGCCGAAGTTGTGACGCTTCATGGCGCCGGCAAAACCCTTACCGATCGAGATGGCGGCAGCGTCAACTTTCTGACCCTCCACGAAGTGATCGGCGGTCAGCTGAGCGCCCACTTCAATCATGGTGTCGTCATTGACGCGGAATTCCACCAGCTTGCGCTTCGGCGCAACATTCGCCTTGGCGAAATGTCCACGCTGAGCCTTGTTGGTCCGCTTGGCCTTGGCCTCTCCAGCACCGAGCTGGAGTGCGGTATAACCGTCGCGATCGGCCGTCTTGTGAGAGACGACTTGGCAGTTGTCCAGATGCAGAACAGTGACCGGCACGTGCGCTCCAGCTTCGGAGAACACGCGAGTCATGCCCAGCTTCTTGGCAATTACACCCGTGCGCATGGTCTTACGCTCCCAGTTTGATCTCGACATCGACACCGGCCGAGAGGTCGAGCTTCATAAGAGCGTCCACCGTCTGCGGGGTCGGATCGACAATGTCGAGCATGCGCTTGTGAGTCCGAACTTCGAACTGCTCGCGCGATTTCTTGTTCACGTGCGGAGACCGCAGGACCGTGAACTTCTCAATACGAGTCGGCAGCGGGATCGGGCCGCGAACATTCGCCCCCGTACGCTTGGCCGTGGAGACAATCTCCCGGGTGGAGTTATCCAGAACCCGGTGATCGAACGCCTTAAGGCGAATGCGGATGTTTTGACGTTCCATCAAACGATCCCGTTGGTCTAGTGCTTCAAAAAGAGCTGGGTCGGGGCTGGTTTGAGGCCGGCCCCGACCCGGGTTACGCTAAAAATTACTCGACGATCTTGGAGACGACGCCGGCACCGACGGTGCGGCCGCCTTCGCGGATGGCGAAGCGCAGGCCCTGATCCATCGCGATCGGCGTGATCAGCTCGACATTCATTTCCACGTTATC